>TARA_R110000824_G_scaffold401491_1_pt1 | contig 213825 bp, 210 predicted proteins | sample TARA_R110000824 | Tara Oceans TARA_R110000824 (sample SAMEA4397747) | marine metagenome | biome: Polar Biome; feature: [MES] marine water layer (ENVO:01000295) within the mesopelagic zone...; material: water (ENVO:00002006), including particulate matter (ENVO:01000060) such... | reverse complement strand
CACTTCAAATGTGAATCCACACCCCGGCTTTCGCCGGGGTGACACTTGCGGGTTGGGTTCAGGCAGCGTGAAACGCCCCACCACCGCCCCTCTCCCCCTCACATCCCTCAAGTGCTATAACGCCCCCTCCCGAACCGGAGCATCCTCATGGCGACAGGCGAGACACTCAAGGGCAAGGTGGCGATCGTCACCGGCGGCGCCAGCGGCATCGGCCGCGCCATCGCGCATGCCTATGCCGATCAGGGCGCGAAGGTGATGGTCTGCGACATCGACGAGGAAGCGGGCGAGGGCGTCGCCGCCGATATCGTCGACAGCGGCGGCGAGGCGCGCTTCCGGCATTGCGATGTCGGCGAGCGTCTCGATGTGCGCAATCTGATCTGTGCCACGACCGATGCCTTCGACCGTCTCGACATTCTCGTCAACAATGCCGGCATCGTCGCCGGCGGTGATTTCCTGACGCTGACCGAAGAGGATTTCGACCGCGTCATCCGCGTCAATCTCAAGGGCCATTTCCTGGTCGGCCAGGCGGCGGCGCAGCAGATGGTCCGGCAGATCGAGGCGGGCGGCGCGCCCGGCACGATCATCAACATGTCGTCGATCAACGCTGTCGTCGCGATCCCGACACAGGCCGCCTATGCCGCCTCCAAGGGCGGCGTCAAGCAGCTCACCGAAGCGATGGCACTGTCGCTGGCGCCTTACGGCATCCGCGTCAACGCGATCGGTCCCGGCACCATCGCCACGCCGATGGCCGGCGCCGTCAACAGCGATGCAGCGGCGCAGCGCATGGTGCTGTCGCGCACGCCGCTGGGCCGCATCGGCCAGCCCGGGGAAATCGCCTCGGTCGCCGTCTTCCTGGCGTCGGACGCCGCCAGCTACATGACCGGCGAAACCATCTATGTCGATGGCGGCCGCCTCGCGCTCAACTATCTGGCCCAGCGGCCGGTCAAGGCCGGCGAGGAAAAGAAGAAATAGGGGCAGGCGCGCGCCCCGGTCGTCCGATCGGAAAGACGTCCGTCGCCAGCCTTGACCGAAGCCGCGGCTGGTGCGGATTTTACATCAGCAGCTTCTCGATCGTCTGGGCGAGTTCGGCCGGACGGAACGGTTTGGCGAGCGATGCATTGGCGCCGAGCTTCTCGGCCGTTTTCAGGAAATCCAGCCGCTTCGTGCGGCCGCCGCCCGAGATGGCCACGATCGGGATCGTCGTATTGACCTCCCGGATCGCCATGATCGTCTCGATCCCTTCCTGCACCGGCATCAGGATATCCGTTATCACGATATCGGGCGCAGGTTTGCTTCGCTGCAACTGGGCCAGACCGGCCGCGCCGTCGCCCGAACAGGTCACATTGTGACCGTATCTTGCCAGGGCCGATTTCAGCATTCGCGCCACATCGGGGTCGTCTTCAATCAGCAGCACATTTGCCATTTTCGGGGGGCCCTCGGGAGCGGGTTCATAGCCCACCAAACTGTCAGCAACCGGTTTCCGAACTGTTAAGACCTCTGTCCTATTCATGGTCACGGGGGCTGTTCATGTTGCGCGGAAAATTCGAATGGCCGCAGGATTGCACACTACTCAACGGACGCTCGCCGGCTGGTTTGGGCGGTTTTGGCCTTTCGGACGTGCCGATGCGCGACCGTCCGCACTGGCCGAACCCCGGCATGTCGGCGGACCGCAGGCGCCGGAAGCCGAGGCGCGGCTCCGGGCGCTTTTCGCCGATGCATCCGATCGCGGGCCGGTCGCGCTTGCTCATCTGCAATTGCTGAATCTTGCGGCAATCCGTCAGCAGGTCGGTGCCCGCTGGCCGCAGGTTCGGCGGCTGGTCCATCTCCTCACCGAAACGACACTGTACCGCTATCTCGGACCCGACGATTTCTTCTTCGTCTGCCGCGAAGACGTCTATGTCGTCGCCTTTCCGCGTCTGACGCCGGACGAGGCGGCCGCGGCCTGCCAGCGGATCGTCGATGAGATATCGCATCACCTGTTCGGCAAGGAGGACGGCGCAGGGGAAGCTGTCCCGGGCAGCGATGGGGTCGGCCGGCTGGATGTCGTCGCAACGTCGTTCGAGGTCGATCGACAGCAACTTCGCGAAGCGCCCTCGGCGCGCGATCATATCGCCGGTGCCGCCCTGGATATCGCCGACCGGAATGCGCTCGCAATGAGCGCGCTGGACCGCAAGATGGAACAGGCCCTCGATGCGGCGGAGACCTTTCTCGCCGGCATGTCGGAAGAGCAGCCGGCCGCCAGCGTACCGGAGATCGTGCGGCGGCTCGGCCTCCTGGTCGATCAGCTTCGCGCATTGGAGCGGGAACTCGTCGGGACGGCCGCAGCCGGCACCCCGAGGCCGGAAGCTGGGATTTCCTGTCGTCCGATCGAATGGGACGGGCTCAAGAAGGGACACGATTTCGAGGCGCCGCAGGAATGGCGCGCCATCCCGGGATCGCGGCAGGATGCGCTGTCGCGCCTGTCGCAGACATTGATCGTCGCCACGGAACGTCTGGCGCATTTCGAGAGTCTTGCCGCGTCGAGCGCCACGGCGGGCGAAGACATCTGCTGGATGACGGTTCCGGACATGGCCGTCTCCTATACGATCGACTATCTCCCGATGCTCGAAACGCGTCGCAGCGTTGTCGCGATATATCTCGCGCGCACCCGATTCCGGCTCGGCGATCTTCCGGTGACGCTCGACGAACTCCTGGAGGTCGAGGACGATCTGGAAGTGCGTGCCGTCGCAAGCCGCCTCGGTGCCCGTGCGGTCGTGAAGCGCACTGCTGCGGCATCGGGCGAGAAATCGCTCCGCGCCATATCTGTCGATGACGCGATTTTCCGGTCCGCACCGCACCGGCGAACCTTTTTCGAATTCATCTCCAATATCGAGAACGAGGTTCGGCGGCAGCTTGTTGTCGAGGTCGTTCTTCATGCCGGCTGGCCGCCGCTTCAGATCGAGCAATGTCTGATGCAATTGCAGCCCTTCTGCCGCGCCATCTTCCTGCGCTTGTCAGACCTCGACATCGACCTTGCCAATACCGCGACCTTCACGCCCAAGATCAGGAAGGCGGTCAGTGCCGTCGGCGTGGCGGCACCGGCGGCCGGGGGGAATGAGCCGGAGTTCCTGTGCGATCTGAGGAAACTCGTTCAGCAGTGCGAGAAGCTCGGCCTCAACACCTATCTCGTCGAGATACCGTCTCTCGCCATCTTCATGAATGCGGTCGCCATGGGCATTACCTTCACCAGCGGTGCGGCGATATTGCCGGCCTGCAACGAACCATCGGCGCTGCACACGGAAACGATTGAGGACATTTTTGCAGCGCGTGCGCAGGCCCGGACCGGATCCGGCCGGACCGCGCGCCTCGCGTGACAGTCGCCATGTCTCTCGACCGCCTCGCCTTCCGCACGACCGGCATGCGCCGGCTCGTCGCCGCCTTCGACTGGGGCGCCACGCCGCTCGGCCCCGTGAGCGACTGGTCGCCCGAGCTCAGGAGCCAGGTGCAACTCTGTCTGGACTCCGATCATCCCATGTTGCTTGCCCTGGGCGACGATCTTGTGCAGATCTACAATGACGGCTACGTCCCCATTCTGGCCGACAAGCATCCGGCAGCACTCGGCCAGTCGGCCATGGTGACATGGTCCGAGATCAGGGACTTTCTTGCGCCGGCGATCGCGGAGCTGCGCATGGGCAAATCCTTGCGTCAGACCGATTTTCCTCTCGTCCTGAAGCGGAACGGCAAGTTCTCCGAGCGCCATTACACATTCGCCTATAGTCCGTTGCGGGGCAGCGATGGATTGATGTCGGGCGTCCTCTCCGTCGCCTCCGACACAAGCGCGCGCGTCTGGAACGACCGCCGCGCCGCGACACTGGACAGGCTTGCGGAAACCGCACGGCCCTATGCGAGCAATGACGAGGTGTGGGCGGGTGTAAGAGAGGCATTCGTCAGGAACCGGAGAGACATCGCTGCCGCGGTCCTTTTCGCGCATCGCGATGGCAAGCCCTGCGAACCGATCTGGTCGATCGGCATCTCTGCGCGCCAGGAGCTTGCGCAATTGCGGTCGCAGATCGTTCCCTCCCGGAGCCCGCGGCGCCAGATCAAAATTCGCTGTCCGGGGGGCATCAGCGCGAAGCGGCAGATCGGGAAGGTCGGCATTGCGCTTCCGGTACGGACACGCAAGCGGGATATTGTCGCGAATCTTGTCGTCTTTCCCCACGATCTGGTGCCGATGACGCGGCGCCTGCTCGGCTTCTACAACGATCTGCGGAACGCCTGTGAGCGCTCCATCGAAATTGCCGCCGCGAACCGGGAGGAAATCATCGCGCTGCGCAACGAGCTGGCCGAGGCGGATATCCGCTACCAGTTTCTGTTCGAAAGTCTGGGTGAGGGGGTCATCTATTCCGCCACCGAGGGACGTGCCGTCGAAGGCGAACGCATTCTTGCCGTTAATGCAAGTTGCTGCCGCATGCTCGGATATACGAATGCGGATCTTACCGGCAGCGTGCGGGAGAAGATCTTCTTCGACGACGACCCGTTACTGGCGCAGGCCCTGCTGCAGCGTGAAAGGCAGGGTTGTTTCCGCGGTGAACTCAGGCTCAGACGGGCGGATGGTGCCCCGCTCTGGGTCGATCTGACCTCAAATCTGATGACCGACGAGAGCGGCCGCCGTCAGGCGGTCACCATCTTCCGCGACGCCACGCAACGCAAGGAGCTTGAGCAGAAGGCCAAGCATGCCGAGCGTATGGAGGCGCTTGGCCAGCTGACCGGCGGCGTGGCGCATGACTTCAACAATCTGCTTACCGTGTTCCTCGGCGGCGCCGACGAACTGGTCAAGGACAGCGCGCTTGGCCTCTATGAACGCGAGCTGGCCGACACCATGAAGGCGGCGGCGGAGCGGGGCCACAGGCTGACCGGCCAGTTACTGGCCTATGCACGTCGGCAGGAGCTGCGGCCGCGCCGGATCGACGTCAATCGCGTCATCATGGACTCAGCGCAGCTGCTGCGGCGTCTGTTCACCGGCAGCGTCGGCCTGCGGCTGGATCTGGAGAGGGACCTGCCTTGCGTCAAGCTCGACTCGGGAAAGTTCCAGACGGCCCTGCTCAATCTTGTTGCCAATGCGCGCGATGCGATGTCGGCGGGCGGCGGCGATGTGAGGATCGTCACGGCGGTCCTTCGCCTTGGCGAGAGCGAACAGGGCCTTTATGCCGGTCTGCCGGGCGGCCGCTATGTTCGGGTCAGCGTCGAGGACAGGGGTACCGGCATTCCCGAAGATGCGATGCCGCGGCTTTTCGAACCCTATTTCACCACCAAGCCGCTCGGCGAGGGAACGGGGCTCGGGCTTCCGATGGTCCAGGGTTTCATGGCCCAGTCCGGCGGCGATGTCCGGATCGAGAGCGAATGGGGCAAGGGGACGTCGGTCCATCTTGTTCTGCCCGCCTTGCAGAACCGGTCGCCCGAGACATGATCTCTTTCTGTCGACACCCCGGGGACAAGTTGCCTTTGTCCCCGGTGTTCGTCCGTAGACGGATGAAGTTATCCGCGCATTATGACAGTTTTGTGACAGTTGCGTGACAGAGGGGGGGTTACGCCTCGTCCTCGTCGTCCGCGATCTTGACGTCCTTGAGGCTCGCAAAAACGCTGTCGGCGTCGTAGCTCTTGCGTTCCTCGTCTTCCGGCTTCTTTTCCGGCGCGGCGATGGTCGCGTGCAGCGGTTCGGCCGGGCTGGGCGCGGTTTCGCTGGCCGGCAGCAGGGTTTCAGAGATGCCGGCCGCCTTGTTGGCCTTCTTGCGCTCGCGTTCGGCCTTGCGCGCGGCCTTCTGCACCGCCGCGTCGAGCTCGATCTGCGTGCAGAGACTGAGGGTTACGGGATCGACCGGCTTGATGTTCGGGGCGTTCCAGTGGCTTCGGTCGCGCACGCTCTGGATCGTCGGCTTGGTGGTGCCGACGAGGCGGGCGATCTGCGCATCGGTCAGTTCCGGGTGGTTGCGCAGCAGCCAGGCGATGGCGTCCGGGCGGTCCTGGCGGCGCGAGACCGGCGTGTAGCGGGGCCCCGTGCGCGTCGGCATCGGCGGCAATTTGTATTTGCTTTCAGCGGTTTGCAGGCGCGCATCGGGGTCCTGCTGGCAGCGCTCGATTTCGGCGCGGGTCAGCTGGCCGGAGACCACCGGGTCCATGCCCTTGATCCCCTGGGCCACGTCGCCATCGGCGATCCCCTTCACTTCGAGCACATGCAGGCCGCAGAAATCGGCCACCTGGTCGAAGGTCAGCGAGGTATTCTCGACCAGCCAGACAGCGGTCGCCTTGGGCATTAGGGGCTGAGTCATGTCGGTTCCTCTGATCCACCCGGCAGTGAGCCGGATAAACCGCTTTTCGTGTCCATCGAAGATTGAATTAGGGCGTTATATAGGGCGAAAAAGCGGCCAATGAAAGCGGAATGATGCCGCGACCGCTAATTGTGATGCGCGCCGCAGAAAGGCCGGAACCCAAGGGATTCCGGCCTTTTCACCGCGGTATTGCGCGGTTTTAGCGCTTGATCTCGGTGATCTTGGTGCCTTCGATGCTGACGCCGGCCATCAGACCCGACTGGTCGAAGACGAAGGCATAGGCGTCGTCCTTCAGCGTCGAGGTCGAGAGGTTCTTGGCCGCGCCCTCATCGACGATGACGACGGTCGGGCCGACGCCGACTTCCCAGCCATGCGTCTCCTTCAGATAGTTCACGGCCTCGCTGTTCATCAGGAACACGGCGTAACCATAGGTCTGGGCGCCGGCCTGCAGGCCCCAGGAACCGGTGACCGAGTTGTAGTAGTGATTGACCTTGCCGCCTTCCATCAGCACGCCTTCGCCATAGGCGCCGCCGAAAATCAGGCCGGCCTTCACGACGTTCGGAAAGACCAGCACGGCCTGCGCCTTGCTTCCGATCGTCTTGGCCACCGAATTGGTCGCGTAGAGTTTGTCCAGCGCGTGGGCGGCCTCCTTGTTCAGATCTTCTGCTGTTGCTGCCTGGGCGCCATGAAACGCGCCGAGTGAAACCGATGTCACCGCGGCGAAGATCGCTGCAAGCATGAATCGTCTGAGGTTTTTCATCGGATTTTCCTTCTGTCGTGGATACGGCGGTCTGCTCGACCGGGCGGGGCATCGCGCGACGCGACAATGCGCGACGGGCAATGCCGTCGACGTCCGGACCTTCGGCGCCGCCTGTGGCGAGATAGGGGTGAGACTGTGTTCATTTCGGGTGCAAATATGGCCGCGCCCGGAAAACGGCTCAGATCGTCAGCACGATCTTGCCGATATGGCTGCTTTTTTCCATCAGCGCATGCGCCCTGGCGGCGTCCTTCAGCGGGAAAACCGTGTCGATCAAGGGTTTTACGCGGCCGGCTTCGATCAGTGGCCAGACTTTTTCACGCAAGGTGCGGGCGAGGCTGGCCTTTTCCTCGATGCTGCGGGGGCGCAGCGTCGAGCCGGTCAGCGTCAGGCGTTTCAGCATCACCGGCATGAAATTGACTTCTGTCGTCGCACCGTTGAGGAAGGCGATCGAGACGATGCGGCCGTCGACCGCCGCCGCCTGGATGTTGCGGGGAATATAGTCGCCGCCCACCATGTCGAGGATCACGTCGGCGCCGCGATTGTCGGTCAGCCGCCTGGTTTCGGCGACGAAATCCTGCGTCTTGTAGTCGATGGCCGCCGCGGCGCCGAGCTTCAGGCAGGCCGCGCATTTCTCGGCCGAGCCGGCGGTTGCGATCACGCTTGCACCGAAAAGGCTGGCCAGCTGGATCGCCGTCGTGCCGATGCCGCTCGAGCCCCCATGCACCAGCAACGTCTCGCCAGCCTTGAGCGCGCCGCGCTCGAAGACATTGGCCCAGACTGTGAAAAAGGTTTCGGGCAGCGCGGCCGCTTCGGTCATCGACAGGCCATGCGGCATCGGCAGCGCATGCGCTTCATGCGCAACGCAATATTCGGCATAGCCGCCGCCGCCGACCAGCGCGCAGACCCGGTCGCCGGTCTTCCACAGCGTCACGCCCGGTCCGGTCGCCACCACCTCGCCGGCGACCTCGAGCCCCGGCGTTTCCGGGGCGCCGGGCGGCGGCGGATAGAGGCCCATGCGCTGGATCGTGTCCGGACGGTTGACGCCGGCCGCCGCGACCTTGATCAGGATTTCGCCATGCGCCGGCTCGGGCCGCGGAATCTGGCGGGGTTCCAGTACATCCGGTCCGCCCGGCTCGCGGATCGCAATCGCCGTCATGGTTTCGGGCAGGTTCGGCACTGGGCGCGTTCCTCGGTCGTCGCGGCTGGGCTTGCAGGTCTAGCCCGCTGTCCCCAAACTGGCAACCTGAGGCCAGCAGGGAGAACGAGCGTCATGGATCGGGACGATCTGGAGCCGCGCAAGCGGCGCGATGAGGCGCTGGCAGCGCTGGCCAGGGAGGATTTGAGCCTGCTCGGGATCGAGGAGCTCAACGACCGAATCACTGCGCTCGAGAGTGAAATTGCACGAATCCGCGATCAGCTGACCCGGAAGCACAGTTCGCTGTCGGCGGCCGAGGCACTGTTCAAAAAGTAGACGCCCTCAGTTAACACATTAAAAATACAGCGCTTTCAGTTGGCCCTTCTCAATGTTCGGGCGTTGCCTGTCTTGCCGGTGCCGCGTCAAATTGCCACAAGATTAACTTCCTGTTAGGAATGATGGCGCTAGGGTGACCTTGCGTAATCCAGTTCTCTGGATTTCTGAGTGGCTCCTATCCACTCTGTTTGACGCCTCCCTGTTAGAACTTGAGCCGCGGGCTTTCCCGCGGCTCTTTTTTGTCCGCCGGCCCCTGGCTGGCACGGATATTGATCCCTCAGACCCTGACTGTGCCGCAATGGCGCGACGTAAGGGGTTTGCAGGATGACTGTTCACGAGATCACCGGCGGCGACGAAATCGGCTTCGCGGAGGCCGACTGCGTCACCTTGAGCGAATTCATGGCCTCCGGGCTGTTCCAGCGCACTTACAGCGAGGGCATGCGCCTGGTCGAGGAAACCTCGGCCTATCTGGACGGGGAGGGCCGTGCGGCCTCCAAAAGCCTGCCGCGCGAAGCCTCGCTCGCCTATGCCGGCGAAAGCATGCGGCTGACCACGCGGCTGATGCAGGTCGCTTCCTGGCTGCTGGTGCGCAAGGCCGTCCATGAGGGCGAAATCACGGCCGAGGAAGCCAATGCCGAGAAATACCGTCTCGCCACCAAGGAGATAGCCCGCCAGCCGCGCTTTGCCGGGGCCGATGCGCTGCCGCAGCGCCTGCAGGACCTGATCGAGCGCTCGGAACGGCTCTATGCGCGGGTCGAGCGGCTCGACAGCCGGCTGCGCGAACCGGTCGCCCGGCCGGCGCTCAACCACCCGCTGGCCGAACAGCTGCAGCGTGTCGAGGCATTCTACCGCGAAAGCCTGTCCCATGATTTCCCGCGGCCCCAGTTCGGCCGCCGCAAGAACCGGCCCGAATAGGCGTTCGGCGCCGGCGACAACAAAAAAGCCCCGCAAAGCGGGGCTTTTTCCGTTCCGGTCGGTCGCGCAGGATCAGTTGCTGCTGACGAAGCCGAATTTCTTGTTGAAGCGGCTGACGCGGCCGCCACGATCGAGAATCTGCTGGCCGCCGCCGGTCCATGCCGGGTGCGTCGTCGGATCGATATCGAGAACCAGCGTCGCGCCCTCCGAGCCATAGGTCGAGCGCGTCTGAAAGGTGGTGCCATTGTTCATCGTCACGGTGATGAAATGGTAGTCCGGATGGGTGTCTTTCTTCATGGCTCTCGGCCTTCCCGAATTGAAAACGGCGCGCCCTGGCTGTTCCCTCAGGGAACGCCGCGCTGCCGGAATGGGGGCTTATAGCGAACAGGCAGGGCCCATGCAAGCCGAGATCGGTGCCTGCGATCAGGGGCCTGAAGGCCGGGTTTCGGGCGCTCATGCCGCAGAGAACGGCGCCCGTCGGCGTTGCGGCGGCAGGGCCCCGATTGCTATACCCGGCAGGAACTTATTCCCGGGGTAGACCCGAACGGCTAGTGTGGCCGGTCCCGCAGCCAAGAGCCGGCAAGAACGCATGAGCGATACATCGAATCCGGTCATCGAGGCCATCGAGGAAGAAGCGCAGCGGCGCAAGCCCGCCAGGCGCGTCCGCCCGATCCTGAGGCTATTGCCCTTCCTGGCCGTCTATCGGGGCATGGTCGCGCTGGCGATCTTTGCGCTGGTTCTGGCGACGCTCGCCACGCTTGCCATCCCGATGGCCGGCGGCCGGCTGGTCGATCTCGTCGGTGATGCCGACAATGCGGGGACTGCGGCCTTTGTCGACCGCTATTTTCTGGCGCTTATTGCTGTGGCGCTGACGCTTGGCATTGCCAGCGCCGCACGGTTCTATTTCGTCAGCTGGCTCGGCGAGCGCGTGGTGGCCGACCTCCGGCAGGCGGTCTATGGCCATGTGCTGAAGCTTTCGCCGGAATTCTTCGAGATGACGCGTACCGGCGAGGTGCTGTCGCGGCTGACGGCCGACACGACGCTGATCAAGACCGTTGTCGGCTCCTCGGCCTCGATCGCGCTGCGCAATCTTTTCCTCTTTGTCGGTGCTTCGTCGATGATGGTCGTCACCAGTGCGCGGCTCTCGAGCCTGGTGCTTTTTGCCATTCCGATGATCGTGCTGCCGCTGGTTCTCCTTGGCCGCTGGGTCCGGCGGCTGTCGCGTTCGGCGCAGGACCGGCTGGCCGATACCAGCGCTTTCGGTACCGAGAGCCTCAACGCCATTCAGACGGTGCAGGCCTTCACGCATGAGGATCACGACCGGCGACATTTCTCCGACACGGTCGAACGGTCTTTCGACACCGCGCGGGCGCGGATTGTTGCCCGCGCGATATTGACGGCACTGATCTTCTTTCTCGGCCTGACGAGCATCGTCGGCGTCATCTGGTTCGGGATGAAGGATGTGATCGCCGGCGATATGACGGGCGGGGCGCTGGCGCAGTTCATCCTGTATGCGCTTTTTGCGGCCGGCGCGCTGGCGGCCCTGTCGGAGATCTGGGGCGACATGCAGATGGCGGCGGGCGCCACCGAGCGGCTGATGGAGCTTCTCGATGTCGAACCGCAGATCGCCGTGCCGGCCCACCCGGTTGCCCTGCCGGCGCCGTCGCGTGGCGAGATTCGTTTCGAGGAGGTGACTTTCGCCTATCCGGCGCGGCCCGGCATGTCGGCGCTTCAACGGTTCCGGCTCAACGTCGATCCGGGGGAAACCGTGGCGCTGGTCGGACCGTCCGGTGCCGGAAAGAGCACCGTGTTCCAGTTGCTGCTCCGTTTCTACGACCCGCAGTCGGGACGCATCGTGCTGGACGGGGTCGATGTGCGCGATGCCGACCCCCGCGCGGTGCGGGCGCGGATCGCCGTCGTCCCGCAGGAGACAGTCATCTTCGGCACGACGATTGCCGAGAACATCCGCTATGGGCGGCCCGAGGCCGGCCGTGCCGAGATCGAGGCGGCGGCCCGGGCGGCGCGGATCGACGATTTTATTGCGCGTCTGCCGGAGGGCTACGACACTCAGGTCGGCGAGCGCGGCGTGACGCTTTCCGGCGGTCAGCGCCAGCGCATCGCGATTGCCCGTGCCATTCTGCGCGACGCGCCGGTGCTGCTGCTCGACGAAGCAACCAGTGCGCTCGATGCGGAAAGCGAAGCGGCCGTCCAGCAGGCGCTTGAGGGTCTGATGCAGGACCGGACGACGCTGGTCATCGCGCATCGCTTGGCAACCGTGCTGAAGGCCGACCGGATCGTCGTCATGGAAGACGGCCGCGTCGTTGCCTCGGGCACGCATGAGGAACTTCTGCGGCAGGGCGGGCTCTATGCGCGGCTGGCGCGGCTGCAGTTTACCGGCGATCTTCCGGCTGAAGCGGATGCGCTCCCGTCCGGACAGGTCAGCGCGGCCATTGGTTGAACGAATTTCATCGAGGGAATGCAATGTCGAAGCGTTGGCAGATTGCAGGCTATGCCCTGCTGGCACTGGTCATAATCGTCAGCGTGCTCGCGTGGCGATTTCTGTCGGCGGCTGGCTACTTCACCGCCATCAATCAGGAAATCCCGGCCGATTGCCGGGTCATCGCGGCGGTGCCGGGGCCGGAAGACATCGTCATCGACCATGCGCGCGGCATTGCCTATGTGTCGGCCTATGACCGCCGTGCGGTACAGGGCGGTGCGCCGGGATCGGAAGCCATTCGCGGCGGCATCTACGCAATCGATCTCAATGCGCCGGAGAGCGAATGGGCGCTCTATCCGGTGACACCCACGGCGCCGGCCGATTTTCGCCCCCATGGCATCGATCTTCATGTCGGCGCGGACGGTGCCCGGCGGCTCTTCGCGGTCAGTCATCCGGCGGCAGGCCATGAGGTCGTCGAGATTTTCGACATCGCGGATGACGGCACGCTCAGCCATGCAGCAAGCGTCACGGACCCGCTTTTCGTCTCGCTCAACGACGTTGCGGCGGCGGGTCCCGACAGCTTCTATACGACCAACGACCATGCTTCGAAGAACGGCCTGCACCAGCTCTTCAGCAACCTTCTTCTGCTGCGCAACACCAATGTCGTCTATCACGACGGTGCCGCGGCGCGGGTGGCCGCCGACAGATTCGGTCTGGCCAACGGCATCGCCATCAGTGCCGATGGTGCTCAGGTCTATGTTGCCGATCTGATGAGCATGAGCCTGCATGTTTTCGACCGCGATCCGGCGACCGGCGATCTCCGCGGCGTCGACATGGCACGGCTCGGCACCGGTATCGACAATATCGACGTGCAGCCCGACGGATCGCTGCTGATCGGCGCGCATCCGAAGCTGATCGATTTTCTCGGCCATGCGGGCGACCCCGCCGCGCTGTCGCCCAGCCAGGTCGTCCGGGTCGAACCCGGCGCGAATGGCGGCGGCAAGGCCGGCACGATCTATCTCAATCTCGGCACCGAGATTTCGGGTATCAGCGTTGCTGCCGGCTATGGCGACCTTATGCTGCTCGGGCAGGTTTTCGAGCCCGAGGTTCTCGTTTGCACGCAGTCGAAAGAACTGAAGGCCTGGTAGTCAGCGTTCGGTCAGCTTGAATTCGATACGGCGGTTGCGCGTATTGTCGGTGGTCGTCCGCCCGGCAACAAGCGGGTGGTGCTCGCCGAATCCTGCCGCCACCAGGTTGCGCGCCGGAACACCCTGGGCGACCAGGTAGTCCACGACGGCGATGGCGCGGGCGCTCGACAGGTACCAGTTCGAGGGGAACTGCGGCGTTGCGATCGGGTTGGCGTCGGTATGCCCATCGACGCGCAGCACCCAGGCAATGTCGTCGGGGATCTCGGCCGAGATTTCGCGAACCGCCAGGGCGATCTTGTCGAGCTGCTCCTGCCCGGATGGATTGATATCGGCCGAGCCCGAGGCGAAGAAGATTTCCGACTGCATGGCAAAGCGATCGCCGACGATCTCGATGTCGGTCCGGTCGCCCAGAATGGTGCGCAGCCGGCCGAAGAATTCCGAGCGGTAGCGGGCCAGTTCCTGGACTTTCTGTGCCAGCGCCGCATTGAGGCGGCGGCCGAGATCGGCGATCTGGGCCTGCGATTCACGGTCTCTCTGCTCGGAGGCCTCCAGTGCGGCTTCCAGCGTCGCGAGCTGGCGGCGCAGCGCGGCAATCTGCTGGTTCAGCAGCTCGACCTGCGACAGGGCTTCGCTGGAGACGCGCTGTTCGTCGGCGAGGCGGCTTTCGAGATCGGCGATACGGGAACCGGCGCCGGCGCCCTCATCGGCCATGGCCGCAAGGCGGGCGTTCTCGGCGGAGGCGGTCGCGAGCGATTCCTGCAGCGAGAGGATGGTGACCTCGAGATCGGCCTTTTCACGCCGCTCGAGTGCCAGCTGGTTGACCAGTTCGGCAATCTGGCTGCGCAGGCTGTCCAGCGCCGAATCCTTGTCGCTGACCAGAAGGCTGAGGAAGAACTGCGTGATCATGAAGATGGTCAGCAGGAATATCAGCACCAGCAGCAGGCTCGACATGGCGTCGACAAAGCCCGGCCAGTAGTCGCTGCTCGGCGCGCGGCCGCGAATGCGTCTGTTGGCGAGCGCCATCCTGCGTCAGCTCCGGCCGTCGAGGCGGCGGGCCAGTTGCTCGAGCACCGGCCTCAGCGCCTCCTGATTTTGTGCAAGCTGGCGGACAAGTTGCTGTTCGTTCCGCAACTGTTCGGTCAGGGCCGATATCTGGCCGGCCAGGGCCATCAGCGTCGCATTGGCACCTTCGCCGCCACCGGCCAGCGCCTGCTCGATATTGCGCAGCCGCCGCGAGGTTTCGCCCAGCATCGAGGGGTTGTCGGGATTGGCTTCCGAGAGGCTCGTGACGGTCGAAAGCCACTCTTCGAGCTCGTTGTAGAAGCGGTTCTGCGCCTGGCCTGCCTGCAGATCGAGAAAACCCAGCACCAGCGATCCGGCCAGGCCGAACAGCGAGGAGGAAAAGGCCGTGCCCATGCCGCGCAGGGGCCCGTCGAGCCCCGCTTTCAGATTGGTGAAGACGGTGGCGGCCTCCGCGGTTTCGACATCGAGGCTCTGGATCGTGCCGGCGACAGAGGCGACCGTGCTCAGCAGCCCCCAGAAGGTTCCGAGCAGGCCGAGAAAGATCAACAGGCCAATGACATAGCGCGAAATCTCGCGCTGCTCATCGAGGCGGGAGCCGAGCGAATCGAGGATCGAGCGCATCGACATGGCGTTGAGCTGCATACGGCCCTTGCGGTCGCCCAGCATGGTGGCCATCGGCGCCAGCAGGCGCGGTGCGGCCGGAATGGTGAGGCCGGGGTCGGCACGGCGAAACTCGTTCACCCAGCGCACTTCCGGGTTGATGCTCAGGACCTGGCGGAACGCATAGAGAATGCCCACAGCGAGGACAAAGACGATCAGGCCGTTCAGGAGCGGGTTGGCCATGAAGGCCACTTCGATCTGCGGAAACAAGATGGCGGCGGCGAAGGCCACGATCACGACGAAAAGTACCATGCGGGTGACATAGGGGCGGGGCCGGGAAAGGCCGATGCCGTCCTTGTGTTCCTTTGCCATGCGTCGTCAGTCCCCTCTCAGATTCGAACGGATCGGTTCAGCCGCCCGCCAACACAATGTCCACTCGGTCCTGCGGCCCGCTGTCGGATGTACCACCGAGCGCACGAACGTGAATGCGGCCCGAAACGACGCCGCTTTCGATCAGCTTGTTCCTGACTGACAATGCGCGCCGCAGTGACAGCTTGCGGGCCGTCGAGGAGGCGTCGCGGGGTGGCCCGGCATAGGCCTTGATCAGCAGACGGCTGCTTTGCCGTTGTACATCCGCAGCAAAAGCGGCGATCTCGTCATGCGCAGAAGAGCTCAGGGCGGATTCGTTGGGCGTAAATTCGATGCGCAGCAGCGCCGTTTCGGGAGGTGGCAGCGGTGTCTCGGCGGCCCGGGCCGCGAAGACAGCCGTCAGCAGAATGGCGAGTGCCGCAAATCCAGCCTTGTTGCGAAAGAACATGCGGTCATCCGTGGATGGGTATCAAGCAGGTGCAGCAACGCGGTTCGCCGCACAGTCTAGGCCTGTTCGCGCCGAGCGAACAGACCCGGACCCTGGATGGCGTCTAGGCAGGGAATTGGGCGGAAATAGGGCTATGCGGTGCGGTCCGCGTTCAGTAGCCGTCGAACAGAATGTCGACCCGGTCGGCTGCGGCCATGGTGCTGTCGATATTGCCCATGCCACTTGCGCGTACGCGGCCGGTACTCATGCCCTGGTCGATCAACGCCTGCTGCACGGCCAGCGCGCGTTGCATGGCGATGTCCGCTGCGGTTGCGTCGCCGCCGCGGGATCTGTCGGCGTGGCCCCGGACCTTGACATTGCCGACACGTTTTGCAAAGGCGTTCACGAAGCCGGCAACCTGATTGCGGGCGCTGAGATCGAGAACTGTCTCGCCGGGCTGGAAATAGATGCGCGCCAGCGTCCCCTCCGGCAGCATGTCGGGCGTATAGGGATAGAAGGCATCGCGCGGCCGGAATTCTTCGCGTGCATGGTTGCTCGACTGCGCCGGTCCGGCGGAAGATGGGGGCTGTGCGGTCAAGGTGCCAAGGGGCTGCCGGATGTCGCCGCCAAGTCTGTCGGGTGACGGCAGGGAGTTGCTGTTTTGAATCGTGCTGCCGAGTGGCGGTAAACCCGGCATGTTCGCGGTCCGGCTCACCGTTTCTCCGACATTCTGCACTGTCTGCCCGGCGGTGCTGACCGTGTTTTCAAGGGGCTCGCCAACCGGCGAAAGCGGCCCTGCAATGGCATCGGGGCCATGGATCGCGATGGTCAGGACGAGGACACCGAGAACGGCGTTGAGAAGTCGCCGGATGGTTGCGGCTTGCAGAACGGCATCAGATACAGCGGATTCCGCCATGACTCGGCCTCCGTCAGTTCCGGTCGAAAAAAATGTCGGTGCGCAAAAGTCTAACACATGGGCGGCGCTGGCACAGGGTAACGGGCCAGTCGTGTGTTTCAATGGAAAGTTTTCAGGCAATCAGGCCGGTTTATGGGCCTTTTTCAGCACTGTGCCGAGCTGGCGATGCAATGCCTCGTTACCGGCCAGAATGCCGCCCGTATCGAGCATGGCATCGCCCCCCTTGAGGTCGGTCACATACCCGCCAGCCTCGCGCACGAGAATGATGCCGGCGGCAACGTCCCAGGGGGCGAGATTTGCTTCCCAATAAACGTCGAACCGTCCCGCGGCGACATAGGCCAGGTCGAGGGCGGCCGAGCCCATGCGCCGGACGCCGGCGACTTCGTTCATCACGAGGTCAAGTTCGGCCGAGAAGCCCTTGTGACCGGGCCGGCCGATATGTGGAATTCCGGTCGCGACGATCGATTGTGCCAGTTCGCGGCGCACGGCGACGCGGATGCGTCGGTCGTTGAGGAAGGCGCCCTGTCCCTTTTCGGCAATGAACATTTCGTCGGAGATCGGATTGTAGACGAGACCGGCAACGATCTGGCCGTCGCGTTCGAGACCGATCGAGATCGAAAACATCGGGATGCCGTGCAGGAAATTCGTCGTGCCATCCAGCGGATCGATGATCCAGCGATGCGACTTGTCGCTCCCCTCGACAACGCCGCCCTCTTCCATCAGGAAGCCATAGCCGGGCCGTGCCTTCGACAGTTCCTCGAACAGAACCTTTTCGGCCTTGCGGTCGGCGGCGGTGACGAAGTTCGCCGGTCCCTTCAGCGAGACCTGAAGGTTTTCCACCTCGCCGAAGTCGCGCTGGAGGCCCCGCGCGGCCTTGCGGGCGGCGGCAACCATGACGGACATCGAGGGTGTATGACGGGACATCTGGTCTATCCGGTTTCGCGTCAGTCGGCGCGACGCAGATAGGTGACTTCGTTGGTGTCGACAACGATCCGCTCGCCGGTCGTTATGAAGGGCGGGACCATGACGCGCACGCCGTTCTCGAGCAGGGCGGGCTTGTAGGAGCTTGCGGCCGTCTGCCCCTTCACGGTCGGCTCGGTTTCGGTGATTTCCAGTACAACCTGATCGGGGAGAGAAATACCCAGGGCCTTGCCCTCATGGCTTTCGACGGTCACCTTCATGCCATCCTGCAGAAAGGCCGCGCGCTCGCCGACCCAATCCTTCGCCAGTTCGATCTGTTCGTAGGTTTCATTGTCCATGAAGGTCAGCATCCCGTCATTCTCGTAGAGATACTGGTAGTCCTTCTGTTCGAGACGGACGCGCTCGACCGTTTCGGCGGACCGGAAGCGCTCGTTCAGCTTGCGGCCGTCGACGAGGTTCTTCAGTTCGACCTGTGCGAAGGCGCCGCCCTTGCCGGGCTTTACATGCTGCACCTTGACTGCTGCCCAGAGCCCGCCCTCATGTTCGATGACGTTACCGGGGCGGATTTCATTGCCGTTGATCTTCATGGGATGCTCGAATTCGGGGATTGGTCAAAACTGGACAGGCTGCCGGACAAGCGACAGCCGGCGCTCTGATAACACCATGCGCCGCCGATGGACAGAGTCTTTCCGCCGAATGGCACCTGCCGGACGGTCAGTCGCCACTGGTGGCGCCTGTCGCGCCCTGGTCCCATCTGGCGATCTGACGATCGACGCTGGCCCGGATTTCAGGGGTGATTTCGGGCTCCAGAGCGCTTCGGAGCGCCTCGTCCTCATATCCGCCCTTTTCGGCCAATGTCAGCCAGAGCAGCGCGGCCGCCACGTCCCGCGCCACGCCCTGACCCAGAAAATACAGGCGGGCGAGCCGGGCCTGGGCCAGCGGTTCGCCGCGCATGGCGGCCTCCGTGAACCATTTGGCCGCAAGTGTGGCGTTCCGCTCCACGCCGTCGCCGGCAAGATAGGCAAAAGCCAGTGCGGTTTGCGCTTCCGGAAGGCCGCTTTCGGCCGCGCCGCTGAAGCGGCGTGCTGCCTCAATGGCGTTCTTGGTCGTGCCGACGCCGTCCTGCAGCATCAGGCCAAGCTGGTAACTCGCTTCGGGCTGACCCTGATCGGCGGCCAGGCGGAAATAGGCTGCAGCCTCACCAAGATCCTGCGGCCTGCCGCGGCCTGTCGCGAAAAGCGTGCCGAGATAGTATTGCGCATCGGCGTGCCCTGTTTTTGCTGCGCGCTCGAACAGAGCCGCTGCCGTATCAATGTCGCGCGGGCCGCCATGGCCGGTCGTATACATCATGCCGAGTTCGGTCTGAGCGGCGGCATGGCCCTGATCCGCCGCCTGCTGAAACAACCGTCGTGCCGCAGCAGGTGTCGCGCCGGCGACGTCGCCGTATTCCATCAACAAACCGAGTGCATATTGCGCACTTGCGTCGCCCTGCTCGGCCGCCATGCCGAACCATCTTGCCGCCTCGTTGCGGTCCGGCGTCACGCCCTCGCCGTTGTTGTAGATCGATCCAAGCATCAGCTGGGCGGCGATCTCGCCGCTCTCGGCCAAGGGCAGGGCGAGGCGCCGTGCTTCGTCATAGCGCTGCCCCCGGTAGGCTTCCATTGCCGCCGCCATTGCATCGGCCGGTTTTTCCTGCATGGACCCCGTTGGCGGCGTGCTCTGGGCGGTCACTTCGGGCGCCGATCCGACGATGGCCACTACGCTCAGGCTCAACGCAACAAGAAGCTGTCTCATCAGGACGTGCTTTCCTCGATCATAATTCTGTTGAGCTGCCGGACAGCCGCAGCCGGACCGTCGGCATGCGCCCAGACACCGGACGACACAGCCAGAAAATCCGCGCCCGCACGTACCAGCGGTGCTGCATTCTCGACCGTAATGCCGCCGATCGCCACGCAAGGCACTTCGAAGAGTTCCGACCACCAGGTCAGTATCTCCGGCTCCGCCTTACTTATAGGCGTTTTTGTATCAGTTTCGTAAAAGGCACCAAAAGCCACATAATCCGCGCCCGCCTCGCCGGCCTCCATCGCCAGATGGCGGGAAGCATGGCAGGTCACGCCGACGATGCGATCGGGGCCGACCGTCCGCCGCGCCTCTGCATAGGAGCCGTCCTTCTGGCCGATATGAACGCCGTCAGCGTCGAGCTCGGCGGCGAGGTCCGGCCGGTCATTGATGATAAAGGCAATGTCGCGTGCATGCGCGAGCGGCATCAGCGTCTCGGCGGCGCGGCGAATGGCATCGGCTGTCGGCGGGGCCTCGTTCTCGCCCTTCAGGCGCAGTTGCAGACTTGCGACGTCGCCGGCATCGAGCGCCGCCTTCAGCGTGTCGGCAAACGCGCGCGGCTCAAAGCGCGGCGGCGTAATGAGATACAGGCGGCAGGCGGTATCGGCGTTGCGGTTGGTCATGGGCCTGTTTTGTACCGCGAAGCGCCGATCGGTGCACCTTCTTCCGGCGAGGTCATTTCGCAGAATTGCGCATCTAGAAAAAACCCCGCTCAATGAGCGGGGCTTTCGGTTTCCTCATCCGGTGGCGGTTCAGGCCGCCTTTTCCAGCGCGGTCTTCCAGTCTCCGATTGTGGCGAGGCTGTTCATTTTCGCGCGGTGCAGGAAGGCCTTCTGGCCCGCTGCGACATTCTCCGCCTTGCCGCTCCAAGCCTTGAGGGGGGCCGCCTGGAGTGCGCGGCCGTAGGAGAAGGACATCTTCCAGGGGAAGCCGCCGATGGCGTTCATCGCATTCAGATGCGCGGTCGCATCCTCGTCCGACTGGCCGCCCGACAGGAAGACAATGCCCGGAATGGCGGCTGGAACTGTGCGCTTGAAGCAGGCGATGGTCATCTCGGCGACCTCCTCGACGCTGGCCTGCTTGCCACACTTCTTGCCGGCGATCACCATGTTGGGTTTCAGGATCGTGCCTTCGAGCTTCACGCGATGGGCCGCCAGGCGCTTGAACACGATGCGCAGCGTCTCTTCCGTGACGTCGAAACAGCGTCCGATATCGTGGCCGCCATCCATCAGCACTTCGGGCTCGACGATGGGGACGATCTTCGCTTGCTGGCAAAGCGCGGCATAGCGCGCCAAGGCCTCGGCATTGGCTTCGAGGCAGGTGCGGGTCGGGATGCCGGAGGCAATGTCGATGACCGCGCGCCATTTCGCGAAGCGAGCGCCGAGATCGTAATATTCCGCCAGACGCTCGGCGAGGCCATCGAGACCTTCCGTGACTTTCTCGCCCGGGAAGCCGGCCATGTCCTTTGCGCCGGCGTCCACCTTGATGCCGGGGATCGAACCGGCCTTCTTGATCAACTCAACCAGCGGCGTGCCGTCCTTCGTCTTCTGGCGGATCGTCTCGTCATAGAGGATCACGCCCGAAATGTAGCTCTTCATCGCTTCTTCGGTGCGGAACAGCATTTCGCGGTAGTCGCGGCGGTTGTCCGCCGTCGATTCCACGTTGATGCTGTCGAACCGCTTCTTGATCGTGCCCGAGCTTTCATCGGCGGCGAGAATGCCTTTGCCCGGCGCGACCATCGCCTCGGCAATCGATTCAAGGGTCTCAGTCATATCGTTGTCCTCTCGATCCCAATCCTGCCTTGCGGCCTCTTATTTTCGTGCCAGCGCTGCGACGCCCGGCAGTTCCACGCCTTCCATCCATTCGAGAAAGGCGCCCCCGGCGGCCGACACATAGGTGAAATCATCGGCCGCACCAGCTTCGTTGAGGGCCGCCACCGTATCGCCGCCGCCGGCCACCGAGACGAGTTCGCCCTGCTTGCTGCGCATGGCGACGATGCGGGCAGCCTCGACCGTGCCGCGGTCGAAGGGCGGCACCTCGAAAGCGCCGAGCGGCCCGTTCCAGACCACCGTCTTTGCCGTTTCGAAGCGGCCCGCCAGATGCTTCAGGGTGTCGGGCCCGACATCGAGGATCATCATATCGTCCGGCACATCGTCCACCGAGACTGTCCTTGCGGCGGCACCGGCCTTGAACTCGGCGGCCACCACCACGTCTGTCGGCAGAACAATATCGCAATTGGCGGCGCGCGCATTGGCAAGAATATGCCGAGCGGTGTCGAGCAAATCCGGTTCGCAAAGGGACTTGCCCACCTTCTTGCCTTGTGCCGCCAGGAAGGTGTTGGCCATGCCGCCGCCAATGACCAGCGCATCGACCTTCTTCACCAGATTCCCGAGAAGCGCGATCTTGGTCGAGACCTTGGCGCCGCCAACGATAGCGACGACCGGGCGTTGCGGATTTCCGAGGGCGGCGTCGAGGGCCCGCAATTCAGCTTCCATGGCACGGCCGGCATAGGAGGGCAGGAAATGCGTGATGCCTTCGGTCGACCCGTGCGCGCGATGGGCGCAGGAAAAGGCGTCATTGACGTATACATTGCCGTTCTCTGCCAGAGCGGCCGCAAAGTCGGGATCGTTGTTTTCCTCGCCGGCATGAAAGCGGGTGTTCTCAAGCACGAGAATGTCGCCAGGCGCCAATGCTTCCACCGCGCGCGCGGCAGCATCGCCGATGCAGTCCTCGCCAAAGGCAATCTTGCCGCCGATGAAGGTGGCAAGTGCCTCGGCAACGGGTCTCAACGAGTATTTGGTGTCCGGCTTGCCCTTGGGGCGACCGAAATGCGACAGCACGATGACCTTCGCGCCCCTGCCGGCCAACTCGGTCAGTGTCGGGGCCACACGCTCCAGTCGCGTGGCGTCCGACACCGCGCCGTCAAGCATCGGTACGTTGAGGTCGGCACGAATGAGGACGCGAACGCCCTTCAGATCGATCGCCGCGAACAGGTCATCGAGTGTCTTGTGGCCGGCCATGAGGTCCAGAGGCTCCAATCAGAGAAGCTTGCCCATCGCGACGGCGGTGTCGCCCATGCGGTTTGAAAAGCCCCATTCGTTGTCGTACCAGCTCAGCACGCGGACGAGGCGTCCATCGATCACCTGTGTCTGGGTCAGATCGAAGGTCGACGAGGCCGGGTTGTGATTGAAGTCGATCGACACATTGGGTTCGTTGGTCGTCGCCAGAATGCCCTTCAGCGGTCCCTTGGCAGCGGCAATGATCGCGGCGTTCACTTCTTCCACGGTCACCTTCTTCTTTGCCGTGAAGACAAGGTCTATCACCGATACGTTCGGTGTCGGCACGCGGATCGAAGTGCCGTCGAGCTTGCCCTTCAGTTCCGGCAGCACCAGGCCGACGGCCTTTGCGGCGCCGGTCGAGGTCGGGATCATCGAGACCGCGGCGGCGCGGGCGCGGCGTGGGTCCTTGTGCAGCGTGTCGACCGTGTTCTGGTCGCCCGTATAGGCGTGGATTGTCGTCATGTAGCCCTGCTCGATGCCGCAGGACTTGTGGAGCACCTGCGCGACCGGAGCGAGGCAGTTGGTGGTGCAGGAGGCGTTCGAGACGATCTTGTGGCTCTTCTTCAGATCCTTGTGGTTGACGCCGTAGACGACCGTCAGGTCTGCTTCTTCGCCCGGTGCCGAAATCAGCACCTTTTTCGCGCCAGCGGCCAGATGGGCGGCCGCCTTGTCGCGTGCGGTGAAGAGGCCCGTGCATTCAAGTGCAATATCGACGCCGAGTTCCGTCCAGGGGAGCTTCGCAGGATCGCGTTCGGCGATCACCTTGATCGGACCGCGGCCGAGATCCATCGACGACTTCGTCGTCTTGATCTTGCCGGGGAAGGGGCCGTGGACGCTGTCATATTTCAGCAGCAGGGCGTTGGCATCGACCGAACCGAGATCGTTGATCGCGACAACCTCAAGGTCCTTGCGGCCCGATTCGGCGATGGCGCGAAGCACCAGCCGCCCGATCCGACCGAATCCGTTAATCGCAACGCGCACAGCCATTTTCTGTCTCCCGAAACTTGTGATGTCTTACGGTTTTTCCGCAAGGCGGGCCTTGGCCGCAGCGACGGCCGCCTCCGCGGTGATGTTGAAGTGCTTGTAGAGATCGGGTGCCGGGGCCGAAGCGCCGAAGCCTTCCATGCCGACAAAGTCGCCATCGGGACCGATATAGCGGTCCCAGCCGTACCGAACGGCAGCTTCAATGGCAATCTTCACGGTACCTTCGCCCAGCATCCCCTCGCGATATTCGCGCGATTGCCGTTCGAAGAGCTCGATGCAGGGCATCGAAACGACACGGGCCGGGATGCCATCCCTTTCGAGTTGTGCCTGTGCGGCCATTGCAATCTCGATCTCCGAGCCGGTCGCCAGCAGCGATACCTTCGCCTTGGCCGATGCCGGGGAGAGTTCGTAGGCGCCGCGCGCGCAGAGGTTTTTCTCGGAATTCTCGAGCCGGACAGGCGTGAGATTCTGGCGTGTCAGGGCGAGTACCGAAGGTGCGTCCTTCGCTTCAAGCGCCAGTTGCCAGCATTCGAGCGTTTCGACGGCGTCCGCCGGGCGGAAGACCAGCAGGTTCGGCATGGCGCGCAGGCTAGCCAGATGCTCGACCGGCTGGTGCGTCGGGCCGTCCTCGCCCAGACCAATCGAGTCATGGGTCATGACATAGATGACGCGCTGACCCATCAGCGCCGAAAGGCGGATTGCCGGGCGGCAATAGTCGGTGAAGACCAGGAAAGTCCCAGAATAGGGGATGAGACCCTTGTGCAAGGCCATGCCATTCATGGCGGCGGCCATGCCGTGTTCGCGAATGCCGTAATGGATGAAAGAGCCCGAAAAATCCTCGGCCGTCACAACTTTCTGCTCTTTCGAACGGGTGTTGTTGGAACCGGTCAGGTCGGCGGAGCCGCCGATCGTATCGGGTAGCGCCGCATTGATGACGTTGAGCGCTTCTTCGGAAGACTTGCGCGTCGCCCATTTCGGCTTGTCGGCGACCAGCTTTTCCTTGAAGGCGGCAATCGCCTTGCCCAGTTCGGCCGGCAGGTCGCCCGCAAGGCGACGCTCGAAGTCGATGCGCAGCGGTGCATCAAGTGCTGCGAGCCGTTCCTCCCAAGCCTTGCGTGTCTTGACGTTGCGCAGGCCGGCGATGCGCCATGCATCCAGCGTTTCACTGGGTATGGCGAAAGTCTCTGCTTCCCAGTGGAGTTCCTTGCGCGCCAAGGCAATCTCGTCGGCGCCGAGCGGCGAGCCATGGGACGAGGATTTGCCCTGCTTGTTAGGCGACCCATAGCCGATCACCGTGCGGCAGGCGATCAAGGTTGGCCGATCCGATTTCTGGGCCTTTTCGATGGCCGAGGCGATCTCATCGGGATTGTGGCCGTCGATCCGGACTGCGTTCCAGCCTGCCGCTTCGAAGCGTTTCAGCGCATCGCCCGATTCGGAAAGCGACAGGGCGCCGTCGATGGTGATGCCGTTGTCGTCGTAGAGAACGATCAGTTTTGACAGCTTCAGATGCCCGGCAAGGCCGATCGCTTCGTGGCTGATGCCTTCCATCAGATCGCCGTCGGAGGCGAGCACATAGGTATGGTGATCGACAATCTTGTCGCCGAAACGCGCGGCCAGCAGACGTTCCGCCAGTGCCATGCCGACGGCGGTCGCGATACCCTGGCCAAGCGGGCCGGTGGTGGTTTCGACACCGGCCGCATGGCCATACTCCGGATGCCCGGCCGTAATGGAGCCGAGTTGGCGGAAATTCCGGATCTGCTCGATGGTCATGTCCTCGTAGCCGAGGAGATAGTTCACCGCGTAGAGCAGCATCGATCCGTGACCGGCCGACAGCACAAAACGATCGCGGTCCGGCCATTCGGGGGCCCGCGGATCGATTTTCAGGAACCGGGTGAAAAGGACCGTTGCAATGTCGGCCGTGCCCATGGGCATGCCCGGATGACCGGAATTGGCCTGTTGCACCGCGTCCATCGCCAGCGCCCGAATGGCGTTTGCGAGGGACTGATGGGAAGCCGCCGCCGTTTTTCCTGATGAGGCTTCCGCCTTCTTGGCGAGGGCGGATTTTTCAGTTGGTGTCATGTGTCACTCTGTAGCCCAGGCGGGCCTGAGCGGGCATGGAGGTCGCGGGCTTCAAGAACCGCAGGTCTGGCTCGGATCGGGCCCTCCCGAGAGCGGCGCCACAATGACCACGGGACCCCGTTGAGTCAATGCCGGAATGGTCGTTCCCATTGTCGATTTCCGGCAGGCCATGCTGCATTTTTGCCGGCGCGCTGCCGCTTTATTTGATGGCCTGCCGTTGACCTCGTTTCCCGGCCGCGCCTATCTTGGGCCGCGAGGGCGGATGGTGCCTCGAAGCCGGACAAAAGCATGACCAAACTCGATTCGGCGATGGAGCGCTTCTCAAGCGCTGTCGACAAGCTGGAGGCGACGATCAACCGCCAGGTCGTGCGTGTGCAGGCGGCAAAGCTTCTGCAGGAACAGGTCGACACGCTCAAGGAAGACAGGGCCGTTCTCGCCGAGGAACTCGACGAGATGCGCGCAGAGGCGCGACGGCTCAACGAACTCAATGAGCGTGCTTCGGAGACATTGGCGGACGCCATTGAGGGCATCCGCGAGGTGCTGGCCGAGGCCTGAATCGTAGTGTGCTGAAGGGGAACTAGATGGGACAGGTCAAGGTTTCGCTGAACGACCGCACCTATACCGTTGCCTGTGGCGACGGCGAGGAGGATCACGTTCGTGAGCTTGCGGCCTATATGAACAAGCACATGATTGCGCTGGCGCAGGAAGTCGGGCAGGTCGGCGATGCCCGTTTGCTGCTGATGGCGGGGTTGCTGATTACCGATGAGCTGTCCGAAGCCCTGCAAAAGACCAAAATGCTCGACCAGGAGATCGAAAGCCTCTCCGGTGCCCGGACCTCCGCGCTGGATCGCTCGCAGAAGGCGGAGGACGCCCTTGCCGATGTGCTCGACAATGCGGCGCGGCGCATCGAGGATCTGGCCAAGCGCATCGAGGCGGCGTGAGTGTTGTTCCGCCCGCCTGCCGTGCCCCGCTTGACCCGGGGGGGCTCAAAGGCCGATAGAATAGAGCCGGGTGCTGCCTGGTACGTCAGGAACACATACTCTCGGGGCCTTACGGTCCTCAAGGGAGCTGTCCCTGAGGGAGACCGTGGTCTTCTTCATACGGCGCCCACCTACGTTAGTAGGTCTCCGGGGAACGACGTTCCAACGGCCAAGGTGGCCCCACCTGTCTCACATTGCCATGGGGCGGCATCATGAACGCGGCAAAGCAGGCGGCGCGTTCTGCGGCCATTCTGCGACGGGATGCCGCCAGGGCGATGGCGGCGCCGGACGCCATGCGCCGGATTGCCGATCATTTTTTTCGTTCGGTGCCGCTTCGGCCCGACGCCGCTATCGCTGGTTATGTTGCGATCGGGAGCGAGGCAGACCCCGCCGAGATACTCGCACGGGCCTCGGCAAATGGGCATGTCTGCGGACTGCCGCGTGTTGCGCAGAAGGCGGCGCCGCTGGCGTTTCTGCAATGGGCGCCGGGCGATGCTCTCGCCGGCGGCGCTCATGGCACGCGCGAACCCCTGGCGAACATGCCCGAGGTTCGCCCGGACATCGTGCTTGTGCCGCTGCTCGCCTTCGACCGGCGCGGCCGCCGTATCGGCTATGGCGGTGGGTATTATGACCGCACGCTGGCGAAACTTCGAGGGAACGGCGGGGTTGTCGCGGTTGGGATTGCCTTTGCGGCGCAGGCGGTCGACGAGCTGCCCGAAGAGGAATTTGATGCCAGGCTCGACTGGATCGTCACCGAATCGGGCGCGCGTGCCTTCGCCGCCGCGCCTTCCGGAGTTTGAAAATGAGACTTCTTTTTCTCGGCGACATTGTCGGCCGCAGCGGCCGTGACGTTCTGGTCGCCGAACTGCCGAAACTGCGTCGCGATCTGCGGCTCGATTTTGTGGTCGTCAATGGCGAGAACGCCGCCGGCGGCTTCGGCATTACCGGCGCCATTTGCGACGAATTTTTCGATGCGGGTGCCGATATCATCACGCTCGGAAATCACTCATGGGATCAGCGCGAGGCGCTGGTTCATATTGCGCGGGAGCCGCGCCTGATCCGCCCCGTCAACTATCCGGCGGGAACGCCCGGGCGCGGTGCAACGCTTGTCGAAGCTGCGTCGGGCGGCCGCGTGTTGGTCGTCAATGCGCTCGGCCGTGTTTTCATGGACTCGCTCGATTGCCCCTTTGCGGCCGTCGACCGGGAACTGGATGCATGTCCGCTTGGACAGGCAGTGGATGCGATCGTCATCGACATTCATGCCGAGGCGACGTCCGAGAAGATGGCGATGGGACATTTCTGCGACGGCCGTGCATCGCTGGTTGTCGGCACGCATAGCCACGTGCCGACGGCGGATGCCCAGATACTTCCCGGCGGTACCGCGTATCAGACTGACGCCGGTATGTGCGGCGACTACAATTCGGTCATCGGCATGGAAAAGGACGAGCCACTCAACCGGTTTGTCACGAAGATTCCAAGCGGCCGGTTCCAGCCGGCCATGGGCCCCGCTACGCTGTGCGGCGTGTTTGTCGAGACCGATGCGGGATCGGGACTCGCGCAGCGGGTCGAGCCTGTTCGCGTCGGCGGTCGCCTTCGCATGACTCTGCCGGAGATATGAAGGAAATGCGGATTGTTGTTGCAGGCAATTACAATGAAAAGCGTGCGGGTGCCAATTTTTATGCGACGGTGCGCAAGCTGACGAACGGCTTTGTGCGCAACGGACATCTGGTAATGCCGTTCAGCGATCGCGATGTGGCGCGCGAGCAGGGGCGTTTCGGCATCGGCCGTGCCGGTGCCGGACACGTCAATCGGCGCCTGCTGGAGTTATGCGAGAATTTTCATCCGGATCTGCTGGTTCTCTTCCATGCGGACCATATCGACAACGACACCATACGTAGCATACGTCAGATGCTGCCGGTACTTCGCGTTGCGGTTGTCAGTCTCGATGCACTCTTTCTTTCCGAAAATGTTGAGCGCATTCACCGACTTGCCGAGGTTGCCGACCTGACGTTCATCACAACGGCGGGCGAGCGTCTGCGTGAATTCGTCACGCCGACGCACCGGCTTGCCTTCATTCCCAATCCGGCGGATCGCTCCGTCGAGACGCTAGAAGGTTTTGCGTGCGACGATCAGCCATTCGATTTTCTTTGCACCATCGGTACCGAACGAACCACACCTGAGCGCGGTCAGACGATGCGCGAGATCGCTGCGCGTGTGCCAGAAGCGCGCTATGCGTTCTACGGATTGGCCGAGCGGCCCTATGTCTACGGACAGGCATATTTCGAGGCCATCGCCTCGGCTCGCATGGGGCTCAATCTCAATCGGTCGGACGACTACTATCTCTATTCGTCGGATCGCCTTGCCCAGTATGCCGGCAACGGCCTGCTGGTCTTTGTTTCCCGATCGACCGGGTACGACGGTATCTTTTCCGACGACGAGTTTGCCTTCTATCGGGACATTGACGAATTGACAGGCCGGTTGCGTTACTTCCTGGAGAATGACGGCGAACGCCAGCGTGTGGCCCGGAACGGCCATGCGCGGTATCATGCTCTGTTCAGCGAGCGTCTGGTTGCCCGCTTTGTCGAGGAAGTGACGTTCGATCGGTCGTTGTCCGGCGATTATGCTTGGCCGACCGAAATCCACAAAATTTGAATGTAATTATTGTTGAAGGCCGCTACTGGATTTTGAACAGGGCGGCTTCTATAAAAGCGCCCGAAATCAGCTTGCATCGATGGGTGTTGGGAGACGGAATGGCCGGCCATTCGCAATTCAAGAACATCATGTACCGCAAGGGTGCGCAGGATAAAAAGCGCGCCAAGATGTTTGCCAAGCTCGCCAAGGAGATAACCGTGGCGGCCAAGATGGGCCTGCCGGACCCGGAATATAATCCGCGCCTCCGCGCGGCCATTCAGGCCGCGCGTGCCGAAAACATGCCCAAGGACAACATCGAGCGGGCGATCAAGCGCAGTACGGATCAGGGCGGCGAGAACTATGAAGAGGTTCGCTATGAAGGGTTCGGGCCGGGCGGTATCGGCGTCATCGTCGAGACGCTGACCGACAATCGCAACCGGACAGCCGGCGAAGTGCGGGCGATTTTCACGAAGAATGGCGGCAATCTGGGCGAAACGGGATCGGTGTCGTTCATGTTCGACCGTCTCGGTCTGATCGAATACCCGGCTGAAACAGCCAATGCCGATGAGATGATCGAAGCGGCGATCGAGGCGGGCGCCGACGATTGCCAGTCGAGCGCCGATGGCCACGAGCTCTACAGCGCGCCCGATGCCCTGCACGAGGTCGCCAAGGCACTTGAGGCCCGGTTTGGCGAGCCGCGCGCTGCCCGCATCGTCTGGAAGCCGCAAAACACCATCGGTCTTGACGACGAAAAGGCCGAGACGGTGCTGAAGATGCTCGAAGCGCTGGACGACAACGACGATGTGCAGCAGGTTTATGCGAACTTCGAGATGTCCGATTCGGTGCTGGAGAAGATGTCAGCCTGATTGATCCGTTGCGATCAGTCTATCCGGGCCTGCTCCGGCCCCGTTGCGGATGTGAAACCGGCAGACTCTTGCTGCTCGTCTGTTTGGAGGACAAGCCGCCCATGCCGGCATCGCTCAGAATTCTCGGCATCGATCCGGGCCTCGGCGCGACCGGTTGGGGCGTGCTCGAAATCGCCGGATCGCGGCTTATCCACATTGCCAACGGTACCATCGTTTCAAATGCGCGGTTGGCGATCGCGCGGCGCCTCGTCGAGATCGAAGCGGGACTTCTCAACGTGCTTGCTTGCCATGCGCCCGATGCAGTGGCTGTTGAGCAGGCATTCGTTGCCCGGGATGCGGCCGCGGCGCTGAAACTTGGCCAGGCGCGGGCTATTGCGCTCCTGGTTGCCGCCCGGGCCGGATTGCCTGTTGCGGAATATGCGCCGAACCGGATCAAGAAGTCGGTTGTCGGTGCCGGTCACGCCGACAAGAAGCAGATCGCATTGATGGTCGAGATGTTGTTGCCGGGTGCGAGGCCGGGCACAGAGCATGCTGCCGATGCGCTTGCCATCGCCATTTGCCATGCCCACTCAGGTGGGGCCGATGAGCGCATTGCGGCCGCGCTGTCGCGGGCCGGAGCCGTGCGATGATCGGTAAGCTCAAAGGTATCGTCGATTCAACGGGTGAGGACTGGGTCGTCGTCGATGTCGGCGGTGTCGGCTATCATGTCACCTGTTCGCGGCGAACGCTTTCCGCGTTGCCGGCGCAAGGCAATCCCGTGACGCTTTCGATCGAAACCAAGATGAGCGAAGAGGCAATCCGGCTGATCGGGTTTTCGAGCGATGGCGAGCGGGAATGGTTTCGTCTCCTGCTTGGCGTACAGGGTGTCGGCACACGTGTTGCGCTTGGCGTTCTCGGCGCGCTGACCCCGATGGATCTTGCGCGGGCCATCGCACTCGATGACAAGAAGGCGGTTTCAGCGGCACCGGGTGTTGGCCCGAAGGTTGCGGCGCGCATCGTTGCCGAATTGAAGGACAAGGCGCCCGCGGGAGCCGGACTCGCCGTCGTTGCCGCCGGCAACGGTACGGAGGCTGTACCCGCATCCGAGCCGATGCGCGATGCCGTTTCGGCGCTGGTCAATCTCGGCTATCCGCAGGCACAAGCTGCCGGTGCGGTTTCGTCCGCGGCACGTCGGCTTGACGAGGATGCCAGCGCCGAAGCGCTGATCCGCCAGGGACTCAAGGAGCTGGCGCGATGACTGAACGTATTCTCGGGGCCGCAAAACGTCAGGAAGACGAAATGGAGCGCTCGCTCCGGCCGCAGATCCTGGCCGACTTTGTCGGGCAGGCCCGCGCCAGAGACAATCTTTCGGTCTTCATCGAGGCGGCGCGGGTGCGGGATGAGGCACTCGATCATGTGCTTTTTGCCGGTCCTCCCGGCCTGGGAAAGACGACGCTGGCGCAGATCGTGGCGCGCGAACTCGGCGTCAATTTCCGGGCAACATCGGGCCCTGTCATTTCGAAGGCTGGCGATCTCGCTGCGCTCCTTACCAACCTTGAACCGCGGGATGTGCTGTTCATCGACGAAATCCATCGCTTGTCACCGGCGGTCGAGGAAATTCTCTACCCGGCGATGGAGGATTTTCAGCTTGATCTGATTATCGGCGAGGGGCCCGGTGCGCGTTCGGTGCGGATCGAGTTGGCGCCCTTTACCCTGATCGGCGCGACGACGCGGACAGGGCTGTTGACGACGCCGCTGCGCGACCGGTTCGGTATTCCGGTTCGGCTCAATTTCTACGAAATTGCCGAACTCGAAAGCATCGTGCGCCGGGGTGCAGGTGTGCTCGGCATTGAACTGACACCTGACGGCGCGCATGAAATCGCGCGCCGGGCGCGCGGCACACCGCGTATTGCCGGCCGCCTGCTGCGTCGCGTCAGGGATTTCGCCGCTGTCGAAGGCGTGGAGTCCATTGATGCCAAGGCTGCCGACAAGGCATTGCGGCGCCTGGAGGTCGACGAGTTGGGGCTCGATGCGCTCGATCATCGTTACCTACGATGCATCGCTATCGGCTTCTCGGGCGGCCCGGTCGGCGTCGAGACCATTGCTGCAGCGCTTTCCGAACCGCGCGATGCCATCGAAGAAATCATCGAGCCGTATCTGATCCAGCAGGCCCTGGTAAACCGGACACCGCGCGGACGGATACTGACGGCGGCGGCCTTTGCCCATCTCGGCCTTGCGATGCCAAAGGGCGAGAAGGGTGGGCAGGGTGCGCTCTTCGATGGCGACGACGAGGATGATCAGCCATGAGTTCCGATTGGCCCGACCTTGCGGGCCGGATCGACGGCCAGACGCATCGTCTGCCGGTCCGGGTCTACTACGAAGACACGGATTTCTCGGGCATCGTCTATCACGCCAACTATCTGCGTTTTGCCGAGCGCGGTCGGTCGGATTTCCTGCGTCTGGCGGGCGTTCACCATGCCGATCTTTTCGCGGGCGACGATCCGCTTGCCTTCGCGGTCCATCGCATGGAAATCGAGTTCCTCAAGCCTGCCCGTATCGACGAGCGGCTTGAGGTCCGGACACGCTATGTCCGGGCAGGTGGTGCCAGGATCGAAGCCACGCAAGCGATCGTCCGGCTATCGGATGGCGGTGAAACCGAACCGATATGGCGGGCGCGGGTCTTTGCAGCCTGTCTCGATACTGCGGGCCGGCCGCGGCGCCTCCCTCCAAGGGTGGCACAGGCGCTGGCTCCTTTCATCAATGCCGGAGGCCCTGAAACAGGGCGGTAAGAGTTATCGATCTATGATGTTGTCGGGCCGCCACACCGGACCGCTAACCTCTTGTGGTGGCAGCCCTAATCGGGAAATGCGCCACGGTAATGACATAATTGAGAGACTAACTTCGGCCTTAATTCGGGGGCACACATTCAACGGTGAGGCGCGGCGGGCACTGGTGGCCCGGATGCGGACGCCGCGACTGCGATGTGCCGCTCCCTGCATCGAGCCTGAAAGCACGGAGAGGCAATCTGATGGATCCCGTCACCACCGCCCAGATCATAACCGAGACGACGGTTGAAACTGCCGCCATGGACTTTTCCATGTGGGGGCTGTTCCTGCGCGCCGATATCGTCGTCAAGCTGGTGATGCTCGGCCTTTTGTTCGCCTCGATCTGGTCATGGGCGATCATTTTCGACAAATGGTGGCGCTTCTCCCGCGTCGAGCGGCGTGCCGATCAATTCGAGCGCATTTTCTGGTCGGGCCGGTCGCTGGACGATCTCTATCAGGAGATGGGGCACCGCCCGCAACACCCGTTTTCGGTACTCTTCATCGCCGCCATGCGCGAATGGCGGCGTTCGCAGGATATTGTCTCGAGTTCCTTCATCGGGCTCAAGGAACGTGTCGACAAGGTCATGCAGGTCACGATCAGCCGCGAGATGATGAATCTCGAGAGCCGGTTGCTGTTTCTTGCAACGGTCGGCGCGACCGCGCCGTTCATCGGCCTTTTCGGTACGGTGTGGGGGATCATGAATTCCTTCCAGTCGATCGCCATCAGCCGGGACACCAATCTCGCGGTCGTCGCCCCGGGTATTGCCGAAGCTCTTTTTGCGACGGCGCTCGGGCTGCTCGCCGCCATTCCGGCCGTCATCTTCTACAATCGTTTCTCCAATCAGGTTTCGCGGATCGGTGCACGTCTCGAGAGCTTCTCGGACGAATTTTCCGCCATTCTGTCGCGACAGCTGGACGAGCGGGGCTGAACCATGGGCATGTCCGTCGGAAACGGAAAGTCCGGGCGCGGCCGCTACAGTCGGGCGCCGATGGCGGAGATCAACGTCACGCCGGTCGTCGACGTCATGCTGGTGTTGCTGATCGTATTCATGGTGGCTGCACCGCTCCTGACGGTGGGTGTGCCGGTGGATCTGCCGAAAACCCAGGCTGCCCCGATATCGGGCGATAATGAGCCGTTGACGATCACGCTCAACGGAAATGGCGATCTCTTCGTGCAGGAGACGCCGAGCGAAATCGACTCGATGGTGCCGCAATTGCTTGCCATTGCAGAGAATGGCTACGAGCAGCGCATTTTCGTTCGTGCCGACGGCTCGCTGCCCTATTCGCAGGTGATGCAGGTGATGGGTGTCATCAGTTCTTCCGGATTTACCCGCGTTGCCCTTGTAACCGAGTCCGAGACCAAGCCGGCGCGCGGGACCGGCGAAAGATAAACGGCGAGAATGCGCAACTCAGTCCTCTTTTCGGTCGCCGCGCATGGTCTGGTGGTGGCGATGGCGCTGGTGGCTCTTCCTTCGCCCGAGGAGCTGCCCATGGTCGAGACGCGTGCCGTTCCTGTCGATCTCATCACGGTAGATGAACTGACAAATCTGAAGCGTCTGCCGAAAATCGAACGGCCGCCGGTCGAAGAGCCTGAGCCACCGAAGGAAATCGAGCGGCCGAAAGCCGATGCGCAGCCCGTACCGCGGCCGCCCGCACCGCCGCCGCCTCAGCAGGCGCCGGAACCTCTGCCGGAAAAGACGGTGGAAAAGAAAGAACCGCCGAAGCCCGTGGAGAAAAAAGTCGAGAAGCCAGCGCCGCCGAAGCCGCCGGAGCGCAAGTTCGATCCTAACCAGATCGCCGCTCTGCTCAACAAGGCGCCCGAGGCCGCGGCCAAGCCGCAGCCGGCCCCGCCTGTCGAGGACAGCACGGCCGCGGACTATACCGACGATCCGACAATGCAATTGTCACTCAGCGAAATGGATGCAATGCGGCAGGCCGTTTCACGCTGCTACAATGTGCTCGATCTCGTGGGCAGCGCCGATGCCGACAAGCTCTATGCGCATGTAAGCGTCGGTCTCAATCAGGATGGCTCGATCATCGGACGTCCACAAGTCTTGCGGTCAGGGGGCGGCGCCGGGTCGCGTGTGCTTGCCGACCGGGCGGTTCGCGCGGTGCTGCAATGTGCGCCCTATGCCTTTCTGCCGCTCAACAAGTATCAGAACTGGCGCGAAACAACTCTGAAATTCAGTGTACGCGGCATGATGTGAAGCCAGTTTCAACAGGACGGCGACGTGTGTTGACCGTCCTTGGTAGAAGACGACGAAATGCCGGATGAGCGTTCCTTTATCAGGAGAAGCTGCGATGCATGAATTTCGCAATATCGACCGTGCCCTGCCTTGGATAGGGACCGTCCGTTTCCTTGCGCTACGTTCGTTCGCATTCATATTGGCAATGGTGCTTCCATTCGGCGCCGCACATGCCGCGCTCGAGATCGACATTGACAAGGGTACGATCGATCCGCTGAAGATCGCGATCGTCGATTTTCTGGGTACGCCCGGCCAGGAGAGTTCGGTTGGCGCCGACATTGCCGGCGTCGTCACCAACAATCTCGAGCGGTCGGGGTTCTTCCGTCCGTTACCCAAGGCATCCTTCATTGAGAAACTCGGCGACATCAACGTTCAGCCGCGTTTCGGCGACTGGCGCATCATCGAGGCACAGGCGTTCGTCACCGGACAGGCGCGTCTTGAGTCCGATGGGCGTCTTCGTGTCGAGTTCCGCCTCTGGGATGCCTATGCGGAACAGCAGCTGACCGGCCTTCAGTTCTTCACGACGCCGGACAATTGGCGCCGTGTGGCGCATCTGATTTCCGACGCGATCTACAAGCGTCTTACCGGCGAAGACGGGTATTTCGATACGCGCATTGTCTATGTCTCGGAAACGGGTCCGAAAAACAATCGCGTCAAGCGTCTGACCATCATGGATCAGGACGGCCACAATCCCCGCATGCTGACGCGCGGCAATGAACTGGTGCTGACGCCGCGGTTCAGCCCCAACTCGCAGGAAATCACCTATCTCGCCTATCGCAACAACCAGCCGCGCGTCTATGTGCTCGATATCGAGACCGGCCAGCAGGAGGTTGTTGGCGAGTTTCCCGGCATGACTTTCGCGCCGCGATTCTCGCCGGATGGACAGAAGATCATCATGAGCCTGCAGCGGGGGGGCAATGCGGATATCTACACGATGGATCTGCGAAGCCGGCAGGTGACGCGGTTGACGAATACTGCCGCCATCGATACCGCGCCGAGCTATTCGCCCGACGGCCGCCAGATTGCCTTCGAGTCGGATCGCGGCGGCTCGCAGCAGATCTATGTGATGAATGCCGACGGCTCGAATCAGCGGCGCATCAGCTTTGGCCAGGGCAGCTATGCGACGCCGGTCTGGTCGCCGCGCGGCGACCTCATTTCGTTCACCAAGATTTCGGGCGGCCGGTTCGTGATCGGCGTGATGCGTCCGGACGGGACAGGCGATCGGGTGTTGACCGAGGGCTATCACAATGAAGGGCCGACCTGGGCGCCCAACGGCCGGGTGCTGATGTTCTTCCGCGAGACGCGGGGTGCGCAGGGCGGTCCGAACCTCTGGACGGTGGACGTGACCGGGCATAACGAGCGCCCGGCGCCAACCCCGACTTTTGCGTCTGATCCGGCCTGGTCACCTCGTATCCAGTGACCGCGTCAAGTATTCGCATGTGTCTTTGGAGACCGATGTTTTAACGATGATGTAAAAATGTCACGCAAGCTTCACCGAAAAGTGGCAGAATGGCAAGCACTTCTTGCGAAGCATTCAAGACTGTGGCACAGAGTGTGTTGCGGTACAGCAACCCCCAGCGTCGGCCAATTGTGGGCGATGCGAGCTGGCCTCCGGGACCCCGGGAGCCGGTAAGACCTTGGGCGCGGATGTCTTCAGGTAAATCAGGCATCGCCTGTTTTGTCGCCGGGCATCTCGTGCAAAAGTAGCAATATCGATTGAGCGCTGAGGCGCCATGGCCGCTGAGATCAAAAGGAGATCACCCGAATGAAGTCCCCGAACGCTGGCCTGCGGATTGCCGCTGTGGCCGCTGCTTTCTTCATGTTGGCCGCTTGCTCGACACCCGCCGCAGATGGTGGCGGTTCGACCTCAGGCGCCGGCACTATCACGCCCGGCACGCAGGAAGATCTGGTCACGAATGTTGGCGACCGTGTCTTCTTCGATACCGACCGGTCGTCGCTCAGCGATGAGGCCCGTGCCACCCTGCAGCGTCAGGCGGCATGGATGCAGCTCTACCCGAACCTGACCTTCACGCTTGAAGGGCATGCCGACGAGCGCGGCACGCGCGAATACAACCTCGCGCTCGGTGGCCGCCGTGCCAACGCCGCGAAGGACTATCTTGTGAGCCTCGGCGTCAATGGCGGTCGCATCAACACCGTTTCCTACGGCAAAGAGCGCCCGGTCTGCCTCGACTCCAACGAGAACTGCTGGAGCCAGAACCGTCGCGCCGTGACGGTTGTCGCCTCCGGTGTCGGCAGCTAAGCGGCTTCATTGCCGATAGCGGCCAAGTGCCTTGAAGCGCTCTTCCGCCTTTGCGGAAGAGCGCTTCTTTGTTTGGGGCCTGTACGCTTTGGCGCCCCAATTTTGTCTTGTTTGCAGCTAGGATGCGGAGGGTCGAGTGAGATACTTGCTGGAGGTTCGATTGCATCCCGGTCTTCAACCAAGACATAAGGGCCTGTGGGTCGCAGGGGCATCCGTTCTGATCGGTCTGTCCATGCTGGCCGCCGGCGCGGCCGTCGCACAGTCCGGCAGCGAACTTGATTTGCGGGCAGTCGGCAATCGGCTCGACCGGATCGAGCGAGAGATCACCGATCTGCAGCGGCAGAGTTATGGTGCAGGCACTTCTGCAGGCGTACCCACGCCGCTTGGTGGCGGCGGTGCTGCGGCGGCGGATGCCCAATCGCGTATCTTCGAGCTCGAAGAGCAGGTGCGCCGCCTCAATGGCAGCCTCGAAGAGATAAGCCACCGTGTCGATCAGATGAGCCGGGATCTGCAGCTTTTCAAGGCCGATACTGACTTGCGCTTCCAGGACGGGACAGGCGGTGCATCGGCATCCGGGGGCGCAATGGCCACCGTTGAAGATTACGAAACCGGCGGTTCCGGTCCGGCCGCAGGCGAAGGTACGCTTGGCACCGCACCGGTCTCCGCGCCACCCGTTGCTGCCGTGCTTCCGAATGGTACCCCTGAAGTTCAATATGATTTTGCGATCGATCTGATGAAACGTGGTCAGTACGATCAGGCACGCGGGGCCTTCGTCGAGTTTCTGCAACTCCACCCCAAGCACACGCTTGCGGGCAATGCACAGTACTGGCTTGGTGAAACCTATTACGCGCAGAACCGGCACAAGGAAGCTGGCGATGCCTTCCTGACGGGCTACACGACCTACGCGTCCAGCAACAAGGCGCCCGACAGTCTGCTGAAGCTCGGCATGAGTCTCGCCGCGCTCGGCAACAAGGATGCGGCCTGCACGGTGTGGAGTGAACTCGGCTCGCGCTTTCCGCAGGCATCGCCCGCAGTCGTCGCCCGCAACAAGCTGGAGCGCGAGAAGGCTGGCTGCTGATCCGCCTGAAAGCGAGGGGGGGGGAATGAGCGCGCAGGACAAGACCGCGCGGCAGGCTGTCCCTCCAGTGACTGCTTCGGAATTTGCCGAACGGCTTGGTTCTCTCTCGCCGTCGAAGAATGTCGCGGTCGCCTTTTCGGGCGGGCCGGATTCGCTTGCGCTTCTCATTCTTGCCGTGCAATGGGCGAAGCGCCGCAAAAGCGTTTCGCTCCACGCGCTTACCGTCGATCACGGGCTGCGTGCCGCTTCTGCCGCCGAGGCGAGGCGGGCGGCTGCGATGGCGAAGGAGCTCGGCGTTCCGCATCTAATTCTACGCTGGAAAGGTGAGAAGCCAGCGCGCGGCATTCAGGCGGCAGCGCGCGATGCGCGCTATCGTTTGCTGCTCGATGCCTGCTGGAAATTGGGTGCCTGTGATCTTCTCGCCGCTCATCATCTCGACGATCAGGCAGAAACCCTCTTGCTTCGCCTTGTGCGCGGCAGTGGCGTCGACGGGCTTGCGGCGATGGCCGCGGAAAGGATGTTGATCGGAGGCGGGCCTCACGTTCGCCTGCTTCGGCCGCTGCTTGATTTGCCGCGCGAAAGGCTTGTCGCCACAGTTCGCCGCGCAGGGCTGGTGCCCATCGACGATCCGAGCAATGAGAACGAGACTTTCGATCGCGTGAAGGTCCGCAAGCTGCTTGTTGCGCTGGCGCCACTCGGGCTCGACGCCGCGCGGCTTGCGCGCACCGCGGCGTTGATGGCGCGGGCTCGAGAGGCGCTCGAGGCGGCGACGGCGGCGTTACTCGCGGATCATGCCATTCTGTCCTCTATCGGTCATGTCGAGGTCGATTGCGAGGCGCTTCTGTCCGCGCCGGGTGAAATCAGGCTCCGCGCCCTTGCTGCGATCATCCGTACGGTCGGTGGGCATGACTATGCGCCGCGTCTCGGTGCGCTGGAGAGTGTCGAGGCGGCTCTTCGCGCGGGGACGCTCGGCCGCGGACGGACGCTTGCGGGCGTGAAGCTCGCCATCGCGGCGGGGCGGCTCGTTGCGGTACGAGAGCTTGCGGCGGCCTCCAGCGCCGAGCCGATCGCGCTCGGGCCCAAGGAAGAAGGGCTCTGGGACGGCCGTTTCTATGTCGGGGTACTGAAGGCGCCGCGTGGTCCGCGTCTCACCGTCCGTCCGCTCGGCCAAAAAGGGCTGGCGCAGCTTGCCGCCCATGGCGTCGCAGTTCCTGCGGGGCCGAAAACAGCGCTTTTTGCGCTGCCGGCCCTATGGCGGGACGGCGTGCTTGTGGGGGCGCCTCATTTGGGGACGCTCGATCCGCGAGTTGTTGCCAAAGCGGCGTGTCGTCGCAGCACCGGGCTCTGGGCTGCTAGGACGTCCAGGACCGCCTGAAAGAACGCCAAACGATCTTCCGCTGGCACTTGGTAAACCTTTATATGGTCACTATGTTTCTCATAGATTAGAAACAGTCGAGGGCAGGGGCCGTCTCTGGCACATCCCCTGCAGAGCCAAGCCTGTCGTCAGGTAAAGAAGGTCAAGCCTTTGTCCAATTTCAAGAATTTCGCCGTCTGGGTGTTGGGTGCGCTGCTGTTGATCGCGCTGTTCAACCTGTTTCAGGGCCCGGCGCCGCAAAGTGGTACATCGACCGAGATCGACTATTCGCGGCTGCTTGACGATGTCGATGCAGGCACGGTGCGCGAGGTCACGATCCAGGGCGAAAAGATCACTGGTCAGTATGCCGATGGGCGCCGGTTCTCGACTGTGGCACCAGCCGATCCAGCGCTGATCGAGCGGCTTCGCGCCAAGGGCGTGCAGATTGCCGCCAAGCCGTCAGACGAAAACGTGCCCTCGCTGCTCGGGGTCCTCGTTTCCTGGTTCCCGATGCTGCTCCTCATTGCCGTCTGGATTTTCTTCATGCGGCAGATGCAGGGCGGTGGCGGCAAGGCCATGGGGTTTGGAAAATCGAAGGCGAAGCTGCTGACCGAGCGCCATGGTCGTGTCATGTTCGACGACGTCGCCGGCATTGACGAAGCCAAGGACGACCTGACCGAGATCGTCGACTTCCTGCGCGATCCGGCGAAGTTCCAGCGTCTCGGCGGCCGCATCCCGAAGGGCGTGTTGCTGGTCGGCCCGCCCGGCACCGGCAAGACCCTGCTGGCGCGTGCCATCGCCGGCGAAGCCAATGTTCCCTTCTTCACGATTTCCGGTTCCGACTTTGTCGAGATGTTCGTCGGCGTTGGCGCCTCCCGCGTGCGCGACATGTTCGAGCAGGCCAAGAAGAATGCGCCTTGCATCATCTTCATCGACGAAATCGATGCGGTCGGACGTCATCGCGGCGCCGGCCTTGGCGGTGGCAATGACGAGCGCGAGCAGACATTGAACCAGTTGCTGGTCGAGATGGACGGCTTCGAACCCAATGAAGGCATTATCCTGATCGCAGCAACCAACCGTCCGGATGTGCTCGACCCGGCGCTGCTGCGTCCGGGCCGCTTCGACCGCCAGGTCGTTGTGCCCAATCCGGACGTCATCGGCCGCGAGAAGATTCTCAAGGTTCACATGAAAAAGGTGCCGTTGGCGCCTGACGTCGATCCGCGCACGATTGCGCGTGGGACGCCCGGTTTTTCGGGAGCCGACCTGGCGAACCTCGTCAACGAGGCGGCGTTGATGGCGGCGCGGCGCGGCAAGCGGCTCGTCACCATGGCCGATTTCGAGGACTCCAAGGACAAGGTGATGATGGGCGCCGAGCGCCGCTCGATGGTGATGACCGAAGAGGAGAAGAAGCTCACGGCGTACCATGAGGGCGGTCATGCGCTTGTGGCGCTGCACATGCCGGACTCCGATCCGATTCACAAGGCGACCATCATTCCGCGCGGCCGCGCGCTCGGTATGGTGATGCGCCTGCCGGAACGCGACCAGCTTTCGGTCACGCGCGCCAAGCTCAAGGCCGATCTTGCGGTCGCGATGGGCGGCCGTATCGCCGAGGAGTTGATCTTTGGCCATGACAAGGTGACGTCCGGGGCATCGTCCGATATCTCGATGGCGACCAAGATGGCGAAGGCCATGGTTACGCGCTGGGGCATGAGCGACAAGCTCGGCCCTCTGGCCTATCAGGACAATGAGGAAGAAGTATTCCTCGGTCACTCGGTCGCGCGCCACCAGAACATGTCCGAGGAGACGCAGCGCCAGATCGACGCCGAGGTGCGCCGCATCGTCGAGGAAGGTTATGGAACCGCGAAGCAGGTTCTCAGCGAGCATCTCGACGATTTGCATACGATCGCCAAGGGCCTGCTCGAATACGAGACGCTTTCCGGGGATGAAATCATCGGTCTGCTCAAAGGCGATATGCCTGTACGTGAGCGCGGCGAGCCCGAGAAGGTCGATCTGGGGCCCGTGTCGTCTGTGCCTACCACAGGGCCTGTCGGCGCGCCGCCGGCCCCGCAAGGCACCTGAACCGGGCCATCGGTGAGGACGAAAAAGGGAGGCTCCGGCCTCCAGCCCCTATGATAAATGTTGAAAGGCTGTGAGGCCGGTTCCCCAGCCCCTTTGGTCCCCGAATTGTCGTAGCCTTCTAACGCCAGCGTCCCCTTTCTGCCCTCTGCAGGGTGCTTATCTGCACACCGCTACGTTTCACAACTGGTTGCGGGATTTCAGAAATCCGATTTGAACCTCCGCTTGCAAGGCGGTTGATTTTGTTGAAGTGGGACAGTGCATGCAAAACAAAACCCCGATAACCGATTGGTTTTGCGGGGTTTTTGTTGTGTGATCTGGTTACGGTGGAGGCAACCGTCTCAACTTGTGGCTCCTCTTAACCTGCCGGCCAGTACTCGACCAGCTTGCCCAAGAGAGCTGTAGCGGATTGTTTCGTGCCGCAGCGTAGTATTTGCAACCCCCGCCACAAAACGACAATTATATAATATATTACATGTTTTTCTTGATAATCAGGATCGTCTTGCTCCTACGTATATACCTGTCCCGGTTAAGGCGGCGATACCCCTGCCGGGGGAGACCGGCGGCGTTCGCCCGCATGCTCGCCGACGTGATGTCGGGCCAACTCGTCATCTCGTCTCACAATGCCCGGATTAGGGATTGAAATTTCGGACTCTCTGATATACATTCCGATGTGTCGGAATATTTAATCAGGAGGCTCCCATGCCCGCAGTCGCGGAAATGCTGAAGGTCAGCGAGGTCGCCGTTGTCTCGCGCGTGAGCCTGCGCGACGTCAATCGTGCTCTCGACGAACGCATCCTGCCGGACGCCTTCGTCTCGTTCGACAATGGCCGTTACGTCCTGGCCGGCGCCTGTTCGCTCATCACCTTCTATTTCGCGAGCGCCCGGCGCCTGACCTCGGAAGAGCGCCTGTCGGCCATCAGGACCGCAGAGCCTCGGCTTGCGCGGTCCCGCGCCCTGCCTTGGGCTGCGCTGTTGCGTGAGGACTGGACCGTCCGCGACGATTTCCTGACCATCGACCTGCTGCCCTTCATGAAGGGCGCGAGCGAGCGGCTGGACGATCTCGCCGCCGCGCGGGAGATGGTCACGACCTCACCCGACATTCTCGGCGGCACACCCGTCATTCGGGGCACCCGTGTTCCGGTCTATGATGTCGCGGCATCCGTAGCCGCCGGCCATTCGACGGAGCGCATCCTCGCGACCTGGCCCAGCCTGGATACCGAAAAAGTCAGGCTTGCCACAATCTACGCGGAGGCAAACCCGCTGCGCGGTCGCCCACGCGCTCCCGCCGATCTTTGCGAAGGCTCGGTCATTATCACGGATCGCCGCATTCCTCGAGCCAGGAAGGCGGGATGAAGTTTCTGATCGACGAGTGCCTAAGTCCCGAACTGGCGAAGCTGGCATTGAAAAAAGGATATAACGAGACCAGCCACGTTGTCTGGATGAAGCTCGCCGGCCTGAAAGACTGGGAGCTGAAGCCGATCATTCTCGGCGGAGACTGGACGTTCGTCACCAGGAATTCGGTGGATTTCCGGGGTCCGAAAGATAAGCCAGGCACCAAGGGCCAGTATGCCGACGTCGCCATCCATGCCGGGTTGATCTGTCTCAACGGCCCACCCAGCATGAATCTCGACATGCACATCGAGCTGTTCGAGCAGGCGCTGGTCGAACTCAGTGCCGACGATGATCTCATCAACCAGGTTCTTGAAATCTTTCTGGAGGACGGGATTGAGCTTCGGGTGCTGCGCTACGCCTTGCCCAAGGATTGAGCAGCACCGGATCGGATAGAGAATCCGTCATCGTCGCTTAGACCATCAAGGTTTCCCCAGAAAGACGGGACGCCCACTCGTTCATGCTCACGCTGGGGGAGACTTCTCTCCTTGGCCCGCACTTCGTTGCAGTGCGGGCCGGGTTTCCGTGACGGGTTGGTTGCCGGAGAGATGCTCCCGAGCCTCGCGCTCGACAAGAAATTCCCTGCCTCGCCATCTGGGGAAGCGGCGCGATCCTTAGAGTTTCCATCGAAGAAGCTTCTTGACTCGGGATATCGCACATGTTTTTGTTCTTGTTATGTTCTAATGGTGCCCTTAGCCTGCCTCCGATCAACAAGGAGGACGGACATGGTCATCTATGTAGGACGGGAAGGTGTTCTGCGAACGAACCACCTGAATGAGGAACTGGCGCGGCTGAAAGAGCTCTGCGTCGATCTCGAATGGCTGAGAGCCGGCGTCCTGCCGTCATTCGAAGACCTCGAGGACGCTCCCTTCATCGACGATTATTCATTCGTCCAGCGTGGCGTGGCCGCGCTGCAGGGAAAGGTCACGGGTCATCCCCTTCTCGGAGCGACGACAGCCATGACGTCGGACCTCTGTGTGTTCGCCCCCGACCTCGGATGGGCCCGAACTCTCTCCCGCTTCTACAGGCTCGGATCGCCATCTCCGGCAATGGCGAAATGGATACAGGCCTGATGCCGGGCGGGATTTAATCTGCGGTTCCGGACAAAATATGTCCGGAACCGCAGATTAAAGCGCAGAGCAGGCGGAGAACGCCGGTAAAACAGCAATCGGCACGGCAAGCGCGCAGAAGCCGCCGCTATCCCGTCACCCGAATGGCAGGCCATGAAGAACCCGGCAATGTCATTCCCCAGCGCCGCAGGAGCGCTTCCATGTCAAAGGCATCCAGCACCGAACAAAAGGCCGCTGCCAGACTGGCTGAGCAGCTGGACAGGCTTCCCGCGGATATCCGGAGGGTTCTGATGGAGTCTTTTGCCGATGCCGCAGAGGCGATAGCGGAGCGATACGATCCGGGGCGCGAGCAAAACAAGCCTCTGACCGATGCCGAACGGAAAGCTCTCGAATCCGTCGGTGTATCGGTCGATCGCTCCGGGACGTTCTATCGTCCGATCGTGCGGACGGCCATTCTCGAGGGCACTCTCCTCGCAACAGCGCTGTCGCCGGCGCAGGCGGCGAGGGTTCTAGGTATTTCCGGCCGCCGGCTGCGCCAGCACCTCTCTGAGCGGACGCTGATCGGTGTCAAAAGAGCGAACGCGTGGCTCATTCCGTCATTCCAGTTTGCCGGGGAAAGCGAGTTGCCCGGGCTTGCCATCGTTCTGAAGGCAATCCGGGAAACGGCCCTGCCGATCGAGATCGCCGGTTTCTTCGAGAGCGAACAACCCGATCTCGTCGACGAATCCGAAGAACCCATGACGCCGAGGCAGTGGCTGATCGAGGGACGGGATCCTCAGGCCGTCGCCAGTCTCGCCAGGGGGATTTGATGGCGCGGGTATCGATGCCGAAGTTTACGCAGAGACTCGGAGTGCTCGTGCAATTGCTATGGGAAAGCCACACCCCAAGACCCACAAGACATAGAAACAGGTCACCTCAACCCGGTCGAATAACCTGAGTTTGGGTCATAGGTACATTCAGATAGTCTCGAACGAATGCGACGATTTCCGCCGCGTCTTCTTCTATTCCCATCACGAGCGCAGAGGCACGGTTGCGTTGCCAGGGCAAGCCAAGATGAAAAAGACCGGGGACGGAGGTTCGTCCGCCTTCGTGCTGGAAGCGGCCGTGTGGATCCTTCGTGCCGGGGATATCAAGCCATGCGTTGTCGCCATGATAGCCGGCACACCAGATGACACAGTTCAACTCCCGCGTCGATCCATCGGCAAAGAATGCGGTCCGGCCATCGGCACCGACGAGGCGGGGGACAACCGCGACACCCAGGACCCGTAAATCGTCGAGACTACGCCCCCGGTCGGGGAAGGGGTCGGTGCGGCGCATCAGGCGGCCCGCAAGCGAGCCCGGTTTCGCTTTCATCAATCCGAGAATCCTCAACCACCACCATGTGCTTTTGCCGAGGATGCGTTCGGGAAACAGCCGGCGTCTCCGGCCCGTTGCAAGCGCGACATTGTGGGTCACCGATAGCTCGGCGGCAATATCGCGCCCCGACGCTCCGTCTCCAGCCACCAGGACAGCGCCTCGCGGAACATCACCGGGATTGCGATAGGTGTCCGGTGTCAGTTGCTTGACGGTGTTGTCGAAATCGGCGGCAACCGGCGGAATCCGGGACTTCTGGAAGGCACCCGTAGCGACAATCACGGCTCTGGCTGCGATTTTCCGTCCATCGTCGAGCGTTGCCTCGAAGCGCCCGGCCCGTAACCGGAGTTGTTTCACCCCGTTGCCGGAAAGGACGGGCAGATCAAAATAATCTGCATAGGTCTCAAGATAGTCGGCGAACTCATCGCGTGTTGGATAGCCATCCGGCGCACCATCGAGAGAGAGCCCCGGGAGCATACTGAAAGCCCGTGGCGTAAACAGGGTGAGTGAATCGTAGCGTCCGCGCCAGCTGTCTCCGATACGGGCTTGGCGATCTACAATCAGAAAGGAGCATCCCGTTCCGGCAAGACGATACCCCGCGGCGAGGCCCGCCTGCCCGGCACCGATGACCAGCACATCGAACGTCTTCGCCCAAAGCTCCGCCGTTCGGCCATCATCGGGATGCACAACCTCCGGTATCATCCTCATGTCTTCCTGTTGTTGCACGTCGTCTCTTGCAGGACGCCTGGGCTTCCACAGCTCCTAACTCACCTATTTCGATGGCTCGCGAACAAGAAGACGCAGCGCGTTGGCTGTAACAAGCACAGTAGCACCCGTATCCGCGAGGATCGCCATCCACAACGTTGTGACGCCGAGAAGAGTCGTTGCGAGGAAGACGGCCTTCAATCCCAGCGCGATTGCGATGTTCTGCCGGATGTTGCCAAGGGTCGCCTGCGACAGGTCGATGAGATCGGCGACGCCCGTTACCCGATTTTTCAGGAGTGCGGCGTCCGCCGTCTCCAGCGCGACATCGGTGCCGACACCCATGGCAACGCCGACCGAGGCCGCAGCGAGCGCGGGCGCGTCATTGATGCCGTCTCCCACCATGACGACAGGGCCATCCTCTTTAAGCCGGCTGATTTCGGCGAGCTTGGCGTCCGGCAGAAGCTCGGCACTCGCCTCCATGCCGAGGTGACCCGCAATGGCGTTGGCCGTGCGCAGGTTGTCGCCGGTCAGCATCAAGGCACGGATGCCACGCTCCGTCAGCCTCTTCACGCCCTCCATCGCGTCTTCACGCGGTTCGTCGCGAAGTGCAATCAATCCCTCGACGGCTTTTTCCGACAGGAGCACGACAACCGTCTTGCCCTCGCTTTCCAGCGTCGCGATCTTCTCTGCGACCTCGGCGGCGATGGCAGTCTGCTCCGCAGCATAACGGGGTGAACCGACAGAAGCAAAGCCGGTTTCTAGCCGCACCGTCACTGCCTTGCCAGGTGTTGCGGTGCCGCCGCCGAAGGTAGCCGGCATGTCCAGCCCGCGCATCACCGCCACCTCGACGATCGCGCGACCGAGCGGGTGACTGGTGTTGCGCTCGACCGCTGCCGCTACCGCCAACACCGAATCTTCACTACCCATGACCGGCACGACATCCGTTACCTGCGGGCAGCCGCGTGTCAGCGTTCCGGTCTTGTCGAAAGCAACGGTCCTGACCTTGCCAAGCGTTTCGAGCGCCGCACCCCCCTTGATCAACAATCCCCGCCGCGCTCCGGCGGCAAGGCCCGAGGCGATTGCCGCGGGCGTCGAGATGACGAGTGCGCAGGGGCAGGCGATCAGCAGCGTGGCAAGTCCCCGATAGGTCCACGTCATCCAGTCGCCGTCAAAGGCGAGTGGTGGAACCATGACGATCAGAGCCGCCACAACCATTGCACCCGGCGTATACCACCGGCTGAAGCGGTCGATCAGGCGCGCGGTCGGCGCCTTTGATTCCTGGGCTTTCTCAACCATGTGGATGATGCGTGTAATCGTGTTGTCGGACGTGACACGGTCGATCGAGACACGCAGCTCGCCATTGGCGTTGATGCTGCCGGCATAGACCGTCGAACCTGCTTTCTTGAGTGCCTGCACGGACTCGCCGGTCACTGGCGCTTCGTCGACCTCCGATATGCCGTCGATCACCGTGCCGTCGGAAGGAACACGGTCGCCGGGCCGCACTACGACGACATCGCCAACAACCAGATCTTCCGCCGCGACTTTTTCGACCGTGCCGTTACGCTCGCAAAACGCCACGCGCGGCACGAGGTCGATCAGCGCCTTGATGCCCGCTCGCGCCCGGCCGGCCGCGACGGTTTCGAGCAGCTCTCCGACCGCGAACAGGAAAATGACGACGGCAGCTTCCTCGGCCTCTCCGATGACGACCGCACCGAGCACCGCAATCGTCATCAGCGTCTCGATAGTAAAAGGCGAGCCGGACATTGCTCCGGCAACAGCGCGCCTCGCAAAGGGAATGACGCTTAAAAGCGCGGCGCCCGAATAAAGCCATTGTTCCCGTTCGGGAAAGATCTGCGCCATCGCGAAGGCAAGTGCGAAGAGGGCGCCGGTCAAAAGGACGAGTCGGCTCTTGCGCCCCTTGCACAAAGGCTCCCTGGCGCGCTTTCGGGGTATTCTCGCTTCCGGCTCCACATGACCGGCCAATGGGATGTAGCCAAGCGATCGAACTCTCTCCTCTATGAGGAACGATGCGGTACGATCCTCATCCAGTTGCAGCGCAAGCGTTCCGTTTGCATGGCTGACATCGACATCGCTCACGCCGGGCAGGTGGTACATCGCCTTTTCGATTTTCAATGCGCAGGCGGCGCAATCCATGCCGTCGATATACAGCTTGTAGGGGCGTGTCGCCGCCATGATGTCACCTCGACAAACTCGATGTGACGCACTAGATAGACCCTGTAGTAACTACAGGGTCAAGCGATGAACCGGGAAATCCTGACAATCGGCCATCTGGCGCGGCAGACGGGCACCAAAGTCGAGACGATCCGCTTCTATGAGAAGAACGGTCTCTTGCCGGAACCTTCGCGCACCGACGGCAATTATCGTGCCTATGAACAGGAACATCTCGACCGGTTGAGCTTCATCAGGCGTGCCCGCGACCTCGGCTTCTCGCTCGACCAGGTCAGGACGCTATTGATGCTCGCCGACGACCGCAGCCAGTCCTGTGCGGCCGTCGATGCAGTTGCCAGGGAACGTCGAAACGAGGTCGAGAGAAAGATAAGCGACCTTATCGCGCTCAAGGGTGAACTCGACAGGATTATAGATCGGTGCGAATGCGGGATAGTTGCCGACTGCAGAATCATCGAGTCGCTATCAACAGCAGGCTCGTAGTCTCCCACACCGGTATGTCCTTCACGCATTCAGGTTGATAACGCGCTCCCGGGTTCCATATGTGGCTTTTCGCAACGTTCGGCTGAACGGGTTGAAATTTCGCGAGAATTGGTCAGTATCGCATGATGTCCCGTTTCCTCGCCCAGCTCATTGTCGTCAGCCTTTTGTGGGGGTGCCTGTCCGCTGGCGCATCCGCCGACTCGTTCTATGGTGAGGCGAACGAGGCCATCGTTCATGCGACAGGAACGGAGCGCGCTGCGGATTCCACTTCCGGCTCGATCTGCGATGTCTGCCACATTCTCCAGCATGTCGTGCTTGTGCCCCGAAGCGAGTTCCTGGTGACGCTCGCGACGAGCCATGTTCCCGTTTCCGGTGACGAAAGTGCTGCAAGCCGGCTGCTTTATCCCGAAGGTCCCCCTCCAGAAATAGCGATCGCCTGAGCCTGAACGCGTTCCCGTCCGGGGACGCCCGATGTCTTTTATCTACAGGTGATCCATGAAAGGTTCATTCCGCCCTTGGCGGAGAGCCCTGTCCGGCATTTTTCTGTCGGCGGGACTCGCGATGCCGGTGTTCGCGTCGGACACGGCATCGGTAACGCTCGACGAAGCCATCGCCATCGCGCTGTCGCAGAACACGCAGGCGCGCATCGCTTTCGAGGCAATCGGTGAACGAACCGCAGAAGCGCGGCAAGCGGGGCTTCCGCCCAATCCCGAACTCGGCCTCGAAGTCGAGAATGTGCTCGGCTCCGGCCTCTATCGCGGCACGGAGGAGGCGGATGTCACGCTCGGCCTCACGCAGCGTATCGAAACGGGCGGCAAGCGCGAAAACAGGAAGCGTCTCTCCCGCCTTTCGGAAGCGGTCGCCGCCGCAGAAAGAGATGTTGTGGAGCGCCGCCTGCGCGAGGCGGTAACGCATGCCTTCAACGGATTGCTTGCCGCACAGCAAGAAGCGGAAACGACTTCGGCCGCGGCGGAGCGGGTCCGCGGCCTCGTGCCGGCGCTGCGTCAGCGCTTCGAACGGGGAGCTTCTTCAGAAGCCGATCTCAATCGCGGATTGCTCGCACTCGATCTCGCCGAGATCAGGGCGGGGACGAAACAGGCCGAGTTGCGCACGGCACAGCAAACACTGCTCGCCCTCTGGTCGGAGAGCGCCTATCGTCCGTTACGCGCCGAGGGCGCTTTCGCCGTTCCGGCAACGCCGCTTCCCGGCCTCGACGAACTCGAAGCCATGCTCGACAGCCATCCGGCGGTGCTGGGCGGACAACAGACCGTGAGTGTGCGCCGCGCGGCCTTCGACCTGGAAAAGTCGAATGCCTATCCGGATGTGACGCTGGGCGCAGGCGCCCGCCATTTCGCAGGAACGGACGAAAGCGCGTTCCTCTTCTCCGTCTCCATTCCTATCTCCGTCTTCGACCGCAATCAGGGCAATATCGACGCCGCATCGAGCCGCGTCGTGCAAGCCGATCTCGATGCGCGGCGAACGAGGGTGGAACTCGCCCGCGAATTGCAACAGTCGCATCAGACCTACAGCAGCCGTTGCCGTGAAGCGGAGCGGCTTGGCAGATCGGTCGTCCCCACATCGGCAAAAACATCCGCCGCAATCCGCGAAGGCTATCTCGCGGGCCGTTTTGGCGTACTCGATCTTCTCGATGCGCTGCAGACCAGCGCCGACAGCCGGATGCAGGAAACGGAGGCCCTTCTCGCCTGCCGTAATGCGCTGGCCTCCATCGAAATTCTGACCGGCCTTTCCGGCAAGGAAGAAGCGGCCGAAGGAGATGCACAATGAAAACGATCAAGACGGAAATCCTGGCGCGCCGGTTGCTCGCTTCGGGCCTGGCTGTCGCCCTCGCCATATCGCCCGCCCTGGCACAGGGCGACCGCGATCATGACCATGGCGGCGACAAGGCCGTGGAGGAACATCACGACCATCGTGATGGGAGTGAAAGCGAAGAGGAGCACGACGCTCATGGCGAGGACGCCCATGACGGTCACGGCCACGACGAAGAGGATGGACATGACGAGAGCGGCCACGGGCACAGCCATGACGACGAGCATGACGAGCATGAAGATGGTCATGTAACGCTGACGCCTGCGCAGATCGGCAACGCACGGCTGGAAATCGCCGAGGCGGGGCCGGGCATGCTCCGCCCCTCGCTCAATCTTTTCGGTATCGTCAGGCCCGATCTCGACAGGCTTGTCCATGTCGTGCCGCGCTTTCCGGGGATCGTGATCGGTGTGAACAAGCGCCTTGGCGACCGCGTGGAGCGGGGAGACATTCTGGCGACCATTGAAAGCAACGAGAGCCTGCGCGCCTATCCGCTCATCGCTTCCGTTTCCGGGCGCGTCATCCTCGGAAATGTCGTGCCCGGCCAGTTCGCGGGAACGGACGATCCGCTGATGGTCGTCGCCGATCTTTCGACCGTCTGGCTCGATCTTCAGGTTCATCGCCACGATGCCGGCCTCATCCGCGAGGGACAGCGTGTCGTTTTTCCATCGGAGAATGGCGGCGGCGAGGTCGAGGCGGTGATTTCCTATGTGTCGCCTATCGCCGCGCAGGACACGCAGAGCGTACTCGCCCGCGCGACGGTCGCGAACCCGGAGGGCCATCTTCAGCCCGGACTTTTTGTTACGGCCTCGGTGATGCAGGAACCCTTAGCGGCGCCGGTGACGGTGAAGCGCGAGGCGATCCTCCATGACGGTGCGGCGGCATTCGTCTATGTGCCGGGCGAGGAAGGCTCCTTCGAGCGGGCGCCGGTGAAGACCGGCCGGAGCGACGGCGTCCGCATCGAAATCCTCGAAGGGCTCGATGCAGGCGCATCCTATGTCGCGGGCAATGCCTTCCTCCTCAAGGCCGAGGCGGGCAAGAACGCCGCCGCGCATTCGCATTGAGGAGATGAAACATGATACCTGCAATCGTCTCCTTCTGCGTCAGGCACCGCTGGCTGGTGCTGCTGACGGTCGCCTTCGTCGCGGGCTTCGGCGCCTATAATTTCACGCGCCTGCCGATCGACGCCGTGCCGGACATCACCAATGTCCAGGTGCAGATCAACACCTCCGCGCCCGGCTATTCTCCCGTCGAGGTGGAGCAGCGCATCACCTTTCCGCTGGAAACGGCGATGGGCGGCCTGCCCGGCCTCGACTACACGCGCTCGCTTTCGCGCTACGGCCTGTCGCAGGTCACGGTCGTCTTCGTGGACGGCACGGACATCTACCGCGCGCGGCAGTTGATTGGCGAACGTATTCAGGCCGTTTCCGGCGAGTTGCCGCCCGACGTCGAAACGGCCATGGGCCCGGTTTCGACCGGCCTCGGCGAAATCTACATGTACCGCATGGAGGCCGCTCCGGATGCGCGCAATGCTGAAGGCGTGCCCTATACGCTCTCGGACCTGCGCGCGATCCATGACTGGATGGTGCGTCCGCAACTGCGCACCGTTCCGGGCGTGGTCGAGGTAAATGCCATCGGCGGTTATGAGCGGCAGATCCATGTCGTGCCCGACCCTTACCGGCTCACCTCCTTCAATCTCTCCTTCGCCGATGTCGCGAAGGCGCTCGAGGACAACAACGTCAATCAGGGCGCGGGCTATATCGAGCGGAACGGAGAGCAATATCTGATCCGCCTGCCGGGCCAGCTTGGCGATGCGGCGGAGTTCGGCGAGGTGCTGCTCGGCACGCATAATGGCAGGCCAATCTATATCCACGATGTCGCGGAAGTGACCTTCGGCAAGGAGCTCCGCACCGGCGCGGCGACGCATGACGGCGAGGAAACCGTTCTCGGCACCGCTGTGATGCTGATGGGCGAGAACAGCCGCGAAGTGGCAAGCGCCGTTCGCGGCAAGCTGAAGCAGATCGAGCGAAACCTGCCCGACGGCGTGACAATCGAAACGCTCTACGACCGCACCGATCTCGTCCAGAAGACCATCGCCACCGTCCGTAACAATCTCGTGGAAGGCGCGGTGCTCGTCATCGTTGTCCTTTTCATGCTGTTGCGAAGTATCCGGGCGGCGCTCATCACCGCCGCTGTCATTCCGCTTTCCATGCTGATCGCGGTGACGGGCATGGTGGAGTACCGCATCAGCGCCAACCTGATGAGCCTCGGCGCCATCGACTTCGGCCTGATCGTGGATGGCGCCGTCATCATCACAGAGAATTGCTTGAGACGTCTTTCCGAAGAACGGAAGCATCTGGGGCGCACACTCGGCCTCGACGAACGCTTCGCTGTGGTGGTGGACGCGACGCGCGAGGTGATAACGCCGGCCATGTTCGGCTCCTTCATCATCACGGTCGTCTATCTGCCGATCCTCACATTGACCGGCGTGGAAGGAAAAATGTTCACGCCTATGGCGGTCACGGTCGTCCTCGCGCTTCTCGGGGCAATGGCGCTGGCGGTCACTTTCGTTCCGGCGGCCATCGCCATTTTCGTGCGCGGCGATGTGGAGGAGAAGGAGAGCCTCATCATGCGCTGGGCGCAGAAGGGTTACCAGCCAGCACTTCGCTTCGCGCTTGGCCGTCAGAAGACAATCGCCATCGCGGCGGCGGCGCTCGTGCTCGTGGCCGCGCTCGGCGCGACGCGCTTCGGCACCGAGTTCATCCCGAGGCTCGACGAGGGCGACGTTGCGGTGCAGGTGCTCCGCATGCCGGGCACGAGCCTTACGCAATCGGTGGAGATGCAGAAACAGGTCGAAAGGGCACTGATCGAGCTTCCCGAAGTGCGGGAGGTCTTCGCAAGGACGGGCACGGCGGAAGTTGCAACCGACCCTATGCCGCCCAGCATCTCGGACGCCTATGTGATGATCGAACCGCGCTCCTCCTGGCCGAACCCGCGCAAGCGGAAAGCCGAGCTTCTGCAGGAGATAGACGAGAAGCTCGCCGCCATACCGGGAGCGAATTACGAGGTCTCGCAGCCCATCGAGCTCCGCTTCAACGAGCTCATCTCGGGCGTCCGTTCGGATGTCGGCATCAAGATATTCGGCGACGATATGGACAAGCTCCTCGCCTCTGCGAACGAGGTGGCCGCTATCGTTCAACGGATCGAAGGCGCGACCGACGTGCAGGTGGAGCAGGTGGAGGGGCTTCCCGTCCTCTCCATCGAGGTGAAGCGCGATGTGGCGGCCCGCTTCGGGCTCTCCGTCGCGGAGATACAGACGGTCGTGCAGGCGGCGATAGGCGGCGCGCGGGCAGGTACCTTTTATGAAGGAGATTGGCGTACGCCCGTTTTCGTGCGCCTGCCTGAGACACTCCGGCAGGATATGGACCGCCTGCGGGAACTGCCGATTCCGCTACCGCCGGCACATGAAGCGGAGGACCGTTTCGCGCCTGCCTCCTATTCACCCTTCGGCGAAGGCATGCCGCGCGTCGTACCGCTCCGCGAGGTGGCGGAGATCGCCCTCGCGCCCGGACCGAACCAGATCAGCCGCGAGAACGGCAAGCGGCGGATCACGGTGACGGCCAATATCCGCGAGCGCGACCTCGGCTCCTTCGTGGACGAGGCGCGGGCTGCCGTGGCGGCGCAGGTGCAATTGCCGCCCGGCTACTGGTTCGAATGGGGCGGGCAGTTCGAGCAGCTCGTCTCGGCGGCGAAGCGGCTTTCCATCGTCGTGCCCGCAGCGCTGGTGCTGATCTTCGCTTTGCTCTTCGCGAGCCTCGGCACGGCGAGGGACGCGCTGCTCGTTTTCTCGGGCGTACCGCTCGCGCTCACGGGCGGGCTCGCGGCGCTGGCGCTTCGGGGCATGCCGCTCTCGATCTCGGCGGGCGTCGGCTTCATCGCGCTCTCGGGCGTCGCGGTGCTGAACGGCCTCGTCATCATCAGCTTCATCAAGAACCTGCGGGCGCGGGGTCTTCCCCTCGATGAAGCGATCCGGCAGGGGGCCATGACGCGGCTCCGCCCGGTGCTGATGACGGCGCTCGTTGCCTCGCTCGGCTTCGTGCCTATGGCGCTGGCGACAAGCGCGGGCGCGGAGGTGCAGCGCCCGCTCGCCACGGTGGTGATCGGCGGCATCCTGTCCTCCACCATCCTCACGCTGCTCGTGCTGCCCGCGATCTACCGCCTCGCCCATGCGCGGGACGAAGAAGAACGAGCAGCCTGACGGGTCCGTGCGGACCCGATGGCGGCACCCCCGGCCGGGCTTCCGTGTCCCGGCCGGGGGGCATCTTTCGACGCTTCTCCGAGGATCCGGAATGAAAAGAAAATCAATCGCCTGGCTCGTCTGGATCAACAATGGTCGATTGAATCACATTGGACCTGCTTCTAAGAACCCGAACCCGCGCTGGCAAGAGGATAGGCAAGCATGACCGAGAAACTTCGCCTGGACATTCCGATCCTGTTGCCGGAGGTCAACACCGCCGCCGACGCCTGCGTCCAGATCCTGATTGAGCAGATTGCGGGGAAGGAAGGAGTGGAAGACGCGCATGTCGTGGCGGGCGTGGACGGCGAACCGGCGCGGCTTTGCATACATTACGATCCTGACATCCTGCCGCTGCCGCGTATCCGCGACCTGATCGCCGCCGCGGGCGCCAGGATCTCGGAACGGTATGGGCACGCGGTCTGGCAGCTTGATATTCCGCACCAGCGGCGAGCGCGGTCCATTGCCGAACGGCTGAGAACGCTCGACGGCGTGATAGAGGCTGAAGCGAGCGCCACCGGCACCGTGCGCGTGGAGTTCGATAGATCAGCCACATCCGAGGCGACACTCAAGGGCAAACTCGACAAGTTGCAAACCGGCGGCGCAAGGCCGGAAAGGGATTCCCGGGCGGATGAGCATGCCGGTCATGATCACGAAGGCGGCGCATTCGGAGCGAACACCGAGCTGATCTTTTCCTTGCTTTGTGGTGCTCTGCTCGCCGGGGGCTATCTCATCGGGAAGCTTCTGACGGTCCCGGCCTGGCTACCCTTCGCCTGTTATCTCGGTGCCTATTTCTTTGGCGGTCTCTTCACCTTGCGTGAGGCGATAGAGAACCTGCGCCTGAAGAAGTTTGAGATCGACACCCTGATGCTGGTGGCGGCGGCCGGCGCCGCTGTCCTTGGTGCCTGGGCGGAGGGGGCTCTGCTGTTGTTCCTGTTCAGCCTTGGTCATGCCCTTGAGCACTACGCCATGGGACGCGCGAAGCAGGCAATCGAGGCTCTGGCGAAGCTCGCGCCAAGGACCGCACTGGTACGGCGCGACGGCGAATTGCGAGAGGTACCGGTAGAGGATCTCGCCGTCGGCGACATCGTGATCGTCAAGCCGGATTTGCGGCTACCCGCTGACGGTTTCCTGATCAAGGGCGTCAGCAGCGTCAATCAGGCGCCGGTCACCGGCGAAAGCATCCCCGTGGACAAGCGGCCGGTGAGCGATGCGGACGCGGCGCGGGCCAATCCCGACAAGGTCAATGCGGCCCACCGCGTCTTCGCGGGCACCATCAACGGCAATGGCGCTATCGAGATCGAAGTTACGCGCAAGTCTTCCGACACGACCCTCGCAAAGGTCGTGAAGATGGTCAGCGAGGCCGAGACCCAAAAATCGCCGACGCAGCGCTTCACCGACAAATTCGAGCATATCTTCGTGCCGGTGGTACTGGCGTTGGCGGTCATTTTACTGTTCGCCGGACTGGTGATCGACGAACCGTTCCGCGACACCTTTTATCGCGCCATGGCGGTTCTGGTCGCCGCCAGCCCCTGCGCGCTTGCGATCGCAACCCCGAGCGCGGTTCTCTCCGGCGTCGCGCGGGCCGCGCGCGGCGGTGTGCTGGTCAAGGGCGGCGCTCCGCTGGAAAATCTGGGATCCCTGACCGCGATTGCCTTCGACAAGACCGGCACGCTGACGTCCGGAACCCCGCGGATCACCGATATCGTGCCGGCTCATGGCGTGACCGAAAATGAATTGCTGGCGGTCGCGGTTGCCGTGGAAAGCCTCAGCGACCATCCGCTCGCCCGCGCCATTGCGCGGGATGGACGCGAGCGGCTGGGCGGCAAGCCGGTGCCGGAGGCGGACGGCCTCGACAGCCTGACCGGACGTGGTGTGTCGGCGCGCGTCGGTGGCGAAACTGTGTTGATCGGCAAGGCGGAAATGTTCGGGGCCGAGGGCATCGCGCCACTGTCGGATGCCATGCAGAAGACTATCGCGAGGCTGCGTGAGGGGGGCCGAACGACAATGGTGGTCCGGCGCGGCGACCGCGACATCGGCGCCATCGGGCTGATGGATACGCCGCGCGAGGCCGCGAAGATCGCGCTCGCCCGCCTTCACGAACTCGGCATCAAGCGGCTGATCATGATATCTGGCGACCATCAAAAGGTTGCCGAGGCCATTGCCGGTCAGGTTGGCATAGACGAGGCATGGGGCGATCTGATGCCGCAGGACAAGGTCGAGGCGATCAAGAAGCTCCGATCCGAAGGCAAAGTCGCCATGGTTGGCGATGGCGTCAATGACGCGCCCGCCATGGCGACAGCGACGGTCGGCATCGCCATGGGCGCGGCCGGCTCCGACGTTGCCCTGGAGACAGCGGACGTGGCGCTCATGGCCGATGATCTCTCTCATCTTCCTTTTGCGGTGGGGCTGAGCCGGACCGCACGGGCCGTGGTCCTGCAGAATGTGATCGTGAGCCTCGGCGTGGTTGCGCTGCTAGTTCCGTTGACGATCATGGGCCTTGGCATCGGTGCCGCTGTCGCTGTCCATGAGGGATCGACGCTGCTCGTTGTGTTCAATGCGCTGAGGCTGCTCGCATACCGGAAAGAAGTATGAGGCTGAGCGACCACTGATCAGAGACAGGCCACACGCATGCCAAGCCTGAAGCGAGAATGCGGGACCGTTACACAGATTTCCATACTGATGCGTGTCGGAACATGGGAATCTTCGGGCAAGAAAAACTTTGGCACAGGAGTCAATTCCATGAGTTTTCGTGACATTGTCGTTGATGCTTGCCCCAGAAACGACATTCCGCGGACGCTTGAACTGGCGCGTGAAATGGCCATCGCATTTGACGCAAGGCTGTTCGTCGTCGCTTATGCTTGGCCGGTCACAACTGCCGCAGATGTGCTTGCCGGGAACAGGCTCATCGCCGAGAGGCAGATGCAGGAGGCGCTATACGTCACGCGCGCCGCCTTCGATCGCGTTTTCGAGGATACGTCGATTAACGTTGAATGGTGTTCGGGAGTCGGTGATCCGACCACAGTGTTGGGTGAGCATCTCTTGACCGCCGATCTCCTGATCACGAGCGCAGCCGAAGGCCATGGTAACGTTGCGCCCGAGCCGGCAAATCTCGCGCTAGGATCTGGCGCGCCCGTTTTACGACTAGGCTCCGCCTCAGTGACAGGTCGCTTTTCCAGCGTTCTTGTGGCGTGGAAAGGGTGCCCGCAGGCACGTCGCGCTTTACATGACGCATTGCCTATCCTGAAGCGCGCTGACAAGGTGACCGTCGTCGGGGTTGGAAACGAGACAACCGTTGCACAACTCGAAGCGGTTGCCGAACATCTATGCCGGCATGATGTGACGGCAAGCCACCTGCACCTTTCGCATTCGGAGCAAGACGTCTGCGCCGAGCTCATCGGCCATGCACAGCGGGAGAACGCGGACATGATTGTCGCCGGAATTTACAGTCGCGGTCCCCTTGCCCAGCGCGTTTTGGGCGGCGTGACCAGAGAATTGCTCAAGACGTCCGATCTGTCCTGGTTTATGGCCCGTTAATCCCCTCGGTGCCGAAAAACGCCTACAAGGCGGGCAAACAAGGAATTGGCCCGACGGAATCGCCAAACTTCGCGCGGGCCTCCGATTATTCTGGCTCATTGAAAGATTGGCAGCAGGCTGAGGGTCCTGTCTCTCAAGCAGCCACTACCCCGGCATTGTGGGCTCTTCGCTTTCATCAATGGAATTCGGATGAACGGTCTGGAAGACCCCGGCGATATCGACAGGCAAGGCCGTTTTCCGATTGTCGTTTCGCACCACTACCTTCTTCCAGTTCCGCGCTAAATCTCCGGTTCCGGACATATTTCGTCTGGAGCCTTAGATTTAAGTGCGAAGCCGGAAAAAGTTGAAACGAACTGGTAGCGGGCGACCTGCGCTTCGACCCGGTTGCCCCTGCGGCAGGAGGATCGCCGTCGGAGCGATTGCCGGCCTCGTTCCCTGTTCGCTCACTCTCTTCGTCATGACGTATTCGGTATCCTGCGAGACGCCCGGAGCGGGGCTCGCCTTCGCCGCCATCATGATGATCGACGTGGTCGTGACCCTGTGCTTCGTCGCATGGGCAAGTATTTTTGCGCAGCAAGACCTTCTGACATTTATTGCGGAACAGCCTGTGCTTATTGACCGGGCGACGCGATCGCTCGAAGGAGGCGCTGGTGTCGTATTTCTCGCCGTCGCAGTCTTTGAGTTCCTCTAATCCTCTCCTATAAAAACCAGGTTGCGAGGCACCCCATAGCCAACACTCGACAGCGCCGACACGATATATTCCCTCCCACAGTGAATCGAGCACCTGTCACCGCGAGGAGAATGGAAGATTCAAACCTGCGATAGACCGGCGGCAGCATAGTGCCCGAGCCCTGATCAACCGGGTAGTGCTTATCGCACCTGTTATCCAAAACCGAACAGATCGCGTTCATAGACAATGCCTCTCGCCAACCCGAGCTTCATCGCCGGCGTCGCTTTCTCTTTGCCTCGCGGCAGCATGTAGTTGTGATAGAAGCGCAGGATCGTCGCAAGCTTGGGCACCATCTCGGGATTGTAGAAGCTGTAGGCGTGCCAGATGCGCTGCCTGTTCGAGGCCGTGGGAAGGCCGCGCTCGAAGCCCGCGATGCGGCGGCGGGCAAGGTTGAAATAGGCGTCGACCGGATGGATGCTTGCGCGCGTCATGAACTTCGCGAGTCCGTCCCAGTCCATCAGGCCGATATCCGTTTTCAGCCGGATGGTCTTTTCCGGCTCCGCCTTGGAATGATATGGCCAGTCCAGGCCAATTGTCGCCAGCATCTTGCCGCGCGCCGGTTGCGGACCCGGGCCGCAGGTGAGGCGAAGGATGTGGACCGCAAGCGCTTCCTCGTCTTCGATATCGGGATACTCGACCTGGATTTGCGCAATCTCGGCCGCGAAGCGCTTCAGCTCCTCGCGGTAGCGCTTGCGGCCTTCAACCGCCAGTGCCGCCCGCTCATCGTTGGTCAGGCCTTTCGAGAATGAAATCTCCGCGATATTGACCTTGCCGGCTTTCACCTCATCGACCAAAAGCGCCGCGATTGCATTTGCAAGTCCCGATTCCGCATCGACGCAGAAATTCGCAACGCGATACGAGCGTCCGACCAGCTTCCTGACGAGCATCATATGGGCGTAGTGGAAGATGTCGCCCCGCACACGCGAGCCCCGGCCGGGCAGTTCGTATTTGCCGCCAGCAGCCAGGTCTTCCCTCGTGAAGATGTGCGGCAAGCGTTTCACGACCGATGCCCGGTATTCGCTCGCTGGCCAGAGGCGCGCGAACCGGCGCATCGACCGGGGCCTGGCGAAGTCGCCCGCGGCGTCCATGGCCTTCTCCAGCTCGTCCGGGTCGACATCCGGGTCGTAATCGATGGTTGCCGCCACCACGAACTGCGATGATTTGTGAACGGTCGCCATGTGAAGGAGCGGGACTGTTCCTCGCCGGTTCTTGATCGGCCAGTTCACAAGGATTGTCTGGGCGTCGGTCGAGAAGAAGGGCTCCTTGCCGTCGAAGCACTGGTGAAGCCGCGCTTCCCGCTCTCCGGCGAAGGCCAGGCATTGGTTGAAGAGGAAATCTATCTTGGAATGGATGTGCGGAAAGGTGACCTGCGCTGTTTCGCATAGCCGGCTCATGGCCATCTTGTTCACCAGCCCGCGCATGATGGCGCCCGTCTTGTCCGTCTTCTTGTGCCGCCTGGTGGGAAGCCCGATGGAAAAGGTCTTGCGACAGGCCTTGCATTGATAGCGGGCATCGCCCTTCGCGGTCTTCCCGAACAGTCTGTAGGCGGACGGCATCAGGCCTATCGGGAGCCGATGATTGCCGCAGACGGCATTCGGACAGGTTTCCCGTTTTGTTCTCCTATACAGGTCCGAGAGGCGGGAATACTCTTCCGCTATCGCGTGATTTGATTTGATCGCGTGGGCAAGACCGCAAGCCGGGCAGAAGAACGAGCGGTCATCGCCCGCGCCTGTAATCTTCCCGTGAGGCTGATTTCCGGGAGACGGGCTTTGGCCGGTGCGCCGATACGGGTCCGGCGCAATGCCGAACAGCCGGCATTGCGCGTTGCGGCAGAAATTGACCGAAAACACCCCTACATTGCGAGGGAGGCGGCGCGTTTGCGCTCTCGAAGATTTCTTCGGGGCATTTGCCGCCGGTATCGACTCGCCCTCGGACACTAAGCCCCCGATTCAAAACAGGAAACGCCGACAGGTTACTGTCGGCGCTCCGTCGAATCAACATTTAGCTTAGGGGCTGGGCTCCGGCCTCCCTTTCTTTGTTTCCGCCTTGGATTCGCGTCAGGCGTGCAGGCGGACCGGCATATAGGCGTAGCCGCGCACGAAGTTCGAGCGGACGCGCTCGGGTTCCTTCAGCACTTCGATATGAGAGAAGCGCGTGAGGATTTCCTCCCAGAGAATCTTCAACTGCATTTCGGCCAATCGGTTGCCGACACAGCGATGGACGCCGAAGCCGAAAGAGAGGTGCTGACGTGGCCGGGCGCGGTCGATGATGAGTTCTTCCGGGCGTTCGATCGCGTCTTCGTCGCGATTGCCCGAGAGGTACCACATCACCACCTTGTCGCCCTTTTTGATCGTCTTGCCGCCGAGTTCATGGTCTTCCAGCGCCGTGCGACGCATATGGGCGAGCGGCGTCTGCCAGCGGATAACTTCCGGTACCATGCTGTCGATGAGAGCGTGATTGGCTTTCAGCTTTTCGAATTCCTTCGGAAAGCGGTTTAGCGCCAATACACTGCCTGTCATCGAGTTGCGCGTGGTGTCGTTGCCGCCCACGATCAGCAGCAGAATATTGCCGAGGAATTCTTCCGGCGGCATGTTCCGCGTTGCCGGCGAATGGGCGAGCATCGAGATCAGATCGTTGCGGGGTTCTTTTTCATTGACCCGTTCGTTCCACAGGGTCATGAAGCTCGCCGCGCATTCCTGAAGCTCCTTCGTGCGCTGCTCCCAGCTGTCGATGATGCCGCTGCCTGGTTCTGCTGTGGTTACGTCGGACCAGCGCGTCAGCTTGCGGCGCTCCTCGAAGGGGAAGTCGAAAAGCGTTGCCAGCATCTGCGTCGTCAGTTCGATGGAAACGTTGTCCACCCAGTCGAACTCCTCGCCGACAGGCAGGCGGTCGAGGATGTTTTGCATCCGCTCGCGAATTGTCTTCTCCAGCACCATGAGATTGCTCGGCGCGACGATGGGGCTCACCGTCTTGCGCTGCGCGTCGTGGTCCGGCGGGTCCATGGTAATGAAGCTGCGTAGAGGCAGGCCTTCGCTGCGCACATTGTTGTCGTCGATGATGATGCCGCCGACGCCCGCTTCCGACGAGAAGACCTTGTGGTTGGTATCGACCACCATGATGTCGTTGTACTTGGTGATCGACCAGTAAGGGCCGTAGGCACTTTCCGCGCAATAGTGCACGGGGTCTTCCTTGCGCAGTCTTGCGAAATAGTCGCCAACGGTGTCGTTCACGAAGAGATCGGGGTTGCTCACATCGATCTTGTCGAGGGGAACGGACTGGGCGGGACTCACATCAAGCGTTGCAATGCTCATTTCTCTCTCCCACAGACTTTTTCTTGTTGGGTCCATTAGCGCCGTTCCGATGCCGGAATGTCAATACGGGGCTCGTAGCCATGCAACGTATTTTTGCCGGAATTCTGCCCGTCGATTATGCGGGGTACGAAAAAAGGCGGACAAAAATGGAAAGGGAGGCTCTTTCGAGCCTCCCCTTTTTCATTGTCGCGGGATCGGTCAATGCTGCTTTTCGGGCAGTCTCAGCGCCAATCCATCAAGATCGTCTGCAATCGTGATCTGACAGGCGAGGCGGCTGTTTTCCTGCACATCCTCCGCAAACTCGAGCATGCTTTTCTCGAGTCCCTCGGCAGCCGGTCCGGTCTTCGCAATCCAGTCCGTATCGACATAGACGTGGCATGTTGCGCATGCGGCTGCGCCGCCGCAATCGCCGTCAATACCCGGCACGCCGTGTTTCACGGCTGCTTCCATGGCCGAAACGCCGTTCTCGGCCTCCACCGTGTATTCAGTGCCGTTCGCTTCTATGTATCTGATCTGCGTCATGCTGGGCGTCCTTTCTTTTCAGGCGTGCAGGCGCACGGGCAACGAGGCGTAGCCACGGACGAAATTCGAGCGGACGCGCGTCGGCTCGGCCATCATCTCGACATTGCTGAATCGCGCCATGATTTCCTCCCAGAGAATGCGCAACTGCATTTCCGCGAGTCGGTTGCCGACACAGCGGTGAATACCGAATCCGAAAGAGAGGTGCTGGCGCGGACGGGCGCGATCGATGATAAAATCATCCGGTCGTTCGATGACTTCATCGTCACGGTTTCCGGAGAAATACCACATCACGACCTTGTCGCCCTTGCGGATCTTCTTTCCGCCCAGTTCCGTGTCGGCGATTGCCGTGCGCCGCATATGCGCAAGCGGCGTCTGCCAACGGATGATTTCCGAAACCATGCTTTCGATAAGGTCAGGGTTGCGCCGCAGCTTTTCATATTCACCGGGAAAGCAATTGAGGGCCACGACACCGCCCGACATCGAGTTCCGCGTGGTGTCGTTGCCGCCAACGATCAGCAGCAGCACATTGCCGAGATACTCCTCCGGGGTCATGTGACGCGTTGCCGGCGAATGTGCGAGCATTGAGATCAGGTCGGATTTCGGATCGGCATTCACGCGTTCGTTCCAGAGATTCTGGAAATAGAGCGCACAGTCCATAAGTTCGGATCTGCGCTGCGACCAGGAATCGATGATCCCGCCGCCGGGCTCGGCTGTCGTGACGTCCGACCAGCGCGTGAGCTTGCGGCGGTCGTCAAAGGGAAAGTCGAAGAGTGTGGCGAGCATCTGGGTAGTGAGTTCGATTGAAACCCGATCGACCCAGTCGAATGTTTCACCCACGGGCAGGCTGTCGAGAATACCGGCGGTGCGGCCCCGGATCGTCTCCTCCATGCGTGCCAGATTGGCCGGCGCCACGATGGGGCTTACCGCCTTGCGCTGCTCATCGTGGCGAGGCGGATCCATTGCAATGAAATTCGGCAGATCCAGTCCCTCGTCACCGCCACCCTTCTGGATGTTGTCATCGATGACAATGCCGCCGAGGCCCGCTTCGGACGAGAACACCTGATGATTGGTGTCCACGGCCATGATGTCGTTGTACCTGGTGATCGACCAGTAGGGGCCGTAGGCGCTTTCGGCGCAGTAGTGCACGGGGTCTTCCCGGCGCAGACGCCGGAAATAGGCGCCGGCCAGATCGTGCTCGAACAGTTCGGGATTGCTGACATCGATCTTGTCGAGTGGGAGCGCATCGGGGTCGCCGGTCCGCTGCAGCGTGTCGGTGGTCATGGTGTCCTCCTCCGGATTTCGGTACCTTCCTCTATTGAGTATATTATCAATAACTATTGTGTTTGTGGTCAATAGGGAATGAATCACACGATTTTGGCTGTTTTCCGTGCTTTTTGACGAGGGATGGTGAGGTGGAGGAGGCCGGAGGTGTATAGTTGTAAATCTTGACGGATCGATCGGATTGAAGAGGCCTGCCGATATGACCATTGCCACAAAGGCATTGCGCACGCGCATGCCGCCGCGCGCCCGACGGGCCCAGTTGCTGCATTGCGCGCTGGCGGCCTTCGCCGAGCACGGCATTGCGCGCGCAACCCATTCTCATGTGGCGGAGCGGGCGTGCGTTTCCGTCTCGGCCGTCTATTCCTATTTCCGGACCCGCGACGATCTCGTCGAGGCGACGCTGGGCGAAGTCGAGGCCTATCTCGACAACATCGCCGCAGATTTTCTGGGTGCCGACAAGCCGGTCTATGATGTTCTCGTGGGCCTTGCGCAGGGCTTTGCCGCCGATTCCGAGCGCCGCCCGGATTTGATCAAGGTCTGGCTTGACTGGAGTACCGGCGTCGACGCAACAACCTGGGCGCGCTACCTCGAGGTTCTCGACCGTCTGCATGCGGCGGCGCGCCGCGTGTTTGAACGCGGCAAGAAGGAGGGATTGCTGTCAGACCGTCTCGATGAGTCGGCCGCCGCCCGTATCTATATCGGTGGTGGGCACACGGTTGCGCTGATGCAGTTTGCCGGCGTGTCGCACGATCAGCTCGACAAGGTCATCGACCAGCTTGTGCGTGGTGTCATGGGCATCGGCATGGATACGGCTGTTCATCGCAGCCTGACATGACAGAAACTTTCACGGTATCCGGGCCGCGCATTCTCGGAATCGTCAACATCACGCCGGACTCCTTCTCTGACGGAGGCCGGTATTTTTCGGCCGATGCCGCCATTGCGCATGCCCGGAAGCTGGTGGCGGAAGGGGCGCATATTGTCGACCTCGGTCCGGCGTCGTCCAATCCTGATGCGTCGCCGGTCTCGCCGGAGGAGGAAATGCGGCGTCTTGTGCCGGTCATGGAGGCTTTGGTGGCCGAAGGCATGTCCGTATCGGTCGACAGCTTTCTTGCATCGACGCAAGCGTATGCGCTTGCGCATGGTGCGCGCTATCTGAACGATATTCAGGGGTTCGATGAGCCGAGCATCTATCCGGCGCTCGCTGCCTCCGACGCGAACCTGATCGTCATGCATTCGATCCAGGGGCGCGGCAATGCAGATCGGCGGCAAGCGCCGCAAGGTGATATTTTTGATCGCATCAGTCGCTTTTTCGAGGCACGGATCGAGCGTCTGAAAGTGGCGGGCATTGCCCGCGAGCGCCTGATTCTCGATCCCGGTATGGGTTTCTTCCTCGGGCCGACACCGGAGACCTCGTTCGAGGTGCTGGCGCGGCTGGGTGAGTTGAAAGCCCGCTTTTCCTTGCCGGTTCTGATCTCCGTATCGCGAAAGTCCTTCCTGCGGACCGTTACGGGGCGTTCGCCTCAAGAGGCAGGGGCGGCGAGCCTGGCGGCCGAATTGCTTGCGTCCATCGGCGGCGCGGACTACATCCGCACGCATGAGCCGCAACCTCTGACCGATGCCTTGGCCGTTCACGCCGCCTTGATGCGTCACCGCTGAAAGATTTGGCAAGAAAACGTTAACTGCAAAGGCCTCATAGAATTCTAATATTCACCCCGTAGGCTTTGTGGCTCAGGGGCGGCCGGGGTCCGAATGGGGGGGCGCTGGCAGGCCGGAATGACAAGACAAGGCGCAAGGACCGCTCGATTCATGTCGCGCAAATATTTCGGTACCGATGGTATTCGCGGCAAGGCGAATACCGGTCATATGACGGCGGAAACCGCGCTGCGTGTCGGCATGGCGGCGGGGCGTGTCTTCCGGCGCGGCGACCATCGTCATCGTGTGGTGATCGGCAAGGACACGCGGTTGTCCGGCTACATGATCGAGCCCGCGCTCACGGCCGGTTTCACGTCGATGGGCATGGATGTCTTTCTGTTCGGTCCGCTGCCGACGCCTGCGGTTGCAATGCTGACGCGGTCGCTGCGTGCCGATCTCGGCGTGATGATTTCAGCGTCACATAATTCCTTCGAGGATAATGGCATCAAGCTCTTCGGGCCCGACGGCTTCAAGTTGTCCGACGAGGTCGAGCTTGCGATCGAGCATCACATGGACAATGGTCTGGCCGACAATCTGGCCGGTTCGCGCGATCTCGGCCGTGCCAAGCGCATCGAAGACGCGCAGGCCCGCTACATCGAACATGTGAAGCACACCTTTCCCAAGCAGCAGACGCTCGAAGGGCTGCGCGTCGTTGTCGATTGTGCCAATGGCGCGGCCTACAAGGTCGCGCCTGCCGTGTTGTGGGAACTCGGCGCCGAAGTCGTGCAGGTCGGCACCGATCCGAACGGGTTCAACATCAACGAAGATTGCGGCTCGACGGCGCCGGAGCGCATGTGTGCAGCAGTACGCGAACGCCGCGCGGATATCGGCATTGCACTTGATGGCGATGCGGATCGGCTGATTGTCGCCGACGAGAATGGCAGGATCGTCGACGGCGACCAGATCATGGGTCTGATTGCCTGCCACTGGAAAGAAATGGGAACGCTGTCGGCGCCGGGTGTCGTCGCGACGGTGATGTCGAATCTGGGGCTTGAGCGTTATCTCGATTCACTGGGGTTGGGGCTCGTGCGTACCCAGGTCGGGGACAGGTATGTCGTCGAGTACATGCGCGAGCATGGCTACAATGTCGGTGGCGAACAATCCGGACATATCGTCCTGAAGGACTTCTCGACCACCGGCGATGGACTCATAGCTGCCTTGCAGGTTCTTTCGGTGCTGAAAAGCGGTAACAAGCCTGTCAGCGAGCTCTGTCATCTCTTCGATCCACTGCCGCAGCTTCTCAAGAATGTCCGCTTCAGGCATGGCGAGCCGTTGCGTGAGAAGGCGGTCGAGGAGGCGATCCGTGAGGGCGAGGCGCGTCTCGGCAAGGCCGGACGTCTCGTCATTCGCAAGTCGGGCACCGAACCCCTGATCCGCGTCATGGGCGAGGGCGACGATGCCGGACTGGTCAAGGCGGTCGTCAACGACATTGTCTCGGCGATCGAGCACAATGCCGCCTGATTGGCATCCCGGCTCCCGGAACGGTTCTTCATGAATACATTGCTGCAAGGCCGCCTGCTCATCGTTGCCGGTTCGGATTCGGGCGGCGGCGCAGGTATTCAGGCCGACATCAAGGCGGCCACAGCGATGGGCGGCTTCGCCATGACGGCGATTACGGCCATTACGGTACAGAACACACTTGGTGTTCACGGTATCCATGAGGTGCCGGTCGAGATCGTGCGGGGACAGATGAAGGCTGTTCTCGACGATATCGGCGCAGACGCCGTGAAGACCGGCATGCTCCACAGCGCCGAGATCGTTGAAGCGGTTGCCGCGGCGCTAGAAGAACATCCGGAGATTCCGTTCTTCGTTGTCGATCCCGTCATGGTGGCCAAGGGCGGCGCATCGCTTCTTGAGGGGTCAGCGGTTACCGCTCTGAAAGAGGTGCTGATACCGCTGGCGACGCTCGTCACCCCCAATGTACCGGAAGCCGAAGCGCTGACAGGACGAAAGATCGTCGATCTTGACAGCCAGAAGGCCGCGGCCGACGCGCTGCTCGGCCTCGGCTGCGAAGCGGTGCTGCTCAAGGGCGGGCATCTCGAAGGCTCGACGCTGTTCGATGTGCTGGCGACGCAGGAGACGATGCAGACGTTTTCTTCACCGCGCATCGACACGCGCCACACGCATGGCACGGGCTGCACGCTTGCCTCTGCCGTCGCCGCGCTTCTGGCACAGGGCGTCGAACTCACGGCGGCCGTCGCCACGGCGCGCGACTATGTGCATGAGGCGATCCGCACCGCGCCCGGTTTCGGCAAGGGGCATGGGCCGCTCAATTTTCTGGCGTCCGTCGGCGGCGACAGCCCGTCACGCGACTAGCGGGCTCGACATCGGCCCGGATGCCAGCAGGTCGGCGACGATCGAAAGACCCGTGGCAAGTTCCATGCGTGTTTGCGGCTGTCCGAGGGCCAGGCGCACATGGCGCGAGGCGCGGTCGGTCGGGCCCACCATGAAATCCTCGCCGGCGGCCAGTGCGACGCCACGTGTCCTTGCGGCCTCGGCGAAGGCATGGGAACGCCATGCCTCGGGCAGCGTGAGCCAGGCATAGGGCGCAGTGTCGCGGGTTGCGACGTTGCGGTGCGGAAGCGCCTTGCGCAGCATTGCGTGGCGCGCGTGTGTTTCCTCGATCTGACGCCGCGTGAGCGTGTCGGCATCGCCGCTTTCGATCAGCATGGCGGCAAGCTCGGCCATCAACGGCGGCACGGTCTGACCGAACCCATATTGAATCGCACGGGCGCGCTCGAGTTGCGTGGCCGGCGGCTTCAGAAAACCGATACGCAGCCCGCAGGCCACGGTCTTGGCAAGGCTTGCCGCATACCATGTGCCTTCCGGATAGAAGCCGGCGATGGTCGGTGGCCGATCGTCCACCAGCTTGCCATAGATGTCGTCCTCGATGATCGCGAGGCCGTGTGTCCGCGCGACGTCGGCGATGTCGCGCCGCCGCTGATCGCTCATGATGGCGCTGGTCGGATTGTGCAGGGTTGGCACAACGAAGACGGCTCTTGCCCTCGTCTCGCGGGCCGCGCGGTCGAGTGCTTGCGGCACAAGGCCTTCCTCGTCGATATCGACCGCGGCGACCCGCCGTCCCACCGACGCCGCCTGGTTCACCATCGCCGTGTAGGTCAGGGCTTCGGTCAGGATCGTGTCGCCCGGTTCTGTCGTGCCGAGGACTGCTGTCAGGATCGCCTGTTGCGTCCCCGAACAGATGATCAGTTCTTCGGCGTCAGGCGCGAAGGCGCCATGCGCGATCCATTTTGCGGCCATCATCCGCTGATGCGGTGTACCGCCGACGGGCGGGTAGCTGTTGAAAGGCGAGCGGCCAGGCATGTCCGGCAGCATGTCGAGCAGGTGCCGCATCGCTGCGCCGAGAATTTCCGTCTGGCCGACAGGCGCGGGAAGGGCCGCCTTCATCGCTGCCAGCATCGCATCGGGAACCGCGTGGAACACCGTCGCACCAGCCCCCGGTCCGCTTCGCGCATTGCGGTCGCGCACATAGGTGCCGCGTCCGACTTCGCCCGACACTTCGCCGCGTTGCGCTGCGACGGCGTAGGCGCGCGAGACCGTGCCCACGGTTACACCCAGCGCATAGGCAAGGTCGCGTAGCGGCGGCAGCCGGGTGCCTGGCGCGGCCGTCCGCGTCTTCACGGCGTCGCTCAGCGCGTCGGCGATGGCCTTGTAGCGTGGGCCGGGGCGGGCGGCGATGTCGGCCGGATCGAAGGGAAAAATTGTCATAGTAACAATAAACTCATTGAATCCATTTCGAACGTAGAACATCTTTCAAAAACGGACTCAATATCGGTGTTTTTGATCTGTTGAGCAAGGATCTTGTCAGTGAGGCGCTCAGCAACTAGAAATTGTACCCATACAATATGGAACGAAGGCGATGAAAGCTGATCTCTATCAGGTCGATGCGTTCGCGGACCGCGTTTTCGAAGGCAATCCGGCGGCCGTCGTGCCGCTCGACAGCTGGCCGGCGGATGCCGTCATGCAGGCGATTGCGGCCGAGAACAATCTCGCCGAAACGGCCTTCCTTGTGCCCGAGGGCGAGGGGTATCGGCTGCGCTGGTTCACGCCGGCGGTCGAGGTGCCGCTTTGCGGCCATGCGACGCTGGCCTCGGCACATGTGCTTTTCACACATCTCGGCCATGCGGCGCCGGAAATCCATTTCGAGACGAAGAGCGGGCGGCTCACCATTGTGCGCGAGGACAATCTGATCGCGATGAACTTTCCGGCCAGTCCGGCAAAGCCATATCCGGCACAGGCGGATATCGCCGCAGCGCTCGGCGCGGGCCCGCGTGTCTGGGCGAAATCCAGCCATCTTCTTGCCGTCTTCGACAGTGCAGACGACGTGAAGGCGCTTGCGCCCGACATGGCTGCTCTGAAGCGGTTGCTGACGCCGCTCGATTTGCTGCTGATCGTCACGGCGCCCGGCGAGGAGGGCTCGGGCTTCGATTTCGTTTCGCGCGTCTTCGCGCCGGCGCACGGCATCGACGAAGACCCGGTAACGGGTTCGGCGCATTGCACGCTGGTTCCCTACTGGTCGAGGAAGCTCGGCAAGAGCGATCTGGTTGCACGGCAGGTGTCGGCGCGCGGCGGCACGCTCCGGTGCAGCGACGCCGGCGAACGCGTCATCATTCGCGGCCGCTGCGCCGACTACATGAAGGCCGAGATCTCCGTCTGAACAATCACATCGGTCTCTTGTCATGCCATTTGAAACGCTGGCGCTCGGCGCGCTTTTCATCGCGACGATGAGCTTCACGCCCGGGCCCGCCAACCTCAGCCTGTTGTCGGTCGGTGCCTCGCTCGGGCTGGCACGTGCCTTGCCCTATCTCGCCGGGATATGGCTTGGCGGGCTTGTTGTCATCGTTGCGGGCGCGCTCGGGCTCGGGGCGCTTCTGGTTGCCGTGCCGGAGGTCTTTGTCGCCCTCAAGATTTTCGGCTTTTCCTATATCTGCTGGCTTGCCTGGCGTCTTGCCCGCGCGGGTTTTGGCGGGCCGTTGCCTGAGGCGGCACCGTCATTCTGGGCCGGCATGCTGCTGCATCCAATCAATCCCAAGGCCTATGTGCAGAACGTGATGGTCTTCACGGCCTTTGTCGTGCCTGCTGCTCCCTACGGACCGCAGGCGGCGGCTCTGATCGGGATCAGCATGCTGCTGATGATGGTTGCGACTTCGCTCTGGGGCATCGGCGGCGATGCCATGCGCATTCTCATCGGCGACGCAGGCATCAGTCGCATCGTCGCTGTCTCCGCTTCGCTGCTGATGGTTGCCAGCGTCTCTGTTGCCCTGGTGATCTAGCTGTTGTGGCGCCACTCGCTGATCGCGATGCCGGCGAGAATCATCGCGAAGCCTGCAAGCACCCCCGGCCGCAGCGTTTCACCGAAGATCAGATAGCCTGCCAGTGCGGCGAAGACCGGTACCAGGTAGTTCGACAGCGACACAAAGGTCGGACCGGCACTTTCGACCAGCCTGAAGAAGACAAGGGCAGCCAAGGCGGTCGGAAAGAGGCCGAGTGCACCGAGGGCGAGCAGTGCGTTCGGGCCGGCCTCGACGAGGAAACTCGGCGGCGTCGCGGTGCTGGCCAGAACAATGCCCGCCGGCGCTCCCACCAGCATCACGCCTGTCGATTTGGCGATCAGCGGCATGGCGGGTGCGAGACGCGCCATGACATTGTTGAGTGCAAAACAGAACGCGCCGCCCAGCACGGCAAGCTGGGCCAGGAGCCGGGGTCCTTCACCGCCGAAATCGCGCATCGCGCCCGGGCCGATCACGACGATCAATCCGGCAAATCCGATCGCGAACCCGGCAAGTCGCAGTGGGGTTACGCGCTCGTCCGGCACCAGCGCACGGGCAATGAAGAGCGTCGCCAGCGGCGTGAAGCCGATCAGAATGCCGGCCAGCGCCGAGGAAATATGCTGCTGGCCCCAGGCGATGGCGAAGAAAGGGACAATGTTGCCGACCAGCGCCAGCGCCGCCAGCCATGTCCAGGCCTGCCGGCCGCGCGGCATGCGCTGGCCGGCGATGAGGCAGAGCGGCAGGAGCAGCAGCGCGGCGACGGCCATGCGTCCAGCCATGGTCCATTCGGGCGCGATCGTCTCGACGGCGATCTTGGCGAAGGCAAAAGCCGAACCCCAAAGCGCCACGAGGCAGGTCAGAAGCAGCCAGTGAGACAGGCGGTGGGCGGGCAAGGCTTGGATCCTCGGCGGGAAAGGGGAGGTCGCCGTTTCACTCTTCGCGGGCATGGCCGCTGCTGTCAAATGCAGGATATTGTGCGCAATTTCGGAGTCTGCCGCGATTTTTCGCCACGGTATCCCGGGCAGGCCGCCGTTTGACTTCGCGCGGCAAGGAGCCTATACGCGGCGGCGGGACACCCCTCCCCACCGAGGGGCAGCTATCTGAAAGGGTAGGTTGCAAATGACCGCCATCGAGCGTCCGGCCGTGCGTCCGGCCAATCCGCACTTCTCGTCCGGCCCCTGTGCCAAGCGCCCCGGCTGGAACATCAAAAATCTCGAAAACGCACTTGTCGGCCGGAGCCACCGCTCCAAGCCGGGCAAGGCCCGTCTCGCCGCCGCGATCGAAAAGACGCGGGCCATACTCGACGTGCCCGCCGACTACCGGATCGGCATCGTGCCGGCATCCGATACCGGCGCTGTCGAAATGGCGCTCTGGTCGCTGCTCGGCGCACGTGGTGTCGATCTGCTTGCCTGGGAGAGTTTCGGCGAAGGCTGGGTCTCCGATGTCGTCAAGCAGCTCAAGCTGAAAGACGCACGGACGCTGAAAGCCGACTACGGCAAGCTGCCGGACCTCGGTGAGGTCAATTTCGACAATGACGTCGTCTTCACATGGAACGGCACGACGTCGGGCGTGCGCGTGCCGAACGCCGACTGGATTCCGGCCGACCGCAAGGGGCTGACCATCTGTGACGCGACGTCGGCCGCCTTTGCGCAGGATCTTGCCTGGCCGAAACTCGATGTCGTCACCTTCTCCTGGCAGAAAGTGCTGGGTGGCGAGGCCGCGCATGGCATGCTCATCCTGTCGCCGCGCGCCGTAGAGCGGCTCGAGAGCTATACGCCGGCCTGGCCAATGCCGAAGATCTTCCGCATGACCAAGGGCGGCAAGCTGATCGAGGGCATCTTCAAGGGCGAAACCATCAACACGCCGTCGATGATCGCGGTCGAGGACTATCTCGATGCGCTCGACTGGGCGGCCTCCATTGGCGGTCTCAAGTCGCTGATCGGCCGCGCCGACGCCAATGCCGCCGTCATCGCCGAATGGGCAAGCCGCACGGCCTGGGTCGATTTTCTGGCCGAGAAGGTCGATACGCGTTCCAACACCTCGGTCTGTCTCAAGGTGGTCGATCCCGACGTCACCGCGTTATCGGATGACGATCAGGCGGCCTTCGCCAAGAAGATTGCCGATCTGCTCGACAAGGAAGGCGTTGCCAACGACATCGCCGGCTATCGCGATGCGCCGGCCGGTCTTCGCATCTGGGCGGGCGCGACCGTCGAGACGAGCGACATGCGTGCGCTGATGCCCTGGCTCGACTGGGCCTATGCCGAAGCCAAGGCGGCGCTGAAGGCCGCCGCCTGACGAATTCCGTTCATTCTGCGTCCGACCCGGCGAGTCCTTCTCGCGGGTCGGACCGCCATTCAACCAGGAGGCACTGATGCCCAAGGTTCTTATTTCCGATCAGCTTTCGCCTGCCGCCGTGCAGATTTTCAAGGATCGTGGCGTCGAAGTCGACGTCAAGACGGGTCTCGACCGCGACGAACTGATCAAGATCATCGGCGACTATGACGGCCTGGCGATCCGCTCGGCGACCAAGGTGACGCCGCCGGTTCTTGCCGCTGCGAAGAAGCTGAAGGTTGTCGGCCGTGCCGGCATCGGTGTCGACAATGTCGATCTCCCGGCCGCCACCGCCGCCGGCGTCATCGTCATGAATACGCCATTCGGCAATTCGATCACCACCGCCGAACACGCCATCGCAATGATGTTCGCGCTTGCGCGCGACATTCCTCAGGCCAATGCGTCCACGCATGCCGGCAAATGGGAGAAGTCGAAATTCATGGGCGTCGAAGTGACGGCCAAGACGCTCGGCGTGATCGGATGCGGCAATATCGGCTCCATTGTCGCCGACCGGGCCCTTGGCCTGCGCATGAAAGTCGTGGCTTTCGATCCCTTCCTGACGCCGGAGCGGGCGAGCGATCTCGGTGTCGAGAAGGTCGAGCTCGACGAACTGCTGAAGCGGGCCGATTTCATCACCCTGCACACGCCGTTGACCGACAAGACGCGCAACATCCTGAACGCCGAGAGCCTTGCCAAGTGCAAGAAGGGCGTACGTATCGTCAATTGCGCGCGCGGCGGCCTGATCGTCGAGGCCGATCTCAAGGCGGCAATCGAGAGTGGCCATGTGGCAGGCGCGGCGCTCGACGTGTTCGAGGAAGAACCGGCCAAGACCAACATCCTGTTCGGCATGGAGCAGGTCATCTGCACGCCGCATCTTGGTGCTTCGACCGGTGAAGCGCAGGAAAATGTGGCGCTTCAGGTCGCCGAGCAGATGGCGGACTACCTGCTGAACGGTGCGATCACCAATTCGATTAATGTGCCGGCGGTTTCGGCCGAAGAGGCTCCGAAGCTGACGCCGTTCCTGACGCTCGCTCAGCAGCTCGGCTCCTTCGCCGGTCAGCTCACCGAAACGGGCATATTGGCCGTCACCATCGAGTATGCGGGTGAAATTGCCGAAATGAACACCCGTGTGCTGACCAATGCGGCACTGACCGGCCTGCTCAAGCCGCAGCTGGAGGACGTCAACATGGTCTCGGCGCCGGTCATCGCCAAAGAGCGTGACATCAAGGTCACGGAAGTAAAGCGTGAGCAGCAGGGCGCTTACGAGACCTATATCAAGATCAATGTAAAGACGGAGCGCCAGGAACGCTCGGTCGCTGGCACGGTCTTTTCCGGCGGTCTGTCGCGCGTGATCCAGATCAAGGGTGTCAACATGGAGGCGTCGCTGGGTCACCACATGCTCTATGTGACCAACCAGGACAAGCCGGGCTTCATCGGTTCGCTCGGGTCGCTGCTCGGCAAGTCCGGCATCAATATCGCCAATTTCAATCTCGGCCGTGAAAAGGCCGGTGGCGATGCGATCTGTCTGGTCGAGGTCGATGCCGATGTGCCGGCCAGCGTGCTGGCCGAAATCCAGGCCTTGCCGCATGTCGTGCAGGCAAAGTCGCTGACCTTCTGAGCCGCACCTTCGGCGGCAGGCAAACGGGCGGCGTCCTTCCGGGGGCGCCGCCTATTTCTTGCGCGCAGCCTGCTCCAGTTCGGTGATCCGCCGGCGATAGGCATCGGCATCGCCGAAGGGGACGAAGTTCCGGTATTTTTCGTGTGCGCCGATCGCCTTTTTTGCGTGCTTGATCGGACACCAATGGGCCTCGGTTCGGGCGGCGATTTCGCGGACATAGGCGATCAGACCGTTGGCATAGGAGCAATAGGCGCAATTGAGCTTTTCCAGGGCATTGAGATAGGCCAGGTGGCCGCGATCGAAGATCATGTAGTCGCGCCGCTTCACCTTCTCGATGCCATAGGCCGGGAAGCAGACCGCCTGATAGAGGCTGACGCAGATATCGAGCAGGACCAGCGGCACGATCAAGGCGTAGATGACCGGCGCGGTCACCACCACGAGGGGCCTTGCGTGGACAATGTAGCGCAGCAGGCGCGTCTGGAGCTCGCGGTGGCGGCGCAGCACTTCTTCCTCGAAGACGGCACGTCCCTGGTCCAGGCCAAATCGAAGCGCCGCACCCTGGCGGGCGATTTCCGCTTCGAGTTCGCTTTCTAGCTCCTGGATGCGCCCGGTCAGTTCGTCGATTTTCTCGCCCAAAACGTCCTCCCCGGCTTGTCCGGCCACTATCGCAGCTTCGGTCGGTCCTGTCCCCCTTGTGACAGGACCGATCCGGTAACGCTCCCTTAACCATGCCATCCGAGACTTGTCCGGGGTATGTCGATTTCCCGCGTATCGGGATCTTGGGGGCAGCGTGACGACGGAACTATTCTGGGACAGGCGTCTCGATCGACTCTATGCGCACTGGCTGATGAAGAAGGGCGATCGGCTGGCGCCGTCGCGCACGGACTTCAATCCGGCCGAGATCAAGGCGTTTCTGCCGATCGTCAATTTCGTCGATGTGTGCTGGGAACCCGAGGGCTTTCGCCATCGGCTTGTCGGCACCGAGATCGTCCAGCATCTCGGCCGCGATGCGACCGGCCGCTGGGTCGATGCCGATCTCTATGGCGAGGCGGCGGACCGCATCTTTGCATCATTGCTGCAGGTCGCGCGCGAAGTGCGCCCCTATCGCCGCCGCTCGCCGATGACATGGCATCCGCATTCCTGGCTGACGATGGAGTCGATGGAACTGCCGCTGATCGACGAGAGCGGCCGGGTCAACATGATCCTGCGCGGCGTCAGCTATTCCGCGCCGAAGGACCCGCCGTGCGATCACTATGTCGTCGCGGCGCTGCCGCTGCACTGAACCAGCCTGCGCCAGCCACAGGAAAGGGTGAGCGATGGATGATCTTTTCTGGGACGAGCGCCTGAGCGCGCTCTACCGCGCCTGGCGGGAGAGGAAGGGTGTGCGGCCCGCGCCAACCCGGGCCGATTTCGACCCGGCGGAATTCTTTGCGTTGATGCCGATTGTCAATCTGATCGATGTCCATCGGGACCCGATCGGATTTCGGCATCGGCTGGTCGGTACCGAGCTTGTCGAGCGCATGGGCCGCGATGTGACGGGGCGTTGGGTCGATGCCGATCTCTATGGCGAGGCCGCCACGAGCATCTTCGAGGGGCTCCGTGCCGTTGCCACCGAGATCCGGCCCTATCGCCGTCGTGCCCGGCTCGATTGGCACACGCAGCACTGGCTGACCACCGAGGCGGTCGAATTGCCGCTTCTGGGGCCGGCCGGCACGGTCAACATGATCCTGCGCGGCGCAACCTTCATCGTTCGTTCGGAGCCTTTGCCCGAGCGCCTCGACTATCTGGCTCTGGCCGCCTGAGAGTAGCCCGCTAGTTCCCGCTGCAATGCGGAATCGAAAGGCCGGGCGGCAGGATCGTCCGCTCGTCGCCGCAGGCTCTGGCCAGTTGCGCATTGGTCAGGCCGGTGGCGCGTGTGAAGTCCGCGCCGCGCAGATCGGCGTCCGAAAAATCGACACCGCCCAGAAATGCGTGACGGAAAATCGCGTTGCGCGCATCGGCGCCGGCGAAAGTCAGCCGTTTGACATATTCGAGCATGCGGAGATTGGCGCGCTGAAGATTGGCGCCGCTGAAATTCGCACCATGCACGCGCACGGCGTCGAGACGCGCATCGGCGAGATTTGCGCCGCGCAGGTCGGCGTTTGTCAGCACCGCGCCGGCCATGTTGGCGCCGCTGAAATTGGCGCCTTCAAGCCTGGCCCGTGTGAGGTGGATGCCGGTCAGGTCGGCATGTCGGAAGCTTGCGCCGCGCATGTCCGCCCCCTCGAGTGCGGCAAGCCGCAGGAACTGCCCGTCGAAATTGGCACCGGCGAGGTTGCAGCCCTCGCAGTTGATAATGATCCGGTACTGGTCGGCAATGATCCGGGCCGCCAGCGCCTCCACGGCCGGTGTGGCCTGAGCGGCCGCGACGGCGGGGAGGAGGACGGTTCCGGTTGCCAGAGCAAGGGCGGCGGAGCAGCGTTTTATGGACTGAAATATCGACATGGGAAGCAGTCTAGACCAAGACCTCCGTCGAGGGCGTGCGACGTATTGACGATTTTGTGATCGATTTTTCTGCCGGTGCCCGCCGGCGGGGCGTCCTGGCATCCCGGGGTCCGTACGGCTGGTCCATGCATGTGACCTGGCGTCGATTTTATGGCCATGGCGGCGCATAAATCGTTCGGGCGCAGCGCAACCTGCGTTAAGGTTTTGTGCTCTGGTGACCGGGGGGTAAGCATGTCAATCATCCGTCTGATGATCTGTGCGCTATTCATGAGTGCCGTTCTGGCCGCCTGCGGTGCGCAGCCGCCGCGCCAGAACGTTTCGGGTGCGGCTTCGTCCGGCGTCTCGCCATCGAGCAATCTGGCTGCCGTCATGGCCAGTATCGACGATGCAGGCGACAAGGCGGCACAAGGCGATCTGTCGGCGGCCCGCGCGCTTCCCTACAACATCGCCGTGTTGACCCGCGCGATCAACGGACAGGAGGTCGATGCCGAGGGCATCCTGCTGCTGCGGTACTATCGGGCCGTGGCCAGCCAGTTGCTGAGCTATCTCAACCAGGCGCTTGGTCTGCCGGCCGACAGGCAACTGGCAGCGGCTGCGCTTGCTGATTACGAAATCGTTCTGAAAGCGGCCGGCGATGATGGACGAGGCGATCTTCGGCGAAATGCGATGCTTGGTGCGGCTCAGGTTTTGCTCGGCCATCTCGACGACGAAGCGCGGGCCTACAGCTATTTCCGTCAATGCGCCGAGCTGAAGCATGGCGCATGCATGAGCGTCATTGCCGAAGCCAAGACGCGGGGGGCCGGCGGCTTTTCAGTTGATCTGAATGAGGCTGTTGCGCTTCATGCCGAGGTTTACCGCACCGGATCGGATTTCGGTTGCGCCGGCAGCTATTCGGCACATGCGGTGGCCCGTATCGTTCATTTTCGGAATGTTCGCCCGGACGAGGACGACCAGTTCGCCTGGATTCGCAAGGCCTATCGCTTGTCGGACCAGGTCAAGGTCAGGAGCAAGGGTCAGGATCTCTGCTCGGGTGCGTTTATTCAGATCAATGAATTCATGATGCGGCTCGAAAATGGCGAAAGGCGTGCGGCTCTTCTCTACCAGGTGCGCGACGAGAGCGAGTGGACCGGCGAGGCGGAGCGCCTGCTGATCGGGTACCTGCTTGGCGAAGTGCAGGATCAGCAGTTCCGGTCGCAGGTTGTGGCAATCAAGAACCCCGACATTCGCTGTGAATATGCCTTTCTGGGTTTGTGGAAATCGGCGATCGCCCGGCAAACGAGCATGGCGCGGAGCTATCGCGAACTGATGCAGGGGACGCAGCGCGCGGGAGCATGCGGCGAAAACCTGCTGTTCGCTCGCAAGTTCCTGCCGGCCTAGATCTGTTCTTCAAAGGCCTTCCCATCCGCCGCCCGATCCGCTAGACAATGCCAAAGCCCCCGGCCCGAGAGGCCAAGGGGGCTTTCGGCTTGTCTGGGGGTCCGTATCCATACGGCGCCCGGCCGGGCACCCACTCTCTAAGGCATTGAATCAAATGGCAAATGTGGCGGTTGTCGGCTCCCAATGGGGCGACGAGGGCAAGGGCAAGATCGTGGACTGGCTGTCGGAGCGCGCCGATGTGGTGGTGCGCTTCCAGGGTGGCCACAATGCCGGCCACACGCTCGTCATCGACGGCGTCACCTACAAGCTGTCGCTGCTGCCATCGGGCATTGTGCGCAAGGGCAAGCTCTCGATCCTCGGCAATGGCGTCGTGCTCGATCCCTGGGCCTTCGCGAAGGAAGTCGACGATATCGCCGCGAAAGGCGTCACCGTCACGCCCGACAATCTCAGGATCGCCGAGAATGCGGTCCTCATCCTGCCGGTTCACCGCGAACTGGACGAGATGCGCGAAGGGGCGAATTCCGGGGTGAAGATCGGCACGACCAAGCGCGGCATCGGGCCGGCCTATGAAGACAAGGCCGGACGCCGCGCCATTCGAGTCATCGATCTCGCCGATCCGGCCACACTGCCGCTCAAGGTCGAAGGTCTCCTCGCGCACCACAATGCGCTTCGGCGCGGCAATCGCCTCGACGAACTCGAAGCCGCGCCGATCGTTGCGGCGCTGCTGGAAATCGCGCCGCGTGTGCTGCCCTTCGTGGCGCCGGTCTGGCGCGTACTCGACGAGGCCAAGCGCCAGGGCCAGCGCATTCTGTTCGAGGGCGCGCAGGGCACCATGCTCGATGTCGATCACGGCACCTATCCCTTCGTCACCTCGTCCAACACGGTCGCGGGCCAGGCGGCTGGCGGCTCGGGTGTCGGGCCCGGCGCCATCGGCTATGTGCTCGGCATCACCAAGGCCTATACGACACGGGTCGGCGAGGGCCCGTTCCCGACCGAGCTCACCGACGAGGTGGGTCAGCGGCTCGGCGAGCGCGGTCACGAATTCGGCACGGTGACGGGGCGCAAGCGCCGCTGCGGCTGGTTCGATGCGGTCATGGTCCGTCAGGCGATCAAGACGGGCGGCATCACCGGCATTGCGCTGACCAAGCTCGACGTGCTCGACGGTTTCGACGAGCTGAAAGTCTGCACGGCCTATGAAGTGGACGGCATGCGGTTCGATCATTTCCCGGCCGGCATGGACGCGCAGGCGAAGGTCACGCCCGTCTACGAAACGCTCGAGGGCTGGCAGGACAGCACGCAGGGTGCGCGTTCCTGGGCGCAGTTGCCCGCCGCGGCCGTCAAGTATGTGCGCTATGTCGAAGAACTGATCGAGGCGCCGGTGGCACTGCTTTCGACCTCTCCCGACCGCGAGGACACGATCCTGATGACGGATCCGTTTGCGGATTGACAGGGATAAGGATGAAGGACTTGGGTGACTCGCATAAGCCGGGTCATGACGGGTTTGGGTAGAGACAACGAAAAAGCGCCGGGGAAAACCCCGGCGCTTTCTTCTTGAAACAACCCTGTTGCGTCAGGCGTTCATCAGCAGGGAGATGAAGATCATCGCATAGCCGACCACGCCGCCGAACCAGCAGATGGTGCGGATGCCGGCCACGGTCCATCCCGCGACATAGACGATCGCATAGAGGATGCGCGCGATGATGAAGATCTGCGCGCCCAGTATCGTCAGTTCGGTGCTGACCCCGGCCAGATGTGCCGGCACGGCGATCGCCGCATAGATCAGCAGGTTTTCGAGATGGTTGAGATAGGCGCGCCGCGCCCGGGCGCCCCAGCCCGTCGTCCTTGCCGGTTCGTCGCGGTTGCCGATGCCCCAGCCCATGCCCATCGCCGACACATTGGCATTGGCCGAAAGCGCAATCAGAATGAACAGAAGCACGCCGCCCCATACGAGCGACCAGAGTTCCACCGTCATGGGTATTCTCCCCCGGTTGGTTGTGTTGCCACCGCGGCGAATCCTAGCGGCAAAAACGAGTCGGGGCGAGCCGCGCGTTCGGGCGGGGTTATTCCATCAGTACCGTGAGCAGCGCCCGGTCGAACAGCGGCACCATGCAGAGCACGATGCCGATGGTGGCGATCTGCCAGATCAGGGTCCGGATCCAGGGCAGGCCCGAGGCATAGGCCGGGATATAGGCCAGGCGGCCCCAGAAATAGATCTGCGCACCGATCTCGCTCCACTGATTCGTGCGTTCGGTCGCATAGACGGCCAGAATCACCGCCGCGAAGACCGGAAAGGTCTCGAGGAAGTTGCGCAGCGCCCGCTCCATGCGCCCGGCCATGCCGGTGGCCGGCAGCGCCTCGTCGCGCGGGCCCACCGTGTAGCGGTTGCCGGCCTGGCGCTTGTAGGCAAGGCTTTGCAGTCCGACCTGCACCAGGCCCAGCACGGAGGCCCAGAAAAGCATGGCGATTTCAACGGTCATGGCGTCCTCCCTCGTTCGGAACCAGTCTAGCGCCGCGACCGCTGGCGGCCTAACGCGATCCATCCTTTACGGGGGCGATCCTGCGAGTCACACTCGCGCCATACCGAGGGGGGCCGGCGCAACCGGCTGAGATGGGTCTGAGGCGGATCCACCACCCTTAAAACCTGATCCGGGTCATGCCGGCGAAGGGACGGGCACCGGCCGCCGCGTGCAGCCGCCATCCTCCGCTCTCACTCCCGGATTTCCGACGCCAGCGTCACGGAGATCCCAGATGAACATTCAAGCCCCCCCCAAGGACGCACTCCCGGAAGTCACCACCGGGCCGCTTCCCGCCAGCACCAAGGTCTTCACCGCACCGGACGGCTTTCCCGATCTGAAAGTCCCGTTCCGCGAGATCGCGCTGCATCCGACGGCCAAGGAGCCGCCGGTGCGTGTCTACGACACCTCGGGCCCCTATACCGACCCCACCGCGAAGATTGATGTCGAGCAGGGTCTCGTCCGCCACCGCGAGGCCTGGATCGCGGCACGCGGCGGCACGGAGTTGTACGATGGGCGCGAGGTGAAGCCCGAAGACAACGGCAATGTCGGCGCAAAGCATCTGGCGCGCGCCTTTCCGGTCGCCAACCGTCCGCGCCGCGGCCTGCCCGGCCAGCCGGTCACGCAATATGAGTTTGCGAAGGCCGGCATCGTCACCGCCGAAATGGCCTATATCGCGGAACGCGAGAATATCGGCCGCAAGCAGGCGCTGGCCAATGCCGCGCACAAGCTGGCCGAAGGCGAGAGCTTCGGTGCAAATATTCCCGAATTCATCACACCGGAATTCGTGCGTTCGGAAGTCGCCGCCGGCCGCGCCATCATCCCGGCCAACATCAACCACCCGGAACTCGAGCCGATGATCATCGGCCGCAATTTCCTGGTCAAGATCAACGCCAATATCGGCAATTCGGCGGTCGCCTCCTCGGTCGCCGAGGAAGTCGACAAGATGGTCTGGGCGATCCGCTGGGGCGCCGACAATGTGATGGACCTCTCGACGGGCCGCAACATCCACAACACGCGCGAATGGATCATCCGCAATTCGCCGGTCCCGATCGGCACCGTGCCGATCTATCAGGCACTCGAAAAGGTCGACGGTGTCGCCGAAGATCTGACATGGGAAGTTTACCGCGACACGCTGATCGAACAGGCCGAGCAGGGCGTCGATTATTTCACCATCCATGCCGGCGTGCGCCTCGCCTATGTGCCCATGACCGCCAAGCGTGTCACCGGCATCGTGTCGCGCGGCGGCTCGATCATGGCCAAGTGGTGTCTCGCGCATCACAAGGAGAGTTTCCTCTACGAACATTTCGCCGACATTTGCGACATCATGCGGCAATACGATGTGTCGTTCTCATTGGGCGACGGGTTGCGTCCAGGCTCGATTGCCGATGCCAATGACGAGGCGCAGTTCGCCGAGCTCGAAACGCTGGGCGAGCTGACGCAGATCGCGTGGAAGAAGGGATGCCAGGTGATGATCGAAGGGCCGGGTCATGTGCCGATGCACAAGATCAAGGTCAATATGGACAAGCAGCTGAAACATTGCGGTGGTGCGCCCTTCTACACGCTGGGGCCGCTGACGACCGACATCGCACCGGGCTACGACCACATCACGTCCGGCATCGGCGCGGCCATGATCGGCTGGTTCGGCTGCGCGATGCTCTGCTACGTCACGCCGAAGGAACATCTCGGCCTGCCGGACCGCGCCGACGTGAAAGACGGTGTCATCACCTACAAGATCGCCGCGCACGCCGCCGATCTCGCCAAGGGCCATCCGGCGGCGCAGCTTCGCGACGACGCGCTCAGCCGCGCGCGTTTCGAATTCCGCTGGGAAGACCAGTTCAACCTCGCCCTCGACCCCGAACGCGCCAAGGAGTTCCACGACCGCACGCTGCCCAAGGAAGCCCACAAGGTCGCCCATTTCTGTTCGATGTGCGGCCCGAAATTCTGCTCGATGAAAATCACGCAGGAAGTCCGCGACTATGCGGAATCGGGCATGGCCGGCAAGTCGCAGGAATTCCGTGAAGCGGGCGGCGAGATCTATCTCGAAGAAGCCGACGCGGCCAACAAGGCGTCCAACAAGGCGCTTTCCGGCAAGGCGGCCGAATAGGCCGCAAGGCGCGTTCCCGCCCGCCGCAGGGCGGGCGGGAGCCGCATGGGTCTAGAGCAGTCCGTCGAAGGACATTGTCAGCGTCAGGCCGATATCGATTCCCGACTGGTCGAGATCGTAGGAGCCGGCCGCCGGGCCGCCGCCGAGAATAAAGAGATTGGCGCCGACCTTGCCGTAATCGATATAGCGGACCGAGCCCGTCAGATCGACATTGTCGAGGATGCGCTGCTTGACGCCGCCGCCGAGATTCCAGGCATAGGCGCTCGACTTGTTCTGTCCGCCGACGACGCCGTCGGTCACGCTCAGATCGTGGCGGAAGCCGCCGAAGCCGCCGCCGACAAAGACGCCGGTTCCGGCCGAGATTTCCGGCACCGCAATGTCGAGATAGAGATTGACGAAGCCGCCATACATCTCGTCATTGGCGTAATAGGGCCAGGCCAGGCTGAAGGTCTCGTAGCTGGCCTTTTCGGGCATCAGGAATTCAAGCTCGCCGCGCAGGCTGACCCGCTCGCCGAGCCGGGCCATGTTGGCGAGGCCGGCGACCGCGCGGAAGCCGAAGACCTGGTCGTTGTCGGTATCGGCATTCGAGAACGGGCCGGCCGTGTTGACGCCGCCCGAGTCGGCCTCGAGAATCTGATAGGAAATGCCGAGACCGGCATAAGGCGACATGCCCTGGGCCTGAGCCGATGTCGCCGCAAGACTTCCGGCCGCGAGCGCCGCGGCAAGGGCAAGTTTGTGCATGTTCTGGTCCATCCCACCATTGGGCAGCGCCGCCATCGGGCGACGTCTGCCGGTTCGACCGCAAGGTGCGGCTTATCGCGCCGCCGGTCGACTGAAATGCTAGGCCCGGCGCGGCGCCCTGTCGCCGCGCATTTCCGCACAGGGCCCGATCCGGGTTAGCATGGCGCGAAACGGCGATTTCCGATCCTTCCTGCAAGGAGCCTCATGTCCCGGCGCTGGCGCAAGACCATCAGCCGCGAAAAGCTGCCCGATCTTCTGGTCCCCGGCCTCGATGTCGTCTTTGTCGGCACGGCGACCGGCCGCCGCTCGGCCGTGGTCGGCGCCTATTATGCCCATCCCGGCAACCGCTTCTGGCCGACGCTGCACGAGGTCGGGCTGACGCCGCGGCTCTACCAGCCGCACGAGTTTCCCGATCTCGTCCGGCTCGGCATCGGCTTCACCGACATGGCCAAGCTTGCCTCGGGCATGGATCACGAAATCGACCCCGCGCAGTTCGACATTCCGCGTTTCGAGGCCGCGATGGAGCGCTGCGCGCCGCGCGCCATCGCCTTCACCTCGAAGAAGGCCGCCAGCGTCTTTCTGCGCGCGCCGACCGGGCGGCTGGCGCTGGGCCGGCAGGGAAGGCTTTACCGGCGTTCGGAAATCTTCGTGCTGGCCTCGCCGTCGGGCGCCGCCACGCGCTACTGGACCGTCGCGCCCTGGCGCGATCTGGCGGCGTTTCTCGGGCGGGTGCCGCCGGACGAGGGCTGACAGGGGCCGGATGCCGGTCTAGGCTCGCCGGGATCGGCCGGGAAGTGCGGGCCGCACGGGACAGCGATGAAATTCACCGGTCTTCTGGTTGCGATCTGTCTCGGTCTTGCCGGCTGTGCGGCGCCGATGCGTATGCCCGGCCTGCCGCCGGCGAGCGCGCTCGCCGCGCCCGATGAGACGCCGCTCTGGTCGCAACTGGTGGCGCCGGCGGAAGCGGCGGCCGGACGGTCGGGCTTCGATTTTCTCGAATGCGGGCTCGATGCCTATCAGCTGCGCCTGACCGCCATCGAGGCGGCGACGCGCAGCATCGACATCCAGTATTACATCTGGGATCTCGATGCCAGCGGCCGGGCGATCAGCGAGGCGCTGCTGCGCGCGGCCGCGCGCGGTGTGCGCGTGCGGGCCCTGGTCGACGGCTTCCACATCCATGACGGGGCGGCGCCGCTGCAGCGCATCGCGCGCCATCCCAATGTCGAGGTGCGTCTCCACAATCCCTTCCGCAGCTCGTTCCGGCCCAACGGCTTGCGCTACGCCGAACTGGTCTTCGACTTCGCGCGCCTGAACCAGCGCATGCACAACAAGATCGTCGCGGTCGACAACACGCTGGCGATCGTCGGCGGCCGCAATGTCAGCGACGCCTATTTCGGCCTCGATCCGGCGCGCTATTTCCTTGACCGCGATGTCGTCGTCGCCGGACCGCTGACGGCCGACATCTCGGCCAGCTTCGATGCCTTCTGGAACGATCCGCAGGCGGTGCCGGTGGGCGATTTCGCCGTTGCCGATGCGGATCCGGCCGTCGATGCCGCCGCGCTCTGGGCCGATGCGCCGCCGCTCGATCCTGCTTCCTTTCCGCTGCCGCGCCGGATCGAGGGGGCGGCGCTTGCCGCCAGGCTCGACGCGATCCGTGACAGTCTTCTCTGGGCGGAAGGGCTGGTCAGTCTGACCGCGCCCGGTCCGGTCTTTGCCGCGCAGGCGCCGGCGCCCGGCAGCGGCATCGAGGCGCGGCTGCTGGCGCTTCTGGCGGCGGCCGAAAGCGAGGTCGTCATCCAGACGCCCTACATGATGCTGACGGAGGCGCGCAGCGCCGCCTTCGCGGCGGCGCGGGCGCGCGGCGTGACGCTGACGCTGCACACCAATTCGCTGGCCTCGACCGATTCCTCGATCGTCCATTACGGCTATGCGCGCGACCGGCTGGAACTGGCGCGTCTCGGCGTCGAACTGCACGAGATGAAGGAGCGGCCGCGGCCCTGTCCCGGCGCCGCCGCGCTCGGCCTCGCGCCCGAAAAGACAACGCTGCACCCCAAGACCGTCGTCTTCGACCGCCGATGGGTTCTGGTCGGCTCCTTCAATCTCGATCACCGCTCGATCCTCTACAATTCCGAGATCGCGATCCTGATCGACAGTCCGGCCGTCGCCGCCCGCGTGCTCGAGGCGATGGCGCGCGACATGGCGCCCGAAAGCAACTGGCGCGTCGCGCTCGAAGCGCCGGCGCGCCTCGTCTGGATCGACAACGGCCAGGACCCGCCGCTGCGCCATGACAGCGAGCCCCATACCGGTGTCCTGCAGCAGGTGCTGGCCTGGATCGGCTATTTCCTGCCGATCGACCATCTTCTGTGAGGGCTGACAGGACTGGCCGGCGGCTCTAAGCTCACCTACATCATGGACAGTCCCATTCCCGCCCCCTGAAGGGAGATGCCCGATGTTCAACCTGCGCAAGAAGACCGAAATGCCGGCGCCGGCCGATGCGCTGCCGGGCCGCGATTTCGAGATTCCGACCGCCAGCCGCCATTTCGTCAATGGCGCGGCGCTGAAGGGGCCTTACCCGGAAGGCCATCAGAAGGCGATGTTCGGGCTGGGCTGCTTCTGGGGCGCCGAGCGCAAGTTCTGGGCCGCGCCCGGCGTTTCGGTGACGGCGGTGGGTTACGCCGCCGGCTTCACGCCCAACCCGACCTATGAGGAAGTCTGTTCGGGCCTGACCGGCCATAACGAGGTGGTGCTGGTGGTCTTCGACCCGGCGAAAACCTCCTACGAGGCGCTTCTGAAGCTGTTCTGGGAGAGCCACAACCCGACGCAAGGCATGCGCCAGGGCAATGATGTCGGCACGCAATACCGTTCCGGCATCTATGTCTTCTCGGAAGCGCAGCGCAAACTGGCCGAAGCCTCGCGCGCGGCCTATGCGGCCGAACTTTCAAGGCGCGGCTTCCCCGACATCACCACCGAGATCCTCGACGCGCCCGACTTCTATTTCGCCGAGGATTATCACCAGCAATATCTGGCCAAGAACCCCAACGGCTATTGCGGCCTTGGCGGCCTCGGCATCTCCTGCCCGGTCGGCATCACGGCCTGAGCGCGGCCTGACGGGCATCTCCTTCGTCCCACCGGCGCAGCCTGAGCGCCTTGGCGGGCAAGCCGACAAGGATGGGGGTGGGGCAACCGCATGTGGTCCTGGAGCCGTTCCTTCACCAACCATTCAGTGTCACCCCGGCGCAAGCCGGGATGACACTGAGTTTTGGCGCCCCTTAGGGAGGAGGGTGGAAGAAGGCGCAACGTCCTCATCCGCCCCCGGATCAGAACTCCGCCAGCGCCTCGCGGCGTTCCTCGGCTTCGGCGCGCATTTCGGCCTTCATCGCCTTTTGCAGCTTCTCGAAGGCGCGCACCTCGATCTGGCGGACGCGCTCGCGGCTGATGCCATACTCCTGGCTGAGATCTTCCAGCGTCGCCGGCTCGTCCTTCAGCCGCCGCTCGGTCAATATGTGCATTTCGCGTTCGTTCAGCGTTTCCATCGCCCGGGCCAGCATTTCGCGGCGCTGGTCGAGTTCCTGTTCCTCGCCCAGCGTCACTTCCTGGTCGGCCGTGTCGTCGACCAGCCAGTCCTGCCATTCGCCGGTTTCGCTATCCTGCCGCAAGGGCGCGTTCAGCGAATTGTCGGGGCCCGACATGCGCCGGTTCATCGAGATCACCTCGTCTTCCGTCACGCCGAGGCGCTCGGAAATCTCCTTGACCTGTTCGGGGCGCAGATCGCCTTCCTCGATCGCCTGGATCTGGCCCTTCACCTTGCGCAGGTTGAAAAAGAGCTTCTTCTGCGCCGCCGTCGTGCCCATCTTCACCAGCGACCAGGAGCGCAGGATATATTCCTGGATCGAGGCGCGGATCCACCACATCGCATAGGTCGCGAGGCGAAAGCCGCGTTCGGGCTCGAAGCGCTTGACCGCCTGCATCAGCCCGACATTGCCTTCCGAAATCACCTCGCCGATGGGCAGCCCATAGCCGCGATAGCCCATCGCGATCTTGGCGACGAGGCGCAGATGCGAGGTCACCAGCTTGTGCGCGGCCTCGGCATCCTCATGCTCGCGCCAGCGCTTGGCCAGCATGTATTCCTCCTGCGGCTCCAGCATCGGGAACTTGCGGATTTCCTGCAGGTAGCGCGACAGCGAGCCTTCGGGATTGGGCGCCGGGGCGAGCCGGGTCCCGGCGGTGCGGGCCAGCGCCTTGCCGGCGGGCTTCTTCTCGGTTGCATCATCGGCCATCTCGAACCCCTTCGTCTCGTCTTCGGCGTCGCGTCTTCGGCGTCTGGTCTCCGGCGCCGCGTCTTCGGCATCGGCAGGCGCATATCATAGCAAATCGCTCGGATACCCGGGGATAAGTTCGCGTGAAGACCCCCGCCGCACCAGCCTATATGGGAAGCCGGCCGGCCGATAAAAGGGGGGTTTCAGGCTGGAAAGCGCGGGAAAAGGGGGGGTGAGGGGTGGCTCGCGGAACGCGAGCGAAAAGGTCCGGGGGCCTGTCCCGGCGCAGGCCGGGAACCTTTTCGAACCCCGAACGCCCGTAGCGAAGCGAAGGGCCAGGGCGGCGACGCAATCCAGACGGCGGGCGAGGGCGGCGATACGCCGGTTCAGAGGTGTTGGGGACAAAAGAAGCAAAAAGACCGGCCGGTCTTTGATAACATTTTTATTTGATAGTAACATTATGAATGTTATCGTCATCGCAAATGTTATTGTGAGAGTCATGTCCGCGCTGGCCACAAATTTCAAACGCTATCTGACGGAGACAACCGGCCTTGATGTGGCGCTCCGCCGCAAGGATGCGGAACGTCTGCCGGTGTTCCTTCGGCAGCTCTACGACTTGTTCAGGCTGGAGATCGGCGGCGAGATATTTACCGGGATTTTTCTGAAACCCGGGCATGAATTCACGGCATCCGCGTTCAGGAAGCAGCTCCCCATGCTGATGAAGCACGGAAGCGGCGAAAAATATGTGCTGGTTGCGCCGGCCCTGTCCGGCTTTTCCCGACGAAGCCTGATTGAAAAGAGAATCCCGTTTGTCGTTCCGGAAACGCAAATTCACTGGCCGGAGCTGGGGGTCGTGCTTCGCGCCCGTCAGGGTCAACGGACGCAGACGCATTTGCCGGTGGAGCGCGTGAGCCCGGCCACGCAGGCGGTCATCGTCTTTGCCCTGACGACGGATTTGACCGGCATCGTCACCCCGAAGGAACTGACCCGTCGTCTCGGCTATACGCCGATGAGCATGACGCGGGCGCTGAACGAAATGGAAAGCGCCGGACTGGCGGAAATAGAGAGAGTGGGGCGGGAAAGACATCTGCACCTGCCCGGCAATCGAAGGGCCTTCTGGGAACGGGCAAGGCCCCGAATGAGAAATCCGGTCCGAATGGAGGTTCGCCTTTGGGAAAGGGACGTGCCGGAGGAATGCAGGCTTCCGGCCGGCGAGACGGCGCTGGCCCGGCGCACCATGCTGGCGCAGCCGGCGGTTCCGGTTTTTGCGGTCGGCCGGAAGGGCTGGCGGGCAATCGAACGGCAAGGCGTCGAGCGGGTGCCCGAGCCCGAATCCGGAACCTGCCTGTTGCAGGTCTGGCTTTATGAGCCGTCCCTGTTCTGCGACGCTGGCGGCGTCGACGTGTTTTCGTTGTACCTGAGTCTCGAAGCCGAGCAGGACGAGCGCGTGGCGGCCGCGCGCGAAACCATGATGGAAAAGCATGCATGGTAAAGGGTCTCGAAAAATTCCGCGCGCATTTCGCGGGCTACGCCGATCAGTACGTATTGATCGGCGGCACGGCGACCTTTCTGGCCCTGAGCGAAGCCGCGCTCCAGGCCAGGGCGACAAAGGACCTCGACATCGTCCTCTGCGTCGAGGCGCTGAATCCGGATTTCGTCGCGGCTTTTTGGGCCTTTGTGAAAGAAGGCGCTTACGAAAACCGGCAGAGAAGCACGGGCGAAAGGACTTTCTACCGGTTTGACAAACCGGCGGACGAGACCTTTCCGGCCATGCTGGAGCTTTTCTCCCGCAAGCCGGACAATCTGGAACTCGACGAGGCGGCGACGCTGACGCCCATTCCCGTCGATGAGGATCTATCGAGCCTTTCCGCAATTCTGCTGGATGACGACTATTACCGCTTCATCCACGCGCACAAGAAGGAAATCGAGGGCCTGCCGATCGTGAGTGAGCAATGTCTCATCCCGCTCAAGGCGCGCGCCTGGCTCGATCTCACGGCGCGGCGGGAGGCGGGGGCCGCGATAGACAGCAAAAACATAAACAAGCATCGCGGTGATGTCCTGAGGCTTTCCCGGTTGCTGGTCGAAGGCGAGGAGGTAAGGTTGCCGGACCGGATTCGCGCCGACATGAATTCGTTTCTCGCTGCGCTGGAGAAACAGGACGGCCTCGACCTGAAGAGCATGGGGTTGCAAGGGACCACGCTGCCACAGCTCATCGGCGTATTGCGAAGCGTCTTTTGCCGCGACGGGGCGTGAACCGGCGCTGTCAATGGGCCCGGGCCGAAGCCCACCGCTCACGCCGCCTTCTTCTTCGCCCGCGCCGCCACATCCACCCGCGGTTAGCCGCATCGGTGGGAAGGGTGAGAGGGCTCGCGGCCTCAAGCCGCCTTGCGGTCCAGCACCATATCAAGCGCCACCCGGTCATATGGCACTTCCGGCACGATCCGCCGCCCCTCGGCGCGCGTCAGGCACACAAGGCCATAGCGGGCGAGCGTCTGCAGGGTCCGCGAAAGATTGCCCTCGGCGCGGCCGGAAAGTTCGGCCAGTTCCTTCAGCGAGCTTGGGCGCGCGCTGCGGATCGTTTCCAGCAGAAGCTGGTTCTTGCTGGAGAGCACCTGCGCCAGCGATTCCAGCGAGGTGAACCAGACCTTCGGATCGGAAGGCGAGGGCTTCAATTCGCCCCGCGCAACGGCCAGCGTCCGCGCGCGCATCTCGGCGCGCGAGGCAATCCCGATCCGCAGCACTTTCTCGGCCTTGCGCCTGGTCACGATATGCCTTCCTTCCTCAAATGCGCTTCCACTGCGTTCCAGAAATCCTCCAGCAGCGTTTCGGCGCTCGCATAGACATAGGGCTTCATCCTGTCGCCCTCATGCCGGTGGTCGAAGCGCGTCTCCCGCTTGCGCGACGGCGGCTTGCCGGTAAACACCGCATGCGCATTGTCGAAGCCGATCACACGCGCGTTCTTCGGGCTGAACAGGCAGAGGCTGTAATCGATGCCAAAGGGTTTCGCCTCGCTCGGCGGCACCCGCGTCGCCTCGATCTTCACCCAAAAGCCGCCGCCCATTTCCATGACCGTCCCGTCGAGATCGAGAAGCCGGTCAAGTGTGTTATCAGTTAAGTTATGATCTGATGATAAGTTTGTCAAGAGGTTGGCCCACTCATGTTTGCATCGCGAGCAAGCATTGAACGCTCTTTGGCCGCCGATCCGCTCATGATAATCCCCATGATGGAAGTCGGCTACGGATGACTGCGCACCACACTTCCCGCTGCACGAAATCGCACCGAAAACTCGGCAGAAACCCCCGATTATACCGAACACGGAACGTTTCTTGACTCTGCGTCCCTGTGTGGCGAGGCTTTGGTCCGGGGGGGATCCGAAAATGGTTCGACGTCTTGTTGCCATGATCGGCGTCGCGGTGCTCATACTCATCGCGGCAATGATACTGTCGCTCTCGATTCCCGGTGAGGGCGCGCTCCAGTTGTCCTATTCCGACTGGGCCGAAGTCTGCATCGGCGCCCCCGATTTCGCGCCCTGCCTCCAGCACAATATGCAGTTGATCGACGATTCGCTCCGCTCGGCGCTCGAGCGGTTGCGGTTCTTCTGGCACAGCTACACCGTGGCGACGATGGGCGGCGGGATCATCCTCGTAGTCTTAATGCTCGTCCTTCAGCACCGGCCATTGATCACCAGCTTCATAGGCGCGTTCGTATTCCTCGCCCTGATTTCGGGAATCTATGTGCTGGCTGAACGGGACTGGCAAACGACAGCTTCCATAGTCGTTCAGGTCGGGCAATTGATCTTCCTGGCGCTGACGGCCGTTGCGTTGATTGCAGGCTCGCTGATGCTGTTCGGTACGACTCTTCGGTTGAGGAGAACGCGAAATCTGACCGACAAGTTCGTCATTCGAACAGCTCACTCGACCTCATTCCCGCAGACGCAAGAGCAGATCGAAAAAGGCCTGTCGCCGGATATGAGGGCCCCAGAGATGGTCGGCGATATAGACGGGGTGACTGGATCGATCAGAGTCAGCAATACCTGCAGCAACAAGCTGAAGGCCGCGGGAATGCAAAAGGGCAATCTGGTTCGGATTAGCTGGAAGGATCGACCGAACGGACAACACAGCGCTCGATTCCTGTATCGCCGGCTGCGGATATACAAAAGCATATCCACACCGTCTTCACCTCCTTTTGCTTTCGTAGGTTTCGAGTACAAACCCAAGCTCGCGAAATCCGAATTCCCATTGTGTATTCTGCACTTTGAGGACAAGGGCAAGCTGTTCGGGGACGAAGGACTTCAACTCTCGGCTTCCGAACGGGAAGCTTCGGGGCTCAGAAGAAACGATAACCGCGATTTGGCGGAATTGACGATCGAGAGAGCCTATTTCTGGGACTGGTTTTACTATGTGTTCAACCATACCGATCCGGCCGTCGCATGGTCGTTTCGGATGGGTATTGTCGTCTCGATTGTGCTGATGGTGACGCAGATCACGATATTGGAGCCGATCCTTTCGGCCGGCAGGATCGCGCTGGACTAACGAGGCGCGGGGACCGCCTGGGCGTGCTCACGCCGCCTTCTTCTTCGTCCGCGCTTCCACATCCACCCGCAAATGCGCGCTCATCGCCGCGAAGATCGTGGCGAGATTGATGCAACGATCCCATTGGGCGTAAAGTCTCATGCCTTGACCGCTTGGGGGGACGCCGTGACGCTCGAACACATCTATTACATTGGCCAAACGGTCGCGGTCGTTGCGGTTCTCGGCACACTCATTACGCTGGTAGTCCAGATGCGGCGCGCCGAAAATCTTACGCGTGTCGAAATAACAAGAGCCGTCGCAACGGAGGCGACCAACCTTCAGCTTGCGCTTTTCAACTCGCCCGAAGCGGCCGCGTTCATGCATCGTGCCCTGTACACGTCCGAGCCATTGACCGATGCCGAAACGCTCCGCTTTTCGCTTTCAATGAACAGTCTCCTCGTCAGTCTCGAGGTGGCGTGGATGATGGCAGGCAGGGGATTTGTGGAGAGCATCACAATCCCCCGGACACAAGGCACGATCCGGGAATATATGAGCTCGCCAAGGGCCCGAAGCTGGTGGAAGGGGGCACGCAATACCTGGTTCGCGCCCAACCCCTATTTCTGCGCATTCGTCGACCGGCTTGTCGCATCGGCGGAACAGGCGGAACGCGAAGCGCCTGACGCATCGTGAACAGGAGTATCTGACGGCAAGGGCTGCCGCCTCACGCGGCCTTGCGCTTCGCCCGCGCTTCCACATCCACCCGCAAATGCCCGCTCATCGCCGCGAAGATCGCGGCCAGATTGTCCATGCCGGGATTGCCCCGTGCGGACAGCATGCGGTGCAGGCTTTTCGGCGGAATGCCGGTGAGGTCGGAAAGTTCCTCGAAGCCGAGCGTGCCGCCCGCGATGTCGCGCAGCATTGCCCTCGCCACTTCCGGCTCGCCGCCGAGAAACACCGTCACCGCCTCCGCGAAAGCGCCGCGCGCGAAAACCGGATCGCGGCGGATGCGCTCGATCATCGTCAGGCTGGCATCGCGGGTCAGCATGGTGGGCTCGCTGGCTTTGGATCCGCTCATGTTGGACCAAGGGTAGATCGCTCAGGTACTCGGGGAGAAATTGCCGTGAACGCCCAGATCCCGCTCTGCGGCCGAAAGCCGCCCAGAACGACGGGAGAAAAGGGGGGAAGCGGGTAGCTAGTCTGCCCGAATCTGTTCAAATAGCCCAGTGGTTGGGATCTATCCCGATCAGACGCTACCTTCTTCGCAAGAACTGCCAGCCTAAGGGTGTTTGGTTAGGCGCGAGATGCACATAGACGCGCGAAGTCACAGCGTCCACATATCTGCTTTTTTGGATTGGCAGGAAACTCATTTTTGCGAAGTGCGCTCGCAGCGTCTTGGACTCGAGCCTTCACATCATCAACAAATACTTCGTCAACCGGCCGAGAGATACGATTCTGCTTATCCAATTCATATGTTTCAACGTAATCGGCATTTTTCCCGGTTAGGTCTCGATAGCCCAAAGCATAAATGTGTAATTGCGCTTCGGTTAGCTCCTGAGGCTGGGAGTCTTCGCTCGATTTAAGGTCGACGATTGCGATCTCGTCTGTATCTCTGCTTCTGACGAGATCGATTCTGCCAGCGACCGTTACGCCATCGCCAAGGCGGACTTCGACATTTTTCTCAGAGAACTCGATCTTGTTGAACTCCGCTTTTCGTTTTTCGATGTACTGTTCAATGACTTTCTCGGCTGATGCCATGAGTGTCCGGCGTAGCTCAGGATATGCGTAAGGAACGCGCATGTGCCGTTCCACGAGTTCTTTAGCCATTCCCGATTCTATTTCTTTGCCTTCAATCGCGCGCGCATGAAGCTCGGATAGCGCATCATGCAGTGACTTGCCATATCCCAAAGCTTCAGCGAGCGGTGCGTTAAACCCGTATAGAGTTCGCAGTTTGAATTGATAAGGGCATTCAAAGAAGTACTTGAGATCTGAAAAAGTCAGAACGACATCGGCGACCGATGATCGGGGTTGTGGTTCTCCGTGCTCTCTTGTGGCGTAGTCCACCGTCCGTCGTTTCACATATTTGGATTCAAGAACGTCAAACCAAAATTCTGACGGCTTAGCATAGAGCTGGTTTCCTGGAGTGGGTGCCGTGGTCATGTGTAGATGCTTCTGACTCCGAGTAACCGCGACATAAAACAATCGACGTTCGTCTTCAATCGACCCCAAGTAGCGTGCTTGTCCGATAACGCTTTCCTGTGGCAAAAGATGCCAGACTGACAACCCGCCTTGCCTTTTTCCCGGAAATCGATTTCTCACAAGCTGAGGTACAAAAACAACTGGCCATTGCAATCCTTTGGCCTTGTGCACTGTGACAATCTGCACTGCGTCCGGAGAAATAAAATTCTCCTCTATCGCGCCAACTTCGTACACGCGCTCAGCTTGATACTTGAGAAAATCTCTAAAGGATTCATACTTTTGGACGGGTGCAGAGTGAAAATTTATTGCCTCAAAGTCTGAGATAAGTTGGCTGAACTTTGCTAGGTTGTAAAAGACTGTCTCGCCTCTCCCGGCGGGAACTTTCTCTTCTGTTAGCTCTATGGTTTCGAGGAATGCAATGAACTGGCGCTGTATGTTGTAGACAGCGAATCGAACCTGATCGCTCTCGTTGACCATCTTCTCTCTGGTGACGACAAAGTCCGCTATCGTTTGTTTTAGAACTTTCTCGGAAACGCCTAGATCTGCTTTTATCCACGCATTCAGGACTTCTTCCTCCGAGGCCCCGTTCCCCATGAGATAAAATAATTGCCTGGCTGCTTCAGCTTCGACAGCGTCGAACAACGCGTTCATTCCCACTGAGACAAATGGGATGCCGGCCGCTCTTAGTGCTTCGCGAATTGGTTCGCCACTCACATTTGCTCTCAGCAACACGGACATATCAGACCACGAGATTGCGCGTCGTTGGCCTTCTTGATCGAGGACGTATGTGCCGCGTAGCGCACGACAGGTCTCGGCAATATGCGCCGCTTCCGCTTCTGGTGTGTCGAATTGAAGTGCTACGATGTCTCCGTCCTCATAGACTTGAGCCCTCGTGGAGCGCATCGTCTTTTCGAGACGTTCCTTGTTCTTTCGAATAATGAAATCCGCGACGCTTACAATGCCGTCACTAGAACGAAAGTTGTCTTCCAGACGAATATCGTCAGCAGGTTTGTAGCGATCTTTGAACGTCAGAATGTTTTGGACATCGCTTCCGCGCCACTGATAGATAGTTTGATCGTCGTCGCCAACGACCTTCACGTCTGCACCCAATTCAAAAAGCAGTTGAACCAAACGCTCTTGAATAGGATTCAGATCTTGATATTCATCTACGATAACGACCTTGAGTCTCTGTTTTAGTCGACCGCGCAGATGCTCATCGCTTTCTAGTGCGTGAATGGCCTCTTCAATGATCGCGGTGTAATCGAGATATCCTTTCTCGTGTAGTAGCGTTCGGTATTTTTCAAGGCCTGCGAACACACTATTGTTCTTGAGCATCTCAAAGTTGCAATCCGATTCTCGGAGAACCGATAGGGCTTGAATGTACACGTGTGTGTTTGTGTATCGGTGAAGTGGCTGCCCATCTAATTTAGTTGCTTCAGTTAGGCCGCTTTTCTTCGAGGTTCGATCTACGAGGAGCGTTTGTTGAACGTCGCTTAGAACCTCGTACTTGGCGAACTCAGGAACTTCATCCTTGAGAAGCGTTAAACAAAATCCATGAATTGTTCCGACGAACATCTCGGCTAAACCGATAATGTCTGGCGTCAATTCAAGCGTTCTATCTGTAATTCTTTGCTTTAGTTCTGCCGCTGCTTTTTCCGTGAATGTGAATGCAACTACATTTGCCGGAACCGCCGCGTGACTTTCCCCACTCTTCTTGGCAAGTAGGTTTGCGATCAGTTGAGCAACCACTTCTGTCTTGCCGGAACCCGCACATGCTATGAGCTGCAAGTTTCCATTCAGGTGCTGAGTTGCTTCGAGTTGTTTTTCCGTGAGAGCCATTGCGACCTCTGAGCTTGGAGTTCCTCTATACTCTCTTACTGGCACTCACTGTAGTTCGTCTGTCGAAAGCGTACATCATTGAAGGTTCTCAGTGATCGGATTTTTCTCTGAGATCTCCTCACCCCTCCAACGCCTCCACCAACGCCACCATATCCGCCGGCAATTCCGCATCGAAGCTCATCTTCGCCCCCGTCACCGGATGCTCGAAGCCCAGATGATGCGCGTGCAGCGCCTGGCGGTCGAGGCGGGCCAGCGCGGTTTGTGCGTTTACGGAGAGTTTGGCCTTGCGGCTTTTCATCCCCGTGCCATAGGTCGGGTCGCCCAGCAGCGGGTGGCCGATCGCGGTCATGTGGACGCGGATCTGGTGCGTGCGCCCCGTCTCGAGGCGGCATTCGACGCGGGAAACGAGCCCCCCGGCATATTCCGCCTTCACCGTGTAATGCGTGATGGCGATGCGGCCCGATGTGATGTCGTCGCCCTCTTCGTCCACACGCGGTTTCAGCGCCGCCATCTTCATGCGGTTGTGGCTCGAACGCGCGATATTGGCGTCGATGGTGCCGCGCTTCGGCGCCGGCACGCCCCAGACGAGGGCGGTGTAAGCGCGCGCGAGTTTGCCGTCGCGGCCATGCGCGGCGAATTGCGCGGCGAGCCCTTTGTGCGCGCGGTCGGTTTTCGCCACCACCATCAGCCCGCTCGTTTCCTTGTCGAGCCGGTGGACGATGCCCGGCCGCCGCTCGCCGCCGATCCCTGAAAGGCTGGCGCCGCAATGGGCGACAAGCGCGTTGACCAGCGTCATGTCGGGATTGCCGGGTGCCGGATGCACCACCAGCCCCGCCGGCTTCATCACCACGATCAGGTCGGCATCCTCGTAGAGAATCTCGAGCGGAATATCCTGGCCCTGCGGCTCGGCGTCGACCGGCGCGGGCAGCGTCACGCGCCAGCACTCGCCCTCCTTCACGCGCCGCGCCGGTTCGGCGACCGGTTTTGCGCCCGCGCCGGGCGCCTCCAGCGCCACATGGCCCTCAAGGATCAGCTGGCGCAGGCGCGCGCGCGAGGGCGCGGCGCCCGCTTCAAGCTTGCCTGCCAGGGCATCGGTGAGATACTTGTCGAGCCGCGCGCCGGCCGCTTCGGCGGCCACCGTCAGCAGGTGATTTTTCTCTTCGGGGTCAGGAGCGCTTTTCATCATGGGCGAGGATACAGCATCGGGCGGTCCTGTGCCGCCGCCGACCGGGCTCAACACGCCGCAAAACATCAAGCGGCTGAAATTCGTCGTGGCCGGTCTCGGCGCGCTGATGGTGCTGGGCTTTCTGGTCGTCGCCGTCACCATCGCCAACCGCGCCTCGCGGCTCGGTTCGGAGGATCGGGTGGCCGCGCCCACGGGCGGGCGTTTCGGCGTCTCGGAAATCGGCGTCGCGCCGGGCGAGCGCATCCGCGAGATCGTGCCGCTCGACGGCGACCGCCTCGCCGTCCATATCGCGTCCGAAGGCGGAGAAATGATCCTGATCCTCCATGCCCGCTCCGGCCAGGAGCTCGGCCGCATCCATCTCGTCCCCCGCTCCGGCTTCGCCGCGCGGGAGTGACGGGCAAGGGGCCGGCACGCGAAGGCGCGAAGACGCGAAGAATTTTTCACGCGGAGACGCGGAGGCGCGGAGAAGAAGCGTTTCACGCGAAGCCGCGAAGGCGCGAAGAAGAAAGATAAGGACTCACGCAGAGGCGCAGAGGTGCTGTGCCCTTGAGTCCGGCCGTGCCTCCACCTCTTTCATGATTGCGCCTGCGGCGCGAAGAAAAGAGAAGGGACTCACGCAGAGACGCAGAGGTGCTGTGCCCTTGAGTCCGGCCGTGCCTCTATCGTTTCAATGATTGCGCCTGCGGCGCGAAGAATCTTCCGGCGCGAAGCGCCATCAAATCTTCTCTTTCGTCGCTGCGGGTTCGTCCATCGGTTCGGCGTATGCCGGGATGACAAATCTGGTCGGGGCGACGCAGTGCCTGGCCCACATATTCGGAACCTCTGCGTCTCTGCGCCTCTGCGTGAGTCCCTTCTTCTTTCTTCGCGTCTTCGCGGCTTCGCGCCTTCGCGTGCACAATCTTTCTCTTCTCCGCGCCTCCGCGTCTCCGCGTGCAAAAAACAGCGGCTGCCCCGAACCCCGGGGATAAGTTTTTTCGCCGCCCGCACGCATCGCGGTGGCGGCGGTCGAAGCGGCATGGTCGTCAAAACCGGGGATATCTTTTTTCGCCGACCCCGCGCCCGCATCCGCCCCCGGGGACAAGTCGCGTCCGAAAGCGGGGATTACTTTTTTTCGCGCGCCGTCCGTCCGTCCGGCACGGGGGTTTGTGACAGTTCCGTGACAGTTCCGTGACAGAGGGGGGGTCTGCTGTCGCGCCGCGCTGCGCGCGCGCCGCGGAATCGGCCGCAAGCCCTTGGCGGCGCTCGGTTTTCGGGCGCGGCGGGCGATTTGTGACAGTTCAATGACAGATCGATGACAGTCAGTGCCGCGCCAGTGCCGGGGCACAGCGGTCAAGCGGCTGAAATCACTGGGATTTTCGGGGGGAGGGGGGGACCGCCAGCGCCGGGGGAGGAGGGAGGATGGCGCTGGCGGTAATCTGAAGCCGACGGTCGGGGAGGAGGTCGACCGGCGTTTCGTGAGATCAATATCCGGCTTTCGTGACAGATTGTCAACTGGATTTCTTGTGCGTTGCAATAATTTCACATAGTTTGCGATGCGTCTCAAACGCACCGTAAGTCATTGATATACCCGGCGTAATTCATATGAATGCGGAGAGGAAATCCGCGTTTTATCGCCCGGTGCGGTCGAATGACGCAGTGCGGCGGGTCGATATTAGGGCGTGTCCCCTAGACATTTTCGATAGGGCTTGCGCCGGATTCCGAACCGTCCTAGAAGGAGCGCCGCCTGCGCTGTCCCCTTCGTCTAGCGGTCAGGACGTCGCCCTCTCACGGCGAAAACAGGGGTTCGAGTCCCCTAGGGGACGCCATTTCTTCCTTTGAAATCAGTGGCTTCAAGTGCTCAGAGATAGAGCGCGACCGCCTGCATGCCGAGCGCGATCAGGGCGCCGATCAGCAGCACCGCCGTGGCCGCCAGGCCGATCGTGAAGCCGGTCGAGCGCTGCAGTGCCGCCGCGTAGTAGCCGCGGGCGTAAACCACTCTGCCGATTGGATAAATCACGCCGATCAGGGCGGCCCAGAGGTCGCCGACCGTCAGGGCGAAGAGCCAGAGCGAGGGCAGGAACAGCAACAGGCCCTCGGCGGTGTTGCCATGGACCCTCAGTACACGGAGGAAATCGTCGGGCCCGTCCATGCGCGGCGCCGGAACCCCATGTTTTCCGCGGGCTTTTCCGACCTGATAGGCCATCCAGAAATAGACCAGCAGGCAGATCAGCGTCACCAGTCCGGTCAGCGGATATGCAAAACCCATTGTCGATCCTCCCCAAGCCGTTGCTCAGACGAGCAAAGCAGCTTGTCGTGATTCCGGCAATGAAAAGAACGGGCTAGCGGGGGCGGCCGGGTGTCGGGCCGGGCCGGCGGGCTGTCTCAGGAGGCGACGCCGGCTTCCAGCGCGCGGATGCGGGCGGCCAGCGCCCGGTCGCCGAGATGGGCCTCGGCGGTCAGGCGGGTCTCGCTGTCGTCATCGGAATTTTCGGCTGAATCCTGCGGGTTTTCGTGGTCCATCCGGTGGATCGAGGCGGCGATTTCGGCCAGCGTCTGGCGGTCGGTTTCGCCCTCCTGGTCGGGATAGGGGGTCAGCGGGACCGCGGCGTCGGGCGCGGCCACGGGCTCTGCCGGGGCCAGGTCGGCGGCCAGGCGCGTTGCCGTTTCGCCAGCCGTTTCAAGGGCCTGGCGCGCCTCGTCCTGGTGGCGGCCGGCCGCGGTCAGCGCCGTGGCGAGGGCGGCGAATTCGCCGGCGAGCCGCTCGAGCTTGGCCTCGCGTGCCGCCAGCGCCGCGCGGGCGGCCGTCAGCTCGGCCTGCAACGAGGCGCTATCTTCTTGCAGGGCCTCGTTTTTCTGGTTCAGTGCCGCAATCTCGTTGTGCAGCGGCTCGAGTTCGCGGCGCTGCCGCGCCAGCAGCGCATCCAGCTCGGCGCTGCGGCCCGCATCGGCCGCATCCGGGTCGTTTTCGATGCCGAGCCGTCTTTCGGTGACCGTCACCGCGCGCCGCCAGACCAGCCGCGCGGTTGCCAGCGCAAACAGGGTCGCGATGAAAAAGCCAAGCGCCATCAGCATCAGGCTTTCGATCATGGGATCCTCTCAATCCTCGGCGGGCAGGGCGGAAAGCGGCGTCAGCCTGCCAGAAAATGCGCCCGGCATCCAGTTTGCGGGGTTCAGAAGGGCAGCCATTCGCGCGACTTTGTATATTTCAGATAGCCGACCGAGGCGCCCAGCCGCAGGCCGACGCCGGCGCGCATCGGCGCCAGGATCACCTCGTCGCGCTGCTGGTAGCTGACCGCGATCCCGCCGATCAGGAAGGCGCTGCCCTCAACCCCCGGAAAACGTTGATAGATCGCGTCGCCATTGGGCAGGTTGTAGACCAGCGTGAAGCTTTTCACCGCATTGCCGCCGAAGTCCCAGCCGGCGCTCGGGCCCTGCCAGTAGACCCGCTGGCGCGGGCCGCTTTTCATCACCAGCTCGCCCTGGCCGTAGCGCAGCCCCAGCACGAAGGCGCCGCCGGCCTCCTCGCCCTTGATATAGGCGTTGGGTTCGCCAAAGCGTTCGAAGACGCTGTGGACCGCGTCGGCCAGACCCTTGGAGACATCGCCGAAGAAATCGCCGGCCTCGCGAACGATCTCGTCTTCCGAATAGGTGCCGGAATTGCCTTTGACTTCAGGCGCTTGCTGGCCCTGGGCCTGGGCGGGCAGGGGCGCGAGCATGAGCATCGCCGCCAGCGCCAGCGTCAGCAGCCCCGTCAGCCCGCGGTGCGGCATCGTCCGGTCCAGTGTCGTCGTCGGGTTCCGGCCTTTGATCATCTTGCCCTTCCTTGCTGTGTTCCCGCCCGGCGGCTCTCGCGCCGCCATCGAATCGCCCCGAAATCGTGCGAAAGTCTAGCTCAAGTCCGAGAATCATGGGCGTCCGGGATGGCAAAACAGTGACGGCAAGAAGGCCAGTTGATGTGGTGCGGCGGCAGGGTGGCCGCGCATGCTGACGACATGGAGGCGCAATCTCGCCGCCGGCCTCGTGTTCTTGCTGCTGATTGCCGCCGCCGGCCTCGGCTGGCTCTGGCTCGAACGTGTCGCGGTCGCCGAACAGGCGATTGCCCGCGCCCTGGCCGAGCGCGGCATCGCGCCGGCAAGTTTCCGGGTCGGATTTCTGGGCCTGCAGAGCATTACGCTGGCCGATATCGAGATCGGCGATGGCGATATCCGTGCCGACCGCCTGACCGTCACCTATTCGGCCGGCGAACTGCTGTCCGGCCGCGTGCGGTCGATCGATGCCGGCGCGGTCCGGATGCAGCTCCGGGCCGACGAAAGCGGCGTTTCCTTCGGCGCGCTCGACCCGCTGTTGCGCGGCGATGCCGGTGGCGCCCTGTCGCTGCCGCCGATTACGGTCGAACAGGCCGAAATCGCGATCGAGAGCCCTGCGGGCGCATTCATGCTGACAGGGCCGATCATGGTGGCGCAGACCGGTTCCGCCATCGCGGTGTCTCTGCCCGGCGTTACCGTTGCCGAAGACGGTGCGCCGCGCATTGCACCGGTCGTTGCCGCCGGACGCGTGGATATGGACGAGGGCCGGCTTCAGTTCGATCTGACCTTGACCAATGCGGCGCCAGATGCGGCGGGGGTGGCGCTCGGCCGCGTCACGGGCGCCTATGACACGGTCAACGGCACGGGCGTCATGCATGCGGAAGGGGCGATCGATTTCGTCCGCGGCGGGCTGACGCCGCAAATGCTCGCTCCCGTCATTGCGCCCTATTATCTCGATGTGACCGGGGGCCTTACCTATCAAGCCGATATCACGCTGTCGCCGCAGGCAACATTCGTCACCGCCGACGCCCGGCTCGACCGCCTCTCGCTTCAGCAGACCGCCGCCGGCGCCGCATCCTTTTCCGGCCTTGTGCGCCTTTCAAAGGCATTCGGTGCGGATGTCCCGGCGCCGATGCGGCTGGGCCTCGATAATCTTCGGGTCGACGATCTGACGACGCCGCAACGATTTGCGCCGGTGCGCCTTGAAGGCGACGCCAAGCTTGCCGGCGCGGTGATCGACTGGCACTTCGTGGTTCGAAGCGCCTTGCCGAAAATTGCCGGCGCGCGCCTCGGCGATCTCACTGGCCGGTACGATCTGGAGGCGCAGAATGGCAATGCTCGCGCTGTCGGCACCGCCGCATTTTCGCCCGGCAAGGTCGAGCTGCAGACGCTGCTGCCGGTCTTGCGCGGCGCGGTTACCCGGATGAGCGGCAAGGCATCCTACATAGCGGATATTTCAATTGCCGAGGGCCGTGTTGCGAGTTCCGGCGAGGCCACGCTCAACAATGTCGGTTTTGTCACTTCGGCCGCCACATTCGAAGGGCTCAACGGAACGGTCAAGCTTGCGAGCCTCCTGCCGCCGCGCACACGCGGACCGCAGACACTCAGGTTGCGGATGCTTGAGGCGGGCTTGCCGATGAGCAACGGCGTCGTCGTTTTCAACATGGACAAGGACGGCTTGCACATCGTCGATGCGCGTTGGCCGTTCGCGGAGGGTCAGGTCGTGCTGGTTTCGAGCGGCAACGTGCTCGGCAGCGATGCGCGCTTCAATCTCGCGCTCGAAGGCATCGATCTTGCCGTCTTGCTTCAGACCATCGAGATACCGGGGCTCAGCGCAACAGGCCGGATCAGCGGCGCGATCCCGGTCGTTCTTCGTAACGGCGACCCGATTCTGCTCGATGGCGAGTTGGCTGCGGAGGAACGCGGCATCATCGTCTATCGCGGCGCCGGAACCGACATTGCGCCGGGCGAGGAAACAAAGCTGCTCGCCGATGCCCTGCGCAATTTTCACTACACGGAGTTGACGGGCGGACTTTCGGGCAATGCGAATGGCGATCTCGTGCTGCGGCTTGGACTGAAGGGCGCCAATCCCGATCTCTATGAGGGGTACCCCTTTGCAATCAATGTGACGCTTGAGGGATCGCTTGCAGACGTGATCAGGCGTGGTACCGTCGGTTTCCGGCCAATGGAATTCATCCGGGATCAATCCGCGCCGGCGGTCACGCCCCCAGCCGACAAGACGGGACCATGAATATTATCCAGACAGATGCCGCGACAAAGGACAGTTTCGGCCGCGTAAAAGCATTGGCCCTTGTGGCAGGCGCTGCGCTGCTTGCGGCGGGCTGCAATCCGACGGTCAAGATCGAGGCGCCGGACAAACCCATCGAGATCAATCTCAACGTCAAGATCGAGCAGGAAATTCGCATCAAGGTCGATCGCGATCTCGACCAGCTGCTTGCCGACAACCCCGACCTGTTCTGAGGAGCGGATTGACATGGCTCATTTTGCAAAATCATTTGTGGCGATGCTGGTTCTGCTGACCGGCCTGGCCTTCGTGCCATCCGCCTTCGCGATGGACCTCGATTCGGCCAAGGCGCAGGGTCTCGTGGGTGAGCGCCAGAACGGTTATGTCGGCATTGTGACCTCAAGCCCGACACCGGAACTTCGCAAGCTTGTCGACGACATCAACCTGCGCCGCCGGGCATCGTATCAGGAGATTGCGGCGCGCACGCCCGGCGCCTCCTTGAATGCTGTCGAGAGACTGGCGGCCGAAAAGCTGATCGCCAAGACGGTGTCCGGCCACTATGTCGAGAACGCCGCAGGGGTCTTCGTCAAGAAGCCCTGAGGCAGATGTCCCGATCCGGCACGGGCCGGGGCGGGCGGGCGTTCGAGAATCCTCGAATTCGTGTCGCGACGGCGCAGTCGAACCCGCTTTCCGGCGGCATGCCCGTTGCAGCGTGCTTTCACGATCAGCTCTCCGCCGGCAGAAATGTTAGGCGGGGTCGGCGCGGACCCCCGACGGTCGGGGGGCCAGTTCGCCGGTTCGCGCCGACCGAGCCGGTCACCATCCGACGGCCTCGACAGCACCAGACCCGGCCCGGCTCAGTGAGCCGGGCCGGGTCTCGGGGGCCATCTCCATCCAACGTCGAACGGATATTTCAGGCGGCGGCGCCGCGGGCCACGAAGAACGGATTGTCAAGGCCTCGTTCGACCTTGCCGTAGATCAATGGCGTGCCATCAAGTTGCGTCACAGACCCCCCGGCCGCTGCGAGCACAGCATGTCCTGCTGCCGTGTCCCATTCCATCGTGCGTCCGTGGCGCGGATAGAGGTCGGCTTCGCCGGCGGCGATCAGGCAGAATTTCAGCGACGAACCTGCGGCCCGGAATTCCTTGACGTTGTAGAGGTTCAGATATTCGTCGGTCTTCTGGTCGCGATGCGTACGGCTTGCGATCACGACAAGACCATCCGGAGCGGGCTTCCGGGCCGCGATGCGGTGCATCCTGTCGCCGACCTCGGTTGCATCGTGGCTCGCCGCGATCTTCTGCTCATAAGCCTCGCCGGGCCCATAGGCGAAAAACATGCGTTCCTTGGCCGGGGCATAGACAATTCCGGCCACCGGCAACCGGTCTTCAATCAGGGCGATATTGACGGTGAACTCGCCGTTCTTGCTGATGAACTCCTTGGTCCCGTCGAGTGGGTCCACCAGGAAGAACCGATGCCCGAAGGCGGGGATGTGGCCGGCCGCGGCCGCTTCTTCGGAAACGACCGGGATTTCAGGCGCGATGCGGCGCAGGCCGTCCAGGATAATGGCTTCGGCGTCATGATCGGCGGCGGTAACGGGACTGTTGTCGTCCTTGCGCACGACCTCCACGCCGGCATGGTAGTGATCCATGATGGCCGCGCCGGCCCTGATGGCAATTCGTCGCAATTCGTCGGTCAGGGCTGATTTGTCGGCAGTCGGGTTCGTCACGTTCGCTTCCTTCGATGATTCCTGCAAGGTCGGCGCGGAGAACAGCATTGGCCGGTGCGGCGGGTCAAGGCGCCAGTGGGGTCCTCATCCCGCCGGCTGCAGGCTGGCATTGTGTGCGGTGCAATGCTATCAGGCTTTGAGGACGTTCAGGGGTTGTGGGGCAATTCGAGATGAACGAAACAGACGAAGTCACTGCGCTGGAGCTTGCGGCGCTAATGTGCAGCCGCGTTTGCCATGATGTGATCAGCCCGGTTGGTGCGATCACAAACGGGCTTGAGGTGCTTGCCGAAGACGACGATCCGGAAATGAAGACCCATGCCATGGATCTCATTACCCGAAGTGCGGCCCAGGCTTCGGCCAAGCTGCAGTTTGCCCGGCTCTGCTTCGGTGCTGCGGGGTCGGCGGGTGCGGAACTCGACCTCCAGGATGCCCGCGGCGTTGCCGAGGGGCTGATGATGGGCGAAAAGGCGTCGCTTGTCTGGGATGCCCCTGTGGCAACCATGGGCAAGGACTATGTGAAGCTGCTTCTGAACATGATCCTGATCGGGATGGCTGCGATCCCGCGCGGCGGTGAAGTGGCCGTGTCGGTTGACGGCGACTTGTCCAAGCCGACCATCAAGGTTCGCTCGACCGGACAGGCCGCCCGGATTCCGGAAGAGACGGCCAAGTTTCTCGGCGGCCGCGCCGCGGACCGGTTCCTCGATGCGCGTGCGGCGCAACCCTACTTCACCGGCCTCGTGGCGCGCTCGCTCGGTCTGTCGATCGATGCGCGGATGGACGGCGACGCCTTTGTGGTCGAAGCGTCATTTGTTGAGGCCGGGGCGGGCGTCTGACACAGGACGCCGCCGCCCATACACGAAAAAGGGGCGTCCCCCCCGAGACGCCCCTTCAACGCAACAAGCGCGATATGCAGGTTCAGGCAGATGCCTTTGCCTGCATGGCACCCTCAGACGGGTCGCGCAGCACGTAGCCCCGGCCCCAGACCGTTTCGATGTAGTGATCGCCGCCGGTCGAAGCTGCGAGCTTCTTGCGGAGCTTGCAGATGAAGACGTCGATGATCTTGAGTTCGGGCTCATCCATGCCGCCATAGAGATGATTGAGGAACATCTCCTTGGTGAGCGTCGTGCCCTTGCGGAGCGAGAGCAGCTCCAGCATCTGGTATTCCTTGCCGGTCAAATGAACGCGGCTGCCTTCCACTTCGACGGTCTTGGTGTCGAGATTGACGGTCAGCTTGCCGGTGTTGATGACTGACTGCGAGTGACCCTTCGAGCGGCGGACCACGGCGTGAATGCGCGCCACCAATTCGTCCTTATGGAAAGGTTTGGTCATATAGTCGTCGGCGCCGAAGCCGAGCCCGCGAACCTTGTTCTCGATGCCGGCAAGGCCGGAAAGGATCAGGATCGGGGTCGATATCTTGCCGACACGAAGAGATTTCAGAACCTCATAACCGCTCATGTCCGGCAGGTTCAGGTCGAGCAGGATGATGTCGTAATCGTACAATTTGCCCAGATCGACCCCCTCTTCACCGAGGTCGGTCGTGTACACGTTGAAACCGTCCGATTTGAGCATCAGTTCGATGCTCTGCGCTGTGGCGCTATCGTCTTCTATGAGCAGAACTCGCATTGGTCCCCCTCTTCGGCGAATTGGGAGGGTCCCGATCGCCTGCAGCCCGGTTAATCCAGAATTCAGACCTTAAGGCGATTTGGTTAACAAAGGTTAATCGAAACGAAAAAAATTCAGGAAAATTTAGCCGACCTTTTCAACTTCCTGAAATTCGCCAGAACCGGACGGTTTTCGAGCCTGAGAGCCCCTATGGGCGCCGTCGGAAGGCTGGCGGTTCAGGGTTTACGCAGCCTTAAAGTCTTCGCGTCATCATCGCCTGATCAGGCCGGGTGGGTGCAAATCCGCAGGTCCGAATTCGTATTCCGAGAGAATGTCCGGGTCTGAAAAGGACCTGCATGTGAAGGGGGCTTCAGGCCTGTGCGAGCACTGTTGGCAGAAATCGGCAAGATTGCCGAAGTCGAACATTACGGCCGCGTCTTCAGCGTTCAGGGGCTGGTCGTCGAGGTCGCCGGCCCGCTTCACGCCATGGGTGTCGGCAGCCGGCTCGCCGTGACAAATCGTATGGGCGACGATGTGATCTGCGAGGTCGTCGGCTTTCGCGAAAATCGCGCCCTTTGCCTGCCCTTTGGATCGTTGTCAGGTATCGGCGTCGGCTGCAAGGCCGTCCTTTCTTCCGAGGAACCGCATATCTATCCATCGCGGGCCTGGCTTGGACGTGTTGTCAATGCCATGGGTCAGCCGATCGACGGCAAGGGACCAATCGCGCAGGGACACGAGCCCTATCCATTGCGGGCCTCGCCGCCTCCCGCTCACGCCCGGCAGCGGGTGCGCGGGAAAATCGACCTTGGCGTTCGTGCACTCAATACCTTCGCGACCTGCTGCCGTGGCCAGCGGATGGGCATTTTCGCCGGCTCCGGTGTCGGCAAGTCCGTGCTGCTGTCAATGCTGGCGCGGAACACTGCCTGCGATGTGGCCGTGATCGGCCTGATCGGCGAGCGTGGGCGCGAAGTACAGGAATTCATCGAAGACGATCTGGGTCCCGAAGGGCTGGCACGTTCGGTCGTGGTGGTCGCCACGTCCGACGAACCGGCGCTGATGCGCCGGCAGGCAGCCTATCTGACCCTTGCGCTGGCCGAATATTTCCGCGATCGCGACGAAGATGTGCTGTGCATGATGGACAGCGTCACGCGCTTTGCGATCGCGCAGCGCGAGATCGGACTATCGACGGGAGAACCGCCGACCGCCAAGGGCTATACACCGACTGTATTCGCCGAGCTGCCAAAGCTTCTTGAGCGGGCCGGTCCGGGTACGGGGCAGGGCAGCATAACGGGCCTTTTTACCGTGCTGGTCGACGGAGACGATCACAATGAGCCGGTCGCCGATGCGGTGCGGGCCATTCTCGACGGTCATATCGTGATGGAGCGCGCCATCGCCGAACGCGGACGCTATCCAGCCATCAACGTTCTCAAATCCGTCTCACGCACGATGCCGAACTGCAACGCACCGGACGAAAACGCTCTCATCAGCCGGGCTCGCACGTTAATGGCGACCTACAGCGACATGGAAGAATTGATCCGGCTGGGCGCCTATCGTCCCGGTTCCGACCCGCTGGTCGACGAGGCGATCCACTATCATGCCGCGCTGGAGGCCTATCTTTCGCAACGCAAGGACGAGGCGAGCGATCTCGCAACCGGTTATGCGGCTCTGGCGGAGATTCTGGCCAACAAGCCTGTTTCGGAGGAAATTGAGTGATGCGCAACCGCGAGTCTCTCATCCGTCTGCACAAGTTTCAGGTCGACGAAAAGCGCCGGAAAGTGGCCGAACTGGAGCTGATGCTTGGCGAATTCCGCCAACGTGAGCGCGATCTGGAAGCCCAGGTCGAGGCCGAGCAGCGCAAGGCCGGCATCTCCGATGTGGCGCACTTTGCCTATCCGATGTTTGCAAAATCGGTTCTGCGGCGGCGCGAAAACATTCTTGAGTCGATCGAGGGCATCGAGCGGCAGCTCGACACGGCGAAAGAAGAACTCGCCGATGCCTTTCGCGAACTCAAGAAGTACGAGCTTCTGGACGACAACAGGAAGCGCAAGATTCGCAAGGAAGCCATGCGGACCGAACAAAATGCGCTTGATGAAATCGCGTTGACGATACATCGCCGTCATTAGGATCCGGCACCGCTTTCCGACCGGCCAGAATCTGATCTAGAATGGCAGCCCGACATTTACAGAGCGGACCTGCCCATGCCCAGCTTCGACATTGTTTCCAAGACCGACTTTGCCGAGATCGACAACGCGCTGCAGAATGTGGCTCGCGAGATCGAGCAGCGATACGACTTCAAGGGGTCGCATTGCAAGGTGGAGCGGAAGGAGCAGGAGTTGACCATCCACGCCGACGACGACCTGAAGTTGAAGCAGATGCATGAACTGCTGCAGGGGCATCTGGCGCGACGAAAAATCGAGGCGGGTGTGCTCGATTACAGGGAGCCGGAAAAGGCTGCAGGTCAGAGCGTTCGCCAGAAGGTCGCGATCCGCAACGGAATCGAGAAGGATGTTGCCAAGCGTATCGTCAAGGACATCAAGGGATCGGGCCTGAAGGTGCAGGTCGCGATACAAGGCGACGAACTGCGTGTCTCGGGAAAGAAACGAGACGACCTCCAGGCCGTGATCCAGTTTGTGAAGGGGCTCGACGTCGAGCAGCCCCTTCAATACGAGAATTTTCGCGACTAGCCGCGGAACAAGATTCGCCGGACGAAGTAGATCAGACTGATCACGACCAGAAATCCGACGAAGCGGATGGCGACGAGTTGCAGTACGTCGATGTCGACGTAGCCCGTGAGAAGCTCCAGCGCCTTGCCGGCGACATCGCCCTCGCCGCGCGCGGCATAGGCCACACGCCCGATATTGACGAGTTCATGGATGATCGTCGCCCCGGCCGCGACCACAAGAATCCGTGTGTAGCGGCTCATCACGAATGCCGCGATCAAGGCGATCACGACCGCCTGAATTGTATTTACAGTGTCGAACCCCTGTCGCGCCAGGTCGAGCGCCTGATTGAGATATTCCGTGAGTTCCATCGAGTCCCCCTAAACTTTACCTCGCCGGAAGAGCCCCTCTTCCGGCACGATCCGCCAGCCCGTCTGCCACCATACGCATGGGTTCCAAGCGGTTCCGGCAGAGGTTAGACCAAAATGAGACAAGGTCTAGCGGTTTGCAGTGCAAAAAACGTCAGCCTGCGTCGCAAAACCGTCACAAGGGGTGCGCGGTTTTCTCCGGCAACCGGGGATTTCCGGCCGAAAGCGCAAGGATTTCTCTGGCGATTTTCTGTATTGCCTCGCTTGCCTTGGCCTGCGGATGGCGAAACAGGATGGGAGTCTGGTGCCGTATGGCGTCGCGAACGCTCTCATCGCGTGGTACGAAACCGATAAGCGGCGGGTTGATGCCAAGGAAATTGCGACATGCGTTGGTTAACGCCGCGTGGGTTCGGCGCGCATGATCCCGGTCATTCACCATATTGACCACAATGCGGATGTCGGCCCCTGGCTCCTGCATCGTCAGCAGTTTTACAAATGCATAGGCGTCCGTCAGCGATGTCGGCTCGTCGCTGACGAGCACGATCGTCATGCCGCCAACGGTGCAGAGCGACATCACTGACTGGTCGAGTCCGGCCGCCAGATCGGCCACGATATGGTCATAGGCATCGCCCAGGGCCAGAAGTCTGCTTGCGAGTCCGGCGATTTCCGGCCGTGTCAGTGCGCTGAGTACGCCGGATCCGGACTTTCCGGCCAGAATGTCGAAGACCCCGCCGGCATCTGCGCCACCCATCGATTGCGGCCGATACGTCGCAATCGCCTCTTCCAGTGCAACGCGCCCAGAAATGACGTCGCCGAGATCGCAGCGCGGCGAGAGCCCAAGCTGAACGTCGATATTGGCAAGACCGAGATCGCCGTCGAACAGCAGGACCCGCCGGTGCGCGCCGGCAAGGGCATGCGCAAGCGAGACGGAAAACCAGGTTTTTCCAACCCCTCCCTTTCCCGAAGCGACCTGGATCATGCGCGTAGGGTTCATGTCGATTGTCCGGTTCGGGGTTTCGCTGTCGCCGCAGCCGCAGCCGCTGTCGTGTCGGCAGGAATGCTTTCGCTCAATATCATGTGCGCACAGATGCTGGCGTTCATCTGTGCAAGTCCGCGGGCGAGATACGGCGTGACGCTGATCTGGGCGATCGCCATGCCCGATGCATCTGCCGCCGACAAAATGGGTCCGAGACGGCGTGCGATATCCATCTGCGTGGCGACAATGCGTCTTGCGCCAAGACGCGCGAATTCAATGGCGACCTCGCTCACCATATCGGAATCGCCCAGCGCCGAGAGAACCAGCACCGGTTCGACCCCGGCGGAAGAACGGGTGCATTCGATCATTTTTCGCAGCGCCGTGAGGTCGGCGCGATCGAACGGATTGATACTTGCCGTGTCGATGAAGCAAGGCCGCTCCGAACGATCGAAAGGAACGCCGGGAGACGGGTTGCCCTCGTCGAGCAACATCGCCAGCGCATCGACGCTGCCCGCACAACGGAGCTGAATACCGACGAGCTGTGCATAGGCCTCGCCTTGCGCAACGGCACCTGTTCGCGATGTGTCGGCCGTGAAGATGTCGGCAGGCGCACCGTCGACGATCGCGCGGGCTGCAAGCTTGGCAAGGGTGACGGTCTTGCCGGCGCCAGGCAGTCCGACTGCCATGACCGGTGTGTGGGGACGAATCGGCAATGGTTCAAACCCGAACCGGGTCTCGAGCGCACCGGCCAGTGCGGCAATAGCATCCCCGTTGTCGAAGGCCACCGCCGCGGCAATCAGGTCGCCTCTCAATGTCGCTGGAACAGCGTGTCTTTCCAGCGCTGCTGCAATCATCGATTTGTTGAAGGCCACGAACGGTGCATCCGCGTTTGCATCGATAGTTGCTGCACCGTGAAGACGCTGGCGCAGCATCTGTTCCAACCTGCTCTCGACGTCAAGCGGATCGTCGGCGTCCGGCATGAAATCCCGACCGATATGCGTGGCCGGTATGGTTTCGACGGCCGCCGTGACTTCGATCCGGCCGCTTCCGTTCTCGTGCGAAGCGACAATGATCGCATCGTCGCCGAGAGCATTGCGCACCTGCTCAATGGCGTCCGTCATCGAATCCGCGAGAAAGGTTCTCAGCCGCATGCGAGGAGACTTTTCCTAGATCACACTGTTCCCACGGTGCGCAGCCTGATGCGCGGATGGATTTCGTTCTGCGACATAACGAATGTCTGTGGCCGGAACCGTTCGATGATCGAACGAACATAGGGCCGAATACCAGGACTTGTGAGCAACACGGGAACTTCGCCGGCGCGGGCCGCCTCTTCAAACCGGTCGCGCATTGCCGAGATGAACTCCTGAAGCATTGAAGGCTGCATGGCAAGTTGCTTTTCTTCGCCCTGACCGATCAACGCTTCGGCAAATGCCTGCTCCCAGCGCGGCGAGAGCGTGACCAGCGGAACGGCATTGTCGGCATCCATATGTGCGGCACAGATCTGCCGGGCGAGACGGGCGCGCACGTGTTCGGTGATCAGCGTGAGACTCTGCGTGTGGCCGACCGCCTCCGCGATCCCTTCCATGATGGTGGGGAGGTCGCGAATCGAGATGCGTTCTGTCAGCAGGGTCTGGAGGACGCGCTGGATGCCCGTGATCGTTATCTGCGACGGCACAAGATCGTCGACCAGCTTCTTGTGTTCCTTGCCAAGCTCGTCGATCAGCTTCTGTACTTCCGCATAGGACAGCAGTTCGGCCATGTTGTCCTTGATGATTTCGGTCAGATGCGTCGTCAGGACCGTCGGCGGGTCGACGACCGTATAGCCACGGAAGGAGGCTTCCTCGCGCAAGCCTTCGTCGACCCATGTCGCCGGAAGCCCGAAGGCGGGTTCCGTCGTGTGCAGGCCGGGAAGCTGGATCTGGTCGCCGCGCGGATCCATCACCAGCAGCTGGCCGACATAGACGTCGCCGCGACCGGATTCGACTTCCTTGACGCGAATGACGTAGCTGTTGGCGTCGAGTTGAACATTGTCGAGGATTCTGACCGATGGCATGACGAAACCCATGTCGCTTGCGATCTGGCGCCGCAGGGCCTTGATCTGGTCGGTGAGCTTCTGGTGATCCTTGCCGTTGATCAACGGCAGCAGTGCATAGCCGATTTCCAGGCGCAGTTCGTCCATCCGCAAGGCAGTGCCGATTGGCTCCTCAGCCACGGGAACGGCCGCGGCTTCCCTTTCCTGCGCGTCGATGATGTCGTCGGCCGTCTTCTTTCTCGATTTCTTCAGATAGAAGGCAAGGCCGCCCGTGCCGCCCGCGAGCAGCAGGAAGGGAATGGCCGGGAGGCCCGGCAGCAAGGCCATGGTTCCCATCACGAAGGACGACATGCCCAGCGCCTGCGGGTAGCCCGAAAGCTGATCGAACAGCGCCTCGTCGGCCGCGCCTTCAACACCGGCTTTCGACACGAGCAGGCCGGCCGCGGTCGACACAATCAATGCGGGGATCTGGCTGACGAGACCGTCGCCGATCGTCAGCAGCGTATAGGTGTGAGCTGCATCGCCGAAGCTCAGGTCGTTCTGCGCGACCCCGATGACGATGCCACCGACAATATTGATGAAGGTAATCAGCAGACCGGCCACGGCGTCGCCGCGAACGAATTTGGAGGCACCGTCCATGGCGCCGAAGAACGAGCTCTCCTTTTCGAGATTGGAGCGCCGGGTGCGCGCCTCGTTCTCGTCGATCAGTCCGGCCGAGAGGTCGGCATCGATGGCCATCTGCTTGCCCGGCATCGCGTCGAGGGTGAAGCGTGCCGCGACTTCGGCGATACGTCCCGAGCCTTTCGTGATGACGACGAAGTTGACGATGACCAGGATTGCAAAGACGATAATCCCGATAATGAAGTTGCCCTGCATCACGAAGTTGCCGAAGGCTTCGATGACCTTGCCGGCGCTGTCGGTGCCTTCATGTCCCTGGCCGAGAATGAGGCGCGTCGAGGCCAGATTCAACGCCAGGCGCAGCATCGTCGCGATGAGGAGAACAGTCGGGAAAGCACTGAATTCCAGCGGCTTCTGGATGAACAGCGCCGTCATCAGCACAAGTACGGAAAATGTAATCGAGATTGCGAGCGAAAAGTCGAGCAGGAAGGCCGGCAGCGGCAGAATCAAGACGACGATGATCGCCATGACGCCAAAGGCCAGAGCGAGATCGCCCCGCTTGGCGAGATCGGCAAGGACAGCGCCGGGCGTTATGCCAAAGAGGTTCATGCCTCCGGCTGGTGCGGCCTTTGTTGCGGTCGAGCTCGTATCGCTCATCATAATTCTTTCAACGGGCGTTCAGAACGCCGGCGGGGTCAGCCGAATTGCGGACGGACTTCGCCCGGTGTCGGGATTGAAACGCCCTGCTCGCCATACTCCTTCAGCTTGTTGCGAAGGGTCCGGATCGAGATGCCGAGAATGTTGGCGGCATGCGTGCGGTTGCCGAGGCAGTGATCGAGCGTCTGCAGGATCAGATCCTGCTCGACCTCGGATACCGTCTTGCCGACAAAGGCCCGAGAGACGGAATCGGCGGCGGCTGCGGCCTTGTGTGCGATCCCGTCCAGATTCATGTCATCAAGGCGCGTTCCATCGGGAAGGCGGATTGCCTCGATGCCGATTTCGTCGCCGGTGGTCAGCAGCACGGCGCGGTGCATCGTGTTCTCGAGCTCGCGAACATTGCCCGTCCAGCGGTGATGGACAAGAAAGCGCCGCGCCTCGAGCGAAAGCGGCCGGGCAGGGAGACCGTTGCTGCGCGCGTAGCGCGTGGCGAAGTGTTCGGACAGGGCGATGATATCGGCCGGACGGTCTCGCAGCGGCGGAAGCTGCAGGTTGACCACGTTCAGCCGATAAAAGAGATCCTCGCGAAAGCGCCCCGCACGAGCCTCCGACTGCAGGTCGCGATTTGATGTGGCGATAATGCGGATATTGACCCTGACAGGACTCTTCCCGCCGACGCGATCGATCACACGCTCCTGGATCGCTCGCAACAGCTTCGCCTGAAGCCGAATATCCATCTCGCTGATTTCGTCGAGCAGCAATGTGCCGCCGTCGGCCTCCTCGAACTTGCCGATGCGCCGGGCAATTGCCCCGGTGAAGGCGCCCTTCTCATGGCCGAAAAGTTCGGACTCGAGCAGGTTTTCCGGAATGGCGGCGCAGTTGACGGAGATGAAGGGCTTGTCACGACGCAAGGAACGTCCATGGACATAATGGGCCATGACTTCCTTGCCGGTACCGGATTCACCCGTGATCAGGATGCTGGCTTCCGACGCAGCGACCTGATCGGCAAGTCTGACGACATCGCCCATTTTCGGATCCTGGAAAATCAGCGCATGGCTGTCTTCTGCGACGGCCGAAAGAACGGCGGCGATGAGTTCGGCGTCCGGCGGGAGCGGAATGTACTCCTTGGCACCGGCGCGTATCGCGTTGACCGCGGCGCGGGCATCCGTCTCGACACCGCAAGCGACGACCGGAATGCAGATATGTTCGCTTTGCAGCCGGAGAATGAGGTTGCCGATATCCGCAGCGACATCGACCATCATCAGGTCGGCACCGCGCCCCGAGCGCAACGTATCAATCGCCTGGTCGACCGTTTCCGTGTGTGTAACCTTGGCGCCCTTGGCCATCGCCATCTTGGTGGCGGTGGAGAGCTGCCCATTCAGGGTTCCGACGATCAGAAGGCGCATCAGCGGCTCCTCTACTTTCTTGATTCTGTACTTGTTTCTCGATGAGTTGACGTGGCGATCACGATCAGGTCACGCCACCTTTGACTATCTCGGTCATGGTGACGCCCAGTCGGTCGTCGACGACGACGACCTCTCCGCGCGCCACCAGCCGGTCATTGACATAGATGTCGATGGCTTCACCGATCTTGCGATCGAGCTCGACGATCGTGCCGCGCCCGAGCTTGAGCAAGTTCGATACTTCGATATGCGTCTTTCCGAGGACAGCGGAGACGTTGACGGGGACGTCGAACACGGCCTCAAGGTCGTGTGCTGAGCGAACAGCCTCATCGTCACCTTCCTCGACCTGCGCGTTCTCAGCCGCCGCGGGCAATTCCTCGGCATTTGCGAGATCTGGCAGGGCCATTTCTTCATCCTGATCGGCCATCGGATTGATTCCTTCGGAAAAGCACTCGGTTTCAGTTGTGGTCGCTGTCCGCCAGGCCAAATTCGGTCATGGCAAGCTTGGTATTGTCTTGTGCGGACAATGTCGCGACGTAGCGTCCGACAATCTCCGCGATTTCATTTTCAATATCTTCCCGGGATCGCGTAACCCCACCATCGGCCCACTCGACAACGCAGTCGCCGTCACTCATCTCAGGCTCACCGAGAAGGATGATGCGACCGGTCAGGCCCCGCTCCATCGCCATGTGATCTACGACATCTTTCAGCCGGTCAACAATTGCTGCTGATACACGCAACAGGATGTGTGGCTCGCGATTGAGATGGGAAAGGCAGTTACGAACGACGGCTTCGATTTCGGTTTCCGGCCGAGCTGCCATTGTGGCCGGGGCAAGCTTCGTTGCACATACAACGGCCAGTTGCACCGCCTCGGTCGTCAGAGATTTCGCATGAATGTCCATTGCCGCAAGCAGGCTTGCAGCGCTGGAGGCGAGTTCATTCAGCGCGGCATGAATCTGACTGTCGGCGTGTGCCCTGGCCTGGGCCTCACCTGCGGCAAACCCCGATGCATAGGCCTCGTTTCGCGCTTGTTCGACATCGTCCGCAGTGAGGCTACGATGAGTAGCCTTGTTAGCGACGGAACGCGACGCGGGAGCGTCGAACTGGGTGTCGAAAGTGAATTTCACGGCCTGCTTCATCTGATTCATCCGGCGTCCGGTAATGATCTTTCCGTTGTCAGTAGATCAGTTCATTGTCTGCGCCGTCGGCGGCGATCATGATCTCGCCGTTGTTGGCGAGATCCTTGGCGACATTGACCATGTTGGTCTGGGCTTCATCGACATCCTTCAATCGGACCGGTCCCATCAGTTCCATATCTTCGCGAAGGATCTTTCCGGCGCGCTCTGACATGTTCGCAAAGAACAGATCGCGGAGCGTGTCGGAGGCGCCCTTGAGAGCGATCGCAAGTTTATTCTTGTCGACTGCCCGCAACAGAGTCTGAACGGAGCCCGGATCCAGTCGGCCGAGATCTTCGAAAGTGAACATCAACGCCTTGATGCGATCAGCCGACTCGCGGGCTCGTTCTTCCAGTGCCGCGAGGAACCGGCCTTCAGTCTGGCGATCGAAATTGTTGAATATCTCGGCCATGAGTTCGTGGCTGTCCCGCCGATTCGAGCGCGAAAGGGTCGACATGAATTCCGAACGGAGAGTCTGCTCAACCTTGTCGAGTATCTCCTTCTGAACGGACTCCATGCGCAACATGCGTGTGACGACTTCCAGCGCGAAGTCTTCCGGGAGATTGCCCAGGACGCGCGCAGCATGCTCGGGGCGAATCTTGGTGAGAACGACGGCGACTGTCTGGGGGTACTCGTTCTTCAGATAAGTCGCGAGAACGGTCTCATTCACGTTGCCGAGTTTTTCCCACATCGTGCGACCTGCGGGTCCACGAATTTCGTCCATAACGGATCCGACGCGGTCTTCCGGCAGAAAACGCAGAAGGAGCCGTTCGGTCGATTCATAGGAGCCGACAAGTGCGCCGGTCCCTGAAACCTTGGAGGCAAATTCGACGAGAAGCTTTTCGACCGACCCGGCCTGGACCGTGCCGAGCGACGACATGATCTGGGAGAGTTCCCGAATTTCGTCATCGTCGAACATTTTCCAGAGCGGGGCCGCATCGTCCGCGCCAAGCGCGAGCATGAAGATCGCGGCCTTCTGGGGTCCGGAAAGCGTTTTTTCGTCTTTTATTTTCGGTGCAGTCGCCAATGGTCTGTCCTCAAGCGCTTTCGTGCAGCCAGCTGCGCAGGATTGAGATGGATTCATCCGGATGACCGGTCACGAGCTCGCCGATCTTGCGGACCGATGACTGTTTCACCTTGCCCGCCACCTGAGCGATGTCGATCATCATGTCTTCGTTCAACTGTTCGGGGGCGGGCAGTGCGCCCGCTACCGCATCACCATTCTCGTCGGTCATTGCCAATGCGGTTGCCGCGCCGCCTGCCGAACCGGGGAGGGCAGGCCCGCCATGGGGGCGCCCTTGTGCCGTGCCGAGACGTGTCATGAGCGGCCGGAACACAAAGAGCATGGCAATGACAGCAAGGATGGCAAGAACTGCCATCTCGACCATTCGCATGATGTCGGCGCTGGTCAGATCAAAAAAACCATTCTCGGTCGCCGTTTCGGTCCCGGCGTCGAAGCTGGGCGTTGTCGCGAATTGAAGGTTGACGATCTCAACGTGATCACCGCGCGTCTCATCAAATCCCATTGCGGATTTGACCAGGGCCTCGATCTTCTGGAGTTCGACTTCGGACCGCGGTGCATAGGTCGTGTTGCCCTCGGCATCCGTCGTATAGGAACCGTCGACCAGCACGGCGACCGAGAGGCGCGTTACGCGTCCAGGCTCGAGCACTTCCGTTTTTGTGGTGCGGGAAATCTCGTAATTGACGGTCTCTTCGCTGCGCGTGGCTGCCTGACGCGAAGCCGCAGGAGAATCAAGCCCGGCCTGATTGGCATTCGGCAGGTTGTTGCCGACGGTGACGCCGTCATTTCCCGCACCATCCGTGCTCGTCGACGTATCCTCGACCGTCTGCGTGGAGCGTGCAACCTGGCTATTCGGATCGAATGTGTCGGATGTCCGGGTTACACGGTTGTAGTCCATCTGTGCGGTAACCTCGACTCGCACCTTGTCGGCACCGACGACGCGCTGAACGATGTTTTCGACATATGTCCGCAGGCGATTTTCGTAGGTCGAACGGCGTTCCTCGACAGATGACGCCATCAGCGACTGGCTGTCGTCGCCCGTGCCGCTGGCCAGAAGTGTACCGCGCTCATCGACAATCGAAACACGCGAGGGTGCCAGCCCGTCAACGGCCGACGAGACAAGATACTGGATTGCCTTGACTTGCTGTGCTGCAAGCGTGCTACGCGAGACCTTGAGCACAATCGAAGCCGTCGGTTCCCGACGGTCGCGTGAAAAGAGTTCGCGCTCGGGCAGGACCAGATGGACCCGCGCGCCGTCGATGCCCTCGATCGAGCGGATGGTGCGCGCCAGCTCTCCTTCGAGCGCGCGCAAGTGATTGATGTTCTGAAGAAAGCTTGTGGTACCCAACGCGTCAGCATTGTCGAAGATTTCGTAGCCAACGGTGCCGCCGGCGGGCAGGCCTTGTTCGGCGAGAGACATGCGCAGGCGGAGAACCTGGCTCCGGGGCACATAGATCATGCTGCCGTCGCCGCGCAATTCGTAGGGAACTTTCATGGCCTCGAGCGCGCCGATCATTTTCGACGCATCGTCGACGCCGACATCGGAGAACAGGAGCGCCTTGGGTTCGGCACTGTAGCGCAAACCGATATAGCCAAAGAATCCGAGCAGGACCGCGGCTACGAGCCCGAGTGCCACGAGACGTACCGGTCCCAGGGACTGCAGAAGATTCGAGAAGCTGCTCACCAACCCACCTCATGTGCCAGCGCGCAGGATGCAGGTCCGTTTCCTGGATCGACATCCACGCCAGACAACAGGTGAGCGACAAATCCTTTGCCCTCAGAACTCCGGCCCGATTAGCCCAATCGGAGTTCCCCCGTGCCACAGGGCAAAATTTACCGCCTGCAGCCTAAACAGAAGCTTAACGGTCCCGGCAATTTTTGCCGGGTCGTCGCCGGGAACCGATCGAATGAGAAGGACGCCGGAGGAGGGAGGTTCCGCCGGCGCCCTGAAGACAGCAAGTACGCAGATACAATTCTATCTTACTGCCTGTACTGCTGAACCCTGGTTGCGCGAAGTCCGGCCAGACCATGGCGTTCGATCGAGCGCTGCCAGCTCAGGAACTCTTCGACCGTCAGCGTGTACCGGCGGCAGGCATCATCAAGGCTGATGAGGCCGCCGCGGACTGCTGCGACCACTTCGGCCTTGCGCCGTATGACCCACCGCTTCGTGTCGGGCGGGGGCAGGTCAGCAACGGTGAGCGGGCTACCGTCCGGCCCGATCACGTAGTTGACCTTTGATGTCTGCTGCTCACTCATCGAACATTCGTCTCCGTGCTCATCTCTGACCCTCAGACTACGCTGGGCAGTCTTTAAAAACGGCTAAGCGTCGTGGTAAAAATTGTCCGAAATCAAAGACTTAGCTGTTCCATTGCGGGACGCATCCGGGGTCAGATCGGCGTATCTGGCTGCTTTACGGATGTGATCTGCGAATAGCGGATCTGGGCGCCGTTAACTGTCAGCATCGGATCGGTACTGGTCATGTCGATGGCGGTCACAATCCCGGTGGTCCGCGTGTCCACAGCTATCGGTGCGCCGTTCCCCGAATTGGCAACAATCTTGAGAAAGTAGGTGCCGTCTGGCTGGCCAGCGCCGCTTCCGTCCTTGCCATCCCATGTGAACTGATGATCGCCCTTGGCTGCGTCCATCTTTTCGCTGTAGACGGTTGCCCCGTCAGCGTTGATGACCTGGAGCGTGGTATCCGGAGCATCCGCTGCGACAGCAAAGGTCCAGTTGGCGTTGCCGTCCCTGAGGAGGGCACCCGTGCCGGAGCCGGTCACTTCCTTGCCCAGAAGAGAGACGGACTGATTTGAATTCTGGATCGCATAGGCAGTGATCAGCGTTTCGAGATTGCGATTGGTCTGGATCGATTGCTCGACACCCGACATCTGGACCAATTGCTGGGTGAACTGGTCCGAACTCATCGGATTCGTCGGATCTTGATGCTTCAACTGGGTCGTCAGAAGACGCAGAAAGGTGTCGAAGTTTCCGGCCAACGCGGCGGACGCTGTGGACGACTTGTTGCCGCCTGTTGCAGCTTGAACGGCGGCTGTCGCTGAGGCGATGTCCATGGTTGTGACCCTTCTGCGTCAAACGCGAATGTCGATGCCGCCAATGGCGGAAATATTGACGTTGTAGACTGGCGTGGTTGTCGCATCAGCGTCATCCGTGTCGTCATCGGCACGAATTGTCCCGGCGATATCACCACGATCCTCGTTCGCATTCTGATCATGAAGCGAGAAGTTGAGGCTGTTCTCATCGGCCTCCAGCCCGGCATTGTTCAAAGCCTGTTGGAGCGCGCGCGCATCGCGTTGCAGCAGTTCGAGCGTTTCAGGTTTTTCGACCGTCAGGTGCGCCATCACGTGGCCGTCGCGGCGCACCTCCATGCGCACGTCGATGCGACCCATCTCGGGAGGATCCAGCCGGATTTCGAACCGATTAATCCCCTTCTGGAGATTGCGGGAAATCTGCAGCGCTATCGCCATGGCCGGCACCTGCGTCGGCTGTGACTGGCCTGGCAGTGTGCCGATGCGCACTGTTGCTGTGGCTGGTGTCTGTTGCGTACCGCTCGGGAGTTCGCCGCCACGCGGGGTGGGTTGTGTCTCGATCGGGGCAATATTGACGGTCTGTTGGGTTGCTGCGCCGCCGCGCGGGGTCTGGGACGGTGTCGGGACCGGCGGGGCGGAGCTTGCTGCGGCAGCCGTTTGTCTTGCGTCACTCTTCTTGTCGGCCAGCATTTCCGCCACCTCCTGGCCAAGGCCCTTGACTGGCTTGGCTGAGCCGCTGTCTGTGGCCGGGAGAGCTGTGCTTTCGGTATCAGGGGGTGACCCGGCCGCCGTCGTATCGGTCGGCTGCTGCGGCAGGATCATTTGCGGCCGCGGCGCATCGCCTGGAGTAGCGGCCCGAGGCAGGGTCGACTGCGCCTCATTCTTGCCGGTCGCCGCTGCGTCAGGCTTGGTCTGAGTGGAGTCGGCAGACTGGATCGATGCCGGGGTCGATGCGGATTCTTCGGGGCTCGCGCCGGCCTCTGCCGGTTTTGCACCTGCCTCGAGTGCGTGCGGGGCGGCATCGGCTGGTTCCGCGACAATATCAGCTGGAGCCGTGCCGAGATCGACGGGCGTGTCTTCATTTGAGGTCTCTGTCGAGGCGGCGTCTGCTGTGCTGTTTGTTTCGCTCTCGATCGCGGTTGCGGGCTGACTGTCTTGAACATGGTCTGCCGTCGCCGGCACTTCGCTCTCGATCGTGGAAAGAGACTCGTCGGCGTTTGCCGTCTCCAGCGCTACCTCGCCCTTGTCGTCAGTGGTCGTTTGCCGCGGATTCGCCTCACGAGTTGATGTCTCGCGCTCACGCACCTCGTTGTCACGCTGGCTGTGGTCGGTGGCGGGCGAGGAGCGCTCGCGGCGTTCGGCCTGCCGGTCTTCGCGGCGAGCCGGGTCGCTCTGACGGCTGCTGTCGGCCAGATGGCGTGCGAACTCGCCTGCAGCCGAAGTGGTCGAAATCCGGATCGAGTCCGGCTGGATCGATAGCGTATCGGCCGATTTCGTTCGCGGCGTGGCTGAAGTAGGCAAGTCCATGCTGTCACCTGGTTGCAGAGAAAGGCTCGATCTAGGGGAAGCAAGCGGCGGGCCATGCGGCCGGAAGGAATAAACCCAATCAATTCATATGGTTATGGAGTCCCGGGGTTGACCTGACGAGGGATGAGCCCGATATTCGCTGCCGGTGCGGCAGATTCTGCCGGGCCAGCCAGGAAGCGACACCGCAATGGCTTGCGGTGCGTCAGTGCCCGCCTATATTGCGGCCACGCAGGAGACGTCGCAGGGCGTCCATCAACCAGGAGATGCCGGACGAATTCCGGCGGGACGCCATGAGCGCTCTGTTCGACGAAAAGACCGGGCTCAACAGCCTCGATCTTCCGGGCCGTCCGGAAGAGACGCGGGTTGTCGTCGCCATGTCGGGTGGCGTCGACAGTTCTGTGACGGCGGCTCTGCTCAAGGAGCAGGGTTATGATGTCGTCGGCATCACGATGCAGCTCTACGACCACGGTGCAGCGGTCTCGCGCAAGGGGGCCTGTTGCGCGGGGCAGGACATTCACGACGCACGCCGCGTCGCAGAGCAGATCGGCATTCCCCACTACGTGCTCGACTACGAGGACCGCTTTCGTCGTGCCGTCATGGAGGATTTTGCCGATTCCTATATAGCCGGTGAGACGCCGATACCCTGCGTGCGCTGCAACGAGCGTGTGAAGTTTCGTGATCTGCTCGACACGGCGCGCGATCTTGGGGCGGCGGCGCTGGCAACGGGGCATTATATTTCCAGCCGCCCGGGTGCTGCGGGCCGCGAATTGCACCGGCCTGCGGATGTCGAGCGCGATCAGAGCTATTTTCTTTTCACGACGACGCGCGAGCAGCTCGACTTCCTGCGGTTCCCGCTGGGTGACCTGACCAAGCCTGAGGCGCGCGCGATGGCCGAGCGCATGGGGCTTGTTGTCGCTGCGAAGCCGGACAGTCAGGATATCTGCTTCGTGCCGACCGGCCGTTACACGACGATTGTTGAACGGTTGCGTCCGGGCGCAGCCGATCCGGGCGACATCGTGCATCTCGATGGGCGCATCCTCGGGCGGCACGACGGAATTGTCCGTTACACGATCGGTCAGCGACGCGGTCTCGGTCTCGGTGCCAGCGAACCGGACAGCGAGCCGCTTTTTGTCGTCAGGCTCGATCCGGCACGCCGCCAAGTGATCGTGGGCCCGCGTGAAGCGCTCGAAACGCGCCGGCTTGTGCTGCGCGATCTCAACTGGCTCGGCGATACAGCGTTTGAGATGTTGCCCGAGGCGGGCATTGATGTGTCTGCCAAGGTCCGATCAATGCGACCGCCGGTACCAGCGCGTCTTTACCGCACGGCAGAGGGCGCCTTGGTCGAATTGCTCGAGGGCGAGGACGGTGTCGCGCCCGGGCAGGCCTGTGTCTTCTACGATCCGAATGGCGGCACGCGGGTTCTTGGCGGCGGCTGGATTGCACGGGCGGAGAGCCGATGGCAGGTCGCTGCATCGGCGGGCGAAGTGGAACGTTTTGGCGCCCGAACCGCATTTTAGCCGCAATCGGTCCGGATATAGTGTTGCGCGCATGGCGGCATTGGCCGCAGAGTGAGCGCAGGGAAATCGAGGGGTAGGCTGTTTTGAGCGGGATAGTCCGGATAGACGAACAATCGGTGCTGAAGGCCTATGCACGCTGGGCGCCCGTCTATGATTTTTCTTTCGGTCCGATAGCCGATTCTGGCCGCAAGCGGGCCATCGACATCATCAATCGTCGCGAGGGGTCGCTGCTCGAAGTCGGTGTCGGGACGGGTGTTGCTCTGCCGCGATACGCGCCGCACCTCACTGTTACAGGGATCGACCTGTCACCGGATATGTTGCGCATCGCGCGCGAGCGGGTTCGCGAGCGTGGTCTGACCAATATCGAAGCACTGTACGAGATGGATGCCTCCCAACTTCGCTTCGAGGACGGTGCGTTCGACACGGTCGTTGCGATGTATGTGATGACCGTGGTGCCCGATCCGATTCAGGTTCTCAAGGAGCTTGAGCGCGTCTGCGCGCCGGGCGGCGAGGTTCTGATCGTCAATCATTTCGCGCAGGACCATGGGCTGCGCGGCTGGGTTGAGAGCTTCATGGCGCCGGCGGCGCGCGCGCTCGGCTGGCATCCCGATTTCCGCGCCGAAACCATTACAGATGTCGCGACGCTGGAACTTGTCGATACCGTCAAGCTGAAGCCATTCGGGCTTTTCACAATGCTGCGATTCCAGAAGCCGGCGGCTCCGGAAGCGGCTTCGGCCGAGCCGGCGCAGCCAGCCGCCTGACGTCGTCAGCCACCTTGCTTGACAGGTCTTCGTCGCGGCCCTTATATCCGGGTCTCTTTCGGGGGTGCAGCGGCTTCGCCCTGCTTTCCGACGCCTTGGGGCGGAGTAGCTCAGCTGGTTAGAGCAGCGGAATCATAATCCGCGTGTCGGCGGTTCAAATCCGTCCTCCGCTACCAATAAAATCAATGACTTAGGTTTTGGTGCAAACCTCAAAAACCCCTCTGGGGACACTTTGGGGACAGTAAGCTTCAGGACGTGCCAACGAACGGCGCAGCTGGCGCTGCGCTTTATTGGGGTCGCTCACTTTATATCCAGCAAAGTTCTGAGTCCTTATGTCAGCGAACGGTGACTCTTTGAAATGTCGCCGTTCGCTGACATTGGAAGCCCTACACCAGCAGTGAGATGCTTTCTCGATATGAATGTTGACGATGGTTGGTTGAAACGGTTCTGCCGAGAGATGGGATTTAGTGTCCCAAGAGTGTCCCAAGAAATTTTTCAAAGCCTCAAAAACGTGGTGGGCGAGGAGGGACTTGAACCCCCGGCCAAGGCATTATGAGTGCCTTCAAGGGCAAAATGCCCGACAGCCAAAAAACCTAACATCAGCAATTACAACGACTTGTGGTGACGCGGAATTGATTATATTTGTCCGTGTACGTCATTTATTGTACTCTAGTGTCCCAAGAGTGTCCCAAGGATTATGTAAACTAGGTGAGGAAAACATGTTGATATGGCTGTTATTGAGGAGAGAAAGGGCCGGAACGGAGAGCCTGTTTATCGTGTGAAGATACGCGTCAAAGGTCGGCCCCAAGAGTCGCAGACTTTTGAAAAGAAGAAAGATGCGAAGGAGTGGGCTCAAATCCGTGAAGGAGAGCTTAGGAAGGAAGCTGCCCTAGGAGTGGCGGCATTTGCTTCGAGAAGTTTGGGTCAACTCATAGACCGGTACATAAGAGACGAACTGCCGAAGCGAGAGATCGACCAGAACAAGGTGCGCATGCATCTTGAATGGTGGAAGAGCGAACTTGGGGACGTTCAGGTTAGAGACTTAACTGTCTCAAGACTTAGCGCAGCGCGCGACAAACTTCTCAGGACGCCAAATCAGCGCAACGCTCACGCCCCGAATAGGACGGAGTGCGGGCTTAAAAGCCCTGCGACCGTTGTACGTTACATGGCGAGCCTTTCTCACGCGCTTACTGTTGCCGAGAAAGAATGGGAGTGGCTCGCATCCAATCCCATGCACAAGGTAAAACGCCCAAAGCTGCCGACGCCCAATGCGCGGTTCCTGAGTGATGATGAATGCGCTCGCCTGCTGGAGGCGTGCAGGTCAAGTTCATGTGACTTCCTGTATGCCATCGTGGTTCTCGCCCTTTCTACCGGAGCGCGGTATAGCGAGATTATGCATCTACGGTGGCGGGACATTGACTTAGATCGTGGCGTGGCGCGGGTTGAGAAAACGAAGAACAACGAGAAGCGCGCTTTGCCACTTACTCACAAAGCTCTTGAAGTTATGACGGAGCTTCATCGTCGAACTGACCCCGACAAGCGCGACTACGTCTTCCCGAGGCGAGATGGGCTTGCACCGAAGAATATTAGAAAGAGCTGGGAGGCTGCATTGCGCGCTGCTGAGATAGAGAATTTCCGCTTCCATGATCTACGCCATACAGCAGCCAGCTATCTGGCAATGAACGGGGCGACCTTGGCGGAGATTGCCGAAGTGCTTGGTCACAAGACGTTGCAGATGGTCAAGCGGTACGCTCATTTGAGTGACCAGCACACGGCCGCCGTGGTTGAGCGTATGAACAGAGCCATCTTCAAAGAGCCAGCGAATGATAATGACGAGGTCATTCAAGAGACGGATGCGAAAGAGGCGACCGATTGAAATTGTAACTTTCGCGTCTTTCAAATACGCGAAAGTTACAAGAGAGCCGCTTTGCCAGTTGGGAGCTGCTGCGTTCTCGGCAATAGGCCCGACCTGATTTAGAGGACATTTTACCGGACATTTTGGAGCTATGGCGGCAAGAAAAGTGTTCACCTACATGCGCCTAGCATGACCTTAGAAGCGGACATTTAAGCGGACATGCGATAGCCATCGCAAAGCTTTTGCCTCAGTGCCCTATCATTGACAGCAGCTCCCAACGCCATTCACAACCCACAACATTCATCCGCATACGAACGGCAGGAATCTGCCGCTACTGGGGTGTAAAGTGGTCATCGCAATCCCCATATTACAACTATAAGCTGTAATAATAGGAGGATGGAACGATTGATGGTTCAGATGTTCTGACAGTCAATCAGCTGGTCGAAGAGTATCCGGCATTCCCAGAGGCCACGGTGCGGTGGTGGATTTTCAACGCGGAGCGTAATGGTTTCCGGGAATGCCTGCTGAGAGTTGGTGGGCGCGTCTATATCGACCGCCAGGCCTTTATCGACTGGCTGAAATCGCATCGGATTTGATGCGTGACGAGCACGGTGAGGAGAGCTGCGGGAAGCGTGAGCGGACTTCAGTTTTCCTCCCCGCGTTCGCGTTGCGGAACACTGTAGATTCCGACCTTCTGGGTCGAGATATAGTCCTGTGTGTCCTCATCCTCATAGAAGGCTTCCGGCAGCGTTGCTTTGACGGGCTTTTGGCCCGCCAGCCGCAAGATAGCCTTGCCGTCGAAATCCGGCCCCATCAGTTCTTGTGGTGTCGCGAGTTCCCTGTCTGACCCCAACACATCCTTGCGGCGGCCGAGCAGACGGCTGAGATACTCCGCCGTGCCCAGGTCGCCGGGCCGGAAATATATCTGCGCCTTGCAGTTTGCGAGAAGGCTCTCCCATTTTGAGAACGTCTCCCGCAGTTGCGCCAGGTCTTGCACGAAAAACCAGAGCCGGACATTGGCACTGCGGGCAATGGCGACGGCCTTCTCGATCAGCTCCATATAGCCGAGCTGCGGCAGCTCATCGAAGATGAAGAGGTAAGGCCGAAGCGGCTTGGGGTCCTCTTCACCTTGATTCGCCTTGATTGCGCCATTCAGGTGCATGCCCAGCATGACCCGGAGAAGGCTCCGGTAGCTGGCAATCTTGTCCGGTGGAATGATGAGATAGACCGATGGCGTGTCGCCACGCATGAGGCCGTCTTCGACAAATTTACCCCCAAGCGGGAAGCCATGATTGACCATTTGCTCATTGAAATAGGCGCTGGACGGAATGATTTCCGGCGACCATCCGTCGGTGGTGTCGCTGGTCACGCGCTCAACGGCTTGTGAGCGCCATACGTCCAGTTGCGTGCGCGCGACCTGATAGATGGAGGTGCGCATCTTCTCGGACATTTGCTCCAGCGCATTTGCCATCTCTACCAGAGGCTCCTCTTGCGTCGTCCGCATGGCGTCGAGCATGTCCTCGAATTCTTCGACGCTGGGGGAGAGGGCGCGCAGCACCTCGCGTATGTTGGCTTGTCCGCCGGGCCGGACTTTCACCACATATATAATGAGCGCACGCACAAGGTCGCGCGCCGAGCTGTCCCAGAAGTCTTGCTTCTCGGGGACATTGAGAAGCAAGTCGGCAAGCACCCGCGCATCGTCCCAGTCGGCCACAAAGTCCAGCGGGTTGAAACGGTCGCTGTCGCCGTTGTCGTCAAAGGGCGCGAACTTGAACACCGGCCCATGCCAGGATCGCCGCCATGCGGTCTCTTTGTAGACTTCGCCCTTGGGGTCGAAGATGAGGATCGGGCCGTTGTAGTCCAAGGCGGTCGGCAGGATAAAGCGCTGGCTTTTACCAGCGCCGGTGGGTGCGACGGTAAGCAGATGCCCATCCCCACTAAATGCGATCTCGCCAAAGACGTTCGGCTTGCTGGGGTGGGGTATGCGGCCGATGACCATCCGGTCGATAGGCCCTTCGTCCAGGGGCTGCACATAGCCGCTGTTGATGAGATCAAAAGCACTTGCCCAGCAATTGCTGCCACCGGCACCCAGCAGACGCTCGTAGGTCTCTTTCGACAATCTCGGAACGATACGCCCGCGCAGAACCTCAAGGGCCTCGTCCATTTTTCCGAAGCGAAGAGAAACGTGGTACTCCATTAGCCAAAGCTTCTCGACTTCTCCCGACGCTTCAAGAATCTCCAGCGCTTCCTTGTGCGCAGGGTCGATCCGATCGCGCCAATGTTCATCGTCGCGTGGCTTTGCCTTTTTCTTACCAAACAGACCAAAGACCATCGCCCCCTCCTGCGCTGTTCACTTGACTTGTGTGATGCTGAAACCCTAGGCCGAGTCCGTAAGTCATGTCACTCATTTATCCGATGCTCATCAGCCCACGGATAGTGCGCGTGCAGTAAAACCGCGTCTGAAAAAGCGGAGCGATACTCCGCACAGGCGTTGAATCTCCCCGATCTCCCCGGCTTTGCGACCAATCAGCGGTGCAGGCTGTAGCTGCCCGTTGGCGCATATGTCGTGGCGTCCTCCAGCGGTTCGCGCGAGAGCCGCGCATTCACGGCCTTATGTGTTCGGACCATCGCATCGGGTCCCGCATGGGCAACGGCGCGGTGCGTTGCTTTTTCCCCTGGCGCACGGCGTGCGCCATTCCTCGCGGTGCAAAAAGCGCCGTCCTTGCCGTCCTCCACTGTGTTTCGGTTCCTGCGGAATGCCGCCTCCGGTCCTCCGCTGCGCTTTGGCCTCACAAGGCCGCGAAGCGCGCGGCTCCCAACCGCAAAAGGAGGATCGACACATGACATATAAGAGCAACCAACGGGCAGACGTTTACAGCCAGGTCACTGACCGCATCGTCGCCGCCATCGAAGCCGGACAGGGCACATTCCAGATGCCTTGGCATCGCAGCAGCTTCGCGTCCCACCGGCCGCAAAATGTTGCCACCGGCGCGCACTACCGGGGCGTGAACGTGATCAGCCTCTGGGCATCGGCTGAGCTGACGGGCTTCTCATCCGGCCTCTGGGGTACATACCGCCAGTGGCAATCCGTCGGAGCGCAGGTTCGCAAGGGCGAGAAGTCCAGTCTGGTAGTCTTCTATAAAGAGCTTCAGAACGACGACACGCCCGACGCCGATGATGATGGCGAGAACGGATGCAAACGCTTCGTCGCCAAGGCGAGCTATGTCTTCAACGCCGATCAGGTCGACGGCTATACGCTGCCGGCAGTACCGGCACCGGCCAATCCCGCTGAAACTATCGCCCATGCCGATACCTTCATCCGGGCGACTGGCGTTGTCATCAAGCATGGTGGCGAGCGGGCTTATTATGACCGCGTGGCGGATACCATTCAGGTGCCGGAGCGGAACCGCTTCCTTGGCACTGAGACCAGTTCACCCACCGAGAGCTACTATGCAACGCTGCTCCACGAGCTGACGCACTGGACTGGAAACTCCAACCGGTGTGACCGCCAGTTCGGCAAGCGGTTCGGCGACAACGCCTATGCGATGGAAGAACTTGTGGCCGAGCTGGGCGCTGCATTCCTGTGCGCCGAGCTTGGCATCTCACTGGAGCCGCGCGCCGACCACGCCGCATACCTGGGCCACTGGCTTGAAGTGATGAAGGCCGACAAGAAAGCCATCTTCACCGCCGCCAGCCAAGCCGCCAAGGCGGCTGACTACCTCAGTAACCTCCAACCTCGCGAAACAGAGGCCGCCGCTTAGGCGGCCTCTGCTCTTCGGTCCCCAATTTCGCTGTGAGCCGCGATTACTTGCCTTTCAAATTAATGCTGATACTGCCGCAATTGCATCGAAGTTGCTCCGATGAACCCTTGCGGGGGGTAACATACGGATACGCCCCGCATTTCTGGTTCTGGCAACGGATATGGTCAAGCAATGCCTTGTAAGCGTCGACCACTTCCTTGAACTCGGCTTTAGTGAAGTTTTCCCATTCATTGAAGTGGACTGATTTGTTGATCGCCCACTGTTCGGCATCTGTCTTTGTGATCAGCGCTTTGGCCTCGACAAGTAGCGACTCCAACTTCGCCTTGTCCTCATCATGCCCCCATTGTTTTGCGGACTTGATGCCTTTCTCCAATCTATTCTTCCATCGGTTCAAAGTGGGGGGGAGCAAGTCACCAAGGTCATAATTGGCATCGCCCCGATACTCGACGGATGCTCGCAGATTGTCGGCAAGAACTGCGGAGATGTATTCCAGATACCGTCGCAAGAGTGCAGCGCCTTGGTGTACATCGTCTTTGTCGAGTGCGTTATCGATTTCGCTCCAGATATCGGTGTCGTCCCAGATACGCGGCCCGGTGTCGATAGTCCAACCGCCGAAAAGCTGACCACTCTTAATCAACCCCTCCGTCTTCATATACTGCAACCACACCTTGTCATGAGTGGTGAGAATAAACTGCGTGTCGGGGAACTCACTCTTAAGTAACCGGCAAACTTCGCGCCTGTGACCGGTATCGACAGACATCAATACGTCATCGAGAACGGCAAAAGTGAACTGATCTTCGAGTGTGTGCTTCATTAAGGCAAGGTAGAGACACAAGCCCATTCCATCTTGGTGTCCTTCGCTATGGTAAGCGCCAGGTGGGAACGTCCCCCTGCCGTAGAAATCGACGTTGAAGCTCAGCTTCGCAGGGTCTGCCCTCAGTTCACCAATGAACTTGCCTTCATCGTCATTGATCGCCTTGTAGAACTTCGTGAATTCCTTAGCGACTTTGTCGTAGATGTCTTCGAGCACCTTGTTCGACACAATGTTATACTGATCATAAATCTTTTGGGCCGTTTCGTTCCGCACGGCTGTTGCTTTTGCGACTTTTGAAGCTGAGAGAAGTCTCTCATAGCGATCTTGAAGAACGGCCAGGAACTCAATCGCCTTGTCTTTGGCGGCACTGTCGGGCAGAGCCTTGACGGCCTTCTGTGTCTCGTCCAGCCGTGTTTGTGCTTCCGCTGGAACTTTCCACCATTCACTTTCTAGCGCCGCAATGGCGCCTTCAATCTGAGAATGGTCCTCTTGAAACGTCTTCAGCGCTGTAATGGCATCATCAAGGACTTTGGCGTAGGCGTCCAATTCAGCGCGCTGCACGGCAGGTTCAAGTGTCGCAGCATAACCAGCCGCTTTCCGGATTTCTTCTATCCGGTCTTCGATGCCACCAATAGCAACCCCTATCGCCGTGCCGAGACTTTCGAGAAGTTTTCCGATTTCTTCGGCACTAAGGAGCTTGGATTTGAGATGTTCACGCAGTTCATTGACATTCCAAGGTTTGTCGCATAGCGGACATGCATCTTCGATAACCAGATCAAGCCCGACCGTGATCAAGTTGTGCGCCCGCGCAAGGGACAATGCTTTTTCGTCGTCTTTCAGTTTATTCAAGGCCGCGAGAGCGTTCTTTCTATGCTCCATGAGATTCGCGGATTCGCCGGACTGAATTGCAACGGTCAGCGCTGCGAGGTCGCCAAGAGCGACGTCTTTCGCGATGCCAATTTTCTTGGCATCTTTGCCTTCTTCTGCCGCGCCCTCCCTGAATGACGTTTTAGGGGTAAGTTCGGTAAGCGTCGGCAAACCGAGAATGTTGCGCTGCGTGTTTGCCTTCTCCAGTACTTTCTCTCGTTCAAGTTCCGGGAGATTGAGCGCGCCCTTGAGATCGGTCTCGGCGCGCAACCGCGCGCGTTCATCTTCCTCCGCTTCCCGCTTACATTTGTTCGCGTAACTCATCAACGCCCGGCGCAAGTCCCCGACGTGATCAAGGCGCAAAAGGGTCTGGACGTCGGTGGAGCGCTGCGCGGGCGGGGTAATGATGTATTTGACAATTTCCCGACGCGACAATGCAAATTCCGGATGGGATTTCAATTCCTTGATGATCGCATCGATTGCCGGATCAGCCGGTTCGATGGTGACGTTGCTCGGACTCTTGACCGACCGTGTGATTTTTACATCCTTTTTCAGAGCCGGAACCGTTGCGGTGATCGTAACCTTGGCCTTGTCAGGATTCCCGCGCATGTCGACATGAGGGGCATGCCCCTTCACGCTGAGTTCACCCTGACCTTGGCCGGACAATCTCGTGACGTTGCCTGTGAGGCAAAATTCAATGGCATCAACTACACCGCTCTTGCCGGTGCCATTTGGGCCGCAAATCCCGAAGTTCTCGCCGCGAAGATCAAGGTCGAGCTCGCGGATTCCACGAAACTCTTCGATGTGAATGGTCTTTATACGGATCATTCTTTGTTTTCCGTGGGCGGAAGGGAAAGGGCTGTGTCAATATCCTCCGACTTTGGGACCTTCCCTGTTCGCAAGAGCTTTTCGAGGCTGTTGACTGCCTCACCGTTGATTGAATTATCCTCTTTAAGTGTGTCAAAAAACTCATCAAGAACTTTGGTGACGGTTGGAGACATCGGTTCAATTTGAGCTTTTGGCATATCGGTATGTGTCTTCTAATAATCTGGGTTAAGGGTTAATGCGCAAAGAAAAAGGAGTGTCAGTGTACTGCATTTCTCGTCAATTTGTAAGGCGCATGTAGTTGGGCCCCATCAATGACTTTCTCTGCTGTGATAGGGTTGTGGGATGTTGTGTGGGAGTTTATGTGCCAACGAGAGGGCGATGGTGGAAGAACCTAAGAGGATAAAGGCGTTCCGCCTTTGTATAGCCAGAGACATACCGAAGTTTCCGAACGACAAAGCCACGCTTACGGTGCTGGAGCAGAAGCCGCTTGCGTCGCTATTGATCGATTATGCCAATTGGGCAATTCGCTACATAGCTCCTCGTCCAAGGAGGATAGTAGTTGAGGAAGCGGCATCGACTGATCCGCGTTGGCAGATTCATGAGGCCGATATTCGAGTCATTTTGCAAAAGGCGGGGAAGGGTGATGATCTAACACCTTATCTATCACTTCAGCCGCACACGCGTGGATTTACACCGTCTTCGTCGGGAACAGGCCCCAACGTTGATCGATGGGCAGATAAAGACTTTTTACTCAACGCAATGGGCTTCCATCATCTTCATCTGGATGCTGCTCCGAGCAATCAGATGAGATCGGATGATGTTCTTTTTGTGCGGGTTGATCGGGACACCTTTACGGTTGCCGGAATCTTCAATCATTCGGTCTTTGAAGCAACGTCGGTTGACGTGCCGATGACTACCGAGCGCGAGCGTCTGTGGGAGATTTTTGACGATCACACGACACGGGGGGTGCCTCCTGGCGCGGTAGTGGTCTCTTCAGCGATCGCCACATCTGGACATCCGATTTACATCGTGCAGCTAGCGATGAATTACGCGCGGGTAGTGAGAGAGGTTGACCCCAAGCTAGACGATCTTGCTTATGTCGGAGAGCTTTATCGCCATGCGGGCTTGCAGTCGCCTGCGAAGATGAAGCTGAAATGGCACTTGCAATTTCTGTCGCTCGGGGTGTTGGACGAAAGAAATAACTTGTTCATTTCCCTGTGCAACGGGCCGAACTAGATGGCTCGTCAGATTTGGTTTGGTCAGGGGAAGCTTTCCCCTGACCTCAATTGATATGCCCGCCGACACACAGGGCAATCCACAACATTGTCGATGCGCCTTTTTGGGTCACTACTAGTCGATGATCTTCATGGCTTTTGCTGCCGTCGGCAGATTTTTAAGAATTGCTTCAATCGTCATACCTTCGGCATCCAGGCGTTGCTGTGCTTCTGATCTCCAAATTAAGTCTCCTTCGCCTGGAAAGCTCCCCTTCATCTCACGCAGCACGACGATTGCGTGTGTTGCCCAAGCGACAAAGTCACCCGTTGACCAATAGCGCACGGCATCGAGGTGCGGTGCTGCCCCAGACTTCGCTTGCGTGCAGGGCGTTACCAAAATGGGGACAATCTCCATGCTCTCAGTGCCTGGGATGTTTGCCTGTATCCACTTGGGATGACCTGCCGCTTGACGAGCTTTGATTGCGCCAAAGATCGTTGTTTCTTTCCCGTCCGCATGGTCCTCAAATACGATGCCGATCTTCTCTCCTAGCCACCATGGATCAGGTGCGGCATCACCCTCGTCGTTCCCAGCGGCAAAGCCCAGCATTGTGCCGAGTTCGACTTGCGCAGATTCAAAAGTCTTTGCGTCAGCCAATTCCTTTTGAATCTTTGCAGCCTGCTTTTCAAACTTGTGGTTTGTAACTGTTCCCATCGCCAAAAATTGTTGCTCAATCAGTTCGACCTGCTTCAGCGTTTCTGAGTGGTCGATTTCGGCTTTCTCAGACGGGGCGCCGACAGCCTTTGCTAGGGTGTTCAGCCACGACACGGACGGTGCGGCCTTTTTTGCTTGTGCAAACTGTTCAAGCGCCGCTTGAGATTGTCCATCTCCGGGGCCGGTTGAAAGGCGGGATGCTGCTGAGCCAGCCAGATAGTGCCAAAGAGCTCGGTATCCTCTTAGGTCCCCATGCTTTAAACAGGCCAGCACTGTGCGCGCTTCACCAAGAGCTTTTGTATCGTCGTGGTTCCATAGCGCTTCTTGGTAGGTGACTTCATGCTCCACGGCATTCGATAACTCGTCCATCGCGGGGAAGGCTGTTTGGCTGAATTTCGGGATGTCATCGCGGATCATGCTATCCGCCTTACCCCAGTCCTCACTGTTCTCCATGAACATGTTGAAGTTTTCGAGAAGTTGCTCGTCTTTTATGCCCGTAGACTGAGTTACGCCGAATGACAGCTCAGCCTGAAGCTCCGGGTTGAAGTAAGTCCATCGTCTACTGTCAGCCAAAAAGTCGACCAGTTCTGTGCCGGTTATAAAAACGGTCGAGCGATCTTGAAGCGCTCTTGTGCAACGACCTGCGGCTTGAAGCACCCGCGTTTGTATCCGCTCATTGTAGAGTGCGGAGGCTCCCATCTTCGACATAATGAAACGCTCTTGAGCGTTCATTGCCCGAGGCAGGCCGTCTAAGCAAAGCAGCCGACATTCGTCACCGGGGAAATCGATTCCGTCATATCGGTTGGCCAAAATAGCGACAGCCTTTTCGCTCTGAACGAATGGAGCTTTGTCCGCCTCTATGTGATCCTTTGTGAAGACCTCAAAGCTGGGAAGGCAATCGTTTATCTGTTCTTCATGCGCCTCAGCGCTTGCCAGTGACGGCGTCAGCATCACCGACCGTCCCGCGCGTTCTTGCATCGCCATTCTCAGAGTTTCAGTCTCTTCGCCTGTCAGAGAAAGGCTCGGGAAAACAAAGAAGCGCCGTCCTACACCGGAACTCTGAAAGCCTTCCGGCGCAGACAGACGGTCAATATGCTTTCGGCCGGTTAGGCGTTCCAGATCACCACCAGCACCGAGTGTAGCGGACATGTAGATGCGTTGTCCCGCATTCGCGAAAGGCGCGTGAAACGCGGTGGGCGGAATTAGCGGGCGGATCAAGATTTCGCGAGAACCGAGGTAGATGTGGCACGCATCCAGATGGTCACGAATAAGGGCCCACGGGTAATACAGCTCTGGGTTTTTCCGATCCGCGTGGGCATCAATGATCCCCACGAGGTCTGTCTGAAGCGACTGCACTTGCGGCGAGGGCATTTTCTCTACCCACGTCGCATCTGCTGGTCCCATCCATTCGCCCGTCAGCCTTGAATAGTCTTGGGGATCCAAATGGGGACGTAGATACTCGGCGAGTGCAGCGTGGAGAGGGGTGTTTGCCGGAATTTCAAGTGACCACATCTTGGCGATGTAGTTCTCTGCCGCGTGAGCGTCGTCGATCACGATTAGGTCGGGGTTGTCGAAGAACGGGTTGGTGTTGAAAAGGCCCGAATAGGTGCTAATCGCAATCTTTGCGCCAGTCATGTAAGCCGTTTTATCCGCAGGCGCAAAATCCTCTTTACGGCCAGACAGGTCGACAACGTCTATGCCGTACTGGTTTGTTGCCTGAAGAACTGTCTGGCGTACGAGCTGTTTTGTAGGGCAGAGATAGACCGCTCGGTTGCGATGCTTAATGCGTCGCCAGTCGGCGATCAGAAGTCCAACTAACGTTTTTCCACTACCGGTCGGTAGTTGCAGCGCTACATCCGCCTTTGTCTCAAACTCAGTCGCGTAGACCTCAAGCATTTCCTTCTGGTGCGGCATTACATCAGGAAGCTGCCGCTTTGTGAGCGTCTTAAAATGTGCGGCTGGATCGTTGGCAGCTGTCTTCGAGTGTGGGGTGGTCTTAAATGCCATTGCTCTTCATTCTCTTTTAGATTGTCCGTCTCGTTATATTCATAATGTAAAATATTATTATCTCGTATTTAGTTCGGGGTGTCACAGGTTTACTGACGCCTAGGGGAAAGCCTTCCCCTGCCTGCAACCGCTTGCAGCGTTTTCCGTCACCCCTTCGAGCGGGGACACCCCGCAACGCCCCGGTGAGAGTCGGTCACGAGTGACCGGCGTTTTTGTTTGGTGCGCCTGCTTTGCGGCGCGTTGACCTCCCAGGTTCAGCTTATGCCGGAGGCCGACGGCCGCCCAAGGTCTCCGGGCGGCACGGCCCGCTCCGTTCGCTTTGCTCCCGTGTTGTGCCGCCGCGCGTTCACGCCCCTTACGGGCGGCTTCCGGTTGCCGTCGGGCTCCGGCGCGAGCGCATATGAGCATTTCAATTACACAAGGTTGATCGCTCGCCGCTGGGCAGGAGGTAACGCGCGGGGGAAGGGCCCCTGCGGGAAATCTCTACAAGGAGCGATTGACCATGAAACTTCTGACAAAGGAGCAAAGAGAAAGACTACTCAAGAACGGGGCCGCTAACGCTGCCCGGTTGGCGGAGCCGGACAACGAAGGGGAGACGCACGACTTCTACCCCGTCGTGAAGCTGTTCTGCCCGTGGGGCGGCGGCACCTGGCTGCTGACGGAGCTTGACCCGGAAGAGCCGGACATTGCCTTCGGGCTGTGCGACTTAGGCGTGGGGTGCCCGGAGATGGGTACGGTGCGCCTGTCGGAGCTGGAGGCCATCCGAGGGCCTGCCGGTCTACGCATTGAGCGTGACCGGTTCTTCAAGGCGAAGAAGAGCCTGTCTGCGTACGCCAGCGAGGCATCGCAGCATGGCTGCATAGTTGTCTGATGCTGGGCCGGTGAATTGGCCGCTGCGCTGAGGCGCGGCGGCCATTCTCGTTTTAGGAGGTGGGCAGAGGAGTGTCGGAGGTGATTGCGCCGGTTGGTGTGGGGCATAACGGTTGTTCTCAGTGTGCAGAGCGCCCTAAGATATTTTGGGTGCTACGGTCGGGGGGAGCGATGCGGCATTTTCTTATCATCACATGCCTTGCGGCACTGACGTGCGCGACCGCGCCAGTGCAGGTGGTGCTCGCTCAGGCGGATTCGCCAATTGTCGAATCCGAAGTAGAGCCATCACCTGAACCTAGTGAAGAGACGCCAGGTGAATCTACCCCTTCTGAAGAGGGCGGCCCTAAAGCAGAGCAGAACGATAAAGAGCAGAAAGAAAGCGGTGTGTCGCTGTCGCTCAGCGATCCGCTGACGATAGCGCGGTTTGTCGTCACTCCCATATTGCTCTGGATTTTGAAAAACCTCGTTTCCTATTCCTTTCGCCGGATGCATATCGCTCGGACAATTTATGTGGACGTGGAATATCAGCTTCGGTTTCTCAATAGAGCTGTTGAAGAACTGGAGAAATGGTTTGGTGGCTTGCGCCAGTGGCCGCCAGTTGTGGGATATCTAAGGCTGAGTCCGGATCGGCACTATGTGTATCCTTCGATACAGACAGAGATTTTAGAATGCATGTGGGGAGAGGAGATTACTGCTGTCCGTTTGTTCTACCGTGACATGGAACAGGTGGAGCGGTGTGCAGAGAAAATTGCGGGATTCGCTGATAAAGCCTATGTGCGCCGCCATGCACACCTTCTAAAAGAACGAATTGAGAAGGTGCGGAATGAGGCCGAGTTAAAGAGAGCGGTAGAGGCGATTGATGAAAATCTAAAAGTCCTAAGCAAGATCAGAGACTTCTGGGTCAAAGAGGTGGGGGAGCACGCGGAAGGAAAAAATCGCAAAATAAAATGCAGGGTACTGAAGTTTTTCGGCAATAAGAAATGCAAGGAGAATACGGGTAGAGGGAATCCCTATAGGAATGTGGCGTCCCAACTTCTGTACTCACCTTGGGTATGGCATGCGCTCTTCACTTTAGGATGGGCCTTGCTCATCTTTGCGGCTTTGGTGATTCTATTCCAGCCTTCCTATCTTAGTGACATTGGCGAGATCGTCTCGGATCGTTGGATGGCGCTACTTCCGTTTGTGATTCCTATTTTTGCGGCATTGGAAGTGAAGCGCCGTAGTGATGGAAGAATTAAACGGAAGGTCGTGTCTGAGCATCCTTCACTCAAGACAACAGCCTCGCCCAATTTGGACGAGGCTGTTCCCACTAACGATCTTCAGAATAAAAAAGTTCATTGATAATGATATGGAAGAAGATGGCGGTTGCCACCACTGCCGCTGGACCGAACGCATGGTACTTGAACCAAAAAGGGGATGCGATGAACATCAAGAACGCAGTCTCGATGTTCGCTCCCTGGCCACTGAGGTGCCAAATGTAGAATGATACGAGGATGATTGTGTTTACAAGGCACGAACAAAACGCACCATACAAGCGGACAAAGTGGTTGCTGCTTAACTGTTGAACAACCACAAAACCAAGCGTGCCTGTGTAGGTCAGTATTCCAACAAAAGTGAGGAGTTGAGCGTTGGGAACGAAAAGCGTGCCTAGGCCGATGCCAACGAAAAAGGCAATAGAAGTGGCAACAGACGTGGCGACGAGTACGATCAGTAGGTTCAACAGTAGGTTCAAGATGGTGTTGCAAAGGATTTTGAGGGCTTTGTTCATTTGAACAGAATCCTTTCCCACCTCAGGTGAGGTGTGGGTCAATTCTGAAAAGGGGAAAAGGTCGAGAGATATAATTCGTACGCAGAATAATATCTCAACCTTATCGTATTAACAAATATTTTATGTGAAATATGAGCACGCCTAATCGAGACCCGTCCCTGACCATTGAAGAGGTGAAGGCCCGTCACCGGCGGTTAGCGATCTTGCGGGCGTTGGCGGGAGCGACGAGCGGATCAGCTAATCTATTCGTGTTGCGGAACTGGCTGCCGGAGCTGGGGCTGGCGGTTGCGACGGATGAACTGCGTGCGGACATTCGCATGCTGGAGGCTGCCGGGCTTGTCGTATTGAAGGACGACCACGACGCTTGGCCGTTCACGCTTACCCAGCGCGGTGAAGAGGTGGCGCAGGGGCTTATCACTGTCGATGGTGTTGAAAAGCCTTCTCCTGATTGCCCGTATTAGCGTTTGAGCCGGAGCTGGTTTCCGCCGTCGTCAGATTCATGACCCGAGTGGCCGCACCTGTTTCGTCCTTTGGCTGACAGGCCCGCTCCCAGGCGCCTTTCCTTTTCATGGCATCCCTGCACGCGGCGGCGGTCGAGCCAACCGGCATCCGCCAGCTTTTTCCCCAGCTTGCCCCGCCTTTGGCGGTGCGGCGCTTTCCTCGCGGTCGCTGCGCTCCAAAAAGCAGGCGGCTGCCGGTCTGCCGCTGCGCTTCGCCCTTCGGGTGTCTCCACCGCCTCAATCCGCGTGCTCTCGGTCGGCCATCGGAAAGGCCGCATGGGGCGGCCCCGGAAACAGACAAAGGAGAATTGAAACATGACTATCATCGGAACATTCACAAAAACCGACAACGGCTACACCGGCGAAATCAAAACGCTGACAATCAAGGCCGAGGTCACACTGGTTCCCATCAACAGCGACAAGGCAGGTGCGCCGGATTTTCGGATCATGGCTGGGGACGCGGAACTGGGCGCGGCGTGGAACCGCACCTCGAAGAAGGACAAGCCCTTCATCAGCTGCAAGCTGGACGATCCGAGCTTCACAGGCCCGATCTACGCCAGCCTCTTCGAAGGCGAAGACGACAAGTTCGTCCTCACCTGGAAGCGCTAACTATCGCGACACGCCGCCCGGTTCACCGCCGGGCGGCGGTTGTCCCTCAACAGAAAGAAAGGACTTTTGTCATGGATAATCAGAACGAACAGACGTTCACCGTCGCCGTAGAGGAGCTGGTGGTCTACCAGTACCGCGTTACCGCGCCGGACGCTCAAAGCGCCGAAGCTGCCGCAGTGGAGATGTTTGCCAGTGGCGAACTGCCAAATAACGGGCCGTGCGAAGGCGAGCAGCATGACCTGCGTGCCGTGGCGCTTCGTGAAAATGCCTAACGGATCAAGGCGGCTTCTATCTGAAGCCGCCTTGCTTTTGCTGTCGCAAATGAGTTGGTGGCGACGATCATCATCACCATGACGACGACGATATCATCGTCGCCATGGCGATGATTAGCTTGGGGTGTCGGTGCCACGTCCGTTTGCCGTCACCAGCTCCCCGATGAACCGGGCAAACGGGCGAATATCCTGCCCGACGCTGGCCGCTTCGAGCGCGGCCATATAGTCGTTGCGACGCTCCACCGGAATGATCGTCCAATTATACCCGGCAGACGCGAGCATCGCGTTCATTAGGAAGCGGCCCATGCGGCCGTTACCATCCATGTATGGATGGATATAGACGAAAACAAAATGCCCCAGCACGACACGAGAAGCAGGAGTTTTTTCATTCGTCAGCAGTTCAAAGAATGCCTCCATCATGTCCAATACGGCCGCAGAAGACGGCGGCACGTACATAGAGTTGCGGAGATATACCGGGCCTGAGCGGTATCCGGCGAGATCAGCGGCCTTTGCGAGTCCTGCTGCAACGCTTGGACTAAAGAGTTGTCGGTACCAATCGCCGTGATCGCGCTCGACAATCATGCCGGGGTTTTCGCCTTCAAGAATGGCACGCAGGCTTTCGCGAACAGCTTGGAAGGCTTCCCAGTAGCCGCGTGCAGCTAGCGCATTGCGATGGTCGCGGTCTTCGGTGTTTGTGTCCGGGTTCCAGTTGCCGTCCCTGACTTTCTCAATCAAAGCCGGGCTTACCCGATAGCCTTCAATAGAAAGCGAGTGATAAGCGTCTGCCAGGTAGGCATCATCCACCCGCTTGAGGTAGGTCTCAATGTCATTGGGGCGACTCGGTGGGGTGGGAAAGGCGTCGGCTATGTCCGCTGCCATGCTCTGCCACATCGCACTTATCCGGGCTTTGTACGCAGACGCGCTTTGCGTGAACGGCGTTGGTGACGGGGCTTCAAATGGATCGCTTTCCGGCGCGCTGTGGCCAGCGGCGCGCATGGCCTTGAGGATGTCATCGGCAACCCGGTCTTTGCCGATGTTGCGGAATGCCCCGGCCAGCCGTCCGGCAATGCGGCTGTGTCCGCCGTCGAGAAGGCGTGGGAGAATTTCAGAAGCGTTGCGGATCATGCTCAAGGCCGCGCGGGCCTCATGAGGGTAGCTGCTGAAGAAGCCCGGCCCGCAGTCGATCAGCGCGGGAATGATTTTATACACGCGCAGGCCGTCGAGGATGTCGGTATGTGCGGGCGCGGGAACCCCGGCCTTGATATCCATGAGGGACGTGCCGAAGGGTAGCTCCAGAATGTGCTTAGTGCCGTTGGGTGAGCGCACAAGGAGCTGCCGGGGGACCGTTCTATTGCCGGTATGGAGGACGAGCGATTGCTCTGGTGACAAGCACCATGCATCGCCAAAGCGTTCGGTGAGGTAAGCGGCGCAGAAGTCCCAAAACGAAGCGTACCAAGCCGTGCTCTCGCCGGTTGGTTCATCGGGGCGGGAGGCGATATACCAGCCCTTCATGACCGGCTGAAGGAACCCCGCCTTTATCAGGCGTTCGCGGTGAACCCGGCTCAGGTCACGGGATTGGATTGCAACCACGCCGCGCTTCTGCAAGGCATGAAGCACTTCGAGGCTGGCAGCCAGTTTTTCGGCGGCGCTAGGCATCAGAGATATCCAATCATTTAGTCGCTTATTAAGTTATACCATATGTCGCATATTGTGTACTCAAAAAGTCGCCTATCGTGACTTGCAGTTAGTCGCATATCTTGTTTTGTGCTCCTCCATTAACCCAAGCGGACCCCTGTCAGCCGCTTTGCGCCTGACATCGGAATCCCTGCTGGCGGGCATTGAGGAGTGTTGGCGGTCCCATATGGGTGTTGTTATTGTAGGCTTTTTATTGCTAATGTTTGAGTGCAATTGTTCCTTGGTTCCCGCGTAACTCCATACAGTGGAAGAGGAAACTTTGTTTCAGTAGGGAGGCAAGATGTATTTTCGCCTACAAAAACCCCTCGCACGGACGGCTGCCGGTGGCAGTGCCATCAGACGTGCTGTGAGGGGCTTTCAGGCGAAAACTCAGCCACATTCGACCACCTGGCGGGGTCTCAAGGGCTTCGTCTTGCTCGCAAGCGAGGGGCGCATTCTGCGCCTTACAACGGGGCGTTACGGCGATGGCACGGCCGCGTAAGAGTGCGGCAGAGAGGCGCCGCCACGTTGTAAATATCCGCCTCACGGATGCGGAGCTGGCGCAGTTGAAAGAGCATGCTGCCGCCGCGGGGATGCCTTTCGGGCGTTACGCGCGGGAGACGGTTTTGGGCAAACGCCCCCGCGCCCGACCGGCCCAACTCATCATCTTTCAGAAGCTGCTCTATGAGTTGCAGTCGGCAGCGACCAACTTCCAGCAGCTTGCGGACGTGACCGGCGAGGAGGTCTATGCCCGCTGGGCACGCTACACCGGCGGGCAGTTGGTGGAGCAACTGCTGGGCCGCAACGATCTCGCTGAACTGATCGAGGCGCAGATCGAGCCGCTCAACATGGCCGGGCATACGGTCAACCGGCTGGCGCATATGGCCAACAGCGGCCACGATGTGCCTAGCCAGCTTCGTGATGAAGCGTTCGAGGCCATGCGCGCGGCGCTGGAGCCGTTGCATGAAGCCTCAGTGGCACCAACAGCCGCCAACAAGTCGCCGAAAGAGGGCGCACCGTCGCCCGGCCCGTTTCACGAGCCGCCGTCACGCGGGGGGAGGTGATGGATGCGCTTCAAAATCCCGAAAAAGCAGCCCGCGAACTTCCGCGCATCGGCGCTTTATCTGTCGGGCAATACCGCCAAGCTCAGCCCCGATCGCGTCGAGTGGGTTGAGACGCGCAATCTCCAGACCGAAAGCCCCGAAGCCGTCGCCGCCATCATGGCGGCCACCGCCGCCCAGTCCACCCGCTGCCGCAATCCGGCCTACCACTTCGTGCTGGCCTTCGACCCGAAGGACGCCAAGGCCGGAAAGGTTGACCCCGGCATCATGCGCGAGATCGCCATCGATGCCATCGAGCGCCTTGGCCTGAGCGACTATCAAGCTCTCATCTATGCCCATCGGGACACCGAGCATCCGCACATCCACTTCCTGGTCAACCGCATCCACCCGCAAACCGGTAAAGCCTACAGCCGTCACAATGACGGCAAGCGCCTCACGGCGCTGGTGCGCGAGATCGCGCGCGAGCGCGACCTCAACATCGCCAAGGAACGCGGGCGGGACAAAGCCCGCATCCCCGAGCAAGAGCTACAGGAAGACTTTGGCGATACCCGCGCCACCGTGACGGACGCCGAGTATTGGCTGGCCCGGCGCAACAACCGCCCGCCCATCCCGGATATGAGCTGGGAAGACGTGAAGTCACTGCGCGAGCGCGTGGCCCCGCACTTCTACAACGCCACGTCGTGGGCTGACCTGTCCGCGCGTGTTGGGGCTTATGGCCTCCAATTGCAGCGCAAGGGAAGGGGGCTCGTGCTGGTGCGCGGGGACGAAGCGGCCAAGCTTTCGCTAATGGGCAAAGGGGTGCGGCTTACGGAACTGGAAGAACGGTTCGGCGAGACGTTTAACGACTGGGAGTTGACGCGGATTGACGAGCTTGTGGCGGCGGAGAAGCGCAAGCACCCCATCCCCGGCAGCGAGAACATGACGCCCGCCCAACTGCGCCGCGCCGACCGGCTTCGCGCGGCGGAAGAGCGGGTCGCGCGCAAGAAGACCAGAGACGCCATGACCGAACTCGATCACGCGCAAATGTCTGTCCACTACTGGAAAGGCCTGGACGCGCACTACCGGTATGGCGAGAGACGGCTGTTCCGCGCTGAGCGGGATGCAGCCTACGCCCACAGTCGGCATGACCGCGCGACGAAGTTTGAAACACGCTGGCGGGAGAGCTTCCGGGAGTCGCTTTCGGTCACGTTCAAAGACCCGGCCAAGGCCGAGCGTATTTGGATGAAGATGGAAACGCAGTTCGGCGTTGAAGAAACCGCCCGCATGCTCAAGGAGAAGCCCGGCCTCGCCGGAGGGCTGCGTGGCCTGAATGTCGGCATCGCCAAGGATGAAACGCGCAAGAAGGCGGAAGTGTCTCTGCGTTACCTCAAACACCGGCGCAGCCGCTGGCACAGGGCGCAGCAGGACGTTAGCCACTGGAACGACAAGATCGAGGACGGACGCCGGCAGGTGAAGATTGCCAAACGAGACTTTGAGCTGATCCACCAGCGCACCGGCACCGATGCCTATTTGCACAAGATGCTGGAAAGAGCGCTTGAGCGCCGCGCCGCAGCCCTGTCACGGGTGACGGAGAAGGCCATTCGCGCCAGCAACTATGCCTACGACTACAAGCGCCAGCTCGTGCGTGCGCTCCATGAGTACGAGGAGAACAGCCGGAAGAATGAAAAAGTGAAAGAGATGGAGAGGGAGATGCCGTTCCCGCGTTTCTGAAACGACGGGTTTGGAAAGTTGATAGACAACTGAAGCCGCGCCTTGCGGGCGGCTTCTTTCATTTGTTTGGCAAAGTGCTAGTGTCGCGGTGTGACCGAATCCCCAATTTTGTCACACAAATCAACCCCCTATTTTCCCATTTCCGCCTTCCAGAGTCGGCTCGCCAATTTGCGTTCTTCCGTGCCAATCGCATCGGCGTAAATCGCTGTGGTTGCCATGTCTGCATGGCCTAGCCAACGCTGCACCAGATTAAGCGGAACGCCTGCTTCGAGCGCGGCAATGGCAAAGCTGTGCCTGAGGCCGCGCGCGTTGGCATGCGGGCCTGACACCTTTGCAAGCTCCATCGTTTCGGTGATGCGGCGGTAGGCCGTCATGCGGCACCAGCTCCAGAGAGGGCTGGTCTTGTCACCCTGGGCGATGCCGTCAAGCGCGGCGATCAACTCCTTGCGCACCGGCACCGCCCGGTAGATGCCTTTCCGGCGCTTTTTCAAGCTCTCGAAGATCACAACGCCCCGGCTTGGATCGATCCGGCTTGCGGTCAGTTCTAGTGCTTCCGTAAGGCGGCAGCCGGTTTCGGCGATGAGCCAGCAGAGTGCGTGCACGTCTGCGGAGCGCTCGGCAGCGGCAGCCATAAAGGCGCGGCGCTCCTTGGCTGTCAGATATTTCCGGTGGCCGGACTGGTCGTACAGGCTCCATTGCTTGTGTTGATCGTTGTTGAACTCGGTCTCTCCCTTATGCGGCATTTCATATCTATCCAGCCTAACAGGTTCGCGTGGGTGCAGTGACCGAATTGGGGATTCTGTAACTCCATTCTTCGACGTTCCGTGTTCAGCCGAACACACTGCCAATAGGTCTACGGATGAAATCTCAATCTATAAACACCAAGCCGCTCGGCTTGAAAGTGCTGGCGGTAGCCGTTGGCACGCTCGCACTCGCCGCCTGCGGCGAAGAGCAGGCGACCTACACCGCCGCAGAGGAGGCGAAGGCCAAAGAGATGGGCATGAAGCAGTGCCTGTCAGTCGGCGGATCAGAGGCACTGTGCGAATGCACGGTAGCCAAGATGAAGTCGATGAAACAAGAGGACTACGCCATGTGGGTGAAGCTCGCCGTGGCAGCCGAGGGTTCGACTTCGGCGCGTGAGAGCGCCGAGAAAACCGGCATGTCCGAAGAGGAACTCACGAAAATCGCAAGCCACTTGGCGGTTGAAGGTATGCGTGTCGGGATGCAGTGCGAGCAGGAACTCACTCAGTAAGCACTGACGTTTGTTCACGAGCCCAAGGGGGGAGTCATGAAAAGCTTATGGAGCCGCAGTGCGGTGGTGTCAGTGACCAGTGTTGTGCTGCTTGCGGGGTGTGGAGAGTCGCAAACCCCTGAGGAAGCCTACAACGCATGGGAGAAGGAAGTCTTCTGCGGCCTGCTCGATGATGAGGAAATCGTGCAAGAGCACATGGCCGTGTCGGACGCATCCCGCACCTATGTGGCCCAACTGCGCCGCAACTGGGAGCGCGCCAGCTACGCCACGAAAGTCAGCGAGTGTCATGGCTGGGATGACGAGAAGAGGATCGCACAGACACGAGCCGTGGAGATCAGGCCGGGCCTTTGGCAGATCGAGGGTGAGACTGTTCAACCCGGTCGCTTCAAGAAGGTAGAGGGTGTTCACGTCGCGCGCATGGACGGCGGCGATCTGAAAGTCGTGCCGGGCAACCCGTAACTCAGACTTGGTGATGAAACTTCTGTCACGCGTGCAACAAGCAGGGGGCTGCTATGCTTTTGATCATTATTCTTATTCTGGTGGCTTTGGTGCTGCTGGCGATTTTGTCGTCAATGGGGCGGCGCAAGACGGAAGATCGGACGAGTAGGGTGGCTGCGGCCAACCATGAGCGTATCAAGCGCGAAGCGCCAAGCAGCACCTATGCGAGCATGGGGCCGAATGAGTTTTTGGAAGAGTACAACCGCTTCTTAAAGCGGCGTGCTTTCAAAATCTTCGGTATTTGCTTCTCTTGGGTAGCCGTCTTGGCGCTGATTTGGTTCCAGCTTTATCCATCCCAGTTTTACTACAGTCCGTTTAGCGTGTGGGCCATTATCTGGTTTAGTTCGCTCGTTCCCGTCTTTGCATATGCTCTCTCAACGGGCGGGCGCTATCCCAAGTGGCCGCAGAAATAGAGCAGGGGCGCGCGCTTATTGCGCGCGCCGCCGCAGTTGCCATTCCTGCCAGTCGAAGTAACGCAGCTTGCGCGTCACCATGCCGTGTAGACCTTCCACGAACAGCAATTGCTGGTCGCGAGAGAGGGTGCTGACCTCATCCGGCGTCATCAGAGGCCGCGCCGTCTCAAAAAGGCCGCTGTGAAACGCCACCGGCAGCAGATTCATAGGTAGCGGTGACGAACGGCCTTGCGACTTCACCTTGACCGTTGTCACGCCCAGCATGTCGGACAGCAAGCGTGCCGTGCCGGAGTCCTGCACGTTGAAGGCTTGCCGCACCGCGCAGTTGGCGATCATCGAGCGCGCCTTCGGGTAGACCTTCTCCAACTGATTCAAGTCCTGCACGAAGAGCCACAGCTTCGCGCCGTACCCCGCCATGTAGCCGATGCCCTCTTCAATAGGGCGCATGTAGCCAAGGGCGGGTAGCTCATCCAGCAAGAACAGCACTTGATTGGCCTCGCTGGTGCCGCGCCGCGTCATTGCGGCCATGCTCAGGCCCACCATCAGCCGCATGAAGGGCCGGTAGGCTTCCAGATGCTCAGGCGGGACGATGATATAGAGCGTGCCCGTCTTCTCCTTGAGTTCCTCCAGGTCGAAGTCCGACCACTCTGTCAGCTTCGCCAGCGGCTCACTGTCGAAGACGGCTGTTGCCGCTTGGGCGGTAGAGATAACCGCTGAGCGTTCCTTGGCTTCCTTCTGAGAGAAGCCCCGGCCGATCCGGGAGATGGTGTCGATATCGCTGCCCGACATCCTTTGTATAACAAGCTCGAACCCTTCCTGATCTTCCATCAGCAGTTCGCGCAGGTAAACCGGGTTGCGCTGATCGACCGTGCATTGCCGCCGGATATAGAGCAGTAGGCCGGTGATGAGCGTTCTGGCTTCGCGTTCCCAGTGGTTGGCCTCAGCCTGTTCCGGGACGACGAGCATTTCCGCGATATGCCGCGCGTCATCCAGTTCGTAATGCGTGCAGATGCGGATAAAATCGAGGGGGTTGTAGCGGGCGCCTTCACCGCCTTCCGCGAATGGTGCCATGGCATAGACCGGGCCCAGTGTTCGCCGGTGGGCATGGGTGATGGCGAAGTTCTCGCCCTTAATGTCGGTGACGATGGCCGATTTCTCCCAGGAGAGCAGGTTCGGAATCACACACCCCACGCCCTTGCCGCTGCGTGTCGGCGCGAAGGTGAGCAGGTGGCCGTGGCCGCTGTAGCGCACCATGCGCCCATGGGCGCGGCCGAGCAGAACGCCGCCCGGCTTAAAGAGCCCAGTGGCAGCAAGTTCGTCCATCGTCGCAAAGCGCGCCGAGCCATGGCTGAGTTTGTGCGGAAAGAACCTCAGGCGAATGCCCGTAGCGGCCCGCCGCGTCAGGTGCCCCGAGAGGCCGAACAACACCCCCATAACAAGGCCATGATGCACTGGCCCAGCAAAAGCCAGATACCCAATCGGCGCGGCAACAAACGGCAGATGCCGCCACACACTGGTAATCAGAAAGATCAGTAGTCGTAAATTCCCCATAGCAAAAACCTCCATAAGTTCCGGGTTGATGCGGGCTTATGGAGGCGGCACCTGAGGCGCAGAGAAATAAGACTGATTTACTGCGCACCAGAAAGATAAGTGATTTCATTGTGATAGCGGTGATCTACACGCTAGGCGCACTGACCTGGGCCAACCACTCAAAAACAATAACTTTATGCATCATGCAGAATGATGCATAAAGTTATTGACTTCCGTGCTGGATTCCTATTTAATCTGCATTATGAGATATGATGCAAACAAATATGAAAGTGTGCGGTTGACTGAGGTGGCGACGATTGCCCCCGGCTACCCGTTCCGAGGCAGCATCGATAGCACCCCGAACGGGGATGTTGCTGTCGTGCAGATGCGGAACATTGATGATGGCTATCGCGTCGAGTGGGGCGAGGTTGCACGAACAAAGCTGACCGGCCGTCGGTGCCCGGACTGGCTGCAACAGCGAGATGTTCTTTTCTCCGCAAGAGGGACGAGAAATATCGCTGCGGTGGTGGACGGCGTTCCAGGGCACGCGGTTTGTTCGCCGCTCTTCTTTCTTGTCCGCGTGAAGGCGCCGGATCGGCTGCTGCCTGAGTTTGTCGCCTGGCAAATCAATCAGGAGCCGCTGCAACGTTATCTGTCGGCTTCGGCAACCGGTTCCAACATTACAAGCATTCGTCGTCAGGTTTTGGAAGACCTGCCAATTGTCGTCGCGCCGATCGCTCGGCAGCAGGCGGTTGTGGATTTCAACGAGGCAGCTCTTCAGGAGAGGCGGCTGCTTTCAAACTTAATAGACAATCGAAATCGGCAGATGCAGGCATTAGCTGATGCTATCTGCGGAGATATTTTGGGGAGACTGCCGCAATGAACGAGCGCGTTGAGCAAACGAAAATCAATCAAGCCGTTTGGGGGGCATGCGATAGCTTCCGGGGGGTTGTCGATCCCAGCATTTACAAAGACTACGTCCTGACGATGCTCTTCCTGAAATACATTTCGGACGTGTGGCAAGACCACTACGACCAGTATGAGAAGAAGCACGGCGATCATCCTGAGTTGATCGAGGAGTTGCTCAAGAGTGAGCGCTTCGTCCTGCCTAAGGATGCGAGCTTCTACGCCTTGCATGAAAAGCGCTTCGAGGCTGGAAATGGCGAGCGTATCGATAAAGCGTTGCACGCAATTGAAGAAGCCAATATCCACAAGCTGCGGGATGTGTTTCAGGACATCACGTTCAACAGCACACGCTTGGGTGATGAAGCACAGAAGAATGACATCCTTCGCCATGTGTTGGAAGATTTCAATCGGCCAGAGTTGAATTTGCGGCCAAGCCGCATCGGCAAGCTCGACATCATCGGCAACGCATATGAGTTTTTGATCAAGAACTTTGCCGCTACCAGCGGCAAGAAGGCGGGAGAGTTCTATACCCCGCCGGAAGTCTCGGAGCTGATCGCCGAGTTGGTCTCACCCGACGAAGGGGCGGAGATATGCGACCCCGCGTGTGGTTCAGGCTCTCTTCTGATGAAATGCGGGCGTCAGGTGCAAGCGAAGTTCAATGGTTCCCGCAAATACGCCCTATACGGGCAGGAAGCAATTGGCAGCACCTGGGCGCTTGCCAAGATGAATATGTTTCTGCACGGAGAAGACAATCACAGGATCGAATGGGGAGATACCATTCGTAACCCCAAGCTGCTTGATACAGAGGATACACTTAAGCATTTCGACGTGGTTGTCGCCAACCCGCCATTCAGTCTCGAAAAGTGGGGTCAGGAAAAGGCACAGACCGACAAGTTTGGACGGTTCCGTCGTGGTGTGCCGCCGAAAACCAAGGGTGACTATGCTTTCGTCCTCCACATGGTGGAGACGTTGAAACCCAAGAAGGGGCGCATGGCGGTGGTGGTGCCGCACGGCGTGCTGTTCCGTGGCGCAGCCGAAGGAAAAATCCGCCAGAGGCTACTTGAGGAAAACTTGGTCGATGCGGTAATCGGGCTGCCCGAGAAACTTTTCTACGGCACCGGTATTCCGGCAGCAATTCTCCTTGTTCGACGGGATAAAAAAGACAAAAGCGTTCTCTTTATCGATGCGAGCCGTGATTTCCATCCCGGTAAGAACCAGAACCAGTTAACGGAAGCGAGCATTGCGAAGGTCGTTGAAGCTTACGGGGCGCGTAAGCCCATCGACAAATACGCCCACCTCGCGACCTTCGACGAGATCAAGGCCAACGACTTCAATCTCAACATTCCTCGCTACGTGGATACGTTCGAGCAGGAAGAAGAAATTGATCTGAGGGCAGTTCTGGCTGAGCGCGCGGTACTGAAAGCAGAGCTGATCGAATTGGAAGCCAAAATGGACGGCTATCTGAAGGAGCTTGGATATGGTTCCTGAGGGGTGGTCTGAAAAGCGACTAGAGGACGTATTCAAACTGGGCAGTGGCGATGGACGCCCATCCGACGTCGTTCCAGAACGTTCGGAAGAAATGCCCGTCCCTGTATACGGTGGAAATGGGATTCTGGGTTTCACCGCATCTTACAACGTTGATAGGCCGACAATTGTTATTGGTCGTGTTGGAGAATACTGCGGGGTTACCCGATTTTTTAGTGGAAAGTGTTGGATAACTGACAATGCCCTCTATGCGAAGGCTGTTGTACCTGATGTGGATATTGAGTTTCTTGCCTACAGGCTTCAGGAGTTCAATCTGGCTCGGCTCAGAAGCAAAGGAGGCCAACCTCTGGTCTCACAGAAGCCTATATATGCACAGAAGCTGTCCTTTCCGCCTAAGAGCGAGCAAGTAAAGATCGTGGAGCTTCTGAGGCTGTGGGACTGTGCGATTGATGTAGTGGAAAAACTCATTGAATCCAGCCGAGTGAAAAGTCGTGCTGTAACACGAGCGCTCCTCCCACCTGACAAAGTCCTTGGCAATTCCAATGACGATCAATGGAGATTTGTTCGGCTTGGCGCCATTGGAGCGACATATGGCGGATTGACTGGAAAAAGCAAGGCTGACTTTGGAAGTGGTAAGCCGTACATCCCTTATAAGAATGTGTTCGAAAACAGCGTCATAGATCTCAGTAATTTGGACTACGTCCGAGTTGCTGCCGATGAGTCGCAAAGCTTGGTCGCATCGGGCGATATTGTTTTCACGACATCCTCTGAAACTCCTGAAGAGGTCGGGATGAGTTCGGTTGTTCTTAGCGAGCCTGAACAACTTTATCTGAACAGTTTTTGTTTTGGATTTAGGGTTTTTGAGAAAGGAGTAATGGCGCCTGAGTTTGCGAGATTCTTCTTTCGTAGCGCACCTGTGCGTCGCCGAATAGTCAGTCTGGCTCAGGGGTCTACTCGCTACAACTTATCCACACGCAGATTCCTCGAATTGTCTTTTGCGCTACCTCCTTTTGATGAGCAAATGAGGATTGCACAAATTCTTTCTGATGCACGGCAGATAGAAGAGGCCTCGTGCGAGTACGCCGCTGCCTTGAGGAAGGAACGAGATGCTCTCATGCATCAGCTGCTTACCGGCAAACGTCGAATCAAAGTGGAGGCTGTTCAATGAAGATACTTGGAGTGCGCTCTGCGTCGAATTGTATCCGATATGCAATAGTCGAATTGGATTCGAAAAGCGCAACCCTGCTCAACGCAGCCGAAGAGCATCGCTTGATCTACCCCAGAGGTATGGTTGCACCAGAAGATCGGGCCTTTTGGCTTTTGAGCGAATTTGAACGCATTTTCCATCACTACACCGATATTGGCAAAAGCGTTGTCAAAATTAGTGAGTACGGGCGTTCAGACTCAAAAGGCACAAGAGCAACTGCTTACGCAGATGCGGTCATTTTTCTCGCTTGCAAAAGAGCCGGTGTTCCTGTTTTGGGGAAAACATATGCCAGTTTAAAAACAAAAAGCGGAGACGTTTTGTCATTCGCCGAGGAAAACGTAGGGAAGACTTCGACTTACTGGGACAAGCAGATGGCCGATGCCGTTGCAGCGGCTTGGCATGGGAGGCATTAGCAAGCATTGGCGCTCCCATTCCCAACCGCTCCTGGCGACGAGATATACAAGTTTCAACTTATTAAACGAGTTGGGGGTGGAAACTTTGGAGAGGTGTGGCTTGCGCGTGATCGTGCGATTCAGAGCGATCTTGCGGTGAAGCTCATAGATGCGTCTCAAGCGACAATTGATGAGCTCTTACAGGAGGCAGTGGTTGGGAATCGAGCTGGCCACCCCAACCTTGTGAAGGTCCATTACGCCGACGTAATCAATGTGAGTGGACATGGTGTGGTTGCGGTCGCTATGGACTATCACCCAAAGGGTTCTGTTGTGTCTCAAGCATGCGCTGGAGAACTAATCCGAGTCGACCGGACGGTTTCACAGATCATAGACGTATTGCGCGGGTTGGAGCACCTACATGAACAGGGCACACTGCACAATGATATTAAGCCGAATAATATTCTGATCGGCACCAACGGCGAGGGAATACTCACCGACTATGGCATTTCGGTGGTGACGCAAGGAGGTGCTGCGTACGCGGACAATTCCTATAGATTACATGCGGCGCCCGAAATAATACAGAATTTGCCCATCAGTTGTGTGACCGATGTTTATCAAGTTGGACTCACGGCGTTTCGCATGATGAATGGGCTTGGGCTGATTAGAGCAAAACGCAGTGCAGTTGGCTCGCAGAAGTTCGCTGAGCTTGTGTGCTCTGGCAAGCTCATTCGCAGCGAAGATTATCGTCCGTTTGTTCCGCCTTCTCTAAAGAGAGTCCTTAATAAGGCTGTAAACCCCGATCCGGCGCTACGGTTTCAATCGGCATTGGAAATGCGTCGCGCGCTTGAGAAGTTGCATTTTGTTGGAGGATGGTCTCTTGACGCAAATGGTTCTTTTTTTGGTGAGGACGCACAACAAACCTATCGGTTTGAGGCACAGAATCTGAAAGGGGGAGGTGCTCGCTTTACCGCATTTCGCACAAGTAGATCATCGGGAAAAGAGACAAAGATCGGCAAATTTTCCATGTCCGGTCTCTCAGCTAAAGAGGTCGAGAAATTGGCGTCCGATTTCATGACGAGTGTGGTTGAGGGGCGGAAATGAGTGAAGCCCCCAACACGGCGGAAGCCTACAGTTCTCATATTCCAGCGTTGCAGACGCTGATCGCCATTGGATGGACATTCATGTCTGCGGAGGAGTGCCTTACTGCGCGAGGGGGGACGCAGCAAGTGGTTCTCGTCAGCCACCTTGTCGAGGCGCTTCGGGCAAGAAGGTTTCAGTACAAAGGGAAGGACTATCCACTTTCTACCAATGCCATCGAGCAGGTGGTCCGCGAGGTAGCATCTACCTCTCTCAATGAGGGTTTGCTCACCGCAAATGAGCGCATCTACAACATGCTTTGCCTTGGGGTGACCGTCACCGAGTTCATTGATGGCAAGAAACATGCGCCGACTATCCCCATCATCGATTGGCAAGAGCCGCAAGCTAACAGATTCGTTGTGACCGAAGAGCTGGAGGTTCTGTCGAGTGACGGGACGCGCACACGGCGGCCCGATGTTGTTTGCTATGTGAATGGCATTCCTCTTGCGGTCATAGAGGCAAAGCGCCCGGACTCGGGAAACCCCAATAAGTCGATGATCGACGAGGGTATCAGCCAGAGTATCCGCAACCAGAAGAACGACGAAATTCCTCAACTCTTTGCCTATAGCCAGTTGCTACTGAGCGTAAGTGGCACCGACGGCCGGTACGGCACGACGAAAACGCCAAAGAAATTCTGGACGCGCTGGCGCGAAGAGGAGCTTCCAGAAGCCCATTTTTCCGAAATCAAGAACCGGCCTCTCGCCGATAGCGTGAAGACGGCAATCTTCGCCAATCGCCCGGCGAAGGTGCGCAACTACTTCGAGAGCCTTTGGACCGCTCATCAGTTGCCGACAGATCAAGACCGGTTGATTGTCAGCCTCCTGTCTCCAGAGCGGCTTTTGGAATTCGTCCGCTTCTTCATTCTGTTCGATCAGAAAGCAGGAAAGATTGCGGCCCGCTATCAGCAGGCCTTCGGTATCAAGAAACTTTTGGCGCAGATCGAGCAGAAGCGCCCTGGCGGAGGTCGTCAGGGGGGTGTCATTTGGCACACCACGGGGTCAGGCAAGTCTTTCACCATGGTGTTTTTGTGTAAGGCGTTGCTGCTCTATCCCGCCCTCAAGAATTGCCGTGTTGTTGTGGTCACAGACCGGATCGACCTTGAGAAGCAGCTGGCGAAGACTTTTCTCACCGGCGGTGCATTTGGTTCGGAAATCGCCAGCCAGAAGGAAGGTGAGAAGGCAAAGGTTTCATCGGGCCGGGAGCTTGCAAGGCGTATCGGCAAAAGTACCGAACGCATCGTCTTCACTATCATCGACAAGTTCAACACAGCGTCGAAGCTTCCTGAATGCCGCAACGAAAGCGAGGACATGATTGTCCTTGTTGACGAAGGGCATCGCAGCCACGGCGGCGAGACGCATCAGCGGATGCGCCAGGCCCTGCCGAATGCCGCCTATGTCGCCTTTACCGGTACACCGTTGCTTAAGGGCGAGAAGACGACCAACAAGTTTGGGCCTATCGTACATGCCTATACCATGCAGCGTGCCGTTGAAGATGAAACGGTAACGCCACTGCTCTATGAAGAGCGCCGCCCTCTGTTGGATGTAAACGAAAAGGCCATTGATAACTGGTTTGAGAAAATCACGGCTGGCCTGTCAGAGCGCCAGAAGAGCGACCTGAAGCAGAAGTGGGGCAAGAAGGGCCCCGTCTATGGCTCCAACAATCGGATTGAGCTGATTGCTTGGGACATTGCGATACACTTCAACGAAAACTTCAAAAAGCTCCGGCAGGGCCTGAAAGGCCAACTGGCTACCGACAGCAAGCTTGCGGCTATCCGGTATAAAAGGGCGTTGGATGACACCGGGCTGGTCACAAGCGCCGTCATAATTTCACCGCCGGACACCCGCGAGGGGCATTCGGACGTTGATGAAAGCACGCTGCCGGAAGTGCAGCAGTGGTGGAAAGACAACGTCAAAGCGCGGCCGCAGGATTATGAGCGCGACACAATCGAGGACTTCAGCACCGAAGGTCCGCCAGATATCCTCATCGTTGTAGACAAGCTTTTGACGGGCTTTGACGAACCGCGCAACGCTGTTCTCTATATCGACAAGCCGCTTAAGGCGCATAACATCATTCAAGCAGTCGCTCGCGTAAACCGTCTGCATGATGCCAAGCAGTATGGGTTGCTCATCGACTACCGAGGTATCTTGAAAGAACTGGATACCGCGATTGAGGCTTACCAAGACTTGGCTGCGCACACGCAGGGCGGTTTCGATATTGATGATCTTGCGGGACTCTATCGACAGGTCAGCACCGAGTACAAGCGGCTGCCCGCGCTTCATGACCGTTTGTGGGCACTCTTCTCTGGCGTTCAGAATAAGAAAGATTTGGAGCAATACCGGCAAGTGCTGCTGCCAAAGTTTTCTGAAGACGACGAAGGTCAGAGCTACGACGCGCGTCAGAAAGTACGAGAGGACTTCTACGAGGCGCTGACCGAATTCGGCATGTGTTTGAAAGTTGCGCTTTCCTCTCAGTCGTTCTTCGAGGACGCCTCATTCTCCGAGGCGCAAATTCAAACCTACAAGGATGATCTCCGCTTCTTCAGCAATCTCCGCAAGATTTCCAAACAAGATGCGCAGGAGACTGTGGATTTCAGCACCTATGAAGACCAAATCCGCAAACTTGTTGATAAGCACGTTGTGGGTGAGCAGGTTGCCGAGGCTGAAGGCGTCATCTTGGTCAATGAACTAGGCAAGGCTGATGATCCGAAGAAATGGACGAAGGAGAAAGCCCGCAACGAAACGGACATCATCAAGAGCCGAATTAAGAAGACGATAGAACAAGACCTGGCTGATGATCCGTACGCGCAAATGGTTTTGTCGGAGCTTCTTAGGCAGGCTATCGCCGAGGCTGAGGCGATGTTTGATCATCCGCACAAGCAATACATGCTGTTTAAGGACTTTGCGGAAAAGGTGGAAAATAGGGATATTGAAACAATCCCGAATGCCTTTGAAGGCAACGCTCATGCGCAAGCCTACTATGGCGTCTTCCGTCTGATGCTTGGCGAAGCATACTTCGGCTCTTTGAAACCGGGAGAAGGCGAAGAGTTCGTCACGCTCTCGTTTGAGATCGACCAGGTGGTGAAGAAGGCCGTCTCAACACATTCTCTCAGTCCGCAAAATATAGAGGCCGAAATTCGTAAGGAACTTCTGCCGAGGCTGTTTGAGAGGCTAGGCCTTGAGAAGGCAAAGGACGCTATCGAACGTATCGTTCAGATCACGCGCGTTGGTCTCGCTAGGGGGAGCTTCTAGCGTGGTCAGACAAAGCTTTGTCTATGGTAGTGAGGTTATCGACTACACAGTTCTCTTCACAGAACGTCCTCCTGGACGGATTCTTATTCACGTCCATCCGAATGAAGCGGTTCAGGTGGACGCCCCTACCGGGCGGTGCCTGAAAGAGGTACATGAGGCCGTTCTCAAGCGCGCCCGGTGGATCAGCCGTCACGTGTCGGATGCACGCCGCCTACGCGAGCATGTTTTGCCCCGCGCCTACGTTAGCGGGGAGGGCATATTTTATCTTGGACGACGGTATCAGCTGAAAGTTGAGTATCAACCAAAGGCTTCAGCCGAGGCAAAAATGCTGCGCGGCCAGCTGAGGGTGACTACGCCGTCTAAGGATGCCGCCGCCGTAAAAGAGCTTGTAGACAAGTGGTATCGGGCTCGTGCCGTAGAAGTTTTTGAGCGACGGCTGAACGAGGTAGCGTGCCGTATGCGCTGGCTAAAGAAAGTTCCAGCTTGGCGGCTGCTAAAGATGCAGAAGCAGTGGGGCAGTTGCTCACCGGCCGGGAACATTTTGCTCAACCCACATTTGGTCAAAGCGCCGCGCGAGTGCATCGACTACGTGCTTGTTCATGAGCTTTGCCACCTCAAAGAGCACAATCACGGCACCAAGTTTTACAAGCTGCTTGAGCAGACGTATCCCGATTGGCGACCTGTGAAGGCGCGCTTGGACGGGATGGCTGAGTTGCTTCTCAACGAGTAAGTTCTTTCCCAGCGCTTTCGCTTCTTACAGTGACATTAGGAAAGCGCAAATCGCCTCCCCCAAAATAAAGCCCCGCCGGTTAGGGCGGGGCTCTGTAGTCGATCAGTTATTTGTGCCGTTAGGCGGCGGAGGCCTTGGGGGCGAGGCGCTGGGCCTCAAGCCACTTATTGAACTCGGCCCGGTCTATGTAGACGCGCCCACCGATTTTTATCAGGGCAGCGTTGAGACCGTTTGTGTCCGCGTGGAAAATCCACCAGCGCAGCTTCGCCTCAGTGACGAACGGCGCTTCAGCGGCCAGTTGTTTCACCGTCCGCAGTTCTTCGTAGTTGACCAATTTTCATGATCCCTCTTTTGGGAAAAAAGCGAGAGAGGGAAAAGGCTGAGAAACTTGTTAGAAACATATGAAGCAAGCTGAAAAAGTCTAGAGATTTCTTTTAAGTTGTTGGTGCTGCTTTGTTTTTTCTGTAGGCGTCAGAAAATCTTCTCATTCATCTTCGTCACCACGTCGCGGGTGTGATTTTCAGAAAGGTGCGCATAGCGCTTCACCATTTGGAGCGTTTTGTGGCCTAGCACGGCAGCAATCTCCAACTGGCTGGCTCCATTCATGGCCAGGTAGCTCGCTGTGCTGTGCCGCAGGTCGTGGAAGCGGAAGTCCTTGAGGTTCGCTCTCTCTAGCGCGTTGTACCAAGCACGGTTCAGTTCGATAGGGGCTTTGCCGTCACTGCGAGCAAAGAGCAGGCGGCCATGCTTTGGAAGCTCTAGGCCGTCATAGAGCTTGTTGATGGCCTTCACCTGCTTCGTCATCAGCTCTTTGAGGTGGTGCACGACGGGTACGGAGCGAGTGTCGCCGTTCTTGGTATTCCGAAGCACGGCCATATCCCGTTTGAGGTCGAGGTCTTCCAGCGTCAGGCCGAGGATTTCGCCCTTCCGCGCGCCGGTGGACAGAGCGAAGATGACAATCGGATAGAGGTGCTTGTTCACACTGGCCCTGCAGGCCGTGAGAAGGGCAGCACGCTCTTCATCCGATAGAAAGCGCACCCGCTCATTCCGCAGCTTGGTGATCTTCTCCAGTTCACCTACGGGATTCTGGCGTGTCCACTGCCACTGTCGGGCGTGTTTGAACACCGCGAAGAGGGTGTCCTGATAGTACTTGATCGTGCGAAGGCTGCGCACGCCGCCGGAAGGGTTGCCCGCCTTGTCGCCCTTCTTCATGCGCTTCTCTTTTGCCAGGGCGGCTAGCTTCCGGCTGATCATTTCCGGCTCGATATAGGTCAGGCCGTATTCACCTAGCGCGGCTTCCCAGTAGGCCAGGTGCGACTTCTCAGACCGCTGGGTGCCGATTGTCTTCCGGGGCATGATTTCATTGCGATAGCGGTCGATGGCGTCCGCCAGCGTCTTATTGGCTGTGATCTTGGCGACGGCCTGTAGCTCGCCCCGGCGAATGGCGGCTTCCGTCTGCTGGGCCCACATCTTTGCGTCCGTCAGGCGCTTGAAGGTTTTCTGCTGAGGAGGGAAGCCCTTGATACGGATGAGCGCGCGGTAAGTCGTTCCGTTCTTCCGCTCGCGCTTTTCGATGGCCGCCATGAGTTAATCCGCATGTCTGTTTGGGGACACTATGGGGACACTGAATATCAAGTTTCGCCCATAAATCTCAATAGGCGACAAAAGCGGATTTCAGTTAAGATACTGAAATATATAGATTAAAAAGATTGGGCGTTGTGGAGCGGTTTTGGGCTAAAGCGGAATCATAATCCGCGTGTCGGGGGTTCGAGTCCCTCCTCCGCTACCAAATTTCATTTTAAAACAACGACTTAACTCCAACACGTCCATGCCGGCATTTCGGCATGGCTCCTGCAGCGCGAGGTCCAAGAGCCCTTTCGGGGCACGGATTTTCGCTGCCTTTGTGCCGAAATGGCGCAGGCGTGTCACAGGATGGAGCAAATGAAGATTCTTCTTTCCCGAACCGGATTGACGCTGGGTGCGATCATGGCGGTTGCTGCGGCGCTTGCCCTTTATGCGTTTGTCGGCGCCTCGTCGGCCTATGCCTGCAACGTCAATCACAATATCAATTCGAACTTCAATTCGAATTTCAACTCGAACTTCAATTTCAACAGCAATACCAACGTCAACGGCAACAGCAACTCGAATTCGAACAGTAATTCGACAACAACCAGCCTGCGGGTCAGCGTCACCGGCTGACAGCGGACCCCCCCCTCTGTCATCGAACTGTCACGAAACTGTCACAAAAGCCGGATGCGGGTCGTACCACCGCTTCCGGCTTTTTCCTTGCCCCCGGGGACAAGTCTCTGCTGACCCCGGGGACAAAGCGGGGACAAGTGCCTGGCGGCCTGCCTCCTAGAAGGGGCAGGGATCGCGGAAGGTGCAGAAGCGGCCATCCGCGGGGTGGCGCAGCGTCAGTTCGAGGGCATGGAGCTGCAACCGGTCGGCCGCCCGCAGCGCTTCGTCATGGGCGTAGAAGTTGTCGCCGAGCACCGGATGGCCGAGGCTCAGCAAATGGACCCTGAGCTGATGCGAACGGCCCGTCAGTGGACGGAGCATCACGCGGGTCGCGCCCGGTTCGCGTTCCATCACTTCCCATTGCGTCAGCGCCGGCCGGCCGTTGTCGCGATCGATCATCTGTTTCGGCCGGTTGGGCCAGTCGCAGGCGATCGGCGCGTCGACACAGCCCTTCATATTGGCGACCTCTCCCCAGACCCGCGCGACATAGGCCTTCCCGATCCGGCGGCGTTCGAACTGAAGGCCGAGATGGCGTTGCGCCTTGCGGTTCAGCGCCATCACCATGATTCCCGAGGTGTCGCGGTCGAGACGGTGAACCAACAGGGCGCCCGGAAAGGCGTTGCGCGCCCGGCTCTCCAGGCAATCGGCCAGCGCCGGATCCTTGCCGGGAACCGAGAGCAGACCGCTCGGCTTCGAGAGAACCAGAAGATCGTCGTCGCGGTGGAGGACCGACAGATCCGTTTCGACGGTGACGGCGCTGTGTGCGGGGGCGGTCAGCATCGCTGATCAATAGTGCGGCGGTGGCGGTTCGGCGCCCGCAGGGGCGTCGGCGCGGTCCTCGACCGCCTGCAGACGGCCGCCCAGCGTGCCGAGGCGGCGGCTCAGCTCGTCGATCGCCTGCCATTGACGGGCGACAAGCTCGTTCAGTTCCTCGATCTCGCGTTCGCGGTGGGCGAGCCGTGCCTCCAGCTCATCGATCCGCTCACTGAGGGGTGCCGTTTCGGTCATTGCTCTGCCTTGCCAACCAGTTTCCGCTTTTCCGCCGCGCTCAGCTTCTTGACGGCATATTCCGCCTTCGAGGCTTCGGAGCGATTGGCGAAGGCCTCGACCATCGCCAGCCGGACCGGCGGATAGCTGCGGGTGAATTTTGCGCCGCGCCCCTCGGCATGCGCCTTGTAGCGCGCCTCGGGATCGAGCGCGATACCGGTGTAGAGCCTGCCGCCCGCGCATTCCAGAATATAGAGATACCAAGGTCTGTTCATCGGCGGTTCCATATGCGCCCGGCGCATCGCGCGGTTGTCAAATGCCATATTGGCGCAGTGACGGCCTGCGTCAAAAGGTGTTAGATGCCAGCCGGCCCGGGGAAGGTACGGATTTCGATGAGACGTCGATGAAGCAACGAAGAAGCGGCGCCCTGCGCGGGCTAGCGCAGGTCGGCACCCGCAAGAGGCCGAATGGCAGCACGCTGGGCGAGGTGCTGGAGTCGCTGGGCGATCGCAGCTTCGGCTGGGGATTCGTGCTGGTCGGTCTCGTCAACATGCTGCCGCTGCCGCCCGGCGCCAACCTCTTTCTGGGGTTGCCGGCGATCTTCATCGCCGCGCAGATGGCCCTCGGTCGACGGGCCCTGTGGCTTCCCGATCTGATCACGAAGCGGCTGTTCGCCCGCAAGCGCTGGCGGGCTGGGGCGCTGAAGGCCCTGCCGCTGGCCCGGCCGCTGTCGCGGGTCATGCGGATGCGCATGCCTGGCCTGTTTCGCGGACCGGCCGAACGCCCGCTCGGCGTGCTGCTGCTGATGACCGCGCTGGTCCTGTGCATGCCGGTGCCGTTCACGGGCTGGCTGCCGGCGATTTCGCTTTTCGTGGTCGGGCTCGGCCTTGTCGAGCATGACGGACTTGTGGTCGGCATCGGCGCCAGCGTCGCCAGCGCGGCGATCGGCGTTGCCGCCTTTGTCATCGCTGCGATCTGGTTCGGACTCAATTACGCCGCGCATTACTAGACAGCGAGAGACGTCAGCCGCCCAAATCGTACTGGCCGCCGCGCTCGACGCCGCGCTTGTAGGCCGGCCGCGCATGGATCGCGTCGAGATAGCGGTTGAGATTGGCGTAAGGCTTCATCAGGCCGAGCGAACGGGCGGCTTCAAGTACGAAGACGATCTGGAAATCGGCGCCGGTCAGCGTGTTGCCGACGAAGAAGTCGTTCTTTCCGAGCGCCTTGTCCATGTAGCCGAAGTGATTGGCAATCTCGCTTTCGAGGCGCGGACGCAAGGGCGCGGCGGCGTCGCCGAGGCGCATCGTGTAGAGCGTCAGCATGACCGGCAGCATCGCCGATCCCTCGGCGTAATGCATCCAGTGCAGCCAGGGCAAGAAATCCGGCGTGTTCTCGCCCGGCATGAACTTGCCCTTGCCGTATTTGCGGATCAGATATTCGACAATGGCGCCCGATTCGGCGACTGTTTCGCCGCCGTCGGTGATGACGGGCGACTTGCCGAGCGGATGGATCTTCCGCAGCTCGTCGGGCGCGAGATTTGTGGTGGCATCGCGCTTGTAGCCGGCGATCTCATAGTCGAGGCCAAGCTCCTCCAGCAGCCAGAGGATGCGCTGGGAACGCGAATTGTTGAGATGGTGGACGGTAATCATGCGCGCCTCGTGCTTGCCGGTTGCCAGATGTCGTTGCGGCCTATCTTGCACGAAGCGCGTGAACGCTGAAGAACTGTTTTTCGTCGGTCCAGACTTCGATCGGATCGTAGCCGCCACGGGCGGCGAGATCGCGGAAGCCGTCGAGCCGGTACTTGTGCGAGCTTTCGGTGTGGATTGTCTCGCCTTCCTGGAAATGAAAGCGCTGCGCGCCGATGGCGACATCCTGGTCGCGCAGCGACACAAGATGCATCTCGATGCGTTCCAGACCGTCGTTCCAGCGTGCCTCGTGACGAAAGCGCGACAGATCGAAGGTGCCGCCGAGTTCGCGGTTGATGCGCCTGAGCAGATTGAGGTTGAAAGCGGCGGTGACGCCGGCCGCGTCGTCATAAGCGGCGCGCAGCACGTCGATATCCTTTACCAGATCGATCCCGACGATCATTATCGCGCCGCTGCCGAGCAGGTCGTGGGTGCCGGCGAGGAAGGCGGCTGCTTCTTCCTTCGTGAAATTTCCGATGGTCGAGCCGGGGAAGAAACCGGCCGTCGTTTCATGTGCGACGCCGGGGACATCGGGCAAGGCGAAGGGAGCGGTGTAGTCGGCACAAACCGGTGCGATGCGAAGCTCGGGAAAGGTCCTGGCGAGGTCGGTGCTGGCGGCGACAAGATGATCGCGCGAAATGTCGACCGGAAGATAGACGGCGGGGCGGTCGAGGGCGTCCAGCAGGATGCGGATCTTCGTTCCGGCACCCGAACCGAATTCGACCAGCCGGGTGCGCGGTCCGAGCAGGCGCGCAATGTCGCTTGCGTGGCGCTCGAGAATGCCGGTCTCGGTGCGTGTCGGATAATATTCGGGCAGTTCGCAGATATCGTCGAAGAGGCGCGAGCCGCGGGCGTCATAGAGGAACTTGCTGGATATGAATTTCCGCGGTGCCGAAAGTCCGTCGATCACGCCGCTGCGGAATTCGTCGAGCGAGGGTTCATGGTCCTGAAGCTCCGCCAGCCGTGTCTTGCTTCCTGTCATGCGTCCTCCGCCAGCCTGAAGCCGCTGAATTGCCATCTGGCACCGGGCCAGAAAAAGTTTCGATAGCTCGGCCGCTCGTGGCCCGGCGGCGTGGCACAGGAGCGGCCGCGCAGCACCATCTGGTTGACCATGAACTTGCCGTTGTATTCGCCGACCGCGCCGCTTGCGGGCCGGAAGCCCGGATAGGGCAGGTAGGCGCTGCCGGTCCATTCCCAGACGTCCTGACAGAAGCCGCGCGCCAGCGGGCGCGGATGCAGATTGAGCGCCGGTTGGTGTTCGTTCGGATGCGGCCAGGTGCGGGCCGCGACTTCCCATTCGGCTTCGTCCGGCAGACGCTTGCCGGCCCAGGCGGCATAGGCGGCCGCTTCGTAGAGACTGACATGCGTTACCGGTTCGTCCTGACGCAGACGCAACCGCCCGTGCAGGGTGTAGGCGGTCCAGCCGAGATCTTCATCGTGTCGCCAATAGGCCGGTGCGCGCCAGCCTTCCGCCTGCACGGCCTCCCAGCCGTCGGCATGCCAGAATTCCGGGCGGCGGTAGCCGTCATCCGCCATGAAGTCGAGATATTCGCCGATGCTGACGGGCCGTGTGGCGACGCGCGCATCGTTGAGCAGTACACGATGGGCCGGGCCTTCATTGTCGAAGGCAAAGCCTGCGCCGTCATGGCCGATGGTGTAGGCACCGGCCGCAATTTCGTGCCAGCCGAGCTGCGGCGCGGCGTCGTTGGCAGCCGGATTGCGCTCGCGACGGCTGTAAACGGGCTCTGTCGGATTGAGCGAGAATGCATGCTTGATGTCGGTGAGCAGCAATTCCTGATGCTGCTGCTCGTGATGGAGGCCGAGTTCGACGAGAGTTGCGGTGTCTTCCGGGCAATCGTCGAGGAGCCGCTGCATCGCCGCATCGACATGTGCGCGATAATCTGCGACTTCGCCGGCGGACGGGCGTGTGATCATGCCGCGTTGGGCGCGGGCCAGACGCTCGCCAAACGCCTCGTAGTAGGAATTGAAAAGATAGTGATAGCTCTCGTCGAACTGCGCGTAGCCCGGAAGCCGGGGACGCAGCAGGAACGTCTCGAAGAACCATGTCGTGTGGGCGCGGTGCCATTTCGCGGGACTGGCCGCCGTCATCGACTGGATCGTCTGATCTTCGGCACTGAGCGGGGCGGCAAGCGCCTCGGTCGTTTCGCGGACGGCCTTGTAGCGTTCCTTCAGGCTGGCCTGACAGGCATTTGCACAGCCGGCTGCATCGCCGCGCGCGTGGGGGAGGGATTCCGTCATAGGCCGATTTGCCGCCGCTCGCGATTGTCGCTCCTTCCATAATGGTCACGAAGCGACCCGGTTCCAACCCCGCAGAGCCTCTTTGGAGAACAAAAAATCCAACGACGATGTTCTTGACAGAGAGGCGACAGCTAAAAAAATCCCGCGCGGTGCTTCGCCGTGGCGCGTATAGTCCGCAATGCAGACATGCGCAGTCGACGCCGGCACGGATCGTTCGCGCCGCCGTCAGCGCTTCAACAGGAGGCCAAATTGGCCAAAGGTCAGAAGAAGAGCAATCGCGAAGCCAAGAAGCCCAAGGCGGACAAGAACAAGAAGAAGGCTCCCGCCGCGGCCGCTTCGCCCTTCGCGGCACCGACCAAGACGCCCCCCGGCAAGGGCGGCAAGAAATAAGCCTGCAAACGAAAATGGCCGGGCGCGAAGCCCGGCCATCCGATCCATCGAAGGATAAATGCCTTACGCCACTGTCAGATTGGCAGCGGACGTCTTGCCTTTTTCGGTCACGAGTTCGTAGTTGACCTTCTGGCCTTCGTTCAGCGTGCTGAGGCCAGCGCGCTCCACGGCGCTGATGTGAACGAACACATCGCGGCCACCGTCGGACGGCTGAATGAAGCCGTAACCCTTCTGGCCGTTGAACCACTTCACGATACCTGTCGCCATCTCTTCGTCTCCTCAAACGCATTTGCATGCGTCAATAACCGCGCGCCTATCGCGCGGCGTCGTACAACCTGATCTTTTGGGAGTCTTGAAAAGGCCCGTAGGACGGAGCAGCCAAGCCAGGCCAAAATGTCGATTGCCCGGAAAGACAACAGGATAAGACTGGCCAAGTCAACGGGTTTGTCCGCAGGTGGCGGCCGAAGAATGGCGGGAACCCGCGAAAAATAATGGCATTCATCAGGAGACGCTTGCGCGCTTTTTCTGCTGCGTATCGCGCGCGGCCAATCGCTTCTCCGGCATTTGCAGTCACGCCGCCGCCTTCGTACCGGTGCCGGAATGCGGTCTGCTTCTCCGTATTTGTCGCGCCGATCTTCGGCGCGACTTACAGAAGGCCGGTGAAATGCCGCCCGACAACGGACGGCTGCCTCACTTGTCGATGTTCTTGCGGACGAAGGTCACAGCATAAAACGCCTCGCCGTCGAACAGATCCCTGGGTGCACCGAGTCCCTCGATCATCTGGAACTTGCGCTGCACGATCTGGCCTTCCATGCGGTAGCCCTTCTCGCTCATGTTCCGGCGGTGGAATTCCATGGCGGCGGGGGTGAAATCGCGCGCAAGTACGGTGATGCGCTCGGGCTGGTCGCTGGTCTTGTCGTCGGCCATCGCTTGTCTCTAGCTCGTTTATGCTTATGCGGGAGGCGCGCGCGGTGCGCAGCGCGGTTTTCGGGGGCAGTATGGGGCGGGGGGCAGAGCTTGTCGATAGGCCGGGACGTCAGAAAAGCGGCTGGGCCGGCAGGGTGAAGGAGCCAACCAGCAGGAACAATCCAAAGAGCAGGATGAAGCCGCCACCCACGATCCGCAGGGTCCGTTCGAGACGCTGCGTCCAGGGACTGTCGACCTTGCCGGCAAGCCGAAGCGCAGCGTTTTTCGAGGCGACCGTCAGCAGCGCCAGCGCCGATACCGTGATCGCGGTTCCAACCGACATGGCGAAGGCTGAAAGCGCCCCGATGTGAAAGGCACCCTGCGTCAGCGCGAAGAGCAGCACCAGGATCGCGCCGCTGCAGGGGCGCAGCCCGACCGACAGGATGATCGCAATCATGCCTTTCAGGTCCCGCGCCTTGCGCAAATCCTGCGGCGCCGGCAGATGCGCGTGATCGTGGCCATGGTCATGGCCATGGTCATGGTCATGGTCATGATGGCCGTGATCATGGGTATGCACATGGATCGGGCGGAAGGCACGCCAGAGAAGCCAGGCGCCAATGCCTGCAATCAGCAGATAGCTTGCCCGTTCGACCATCGGCACGATGTCGGCCGTGGCACGCTGGGTCATGCCCAGCAGGACGGCCAGGATGCCGACCAGCAGGATTGCCGTCACGGCTTGCGCAAAGGCCGAGAGAAAGGCAATCAGGATGCCGCGCTTCACTTCGCGTTCGTCGGCAAGCAACCACGAGGTGACCACGACCTTGCCGTGACCCGGTCCGGCGGCGTGAAAGACGCCATAAAGGAAGGAGATCGATACGAGACCCCAGGCGGCGGCCAGCGAGCCCTGCAAATTGACGGCCCGCAAGGCGCCGGCCAGGGCACGATAATATTCCTGCTGCATGGCCATGATGTAGCGCATCAGCGTGGCCGCGAAGCCGGGTTCGGGCGGTGGCGCCTCGCCGCCCGGCATGGCGAAAGGGCTCTGGGCCAGGGCCGGCAGGTGAAACGCCAGCAATGCGGCCAGGACCGTCAATGCCGCCAGCGCGGTCCTGTTCGAGGCGGCGATCACGGCGTCTCCTGGCATGTCAGTGTCGCGGTTGCGGCGAACATTTCGCCGAATTGCGTCTGGCTGCCGGTAAAGGCCGTCTCAGGCAGCGTCGTCCAGACATTCTCGACATTCGGCGTTTCAATCCGGGTGGCGCAACGATCCGCCGCCGCGCCGACCAGCCGCAGCGGATCCTTTTCGACATAGTCGATCGAGATGTAATAGGAGGGATCGAAGACGCGGAATTTCGCCGGCGTTGCCGCCGTTGCAAGCTGTGGTTCCTCGAGGGGCAGGGTGAAGGTGAGGGTCAGGCGCCCGCTTTTTTCGTCCCAGGCCGAATGGGCATCGCGGGGCTTGCCGAATTTCGCCGTTTCGCCGCCCCGCGTCACCTCGGCAAAGTAGTTCCACTCCTCGAGATTGGTCATGTTGACGTCGGTCAGGGCGGCCAGATCCTCGGGCTTGTAAGCGCCGCCCGGCTTTTCGAGGCCGTCGAGCGCGAAGGCCGAATAGAATTCATCGAAGATCCAGACGATCGTGAGGGCGGCAAACCGTCCCTCGCCATCGATATGGGCTTCCGTCTTCAGGTCGATCCAGACATGGGGATGGGCCACGGCCGGCCCGGCCGTTGCAATCCCGCCCAGCATTGCCGCCAGAAGCGGCAGAATACGCACTGCCGAACCGAAACTGAAATTCACCATCGCCGACCGGCACCTCGCGGCATGTACATGGACGGATATCCGGACCGGGTCCGGATATCCGCGGGATCGTCAGAAGCCTTCCAGCAACGCATAACGGTCGCGATGGAAATTTCCGTCGCCGAAGGTCGCTGCCGCCACACGCGCACGCTTCATGAACAGGCCGATATCGAACTGGTCGGTCATGCCCATGCCGCCATGCATCTGCAGGCCTTCATTGGTCATCAGGGTGGCGATGTCGGACAGGCGCGCCTTGGCAAGGCTGGCAATCAGCGGCACGTCGTTGCGCCGGGCTTCGAGCGCGGAGAGCGCATCCAGCACGACCGACCGGGACAGCTCGATCTCGGCGAAGAGCACGGCCATGCGGTGCTGCAGTGCCTGGAAGGAGCCGATGACCTTGCCGAACTGCTTGCGCTCCTTCAGATAGGCCAGCGTCGTGTCGAAGACTTCCTGCACCAGACCCAGCATCTCGGCCGAGAGGCCGATGCGGGCGATGTCGAGCACCTGCTCCAGCACATCGATGCCGCCATCGACCGAGCCCAGCACGGCGGTGGCCGGCACGGCGACATTGTCGAAGGCGATCTCGGCGGCGTTGCGGCTATCGACCATCAGCGTGCGTGTGACTTTGACGCCTTCCGATTTCGGATCGACCAGGAACAGCGTGATGCCGGCCCGGTCGTTTTCGTTGCCGGCGGTGCGCGCGGCGACGATCAGCTGATCGGCGACATGACCGTCGAGCACAAAGGTCTTGCGGCCCGAAATCCTGAAATCCTTGCCATCGGCCGCGGCGCGGGTGGCGATGCGTGCCGGATTGTGGTGCGGGCCTTCTTCGAGCGCCAGCGCCATGACACGGTCGCCGGCGGCAATGGCCGAGAGAATGTCCTGGCGTTGCGTCGCATTGCCGGCGAGCTGTACGGCCGAGCCGCAGAGCAGCACGGTGGAGACCAGCGGGCTTGCCGCCAGCGTGCGGCCGGCCTGTTCGAGCACGAGGCCGAGACCGACGGGACCGAAATCGGTGCCGCCGTATTTTTCCGAGATCATGATGCCGGCAAAGCCGAGATCGGCCATCTCCTTCCAGAGGCCGCGGTCGAAGCCGGTGGCATCCTTCGTGTCGCGCAGCTTGCGCAGATTGGCGATCGGGGCGCGTTCCTGAAAGAACTGCGTTGCGGTGTCGCGCAGGAGCTGCTGCTCCTCGGTGAGTACTAGTGCCATCGCGTTTCTATGTCTTTTTCTGTTTCTGTGAATAGGCGAGGGCGCGCCGCAATTGTGCGTGAGTTGCCGGCGCGCCCGAACGGGAATGCGCTGCGCGTCAGTCGGGCAGGCCGAGCACGCGCTTCGAAACGACGTTCAGCTGGACCTCGCTGGTGCCGCCTTCGATCGAGTTGCCCTTGGAGCGCAACCAGGAGCGGGTGACGGCAATTTCGTCGCCAGTGAAACCTTCGCCCTCCCAGCCCAGCGCCTTCGTCCCCATGATTTCGAGCAGCAGTTCGAAGCGGCGCTTGTTGAGTTCGGTGCCGTAATATTTGAAGATCGACGAAGCGGCACCCGGACCCTGTCCGGCCTTGGCTTCCTCGGCCGAGCGCTGCATCGTCAATGCGAAGGCCTTGCCGTCCATCTTCTGGCGGGTGATGTGGTCGCGCAGCGCGGGGCTCGCGATGCGACCGTTCTCCTCGCCGTAATAATCCTTCGCCGCCTGTTCGAGGCCGCCGAGACCGGCACCGGAGCCCGCGCCACCGAGGCCCATGCCCGAGATCATCTCGCGTTCGTGCTGCAGCAGGCGCTTGGCAATGGTCCAGCCCTTGTTGAGTTCGCCGACCAGATTTCCCTTCGGCACCTTCACATCGGTGAAGAAGGTTTCGCAGAAGGGCGAGGCGCCCGAGATCATCGAGATCGGCCGCGCCTCGACACCGGGCGATGCCATGTCGAAGAGCAGGAAGCTGATGCCGTCGTGCTTCTTCGTCGGATCGGTGCGGACGAGGCAGAAAATCCAGTCGGCCTTGTCGGCATAGGAGGTCCAGATCTTCTGGCCGTTGACCAGGTAGTGATCGCCCTTGTCTTCGCATTTCGTCTGCAGGCCGGCGAGGTCCGAGCCCGCGCCCGGTTCCGAATAGCCCTGGCACCAGCGGATTTCGCCGCGCACGATTTTCGGCAGGTGTTCCTTCTTCTGCTCCTCGTTGGCGAATTCGAGCAGGGCCGGCCCGAGCATCCAGATGCCGAAGCTCGACAGCGCCGGACGCGCCTTGATGCGGCGCAGTTCCTGCTGGAGGACCTGGTTTTCCTCTTTCGAGAGACCGCCGCCGCCATATTCTTTCGGCCAGGTCGGCGCGGTCCAGCCGCGCGACGCCATGCGGTCGAGCCAGAGCTTCGCCTCGGGGTTCGGATATTTGGCGTTGCGGCCGCCCCAGACGGTTTCATCCTCGGAGGTCATCGGCGTCCGCATCGAGGGCGGGCAGTTCTCCTCCAGCCAGGCCCGTGTCTCCTGGCGGAATTTCTCCAGCGTTTCCATGGAAATCTCTCTCATAGGGGTTCGATTTTGGTTGGCGACAGCATAGCAACCGGCCCCGCCGAGGCAACCGGCATCGGCGGGTGAGGGGGAGGGCTCTTATGGGTGAATGCGGAACTTCGCTCAGGCCGCATTGGGGCGGCCGGTGCCGCGCATCACCAGCCCCGGCGGCTCGCGGCCTCCCGCGAAGGCATCGAGATTGGCGGCAATGGATTGCCAGCGCCGGACATCCGACCCCTCGGTGTGGGCCGAGCAATGCGGCGTCATGATCAGATTGTCGAGCGTGTGGAAGGGAAAACGCGAGGGGCGCGGATTCTCTTCCGGCGTGCCGCCGGGCAGCGGACGGTTCGGATAGATGTACCAGGTGTCGATGGCGGCGCCGGCAATGCGCTTGCCGGCAAGCGCCTTGTAAAGCGCTTCTTCCTCGATCACCGGTCCGCGCGCGACATTGACGATGACGGCGGACGGTTTCATGCGCGCGAAGGCGGCCGCGTCGATGGCGTGGCGGGTGTCGTCGTTGAGGTCGCAGGCGAGCAGGATGTAGTCGCTTTCGGCCAGAAAGCGTTCCGTGTCGGCGCGGGTGCCGATCCAGTCGAGCGGTGCGGGCGCCGCGTCGCGGGGGCTTCGGGCGATGGCAATGACGCGCATGCCGAAGGCCGCTGCACGGACCGCCGCCTCGCGGCCGATATTGCCATAGCCGAAAATGCCCAGCGTCTTTCCATGGACTTCGCCGTGCAGGGCTTCCGGGTCGCGGCTCGTGCCCTGATATTTCCACGAGCCGCCGCGAAAGCTGGCATCGAGCTTGCGGAAGCCGATCTCCCATTCGAGAAGGCTTGCGATCGCGAATTCGGCCATGGCCTGTTCATGACCGCGGGCGTTGCAGATGAAGCAGCCTTGCGGCAGGCCTTCCGGCTTCAGCCAGTCGAAGCCGGCAAAGGGAAGCTGGAAGAGGCGCAGCTTCTTCGCCTTCGGGATCAGCGCGAAGGCGCCGCCCGATACCAGCGCGTCGCTGCCCACCACCACGGCATCGGCGTCGCCGAGCAGCGCCTCGCCCCTGTCGACCGGATCGCCGGGCAGCCAGAGGCCGATCTCCCAGTCCGATGTCAGGCGCGCTTCCATATGGGCGCGGTTGTCGGCGCAGGTCTGGCCGAGCAGGGCAAGCTTCAGGGGCATCGGCTCTCCGGGGATCAGGATTTCAGATAGCGCGCGACGTCGGACCGTTCGCGCAGTTGCCGGGCCCATTTGCGCAGCACGCCGGCCAGGCGCGGCTCCTCGACGCCGAGCTGTGCCATGGCGACGCCGCCATTGACGCTTTCGCGGTAGTCGGCGATCAGCCCGTCGCGCAGTTCGAAACGGCTCATGCCGTCGATGACGACCTGGTTGCCTTCATATTGCGGCAGGGTCGAGACGAATTTCGAGAGCGACCAGGCGTAACCGAGATTACCGTTGCAGACAGGGTCGATCATGCGCCAGTCGTAGTCGCGCGCATCGCGGTGGAAGAGCTCTTCGAGCATATGGGCGATTTCGGCGCGGCCCTTGTGATCGCCATAGATGTAGTCGTGATAGACCGCATCCTCGGTGAAGCATTCGGCAAAGGCCTTGCCGTCGCCGGCCGTGGCGGCGGCGGAGAAGCGCGCGAGCAGGTCTGCAAATTCATCCGGCGTCATCGCGCTTCTCCTTTATTTCAGGCCGCGCCGAGTTCGCGCTTTGCGAATTCGGTCACGGTCTTGTAGTCGGCCTTGCCGTTCGGGGCCCGGAAGGGGACCGTGCCGATCAGAATGCGCTTGGGCGTCTTGTAACCGGCCAGCTGGTTGCGGACATGGGCCCGCAGCGCTTCCTCGTCGAAGGCGGCGCCGTTGCTGAGCTTGACGACGCCGGTGACGGCCTGGCCCCATTTCTCGTCGGGCAGGCCGACGACCAGCGCGTCCTCGATGGAGGGATGCGTCTTCAGCGCTTCCTCGACTTCTTCCGGGTAGACCTTTTCGCCGGCCGTGTTGATGCAGGCCGAGCCGCGGCCGAGCAGGGTCAGCGTGCCGTCGGGCTCGACGGTGCACCAGTCGCCGGGGATCGCATAGCGCTCCCCGCGTACCGTCTTGAAGGTGCGGGCGCTCTTTTCGGGATCCTTGTAGTAGCCGACCGGGATCGGCGCGCCGAGCGCGATGAAGCCCGGCTTGCCCGAGCCCGGCTCGACCAGTTCGTCGTTCTCGTCGAAGACCTTGCAGCGTTCGCCGATCTGGAACTTGGCGGTGGCGATCTCGCCGTCCTTCGTCATCAGCGAGGAGCCGAGGCCGACCGCTTCGGAGGCGCCGAAGCTGTCGGTCATGATCGCGTTCGGCATGTATTTCAGCAGGCCGCGCTTCACCTCGGTCGACCACATGACGCCCGAGGAGATGATGGTGACGATCGAGGACAGGTCGTATTTGCCGGGCGTCTCCTCGAGCGCGCGCAGCATCGGCTTGGCAAAGGCGTCGCCGACGATGGCGACCTGCTGGACCTTGTTGCGGTCGACTTCCGACCAGAGTTCGTGCGGGTCGAGCGAATGGCTGTCGAGGGTGACGATGCAGCCGCCCGAGACCATGTTGCCCAGCGCCGTCAGCAGCCCGGTGCCGTGCATCAGCGGGCAGGCCGGGATCATCGGACCGGCGGGGCCGACTTCCTTGATCGCCGCGACCAGGGCAGGCAGCGATTCCGGCACGGGGCCGAGGCGGCGCAGCGCCGAAAGCTGCACTTCGCGCAGATCGTCGTGGCGCCACATCACGCCTTTCGGCATGCCGGTGGTGCCGCCGGTATAGATGAAGAGCAAGTCGTCGGGCGAACGTTCGATGTCGAGCGTGGCGCCGGCGCCGGTATTGGCCAGGGTTTCGTAGCGTTCGGCAAAGGGCGCGATGTCGCCGCCGTCATTGACCTCGATGAAGGTCTGCACTTTCGTCAGGCGCGGGCGGATCTCCTCGATGATGTCGCGGAACTCGCTGCCATAGACGACGGTCTGCGCATCCGAATTGTCGAAGATGTAGAAGACTTCGTCGGGCTTGTAGCGGTAGTTGACGTTGACATGGGTCAGGCGCGATTTGAACCCGGCGGCCAGCAGTTCGATATATTCCGGCCGGTTGCGCATGTAGAAGGCCAGCTTGTCGCCGGGCTTCGCGCCGCGCTCGATCATGGCGCGGGCGAGATTGTTGGTGCGTTTCGTCGTCTCGCCCCAGGTGATGCGGCGGGGCCCATGAATGAAGGCCGGCGCTTCGGCCGGCAGGACGGGCGATATGGCGTCAAGAATGTCGCCGAAGTTCCAAGGCATGTTTTCCCTCCCGGAAAGCGTGTTCTGGCGGCCCCCGGCGCGGCGGCCGGGCGGGCCTGTTTCTTTTGCGGCCAATATAGGGAGGAAATCGCGGGCGGTCATCCGGCGCGCAGATGCCGCTGCGTCAAGCGCGCGGCAGTGATACGGCTAGCAGGGCAGGCCGGGGCCCGCGTCGCGGCTGGCGACCAGGCAATGGGCGGTGACGCCGGCCGCGCCGGCACGGAGCAGACGGTCGATCGCCTGCTTGAAGCGCCCGTCGACACGGATCGCGACATTGGGGTTGAGGCTGCCGCTGAACGGGCGTCCGGAGACATGGGTGATCGCGTTCGAGGCCTGCGAATTGACCGCGATCATGTAATCGGTGCCGCGCTCGCGCAGGATCAGCGGGCCGCCCGACCAGCCCGGCATCATGTCGCAATCGTGGTTCACGACACGCGGGTCGAAGCGGTTCAGATGGGAGCTGCGCTTGCGCACGGGGCCGCAATGCTCGGACATCTGCAGCGGGCCGCGCTCGCCATTGTGGCCGGCAAGCATGAAACGGGCGCCGGCTTCGCGCAGGGCGACGGCCGCCAGATCGTCGATCACCCGGGGTTTCAGCCTCTCGATGTCGCCGGGCAGGCGCCGGTCGAGCACGGCGACCGCCCAGTCATTGTGCCAGTCGCGGTCGCGATAGGGCGTGCGGCTGCCGCTTTCGATGAAGATGATGGCGGCGGCGATGTCGGGCGTGCCATGCGGGCGGAACGCACATTCCGTCAGGCGGCCCTGCGGGCCGATGAAGACATGGGCGGCCGAGGCGATGACCTCGTAGTCGCGGTCCTCGGGCAGCAGGGCGGAGGCCAGCAGGACGCCGGTCGGCCGCCTTGTCGTGCCCGCGCAGACAATGACGCCGACGCCGCTCAGGCCGTCTTCGGGGCGGATGTCGCGGCGGTCGTCGCGGCCGAAGATGTTGGCCTCGGCAGCGCCGGCCAGCAGCAATGCGAGGCCGAGGACGGCCGCGCCTGCCCACCGAGAGGGCCTGCCATTGGTCGCGCGCATCTGCACCTCCGGGGCCATTCGGGCCCAGACGACGGTCAGACTAGCACAGGCGACGCTGCGTCAACCAACAAGAGCGCGTGATCGGCTGCGGCGCCGGGCGGCCCAGGCCGTAATGCGCAGGCCGAGCGCCAGAAAGCCGAGGCCGGCGGTAATGGCGAAGATCACCCTGGGCTCGGGTGGGGTCTCGCTGGCGAGGCGGCCGAGATAGGAATTCATGAAGATCAGCCAGACATAGGCGACGCCGGTGAGATGCAGGCGGCGCCAGACTTTCGGGCCGAGCTTGCGGACCGACCAGTCGTTGGAGGTCAGCGCCAGCAGGGCGATGAAGATGTAAGCCAGGCCGCCGCCGATAATGGTGACGGTCTCCGGCATCTCGCCGATGGCGACGAACCATGACGTCAGCGCGCCGAGATGGATGAAATGAGCAAGCGCGAAGGAAAGCCCGAGATAGCGGCGGTGGCGCTTCAGCCAGCGCGTCGTGTCCGATGGGAAAAGCTGCGCCAGCGCGCCGGCCGCGAAGACCACGACGAAGATCAGGAAGGCAAAGCGGGCCGTGTAGCGCGTGATGTGAAGCAGGCCCTCTTCATTGGCGCCCTGGAGGGCGATGCTGCCGGCGGCGATGGCGGCAGCCACGCCGAGCACGGCGGCAAAGAGCCACCAGGGGATCTGCCGGCCGGGCCGGAAGGTCGGGTCGTTGCGGATCGCCTGGCCGGACATCGTTTCGCCCCCGAATTTTTCATACCGTCTGTATGAGATACAGGCTGTATAATCCGAAACGAGTTTCCATACAAGCTGTATGAAAGAGGAAATGACCCGCGAAACCCCTGCCAAGCGACCCTCGAAGAACCGCGACAAGCTGCTCGCGGCGGCGCGGCGGCTGTTTGCCGAGCGGGGCTATGCCGAGACCGGCACCGAGGACATCGTGCGGGCGGCCGGTGTGACGCGGGGCGCGCTCTATCACCAGTTTGCCGACAAGCGCGATCTCTTCCGGGCGCTGCTGGAGGAGATGCTGCCCGAGATCGGGCAGCGGCTTTTCGAGGAGACGATGGCGCAGATCACGCATGACCGCGAGGACCTCCAGGTCGGGTGCCGGGTGCTGCTCGGCATCTATACGGACGCGGAAGTGCGGCGGCTGTTCCTGATCGAAGGGCCGGCGGTGCTGGGGCTTGCCGGTTGGCAGGCGCTGCAGGCGCCGCTGTCGACGCTGTTTCTCGACCATGCGTTGCAGCATCTGGTGGATGAGGGGTTCATTGCGGCCGGCGAGATGCGGTCGATCAACGGCTTGCTGTCGGGCGCGCTGCAACAGGCGGCGCTCGGCATCGCGGCGGCCGACGACCCGGAGGCGGCGCGGGTGGAATATACGGCCGGGCTCGACCGGATCATCGACGGTCTGATGCATCAGGCGTGAAAAAGGGCGGCTCCCGGAGAAGCCGCCCTGTTCGTTTCGGTGCCGCGGGCGCTATTCGGCGGCGGACATCTTGTCGAGCGAATAGGCGCCGCCGCCCTGGCCGTTGAGCTGGCGCAGGAGCTTGATGCCTTCCTCGGCGATGTCGTCGCCGATCATGCGGTCGCCCTCGCCATAGAGTTCCTTCATGTCGATGAAGGCGGCGTAGTTCATGGCCGTGCGGTCGGTGATGATGCCGGCCTTCAGCAGCGTCTTGATCAGCACCCGGAAGATGTTCGAGCTTTCCTGCATGCTCTCGCGGATGTTGGTGTCGGTCATGGCTTCCATGAAGGCGCCCTGGACCCATTCCCATTCGAGGCCGACGGCGGCATAGATGTGCTTCTTCTGCTCGGGGCTGCCGAGATTGAAGAGCAGTACCTGGAAGACCTCCCAGGCCCAGTCCTCGATCGCATCGCGTTCTTCCGCCTTCAGGTTCGGAATGGTGCGGTCGGCCCAGATCTTGCCGAACTTGTGGTGGAAGGCCTCGTCCGTCATCGTGAGCTGCATCAGCTTCACCATCAGCGGATCGCGGCCCCATTTGTAGAAGGAGGCGAAGGCGCCCATGGCGAGGCCCTCGACCAGCATCTGCATGCCGACCAGCTTCTTCCAGACCAGCGGCGTGTTGACCAGTTCGGTCAGGACGTCGCCGAGCGCCGGGCCGACGGGCACCGGCTTGCCCCAGCGGGCCTTGATGTAGTTGGAGAAGCCGGCGACGTGGCGTGCTTCCTCGCGCGTCTGGTTGGCGGCGTATTCCTGCGCGCCCGGATCCTTGAGGATGTGGCAGAGGCTGGCCGACAGGGCCAGTGCGCCGGCTTCGCCGTGCAGAATCGAGGAGAGACCCCACTGCACGTCCATGTTGACCAGCTTGATCTTCTGCTTCTCGTCGAGCTTGTCCTTGACCGCGGTCTTGAGGTCGGTGTTCTGCGCGGGGTCGATCAGATACTCGTTCTCCATGTCGAACGGCGCGGAGAAGTCGATGTACTTCTTGTCCATCGGATCCCAGAAGTGATCATGGGTGGCCGAGATGATCTTGTCGAAAGCGGTGGAACGCTTGCCGTAGCGCTCGACTTCCATCATTGCGGGGAAGTCGTCCGGCGCGACCGCCTCATAGGCTGCATCCACGGTGATATTGGTCGTGATCTTTGTCATTTCTGCTCCTACCCTGATCGGCACAGCCAGTTGCCGCTGCCATGCCCCGTTTGAATATCAATATAGCGGCAGGGGTTAATGGATGCAAAAAATAGTGACGCTTCTGTCATTTTTAATAATTGTGATGTCAAGGCATTGAATCAAAAGGAAAAAAAGTGATGGATGGCGACCAATTGACTGCAGGAATGGTCGAAACGGCGCATGGGCGCCTCAGCTATCTGGACAGTGGCGGGGCGGGGCCGGCGGTGCTGTTCATCCACGGCAATTCCTCCTGCAAGGAAATCTTCGGCCGTCAGCTCGAAAGCGAGATCGGCCGACGCTATCGCTGCATCGCCTTCGATCTGCCGGGGCATGGCCAGAGCTCCGATGCGCCCGACCCGCAAAAGACCTATTCGATCCACGGCTTTGCCGATGCGGCGATAGCTTTCGCCGAGGCGCTCGGCGTCGAGCGCGCGGTGCTCATCGGCTGGTCGCTGGGCGGACATGCCGCGCTCGAGATGATGGCGCGCTGGCCCGGCACGGTGGCGGCGTGGATCACCGGGACGCCGCCGGCCGGTGCGGCCGATATGGGCGACGCCTTCCTGCCGTCGGACCATATGGCGCTGACCTTTGCCGAAAGCTTCACACCCGAACAGGCCGAGCTCTATGCGCAGGAGACGGTCGGGGAGGGCGTGCCTGTCGAGCCCTGGATGGTGGCAGGCTGCCAGCGTGCGGACGGGCGCTTCCGACCGCTGATGCTCAAGTCAGTGGCGGCCGGACTCGACCTGGACGGGCGCGAGATCGCGACGACGTCGCCACTGCCACTCGCCGTCGTCTCCGGCGCCGACGAGCCCTTTGTCAACAACGTGTTCCTCGAGAGCGTCAACTATCGCAATCTCTGGGACGGCAAGGTGCATGTACTTGAGGGTCTGGCACACAATCCGTTCTGGCAGGCGCCCGAACGCATCAATCCGCTGTTGTCGCGGTTTCTGGCCGAGGTGACGTGAGGTCAGACGGCGGTGTCGCCGGTGCCGCGCGGCGAGAGCCGGCGCTTTGGGGAGGGGCCGCGATAACCCGGTGTCTCGACGAAATGGATCGGCTTCGAGACCGCCGCGACGATGGCCTCGTAAAGCACGCCGGCCGAAAGCGGCTTCGGAAGGTAGTCGGTGACGCCCTGATCGCGGGCATGAACGATGCTTTCACGGCCGATATGGCCCGAGATCATCAGGATCGGCACGTCGGGGTTGGCGCCGTCCGCCGCATCGGCGGCACGGACGCGGTGCGTCATCTCGAAACCGTCCATCGGTTGCATCGAGCCGTCGGTGATGATGATGTCGGGCCGGTGTTCGGCGAAGGCGTCGAGCCCGCCAAGCCCATCGGGCGCTTCGAATATCTGTTCGACACCCATCGATTCGAGCAGGGCCGCGAGAAGGCGGCGCATTTCCGCGCTGTCCTCGACGACGAGAACCTTCAGTCTGCGGAAAAAGTCAGCGTCCGCCCTTGTCGGCGACGATGTCATCCCTGACGCCTCCGCTCCGTTGCGCTCGCCGCGATGAGTTTCTGCAAGGCGTTGAGCGTCTCGAGCGTGATGGCCGGATCGGCGCCGGGGCTTTCGAGGGCCTCGCGAATGGCGTCGAGATGAAAGCGGAAAATCGTGTCGTCATGCCATGCCGTCGTGCCGGCACTTTCAATATAGAGGCAAAGCGAATTGGCGAAGCGGCCGACCATCGGGTGACCGAAGGTGCCGGCGAGGCCGCGCATGTCGTGGAGAATGGCATAAAGCCGGCCCCGGGCTTCCGCATCGCCGCTGCAGGCGGGTTCGACCAGTGTCAGCAAGGTACGGACCTGCTCGCGGAGCGAGTCGCCATACCGGGCTTCAAGGCCCTTGATCGTCGATTGCATCTGGTCGAGAACGCGGGGATCGAGGCGCATCGGCGCGACGTAGTCTGCGCCGAGCTTGCGCTCCGCGATCGACGGCACCCGAATGAAACGAACTTCGGGCGGCGTCTGCTCGGCCGATTCCGCGTGGGTCGTCTTGCTGAGGTCAGTCATCGGTCGGTTCCTCACAGAAGGGCCACGGCGCCGCGACGGTCGATGCCATCGAATGGTTGGTCGCGGCGGCGACGGTCCGGACCGCGATAGGTCGGAGTCTCGACGAACTGGCGCGGGCGGTCGATCACCTGGATCAGCCGCTGATAGAGGCCGCGGGCCGAGATCGGTTTGGACAGAAATTCGGTGATGCCGATGTCGCGCGCCCGCTCGATGGAGGCGAGATCGGTGTGGCCCGAAACCATGATGATCGGCACCATGCCGAGCGCACCGGCCGTGATGTTGCGCAGCCGTTCGGCGAAGGCAAAACCGTCAACCGGGAGCATTGCCGCATCGGTGATAACGATGTCGGGTTCGTAGCGGCGAAACAGTTCCCAGGCTTCGTCGCCCTCGGCCGCGACGTGAACGTCGGTGACACCCAGTGCATGCAGCAGCGTCATCAGCAGATGCCGCATATATGAGCTGTCGTCGACGACCAGAACGGTCAGCGATTTGAAGATCGATTGAGTCATGCCCCCACCCCGAAATGAAACGGACGGGGCCCGCGGGGCGTGTTCGCACTGCCCACCCGTTTCAACCTTTACAGGCCTCAACCTTAACGGCCGTTTCTTAAGAAAATGGAATCGCCCCGGGGCCGCCCGCCGGCAATCGTGCCGGGGAGGGACGGCCGTCGGGCGGTCAGGCGCGCGCCGTGACCAGCCAGATCGCGCCGCCCAGTGCCACGCCTTCGGGGCCGACATGGTGCGTCAACGCCTCGCGCACCGCGTCGGCGGTTCCTGCCCGTTGGGTGTCGTCCAGTTCCCTGAAGATGCGGGACAGGGGGCCGATGTCCAGTGTCTGCTGCAGCGCGTCGGCGACGGGGTCGGGACCGCTGCCGACGACCAGCGTCGCATCGAAGGGTTCGATTTCGATGGTGCTGTAGCCGGCGCTCGTCAGGACGCCGTGAAAGCGGTCGCGGTCGTCAAAGGCAAAGGGGCCGGGTGCGCCCGGAACAGCTGGCTCCTGTTTCGGTATGTGCGGCAAAGCGGCAAAGAGCGGGACGGAAACCCAGGCGTTTTCCTTCATCGGCCGCCAGCAGGCGAAGGCGACGCGGCCGCCAGATGTCAGGGCCTTGCGCATATGCGTGAATGCCGGGACCTGCTCGAGAAAGAACATGATGCCGAAACGGGAAGCAAGAAGATCGAACGAGCCCGGCGGGAAGGTATGCGTCGATGCATCGGCCAGCATGAATTCCGCGCTGCTGTTCAGCGCCGCGGCGCGCTGCCGCGCCCGGGCGATCATGGGCTGGGAGATGTCGACGCCGAGCGTATGTCCGGCAGCGCCTGCATGGGCCGCGATTTCGAAAGTCGTCGCGCCGCAGCCGCAGCCGACATCCATGACCCGTTCGCCGGGCCGGACGGCGCCGAGCCGCAAGACCGCATCGGAGAAGGGCTGCAGCATGCGATCGAGCTTGTCCTGGTAATGCGCCCAGCGGTTGCCGGCGTCGCCGTTCCAGTATTCGATCTGCTCGGCGTTGGGGCCTTCGGTTGCCAGGCGTCCCTCTGCGGTGTTCTGCGTCATCATGCGACCTCCCGATTTTGGCGGTCACCATAGCACGAGATCCGAGCAGCAGAATGGGCTAGCGGTCCGTGACGTCCTGGTCGGACGAGTCCTCGGATTCGGCGGCAGGTTCGTCGGCGATGGCCCGTTCGTCGCCGTTCAACCTGCTGGCCAGGGCGCGCAGCTTTTCCTCGACCGCGCCCATGCCGAGCTGGTATTCGGCATCGGATGCCGCTGCGCTTTCGGCGTCCTGGGCGTCGATGCCGGTCGGAAGTTGCGTTTCGATGGCATGCGACCCCGCCAACGCCATCAGGCGGGCCAGGCGGTCGGCAATCAGCGCGGCATGATCGGCGAAGCGCTCGGCGCCGCCCGCGGCAAGCAAACGGGCCGCAGCCAGTTCTGCAGCGATGGATTCGATCTCGGCATCCTCGGCGAAGGCGCTGCGGGGCGGTGAAAGCGAAAGACCGCCGGGCCCCGTTGTCAGATTGACGACGGGAATAGAGACGCCGGCGCGGTCGTCGCCGTCGAGCGCGATCTGAAAGCTCGTATACTGTCCGCCGATGCGGCGGCCACTGATCAGATTGATGCGATTGTGCGAGGCCGAGCCGACGATGGCATCGATTTCCGCGCGAAGGTCATCGTAGCGGTCGGCCAGCAAGGCGCGGCGTCCGATGTCGGCGCTCCGTCCGGCATCTGCAACCAGATCGGCAGCTTCGCGCAGGCGTTCGGTCACGGCGTCGATCGCGAGAACGGCCGTCTCGATGGTGCTGAGTGCGGTCGCGATCCGCTGTCCAAGTTCGGCGGCCGAGAGCGACCCCGATGCCGTGGCCGTGCTGCGCAAGGCACGGCGGAGCGCCTCCGGCGACACGCGCGGCGCTTCTTCCGGCGTCGGCGGCTCAAGTTTCCGCCGCGCGATCAGACGAGAGAAAAGTCCCATATCGATCTGCCTGTCCGGCGCGATGGCGCGCCCCGCGCAGACTAGCGCAGCGAGGGTTGACGACATCTAAAGGCGCCGCCCGGGTCGCCTTACCGTGCTAGATTGGGGCCGATGTCCGATTTTCGTGCCCCTCTCTGGAAGATTGTCCGGCCGTTGGCCCGGCTTTACTGGCGGTTGCGCCGGCCCTTGACGGCCGGCGTGCGCGCGGTCGTGTTCGATTCCGAGGGCCGCGTTCTGCTGGTGCGGCATACCTATATTGCGGGATGGTATCTGCCCGGCGGCGGTGTCGATCGCGGCGAGACGATGCGGGCCGCGCTGCGGCGCGAACTTGACGAGGAGGTGGGGGTGCTGGTCCATGGCGAGCCGAAGCTCGCCGGACTTTATGCCAATTTCCGCGAATTCAAATCCGATCACGTCGCACTGTATGTGCTGGACCACGGTACGTATGAGCACGTACCGCGCAAAAGCGCGGAGATCGCCGAAGCAGGTTTCTTTTCGCCGGGGGCGCTGCCTGCGGAAATCAGCGCCTCGACGCGGCGACGGATCGCGGAAGTCTTCGAGGGGCGCGTACCGGACGAATTGTGGTAGCGCTCAGCGCGCCGGCCTGCGTTCGGCCCAGGGCCGCGCTTCCTCAAGTTGCGCGGCGAGGCGGAACAGCGTCGCTTCGTCGCCGTACCTGCCGGTGAACATTGTGCCGATGGGAAGGCCGGCCGCATTCCAGTCGAGTGGCATCGACATCGAGGGTTGACCGGTCATGTTGGCGATGGCGGTACCCGGCATGTATTCGTAGCTGACACGCATGTAGTTGCCGACATCCTCGGTCATCATGTCGAGTGTGCCGAGCGGCATTGGCGGTATGCCCAGTGTCGGCGCGAGAAATATGTCGTAATCCTCGTGGAAGGCGGCCATCTGACGGCCAAGACGATGGATGAACAGGGTCGCATCGGCGTAATCGGTGCTGTCGCGCATCCGGGCGGCCTGCGCGATCAGCCATGTGATGTGTTCGACATCGTTCTGCGTGACCTCGCGGCCCAATGCTGCGGCGCGCTGCCGGAGAGTCAGCGCCGTGTTGGCGCCGACGATCGTGCCCTGATGGCGGCTGATCTCTTCGCGATCAAGGGTCGGGCTGGCCTCTTCGACATGATGACCCAGGCTCTCGCAGAGCCGCGCCGTGTCCTCGACCGCTTTCACCACATCCGGGTGACAGGCCGAACCGTCCGAGCGTCGTGTCGTGAAAGCAATACGCAGCCGGCCGGGCTTTGCGCCGACTTCCTGCAGGAAGGGACGCGTCTGTGCCGGTGCCGCATAGGGATCGCCCGGCGCTTCGCCGGCCGTCGCATCGAGCAGCGCGGCGCTGTCGCGCACCGAGCGCGAAACGACATGCGAAATCGACATGCCGGACCAGCCCTCGCCACGATCCGGTCCCATCGGCGTTCGGCCGCGTGTCGGCTTCATTCCGAACAAGCCGCAGGCTGCGGCCGGAATGCGGATCGAGCCGCCGCCGTCGCTGGCATTGGCAAAGGGGAGGATGCCGGCCGCGACGGCTGCCGCGGCGCCGCCCGACGAGCCGCCCGGCGAGCGGGTGAGGTCCCATGGGTTTCGCGTCGGGCCATAGAGGCGCGGTTCGGTGGTTCCGGCCAGTCCGAATTCAGGCGAGTTGGTCTTGCCGAAGATGACGAGGCCTGCCGTCAGGTAACGTTCGGTCAGCGTCGAATTGTGATCGGCTCGGTTGCCCTCGAAAAGCGCCGAGCCGTAGGTCGTCACCGTGCCGTCGAGCAGGAGGTGGAGATCCTTCAGCAGAAAGGGGACGCCGCGAAACGGACCATCCGGCAGTCCCCGCGCGATCTGCGCGCGGGCCTCGTCATAATGCTTCAGGACGACGGCGTTGATCTTCGGATTGATTGCCTCGGTGCGGGCGATGGCCTCATCGAGCAGTTCGGCCGGACTGACGTCGCCGCGTTTGACGAGAGCGGCGAGCGCCATGCCGTCATACCTATCATAGTCCGCGAACCCCGCCATTTGTCCGGTCCCCCTCAATTTCCCGTGATCCCGCTGCCGATCTTAGGGAGGGCGTGGCGCCGCGCCATGATTTTTTTCCGCCACAATTGCGACCTAGGAATCTCGATCTGCGGGGTACAGCATATTGCGTGCACATGCCAAAGAGGGCATGGAACGATGGAGGTTGCCATGAAAAAGACAATTCTCGGCGGTTGTGTGGCTGCGGGTCTCATGCTGGGCGGTATCGGCGCGGCGCAGGCAACCGACACCGTCGACTGGAATGCGCTGCCGTCGGATGACGCGGCGCTGCAACAGCTCGATACCAGGCAAGAGCGTGCGTTGCGACAGGCCGTCCGTCATTGCGGCAGCCTTCATCGCACGCAGCATCAGCGCGATGCATGTGTCTATATCGATGTCGACCGTGTGATGCGTCAAAGCGACGATGCGGCCCTGAAGGCCTATCATTTCGCCTTGCCGCGCTCGCTGCGCTACAATGAGCACCGGAATACGGGTCTGGCCATCGAGCAGGTTCAGGCGAAACGCGAGCGGGCGGCCGACTGACGATCGGCATTTTCCGCTCTAGTGCGGCGGTCCGCCAAGATCGAGGATCGGGCCCTTTGGCACGATGCCGGTCGGGTTGATCGTCTTGTGGCTGCCGTAATAATGCTTCTTGATGTGATCGAAATTCACGGTCTCCGCGACTCCGGGTACCCGATAGAGTTCGCGCATGTAACGCGACAGGTTCGGATAGTCGGCGATGCGGCGCAGGTTGCACTTGAAGTGTCCGTGATAGACCGCATCGAAACGGATCAACGTCGTGAAGAGACGCCAGTCGGCTTCGGTCAAGCGGTCGCCGGCCAGCCAGCGCTGCGCTGACAGGCGCTGCTCGATCCGGTCGAGTTCGGCAAAGAGCGCCGTGACGGCTTCCTCATAGACCGTTTGCTCGGTGGCAAAGCCTGCCTTGTAGACGCCGTTGTTGACGTTGTCGTAGACGGATTTGTTGGTGCCGTCGATTTCTGCGCGCAAGTCGGCGGGATAGAAGTCGCGTGTGTCGTCGACGCCTTCGATGCCGTCGAAAGCCGTGTTGAACATGCGGATGATGTCGGCGGATTCGTTGGAAACGATCGCTTTTGTTTTCTTGTCCCAGAGTACCGGCACCGTGACGCGGCCGGTGTAGTCGGGGTCTGCCAGCGTGTAGACTTCATGAAGCTTCGTCTTGCCATTGATTTCGTCGCGCGTGCCGCCGTCGCCGCGCATGGTCCAGCCGTCTTCGAGCATCAACGGGTCGACGACCGAAACCGAAATCGCGCCTTCGAGCTTCTTGAGCGCGCGGAAGATCAGCGTTCGGTGCGCCCAGGGGCAGGCCAGCGAAACATAGAGATGATAGCGTCCGGCCTCGGCCCTGAAGCCGCCCTCGCCGGTCGGGCCGGCCGCGCCGTCCGCCGTGACCCAGTTGCGAAACACCGACTGCTGTCGTTCGAAGCGGCCGCCGGTCGATTTGGTGTCGTATCCCTTGTCGGTCCATTTGCCGTCGACCAGAAGTCCCATGACGGTGTCCTTTCCTTGTGTATCCGTTCGTTTCTGACGTTCAGTGTTCGGGCGGCAGGTCGACCATCAGAATTTCGGCGTCTTCGCCGGCGCGGATGACGATCCTGTCTTCATCGCGGATGGCGGCGCCGGCGCGCTCGGGCACCAGCGTGCCGTTGATCGTGACGCTGCCTTTCGCCGGCACGAGATAGACAAGTCGACCGCTCTCGACGACATGGGTCACCTCGGTGCCCGCGTCGAGCGTTGCCCCGAGAATTTCGGCATCCTGCGCAATCCAGAGCGCCTCGGCGGGTGCGTTGGCCCGGCCGCTGGCAAGCGGCACCAGCTTTCCCTTCCTGTCCTGCTTCGGAAAGGAGGCCATTTCCCAGCGCGGGCGAAGGCCGCGCTGTGCCGGTTCGATCCAGATCTGAAAAAGCTGTGTGTCGCCGGCCTCGAGATTCCATTCCTCGTGCAGGATGCCCTTGCCGGCGGACATCACCTGCACATCGCCGGCCTTGGTGCGGCCTTCATTGTTGAGGTGATCGCGATGGGTGATCGCGCCATCGCGAATATAGGTGATGATCTCCATGTCGCGATGGCCGTGCTGCGGAAAGCCGGTGCCGGGGCGGATGCGATCGTCGTTCCAGACGCGCAGCTTGCCCCAGCCCATGCGCGCGTCATCATGATAGCCGGCAAAGGAGAAGTGATGCTTCGCCTCCAGCCAGCCATGGTCGGCGTACCCGAGGCTTTCGAATGTACGAATGTCGATCATGATGTTCTCCCGGCGGCCGGTTTTGCGTCGTTCGGACCGCGCGCTAGTTTTTCAGCTTCTTTGCGATGGCCGCGACATGCGCGCCCTGCTTGCGGGCGAGGCTCAGTTCCTTTCCGCTCGGGGTACGGCTGCCGTCGCCGCCCGCCAGCGTCGAGGCGCCATAGGGCGAGCCGCCGCGCACTTCCGAAATGTCGAAGAGTTCCTCGCCGACAGCATAGGGCAGGCCGACAACGACCATGCCGTGATGCAGCAGCGTCGAATGGAACGAGGTGATGGTCGTCTCGTTGCCACCGCCGGTGCCTGTCGAGGTGAAGACGCTGCCGGGCTTGCCGGTGAGGGCGCCTTTCGACCAGAGGCCGCCGGTCTGATCGAGGAAGGTCCGCATCTGACCGGTCATGTTGCCGAAGCGGGTGGGGCTGCCGAAGACAATGCCGTCATAGTCGGCCAGCTCCTGCGGCTTCGCGACCGGGGCTTCCTGGTCGACTTTCATGCCGGCCGATTTCATCGCCTCTTCCGGCATGGTCTCGGGTACGCGCTTCAGCGTTACCTCGACGCCGTCGACGCTGCCGGCGCCCTCGGCAACCGTCTTCGCCAGGGTTTCGATGTGTCCGTAAGAGCTGTGATAGAGGACGAGAATTCTGGTCTTGTCGGTCATGACGTTCTCCTGTTCAGGCCCCCCGAAAGGGAAGTAGTCAAATCCATGCCTCCTATCTAATTGATCTTTAAAGGGATACAATCGCTAGAAATTGGAACTAATTGTTGCTTCCTAGGAACAATTTGATGGCGGATCTCAACGGGTTTGCGGTTTTTGCACGGGTGGTCGAACTCGGCGGCTTCACGGCGGCGGCCGATGCGCTCGGGCTCTCCAAATCGGTTGTCAGCCGCCAGGTTTCGGCGCTGGAGGATCAGCTCGGCGTTCGCCTGCTCAACCGGACGACGCGTCGGATCGCGGTGACGGAGGCGGGTGCGGTCGTGTTCGAGCATGCCAGCCGCATCGTCGCCGAGGCCGAACAGGCGGCCGAGGAAGCCAATTGCATCGAAGGCGCCGTGCGCGGGCGCCTGCGCGTCAACGCGCCGATGAGTTTCGGCATTCTCGAACTCGGACCGGCTTTGCCGGCCTTTCTGGCGCGTTATCCCGATCTCGATGTCGAGCTTGTGCTCAACGATCGCCGCGTCGATCTGATCGAGGAGGGCTTCGACGTTTCGTTGCGCATTTCGGAACTTGAGGATTCAAGCCTGATCGCGCGCCAGCTTGCGCCGGTCGAGCGTTTCGTCGTCGGCGCGCCGGCCTATTTCGAAAGCCACGGGCATCCGGCGCGGCCGGCCGATCTCGCCCGGCACTCCTTCCTGCTCTATACGCTGCTGGCAAGGCCCGGGCAGATGACCTTCGTCCATGCCGAGGGCCGGCGCGAAACGGCCGAGGTCAAGGGACGCTTCTTCTGCAACAATGCCGATGCGATGCTGCCGCTGATGCGGGCGGGCACGGCGCTCTGCCTCGCACCCGATTTCATCTGCCATGAGGAGTTGCGCGCCGGCCGGCTGGTGCGGGCGCTCGCGGACTGGTCGATGCCGCCCTTGCGGCTCCATGTCATCTATCCGCATGCGCGGCATCTCTCGGCCAAGGTGCGTGCCTTCGTCGATTTCGCGGTCGAACATTTCGGGCCGGGCCGGGCGCGGTGGGAGGGGGCCGGTCAGTCCACCTCGCCGGTCTCGGACTGATCGTCCTCGATCGGCGGCTCGTCCTTCTTGCGCGCATATTTGCGCTTCGGCTTGACGACGCGCTTGCGGAACAGCGGATCGGCCAGCGCTTTGGCCACCGGGTTGCGCGGTTTCGGTGGCGGCTTTCGTTTGGTCATGCGGGCCTCCGGACATGCAAACGGCCGGGTCATTGGAGACCCGGCCGCGACTTCTGTCCAGCTCGGGCTGACGGTTCAGACCGGTTCCCAGGTGAACACCGAACCCGTATTGCCGAGATCGGTGTAGCCGCCGGCCATGGCCGGGAAGGCGTGGGAGAGGATCGTTTCCGGCGTCCAGCCGTCGATGCGGGCGACGCTCTTGACCGGCCGGGGCTGCGAGAAGAGCACGATTTCGTTGCCGCGCACGGCAAAGATCTGCCCGTTGGCGTTACAGCCGGGGGCGGCCAGCGCCACCGCGAAATTGCCGACCTGCTCGGCGCGCATCGCATTCTTCATGCGTTCGACGCGCTTGGCCGATTCCTCATCCTTGACCGGAATGGTCGCGATCATGCGTGTCCAGGCGAAGGGCGCGATGATGTTGGAGCGCACATTCTTGGCTGCGCCTTCCATCGCGATGATGCGCGAAAGACCGGCAATGCCCATCTTGGCGGCGGCGTAGTTGGCCTGGCCGATATTGCCGATCAGGCCGGAGGTCGAGGTGAAGAGGACGAAGTTGCCGTCCTGCTGCTCACGGAAATGATTGATGGCGGCGCGGGTGATGTTGTAGCTGCCCTTCAGATGCACTTCGAGAACGGCGTCCCAGTCCTCGTCGGGCATCTTGTGGAACATGCCGTCGCGCAGGATGCCGGCCGGGCTGATGATCGAGTGCAGGCCGCCGAAGGTGTCGAGCGCCTGGGTGATCATGTTCTCGGCGCCGGACTTCAGCGAGACACTGTCGGAATTGGCGACCGCTTCGCCGCCCGCCGCCTTGATCTCGTCGACGGTCTTCTGCGCGGCCGAGGCATTGCCCTCATCGCCGCCCTTGACGCTGCCGCCGAGATCGTTGACGACGACCTTGGCGCCCTGTTGCGCCGCGATCAGCGCGCATTCGCGGCCGATGCCACCCGCCGCGCCGGTGACCAGCACCACCTTGCCCTCAAGAAGTCCCATGGCTTGCTCCCTGTCTCTCGTTGTCCGGAGGATTTCCGTGTTGGCGGGCAAGCTAGCCGATGGGTACGGGCCCGTTCCAGCCTTTTTCGGGCCGGCTGTGGCCGTCCTGACGCTTTACGCAAGGATTTGGCCATGCTACCGGACTATCCTTTCAGGGCAATGGCCGCGATCCCACCGGACGCGGCGCCAGATGGGTTGACGCAAATGGCATGCGGCGCGACGCAGCGACGACGAATGAGGGAAGGGCGCCCCGGTGCGCCCCGTCCCGTGCGCGTCCGCGCCATCCGTCCGTTCCGCGTCTGAGCGCGCGGCGCGGCGGCGCGGCGGGCAGGCACTTCGTCCCGTTTTCGCCTCCCTTGCCTGAAAGAAATACCAATGTTTGAAATCGTAGCCGAGCGGCCCGAGCACGGGCCGGCCATCGAAACGCTGCTCGATCTGTCCTTCGGTCCCGGTCGTTATGCCAAGGCCGCACAACGGTTGCGCGAGGGCAATCATCCGGTGCCGGAGCTCTGCTATGTCGCCTTTGCGGGCGAGGGGGCGGAGCGGCGCATGGTCGGCGCGTTGAGCTTCTGGCCGGTCGTCATCGGCGGTGTGCCGGGGTTGATGCTGGGCCCGCTCGCCGTCGAGCCGCAACTGCGCGGCAAGGGCTGCGGCATCCAGCTGATGGAGCGTGGCCTCGCCGATGCCAAGAAGCTCGGCTACCGGCTGGTGATCCTGGTCGGCGATGCGCCTTACTACGCCAGGGTCGGCTTCGGCCCCGTGCCTCCCGGCCGCCTCACCATGCCGGGGCCGGTCGATCCGGCGCGGCTGCTCTATCGCGAGCTCGACATCGGCGCCTTCAGCGGCGTCAGGGGCGCGATCGAGAAGCCGAAATCCGTGCGCTCGGCCGGTTAGTTCTTCAGCATCGCCGCGACCAGCCGGGGCACGTTGTGTCGGAACATCGCGACATAGGTCGGGGCATCGCCGTCCGGACCCGACAGGGCATCCGAATAGAGTGCGCCGCCCATTTCGGCGCCGGTCTCGCGCGAGATGGTTTCCATCATGCGCGCGTCCGACATGGTTTCGATGAAGAGCGCCTTGATGTTCCCGGCGCGGATCTGGTCGATCAGCCGCGCCAGGGTCTGCGCGCTCGGCTGCGCGCCGCCGGAAAAACCGAGCGGGGCGTGGAATTCGACGCCGTAAGCATCGCCGAAATAGCCGAAGGCATCATGCGTGGTGATGACCTTGCGCCTGTCCGGCGGCACCTTGCCGATCTCGGCGCGCACCCAGGCATCGAGTTCCTTCAGCTCGGCGATATATGTTTCGGCATTTGTCGCATAGGCGTCGGCGTTGGCCGGATCGGCCGCGGCCAGCGCCTCGGCGATGTTGCGCACATAGACGATGCCGTTGGCCGCATTCTGCCAGGCATGCGGATCGAAATCCTGCGGCACGGATGGATAGCCCTGCTCGTCATGGCTGTGTCGGTGATCGTGCCCGTGGTCATGCGCATGGTCGTCTTCCATCTCGCGCGGGGTGATCCCGAAGCTGGCAACGGCATAGGTTGCCTCGCTCTTCGCGGCTGCGGCGAGGCGCACCATCCAGGGTTCGAAACCGAGACCGTTGATGACAAGAAGATCGGCATCGGCGAGAGCGGCAGCATGGGACGGACCGGGCTCGAATGTATGGGCATCGCCGTCCGCTCCGATCAGCACCGTCAGCGCCACCCTGTCGCCGGCAACACGTTCGACCATGTCGCCGAGTATGCTGAAGCTCGCCACGACCTTCAGCGGTTCGGCGGCGAGCGGCGTCAGACCGATCGTCAGAAAAAAAGTGATGCAGGCAACCAGGTTTTTCATTCACGTGCCTCCGTCAGTCATGGAAATGCGCGCGCGGGAAATAACGCGTGCGCAGGCTGTCGCGGGTGCCGAGCAGGATCGAGCCGAGATAGAATCCGCCGGCGGTCAGGATGATCGCGGGGCCGGAAGGCAGGCTGAAATTATAGGAGATCAGCAGGCCGATCAGGCCGGAGGCGAAGGCCATCGCGACCGAGAGCGCGGCCAGCGACCAGACGGCACCGGCCCAGAAGCGCGCCGCCGCCGCCGGCAACATCATCAGGCCGAGCGCCATCAACGTGCCGAGCGCCTGGAAGCCGGCAACGAGGTTCAGCACCACCAGCGTCAGAAAGACGAAATGCCAGAACGTACCGCCGCCGGTCGTTGCGCGCAGGAAGGCCGGGTCGAAACATTCGATCACTAGCGGCCGGTAGATCAGCGCCAGCGTCACCAGCGTCAGGCTGGCGATCGCGGCGACCAGCAACAGGGCGCCGTCGTCGACCGACAGGATGGTGCCGAAGAGCACATGCAGCAGATCGACGCTCGAGCCGCGCATCGAGACGATCAGCACGCCGAGCGCGAGGCTGATCAGATAGAAGCCGGCAAGGCTCGCGTCTTCCCGGAGTGCCGTCACGCGACTGACCAGGCCGGCCAGCAGCACCACCGTCAGGCCGGCAATGAAACCGCCCAGACTCATGGCCCAGAGCGAGAGACCGGCGACGAGGAATCCGATCGCCGCGCCGGGCAGGATCGCATGGCCCATTGCGTCGCCCATCAGGCTCATCCGGCGCAGGACCAGAAAGGTGCCGACGGGCCCCGCGCCCAGCGCCAGCGCCAGGCAGGCGACCAGCGCGCGGCGCATGAAGCCGTATTCGACGAAGGGTTCGATCAGCGCCGCATAAAGCATCATGCCGCGTCGCTCCAGCTGTCGGAGATATAGCGCGCGCGGCGCAGGTTTTCCGGCGTCAGCGCTTCGGCGGCCGGACCCCAGGCCACGGGTTCGCGCGCCAGCAGCAGAACTTGCGGGAAGGCGGCGCGAACGCGCTCGATGTCATGCAATACCGCGATCACGGTGCGGCCTTCCTCGTGCCAGCGATGCACGAGATCCATCAGATCGGCGGCCGTGCGTTCGTCGATCGCGGCAAAGGGCTCGTCGAGCAGGATGACGCCCGCATCCTGCAGCATCAGCCGGGCGAAAAGGACGCGCTGGAATTGTCCGGCCGACAGACTGCCGACCTGGCGGTATTCGAAGCCCGCAAGGCCGACTGCGCCGAGCGCCGCACGGGCCCGTGCGGTCAGGCCGCCGGTAATGGCGCCGAACAGTCCGATCTCGGCCCAGAGCCCCAGCGATACCGCATCGATGACGCTGATCGGGAAGCTGCGGTCGACCTCGGCCAGTTGCGGCAGATAGGCAAGGCCGCGTCGCGTCAGGCCGTTCATGCGCACTTCACCCTCGTCGGCCGCGACAAGACCGGCAATGGTTTTCAGCAGCGTGCTCTTGCCGGCGCCGTTCGGGCCGACAATGGCTGTCAGGCTGCCCGGGGCAAAGCAGCCGGTGAGATGATGCACCGCCGGCTCGCGGTCATAGGCGACCGTCAGGTCCTTGATATCGATGGCGGGAACGGTTCGAGGATTCATCGCGCCAGCGCCCAGAAGACGGCCAGCCAGAGCCCGGCAAGTGCCGCAGCGGCCACGGCCAGCCGCGCGGGCAGGCCCGATCCGAAGACGCTGACACGCGGCCGGTCTGCCGGCGCGCGTACGGGCTCATGGCGATGGTCGGCCACAGGAATCTCCAGCAGGCTCAACGGATGTAATAATATAACATCGGGAAACTAGGCGCTAATCCCGGAAGCCGCAAGCGACAAAAGAAGGGCAGGCCGGCCGGTCAGCGGCCCTCGCGCCACCAGGCCAGCGCCAGCGTGCCGAGGATCAGCAGCAGGGCCAGCGGTCCAACCAGCAGCGGCGTCTGGCGGACCGCATGGACCAGATATCGCTCGTTGCGGCGCAGGCCGAGCCAGTTGTCGCCTGCCGCCTGGCGGTTGGCGCGGACCGAGCGAATGCCGGGCGTCGCGTCGGCATTTTCGCCAACCCACCAGACCCCGCCGCCGGTCGCCCGGGCCAGCGGCTGCATCGGCTTGTCGGCGGCCCGGACATCGGCAAACTCGCGCGGGTTCAGCGCTCCTGCTGCCGCGACAACGTCGAGTTCGCCCTGCGATACGCGATAGAGACCCAGTTCGCGCACCGGCACGGTCGACGCGAACTGGCCGGGTGCGGTTTCGTCGAGCGCGACTTCGGTAATGGCGCCGGACGGCGCCGTCACGATGGCCGGCGGCGTTGCCTCTTCCATGGTGCGGCGCTCGATGGTCAGCATGTCGCGCTGCACCGAAGCGGTCAGCTTTTCCTCCTCGAGATCAGGCTCCTTCATCAGCCAGTGGGCGAGGCGCCGCAGCAGCTCGGCCTGCGGTCCACCGCCCTCATAGCCGCGCGACCAGAGCCAGACGTGATCGGAGAGAATCTGGGCAACCCGGCCCTTGCCGGCATGATCGAGCACCATCAGCGGGCGTGCGTCGGGCGTTTCCATCAGCACCTTACCCTGGCTGACCTCGACATCGATGGTGCGGAACCAGCGGCCCCAGGCCGGCGGATCGGACTCCCCGCCGGGCAGATCGGCGGTCACCGGATGGCGCCGGCCGGTATCCGTGACCTGGGGACGGAAGCCACCCACGGTCGTTCCATTGGTTGGTTGTGCCGGCAGGATTGTCGCCAGCGGCGTGCGATAGATCGAATAGGGCGAGGCGAATGCCGGGCCCGAGGCGGCTAGGAAGGCCCCGCCATTTTCGACATAGTCGACGATGTTCAGAAAATAGGCGATCGGCAGCATGCCGCGCCGCTTGTAGCGGTCGAAGACGATCAGGTCGAACTGGTCGAGTTTCTCGTCGAAAAGCTCGCGGTCCGGAAAGGCGATCAGCGACAATTCACCGATCGGCGTGCCGTCCTGCTTTTCTTGTGGACGCAGGATGGTGAAGTGAACGAGGTCGACCGATGGGTCGGCCTTCAGCAGGTTGCGCCAGGTGCGTTCGCCCGGATGCGGTTCGCCCGACACCAGCAGCACCCGCAACCGGTCGCGAATGCCGGTTGCGACAATGACGGCGCGATTGTTGAGCAATGTCAGTTCGTCCGGGCCTTCGGCAACCTCGATCTCGATGACGTTGGCCCCACCGTGCTTCAGTGCCAGCGTGACGTCGGTCTGTTCGCCGATCGCGGTATCGACGGTTGTCTCGGGTATGCCGTCGACGGAGATCGTGACGGTTGCGCGGCCGCCCGTCGAGCCCTCATCCGCCGCGGTCTCGTCGACACGAAAGGAGAGTGCCACGGGTTCGTCGACAATGCCGAAGCGCGGCGCCTCGATGACATGCAGCCGCCGGTCCCGCTCGTTGCGGCGGCCGACGATCAGTGCGTGAACCGGGGCATCGAATCCGAGCGCTGCTGCGTTCTCCGGTATGTCGTGAACCTGACCGTCGGTGATGAATATCGCACCGGCGATGCGTTCGCGCGGTACGTCGGCAAGGCCCCGTTCCAGTGCGGTGAAAAGCGCCGAGCCCGCCTCGTCGCCGGGATTGCTCTCGACCGGGACGACGCGCGTCTCGATACCTTCCTCCCGCGCCAGGCGCTCCTGCAGCTTGGTCAGCGCTGCATCCGTCTCGGCGGCGCGGTTGCCGATCTGCTGGCTCAGGCTGCGGTCGACCACGATCGCGGCGATGTCGGGAACGGCTTCGCGCTCTTCCTGCCGGATGGTCGGGTTCAGTACCGCCAGCACCAGAATTGCCAGCGCCGCCGTGCGCCAGGGCGCACCCCTTGCGCCGCGCCAGGCGGCATAGGCCAGTGCGGCGACGCCGGGCAATGTCAGCAGCGCCACCAGCAGCACCGGCACAAGCGATTCGAAAACGATGTTCCATGCCATTTGCGTCTCCTACTGACCGAGACGCTCGAGAAGAGCAGGGACATGCACCTGGTCGGCCTTGTAGTTGCCGGTCAGCGCATACATCACGAGATTGACGCCGAAGCGGTCGGCCATTTCGCGCTGGCGCTCGCCGCCGGGGCTGACCGGGTAGAGCGGCCTTCCCGCTGCGTTGCGCGCCCAGGCGGCTGCGTAGTCGTTGGAGCCGACGACGATGGTCGAAACGCCGTCATTGGTGCGGCCCGCGTCGCGGCCGGCGGTCGCCTCGACCCAGATCTGGCCGCCATCCCAGCGGCCCGGAAAACTGTGCATCAGGTAGAAGGACTTGGTCAGCACATGATCGTCGGACAGGGGCTCGATGGCCGGCAGGTCGAGTTGGCCCAGCAAACGGCGCAGCGTCATCGTGCCGGGCGTCAGCGTTCCGACAATCGCCCGGTCCTGATCGCGTGTGTCGAACAGAATGGTGCCGCCGTTCTTCATGTAGGTGTCGATCCGGGCCAGCGCTTCGGGCGGCAGGTTCTCCTGACTCGCGGTCATCGGCCAGTAGAGGATCGGAAAGAAGGCGAGTTCGTCGCGCATCGGGTCGACGCCCATCGGTTCGCCGGGTTCGAGCGCGGTGCGCATGCGCAATACGCGGCTCAAGCCCGCCAGACCCGCCGCGCTCACCTCATCGGTCTCGCGGTCGCCGGTAATGACATAGGCGAGCCGTGTTTCAAGCGATGCGGCGAGCGCAAAGGCGTCGGCATTGCCCTGTGCGTCGGCACCGGATGCCGGGAGCAGCAGGAGCGCCGCCGTCAGTGACGGCAGGATTCGGGCGCCGAACCGGCGACGCCTGATCTTCTCGGCCTCGAAAAGACCCGTCATCCAGAGCGCGGCGACGGTGTCGAGGACGACAAGGACCAGCGCCAGCGCGAATGCGAAGGCGGCGAGGCGCATTTCGGCATTGCCGACGAAGCCCCGGCGCTCGGCGACGCCCGGCGTTTCGACAAGCGGTGTCAGGGACAGTGCCGGCGTCACAAGGTTGAGCGCCCGCGGCGCATCGGGCGGGCCATAGAGGCCGGGCGGATGGCGGGGGCCGCGCTCGACATCGTCGAAGCGGATGGCCTGAATGGCGGTCGCGGTTGCGGGCGGTGCGCCAAGGCGGCCGAACCCGTCCAGCGTTGCGACGGGGCTCAGCATTTCGCTCGAGCGGCGCGGCCCGTCGGGGCCGTCGCCGGCAGCGGCGGTGAAACCTTGCGACAGCGCCACCGTTCGCCGGAGCATTTCGACAAAGAGCCCGGACAGCGCCAGGTTCGACCAGTCGCTGTTGGCGGTTACATGAAAGAGCACGATGGTACCGTTGCCGCGCTTCGATGCGGTGACCAGCGGTGTGCCGTCCTGGAGCCGCGCCCATGTCCGGTTGTCCAGATCGGGCGCGGGCTCGGCCAGCACCTGGCGCATGACGGTCACGTCTTCGGGCAGGTCGATGCCGTGGAACGGACTGCCGGGCTCGAAGGGGGCGAGGCGCTGCGGTTCGCTCCACGACAGGGCACCGCCCAGGGCGCGGCCGCCACTGCGCAGCGGCACGGGCACCAGATCGTCGCTCCGTTCGGCAAGACGGGGTCCGGCAAAGCGGATCAGCATGCCACCTGCTTCAACCCATTGACGAACGCGTTGATAGTCTGTGGTCGGCAATGTGCCGAGATCGGCCAGAACCAGGACCGAAAGCGGTGTATCGAGCAGCGTCCCGATCTGGCTCTGTTCGCCGCTGGCGGCCTCGCGCAATTCGGCAAAGGGGGCGAGGGCGCGGCGCAGATAGTAGATGTCCGACAGCAGCGGTTGCGCCTCCTCCAGCGATGCGCCGGAGACGATGCCGGCGCTGTGCCGCCGCCAGCTCTTGTCTGTCAGTACGACGGCGCCGGCCGATGTCTCGCCGGCAATTTCGAGGCGGGCGATACGATTGCGCAATTCGAGCGGCAGGTCGAACCCGGCTTCGGCGCGCATCTCGCCGTCGGCAAAACGATAGCTCGCTTCGCCAAGAATGCCGCCTTCCTCGTTCAAGGCGCGCACGGCGCCTTCCGCTGTGTTGACCTGGCCTGCGCGCATGACCGTTGCGGTGAAGGCATGGTCCGCCGTTTGCGGCGAAAGCAACGCCAGCGCGCGGGCATCGGCGGTGGGTTCGATCAGGGTCAGGCCGGCGGTGCCGGCGATGGCCGCGAGACGGCGCGAAAAGGCAGCGCCTTGACCGTGTTCGATGCCGTCGGCGATCCAGAAGATCCGGGTATTGCCTGCGGCCAGCGTCGCGGCGGCTTCGAGATGCGACGCCAGGGCGGCCCGGTCCGGTGCGATCGGCTGCGGCTGCATCGCGCGGGCGCGCGCGGCGGCAGCGTCCGCCGCTTCGAAATTCAGTTCCGGTGCGCTGACGGTGGGCGCCGTGCCGACAAGCAGAACGGGCTGATTGTTGCGTCCGGCATCGGCGATCAGTCCATCCATCGTCGTTCGGCGGTCGCTCCAGCGGGCCGCAGCGGTCCAGCCATTGTCGACGACGATGAGAAGCGGGCCCGCGCCGGCAAGACGCTCTGCCGGGTTCCAGACCGGCTGGGCCAGCGCCAGCACGATCAGCGCGGCGATTGTCAGGCGCAGAATCAGCAGCCAGAGCGGCGTATGGGCCGGGGTTTCTTCCTCGCGGACGAGGCCGGCCAGCAGCCGGATCGCCGGAAAGCGTATGCGCTTGGGCAGCGGCGGGCTGATGCGCAACAGCCACCATATGGCCGGCAGCGCGGCGAGGCCGATCAGCATCCACGGGGCGGCAAAGGCGAGGGGACCGAACTGCAGCATGATCAGATGCCCGGGCGCGGCGGTTTGCGCGCCTCGATGGCGCCCGACAGGGCGGCATAGAGCGCCAGCAGCGCCGTTTGTGGAACGCGGTCGGTGCGATGCGTCGCAAAAGTGAAATTGATCCGCCGCGCCACGTCCATGATGCGATTGCGATGGATGTCGAGGCGCTGGCGATAGGCCTCGCGCAGATTCTGCGCGCGCCCGACCATCAGGCGCATGTCGTCCTCGACGCCTTCGAATTCGGTGCGGCCCGAAAAGGGCAGGTCTTCCTCTGCCGGATCGAGAACCTGGATCAGATGGCCGCGCACACCCTCCGCTGCATAGCCCTTGATGCGGGTGGCGATGTCTTCGGCGGGCGAGAGAAAATCGCCGATCAGGACGATCTGCGCATAGCGCGGCAGATGCTCGGGCGGCGGCAGGCTTTCGAACCTCATCGCCTCGTGGTCGACCGGTGCGTCAAGCAGTGCATGCGCCATCCGTCGCTGTGCGGCGCGTCCGTTCATCGGCGCGAAGCCGCCGCCCAGCAAGGCAACGCTTTCGCCGCCCTGCACCAGCAGGGAGGAAAGCGCCAGTGCCAGCACCGTCGCGCGATCCTTCTTCGTGCAGGGCGCAAGGTCGGAGGCGTAGTCCATCGAGGCCGAGCCGTCGCGCCAGATCCAGATGCTCTCGGCGGCCTCGCGCTCGGTCTCGCGCACGAACAGATGCGCCGAGCGCGCCGAATGCCGCCAGTCGACCGAAGAAGCCGTGTCGCCTTCGCGGAAGCGCCGGAACTGCCAGAAGGTTTCGCCCATTCCGATGCGACGGCGTCCATGCACGCCCTGCGCAACCGTCGAGGCGACATGCTCGGCTTCCGTCGCCAGGGGCGGCATGACCTCGGCCAGCGCCTCGGCCTGCTCGCGCAGGCCGGTCGCGCCCGACGGGGCAGCCGGTGATCCGGGAAGGCGCATCGCTCTCACTCGCATTCAGCTGAAATTGCGGCACAGCCTGTCGATCACGCCCGACACCGTGACGCCTTCGGCGCGGGCCGAGAAGTTCAGGGCCATGCGATGTCGCAGCACGGGCGCAGCCAGGGCCGTCACATCCTCGACCGAGGGCGAAAAGCGCCCGTCGATCAGCGCGCGGGCGCGCACCGCCAGCATCAATGCCTGGCTGGCGCGGGGGCCGGGACCCCAGGCGACATGGCGTTCGACTTCCGTCGAGGCGCCTTCTTCGGGCCGTGCCGAGCGCACCAGTTCGAGAATCGCATTGACCACCTTCTCGCCCACCGGCACGCGGCGCACCAGGCGCTGCGCGGCCATCAGGTCTTCGACGCTCATGGCAGCGCGCGCCGTCACGGTCTTTTCGCCGGTGGTGGCCAGCAGCATGCGGCGCTCGGCTTCGAGATTGGGATAGTCGACATCGACCTGCATCAGGAAGCGGTCGAGCTGCGCCTCGGGCAACGGATAGGTGCCTTCCTGTTCGAGCGGGTTCTGCGTCGCCAGGACGTGGAAAGGCGCCGGCAATTCGTAGCGCACGCCGGCCACCGTTACATGCTTTTCCTGCATTGCCTGCAGGAGCGCCGACTGGGTGCGCGGGCTGGCGCGGTTGATTTCGTCGGCCATCAGCAACTGGCAGAAGACCGGCCCCTTGATGAAGCGGAAGCTGCGATGGCCCTGATCGCTTTCCTCCAGCACTTCCGAGCCCAGAATGTCGGCCGGCATCAGATCGGGCGTGAACTGCACGCGCTTGTCGTCGAGGCCCAGCACCTGGCCCATCGTATGGACCAGCAGGGTCTTGGCCAGGCCCGGCACGCCGACCAGCAACGCGTGGCCGCCTGCCAGAACCGTCACCAGCGTCTGGTCGATCACCTGCTCCTGGCCGTAAATCACCTCGCCGATGGCCTCGCGCGCCGCCGCGATTCTGGCGCCGGTGGCCTCGATTTCCTCGACGGCAGTGCCGTCCGCTTCACTGAGTGTCTGCATTGACCTACATATACCGTATCTGCCGCATGTCGCGCTTGTGCCCGCGCCGCCATTGGCGTGGGGCTTCGTGACGATAATATGGCCGGAATCGCCGGTCTGCGGCAGCAAATCGGCTTCAACTTGCCGGGAGGACGGAAGAAATATGACCGGGGCGACCGGAAAGAGCGCGAATGGGCCCGGGAAATCCGAGGCCGGCAGTGCGCCGGGTGGATTGAAGGGCTTGGCGGTGGCCGAGGCCGAGGGCAAAAAGGCACGCGGATTGCCGCCGGTCCACAAGTGGAATCCGCCCTTCTGCGGCGATCTCGACATGCGCATCGCGCGCGACGGCACCTGGTACTACATGGGGACGCCGATCGGCCGCGCGCGCCTGGTGCGCCTCTTCTCGACCGTCCTGCGGCATGACGAGGACGGGAAATTCTATCTGGTGACGCCGGTCGAGAAGGTCGGCATCACGGTCGACGACGCGCCGTTCCTCGCGGTGGCGATGAAAGTCGAGGGCGAAGGCCGCGACCAGCGCCTGACCTTCACCACCAATGTCGGCGACGAGACGGTCGCCGGGCCCGACCATCCGATGCGTTTCGAGATCGATGCCGAGACCGGCGAGCCCGCACCTTATGTTCATGTGCGGGCCCGGCTCGAGGCGCTGATCAACCGTGCCGTCTTCTACGATCTGGTTGAACTCGGCGTCGAGGAGGAGCATGAAGGCGCGCGCTGGTTCGGGGTCTGGTCGGGCGGCATCTTCTGGCCCTTCATGCGGGCCGAGGAGATGGCCTTCTAGGCCCGCCGGCATGGACAGCTATCGAAGCCGCATCCTTTCCCGCACCGACCGGGAGCCGCCGCCGGTCAGCGCCCTGCTGGCGCCCGGCGGCGTGCCGCGGCTGCGGGGCGACCATGATCTCAATCCGCCCGACACGGATGTCTGGGTCGAGCCGCATGAGCGGCCGGCGCTCCGGGCCGCCGCCGTGCTGGTGCCGGTCGTCGAGCATGCGCACGGGGCCCATGTGCTGCTGACCCGCCGCGCCGACCATCTCGGCACCCATTCGGGCCAGGTCGCCTTTCCGGGCGGCAAGATCGACCCGGGCGAGACCCCGGCCGAGGCGGCCTTGCGCGAGGCCGAGGAGGAAGTCGGCCTTGCCCGCGCCCATGTCGATGTCGCCGGCTATCTCGACGCCTATGAGACCGGCACCGGCTTCCGCATCCTGCCGGTGGTGGCCTTCGTCACGCCGGGCTTCAGCCTGACGATTTCGCCGCATGAGGTCGCCGAGGCCTTCGAGGTGCCGTTCGATTTCCTGATGGATCCGGCCAACCACAAGCGCCACAGCGCGGTCTGGCGCGGCAAGCGGCGCGAATATTATGCAATGCCCTATAATGGCCATTACATCTGGGGCGCGACGGCGGGCATGCTGAAGAACATGTATGACCGTCTCTACGGCGCCTGACGGCCCGCGCGAAGACCGGGGCAGACAGACGGGCCCGCCCGTCCTATATCTGAGGGACCGCGACAGCATTGCCGGAGTTTGAAAGAATGAGTGCCGAGAAGGACCAGAGCCGCGAATTGGCCCGCGCCGAATGGCTGAGCGCGCCGGACACCAGCGCGGTGCTGGCGGCGCTGGCGGCCGAAGGCGGCAGCGCCCGCGTGGTCGGCGGCGCGGTCCGCAACGTGCTGATGCGCGAACCGGTCTCCGATATCGACATTGCCACCACCGAGACGCCCGAGCGCGTGATGGCCCTGCTGGCGGCCCGGGGCATCAAGACGGTGCCGACCGGCATCGATCACGGCACGGTCACCGCCGTCACGGCCAGCCGCCGCTTCGAGATCACGACGCTGCGGGCCGATGTGGCGACCGACGGGCGGCGCGCCGATGTCGCCTTCACCGGCGACTGGCTGACCGATGCGCAGCGCCGCGATTTCACCATCAATGCGCTCTATTGCGACGCCGACGGCACCATCCACGATCCGCTGGGCGGACGCGAGGACATCGCGGCGCGGCGCGTCCGCTTCATCGGCGATGCGCATGAACGTATCCGCGAGGATTATCTGCGCATCCTGCGCTTCTTCCGCTTTCACGCCTGGTACGGCAAGGGCGAGCCCGACCCGGCCGGTCTGCGCGCCTGTGCCGAAGAGCGCGCGGGGCTGAAGCAGCTTTCGGGCGAACGGGTGCGCGACGAGCTGCTGAAGATCGCGGCGGCCGACAACGGACCGGCGGCGTTCCGCCAGATGGCGGCGGCCGGCATTCTCTCGATCGTGCTGCCCGAGGCGACCCGTCTCGACCGTTTCGAACATCTGGTCGAGATCGAGACGACGCAGCTCTTCCGTGCGCAAGCCGATCCGATCCTGCGCCTCGGCGCGATGCTCGATCTCGATCAGGCCGGCGTCGCGGCGCTGGCATCGCGGCTCCGGCTCTCCAACCGCGAGCGCGAGCGGCTGACGCGGATGCTGACCGACCGCACCAAGATCGTCTGCTACCTGTCGATGCGCGAGGTGCGCCGCGCGCTCTACACGATGGGCCTCGAACTGTTCAAGGATCGCGTTTCGCTCGGCTGGGCCGACGACCGGCGCGGCCACAATGCCTTTCAGTGGCGGGCGCTCTTGGCCATGGCCGACAGCTGGGAGCGGCCGGTGCTGCCCCTGACCGGCGAGATGATCAAGGCGGCCGGCGTGCCCGAAGGCCCGGAGATCGGCCGCGTGCGCGACGAGGTCGAGGAATGGTGGATCGACAGCGATTTCATCGAGGACGAATTCTCGATCATCGAACGGCTGAAGGCGATCGTGCAGGCCACCGTCTATTGAGAGAATATTTCGACATGCGGATCGTCCTCGTTTCCCTGCTGCTCCTCCTGCCGCTGGCCGCCTGCGGCGACAGCGCTTCCGAGAACGACGCGGCCAAGGCCGCCGCCGTCTTCTACGACATCAGTCTCAGCGAACGCACCGGCGGGGTGCCGGTCGGCGATTTCCGCACGCGGCTGCGCGGCTCGATCTCGCCGATGCTCGACAGCCTGATCGCGCAGGCCGGCGAGGCCGAGCGCCGCCATGCCGTGCGCACCGGCAACAGCGAACCGCCCTATCTGCAGGGCGACGTCTTCTCCTCGCTCTTCGAAGGCGCGACGGCCTATGAGATCGGCAAATGCGAAGCCGACGACGCGACAGTGACCTGCGACGTGCTGCTGGTTCACGACGCGCCCGAGCAGCCGGTGCAATGGACCGACCGCGTCGTGCTGGTGGCCGCCGACGGGCGCTGGGCGGTCGACGACATCGTCTATGGCGGCGACTGGGATTTCGCGCCGAAGGGCACGCTGCAGCAATTGCTGCGCGGCGTCATCGCCCTGGAGGAGTAGAGGGTCCCGCGACCATCTGCCGCCCGGCTGCGGCATTTGCGCGGATTGCCGCGGGCGCGCGCCCGCGCCTAGCCTTTTGCCATGCGCAGCGATTTCATCGAACGATACGACCTCCGGGTCCCGCGTTACACCTCCTACCCGACGGCGCCGCATTTCGGCCCCGCGGTCGATGGCGCGCGCTACGAAGCCTGGCTCGGCGGTCTCGATCCGGCGCTGCCGCTGTCGCTCTATCTCCATGTCGCCTATTGCGCCGAGATGTGCTGGTTCTGCGGCTGCCACACCAAGGCGACGCGCAAATATGCGCCGGTCGCCGATTATCTCGAAGCGATGCTCGACGAGACGCGGCTGGTCGCGCGGCGCCTGCCGGGGCGGATGCTGGTCAATCACATCCATTTCGGCGGCGGCAGCCCGACGCTGCTGACGCCCGGCGATTTCGGCCGCACGCTGGCGGCCTTGCGCGAATACTACAATGTCGCGCTCGATGCCGAGATCGCGGTCGAGCTCGATCCGCGCACGGCCAATGCCGATTATGTCGCGGCGATGGCGCGGGCCGGCGTCACGCGGGCTTCCGTCGGCGTGCAGGATTTCGATCCGCGCGTGCAGCGCGCGATCAACCGCATCCAGCCGCATGAGATGACGGCGGCCGTCATCGGCTGGCTGCGCGCGGCCGGCATTTCGGCCATCAACATGGATCTCTGCTACGGGTTGCCGTACCAGACGGTGGCGAGCCTGCTCGACACGGTCGACAAGGCGGCGGCGCTGCGCCCGGCGCGCATCGCGCTGTTCGGCTATGCACATGTGCCCTGGATGAAGCCGCATCAGAAGCTCATTCCCGAAGATGCGCTGCCCGGCATCGCCGAGCGCTGGGCGCAATACGAGGCCGCATCGCAGCGGCTTGCCGCCCATGGCTATGTCGCGATCGGGCTCGACCATTTCGCGCTGCCCGACGATGCGATGGCGCAGGCGCTGGGCGCGGGACGGCTGCAGCGCAATTTCCAGGGCTACACCACCGATGCCGCGCCGGCGCTGATCGGCTTCGGCGCCTCGGCGATCGGCGCGCTGCCGCAGGGCTATGTCGCCAACGAGCTGGCGATCGACCGCTACAAGGCTTGCGTCCGCGCCGGCCGCCTGCCGGTGACGCGCGGTATCGCGGTGACGGGCGAGGACCGCCTGCGCCGCGCCGTCATCGACCGGCTGATGTGCGACATGGCGGTCGATCTCGATGAGGTGGCGGCGCTGCATGGCGCGCGGGCCGAGGATTTTTCAGCCGAACTCGCGCACCTCGCGCCGCTCGAGGCCGACGGCCTGATCCGCCGCGAGGGCAGCCGCCTCGCCGTCACCGAGGACGGGCGCCCGCTGGTGCGCGCCGTCTGCGCCGTCTTCGACAGCTATCTGGGGCAGGGCGCGGCAAGGCACTCCAAGGCCGTCTGACCCCTTACGGCCACTTCACCATCGGCGGCATCGACGACAGGATCGCATCGACATTGCCGCCGGTCTTGAGGCCGAAGGTCGTGCCGCGGTCATAGAGCAGGTTGAACTCGACATAGCGCCCGCGCCGGATCAGCTGTTCCTCGCGCTCGGCCTCGCTCCAGCTCTCGTTCATGTGGCGGCGGACGAGCTGCGGATAGATGTCGAGAAAGGCGCGGCCCACGCCTTGCGTGAAGGCGAAGTCCCTGTCCCAGTCGCCGCTGTTGAGGTGATCGTAGAAGATGCCGCCGGTGCCGCGCGGTTCGTTGCGGTGGGGCAGGAAGAAATATTCGTCGCACCATTTCCTGAAGCGCGGATAATAGCCGGCGTCATGCGCGTCGCAGGCGCGTTTCATCGCCGCGTGGAAATCGACCGTGTCCGGATGATCGGCGCGGCGCTGCTGATCGAGCACCGGCGTCAGGTCGCCGCCGCCGCCGAACCAGGCCTTGGTCGTCACGACATGGCGCGTGTTCATGTGCACGGCCGGCACGCGCGGGTTCTGCATATGTGCGATCAGCGAAATGCCGCTCGCCCAGAAGCGCGGATCCTCGTCGGCCCCCGGCATCTGCTTGCGGAAGTCCTCGGAGAATTCGCCGAAAACGGTCGAGATGTGGACGCCGACCTTCTCGAAGACGCGGCCCTGCATCACCGACATCTCGCCGCCGCCCTCATCCTTCGATCCGTCGCCGCGTTTCCAGGGCGTGCGCACGAAACGCCCGGCCGGGCGGTCCGCGAAGGTGCCGGTCAACTCGTCTTCCAGCTTTTCGAACTCGGCGCAGATCAGGTCGCGCAATTCGCGGAACCAGCGGGCGGCGTGCGTCTTTCTTTCCTCGGTCTCGGTCATGGGGCGGGCATACTTTCGTTGGACGGTGACGGGCCTCTTTTAGCCGTCCGCCGCGCGCGCTTCACCCCTCATCTTGCGGCGGCCGGAAAGCCCGCCGTCTGGCGCAGCGCTTCCGACAGCACCATGGCGGCGGCGACCGCCATGTTGAGCGAGCGGGCCGGCGGGCGCATCGGAATCAGCAGCCGCGCATCGGCGGCGCGGTGGACCGCCTCGGGCACGCCGGCGCTTTCGCGGCCGACCAGCAGGATGTCGGTGGGGGCGAAGCTGAAATCCACAAAACTTTGATGTGCTTTGGTGGTCAGCAGCACCAGCCGCGCCCCGGCCGGGCGGGCGGCCGTGAAATGCGCCCACGAATCATGCCGCGTCACCTCGGCCAGTGCACCGTAATCCATCGCCGCGCGCTTCAGGTCGCGGTCCGACCAGGGAAAGCCGCAAGGCTCGATGATGTCGACCGGCACGCCGAGACAGGCGCCCAGCCGGATCAGCGTGCCGGCGTTTTGCGGAATGTCCGGTTCATGGAGCGCAAGGCGCATCGGAGACCTTTGACGGGAAGGGTGGGAGCCGTCTTCCGGCGTGCCCGAACGGCGCCGCGCGCGTCAATTCGACATGCGGCGATGCGTCATCCTGCCACAGGTGCGGCGGGGCTGGACAATGCTCCGATTGGATGCCACAAAACCACGCAATGCACGGGGCGAAAGCAGGGGATTCGTCGGTCTTTCGCTCGAAGTGACGGGTGTCTTCCACCCCGTTGCCGCTATTCAACGAGGAGACCTGAACCGTGGCACAAACCCACGCGGTCGAGCCGACCAGGCGCGATTTTCTCTATGTAGCTACCGGATCCTTCGCTGCCGTCGGCGCGGCCTATGCCGTCTGGCCGCTGATCGACCAGATGAACCCCGACGCCTCGGTTCTGGCGCTGGCGTCGATCGAGGTCGACATCTCGAACATTCCGGAAGGCCAGGAAAACACCTTCAAATGGCGCGGCAAGCCGGTCTTCATCCGTCACCGGACCGAAGCCGAGATCGCCGCCGCCGAAAGCGTCGATGTCGCGACGCTGCCCGACCCTCAAGCCGATGTCGATCGCCTGCGTCCGGGTCCCTCGGGCGAGATCGACAAGAAGTGGCTGGTGGTGATCGGCGTCTGCACGCATCTGGGTTGCGTGCCGCTGTCCTATCGCGGCGAATTCGACGGTTATTTCTGCCCCTGTCACGGCTCGGTCTACGACACCTCCGGCCGCATCCGCAAAGGCCCGGCGCCGACCAATCTCGAAGTGCCGCCTTACGAATTCGTGTCCGATTCCAGAATTCAGATCGGCTGAGGGGCATAAAAAGATGAGCCATCAAAGCACCTACACACCCGGCAACGGCTTCTCGCGCTGGATGGATGAGCGCCTGCCGATCATGCGGCTGGTCAATGACAGTTTCGTCGACTATCCGGTGCCGCGGAACCTCAACTACTGGTGGACCTTCGGCGCCGTGCTGAGCTTCTGCCTCGCGGTCCAGATCGTCACCGGCATCGTGCTGGCGATGCACTACATCCCGACCACGGAACTGGCCTTTGCCAGCGTCGAGCACATCATGCGCGACGTCAATTACGGCTGGCTGATCCGCTATGTGCATTCCAACGGCGCCTCGATGTTCTTCATCGCGGTCTATATCCACATGTTCCGCGGTCTCTATTACGGCTCCTACAAGGCGCCGCGCGAAGTCCTGTGGATTCTCGGCGTGCTGATCTATCTGCTGATGATGGCGACCGCCTTCTTCGGTTACGTGCTTCCCTGGGGCCAGATGAGCTTCTGGGGCGCCACCGTCATCACAAACCTCTTCGGCGCCATCCCGCTGGTCGGGGAGAGCTTGCGCACCTGGCTCTGGGGCGATTTCGCGGTCGGCGATCCGACGCTCAACCGCTTCTTCTCGCTGCATTACCTCTTCCCCTTCCTGATCGCCGGCGTCGTGATCCTTCACGTCTGGGCGCTGCATGTGACGGGGCAGAACAATCCGGCCGGCATCGAGGTCAAGGATCCGAAGAAGGACACCGTGGCCTTCACGCCCTATGCGACGATGAAGGACGCCTTCGGCCTGTCGATCTTCCTGATCCTCTTTGCCTATTTCGTCTTCTTCAATCCCAACGCGCTGGGCGAGCCCGACAACTACATCGTCGCCGATCCGCTGGTGACGCCGGCCCATATCGTGCCGGAATGGTATCTCCTGCCCTTCTACGCGATCCTGCGCGCGGTCCCCGACAAGCTCGGCGGGGTGGTGCTGATGTTCGCCGCCATCGCGATCCTTTTCGTGCTGCCCTGGCTCGACACGTCGAAAGTGCGTTCGGCGCGCTTCCGGCCGCTCTACAAGCAGTTCTTCTGGATCTTCGTCGCGGCCTGCATCGGGCTGGGCTATTGCGGCGGCCAGTCGCCCGACAAGATCCTGATCGCGGTGGGCGATGGCGGTTTCGACGTCACCGATCTCTCGCGCGTCCTGACCATCTACTACTTCCTGCACTTCCTCGTTCTCTTCCCCGTTCTGGGGTTGATCGAGAAGCCGAAACCGCTGCCCGAAAGCATTGCCGCTTCGGTGCTGGGCGGCAAAGCGGACAAGAGTTGAGGGGAGACGGAAAAGTGGAAAACAAGATGATCCAGATCTCCCGCAAGACCGGCCTTCTGGCGCTCGCCGCCGCGGCCGCCCTCGGCCTGCCGCTCATGGCCGCACCGGCCGAAGCCGCGACCGACTCGGTCAAGCCGATCCAGTCCGAATGGTCCTTCGAGGGCGTCTTCGGCGTCTATGACCGCGACGCGCTGCGCCGTGGCTACAAGGTCTACAAGGAAGTCTGCGCGGTCTGCCATTCGGCCGAGCTGGTGCGGTTCCGCAATCTGATGGAGCCGGGCGGGCCCGAATTCACCGAAGGCCAGGTCAAGGCGCTGGCCGCCGACATCGTCGTCGTCGACGGGCCGGACAGTTCGGGCGAAATGTTCGAACGGCCGGGCGAGCCCAAGGACCGCTTCCCCTCGCCCTATCCCAATCCGGAAGCCGCTGCGGCGGCCATGGGTGCTGCAGCGCCCGATCTCTCGGTCATCGCCAAGGCGCGGCCGGACGGGGTCAACTATCTGCATTCGCTGCTGGTCGGCTACACCGAAGCGCCGGAAGGTTTCGAGGTGCTGCCGGGCCTGCACTACAACACCTATTTCCCCGGCCATGTGCTGGCCATGCCGGCGCCGCTCTCCGACGGCCAGGTCGAGTATGAGGACGGCACGCCCAACACGGTCGACCAGATGGCGCGCGACGTCACCCATTTCCTGATGTGGACGGCCGAGCCCAAACTCGAACAGCGCCACCGCATGGGCTTCCAGGTGATGATCTATCTGGCACTCTTGAGCGGCCTGCTCTGGTTCGCCATGCGCAAGGTCTGGGCCGACGCGCACTGACCGGCGTCACACGAAATTGACGGAAAAGGGCTCCTTCGGGAGCCCTTTTTCATGGCGCCGCCGCGCTGGTTTGTTATACGGGGACACATAACCCCGGTCGTCATGGCCCGCTTCATGCGGGCCATCCACGTCTTGGCGCCACGCTCGGAAAGAAAGACGTGGATGGCCCGGACAAGCCGGGCCATGACGGTAAGCGGAACGGGAGAGATCAGTGGCAAAGACCGTCCTCGGCGTGATCGGCGGCAGCGGCGTCTACGAGTTTCCGGGCCTGCGCAACGAGCGCTGGGAACGCATCGCCTCGCCCTGGGGCGAGGCCTCCGACGAGCTGCATTTCGGCGAGCTGCCCATCGGCGACGGGCGCATGGTCGAGATGGTCTTTCTGCCGCGCCATGGCCGCGGCCATCCGCATTCGCCCTCCAGCATCAATTACCGCGCCAATATCGACGTGATGAAGCGCGCCGGCGTCACCGACATCATCTCGGTCTCGGCGGTCGGCTCGCTGAAGGAGGAACTGCCGCCCGGCCATTTCGTGATCGTCGACCAGTTCATCGACCGCAGCTTCGCGCGCGAGAAAAGTTTCTTCGGCGAGGGCTTCGTCGCCCATGTCTCGATGGCCCATCCGGTCTGCCCGCGCCTTGGCGATCACATCGAGGCGGCCTGCAAGGACAACGACATCGCCTATACGCGCGGCGGCACCTACATGGTCATGGAAGGTCCGCAATTCTCGACGCTGGCCGAAAGCGAGCTCTACCGCGCCTGGGGCTGTTCGGTGATCGGCATGACCAACATGCCGGAGGCGAAACTCGCCCGCGAGGCCGAGATCTGCTACGCGACGGTCGCCATGGTCACCGATTACGATTGCTGGCATCCCGATCATGCGCATGTCGAAGTCTCCGACGTCATTCGCGTGCTCGAGGAAAATGCCGGCCATGCCCGCGCCGTCATCCGCGCCGTGGCGACCAGCTTCGGCCCGGAACGCACGCCCTCGCCGCAGGGCCTCGACCGCGTCCTCGATACCGCGCTGATCACCGCGCCCGACAAGCGCGACCCCGAACTCGTCCGCAAGCTCGACGCCGTCGCCGGCCGGGTGCTGGGGTGAGGGTTGTCGGTTGTGACGGGCGGTTCTGATAAGATTTCCCACCCTCCCCTTGGGGGAGGGTCGAAATTTGTGAAGCGTTAGCGGAACAAATTTCGGGGCGGGGTATGCCGTAAGTTGCAGCCCCCGCCCCGAAAAATTCTTCGCGTACCGCTCGAATTTTGTCGACCCGCCCCCAGGGGCGGGTGGGCGTGACGGTTATAGTCCGGGCTGGACGGACAGCTGGCAGACGGCCGAACAAGATTAAACGGAGACATATGGACGTGAAGCAATTCATCCGCACCATTCCGGACTACCCGAAGCCCGGCATCCTGTTTCGCGACATCACCACGCTGCTCGGCGATCCGGTCGGCTTCCGCAATGCGGTCGACGCGCTGGTCGCGCTGCATGACGGCGCGACCTTCGACATCGTCGCCGGCATCGAGGCGCGCGGCTTCATTCTCGGCGGCGCCGTCGCCCACCGGCTCAATCTCGGTTTCGTGCCGGTGCGCAAGAAGGGCAAGCTGCCCTTCACCACCATCGGCGAGGAATACGATCTCGAATACGGCACCGACACGGTCGAGATTCACATCGACGCCATCGATGCCGGCGCGCGCGTGCTGCTGATCGACGATCTGATCGCGACCGGCGGCACGGCCGAGGCTTCGGTCAAGCTGATCGCGCGGGCGGGCGGCCGGGTCGCGGCGGCGAGCTTCGTCATCGAACTGCCCGATCTGGGCGGCCGCCAGCGCCTCGAGGCGCTCGACATCGAGGTGCTCTCGCTCTGTTCCTTCGAAGGCCATTGACGCCGCGCGGCGAGAAAGGGCCCCATGAAGATCGACGGCATCCATTACCGCACCATCCGCGTCGCCGATGATGGCTGGTCGGTCGAGATCATCGACCAGACGCAACTGCCGCATCGCTTTGCGCTGGTCCGGCTCGAAACCGCCGAGGATTGCGCCCGCGCCATCCGCGACATGAATGTGCGCGGCGCGCCGCTGATCGGCGCCACCGCGGCCTATGGCATCTGCCTGGCGCTGCGGGCCGATCCGTCCGATGCGTCGCTCGATGCCGCCTGCGCCATGCTCGGCGCGACGCGGCCGACCGCCGTCAATCTCCACTGGTCGATCGATCAAATGCGCGCCGCCGTCGCGGGTGTCGGCGCCAATGCGCGGGCCGAAGCCGCCTATGCCTGCGCCGCGCAACTCTGCGACGCCGATGTCGAGACCTGCCGCCGGATCGGCGAGAACGGCCTGCGCCTGATCCGCGGCATCGCCGAGGCCAAGCCCGGCCGCACCGTCAACATCCTGACCCATTGCAATGCCGGCTGGCTCGCCTGTGTCGACTGGGGCACCGCGCTGGCGCCGATCTACATGGCGCATGATGCGGGCATCCCGGTCCATGTCTGGGTCGACGAGACGCGGCCGCGCAACCAGGGCGCGGCGCTGACCGCCTTCGAGCTGGGCGGGCACGGCGTGCCGCATACCATCATCCCCGACAATGCCGGCGGCCATCTGATGCAGCATGGCCAGGTCGATATGTGCATCACCGGCACCGACCGCACCACCGCGACCGGCGATGTTGCGAACAAGATCGGCACCTATCTGAAGGCGCTGGCGGCCGATGCCAACGACGTGCCCTTCTATGTCGCGCTGCCCCACACCACCATCGACTGGACGCTCGATGACGGCGTCGCGCAGATCCCGATCGAGGAGCGCGATGCGCGCGAGGTCACCCACATGACCGGCCGCACCGACAAGGGCGACATCGTCACCGTCGGGATTTCGGCGCCGGGCAGCCCGGCTGCCAATTACGGCTTCGACGTCACGCCGGCGCGTTACGTCACCGGTCTCGTCACCGAACGCGGCGTCTGCGCCGCCAGCCGCGAGGGATTGCTCTCGCTCTATCCGGAGCGGCGCGGATGACGGCGGCGGACGAGGCATGGCTGCGGCAGCGCGTCATCGACGCCGCGCTCGATCTCGCTGCCACCGGTCTCTCGCCGCAAATGTCCGGCAACGTCTCGGCGCGGGAAGGCGCGCGCGTCTTCATCACGCCCTCGGGCGTTGCCTATCCCGATCTTCTCCCGGCCGATATCGTCGAGATCGCGCTCGACGGCCGCGTCCTGTCGGGCCGCTTCCCGCCTTCCAGCGAATGGCAGATGCATTGCGCCATCTATGGCGCGCGGCCGGAAGCGGGCGGCATCGTCCATGCCCATTCCGATTTCGCCACTGTGCTGGCCGTGCTGAAGCGCGACATTCCGGCCTTCCACTACATGGTGGCGGTGGCCGGCGGGAAGGACATCCGCTGCGCGCCCTATGCGACCTTCGGCACGGCCGAGCTCGCCGCCCATGCGGTCGCCGCGCTGACCGACCGCCGCGCCTGCCTGCTCGCCCATCACGGCCAGATCGCCATCGGCGCCAGCGTCGAGGATGCCCTCCATCTCGCCCATGAAGTCGAAACGCTGTCGGCGCAATATTGCCGCGCGCTGCAACTCGGCCAGCCGGAGCTGCTGCCGGACGCCGAAATGGCGCTGAATGTCGAGAAGTTCAGGCGCTACGGCCGCAAAGGGTAGGGCAGGCGGGCGTTGCCGCGCCTCGCGTCAGCCAACCCGAATTCGTCATTGCGGGGAGCGCCAGCGACGAAGCAATCCAGAAGCGGCAGACTCAGCGCTTGTCGCTTCTGGATTGCTTCGTCACACCTTCGGTGTTCCTCGCAATGACGAATTTTGTTGCGCGCACCCAACCCAGAAGTGTCACCCCGGCGCGTGCTCTCCGGCACACCATCTCCCCCAACACTCGTCACCCCCGGGCTTGACCCGGGGGTCCAGAAGCCGCCGAAGGCGGCGTCCTCTTCGCAAAAACTGCGGTATCAAATAAAGCAAGGAGTCCTTGCGAAGAACGACGGCGCGCGTTGCGCGCCTTCTGGATTGCCGGGTCGAGCCCACTGCTGTCCGGTTAAGCATAGGCAATCTCCAGTTGCGCAGG
>TARA_R110000824_G_scaffold120061_1_pt1 | contig 215038 bp, 203 predicted proteins | sample TARA_R110000824 | Tara Oceans TARA_R110000824 (sample SAMEA4397747) | marine metagenome | biome: Polar Biome; feature: [MES] marine water layer (ENVO:01000295) within the mesopelagic zone...; material: water (ENVO:00002006), including particulate matter (ENVO:01000060) such... | reverse complement strand
GTCACTTTGTCGCCCGCCAATACACGAATGCGATGCTTGCGCATTTTGCCGGCAGTATGCGCCAGCACTTCATGATCATTCTCAAGAACAACACGGAACATTGCATTCGGCAGCAATTCCGTCACCGTTCCTTCAAACTCCAATAGTTCTTCTTTCGCCATAAAATCCTATTCCAATCGTTTCCGATGCTGCAAAATAAGGGGCAAGAATACTAAAAAGCAAGCTTTTCCTTTAATCCGTTCAAAAGAAAACATAAAAAACAGCAGTATTGGTGAATTTACTGTATGTCTAAGCGCCGCTTTTACACACGTGGTGCCGGGGCTATCCTGAACCTGGCCTTGATTTTTTCATAGAGATCATCCCGAACATGGCGGAAAGCATTCAATCGCATTTCCCGGTTACCCTCGGTCAGAGACGGGTCAATTGTATTCCAGAGTTCGGTTTCGCACGCCGTTGTCCGTGTCAGTTCTTCCGCCTTGTTGTGAGCTTCACGTGAGAGCGAGATAATCATGTCGAAGGAGCTGTCTTCCAGATCTTCAAAATTCTTTGCCACATGGTTGGACGCATCAAGTCCGATTTCCTCCAGTACTTCGATTGCGAAGCCGTCAACTGTCTTCGCGCGCACACCGACGCTATCCACATACACCGCATGACCATAGAGGCTTTTCATAATATTCTCGGCCATTACGGAGCGGATACTGTTATGCGTGCAGGCAAAAAGCACACTGCCCGGGAGTTCATCGCTGTAGGGCAAATCGCTCATGCGGGGAACCGGTCCGTATAACCAATACGGTTGTGGCTGAATGGGCTTTTCGTCATTCTAACCCCGAATGTGAAGGATGCACATCAGGGTAAACAGGCGACGTGCCGTGTCGAAATCAGTCTCCGCCTTGTCCTTGAGGCGCTCCTTCAGGAGTTCGGACCCCTCATTGTGAAGGCCGCGACGCCCCATATCAATGGCTTCGATTTTGGAAGGGGAGGCCGTTTTAATCGCATCAAAGTAGCTTTCGCAAACGTGGAAATAGTCCTTGATGATACGGCGGAAGGAAATGACCGGCAGCGGAATTCGAACCAAGCCTGTGGTATCGTCCTCCGTCCGCACATCGAAGACAAGCCGGTTGTCTTCAATACTGAGGTGCAAGGAATAGGGGCCGTCGTCTTCAAAACCGTTCACAATAAAGCTGTTCTGATCGAGTATATCGAAAATAGCGACCTTGCGTTCATGCTCAATATCCGCATTGCGCCGGACAACTGTCTTTTCATCGAGAGCTATCTTCGCGATATACTGATTGTCGGGCATGTGGCTATTCCTCCTTCCCCGTTTGCATCAGTTCAGCCTGATAGAAACGGACAGAGCGTGGGCATCAAGTCCTTCCGACTCTGCAAGCGATATCGCCGCGGGACCGATCTGACGGAGGCTGTTCCGGTCGAGCTTCATCAAAGAAGTCCGCTTGACGAAATCAAGGGTCGACAGACCAGAGGAGAAGCGTGCAGTTCGCCCCGTCGGGAGCACATGATTGGGGCCGGCGACATAATCACCAATTGCTTCGGGACTATAGCGCCCCATAAAAATCGCGCCTGCATGACGGATTTTATTGGCAAGGCTGTCCGGATCGTCAACACACAGCTCGAGATGTTCAGGGGCAATGCGATCGACCAATGCGGGCGCTTCGAAAAGATCCCGCACCAGAATGATGGCGCCATAGTCTTGCCAGCTTGCACGGGCAATTTCCGCACGGTCAAGAGCTTTGAGATGATTTTCAACGGCAGCTTCGACATTTTCGGCGAAGTTCGCGTCATCCGTAATCAGGATGCTCTGGGCGACGGGGTCATGCTCGGCCTGACTCAGCAAATCAGCGGCAATCCATGCGGCATCGTTCTTGTTATCTGCGACAACCAGTATCTCTGAGGGACCCGCGATCATGTCAATTCCCACTGTCCCGAACACCTGTTTCTTGGCACTTGCGACATAGGCGTTGCCGGGACCGACGATCTTGTCGACGGGAGCGATTGTTTCTGTTCCGAAGGCGAGCGCCCCGATGGCTTGCGCGCCACCGATCCGGTAAATTTCGTCAACACCGCAAAGATCAGCTGCAGCCAGAACCATGGGGTTGATCACGCCATCGGGCGTAGGGACAACCATAACAATGCGAGAGGCGCCAGCGACCTTCGCCGGAATTGCGTTCATCAATACGGAAGACGGATACGTCGCCCTTCCCCCCGGCACATAAAGCCCGACATTTTCAATCGCTGTCCATCGGTAGCCAAGTTTTACGCCATCCGTATCCTCATAAAAATGGTCTTTTGGTAGCTGTTGCCTGTGATATGCCTCGATCCGCTTGGCGGCAATATTCAGCGCCGCCAGGGTTACCTCGTCACATTCAGCAATAGCGTTCTCAATTTCGGCCCTTGTGATCCGAAGAGCGGCGGCATCTGTTATCTCCAGCCGATCAAACTTGCGGGTATAATCCAGCAAGGCGGCGTCACCCCGATCGCGCACTTCGTTCAGGATTTCCGCGGCAACGGCATCGACATTCCTGTCATCATCACGTTTTTGATTTAGCAGGTCGGTGAAGTCCGGTTCGAAGCCGGGATCCGCAATATTCAGCTTAAGCGGCATTTACCACCTCCCGGAACTTCTCGATCCAGCCGTTTAATTCCACTGACCGGGTTTTGAGAGCAGCCCGGTTGATGATCAGCCGCGACGTAATATCGAGAATTTTCTCTACTTCCACCAGACCATTCGCTTCCAGTGTGGCCCCGGTCGAGACAAGATCGACAATCCGGCGGCACAGGCCGAGACCGGGCGCGAGTTCCATCGCACCGGAAAGCTTGATGCATTCCGCCTGAATGCCCGCCGATGCGAAGAACTTGTGAGTGAGGTTGGGATATTTTGTCGCAATGCGGATATGGCTCCAACGGCTGGGATCGCGATCATCCTCCAGATCACGTGGCTGTGCAACAGCGATATGGCAATGGCCGATATCCAAATCCACGGGCGCATATATTTCCGGATAGTCGAATTCAAGCAATACGTCGTTTCCGGCAACACCGAGCTGCGCCGCGCCAAAGGCAACGAATGTCGCCACATCGAAGGAGCGGACTCGGATGATAGAAATATTGGGATGGTTCGTGCGAAATTGTAAAAGACGGCTTGAGGGATCGTCAAAGGCTGGCTCGGGTTCAATTCCGACGGCGCGGATCAACGGCATGACTTCTTTTAAAATCCGGCCCTTTGGCAGGGCAATAACCAGCTCTTCATTAGATGGCACGCGACCGCTCCATTTTCATTCTTTATCCTGATCGGAAGGGGAATTAGTCTCTTCATGTTGGGGTTTGTGCTCGGTTTGCCAAGCCTCTCCCGTATCGGTCAGGGTTAGATTAATACATTCCGCTTTTAAAAGCAGCACTCCGCCACCTGCAAAGTTAAGCTGGATTTCAGCATCAGAACTGGTTGTGACATTTGCCGACATGCTGAGCAACTCGAGAGCTTCGGTTGGTGTATTTTGGGAGATGCCGTTTGACTTAACAGCCATTACATCTCCGAAATGAAGTCCGGACCGAATTCGATACCAGCTATCGGCAGGGTTGGCATCGTCATTTGTGGCTTCCCACATAAAGCGCGACCCCATTATCGTGAAGGCGCGTGACGATTTGTGAAAACTCATTTCCCCGGGGCTGGTGATCATGCCTTCAAGCGCTGCCGAGAGGATCTCGGCATCCTCGACTTCAGCGGCATAAAGTTTCAGGCCCTTGGGCATTTTTCAGTCCTGCTCTCATTCAATGTTCAACTCGTGTGGATACGCTCGATATCCGCGCCGCAAGCGGCCAGCTTTTCTTCCAGACGCTCATATCCGCGATCCAGATGGTATACACGATTGATAACGGTTTCTCCCTCTGCTGCCAAGCCTGCTAGCACAAGTGAGACGGATGCCCGCAGGTCCGTGGCCATAACCGGCGCGCCGACCAGATGATCAACGCCGCGAACCAGCGCCGAATGGCCATGTACGGTAATATTGGCGCCAAGACGGGCTAATTCCGGTACATGCATGAAGCGGTTTTCAAAAATTGTTTCGGTGATCATGCCTGCGCCTTTGGCAATCGTCATGAGGGCCATGAATTGCGCCTGCATGTCCGTCGGATAGCCAGGATAGGGGAGAGTCATGATATCTACGCCGCGAATATCATCCTTTTCCCTCGAAATAATAAATCCATTTTCGGTTTCAGTAACGCTGGCACCGGCCTCTACAAGTGCTTCCAGTACAGAGCTGACCAGTTCGGCACTGGTATTTGATAGCTCAATTTTGCCACCTGTAATCACAGCTGCAATAGCATATGTGCCGGTCTCGATCCGGTCCGGCATAACGCGATAGTTTGTCCCATGAAGGTTTTCGACGCCGTGAACAATCAGCCTATCGGTGCCGTCTCCCTCAATCTGCGCCCCCATCTGCCGCAGTAAGTGGACGAGATCGGTTATCTCCGGCTCTTTTGCTGCATTTTCCAGTATCGTCGTCCCCTTGGCCAGGCTGGCTGCCATCAGCAGATTTTCTGTTGCCCCGACGGAGACTGTCTCGAAACGGATTTCCGCGCCCTTGAGACCATGTGGCGCCACTGCTTCCATATAGCCGCCCGCAATCGTAATTTTCGCCCCCATTTGCTCAAGACCGCTGATATGAAGGTTCATCGGTCGTGTTCCGATTGCGCATCCGCCCGGCAAAGACACACGTGCTTTGCCAACACGCGCGAGGAGGGGGCCCATGACAAGGGCACCAGCACGCATTTTGCGGACAATGTCGTACGGGGCTTCGGTATTGGTGATGTTGGCAGCCCGAATTGACAGCGACCGACCATCGCTCCCCCCGCCGTTTGCCGTCTCGCCATTCATTGCCGCTGTTGCGCCATGCTGGCATAGCAAAGTGATCAGGGTTGAAATATCGGCCACATGTGGCAGATTGGAAAGGGTCAATGTGTCTTCAGTCAGCAGGCTGGCTACCATGAGCGGAAGGGCTGCATTCTTTGCGCCGCTGATCTCGATTTTCCCCTGAAGCGGCTTTCCGCCTCTTATCCTAATGCTATCCATATAAATTTACTCTGCTTAATCCAGTTGGCTAATTGCGGGCGGAAATACCAGTCTTATCAACCGGTCGCGACACCCCAAGTGAATGAACGGCTTTTATCCCATTTTTCGCAAGAAGGGAAAGTATTTGGCGCTTTTGAAAACTTCATTTTCAAAGAATAATCAATGTTTCAGTGTTATAATTTCAAAGTCTGGGAAGGGTAACGCCTTCCTGTCCCATATATTTTCCTGCGCGGTCCTTGTAGGATGTCTCACAGGGCTCGTTACCCTTGAGAAAGAGGAACTGGCATGCGCCTTCATTAGCGTAGATTTTCGCCGGAAGCGGAGTCGTATTTGAAAATTCGAGAGTGACGTGTCCCTCCCATTCCGGCTCCAAAGGCGTGACATTAACAATGATGCCGCAACGAGCATAGGTTGATTTGCCGAGACATATTACAAGAACATCCCGGGGGATACGAAAATATTCGACAGTGCGAGCTAGAACAAATGAATTGGGCGGAATGACACAGACATCTGTTTTGCGATCGACGAAACTTGAGCTTGAGAAGGCTTTCGGATCGACAGTCGCCGAATCAATATTGGTGAATATCTTGAATTCGTCAGAAACCCGAGCATCATAGCCATAAGAGGACAGGCCATAAGAGATAATGCCTTCGCGCTTCTGGCTCTCTACAAAGGGCTCAATCATGCCTGTTTCCCAGGCCGATTGCCTAATCCATTTATCGGACAGAATGGACATGCGTTATTTCTCCGCTCAACTACTAAATCGGACGGGCATACTACAGTTTGCGAGTAAGCTGGCCAAGGTTAAAACGGATTGACTAGTCGGTTAATTTGTCGCGGTTTTTGATGGCGTCGGGAGCAATTCCACCGCGACTGCGCTGCAATTCCTTGCGTTTGCGCAAATTGGCGCGGAGCTCTGCCGCCAGACGCTCAGCTTTTTCTGCCTTCAGCCTTTCTTTGTCTGTGCTTTTTTTATTGCCGTGATCCGCCATTGCCTTCGGCTCCCAGTGAATGTCACTGCTTCCTTAGACTGCTTCGGTGGCAATTGCAACGATCCCCGATATCGGCCTGCTTGAAGGGTCTATCTGAAAGGAGATCCAGATTAACTGAGTGCTGTTCCGTCTTCACGTGAGACAGCAATAATGGCCGAACGTGGAACTGTCTGTCCTCCTTGCGGAAAATGGCTGTTCCCTTTTTCACCCGGATGCTGGATGCCCACGAAAACGGTGCTTCGATCCGGACTCCAGGTGAGGCCTGTAATTTCGCATTCCTTGGGACCCACCATAAACCTCTTGATCTCGCCGGTTACGGGGTCACCGATCAGCATCTGATTGTTCCCCATGCCCGCAAAATTGTCTTTGTCGGAATAATTACCATCCGTCTGAATCCACAGGAATCCGCTATCATCGAAAGCAAGCCCGTCCGGAGAATTGAACATATTGCCCGTGTTAATATTCTCAGATCCAGCGTAGGCATCGTTATGAGCTCTGGGATTACCCGCGACCACAAACAGATCCCAGGAGAATTCATCGGATGTGTGGTCCTGATTGACGGGTCGCCAACGGACTATTTGTCCATAGTGATTTTCTGCCCGGGGATTAGGTCCGCCAACGGGAGTAGGATCTCCGCCTGCATTCGGCTTTTTACCGCGGTTCTTGTTGTTGGTGAGCGCCAGATAGGCTTCTGCCCGGTCTGGATTCACGGCAACCCATTCAGGCCGGTCCATGGTTGTGGCCCCGACACTGGAAGCCGCCTGCCGGGTGAGAATGGAAATTTCAGCCTGGGACGCCATGCTGGTTGTTTCCGGCGTCAGGGCAATCCATTTGCCGCTACCATCATCGTTGAATTTCGCAACATACAGCGTGCCGTTCTCAAGAAGATTGCGGTTGTTCTCGCCCTCATAGTATTTTTCTGCACTGATGAACCGATAGAGAAATTCGCCGCGTTCATCATCGCCGAGATAAACTACCACATGACCGTTCTCTGCAACGACGAGTTCGGCATTCTCATGCTTGAAGCGGCCCAGGGCCGTGCGTTTTTTTGGCGTGGAGTCAGGATCAAGCGGATCGATTTCTACTACATAGCCGAAGCGGTTCGGCTCATTGGGGTTTTTGCTGATATCAAACCGGCCATCGACGCTGGCCCAGGCGTACCCCCAGTCCTTATTGCCCACGCCATAGCGGTTTAACTCAGGTGAAGGTTGGTAGGCGTCATCACTGCTGGAGAAGTATCCGTTGAAATTTTCTTCACAGGTGAGATAGGTGCCCCAGGGGGTCTGGCCGTTGCCGCAATTATTCCAGGTGCCGAGTGCAAGGACTCCTGAAGGATCCGCGGTGGTTCTCATCATTGCATGACCGCGTGCCGGCCCCGTTATTTCCATCGGGGAGTTTGCGGTAATACGGCGATTGTAGGGGCTGTCTTTGACGATACCCCATTTACCGTCTTGTTCAGTTATTTCTGCAACGGTTATACCGTGCCCTGCCATGCCCTTGCGGACGTCATCATCGGTTTCGGGCTTTTTGCTCTCCCGGTTGCCATAGATAATGCCCTGATTCACATATTCATTATTGGAAACAAGGATCAAGGAACCGTCGTCCTCGAAGAGAGACATACCATCATTGTTGTCGCCAACAGCAAGCGCTTGGCTCTCAGCCGTTCCGCGTGTTTCCGGATCGAACGGAATGCTGCTCGACCATAGGGGATCTCCCCACATGCTGACAACGTGCCATTGATACCCGGTTGGTACGGTAATGGTATCGCGGCTGTTTGCTTCAACTTCTTTGAAATCTCTTGTCAGAAAGCTACATCCGGCAAGCCCTGAAAGGGATGTTGTTCCCATAATAAATGCGGCGGCGCCGAACTTTGCACTGTTACCGAGAAAGTTTCTGCGGGACATTAGCGTGGTTGAAATCGCCTGAAAGTCGGTAGTTTTTGAGCGTGGGTAATGTTCTTCGTCAAATTTGTCGAAGGAGAGTTCCTCATCTCGTCGCGCAGACATATTCAACTCCTGGCAGGTTTCTGGTTGTTGTATAAGTGCCGATCAGGCAAATATATGTCATAGAATTGTAAGTATGCCAGATTGCAGTTTTGTGTCAGGCAAGGCAGAAATTCTGATTTTATTACAGTCCTAAAAAACAAGAGAGAACAGCAATTTCTAAAGTCCGGCTGAAACTCTTTGACATGACATGAAATCCCTATATATTCCGCCGCGTCCGGACCTAACTTGCCGCCGTAGCTCAGGGGTAGAGCACTCCCTTGGTAAGGGAGAGGCCGGTGGTTCAAATCCACCCGGCGGCACCAGGCACAATAAGTCCGACCTTCAATCTCCTCCATTTGTATAATTTTGCTGACTTAATGCTCTGTTAATTCTGCAGGTGTTACTTTTTAGCCATAAAATATGTAGGGGCACGGTTGCTACCTGCAGGCAGGTTTCTCATGGTGGAGTAAACTGAAGACATACTTTAGGTAATTTTAAAGGTTTTTTATGGCAACCAAAGAAAAATTTCTCTTTTTGGAGCCTCTGAGAGGTATTTTTGCGCTCGCAATCGTTATTGCTCACGGGAATTACATTGGAAAATCGTCATTTTTGCTGAATGACAATATAATGTTGCAAAATGGCCCCATGCTGATTGACATGTTCTTCCAATTAAGCGGTTTCGTTATTGCCTACAGCTATGTTGAGCGTGTCAATAACCTGTCTTCTGCCGTAGTCTTCCAGTTTAATAGATTCCTGCGGATGTATCCCCTACATTTTGTCACATTCTTATTATTCGCTTTGGGATTTCCCTTAATCGAGTATTTATTTGAAGTATTTTGGGGCGGTGTACGCGGAATCCGTCCCTTTTCAGATTTCGATGCTCTCGATTTTTTCAACAATGTATTTTTATTACAAGGGATATTTACAGATAATATAAGTTACAATTATCCCAGTTGGTCAGTTTCCGTAGAATTCTACACTTATGCAATCTTCGCGCTTGTTTTGACTTTATTTGCTTCAGATATTTCGAGAATATTTGCCAGTGTATTACTTGTCATCATCGCGGGATACGCTTTGTATTTGACAGACAGTAGATATCCGGAGACAGGGATGGCTCTGTTTCGATGCATGTATTCATTTTTCATCGGAGTGTTAGTATACTATATCTATAGTAATTTTACTATTCGGGTGGCGCCCATATTCGTTTACCTCAGCATTATTTTGATGCTGGTTTGCTGGTATTTTGGGAATTACATATCAAGCTTGGTTACGCCGTTTACCTGCACGTTTATTTTCCTGTCCCTTTTGTGGACTGAAATGTCCGGGCTAAAAAAGTTTCTGAACAATTCGAAACTGGTGATCCTTGGCACCATAAGCTATGGGATATATATGATTCATGCGGCTGTCTGGTATGTAATGGGTCGAATATTGATGAAATTTTTTGATTACCAATTAGTACAGGAACCGCGTACCGGAGACTGGATTGTCGCAGTTGAGCCAACCTTAGCGACAATCCTTTTGGTGCTTGGAACCGGCCTGACAGTAGTCCTCGCATATTTAAGCTTTAAATATCTGGAAATGCCGTTTAACAGGCATGCGATCAAAATGCCTTCGGTTGCCAAGAAAACCAGAGCGCTGGAAGAATATCCGCTGGTCTATAAAAAGTCAGACAGCAATACGTAAGGGTTGGTTTCCTCCATTGTGGATTATCTTGCTGTAGCATCTACCGGATGATCCTGTTAAAGAATATGTCTATTCGGGCAAGCATCGCCAATAAGTATTGAGGCAGCTTCCCCGCACGGCACTATTCTTTAAACAGGGCAGCAAACGGGTTGCGTAAAACACTCATCATTCTTCTGATACTCTGCGGTCTGGGCCTTATTGGCTGGGTTGGATATGATTATTCGGCAAGCGGAGAGGAGGTTGCCCGTTTTGAACTGGCGGGCGAGGCGGGAAGTACAGGTCTTGTGCGGCTTGACCCGTCCATGAACCCGATGCGGGCTATCCTTTCGGTGAGTTATGACATAGAGCTGTTGGCCGGAAGTGCAGCGGCGTTCGACTATTCCATTTTATTGACGGGGCCGGGCGGGGCGGCACTCTTCGAAGCAGAAGGCCAGCAACGAGATAAACGGGAAGACAACGCTCCAGAGTATGCATCAAAAACATCCGAGCAGGTCATAAAGACATTTGATGTGTCGGCGCCCGGGCAGTATTTGATTGACTGGCAAATTTCTCCAAAAGACGCGAAGATAAAGAGCCAGACCATATTCCTTCGACGTAATGTAGAGCCTTTGAGAGTTCCGTTCCTGATTGCGGGTGCGGTTAGTTTTGGGCTGGGGTTTTTATTGTTGGTCTGGCGGCGAAAGAAGCCGACCTTTAGTTAGTTTAGGGGAACAAAAATGGCAGATGAGAAGCCCGGCTATCGACTTTTGACGGGAGAAGACACTCATGATTTCTGTGTACGGGTGAGTGACGCCTTGGCGGATGGATATGTCCTTTATGGCTCTCCTGCAGCAACCTTTGATCCAAACACCAATCGTGTTCTGGTCGCTCAGGCGGTCGTCCGTCCTGAATTCGCGAAGTCGGATTAGAGACCTTATTGGGTGAATCACAAAATGGCAGATGTAAAATTAGTTATCGGAAATAGAAGATACTCATCCTGGAGTTTGCGCGGATGGCTCGCCATGAAACTCTCCGGAATGACGTTCGAAGAAGTTGTCGTGCCGCTTTACCGGACGGACTCCCATACGGCTCTAAAGGCAGCGAATCCTGATGCTCCACCGAAAGTTCCCTCTTTAAAGGTTGGCGAGAATGCCATCTGGGATACGTTGGCCATATGTGAATATCTGGCAGAACAATGTCCGTCCGCCAACTTATGGCCGGAAGAGGTTTTTGCCCGGGCGAGAGCGCGGTCGATTGTCGCCGAAATGCATTCCAGTTTTATGGCGCTTCGGGAGCATGTGCCGATGGATTTATCCAAGAGGCAACCATATATGGTCTTGCCGGAAGAGGTGGAAGCCGATATAGCACGTATCTGCGAAATATGGCGAGAATGCCGCTCGCTTTATTCGGAGCAGGGGCCCTATCTTTTTGGGAAAATATCCCTCGCCGATGTATTTTTTGCACCCGTTTTGGTACGTTTCCATAGCCGATCCGTTCCTCTGGATGAAACCTGTCAGGCGTATTTCGATATTCTTTGGGCGCTGCCTGAGTTCGTCGAATGGCGTCAGGCAGCGGAAAAGGAGGAATGGGTTATAGCGAGCTACGATCCGAACTAGAATGGTTCAGGCCGGTGTCAAAACCTTGATTGGATCCTTTAGGCCAGGAACGGATTGCGGATCGAAACTCCGCCATGGGCGGTCCAGATGTTCGGCAATGGCAGATGTCACCAAGAGATTGGCGTCGAGGGTTTTGGTCAGATCCTGAATCCGGCTGGCCATGTTGACAGCCGGGCCGATGACGGAGAAATCGAGCCGTTCACGTGCGCCGATATTCCCGAACATGACATCGCCATGGTGAATACCGATACCGAATTTGAGGTTCGCCGCCTCCGATGGGAGAGCCGCAAGGGCATTTGCGCCCTTCTGAGCCGCTGTCAGAGCTCTGTTCGCGGCGTCAGCGATCGTCGCCTCGTTTGGGGTAGGAAAGATAGCCAGAAATCCGTCCCCCATGAATTTCAGCACTTCGCCGCCCTCGGCCATAACGGCTTCCGACATCGATTCAAAAAACTGATTGAGCAGTGCTAAATAGTCGGCCATTGCCATCTGGTCCGCGAGGCTGCTGGATCCACGAAGGTCACATATCCAGATGACGGCCTGGATAATATCGCCGTCTCCCCGCTGTGTTTTTCCCTCCATCACCTGATTGGCGGCAAGCGGCCCTAAATAGGCGCTTAGGACGTCCTGAAGAGTTTGTTCTCGCTTGAAGACACGCGCGGCGATGTCAAAGAGAGAAAGCAGATGTTTTAACGCCGCTATATCTCTTTCTTCAAATCCGCCTTCCTTGTCTGTGAGCCAGGAGGACATCACGCCGTCATGGCTTTTGATTGCGGCCTCCCGTGAACCGAATGGCGTTAGAAAGGCAATATAATCTGTCCCGCCAATCTGCTCAAAATCAGAAAAGATCGGAAATTTCTTTACATTCCCAGCTTGCGTCATGTCGCATCTGTATTCCAGAATGACATTCTCAAGCATGTAATACAGAGGGCTTTGCACCCAGTTTGGATCGTCTATGGGCGACCTTGGGCGGGAGTTGCTGGTCAATTCTTCGCCTTCGCGGTTCCAGGTATGATCGGTATGATCAATAAAGGGGTGCATCTGCCGCATCGTGACATGGGACCGTATGAGCGGGAAGAGGGTCTGGTCGATCCTGCGGCTGAACTCCGTGAATATTTTGGTCAGGGAGACGTTGCCAAGAGTCTTCCTAATCAGCCACTTCTCAATGGCATCGACCGCGTCTTCAAAATCTGCATTCTCGCTGGGCATTTTGGCGATCGACGGGCTCATCACGGCAGAAATCATCCATTCCCTGTTTTTCTTTAAGTGGGCGATGCCCGGAGAAATACAAGAGAATGCGTCCTAAAATTTGGCTGACGGATGTTGCCGGTAATTGCTATGCTGGTACGTCCGGGTTCATGCTGTAGGTGCCGACATAGGATCCGCTCGCCAGAATATGTCCCTCCATCGCAGCCAGCGCTTCCGGGCCGCCGAATGATCCGGTGAGGCCCAGCGTTTCCACATCAAGAGCATAGACTGTAAAATGATAGTGATGGACAATACTATCATTCCAAGGCGGGCAGGGGCCATCATATCCCCCATATTCTCCCGCCATATCCGGGTCGTCCGCGAACCAGTCCGTATAATTGTTGAGGCCGGTCCGCCCGTATGCCCGTTTCGCCGGGGCTTTGCCTTTTGCAGTTATCCCGTCTGTGACCTCCCCTTCGGCAAGACTGGAGTATTCGAGTGGGATATCCACCTGTACCCAATGGTAAAAGTCGACGCGCGGCAGACTTGCCGGAACCGTTTTGCCCTCCTGGTTCACGTCCTCACCGGAAGAGGGGACGTCCGGGTCATGACAGATAATTGCAAAGGATTTGGTGCCCTCCGGCGCATCCGACCAGCTTATTGCGGGGTTCCGATTATCGCTAAGGGCGACATGTCCTTCTGCCGCAGGTACGCCAAACGCAAACTTTCCGGGGATCGGATCGCCATTTTCCCATCCATCGATTTTCACTTTCAACGCAGCCGTCATTTTATGTCATCCCTTTTTTCATTATGTCGAGCAGCTGGGATTTTAACAAAGCTGCGCTGTGACGTAAATGTCTTAGGGGCGGAAAGAGAATGAGACGGGGCCCCTCAACTGATCGAGTTGCGGTTGTATCCAGCTTACCCATTGACAGAGGGCCGGGCGGGTTTCCCGCGGATCAATGATGTCGTGGACACTGAAGCTTTCTGCCCGGGGAAAAGGAGATTGCTGGGCTGCGAGCTTTTCTTCGAGTTCCGCCCGGAGTTTTTCAGGATCGTCCGCCTCTTCGATCTGGCGGCGATAGGCGACGGCGACACCTCCTTCAACGGGAAGCGGTCCCATCTCGGCGCTTGGCCAGGCAAGAACATATCCATTTTCGCTGAAATGCGCTGCAGCGGCCACTCCGAAGGCCTTTTTAATGATGATTGTTGCCCATGGCACGACTGACATAACCGCGGCGGCAACGGCAGAAGCGCCATATTTGATGGTTCCGTCTTTCTCTGAGTCGGGGCCGATCATAAAGCCGGGTTCATCCGTAAAATTGACAATCGGGATATGAAAAGTATCGCAAAGTTCAATGAACCGCCGAACTTTCTGTGCCGCATCTGCGCCCATCGCGCCTGCATAATAGTATGAGTCATTGGCAATCACGCCGACGGATTGTCCATTGAGACGGGCAAATCCGGTCACAAGTCCGGGTCCGTAATGTTTTCCCATCTCAAAAAAGCTGCCCCGGTCAACCACCAGTGCGATCAGATTTCGTATCTTGAAAGGGAGCCTGCGGTTTTTCGGAACTATACTCAGCAACTCCTCTTCCATTCGATCAACAGGATCATCGGTGGTCTGGACGGACGCCAGTTCCCAGACATTGCCGGGAAGATAGCTCAGAAAGCGCCGGATCTGCACAAAAGCATCTTCTTCGTCCTTCGCAATGTTCGCGGCAACGGCGTTTCGGCTATGGATCCCAGCGCCCCCCAGTTCTTCCTTCGTCATTTTGATGTTGAGGGCTCTTTCAACGAGCGCGGGGCCGGCGATTAGCAGCTGTGCCGTCTTTCGCGTCATGACCGAGAAATGGGAGGCGGCAAAACGTGCCGCCGGGAATCCGGCGACGGGGCCGAGAGCGGCAGAAGCGACCGGGACCTCGCCCAGCAGCTTTGAGATCGAGAGAAATCTGGGTTTCTCATAGGCGGGGCTTCCGACAGTGTCTGAGCCTTTTCCCTTTGCAACGCTCCCGCCGCCACCTTCCAGCATTCGGATGAGCGGAACGCGATATTGTGAGGCGAGTTCCTCCGCAAAAACACTCTTACGCAGACCGGCTGCATTGGGAGAACCGCCTTTAAGAGTGAAATCCTCGCCGCCGACAGCGACGCGTCTTCCGTTGATCAAACCCAGGCCAGTAATATAGTTCGCAGGGGTAAAAGCCGTTATATTGCCGGCATCATCACGTTCGGCCGAGCCGGCAATGCGGCCCTGTTCCTGAAAGCTGTGTTGGTCAAGGAGAGCGTCGATGCGTTCTCGGACGGTCAGGCGGCCTTTCGCATGGTGGAATTTTATGGCTTCATCGCCGCCTTGTGCTTTTGCGGCAAGGCGCATTTTCCTTATTTCTTCGGCTTCTTTTTCCCAGCTCATTCAATCCGTTCCCTGGCAGATACTGCTTTTGGCAAAGTATAACCGCTGTCGGATTTAGGGGATAGAGCGGGAGAGGCAAAAGTTTGATGGCTGCAGTTGTTGCGGCCAATATTGCCGATGGATACCTAGGGGGTTGAAGGCGCGGGTGCGCTGCCCGGATCTTTTGGCTTCATGCCTTCCATGATCTGTTTGTTGACGGTAATCAATGGCGCAACTGAAGCTTCGCCTTTCATGGCATTCAGACTATAGCGGCTGACCCAGAATGCGATGGAAAGAAGCCGACCTCTCAGGTCGTCAGGGAGCCCATTCTCCTCTGAAAGAAGATCCATTTGCAAGGTTAGCCAGAGTCGCCGGTTGTTGGCGACAGCCTTGATTCTTGCCATTGTGTTGTCTTCTTTGTCAGCTTCTTCCATAGCACGAGTGAGTATTGCGAAAGCCCGGTATTCGGTTTGTCTCGGGTTTTCGGTATTCTGATTGGCCTTTTGATAAGCAGCTACAGACATATAATGTTCTCTTCAGTTCTCGATAGTATTTCTTACTATTGACTAATATCCTTACGATACTGTTACCAATTACTGAAAAAGCTGTAGGATAGACTGCGGACGTGAGTTGGCAATCGACAGGGACTGAATGCCAAGTTGTTCCTTCGTCTGCAATGCCTGCAATTCCGCGCTGGCTTCGGCAAGGTTGGCGTCAACAAGGATACCGAGACCTTCTTTAAGCTTGTCCGTCAGAAGCTGGGTAAATTCAGCCTGGCTGTCGAGACGGTTCGCAGCTGTACCAAGAGTAGTGATAACATTGCCAACGATAACTTCAGCACCATCAACGGCGGCGAGGGCAGCGGCAGGGTTAGTAAGGTCAAGCCCAACGAGGCCCAAAGTAGCGAGGCGCAAATCCTGTGCAGCGATTGTCTGCGTTACACCGCCAAGACCGGTCAGAACATCCAAATCAGCACTTACACCGTCAATCAGATTGACACCATTGAAAACACTGGAGCCGACAACCGAGGTGATTTCGGCGAGCAGGGCGTCCACTTCTTCCTGAAGCACAGCGACGTCAAGGCCGTCGTTAAAAGCCTGGGTTACCTTCTGATTGATGTCGATCAGGATATTTGAAATCTGCAAGGCGCCGGCATTGGCCATGCTGACCGTCGCCTGTCCGAATGTCAGTCCTTCCTCGATTGCGTCAAGTGCCCCGATGTCGCCACGCATTGTTTGCGCGATTGTAAAAGATGCCGGGTTGTCTTTTGGCTCGGCGACCTTGAGGCCGGTTTCGACCTGACGCTGTGTCTGGGCAAGGCTGGTCTGTGTAAGAGACAATGTCCGCAGAGCCGCCATCGCCGTTGCATTGGTGTTAATAGAAAAAGTCATCTTCATCTCCTGTAGAAACTTTGAAGCAATCAAAAGATCGCGAATTCACTCGCAACTACAGAAGCAAAGGGCGTGCCAGTTCTAAAAACCGCAGTTTTGTGCGGATTTTAGGCAATCTTCGCTAGTTCATCATTTAGATATAACGGGAAAAAAGGGCACGGGATAGGAATTTTTTTCACGCTTGAGAAAGTTCTGCCCGCCTTTGTAAGTGGGCATCATATCTGTATTGAAGGAGTTTTGCAGTAGTCGACGCAGCCTAAAAGGGTTCAGACGAACAAATCGATCTGGATGGGCTGCGGGCCGACAAAGTCACCATTGGAGATGGGCTGGAAAAGGGACAGGATGGGGTTGCTGGTAGGATCAGTATTGTTGATCTCGGTATAAACCAGAAACCGCTGGATGATCTTGTCAATCTCTTTCGGATCCTTGAAGTCTGCAATATCAATCTGCTTTTCAAGGCGATCCCTTTGCTGCTCATAGCTCAGGCTTTGAAAGCTTTCCGGCAGGCCAAGGCTTACCCGGACGACATGCATCAGGGTCTTGTCCGCCATTATCTGTGAGAGCTTGTCGACGTTTCCTGCAAGGCGTTTGAAGTACATTGCCTCGCGGACGCCATCCGCATTTTGTCCTTCGAACTTTTCAAACTCATTCGTCTTGTAGCCCGCCAGAATGGCATCGATATTTGCCTGCTTCTGGAAAAAGTCCGGGTCACTATTCAGACCATAAAGGGCGCTGGAGAGTTTGGCCCAGCGAGGCTCCGCCAGCCGGTTCACAAGACTCTCTTTGTCAGCTGGATTTTCAGTAAGTATTTTTCGAACCATCGCCGGCTTGTCGATTTCACTTTCCAACTGGAAAGCGGAAAGCACCATCGTCAGGACGGTTCTGTTCTTCATCAAATCATCAACAGATTTGATCTCGCCAATTTTTTCCTTGAATGTGCCGATATCGCGCGCAACAGACGGCTGTGCCTCAAACGCTTTCATATGCGAGTCTTTGAGGGTGCTGGATAGCTTGTACCAGAGCAGCGAGCTGTTTGTGGACACTTGCATATCGTATTCCAACGAAAAACGAGTTCAATCGACCTATTATAATCGAGAAGCCGTAAAGGAGAGGTTAACGAAAAAGGCGGCCCGTATGAGCCGCCTTTCCCTTGTTGAAGCCACTATTAGCGGAACAGTGCCAGAATTGTCTGCGGTGCAGAGTTGGCGATGCTCAGTGACTGAATGTTGAGCTGTTCTTTCGTCTGCAATGCAGTCAGTTCAGCAGCAACTTCAGCCATATCTGCGTCAACCAGAACGCCGAGACCTTCTTTCATCGTATCCGTCAACAGTTGGGTGAATTCACCCTGGTCATCGAGACGATTGGCGAAGGTACCGATGCTGGTCAAAGCAGTACCAACACTTGCAATAGCAGCATCAATTGTCGCTATGTCGGCAGCGTTATTTGCAATTACACTTACGTCGATAGTGTTCAAGGCAAGCCCAGTTGTTGACGACAGGTCAATATTGGTGAACGTAACGTTGTCAGTCGCACCAAGGCCAGTAGGAACCGTCAGCGTCGTTGCGGTTGCTGTCAACAGGTTCACGCCGTTAAACGCAGAAGTACTGGTGATCGCATCGATCTGTGCAAGTACTTCGGTGACCTGATCCTGAATGATACTGCCGTCAAGGCCTTCGTTCTTCGCCTGTGTGGCAAGTTCTTTTAGGGTTGTCAACTGATCAGAAATTGCGGTAGCGCCGGCCATCGCCATGCCTATTGTCGCCTGACCGAAGGCAATACCCTCAGAAACAGCGTTCAGAGCACCAATGTCAGCGCGCATGCCCTGTGCAATAACGAAAGTTGCCGGAGCATCTTTTGCGTTGTTGACACGAAGACCTGTTTCAAGTGCGGACTGAGTTTGAGCGAGAGATTTCTGCGTCATGTTAAGAGTACGCAGAGCAGCCATGGAGCCGGAGTTTGTATTGATAGAAGCCATAATATTAATCCTCATTCTAGAGTTGTCGCATCTGCGACCAATCAGCTCTTTTGAGCCCCGGTCTACTTCGAAACCGTGCCCTGACTATCTCCGGGATTTCCTAACAAAAGATTAATGAGCAATGCATTTGCCAGTCGGGATAACAGGAAAAGGCGTTCAGGCCTGAGGAAATATCTAAAAAAGCGCAGAAATCTGAGCGTTTTTCAACCGCTGCCGTGCCGTATTTATTTTATGGCCGGGCTAAATAAACTTGAATAATTCCATATGAGGTTGTCGGAAAAATCGATTTTCTTGTATGAATCGTAACAAAATTTTCTGCAGGAACTAGTTTTTAATCTGCTGATTCTTCTGCGGGAGGGAGTGTGGCCTTGAAATGCTTCTGCAGTAATTTCAGTGCAGCATAATAATTTTTCTCGCCCACAAGGCCCACAACCTCGAACACGAGGTTCCGTTCATCGTTGTCCGTTGTGGACAGGAAGGCAATCTGTGCGGCATTCTGAAAACTCTTGTGATGATCCTCGTGGCTTCCCGGCTCGATATACATCAACTGGATAAAAAGATAGACGTTCTGCAGAGGCGTTTCCGCATTTTCCGGCAACAGAATATCTCTCTCGCGCATGATCGAGGCGTCATTTTCCAGTGAAAAATGCATAGCCTTGCTGCTTGAATTGGTAAGAACGGCGCCGTTCACAACAATTTTTTCGCCAGCGGGAATACGAAACTTTAACGACATCAACTTGTCTCCAACAGGGACTACATAAGCTACTATAACAACTGCCACAGAATGTGCAAAACAGGATTATAGCCTATATAGTGATAATTGGGAATCAGCCACATTTCAGGCGGAGGTCAAATAAACTCTGGTCATGCCATACTGGCAAACTATATGATTGATCATGTCCGGACAGATAAGTTTAAGCTGTTCGACAGTTTTTTTTGGGGAAGTTTAATGCCAAGAAATATAGGCTCGCTGATCGTAAAGCTGCTGATTGTATCCTTCCTGGTTGGGTGGGCCCTGACACTGTTTGACATTACGCCAATTGAGCTATTAAAGGACCTGACGGGCACTATCGGTGAGATTTACTCACTTGCACTGAATACGGTGCGCTGGGCGGCGGATTATATCCTGCTTGGGGCCGTTGTCGTTCTGCCGATCTGGGCCATTGTCGCAGGGCTTAACTATTTACAGCGGAAAAGCCGCCGCAAAATGTCCTCCTCATCCAAGCAGCAGGATTGATCCGGTCACCCTCTGCTTGCGCAGTCAATACAAAGAGGGGCGCTCGGATCGAGTTCAAGGCGCTTTTTCGAGATTTCATCACCGCAAGACACACTAACTCCATATTCGCCCTCTTTGATCCGGGCGAGGGCGCTTTCAATGCGCTGCAGTTCATTTTTGCGTCGCCGTTCCGTTTCCTGAGCCATTGCCTGTCCCTGCAACGCATCCATCCGGGACAGCCGTCCGACCCGACTTTGATCAAGCTCCACCGGCTGACTGTCACTTGTGCTTGACTGCATTACGTTAAGTAAAGCCTCTCGCCGCGCCAGCAGGGTGTTTTCACTGCTGTCCTTTGTCATGCTAAGAGGCTATTGCAAAGCTTTTACGAATGCAAAGAAAAGGCCGACCCGTCGCAGGATCGGCCTCTGTTGTTCAAAATTGTAAGGCCGTCAAGCCTGCCAGGTATGACCTTGTCTTAGCAAGGCGTCCATGGAGGGAGTGACTTCTCCTTTTGCCTGTTCCAGCTTTTGGGTAATCCCGTCTTCATATGTCGGGGCCGGATCACAATAAATAACACCAAAGGCAACGGGCAGTTCGTTTCCGTCCATTGCGGCAATCAATGTGGCGAGGGAGCGGTTTTTCTCATCATGAACAAGAATGTCGGCTTCAGTCACTCCGTCTTCACCAATGGTGACGGCTTCCAGGGTCAATGTGCTCGTATTCAGCCGAATCCCTTTATTCTTCTCCGCGCCAAAAATCATTGGCTTACGATGCTCGACATGGAGCTGCTTGTCCGCTGCGACTTCTCGGGCGAGAACATTGTCAAAAACCGCGTCATTGTAGACGATACAGTTCTGAAGGATTTCAACCATCGACGTGCCTTTATGCGCATGAGCCCGTTTCAGGATGTCTGGCAATGTTTTCTGCGTATCATAGGCGCGAGCGGCAAAGCGGGCGCCGGCACCCAGCGTAAATACCAGTGGCTTCAAAGGCGTATCGACTGATCCGTCCGGAGAGGATGGCGTGCGCAGTCCAACTCCGGAGGTCGGCGAATACTGACCCTTCGTCAGGCCATAAATCTCGTTGTTGCAGAGGAGAATCTGCAAATCAACGTTGCGGCGCAGGACATGAAGCATGTGGTTGCCGCCAATACTGAAGCCATCGCCATCGCCTGTTACCATCCAGATATCAAGTTCCGGGTTGGCAATCTTCATGCCAGTTGCGATTGCGGGTGCGCGGCCATGGATCGTATGGAAGCCATAAGTTGACATGTAATAAGGGAAGCGTGACGAGCAACCGATTCCGGAGACAAAAACATAATTCTCCTTCGGTGTGTCAATATCCGGTAAAGTCCGCTGTACTGCTTTCAGGATTGCGTAGTCGCCGCAACCCGGGCACCACCGTACCTCCTGATCGGAAGCAAAGTCTGCGGGTTTGAGCTTGTCTGATGTTACAGCAATGTTCATTTTAATTCTCCAGTGCCGCGTCAATGGCACGTTCGATCTCTGATATCTTGAACGGCTGACCAGTCACCTTTGTCAGCGGCCGGGCATCGATAAGATATTGGTCACGCAAGACAGTTTTCAGTTGCCCATCGTTCATTTCCGGAACAATCACCTTATCAAACCCCCGGAGCAGATCACCGAGGTTGCGTGGCAATGGCCAGATGTGCCGCAAATGAATGTGGGAAACTTTTGCACCCTCAGCAAGCTTGTTATCCACGGCGCGGCTTATGGGGCCATATGTCGATCCCCATCCGACAACAGCCAGCCTTCCGCTGGTTTCACCGTTTTCGACCGTTTGTTCCGGGATGTCCTGCGCAATATTGAGGATTTTATCCCGCCGCAAATTGGTCATTTGCTGATGGTTGGCAGGCTCATAGGAGATGTTCCCGGAACCCTCTTCCTTCTCGATCCCGCCAACGCGATGTTCAAGACCCGGCGTGCCCGGGATTGCCCATGGCCGCGCCAATGTCTCCGGATTGCGGTTGAAGGGTGCAAAACCCTCCGGGTTTGTTTCAAAGGCTACCGGGAAAGGCTCCCGATCCGCCACATTCGGGATCAGCCAGGGCTCTGCTGCGTTCCCGATATAGCCGTCCGTCAGTAGCATAACCGGGGTCATGTATTTTGTTGCAAGGCGGCAGGCTTCAATCGCGACATCAAAGCAGTCCGCCGGGCCGTGGGACGCAAGAACAACCAGCGGCGCATCCCCATTCCTGCCATAAACGGCCTGATATAGATCGGATTGCTCGGTTTTTGTGGGCAAACCGGTGGAGGGGCCCGCCCGCTGTGAATTGACGATAATCAGGGGCAATTCAGTGGAAATGGCCAGTCCGATTGCTTCGCCTTTAAGGGCGATACCCGGTCCTGAGGAAGATGTAATGCCGAGCGAGCCCGCATAGGAGGCCCCGATCGCAGAGCATATGGCGGCGATTTCATCTTCGGCCTGAAATGTCTTTACACCGAACTGCTTCATCTTCGCAAGCGAATGAAGCACCGGGGAGGCCGGTGTAATCGGATAGGATCCGAAAAATACCTTCAGATTTGCCAGCTCTGCGCCGGCAACCAGACCCCAGGCAAGGGCTTCGCCGCCAGTAACCGTACGGTACAGACCCTTTGACATTTCGGCGGCGGGAATAGAATAAAGCTCACTTATTCCTGCGGTTTCCGAGGCTTCGCCATAGATATGCCCGGCGTTCAGTGCCGCAATGTTCGCATCGGCGATTTCCGGTCGCTTCGCAAATTTACGCTTTAGCCAGTCGATCGTATCTCCGCGGTCGCGACCATAAATCCAGTATACAAGGCCAAGTACCCAGAAGTTTTTACACCGAAGACCTTCTTTCTGGGAAAGACCGAGTTCCTTGACGGATTCAAGAACCAGCTTGGTAATATCAATTTCCAGAACGGTGTAGGCCTCCAAGGACTGGTCTTCAAGCGGGTTGGTAAGATAGCCCGCTTTTTTAAGGTTGCGATCCGTGAATGTGCCACTGTCAACGATGATCATACCGCCGGGTTTCAGGCGAGAGAGGTTGACCATTAAGGCAGCCGGGTTCAAGGCCACCAACACATCAGGATCATCACCCGCGGTCTCGATTCTTCGGGATCCGAAATTTATCTGGAAAGCGGAGACACCAAATGTCGTTCCGACCGGTGCGCGAATTTCTGCCGGAAAATCGGGAAAGGTTGCAAGATCGTTCCCGGCTAACGCTGTTGTGTCCGTAAAACGGCTACCTGTGATCTGAATGCCATCTCCCGAGTCGCCAGCAAATCGGATGACAACTGAGGCGACTTCTTTCCTGGGAACGGAGACAGGATCTGATTTTATTTTTAGTTCGTTCAACTTTCCTACTCGCACTTTTTAGTTTAGGGGTGGACAACCTCGCGAGCCGGCCAACACCACAGTTTAGCCATATTTTGAGCCAGCAATCAACGGCCTATATGATCATTTACTGTAATAAGAACAGCCTGTTCAGCAATGATTTCTTTCGTCGTTCACAAGATTATGAATTTCGGCCTGCTGTCACCACCTTTAGCGTAGATATAGTTGTTTTTATGCAGAACACAACATTATTTTCTTATTTATCGTGTGAAATATTTAATTTACAAAAAATTATGTGAAATAAACTGAGAGTTTAGCTCAGGCCATCTTTCATCAAGCGTACGAAGAAAGCGCCAATTTGGGCGGGAGTCTGTCCACCGGGGCGATACCAGCTGCTGGACCAGTTCAGGGAGCCCAGGAGACTGAGCCGCAACAATCCTTTGTCAACATCGCCTTTCAACGGCAAGTCTTCAATCAGGTCCATAAATAACTTGTCGTAGCTATCTCTGATTTCAATCAGGCGACTTCGCAACGTTGGGGCCGTTCGAGAGATGTCCGCGCATAGCAGAATGGAAAAATTATTTCCTCCGAACAGCGTATTCATATGCGCGACCGCGGCTTCGGTCAACCGTTCCCATGGGTCTTCAATGCCGTCAATTGCTTCAAGTAACGCTGTGCTGAGAAGCCGCCGGCCTTCTTCATAGGTCGCAACAATCAATTCATCCTTTGAGGAAAAATGATAATACATGGAACCAGCGAGCATGCCAGCCTCACGCGCGATATCCCGCATTGATGTTGCATCGTAGCCGCGTTGGTTAAACAGATGTGCCGCTGCCGCCATAAGTTCGTGGCGCCGGTTATCGCTTCGGTGTAGCCCGTCTTCTCGAGAAGGTTTGCTTTCCGCCACAGATCGACCCTAACAAACAGTTGTTGCGATATCCGTTATGCCTGCTCCTCGCATAGCGGGCAACTTTATTTTTCAAGAAGATTCCGCAGGCGATCAATCAGTTCACCTGTCTCGTCACTGGCGCCGCGCAATATGTTTCGCATCTGGTCAGATAAATTCAAATCGGTTGAGAGGGCCGCAAGGGTCGTTGCCTGAAGCAGGGGTGTATAAATTCTCTCTACCAGTGCGGCGGCTTCAAGACCATTTTCAGCCTGTCCCAGAGCTTTCAAATGTAAATCTTCCAATAGAGCCGTTTCTCTATTTCCGGTCAAATTTTCGGCCTGAACAATGACAACCCCATTCTGAATATAAAGGTCATTGATGATAAATCTCTTCGGCGAGCCTTTGCGATCCAGGGGAAACTGCCCCCGTTGTTCAGCTGAAACCGCGGCCTCAATATGGTCACGGATTTTCCTGAGGTTGTCACTGGACTTTGTGATTTCATAGGTAATTTCCGGAGCTTCGACCATAAGGCGCTTTATGACGATCGTCCCCTGATCGATGGTGTGCGGGTCAATCTGTATCTCTATATGCGGCGCGAGCAGGGCAGGCTGAGCGATGAAGGGAGCGGGGCTTTCAACTTTCAGATTCAGTAATGTTGCCTCTCCTGTGGTTGGAGAAAAATCCGCTTCCGGTAATGTGACCGAAGTTTGGGTCATCGCAGAGCCATATTTTTCGACTGACGAGGTAATCACGGAACCTATCGAAACATAGACAATAACGATCGCTGCGCAGAACAGCAGAACAATCCCGATCATTGCAATTGTTAATCCACGTCTCATGTTTTCCGCCAATTTCCGTTATTGAAATACCGGCGCAACATACGATAGGGGGGTGGCTATCGCAAGCAGTAGAGAGCGTATAGATTTCCCGAGCTGCTGAAAAAAAACGCCCGCTATGATTGGTGGCGGGCGTTTCTCGACGACTGGACCTTAGTCCAGCCGTTTATGTGAAAATGACCTTAGGCCATGGCAGCTTTCGCTCGGCGTTCAAACAGATATGCAAGAGCCGCCGCGGGACCCGCGGTAACCAATGCAAGGAGTGCCAACTCTAAATCGCTGAACGGTATCAGGTCACTACCGCCCGGTGTCGCCAATGCCAGCCCGCCGATCAGGATAAGTGCCCGGATCGGCCAGCCCAGAACGGGATGCCGATGCAGGTTGCCAACCCAGACAAGATAGCCTTGCAGGGAACTCGCAACGAGGATCACACCTCCCACCGCACAAACGAACAGAAGAGCTGTCCGGCTGAGTTCGCCATGCAGGATGAAGGCTGGATCCAGAACGAAAAAGAACGGCACGAAATAGATGATCGAGCCAAGTCGCATCGCTTCAAAACCTGTCCGCATAGGACTGGCACCTGCAATTGAAGCCGCGGCGAATGCACCAAGCGCCACTGGCGGGGTGATGAATGAAACCATGCCCCAGTAGAGAATGAAGAGATGAACGGACAGAGGGTCAAGTCCACCTTGTACAAGTGCTGGTGCCAGAACAATGGCCAGGAAGATATAGGCAGCCGTAACCGTCATCCCGATCCCCATGATAAAACTGGCGATGGCACCCATTAGGAGCAGGACCAGGATATCGCCCCCTGCGATAAAGACGAGGTCGTTGACCAGCGTTCCCGCCATGCCCGTAATCGAGAGGGCTCCGACAATGAGACCGACACCGACCAGAATTGCAGCGATTTCGGCGAGCAGCTTGCCAGCGGCAAGGATGAACGCCCAAAACTCTCTCATCCCCCAGCGTTCTTTCGAGAATATCTGGTTGATGATGAGGAGCAATGCTGTTGCGTAGAAAGGTGCGAGAACTTCCTGTTTAAGGTAAACCAGCATGACGATCAGCAGAATGAAAACTGCAATAAAATGCCAACCGTTACGGAATGTCTCTCCCAATTTAGGAAGCTGTTCCTTTGGCAGGCCTGGCATGTTGTTCTTTGCGGCATAGGCATCAATCTGGATAAACAGGGCCAGATAATACAGGATTGACGGAATAATGGCCGCAACCGCGATCGTGATATAAGGGATGTTCAGAAAGACCGCCATGATAAAGGCAGTCGAGCCCATAATCGGGGGCATCAGCACACCGCCAGTTGACGCACAAGCTTCAACACCAGCAGCGTATGAAGCCCTGAAACCCGTTTTTCGCATTGCGGGAATCGTCATTACGCCTGTCGTGATAACGTTGGAAATCACACTTCCGCTCATGGAACCCATCAAGCCGGAAGAGAAGATAGCAACTTTCGCAGGTCCGCCACGGACATGACCAAGTGCAGCAAATGCCAGATCGATGAAAAACTTGCCGCCGCCGGTCTGCGTCAAGGCAACGCCAAAAATCAGGAATCCGATAACAAGGTTGGCAAGCGCTTGCATCGGTATGCCAAGCATGCTCTCCGCACTGAGGACATGATAGGCTGTTGTGTCCGAGAGCGAACTGCCTAGGCCGGAAATCGGTCCGGGCATAATATCGGCATAAAGCGGATAAAGTGAAATGATAAGAACAATTGTGAACAGGGCTGTGCCGCCGGCGCGCCTTGTTGCCTCAAGAACCAGTAACCACAGAATGAAGCCCAAGGCAACGATATGATCAGGTGCTCCCATTTCCCAACCATTATCCAGAATTTGCTCGGCATTCATAAAGAAAAACACAAGCAGTCCAAAGGTGGTCACGGCAAATAGGACATCATACCAAGGAACCTTGTCCATGGCCGACTTCCCGCTGGCCGGAAAAATCAAGAAGACAATCGGGACAAGCAGTCCGAAAAGCGCGTACTGATACTCGTTATCAAGCCAGGTATAGCCAACGAAAAAACCGGCATTGAAGAGCTGATTGACGGCGAGCGTGATGACTATGATGGTAACCGCAATAACGATTGCCATCCAGCCGAAGGAAAGGCTTCGGTGGCGAGCCAACTCAGGCTTCACCACCGCGCCATTTTCTTGCTTTTGCGTTTCCATAAGGAAATATGTGTTTTAGGATTATTTGAAAATCGGGTTCATACCTGCCGCTTCGAGTGCAGCAGCCCGGGTTTTCATCCAATCAGCAGTAAACGCATCGCCTTCAAGGCCTTTGCCTTCCATGGTTGCCCACGCATCGGCAAGAACCTGCTGACGCTTCAGCATATTGTTGTTGTGCTCTTCCATGTCATCCGTCCAGGCACCAATTTCCTTCCAATATTTAACCGCTGAGGGATGGTAGGGAACGGCCCATTTAAAGGTCTGGTTTTCAAGTGCCCAGCCGGTCATTTCGGGAAGTGACTTTTCGTAATTTGGATATTCCGAATGCACGGCCTTGATCATGGAATAAACCAGATCTGGATCCTGGTCTGCACGTGTAATCAGGATCGGATATGGATAAGCGGCGCCATCATGAGGCGTATCCTTGGAAATATTTCCAGTTCCCAATGTCGCAACATGGGGCACGAAGTATGGTGCAACGCTCTGTATACGTTCCCAGCCTTCTTTATCTGCAGCCGGGGTTGGCGGCCAGTAAATGCCACGAGGAGATGCCTCAAGCTGTTTTGTCGGGCCGGAGACGGTTGAAGCAAACGCCGCATCAATCTGTCCAGAAATCATCCCTTTCCACATTGCGCCATAGCCGCCGAATTCGACAACTTCAACATCATCGAAAGTAAGGCCCGCGAACGCAAGCATGGCTTCCGTACCAATCGTCAGGGCAGGAGAGCTGCGAACGACCCCAACACGTTTACCTTTAAGGTCAGCAAAAGTCTTGACGCCAACATCGGCGGCAACGCCTACAGACAGGTTAGCGTCAGAAGTTGCGGACGCCAGCATCTGCACCTGCTGTGGGCCCCAGTCAGGATTAGCAAACTCGAAGACACCTTCCGCAGCATAGAATGTACCGGCACCGTTTGCGACGAACTGCACTTTATCAGTCCTGAGCGGGCCCATGCGCGAAATATCGTTCTTGCCCGGAATAACACGGAGGTCGATACCATATTTGTCTTTTAATGCCTTGCCAATTGCGACTGACTGGTTGTAACCGGTTGTTCCGGTGTTGTAGGCACTCCATGCGAGAGTATCCGGTAACTTGACGTCTTCCGCCTGAGCAACAGACGAGAATGTGATCACCGCTGCGGCCGCAGCTGCGCATAATTTTAAGCTAATTCCCATTATTTCCTCCCATGGAAAGCTTGGTATGTTATTTTTTTGTTTTCTAATAGGTGGGTATTCTGCATAGTGGAACGGAATTCTGCAAGTTTTTTTCCCAGGAAATTCTTTTTTTACTATAGTTAGAAAATGCTCGAAGAAGAAACATTCGTTGAGGGTATTTCAGTGCCGGACAATAATCGGCATTTTGTCACCTCTCTGGCGCGCGGCCTCGAAATTTTACAAGCGTTCCGGCCTGGAGAAGGTCCGGTTGGTAATAATGAGCTTGCCAAGCGAACGAAGCTGCCGCGGTCAACGGTTTCGAGATTGACCAGCACGTTGATGCAGCTCGGTTATCTGACATATCGCAAAAGCCTCGGAAAATATGAGCCGTCTCCGGCGGTGCTCTCTCTTGGCTACACGTTCCTTGCCAACAACAAATTGAGATTGTTATCGCGGCCCCTGATGAGAGATTTTGCGGCGCAGATAGGCCTTGGTGTTGCCATGGCAACGCGCGTCCGTCTGAATATGGTATATGTCGAAACAGCGCGCGGCGGAGATGAGAGCACACTTCGGCTGGAAACCGGATCATATCTGCCTATTGCCACAACGGCAGTCGGCCGGGCCTTTCTGTGCAAGTTGGCGGAGAGCGAACGGACATTGTTGCTTGATCACGTGCGGAAAAAACATTTGCAGGATTGGCCGGTAATAAAAAAAGGCTTTGAGGCAGCGCAAAAGGATTTCGCAGATTTTGGATATTGCCTCTCCATGGGTGAGTGGCAATCGGTTTTTCATGCTGTGGGAACCGCTACACGTGATAATTCAAGCGGTGATGTCGCTGCCTATAATTGCGGCGGGTCGTCTTATCTGGTAACAGAAGCCAGATTACGCGAAAATGTCGGGCCGCGTCTCGTAGGGCTGGCACGTAGTATCGAGGTAATCTGCGGAGTAGACTGATTACTGAAACTTTCAAATAAAGAAAATCAAGAAAAGGGAAGATAATGGCGCTGGATAGCGAGACTTTTGAGTTAATGAAGGATGCGGTGAGCCGCTTCGTCCGGGAAAAACTTGTTCCGGCGGAAGATAAGGTTGAGGAAACCAACGATGTTCCGGAAGAAATAATTCAGGAAATGCGGGAACTCGGCCTGTTCGGACTGTCCATCCCGGAAGAATATGGCGGCTTGGGGCTCAGCATGGAACAGGAATGTGAAGTGATTCATGAGCTTTGCAAAGCATCGCTGGCTTTTCGCTCCGTCATTGGGACAACCGTTGGCATTGGTAGTCAGGGACTTGTCATGACCGGTACGGAAGAGCAGAAAAAACAATATCTGCCGCGCCTTGCTTCGGGAGAGATCATATCCTCTTTCTGCCTGACAGAACCGGAGGCAGGATCCGACGCTGCTTCCTTACGTACAGTCGCTGTCCGCGACGGCGATGATTATGTGCTGAATGGGACCAAGCGATATATCACGAACGCCCTGCGTGCCGGAATGCTGACGGTAATGGCGCGGACGGATTCCTCGAAGAAAGGGGCATCTGGTATTTCCGCTTTCCTCGTCGATCCTTCAACGCCCGGTATCACAATCGCCAAGGCGGACGAGAAAATGGGGCAGCGCGGCACAAAGACGAGTGACGTTATCTTTGAGGACGCCCGTGTTCCGGCATCCGCATTACTCGGCGGGAGCGAGGGGCAGGGTTTCTATACAGCAATGAGAGTTCTGGATCGAGGGCGCTTGCATTTGAGCTCCGTCTCAACCGGTATCTCCGAGCGAATTATTGAAGAGGCTCTTGCCTATGCGTCGGAACGAAAACAGTTCGGCACAGTGATCGGAGAGTTCCAGCTCGTTCAGGCGCTGCTCGCAGATAGTCAGACGGAACTCTTTGCCGCGACCGCAATGACGTTGGATGCTGCGCGAAAATATGATAAGAATGAGGATATCTCAATGCTGGCCGCCTGCTGCAAGATGTTTACAACCGAGGCAGCGGGGCGGATTGCAGATCGCGCGGTTCAGATCCATGGCGGGGCTGGATACATGGCGGAATACAAAGTAGAGCGCTTCTATCGGGATGTTCGGTTGCTGCGGCTCTATGAAGGGACAACACAAATTCAACAACTTGTGATTGCGCGTAACATGCTCAAATCGCATGGGAATTAAGAACAACAGCAAAAGGAATATTTGATATGGGTGTAGACAAGATCAATAAAATGGTGCCCAGCCTCAAAGGTAAAGTCAGCGATGAGGAATGGGAAGAGCGGGTCAATCTTGCGGCCTGTTATCAGCTGGTTGCCCATTATGGCATGTCCGATCTGATTTTCACCCATATTTCGGCGCGTGTGCCGGGCACGGAGAATCACTTTCTGATTAACCCTTACGGGCTCTTTTTTGATGAAATAACGGCATCAAGTCTGGTGAAAGTGGATATTGACGGGAATGTTTTAAGCGAGACACCCTTCATCATCAATCCGGCCGGGTACACGATCCATAGCGCTATCCATGGGGCTCGCCACGATGTCGCCTGTGTCCTGCATACGCATACCAGTGCCGGAATGGCGGTGTCCGCGCAGAAACAGGGACTTCTCCCGATAAGTCAGCATTCAATGATGTTTTATGGTCGGTTGGCCTACCATGGTTATGAAGGTATTGCCTTGGATTTGGACGAGCGTGAACGCCTTGTCAGGGATATGGGCGACAGTATCGCGATGATTCTTCGCAATCATGGCCTGCTGACGGTTGGCAGCTCCATATCGGAAGCATTCCGCCGCATCTTCTACCTTGAAAAATCCTGTGAATCGCAGATTAAGGCGCTGGCTGGTGACTCCGAGCTTATCATACCCTCGCGGGAAGTGTGTGAGCATGCTGCCGGTCAGTTCAAGATCAGTGCATCGCAATCCGGCCTGGAGTGGCCGGGCCTGCTGCGCTTGCTTGATAACAAGGGCAGTAATTTCCGTAACTAGTAACGGATTAGCACAGTCTTAGATAAATCAGGCGCCGGAAGAAACGCATTCAGGCAGTTTCCGGCGCCTTTTTGTCGGTGTTTTTTGATTCTTCTGACCTGCTATAGGCAAAGACGCCGATTGAAACCAAGATCGCAAGGGTGATAAAGAAGACGCGATATGCCATAAGTGGAGCTACTCCGTCATCACTGACAAAGCCGCCGATGATAAATCCTCCCATGGATTGCAGGAGGAAAACGCCCAGGAAAACAGCGGTATTCAAGGTTGCGATACCACGTCCAAGAAGTCTCTCCGGAAATATTGAGCGACCGTGAGACATGATAAGAACGCCATAGCTTCCGAAAAAGCTGAACAGAATAAGTAGGGCGGAAACTTGCCAGACAGCTATGACAGGGATTACTGCCAAAATCACGAGCAATAGGATCGTTGTGCTTGCCGCTGCCAGAACCAGCGGTTTTCGCGTCCGGAATAAACCGTCGACATAGCCGTAAAAGAAATTGCCCCCGATGACTCCAGCGGTCATCCAGAACAGGATATTGCCGCGGGCCGTAAGATCGAGACCATAGATATCCCGCAGGAAGTTTCCGCCCCAAAGCGCGACGATGGTCATGACCGTGCCGTAGATGACAAGGTTGATGGCAAAAATATACTGGAATTGCCGGTTCCTGATGATCTCCATCACACCGAGCAGGGTATCCTTCATGCTCTCGATTTCACGATCGTGAAAAGCATGGTCTTTCGGGGCATCCTTGATAATGAAAAAGCCGAAGATGGCTGAAAATGCGCTGACACCGCTGGCGATCAAGAAGACGTCGCGCCACCCGATGATATCTGTCAGGATTGCCGTCGGCGTTGTCGCCAGAATATTTCCAACCCCGCCCATTCCGACAATCAAGGATGCATAAAAGGCAAAACGTTCCACGGAAAGCCATCTTGAAATGATGACGAGAGAACCCATCAGGACCGGGGCGCAGCCGATTCCAATTACGAAGCGGGCCGCAGAAAGTTCCAGAAAGTTTGTCGCAAGTGAAAATCCGACAGAGCCGATTGCCGCAAACAACGCCAGAACGCAAATGGTTTTGCGTGGGCCATATCGGTCCAGAAAAATGCCGACTGGAACCTGAAACAAGGCGAAGGCAATGAAAAAAATACCGCCGATAATGCCGAGTTCTTCATGGGTGAGCCCGATCTCGTCCATCATGTTGGGGGCGATGACCGCAATGGAAGAACGATAAAAATTACTGGCGATATAAACGATCGACAATGTGGTTATGATCCTAAAGGCCGTTGCCGCTTCGTTTTTCATTTTTATCGCGTCCGTTCTGTTTTGTTTAGAGCTAGCAGTTTGTGCGTCGGCGGTCAATTCAGGCGGACTCGGGGCTTTGCACAAGAATACCTTGAGGCTATGGTGTACTGAAAAATAAAAAACAAAGGGAGAAAAATATGTCGCGATGGAAAAACCGGCCCGAGGGGTCCAACTGGGGTGATTTCGGCGCGGACGATCAAATTGGTCGTCTTAACCTGATTACACCTGAAAGAGTACGCGCCGCCGCGGCGGAAGTGCACGCCGGGGAACGTTTCTGTCTCAGTTTGCCACTTGACCTGCCAGGAGGGAATCTTCTTAACCCCCGGCGTTATCCGCCAGAATTGAGGCCGACGGTCCGCTCCGGCAACCGGCCGAATATGAACTATAACCTGTCGCAGGACGATCCTAACATGATTGACGTGATCTGTGATGATCTGGTTGTCATGCATACGCAATATTCATCGCAATGGGACAGCCTTGCTCATGTGGGGCAGGAGTTTGATGCGGACGGGGACGGAAAGGCGGAGATTGTCTATTACAACGGTTATCGCGGCGGTGAGCATATTTGCGGGCCGCAGGATGAAGGCGGGAGCCGTGCCCACGCTCTCGGTATTGAGAATATGGCCGCCGTCGGAGTGCAGGGACGTGGCGTCATGATTGATCTCGAGGAAGAGTTTGGCTGGGAACAGAAGATGGTTGGCTATGACGATCTCATGCGGGTAATGGAGAAGGACAGCGTCACGGTCGAAGAGGGAGACATGGTCTGCCTCCATACAGGCTTTGCTCAGATGATCATGGATATGGGGGGCAAGCCGGATAAGGAAAAACTGCATAACTCCTGCGCAGCGCTGGATGGCCGGGATGGAAAGCTGCTGAACTGGATTACGGATTCAGGGCTTTCTCTGTTGATTGCCGATAATTACGCTGTTGAAGCGCATCCATCGCGCTCCGGGGAAGGAAGCTGCGCTTTCTTGCCCATCCATGAGCATTGCCTGTTCAAACTCGGTATCCATCTGGGCGAGCTGTGGTATCTCACTCCGCTAAACAGCTGGCTGAAGGCACATGGCCGATCCCGGTTCTTGTTGACAGCACCGCCGATACGGTTGCCGGGCGCGGTCGGTTCTCCCGCAAATCCCGTGGCTACTGTATAGGAGCGAAGGACGGTTCGGGCTATTGCAAGCAACTGCAAGCGTATTATGTTATGGTTGAGCCTTGCCGTCCCCCGGTTAATCTGTTAGCTGACGGTCAAATATATTGATGTCCCGCCGCGAGCGGGTTTGGAGTTGCTTGATGTTTATTCAGACCCTGCCACATGAAGATGACGCGCGGATGAAGTTCCTTCCAGGTCGTCAGGTTCTGACCTCTGGATCGGTTGTCTTTGAAGATGAGACAGATGCACGTGCACGATCACCGCTCGCGGCACGGCTGTTTGATATCCCGGGGGTGAAATCAGTAGAACTCGGTGAAGACTATGTGACCATCGTCAAAAAATCGGACGAAGAGCAAAAAACGCTCTGGATCCAGCTGAAACCCATGATCCTGGCGGCGATAATGGATCATTACATGAGTGGCATGCCTGTTTTAAACGGTGAGGAGAAAGCGGCAAGCGCGAGCTATTCCGAGGAAGAACAAAAAATTGTCGATGCGATTGTTGATCTGGTGGAAACACGGGTGAAGCCCCAGTTACGGGATGATGGGGGAGACGTCGCCTTTAAGTCCTATGATCCGGAGGATGGTGTTGTGGTGCTGGAAATGGATAGCTCCGGCCTTTCGACACCGGCTTTCGGCACCCAGATCAAGATCGAGAATACCGTCAGGCATTTCGTTCCGGAAATTCAGCGGGTCCGTTTTGAACGTATGGTCGATGAAGAGGCGGTGAATACGTCAGATCGTCCCGGGCTTCAAACGGATGAGGCGGAGCAGATTCGCGTACTTCTGGAAACCCGGATCAATCCCGCGATTGCGGCGCATGGAGGCTACATAACCCTGATCGATATTCAGGATCAGACCGCCTATGTTGAAATGGCGGGGGGATGTCAGGGATGCGGTATGGCCGATGCAACCCTTAAGCAGGGCGTTGAGGTGGAGATTAAGTCCGCCGTTCCAATGATTGAGCGCGTCCTTGATGTCACCGATCATGCCGGCGGCACCAATCCTTACTATGTCGGGTACTAGAAATCTCTAGTCGACTTCTTCGACAGATTTGATCACAAAACCACGATCAGTGCTGTATTTGCGCCGCATTCTATCCCATGCGTCCTCAAGGCTGGAGGCATAAATTTCGAAATAATGGGTTTCCGCCCAGCTATCAGACAGGTTCTTGTGGTGTTCTCCTTCCTGGAGAGCTGCGAGGACTTCTTCGTTGTAAATCGCCGCTTCGAATTTCTGTTGCATTATCGGTCTCGGTTCAGGTTCTGTATTGGGAACTAATGTGGCACAACAGGATTAATATTTGGTTATTTGGCAAACATGACACTTGCCTCGTTGCGAACCGGAAAATTTACAGAATTTGCGATAAAGCAGATGCCATGAGCATCTTCATGAAGCGTTTTCGCTTTTTCGAGATCTCCATCGGCTTCGATCGTGACGAATGGCTTCAAAATGACTTCCGTAAACCGCAGGCCGCCATCCTTCATTTCCATTTTTCCCCAGGCGTCATCATGATAGGCGGTCACCTTGATTCTTTTCCGGGCACAGAGCGCAAGATAGCTTAGCATGTGACAGGCGGAGAGGGATGCCAACAGTAAATCTTCGGGATTATACCTGTCGTCCGTGCCGAGGAACGGAGGAGCCGCAGATCCCTTTATCGTTGAGCGTCCGTCAATCAGGATGTCATAGTCGCGAGAGTAGGTTTTATAGTCCGTCGTTGCCCCTTTTCGGGCGCCGGTCCAGTCGACACGGGCGAAAAATTCATGTATCTGAGCCATTTCATTCCCTGATAAAGCGAAGTCACATTATTGGGAGCGATCTCATATCGCTTTACTATGTCCGATTATTACCATTATGTACTTTGCCTAATACAATCTCACTAGACTGTTCTCGGATCAAGAGGGTATTTCAGACCAGAAATGTTTGATACGGCGTTACGACATATCATTGATCCGCCGTTGAATGCGGCAGGAACGAAAATCGCGGCGATCGGTATTTCCGCGAATGCGATAACGATTGCCGGCTTTTTTATGGGGCTCGTTGCCGTTCCTCTCATCGCAGTTGAGGAATACGGTCTGGCCCTTGTATTCATACTCCTCAACCGGCTTTTTGACGGCCTTGACGGTGCTGTTGCGCGGCACTCTCTCCTCACGGATTTTGGCGGTTATCTCGACATCGTTTGCGATTTTATCTTCTATTCTGCAGTCGTTTTCGCTTTTGCGCTCGCCCGTCCCGAGAATGCCCTGTTTGCTGCGCTGCTGATTTTCAGCTTTATGGGGACAGGGTCAACCTTCCTCACCTATGCAATCATGGCGGAAAAACACCGTATCACCACGGCTATTCAGGGAAGCAAATCGCTTTATTATCTGGGAGGGCTCGCGGAAGGCGGGGAGACGATTGCGGCCATGGTGCTGATGTGCCTGTTCCCTGACTACTTCTTTGCCATTGCGCTGATATTCGGGGCTATGTGCTGGATCACGACCGGCACCCGAATTTATGCAGCATGGGTAACTTTCGGAAAATCCGATTGATGCTTATTGTAAGGTGATCTCGAGCCGTTATACTCATCTACCATAAAATAATAATAAGGGAGGATGAGCGGATGAACAGGTGGCAGATCGGGAATATCAAAATCACCCAGGTCGTTGAGGTGGAAGCAATGGGCGGGACGCGCTTTATCCTGCCTCAGGCGACACCGGAGGCTATTCAGCCGATTGACTGGCTGATACCGCATTTTGCCTCAAAGGAGGGGAAGCTGATCATGAGCATTCATGCGCTCATCATCGATACGGGAGAGCGCCGAATTATTGTCGACACCTGCCTTGGCAACGATAAGAAACGCGAAATTCCGGCCTGGAACATGCTGCAAACCAGCTTTTTGACGGATATAGAAGCTGCCGGTTATCCGCGTGAAAGCATCGATACTGTTTTATGTACACATTTGCATGTCGACCATGTTGGCTGGAATACAATGCTTGTGGATGGAGAATGGGTGCCGACATTTCCCAATGCGCGATATCTCATTGGCGAGAAGGAGTGGGCCCACTGGAACTCTGCGTCACAGGATGAGTTCGGCGACGTGATTGGCGATTCTGTTGCGCCCATTGTAGACGCAGGACTTGCCGACTTCGTATCGATGGACCATCAGATTTGTGACGGCATAAGCCTGTTCCCGTCACCCGGCCATACGCCCGGTCATGTTTGTGTCCAGATTCGCTCCAACGGGGAAGAGGCCGTCATTACCGGCGACAGCATGCATCATCCCTGTCAGATCGCTCATCCGGAATGGTCGAGTTCCGCTGATGCCGATGCGGAAGCGGCTCGTGTTACCCGTGAAGATTTTCTAAAAAAATACAGTGACTCGGATACGCTGATCATCGGGACGCATTTCGCCGGGCCGACGGCGGGACATCTCAAGACGCTGGAGAAGGGTGGATACTGGCTTAAGACGTGATCTGACATTGTTCCGAGGTGCTTGAGAATAAGAAAATTACCACTATGATCGGCATTGTCGATCTGTTCGACGACTTCCCGAATAAGGGGGAGAAAACCTGATCCGGGGCGCAAAACTGGATAGGAAAAAGAAAATGAAACTATATGATTGTGTTGGTCCGCCAAGTCCACGCCGAGTCAGAATATTCCTGGCGGAAAAGGGCCTTGAAGTAGAAAAAGTCAATGTCAATATGCGCGAGGGCGAACAGTTGACGGATGACTTCAAGAAAATTAATCCGCACTGCACGGTGCCCGTTCTGGAACTGGACGATGGCACACGGATATCCTCCATTGATGCGATGAACCGCTATATCGAGGAAATTTGCCCCGAACCACCTTTGTTCGGCAGCAACCCGAGTGAACGGGCGCAAATAAATGACTGGTGCCATTATATCAACGTCAACGGGTTTATGGCCGTTGCGGAAGCGCTTCGGAATTCAGCGCCCCGGCTTGCCGGACGTGCCATTACGGGTCCGCGGGATGTAGAACAGATTCCGGCACTTGCGGAACGCGGACGGCAGCGTGTTATCTATTTCTTTGAGGACCTGAACGAGCAACTGGCGGGGCATGATTTTGTCGTGGGCGACAGCTACTCGGCCGCGGATGTCGGGGCGCTGGTCGTTGTCGATTTTGCAACCGGCATGGCAAAAATCGAAATGCCGGACGGGCTGGATAATCTGAAACGCTGGCATGCCGCAGTATCCGCAAGGCCGAGCGCCAGCGCTTGATACGTGTGAGTTAGTTCCTGCGACGACGGCCGCTGCGGCGGCCGCCTTCACCTCCACCTGAGGCACGATGGCCGGCACCTTCTGGTATTTCCGTCTGCCAGACCGGACCGAAATGCGCCTCAATCTCCGGCAGGTCCAGCTTCGGTTTCGGCGTATATGCATCAAGGGCGTCTGCCATCGCCTTTAGATGGGCGTGACTGGTGCCGCAGCAGCCGCCGATAATACGTGCGCCCGCGTCTGCCGCGAGACGGGCATAATCGGCCATAACCTCCAACGTCCCGCTATAGGTGAGGGCACCATCCTTGAATTCAGGAATGCCGCAATTGGCCTTCGCGACGATAATGTCTTCCGCTGCTGCGGTCGATTTAAGTCCCAGCACTGTTTCCAGCATCTCGCCCGCCCCGACACCGCAGTTCGCGCCCCAGCCTGTGGGTCTTGCGGGGAGTTCGTGACAGAATTCCGTATATTCTGAGGGTTTTATCCCCATCATCGTCCGCCGGTTTGTATCGAACGACATGGTGCAGACGAATGGATATCCGGTTGCACGAGCAGCATCCACGGCGGCGGCGACTTCTTCCTTCGATGACATCGTCTCGATCCACAGAACATCAACGCCTCCTTCAATGAGGGCTTCAGCCTGTGCCTTGAAGGCAGTAACCGCGCCGTCGTGCGTCAAGCTTCCCATTGGCTCCATGAGCTCGCCGGTCGGGCCCATGGACCCTGCGACGATAACTGTACGATCCGCGCGGTCCGCCTCGGAGCGGGCAATTCTTGCGGCGGCCAGGTTTAGTTCATGGACACGACCCTGCGCGTTATGAAGCTTAAGGCGATAGCTTGTTCCGCCAAAGCTGTTGGTCAGGATGATGTCTGATCCAGCTTCTACAAAGCCACGGTGAAGAAAGTGAATTTTCTCCGGTGCGTCAATATTCCAAAGCTCCGGCGCGTCTCCGGACTGCAGGCCAGCGGCGAAGAGATTGGTCCCGACAGCGCCATCCGCAAGAAGAAACGGCTTTTCATTCAGAAGCTGTTCAAGTTTGTTGATCATGACGACACACCGCGTTGATTTTCAGTATTTCCCTCATGACACAGGCCATTATCGTTGGCAATGCAAAAGCATCATGAATAGAGATCACGTTATTGCTGTACCAAGAACCAAAGTCTGCTGTCGCCGCGCTTGTCTATCAGGTTGTCTCCGGACCAGTGTCTTTTTTCGGATCATCCGTCTTTTTTGTATTGGTCGATTTCTTCGGAGGAGGAGTTTCGTCGGCCTTCTCAGCGACGATGATAACCTCATCCGCTTTTTCGATCTCCGGTTCCGGTGGCCAAGGCCCGACCGGAAATGGCTTCTCGTCGCTTTGATAGGAGAGAAAGGCAACAAGCTGTTTGTTATATTCCGCCAATGCACCACCGAAAGACTGTAAACGAGTGAACGGAGAGCCGGTCAATAGCGATTTCAAAAACTGCACGATCGTTATGGCAAGCAGTACAATTTCTGCAAGTCGGTAGATAATCCCATACAGGATCAGGTAAATCAGCCGTGTCCAGGTTGATTTCGATTTAACATGGGTTTTAACATCGTCCGTCATCCGCTGCGCCCTTTGCATTATTGAAGTTCAGCTAAAATCCGGCGCACATTATAAATCTACAGCCAGCGCCGGACCTTCTTCCTATACTCTAGATATTCGCTGCCGAACTTATCTTCAAGGTAGGTCTCCTCTTTGGCAATGACGTAATAGCGAATAAAAGCCAGACAGAAAGGCAGCAGGACAACGGCCAGCCAACTCGCTGCGGCAATTGCGAGGCCGAGGTAAGCGGCTGCCATAGCTACATAAATCGGATTTCTGGAGTATTTATAGACTCCATCTGAAATAATGGTCGTCGTCGGCTTCCAAGGTTCCACATTTGATCCGGCCGTTTTATGCTTTCTTGCACTATGCGCGAGATAAATGGCCGAAACCAAAGTGAGCAGACCGCCGATCAATGTTAAAACGGGCGCCGCCGCGCGCCCTTCCATCCAGGCCGAGTTGAAATAAATTCCAAACGCCAGGAATGCAAAAAAACAAAGCGGTGGCGGTATCTTCACACCCGGATTATCAGATTTTGTCATTTGTGTTGCTCACCCCAAGTTTATCATGAGGTTAGCAACCTTACCGGTAGCTGTCCGTATCCGGGGTCACATACTGTCCTTATTGAGGGACATTTTTGGCAAGGTAATCAATTGCTGCCTGAACCCCTCCGGATCCATGAGAAATATTCCGGGCCTTCATACTCATTTCAACTGCGCTGAGTGTCCCAAGTAACATCGGGGCATTGATATGTCCCATATGCGCAATTCGAAGCGCTTTACCTGAAAGCTCCGATATGCCCACACCGATAACAACACCACATTTTCTGTTGCAATATTCATGGATCGCTTCGAGAGAATTCCCGTTGGCAACGAGAACCGTCGTGACCGAATTTGCGCGCTCGGCCGGGTTAATAATATTGAAGGAGAGTTCGTTCCCTTCGGACCATTTTGCGACGGCGGCCCGGGTCGCCTCAGCGAGGAGCTGATGCCGCAGGAATATTGCCTTCAACCCTTCCGCGCGGATCATCTCGAATGCTTTTTGCAGTCCGAACAGCATATGAACCGGTGGGGTGCCAGCGTAATTCTGGTAGTGCTCCGGTCCCAGACGGTTTGTCCAGTCCCAATAGGCGGTGCGCAGATTTGCCGTCTCATGACGTGCCAGCGCTTTTTTATTTGCGATGACAAAACTGATGCCGGGCGACATCATCAGGCCTTTTTGGCAGGCCGCAACCGTGACATCCACGCCCCACTCATCCATGCGGAAATCCATCGTTCCGAGAGAAGCAATCGTATCGACCATAAACAACGCGTCATGGCCTGCATTATCGATTGCGCGGCGGATCGCCGGTATATCGTTTATAACACTGGACGCAGTGTCAACCTGAACAACCAGTACTGCCTTGATGTCACGGCTTTTATCTTCCTTCAGCCGGGCTTCGAGTGCATTCGGATCGACCGATTTTCGCCAGCTTCCCGGAAGCACCTCAACGTCGAGACCCATCGTGCCGCCGGCCTGGCCCCAGCCCATGGCGAATGACCCGCTTTCAAGCACTAGAATCTTGTCGTCCCGGCTCAGTACATTGCTGAGGGCCGCCTCCCATGCACCATGGCCGTTGGCGATGTAGATAAACGGCGTCCCTTCTGACTTGCTGACCATGCGGAGGCCGTCTTTTAGTGTTGCCGTCACTTCGACCAGTTCACCCTTGCGAATATCTATCGCCGGGCGGTGCATGGCCGCAAGGACTTCGTCGGGAACCGTTGTTGGGCCGGGAATGCTCAAAAATTGTCGTTCGTTCTTGACACTCATGACGATACTTTCCTCATGCTGCGATCTTTCTTAGATCGAGATATTATCCGCTTTTTCCGGGGTCGCAACGGCATTTCCCCGGATTGTAATTTAATCAGTCTCTTTTGTGCCCCGCTTCCTCGCTTCCTTTACGACGGTGCTGTAAAGCTGTTTGCTGGAGGACCCAAGACTGCCGAGAGGGAGGAAGACAGCTTTTCTATTCCCAGCAGGTCTTTGAAGCACACGGATTACAGTAAAGCCGGTGAGAAAAAGAGTGCACCCGATGACATAATAAAACAAACCAAACGGGCCGAACTGTCCCATGATCTGCGAGGCCAGTATGGGGCCGATGCTCGCGCCCGTTCCATAGGCCAGCAATAGCCCCGCGGATACCTGAACCAGCCGGTTCTGATCCGCGAGGTCATTTACCTGGGCGGATGACATCGGATAGATTGTATAACAGAAACCCCCATACAGGAGACAGAACCCGAACAGCGCGAAGACGTGATGACCGGCGGCGGCCCAGACGATACCGCCGCTGATTAATGCTGTCGCCAGCGCGGAGCTGATCAGGATCGTCCGTCGGTCAAAATGGTCCGACAACCGGCCAACCGGAAATTGCAGCAACATGCCGCCCAACAATATACTCGCCATAAAGGTGGATATCTGCCCGAGACTGAGCCCGATCGAGTTGGCGAAAATCGGCCCCATACTGTTGATGGCCGAGTTCGTCAGCCCTGCGATCAAGGTGCCGGTAACTCCGACCGGCGAAATTTTTATAAGATCGCGAAACTTCATGCGTTCCGGTGCTGATGGGCGCGGAACAGTTGCACGGGTCAGGAGAATGGGTACCAGCGCAATAGAGAAGATAATTGACGCAATCGAGAAAAGCTGAAATCCGTCTGGATTGGCGACGGTAATCAGGAATTGTCCGGATCCGGCACCAAGATAGTTCGTTATCATATAGAGTGAAAGAACACGCCCTCGGGTAGCGTTGGTCGACCGTTCATTGAGCCAGCTTTCAACAATCATGACCATGCCGGCCATGCAAAACCCGGTAATCGCGCGCAAGATAAACCATGCCACAGGTTCGATGATCAGGACATGGGCCAGAACCGCAACGGACATTACGGATGCGAAGGCCGCAAATGAACGGATATGCCCGGCGCTGGCGACCACGCGAACTGCATACATTGCGCCCACCAGCATGCCAATGAAAAAACCGGCCATAATCAGACCGGTAACTTCCGTTGAGAAGCCTTCCAGCTTGCTGCGCAGACCGAGAAGGGTGCCGAACATCGCATTTGCAACCATCAGGAGGCCGTAGCTGGCCAAAAGAGAGGCAACTGATTTAATTGAATTCCACATTTTGGATCAGGAACCCGGAAGTGTTTTAGATGTCCGCACGGTCCAGATCATCGCGGCGAGAGACAAGGCTCCCAAGCAGGCGAAGCTGGCAATCAAGGGCAGGACAGTTCCGTTGTAAAACTGAGCAATAAGTGTTCCCAGTCCCATGGAAACGAAGGTCGTGATCGAGCCTATGACGGCGGCGGCAACTCCAGCGATATGGCCGAGCGGTTCCATTGCCATGGCGTTGAAGTTTCCGAACAGGATACCGATGCAGAAAAACGCGATCATAAAGAAGGTGACAAGCGTCCAGAGCGGTGGTTGCCCGTTCTTCACAAACGTAAAGATCAGGAAGAGGCCGGAGATGCCGGTAAGTGCGACAAGAGCAATATATGACAGCTTGCGCATCCCGAATCGCATGACCAATCTGGCATTGGTAAATGACGCGGTTCCAATTGCGAGTGCGAGGACGCCAAAATAAACAGCGAACATTTCGCCGACACCGTATTGATCCTGGAAAATTTGCTGGGACATTGTCAGATACCCCAAAAAAGCGCTGAAAATAAAGCCACCAACCATCGTAAAGCCAAATGCGGCCCGGGTATAGACCACTTCTTTCACGGCACGCCAGATCCTGCGAAGTGAGAAGGGGGCACGCTTTTCAGGTGCCAGTGTTTCATCCTGTCGCACACCAAACCAGAGCAGAGTGGCAAAACCCAGAGCAAAAAGGGTTACGAAGATCATCCGCCACTCAGCAAAAAACAGAATTCCCTGACCGACAGCCGGGGCCAATATCGGCACCAGAATAAAGACTGTCATGACAAGAGAGACAAATCTTGCCATTTCCCGCCCTTCATACTGATCGCGGATAAGGGCAAGGGACACAATACGGGGAGAGGCAACCCCGAGGCCTTGCAAAAACCGGCCGATCAACATTGTGGTGAAATCTTCCGCGAATATCGCCAGCAGGCATCCCACGAGAAAAAGGCCAAAGCCGAAGTAAATCGCGGGTTTTCGGCCGGTACTGTCAGAAATCGGTCCGTAAAAAAGCTGTCCGATTGCGAGGCCAAGAAAAACGGCAGAAACGACATATTGCCGGTCATTCGGGTCGGTGGCCTGAAGGTCTTGGCTGATAGGAAGCAGCGCCGGTAACATGACATCGATTGACAGGGCAACCATTGAAATCATCATCGCGAGCAGGACGACCTGTTCAACAAACCCGAGTTTTGTGGAAGATGAAGTCATGGCCCTATGGAGCTCCTGTTTTTCGGGGACATTCAGGAATAAAGCCATCAGATAGCAGTCCCTATCCGGCCCTGTCCCGATGCTTGGTGAATCGGCTTTATACTATAATCCCTGAGACAGAGAGCAAGTTGTTTATCGTCAAACAAAAAAGCTGATATTTCCGTTTCGCTTGCAACGAATACTGGAGTAAGATTTCGTCATGCTGATTGGGAGATTCCGCATTTCAAAATAAATAATAAGGAAACAGCATGAGCCAACTGGAAAGTAACAGGCCGCTGAGCGGTATGGATGCCTTGCTGGCACGCACGCCCTTTTTTTACGGCTGGGCAGTTGTAGCGATCGTTTTTATCACAATGGGAATCGGGGTGAATGTCCGGACCTCATACTCTTTGCTTTTTCCGGCAATTCTGAATGAATATGGCTGGGATCGTGCGACAACGGCCGCGGCCTTTTCCATTGGGTTTGCGGTTGCGGCTATTCTGGCTCCGGTTGTCGGGAAGCTTCTGGAGTTCATTGCACCAAGGTTTCTTTTATCTATTTCGGCAGTGTCGGTAAGTCTTGGCTTTATCCTCTCTACCTACTCGACGGAGCCTTGGCACTTTTATCTCACACTGGGCGTGCTCATGGTTGGCACCGGAATTGTTCTCACCTATGTGGGGCAGTCAATGTTTCTGCCCAACTGGTTTCAGCGTCGGCGCGGCTTGGCTGTGGGCATTGCTTTTTCGGGTGTCGGGATCGGATCAATCATTCTGATGCCTCTTATACAGGAAACTATTTCCGCAGAAGGATGGCGGGATGCTTGCTGGTTAATGGCTGGGTTGCTATTGGTCATTGTTGTGCCAATGAACTTTTTCCTCCAGCGTAAGGAACCGGCGGATATTGGCCTGTTTCCGGACGGGGATGCCGCGCCGGACAAGGAAATGACGCGCGGTCAGCAAACGGCGGCGGATCCTGTTGTTGACGCGGAATGGGTGAATACGGACTGGACGTTACGCAAAGCCGCCAAAACGGCAACATTCTGGTGGCTGGCGCTGGCGTGCTCAACAGCGCTATATGTCTGGTATGCCGTGCAGATTCATCAAACAAAATATTTGATCGAAATTGGATTTTCGGACATGGAGGCTGCCTCTGCGCTTGGCCTTGTCGGCTTTGCGGGCGTGCTCGGACAGATTTATCTGGGCAGCCTTTCCGATCGCATTGGCCGGGAGTGGGTCTGGTCTCTCTCCACTGCGGGGTTTTTGTTAAGCTGTGTCCTGCTGCTGGTGATGGAGCATGTGCCGAGCGTGACGATGATGTATGCCATGGTGATACTGCAAGGCGGCCTGGGCTATGGGATCGCAACGGTCTTCGGGTCCATGCCCGCAGATCTGTTCCAGGGTCGGGGCTATGGTATCATTTTCGGAACACTTGGTATGCTGGCTCTTGTTGGTGGCGCGTTAGGACCGTGGTTGACCGGGTATTTCTATGATCAGGGCGGGAACTACCATCTGGCCTTTTATGTTATTATCGCCTTGTCGATCTTATCGATCTTGTCTGTCTGGCTTGCCGCGCCCCGCAAACGCAGGTTGGTTGCCGGTCAGGCCCGAAAACGGGCGATGAAGGCAATGCTTAGCTAATCGAATAAATGGAATTTGGATTAAATGATTGAAAAGAGAAAAATTGCTCTGGTTACCGGAGCAGGGGCGGGAATTGGGCGGGCGGTATCACTGACGTTGTTGAAGAACGGATATAGAGTTGTGCTCGCCGGACGTAAACGTCAGACGTTGCAGGAAACGCTGGACCTGGCCGGTGAAAATGCGGGAAACGGTCGCGTGGTGCCGACCGACGTCAGTGATCCGGCTGCTGTCGGCGATCTTTTCGACACGATCCGATCCGAGTTCGGTCGGCTTGACCTACTCTTCAATAATGCCGGAATCGGGGCGCCGCCGGTGCCGCCGGATGAACTCGCAATCGATGTCTGGCAAAATGTCGTCAATACGAATCTGAACGGGTCTTTCTATTGCGCGCGCGCTGCTTTCGGGATGATGCGCAAGCAGACGCCGATGGGGGGGCGGATCATCAACAACGGATCGATTTCCGCGCATGTTCCTCGGCCTTTCAGTATTGCCTATACTTCGACCAAGCATGCGATAACCGGTTTGACCAGATCCCTGTCCCTTGATGGGCGGGCGTTTGATATCGCCTGTGGGCAAATCGACATTGGAAATGCGGAGACACCGATGACGGCCGTCATGAAAAAAGGCGTGCCACAGGCTAATCTGGAAATGGCGCCGGAACCCGTGATGGATGTGGAAAATGTTGCCTCGGCTGTTCTCTATATGGATAGTCTCAGTCTTGAGGCAAATGTCCAGTTCATGACGATTATGGCGACCAAGATGCCGTTTATCGGCCGCGGATAGGGTGGGACTTACAATCCGGATATTGATGCCTATATCTAACCGGTCGTTCCAATATTATGGAGAAGGAAAGTAAGGTTTATTATGTCCACACCACGTACTGTTACCCGTGTCATCCTCTCGACGGAAGCCTCCGATGGGGCTGGCGTAAAGCTGCGTCGGTCAATCGGGACAGGACAGATTTCTGAACTGGATCCGTTTTTGCTGCTTGATAATTTCGGCACGGAAAATCCCGACGACTATATTGCCGGGTTCCCGTCTCATCCGCACCGCGGGTTTGAAACCGTGACATATATGATCGCAGGTCAGATGCGGCACAAGGATTCCACCGGCTCAGAAGGGGTTCTCGGTCCCGGTAGTGTTCAGTGGATGACCGCCGGGCGCGGCATCGTGCATTCGGAAATGCCGGAGCAAAAAGAGGGCCGTATGAGCGGATTCCAGCTTTGGGTGAACCTGCCGGCAAAGGATAAAATGTGTCCGCCGCGCTATCAGAATATTGATCCGGAAGATGTGCCGGAAGTGGATCTCGGCCGTACGCAAATACGTGTGCTGGCGGGAGAAGTTGATGGCCCTGACGGCATCGTCGTGGGGCCTGTAACGGGCGTTGCGACAGATCCGATCTATATCGATGTAGCGCTTTCTCCCGGCGGTAGTTATGTGCATGTGGTCCCTGAAGGGCATACAGCGTTTGCCTATGTCTTCGAAGGGACAGTTGATGTTGGAAGTAAAGCCGTAGACCGGCATCATCTCGCGATCCTTTCGGATGGCGATCATGTCAGTCTGTCGAGTGAGACTGGCGGGCGGGCAATACTGGTTGCCGGGCGCCCTATCGGCGAGCCGGTTGCGCGGTATGGACCGTTCGTGATGAACAGCTTCGAGGAAATTCAGCAGGCTGTTCAGGACTTTCAGACCGGCAACTTCTAAGCCTGCTTGATTGGCGCGGCAAAGCCCGTTAGGATTTTGCCGCGCATAATTGTCACCTTGAGAATGACGAAAAGGACAGCAACCAATGACCGCCGATATCTCCTCGCCGATAACCCTTCCTTGCGGTGTGACCGTAAAAAACCGGATTGCCAAAGCCCCGATGACGGAAGGGCTGGCAGATTCCATGAATCGTGCAACCGAACGTCATGTCAGGCTCTATCGTAAATGGGCGGAAGGCGGGGCTGGTATTCTTGTGACCGGCAACGTACAGGTTGATCGCCGGTTCCTGGAGCGACCGGGAAATGTTGTCATTGATCAGAACGGCGGGCTTGAGGAATTGCGCGCTTTTGCCTCTGCCGGAACGGTCAACAATACGTTGCTTTTCATGCAGATTGGTCATGCCGGGCGACAAACGCCCCGGCGTGTCAATCCGCGCCCTGTCGCGCCATCTGAAATTTCCATGACTTTACCTGACAGTATGTTTGCGGCACCAAGAGCGCTGACGTCCGACGAAGTGGAAGATGTCGTCAAGCGATTTATTCATGTGGCGACGGTTGCAAAGGAAACCGGCTTTTCGGGCGTGCAGATTCACGCAGCGCATGGGTATCTTATTTCTGAATTTCTCTCCCCCCTTGCCAATCAGCGTGAGGATAAATGGGGGGGAAGCCTTGAAAATCGTGCGCGTTTATTGCGTGAAGTGGTGCAGGGAACAAGGGCCGTAGTGGGCAGGGAGTATCCCATCTCCGTCAAGCTGAATTCTTCTGATTTCCAGAAGGGGGGGTTCAGTCATGAAGACTGCCTGCAAGTGGTTAAATGGCTAGAGGAAGATACGGTCGACCTTCTTGAAATTTCCGGTGGGAATTATGAAAATCCGGCCATGATGATCGGCGCGCGCGGTACAGATGAAATTCGGAGCACAACCGTTGCACGGGAAGCCTATTTCATGGGATATGCAAAAAGTATTCGTAACGCAACCGGTATTCCCCTGATGGTAACAGGCGGCTTTCGTAGCCGGAATGCCATGGATGCCGCCCTTGACGAGGGGGACGTGGACATCATCGGTATCGGTCGGCCTCTTTGTGTGGATACAGACGCGCCCAACCAGCTTCTGGCCGGGTCGGATAGCATGGCCATTGCTTATGAACAACAGATCAAGCCTTCTAAGGCTGGCCTTGGCTGGTTCTGCCTGAACATTATTCGAATTGCCGATGGCCTTGAACCGGATAGAAACATGACCGGAGACGCGGCAATGGCCGACTATCTGGAAAATGAAGAAAAAACGGCCTCCGCTCTTGAAGGGCGCGTTATTTAGTAATCAAAATCGGTGGAAATTGATCAGCATCAAGGCGGTTCTATATTAATTAGGTAAGTTGAATATTCCAATTCGTGAGGAGAAGGCATGTTTGACAAACCATCTTTGATAACGCGTATTGCCGTTGGCAAGATCATTGGCCTTATTGTCGGGCTGATCGGCTTTCTTCTGCTGCCCTATATCTGGCCCGAAGGCGGCCTTATGCTGAGGCTCGGTGTGTTGTTCTGGTATATTACCGTAGGCGCATTTATCGGCGTGTTTGGTGTGTTGACTTGGCATCCGGTGCTTCGTCTTCCCATGCCATGGTGGTTCCGGGCTCCCCTTATCGGTGGATGGATGAATTTTGTGCTGACACTTTTTGTCTATGATACGTTTGCGCAAATGATGCTGGATGTGTTCGGTCCGGACTTTCCCCTTTCCTCTCCGTTCTGGTACGTGCTGGAAGGCGCGCTGGTCGGGCTTGTTATGGGCTTCTTCGCAACCAGGCTTGGCGGCCAGGGCAAGGAGACAGTGCCTGAAGCACCATAGATTATATCGGTAGCGGGCGTATATCCTGTCTGTGCGTTACTTCTGCTTGGCAATTTCCCGCTCGACGGTCTCCAGCCGGTCTTTGCCGAAAAACATTTCATCGCCGACAAAGAACATTGGCGCCCCAAAGCAGCCGCGCTCAACGGACGAATTCGTATTGCTGATCAGAGCGTTCTTTATCTCCTGATCTTGCGCGCGCGCCATGATTTTCTCCGCATCAAGGCCTGCGTCGTTCAAGACGTCCTGAATAATGCTGGGATCGTCCATTTGTTTGCCGTCCTCCCACATAGCGGTGAACACAGCATCGATATAACGATCCGTGCACCCTTCTTGCTCTGCGGCCAGGGCGCCGCGCATGATTTGCACGGTGTTGACCGGAAAATTCGGGTTCATGCGGAATTTTGTCAGATTATGGGCTTCAATGAAGCGGTTTGTTTCAAGGCGCATATAATCCATTTTGAGCGGAATCTCCCTGAACTGTTCCATCGGAGATTTGTTGTTGGTCAGTTTGAAGACCCCGCCCAGCAAAATCGGGACATAGGTGAATTTGACGCCTGTGCGCTTTTCTATCTCGGGAATGACAAGATGCGAGAAGTAGCAATTCGGGCTGCCGAAATCATAATGAAACTCTACTTGCGCTGTCATTTTTCTTCCCTTTCTTTGGTTCGGTCAATCCGGGCTGCCTAGTCAATCATACCTTTGTAGCGATGGCGGTAGGGGTTCTCTGTTGACGGCTGACCTGTATTTCCCGATGGGAGATGTAGGTGGCGGCGGCAACGATCACGGCGCCGCCAACCATGACATACGGATCGAGCGGCTCGCCGAATGCGAGCACACCCAGAATAGCCGCCCAGATCAGTTGCAGGAAGCCGAGTGGCTGAGTAACGGTTATCGGCGCAGCTTCGAACGCCCGGGTCAATGTATAATGCGCGCCTGTGGCAACGACGGCGGCGAGGGCAAGCCATGACAACTCTTCCGCTGTCGGATTTCGCCATTGGAGTATGGCGCCGGGCAACAAGGCAACGGTGCATCCAATCGACAACATGCCGACAATCATTGATGAGCCCTGCGTTTCTGTCAGCTTTTTTGCGAGAATGAAGGAAATGGCGAAAAGCGGGGCAGCGAGTAGCTGCGCCATCTGGCCCATATTTACTTCCTGAAATCCGGGACGAAGAATAATCAATGCACCGGCAAAGCCGCAGATGACGCCGGCTATCCGGCGAAATTGAAGCCTTTCGCCCAGAAATATGGCAGCGCCGATTGTCACAAAAATTGGGGCGACATATCCAATCGCCGTTACTTCTGCAATCGGGATGCGGGCCATAGCATAAAACCAGAGAATAACACCGGCCCCATGCACTATCCCCCGGAGGATGTAAAACCCTGTATCACGCTTGCTTGGGATGCCCGGCCAATGCCTGATCACCATGGGAAGGATTAGAAGCGATCCCAGAAAATAGCGGATGAAAGCCGCCTCAACGGCGGGCAGCCCGGATCCCAAATGCCGGATAATAGCAGTCATGCCGACAAAAAGGATGCTCGACAGGACCATCCAGGCAATACCCTGAAGAGTTCTGCTGTTTTGAAGCGCCGCGTAAAGAGGCATGGGCTAAGCTTTTCTTGTTATTATTCCTACGATCGGGTAGATACACGGCCCCAATCGAAACTATATGAATGCTATTCTAAAGCGCAGACAGCCTTTTTGTCACTTTATTTACTGAGAGCTTCTTCCATCAGCAGGTCTGATCAATGATCCATGATGCCCTGATGTGCCTGATCGCCCCATAATTCTTCGATCCGGGCATCACGGCCGCAGGAAAAGCGATAGAACTTATATCGAATTGGATTCTTGTTGTAATAATCCTGATGATAGTCTTCCGCGGGATAAAACTCGGGAGCAGTCCGAATTTCAGTAACAATCGGCTTTTTCAGGATACCTGAGCCGTTGAGTGCAGCCTTGGAGGATTGCGCGGTTTCCTTCTGGGCATCGGTTGTTGCGAATATTGCTGTTTTGTAGCTTTCCCCTCGATCACAAAACTGTCCACCATCGTCCGTTGGATCGACGCTCCGCCAGAAGACATCAAGAATGTCTGAGTAGGATGTCTTGCCGGGGTCAAAGACAATTTTTACGGCTTCGATATGGCCGGTTCCGCCTGCGGAGACGGCTTTATATGTGGGGTTGGGGAGTTCGCCACCAATATAACCGGATGTTGTTGAAATGACGCCCGGTACATGATCGTAATCGGATTCCACGCACCAGAAACAACCGCCGGCCAGAATTGCCGTTTCTTCGGCGGCGTTGGCCCGAGCGGAATTTCCCAAAAGGCTGTAACCCAGTATTGTCACTGCCACGCAGGAATATACGAGAGGGAGTATGTATTCACGCATCCGGAGTTCTCCGTTTCACTGCTTTCACCAATAGCTGAAAACTAGCGATCATCTGCATGAATACCAATGCCTCTCGCGAAAAGTTGATATCACAAGGATGTCAGCTTCTCTGCCTCTCAACGGAACTGCGTCTATTCCTTTAATGCCGAATAAAGGACCTTCGTATTTTATGCTCGCCAGAGATGGCGAAATTTTCAGTCAGCGTATCCCGGAAGCTGCCGGTCGAGCTTGCGTAAAAGAGCCTTCCATGCCATTCCGGATACAGCCGTGAGACCATTCTCTCCCTGACCTGCCGTTACCTTTTTGACAGCGTCAGAAGGATAGTGAAGCTTTTTGCCGCCCGCAAGACTGGCAACCTGCATTTCGCAGGCGCGTTCAAGGAAATACATTCCAAGAAAGGCATCCGCGACGGTTTCGCCAAGGGCAAGGGTGCCGTGGTTCCAGAGCAGCATCAGCTTTTTATTTCCAAGATCCTTCTGAAGGCGCGGTCGTTCATCATGATTGAGGGCAATGCCCTCATATTCGTGATAGGCGAGCTGCTCCCGGATTACCAATGCCGTTTGGTTGAGCGGCATCAGTCCTTCCTCCTGAGTGGCAACGGCGGTACCGGCAGCGGTGTGTAAATGTATGACACAAGCTGCATCATGGCGAACCTCATGAACAGCAGAGTGGATCGTAAAACCCGCCGGATTCACTTTATAGTCGCTCTCTCCGACAATTTCACCATTCATATCGACTTTCACGAGCGAGGAGGCCGTAATTTCATCGAACATCATGCCGTAGGGATTAATGAGGAAATGATTGTCCTGCCCAGGTAGCCGTGCGGAGATGTGAGTGAAGATAAGGTCATCCCAGCCGTACAGGGCGACCAGTCGATAAGCAGCGGCCAGATCGACCCGGATCTGCCATTCTGCTTCGCTGTATTGTTTGCGCGATGACTCTTTTAAGTTTGTTACGCTCATCTTGATCTCCTCTTAGTTGCTCCTCGGCAAGAGTTAGAGTGCAGGAAATCGGACAGCTGCGCTTAAACAAATGCTACGGTTCTTATTTTTCTTATACCAGTATAGCGAAATTTAGACTTTCATGCCAAATCTCTTTCATTATGACGCTGTATAACTCATCGTTAATATTTTTACGGTAACTGTAGCTATGCCATTACAACTGATGAGGGGCTAAATAGGCTTATGTACCAGATGATAAAAAAGGTTACGCAGTTTTTTAATAGGAAAAACAAGGTTGTAGAAGAAAAGGGAGAGGCTTCTTATTCCAGGTTTGGAATTGGACCAAGGCTGATTGCATCCTTTTCGGTTGTAGCGACATTAACCGTAGCGATATCGATTGTGAGCTGGTTCAGCCTGGGAACACTTACATCATCGAAAAAAGAACTGATCGACCAGAAAGTACCGGCGATCACTCTAGCTATGAATCTTGCGAACGAAATAACGACTTTTACGGCTGCGGCTCCGCAACTGAGTAATGCGAAGGGAGAGGCAGAAAGAGCTCAAAGCTATAAAGGAATTACCAACGCCGCCAAGAAAACGAGTGAACAGCTAAAAATATTACAACAGTATATGGTTGGGAATGAGTCGCTTCAGAAAATTGATGATGGCCTAGTTAAAATCCAGAATAATCTTGAGCGTTTGAACGAACAGGTTCAAAGTCGTCTTGAATACGCTGCTTTATTAAACTCAACAGCACCACGGCTTTCCGTAGCGCGTGACATACTGGATACCGGGCTTAATTCCTTTTTGCTTCCGCTGCGTGTTCAGGTTATCGAAAATTCAAATCAATGGGGCGAACTTCTTGAAAGTTCTGTAGATCAGGCACTTACAGGTGTGAAGCCGCGGTTTGATACATCAGAACTGTCTACGAAACCTTCTAAAATTCTGCGTTTTCAGGAAGAAATCTTTACCTTCAAGAGCAGTGGATATCAAATGCTGAGCCTTCTGACAGAAGGATTGCAGGCGGCCGATATCGATGCGGTCAAAGACCTGGAATCAGTGTTTCTTTCTTCCATTTCATCAATGGGAACACCGCTTACCGCGATCGAACAAGAGACATCCAAAGCCCGAACGAAGGAACTGGTCGAGCTTTTTGACGATTTCCTTGCGATGGGTGTGAAAGGTAGCAAAGATGGGTCGGTGAATATTTTCAAAACCCGCATCATGGAGCTTGAGGCGGCAAATGCTGCTCAGGGCATCGTGAGCGAAAGCCGATTTCTCGCCGGGATTCTCGTAAAAAATGTAAACAGTTTTACTGAGGAAGTGCAGGAATCGCTTGCTGTTGCTTCCAAAGAAAGCGAGGCACTCTCCGACAACACGAGAATGGCTTTGATTGTGTGTGCTGTTATAGCTCTGATTGCAACCATTGCTATCGGATGGCTCTATGTACAACGAAATATTATTCGCCGCATGATGCTGCTGGTGGCATCGGCCCAACGGCTCTCCGAGGGGGATTTGACGTCCAGCATATATCGTGACGGTACGGATGAGATCGCCCGCCTCGGGCACGCTCTCGTCGGGTTCCGCGATACAGCAAGAGAGGCGAATGAAGCGCGCCTTGAAGCGGATGAACAACGTAAAATCCGTGAAGAAGAAAAGGCCAGGCAGGAAGAAGCGCAGCGCCAGGCTGAAAAATCTGCTCAGGAAGAACGCGAGCGTGTCGAGCGTGATGTCGCAGAAACGAAGACCAGAGAGCGGAACCAGCTCGCCGATGCTTTTGAAGGCAGCGTAAAACATTTGGTGGAGAAATTCGCCGTAGCCACGGCTGAAATGAGCGAAATGTCTGTATCGATGACAAGCTCGGCGGAAGATACAACACAGCGATCTGCTACAGTTGCGTCTGCGTCGGATCTTGCAACATCCAGCGTGAACTCAGTGGCGGCAGCAACAGAAGAGCTGACGTCTTCCATCAATGAGATCAGCCGACAGGTCAATCAGGCAGCAGGTATCGCCGGGGAAGCAGTGTCCGAGGCTGAGCGGACAAATATCATGGTAACGTCCTTGAATGAGGCAGCTGCCAAGATCGGTGACGTTGTGGGGCTCATCAACGACATAGCGGGACAAACCAACCTGTTGGCCCTGAATGCTACGATAGAAGCGGCGCGTGCTGGCGATGCAGGCAAGGGCTTTGCAGTTGTCGCGAGCGAAGTGAAAAATCTTGCTGCTCAGACGGCTAAGGCAACGGAAGAAATCACTGAACAGATCAGAGCCGTTCAGGAAGAAACCGGAAATGCGGTTGGAGCAATCGGAGGTATTACAACCACGATTAGCAAAATCAACGAAATTGCGACCTCGATTTCCGCTGCAGTAGAAGAGCAGGGCGCTGCAACCGGTGAAATAAGCAGGAGCGTTCAACAGGCTGCGGAAGGATCTCAGGAAGTATCCCAGAATATCAGTTCCGTCAGAGACGCGGCGGAATCGACTGGCAAAACAGCGCTTCAGGTGCAGGAAGTCTCCAATGATATGGCGAAAGAGGTTTCTGATCTCGATCGGGAAGTTGAGAATTTCCTGACGCAGATTCGCGCCAGCTAACTTCATTGATGCACATTGAAGGCAGCGCTATTCGGTAAAATTCGCCGAATTAAGCGCTGCCTTTTTCTTTCCATAAAAACACCTCTATAGATAGATTTCTAATATAACAATTACTAAAATTCTTCCTTACCCTCTAGAAACAATATATTTTTTTGCTAGCCAAAAGGAAAATATTGAGGCACAGTCTGACTGCAAAAATAACGAATAACGTTTTAACTGGGAGGTGGACGCTTAGGCGTCCGGAAGCGTATTCATAATGAGATTGAAGATGCATCTGGGAGCTTGTGCAGCCATTAGTTATGAGTGAACAAAAATACTGATAGTATAGCGTCTGCGGACGTTCAAGCGACAGACACGTTGCTCAGTGTCAAGGATGTCAGCGTTCATTTTGGCGGGATCGTCGCTTTGGATGGTGTCTCCTTCGACATACCCTCCGGACAGATTGTCGGCCTCATAGGTCCGAACGGCGCCGGAAAGACCACCTTGTTCAATTGCATCAGCCGACTTTATGACGTCAATGGCGGAGATATCCTGTTTCGCGGGCAATCCATCCTGAAAAGTCCTGTGCATAAGATGAGTTCAATCGGCATTGGGCGGACCTTCCAGAATCTGGCTCTCTTCACCAACCTGACCGTTTTGGACAACATTATGATTGGCGGTCATTCGAAGGGGAAATCAGACTATTTAAGCAATGCGCTGCATTTGCCCTGGATCAAGAGAGAAGAGAAGGAACTGCGCCGTGAAGCGCTAGAGATTCTTCGCTTTATGGAACTTGAAGATACGGCACTGCAACGTATCGGCGATCTTCCGTTCGGGGTTCAGAAGCGTCTTGAAATTGCCCGTGCGCTCTTAAGCCATCCCAAATTGCTGTTGATGGATGAACCGGCAGGTGGTCTCAATCACAATGAGTTGTCTCTGCTGGTCAATACAATACGGCGAATTCGCGATGAGTTCGGAACAACAGTCCTGCTCGTCGAGCATCACATGGGACTGGTGATGGAAGTGTCGGAGAAGGTCGTTGCGCTCAGCTTTGGCCGTAAACTGGCGGAAGGCCCGCCTTCTGCAATCCAACAGCATCCTGATGTCATTGAAGCGTATTTGGGGACGGGCAAAAAATGAGTCATTTACTTGAAGTAAAAGGGCTTGAAGCATCCTACGGCCCGACCAAAGCCTTGCATGGGCTGGATTTTAGTCTGGATAAGGGAGGAGTGACCACGATTCTTGGCGCAAACGGCGCCGGTAAAACGACGACATTGCGTGCCATCAGTGGAATGGTTACCCGCAAGGGGCAAATTAATCTCAGTGGCACGGAACTTGGATCCTTGAGTACCGCAGATATTACACGCAAAGGTGTTGCACATGTCCCCGAGGGACGCGGTACCTTCGTTCGCATGTCGGCGGAAGATAATCTGCGGCTCGGTGCCTATAGCCGTAACGATAAGGCCGCTATCGCAGAAGATATAGAGCGGGTTTACAATTATTTCCCGATTCTAAAACAGCGCCGCAATCAGCAAGCCGGAACCTTGAGTGGCGGTGAAGCGCAAATGTTGGCCGTTGGCCGGGCATTGATGTTGCGGCCGATATTGCTTCTGTTGGATGAACCATCCTTTGGTCTGGCACCACTTATTGTGCAGGAACTGTTCGATATCCTGAAACGGATCAATGCTGAAGAGGGCGTTAGCATGTTGCTGGTTGAGCAAAATGCGGCGCTCGCATTGGAGCTGGCGGATCATGCCTACTTGCTGGAGACGGGAAATATTGTCATTTCCGGCACCTCACAATCGATTATTGAAAATGAGACCGTTCGCCGGTCCTACTTAGGGTATTAGGAAAAATTCCATGGATCTTTTTCTTCAGCAAATACTGACAGGTATCGCGAACGGTGCAATTTATGCTTGCCTGGCTCTCGCGGTTGTCATGATTTACCAAGCGATCGACCATTTTAACTTTGCACAAGGCGAAATGGCGATGTTCAGCACCTATATCTGCTGGGCGATGATCGCGGGCGGCCTGCCCTATTGGGTGGCGTTTTTCGCGACAATTGTTATTTCTTTCATCGGCGGGCTTGCGATTGAGCGGATCATCTTTAAGCCACTCCATAGCGCTCCGGTCCTCAGCCATATTGTTGTATTTATCGGCCTCGTTGCCATCTTCAATAGCCTGGCTGGCGCCATCTGGGATCATAACATCAAGACATTCCCCTCACCATTTCCGGATGGCTCTTTTGGCGGTCTGATCGGACTGCATGAAGTGGGTATGTTCTTTGTGACATTGCTTTTGCTGTTGGCGATATTTTGCTTCTTCCGGTTTACACGGGTGGGAATGGCGATGCAGGCAGCAGCGGCAAATCCTGCATCTGCCGGGCTGGTTGGCATCCGTGTCGGCTGGATGTTGGCGTTGGGCTGGGGCCTGGCGGCGGCTATAGGCGCTGTCGCCGGTATGATGATTGCGCCGATTGTCTTCCTGGAACCAAATATGATGCTGGGTATTCTTCTATACGGATTTGCTGCGGCGATCGTTGGCGGGATATCAAGTCCAGGGGGCGCCGTTGCCGGCGGTTTCCTGGTTGGTATCATCGAGAATATGGCCGGGACATATATTCCGGCAATTGGCAGTGAATTGAAACTGACGGTCGCGCTTGTGCTGATCGTTACGGTGCTATTGTTCAAGCCGAATGGACTATTCGGTAAAACTATTGTGACCAGGGTGTAGCGGTATGGCAACGGATGTAGAAACGCGTGTAGATCCAAGACTGACAGTCGGCGCAAAAATGCCCTATAAATGGGTGGCTTTGTTTATAATCATCGGTGCAGCTTTGCCTTTTTTCCTGGAAGGTTATGCGACATTCCAGGGCACGTTGATCATGATATACGCGATCGCGATATTAGGGCTCAACCTGCTGACAGGCTTCAATGGGCAGTTCTCGCTCGGCCACAGCGCCTTTTATGCGGTTGGGGCATATACGGCGGCAATACTTGTTTATCATCTGGATTGGCCGGTATATGTGACCATTCCTTTTGGCGGTATTGTTTGCTTTGTCGCCGGGTTCCTTTTCGGATTGCCAGCACTTAGACTGGAAGGACTATATCTTGCTCTGGCGACTTTTGCGCTCGGCGTTTCCGTCCCCCAGATTTTGAAGTCATCCCATCTGGAAGGGCTGACAGGCGGTGTCCAGGGTCTGGATATTTTCCGGCCAAAGGTTCCATCGTTTCTGGCTGACAACTTCGGTCTGACAATGGACCAGTGGTGGTACATCATTGCTTTCGTGATCATGCTGTTTATGTTTTGGATTGCCTGGAACCTTATCAATAGCCGTACGGGGCGTGCCATGATGGCAATTCGGGATAACCCCATTGCAGCCAGGTCTATGGGCATTAATGCCTCTTTGTATAAATCCCTGACCTTTGGGGTTAGTGCATTTTACACCGGTATTGCCGGGGCACTGGCCGCGATCGTCATTGAGTTTGTTGCGCCAGATAGCTTCACTTTCCAACTCTCTATCCTGCTGTTTATCGGCATGGTCGTTGGTGGAACGGGATCTATTTGGGGCGCCGTTTTCGGCGGGTTTTTCATATTGACAGTTCCAAATTTTGCAGAAGAAATCTCTACGGGCCTTTCCTATGCAATTTTTGGCGTTATTCTCATACTTGTCATATATGTAATGCCCTCCGGGTTTGCCGGTTTGGTAAACCTGCTGAGAATACGAGTAAAGAAGATGTTTTAAACGGATCAGTTGAATACGTGGAAAAAACTCGTATCATTGATATGATAATTAATAACAGGAGGAACTAATGTATAATGGGAGAAAATTAACATTCGGCCTTGCCGCCATTGCCGCAATGGGAATGGTCGCAACATCGGCATTTGCCGACAAAATGTACGGGCCAGGTGTAACGGATGACTCTATCAAGCTTGGAAACACCATGCCGTATAGTGGTCCGGCCGCCGCGTATGGTCAGATTGGTAAATCGACCGCTGCCTATTTCGACAAGATCAATAAGGAAAACGGCGGTGTGAATGGCCGCAAGATCGAATTTATTTCGCTGGATGACGGCTATAGCCCGCCAAAAACCAAGGAGCAGGTTCGCAAGCTTATTGAACAGGACGAAGTCCTGCTCATTTTCGAAAGCCTGGGGACACCAACAAACTCAGCTATTCATAACTATATGAATCAGAAGGAAATTCCGCAGCTGTTCGTTGCCACCGGTGCGACAAAATGGGGCGATCCTGAAAATTTCCCATGGACGATGGGTTGGCAGCCAAGCTATCAGACAGAAGGTAAGTTGTTTGGGGCTTATATTACTGAAAATGTGACAGATCCGAAAGTAGCCATTCTTTATCAAAACGATGACTATGGTAAGGACTATGTTCATGGACTGAGAGAATATCTGGGTGACAAGGCTGATTCTATTATCGTTGCGGAAGAAAGCTACGAAGTTACGGATCCGACGATCAACTCACAGATGATCAAGCTCAAAGACAGCGGCGCAAACGTCTTTTTCAACGTTACAACGCCAAAGTTCGCGGCGCAGGCCATAAAGAAATTCCGTGAGCTGAACTGGGACGCTGTTTTCCTGAATAACTCCGTCTCTAACTCCGTTGGCTCTGTTTACAAGCCAGCAGGTCTTGATAATTCAAAAGGCGTCATTTCGCTGATGTACTATATGGACATTACCGATCCGGCGAACTTTGAATCAGAGGCCTATAAAAAATGGTCAAAGTTTATGGATGAGTACTACCCGGATGGTGACAAGACTAGTGCGTTTACGGCCTATGGATATTTGGTCGGTCAGACCATGGAGCAGGTGCTGAAACAGGCTGGTGACAATCTGACGCGTGAGAACGTTATGAAAGAAGCCGCTAATCTAGATCTGGATCTGGATATGATGCTGCCAGGAATTAAAATCCAGACCAGCCCGACTGACTTCTTCCCGATTGAGGCGATGATGCCAGTTGAATTTACTGGTGAGAAGTTTAATGCTCTGGGCAAGGTTGTATCTGTAAACTAATCAGATAATTAACTTGAATAATACAGGGCAGAGGATTATATCCCCTGCCCTTTTCTATGACTATTTGTGTGGACTGAGGACGACCCGGCCCTTTATCTTACCGGCTTGCAGGTCTGTCAGAGCGCTATTGGCGTCATCCAAGGGTCGGATTTCGTATGGTATTGGAGCGATTTTCCCTGCCCGCACGAGTGCCATCATTTCATGCATTTCCTCAAGAGAACCCACATAGGACCCTTGTATCGTCCGCATCATCAGCGGCAGCATGGCAATCGACAGCGGCATTGAATCCCCAAAGAGGCCAACGGTTACCATATGACCGCCTTTTCTCAAACCATTAAATCCGAAAAGCGCCGTAGCGGGGGCACCGACAAAATCGATGGCGCCCGCCGCACCGCCTTTCGTGATCTCCTGAAGTTTGGCAAGCGCCGCATCAGGATCACTGTTATCGATGGTTTCATGCGCGCCGGACTGGCGGGCGACAGCGCGCTTCGTATCGTCAATGTCCGCCACAATTATTTTCGCCCTGACGACACTGGAGGCGAAATGAACCGCCGACAACCCGACGCCGCCGGCGCCAATAATGACAAGGTGGTCATTCTCGCTCAGGTGAGAGAGCTTCTTAAGGGCACTGTAGGCGGTTAGGCCGGAGCAGGCATAGGTACAGGCAAGTTCGGTGGGAACACCATCATAGGGGATGAGATATTTTGGATGTGGCGCAATTACTTCATCCGCATATCCGCCGTTATAGCGGGTGCCGACGGTTTGCGGGGCCATGCAGAGAAGCTCATCACCTGCCTGACAGACATTGCATTTACCGCAACCGATCCAGGGAAAGACAATGCGTTTGTCACCGATTTCCACACCTTCCGCATCCGGGCCAAGCGCCGCCACTTCTCCGACCACTTCATGTCCCAGGGTGAAGGGGAGCGACATGCGTTGCAAGAGGTCCATCTTCTGCCCTCCGCCAAGATCGAAGAACCCTTCCCAGATATGAAGGTCACTATGGCAGACGCCACAGGCAGAGACTTTCAGCAAAACTTGCGTGCCTGTTGGCTCAGGTGTCGGGTAATCACGAGCCTGTAACGGCTCTCCAAACTGGATTATTTGTTGGCAATGCATTTTCTACTCTCCCTATTGTTCTTATTAGTTTCTCCATTCTAAATGGTAGCGGTTATTTATTGCTTGGGCTAGACGTTACATTTCCAGCTTTGGCAGGATCGAAAACTGGAAACCGCCCATGTCATGTATACTTTTGACCGTCGGAATTTCATGAACTGAACAGATCAGAGATCAACCCGCTCTTCGTTGACAGTATTACGTTTTTCCATATTGAAGCGCCCGGCATAGATAGGCCGCTCTCCGGTGGTCGGGCCGGGGTACTGCACTATTAGAATATCCCCGCCAGTCTCGGTTTTAAACTCGCCTTCAAAATGCGGATCAGGATGAAACAGCATCGATCCGGGAGTGCATTTCTCGCCGTCGATAATGAATTCCCCTTCCATAATATACCAGACCTGCGCAAAACCATGATAATGCTCGGGATGATATGCGCCAGGCTCCAAACGAAGTATGCCAGCATTTGGCTCGGTTGGCCGATCAGGGTTCGGATGAAAGACCATCTTACCGGTTTCTCCCGGCCAGCGAATGGTTTCCCAATCCAGATCATCAAGATGGCGAACGACATAAGGTAAATGGTCTTTGCGGGACGCTTCTCGCTTTGTATTCAGTAAAGCGTTCTGTTCAGCTGTATCCGAGATTTCCTTGCTCATCGATTGCCTCTCTTTCTTATCAAGTTAAATTTATGCCTTGGAGCTATGGGACGCCATTAGCTGCCACCAATCTGGTGATTTATGCACTTCAGAGGATTTCGTAACTGTCATCAGGACATGTGCTTCGCCACTTCCGGCGTTTTCGGCACGATGAGGCTGTTCAGAGTCGATAAATATTGCGTCACCAGAGCACAACAGATGCCGTTCCTCACCGACAAAGAACAGAATTTCTCCGGAGACCACATAGCAACATTCCTGGCCTGTGTGCGATACGAAAGCTTCCATTTTATTCTGCATGGGGAAAATCAGGTAGAACACTTCCAAGTGATCTTGCGGGGCGCCTCCACCCAGGTGATGCCATCGATATCCGCTGCTATCAATTTCCAGCGGAAGATTATCCTTGGCGCGGTGAACCGATACCCTTGTCTTCTGCGCCCCTGCATCTTCATCGAACAAGCCCTGAAGGCTTAACCCTAAAACATCAGTAAGCTGAATGAGGTTGGCAATAGAGGCGGATGAAAGGCCTCTCTCCAGTTTCGAAAGAAAGCTTTCTGAAAGGTCTGAACGCTTGGCAATATCGGATAGTGTTTGTCCGGCGCTGATACGGGCTGCGCGAAGCCGTTTGCCGATTTCAGCAGTTTTGACGGCTATCTTGTCCATATTTTCTCCTAATATTAGGTTATGAAAAATTTCATATGAGTCAATATAAATTTCATATTAGGAAATATTTTAGTGAAGGGTATACCGACTCATGAGATTGAATTTGGCGGGCTTCGGGAATGCCGGGTTGCCAAAGGGCAGTCGTTCCGGATCCAATTTGATATTTATTATGAGGGATCGATAGGGGTGTTTTGTCTACAAGAGAAGGAGCCGTCAGATCAACCTGACTTCAGGATTGCAGGCGATTTTCGTATATGTAACGCCCGTCGCGAAGTTCCGAGAAAAACTCTTTCACAGCCGGGTGCGAAACGGGCTTCCCGCTATCATCGATCAGCAAATTTTGCTCTGAGACATAAGCCTCATATGTTGTTTGCGCATTCTCCGCGAACAGGTGGTAATATGGCTGATCTTTCTTTGGGCGCACTTCTTCCGGAATGGATTGCCACCATTCTTCGCTGTTGCTGAATGTGGGGTCCACATCGTAAATCACACCACGAAACGGGTATACCCGGTGCTTCACGATTTGCCCGATCGAAAATTTGGCGGCTCTGACATTTGAATCTTTGTCCATAGGCCGCCATCATAATGTAGTTTGATCCTCGGGCAAGACTTGAAAGCAGAGATTTGCGGCCAGTCAACATATATAAAGCGAAGGCTTCCTATACGATCTTGTTCTTTTTGTCGCCCCAGTAACGATCCCGGAGCAATCGCTTATAAAGTTTGCCCGTTGGCAAACGGGGTAACTGTTCCGCAAAATCAAAGGAACGGGGACATTTTTGAGGAGAGAGATGCTCATGACAAAACTCAGAGAGCTCTGCGGTGAATTCCTCCCCGGGGTTGATCCCTGGCATCGGCTGGATAACAGCCTTTACTTCTTCACCGAAGTCTTCATTCGGGACACCAAAAACCGCGGCATCGGCCACCTTCGGATGGGTGATAAGTAAATTCTCGCATTCCTGCGGGTAAATATTCACACCACCTGACACAATCATGAAAGTTGCACGATCGGTCAGGTAAAGAAATCCATCCTCATCACTATATCCCATATCACCGACCGTGCTCATGGTGCCATCCGGCGAAAGCGATTCTTTTGTACGCTCAGGATCATTGAAATATTCAAATTCGGTTGCTGTCTTGAACCAGACTGTGCCGGATTTTCCCATTGGGCAGGGGTTCATTTCTTCATCAAGAATATGCAAATTTCCCAAGAGCACTTTTCCGACAGAACCCGGATGGGTAAGCCATTCCTCGCTGTTACAGGCGGTGAAACCCAGACCTTCAGTGGCACCATAGTACTCGTGAATAATCGGGCCCCACCAGTCAATCATGTCTTTCTTGACCTGCACCGGACAGGGAGCAGCGGCATGAATTGCGACTTCCAACGAGGAGGTATCTGCGCGCTTACGAACCTCCTCGGGTAATTTCAACATACGTGAAAACATGGTGGGGACAAGCTGACTGTGGGTCACCTTATACTTTGAAACCAAGTTCAGATATTTCTCCGGATCGAAACGCTCCATGATGATGACTGTACCGCCAAAACGGATTGTGAAATTGACGGCGGCTTGCGGCGCGGAATGATAAAGGGGCGCCGGGGACAGATAAATCATATCTTCCCGATACTGCCAAAGCTTCTGCAGAAAGATATACAGCGGGATCTGGTCCAGCGGATGATTGTCCGGCATAGGGCGCAGGATGCCTTTCGGCTGCCCGGTCGTACCTGATGAGTAAAGCATTGATAGGCCAAGCTTTTCATTCTCAAGCGGTATTGTTGGGCAGTCTGCGGTTGCTTCCTGAAGATTGATGAACTGATCGTCGGTTTCTCCATCAACAACGATGCTTAATTTCACGTTCGGGCATGATTTCAACGCTTCTTTCGCGACGGATCGTTTCGCATCAGACGTGATGAGAATCTTTGATTCACTGTTGTTGATGATGTAGGCCAGTTCTTCTGCCGTGAGATAGGAATTTATGCAGGTATAGTAGAGGCCCGTTCGTTCTCCCGAACCACAGCTTTCAAGATACCAAGCATTGTTTTCCATAAAAATTGCGTAGTGGTCGCGCTGCTGCAGCCCTTGTTGCAGCATGAAATGGGCGAGCTTATTCGTTCTTGCTTCATAGTCGCGATATGTAACGATGTCACCTGAAGACGCCATGATAAATGCCGGTCGATCAGGGTTTTCCAGTGCATATTTCCCCGGATACATAATATTACCCTCCCTTTTTTGTTATCCCTGTTTTTTCGGGAACTTTTAAAAAAGGATATGTGTCGCAGGATGTTGCTGCAACAATTTTTCAAGTCATAGTGAGTTAGTTATTAACGCCTTCACTTTCTTTTTACAAAATTCTGCATAGAATTGGATTCTTGTGCTAGGCAGTTTTGGCATAATACAGTCTAGAAGAAGTCCGCTTATTTCAACCGGTGATACCTGTTAGTACAAACTGACATTTTGAGAAGAAGACAGGATAATGATTCCGTTTAATAGACCTTATCTTACAGGTAATGAAGTTGACTATATTCAACGGTCGATGCTGGCCGGCCATGTGGCTGGTGATGGCAATTTCTCCAAGGACTGCCATCGGTGGCTGGAAAAGAATACCGGTGTAACCAAGGCATTGCTGACGCATTCCTGCACGGGTGCATTGGATATCGCGGCCCTCCTGTCTGGTGTTAAGCAAGGCGATGAAGTTATTCTTCCGTCCTTTACTTTTGTTTCGACGGCGAACGCATTCGTTCTCTGCGGGGCGACGCCCGTGTTTGTCGATATACGGCCAGATACACAGAATATCGATGAAAAGCTTATCGAAGATGCGATCACAGAGCGCACCAAGGCGATCGTTCCGGTGCATTATGCGGGTGTGGGCTGTGAGATGGATGTCATTATGGACATTGCAAAACGCCATGACCTGCTGGTCATTGAAGATGCAGCTCAAGGGGTCATGTCAACCTACAAGGGGCGTCCACTTGGGGCTATTGGTGACATGGGCGCCTTCTCCTTTCATGAAACGAAAAATATCATCGCGGGCGAGGGCGGAGCCCTGTTGCTGCGGGATAAAACATTTGTTGAAAGAGCAGAAATTATCAGGGAGAAGGGCACCAATCGACAGCAGTTTTTCCGCGGTCAGGTCGATAAATATACGTGGAGCGATATCGGTTCCTCCTATCTGCCCAGCGATATGAATGCGGCCTTTTTAATGGCGCAACTCGACCAGGCGGAGAAGATCACGGAGGCACGCCTTAAAATCTGGAACCGGTATTATGACGCGTTGAAAATTCTTGAAGATAAAGGCCTGGCCCGACTGCCCAAGATTCCGCAGGAATGCGCGCATAATGGGCATATGTTTTATCTTCTGCTGCCGGATCTGGAGAGCCGGACAGATTTCATCACGTTCCTGAAGGAAAGTGATATTCACGCCTATTTTCATTATGTTCCTTTGCATAGCTCGCCAAAGGGTCTGTTATCCAGCAGAGTACATGGAGATTTGAAAAATACGGTTGAAACCGCAGAGAGATTGGTCAGGCTTCCGCTTTTTGGGGACTTGTCGGTGGAAGATCAGAACCTGGTCATTTCGAAAATTCTGTCTTATTTCGGCGTATAAAATGAGCTATTGAGTGCGTCTTGAATCCGTCCGATTATACTTAAACGTCGATTTTCAGCTTCTGGAGTATCACGCGTTCAGGCGAACGTCTTCTTGTTGTGCCTGCATCCAGTTATCAAGGTCAGAGAGTTGATTGCTCGTCATCCCGATACCCAATTTACTCCGCCGCCAGACGATGTCATCGGCACATTGCGCCCACTCCTCAGTCATCAGATACCGGACTTCCTTTTCGAAAAGTCCGTTGCCAAAATCGCGGCCCAGATCGCTTTCGGAAGTGGCATTCCCTAAAACGTTATATATCTGCGTTCCATAGGCGCGGAGCAGACGGACTGCCTGATGGGTATCAAGGAACGGATATTTTTTCTGGACCAGTGTGAGAATATCTGAGAAACCCTCCATTGGAAAATCACCCCCCGGAAGCGGCGCTTCCGCTGTCCAGGGGGCCTTCTTGGCGCCAAGTTTTTCTTCCACTTTTTCAAGAACGGCTTCTGCCAGCCTGCGGTAGGTCGTAATTTTTCCGCCGAAGATGTTCAGGAGCAAGGCGCTCTCCGTATCCGATTGCCATCTCAGGACATAATCACGCGTCGCCTCCTGGGCCTTGCTGGCTCCGTCATCGACAAGCGGGCGTACCGCGGAATAGGTCCAGACGACGTCAGAGTTTTTCACCGGATTCTTCAGATATTCACTGGCGGCATCGCATAGATATGAAATCTCCGACTCGCTGATGGTCACCTTACCCGGATCACCATTGTAATCCCTGTCAGTCGTACCGATCAGGGTGTAGTCCTGCTCATAGGGGATGACGAAGATAATACGCTCATCCTCATTCTGAAATATATAGCATTCGTCATGTTCGTAGAGTTTGGGAACAACGATATGACTACCTTGAACAAGGCGGACATTATGGGACGTATTGTTATGTGTCGTTGCGTCAATGACATCGTCAACCCACGGGCCTGCAGCGTTAATAATCATCCGGGCCGTTCTGGTTTTCGTTTTCCCTGCCTGACCATCTTCTGTTGTTACGTACCAAAGACCATCTTTCTCCTCTGCCGAGATGCATTTTGTTCGCGGTTCGATAACCGCGCCATGGGCAGCGGCGTCCATCGCGTTAAGCACCACCAGGCGGGAGTCATCTACCCAGCAGTCCGAGTACTCGAAGCCCTTTGAAAATTCTTCTTTCAGTGACTTTCCCGGAATTGCCTTTCTAAGGTCGAGCGTTTTTGTCGGAGGGAGTTTCTTGCGTCCGCCAAGGTGATCATAAAGGAAGAGGCCGAAGCGCAGCAGCCAGGCGGGGCGCAAGCCTTTATGATGTGGAAGCACAAAACGCAGCGGCCAGATAATATGTGGTGCATTTGACCAAAGCACCTCACGCTCAGAGAGCGCCTTCTGAACCAGGCGAAACTCGTAATGCTCAAGATAGCGAAGACCACCATGAACGAGCTTTGTCGACCCGGAAGATGTGCCGCTCGCGAGATCATTCATTTCGCAAAGAGCGACGGAATAGCCACGACCTGCCGCATCACGTGCAAGGCCGCATCCGTTTATACCTCCACCAATAACAAACAGGTCAAATTCCGCGGTCATCAAGCCCCGCTTTCCTGAAATGCGAATTCACTGAATTATCGATCATAACGAAGAGTAATAAGCTATATATGAAAACAAAAAGAAAATAAAACGAAAATATCGCTTGTAAGACTCATTTCTGATTTATGAAGGATCAAGGGGCGACTTCGATTACCCGGACATCGCCCTCAGCGCAGATTTGGCGGATGGACGGTTCAGTAACGCGATCGGTAATCAGTGTGTCCACCTGAGCGATCCGGGCGATTTTCACCGGTGCACGGCGGGCATATTTCGTCGAATCAGCAACAAGGATTACATGGCGCGCGTTCGCTATGATAGCCTGGGCAACCTTGACCTCACGAAAATCAAAATCGAGGAGGGAGCCGTCGGGATCAATGGCAGAGGCGCCGATGACGGCATAATCAACACGAAACTGGTTGATGAAATCAATGGCGGCCTCACCGACAATGCCGCCATCTGAATGACGGACAACACCGCCGGCGATAGCGACTTCGATTGACGGATAAAGTCGTAAGTTATTTGCGACATTAATATTATTTGTAACGACCATCAGGCCTTTGTGATTGACCAGGCTGTGTCCTACCGCTTCCGTTGTTGTGCCGATATTGATGAAAAGGGAGGAATGATCCGGGATGATTTTGGCAGTTTCCTCTCCGATGGCGGCTTTTTCCGCGGCCGCTATCTGCCGCCTCGCTTCATACTCCACATTCTCATTCGCTTCCGGAAAGAGGGCGCCGCCATGGAAGCGAACAAGCACCCGATTGGCACAGAGGCTGTTCAGATCCATCCGGATCGTTTGTGGCGTGATATCGAAATGCGCGGCCAGGTCATCTACCTGCACTCGTCCACGCGACTTGGCGATTTCAACAATTTCTGCCTGGCGCTCGGTCAGATGCATGAAAGGTTCCCCCGTTTTTTGAGTGAGTATACTGTCTATATCGCGTCAATACGAAAGAAAACTGAAAAGATGCCTCTGGAGATGAATTTGGAACTCTTCAGGAAGATTCTGGTAATAACATCTGCCATGCCTTACTACTTCCTTGTGAAATGCGCGCAAGCGGAATAAAAAACGACGCAAACAGGGAGTCTGAGGAACATCTGGTTCCGATACATTGCAGACAGAATGAACGATATAATTGAAGGGCTGCAATCGGCTGTCGGGCTTATTATACACCTGGATCATGACCTCATTGAAATTTCACTGAGATCTTTGCAGGTGACAATTTCTGCCGTTCTTATCGCCGCAGCGATTGGTCTGCCGTTTGGGGCCTGGTTATCTGTAACGCGGTTTCGATACCGGCGTCTCGCCGTTGCACTGTTGAATGCGCTGATGGGACTTCCCCCGGTTGTTGTCGGGCTGGTGGTCTATATCCTTTTGTCGCGATCCGGCCCGTTCGGTGTTCTCAACCTCCTGTTCACTCCGACGGCCATGATCATCGCGCAGGTGATCATCGTGACACCGATTATTGCGTCGATCTCACATCAGTCCATGCGGGAGCTCTGGTTTCTGTATCATGACCTTCTTATCTCCGTGAAGACCACCAAGTGGCAGCGGATGAAGGCTTTGCTTTGGGACGGGCGGCGTGGATTGTTGACGGCAACATTGACGGGGTTTGGCCGCGGCATTGGCGAGATCGGCGCCATCATGATCGTCGGCGGAAATATTGATCATCTGACCCGTGTGTTGACCACGGCCATTGCTCTTGAGGTGGGCAAGGGGAACTTTCCGCTTGCGCTTGGCCTCGGCATTGTCCTGATAACCATAGCGATACTGATTAATCTGGCGATTCATACTTTGTCGAGAACAGAACGCGAGGGGACATGGTAGCGTCAATCCTTCCCGTGTCCCTGCAAAATGTGTCCGTGCGCAAGGGCGGGAAGCCGATCCTCGGCCCGCTCGATCTTCATATCGGAGAAACCGGCTGCAGTATTGTCATTGGACCGAATGGGGCAGGGAAGACAACTCTGCTGCGTCTGATGCATGGTCTGGAACAGGCGAGTTCCGGCAGCGTCAAATGGTCCGTCAGGAAAAGTGATGCCTACGCTCGCCAGTCTTTCGTATTCCAGACACCTGTAATGCTGCGTCGGTCTGTTATCGAAAATATCGCTTATCCGCTTTATGTTCGCGGTGTTGGTCATCGAACGGCACGGGCTACAGCAGAAGACTGGACCGCAAAAGTCGGTCTGGAATACGCGGCTCACCGGAACGCGCTTGTTCTCTCCGGGGGAGAGAAGCAAAAACTGGCAATGGCAAGGGCGTTAATCACGGCGCCGGATATCCTGTTTCTTGATGAGCCAACTACAAATCTTGATGGCGCGTCGACCCAGGAGATCGAGGCGCTGATCCGGGTGGCGACTGAAGAAGGGACGCGCATTGTGATGGCGACCCATGACTTCGGGCAGGCAAGCCGACTCGCATCGGAAATATTGTTCATGTATCACGGCGCAATCCACGAGCGCGCCGCCGTCAGTGACTTTTTTGACGGACCCAAAACCAAGGAAGCAACAACTTTTATCAGAGGAGATCTATTGATATGAAATTCCGATCTTTCTTAACGGCATTGGCCATCTGGTTGATGACGGCGACAGTGACGATGGCCGACGAGATGAAAATGGCAGTCACGACCTCTTTTCATAATTCCGGCCTGTCGGATATTCTGGTTCCCGAGATCAAGAAGGACCTCGGAATTGACGTGCATCTCCTGATCGTTGGAACAGGCCAGGCCTTGAAATTGGGGCGGGCAGGTGACGTTGATGCCATTCTGGTACATTCCCGCAAAGCCGAGGAGGAATTCGTGGCGCAGGGGTTTGGTACGCACCGCCGGGAGGTCATGTATAATGACTTTATCCTTATCGGCCCAAAAACCGATGAGGCAGGCATTCAGGACGCGAAAACGGCAGCCGACGCTTTGGCCGCTATTGCAGAGAAAGGCGGCGTATTTGTCAGCCGCGGGGATGATAGTGGTACTCACCGGAAAGAGCTGGCACTCTGGAAATCGGCTGGCCTTGACCCTGAAAAAGACGGAGGGCAGTGGTATCGTGCCAGTGGTTCCGGCATGGGTGCCACACTCAACACAGCAAGTGCAATGAACGGATATGTCTTCGCGGACCGTGCGAGCTGGCTGAATTTCAAGAATAAGGGGGAGTTGGAACTGCTGTTTTCCGGTGATCCGGTGCTGTTCAATCAATATGCATATTTGCCGGTAAATCCGGAAAAACATCCTCATGTCAAAAAGGAGCTGGCCATGAAGCTTGAAAAATGGCTGGTCAGCCCGAAGGCTCAGAAGATGATCGGAGAGTATGAAATCGCTGGCCAGCAGCTTTTCGTTCCGAATGCCGGAACACTTGATAGCGACAGCTAGATCTTCAGGGTATGGGCGATCAATTCCAGATGGTCCTGTCCATAGAACATGTCGCCATCAATGAAATATGTGGGGGAGCCAAAAGCCGACCGGCGGATGGCTTCCTCCGTATTCGCATCATAGAGTGCACGCACTTCATCGGATAGCGCGGCGGAAAGAAGCGGAGCTGGATCAATCCCGGCCCGTGCGCATATTTCTTTCAGATCCTCTTGGTTATCCAGATCAAAATCATCGACCCAATGGGCGTGCAACATTTCCAGCGACAGCGTATCTATATTCAAACCCTGAACCAGGCCGGCGGTCAACAGACAGTTGGAAAGCGTGATATCGTGAGCGTGGTGGGTTGGCGTTCCTTTCATTACTGGTATGTTGCGATACTCCGCCCAACGCTCGATCTCGCGGCCAAAGAAATAGTCTTTATGTGCTTGTGTCCGGGAGGCGATAGGCTGTGCGCCGGTTGTCAGAACGAGTTTGCGTAAATCGAATGGCCGGTGGGTAATTTCCCGCCCTGCTGCCTTGGCGATGCGCAAGAGTTCCGCATGACCGATATAGGCAAAAGCGGAATATCCGGCATAAAAATATTCGATTACTGCCATGCGTATGACTTTTCTGTCCTTATTATCCGATTAGTGGTTTGAGAGGGTACGGCGCACCGCGTCCTGCCATCTCTCATATGCGGCTTCGCGCTCCTGTTGAGAGATAGAAGGCGCGAACTGCCTCTCCCGTTGCCAGCTATTCGAAAACTCTTCAATCGATGGATAAAACCCAACCTGAAGTCCGGCAAGATAGGCGGCCCCCAGAGCTGTCGTTTCTGCAGAGACTGGGCGGTCGACCGGCGCCCCCAGAATGTCGGCGAGCCGCTGCATTGTCCATTCCGATGCGACCATGCCGCCATCTACCCGCAGCACTGTCTCGTGGGACTGGCTATCGGCGAAATCCGCCTGCATGGCGTTGAGCAGGTCCCGGGTCTGAAAGCAGACACTTTCCAGCGCGGCCTTTGCGAGTTCCTTCGGGCCGGTTGCCCGGGTGAGACCGAATATCGCGCCACGGCAATCCGCATCCCAGTAGGGGGCGCCAATCCCGACAAAAGCGGGTACCATTATGACGGACTGGCCGGCGTCCGCCTCCTTTGCAAACTCGCCCGATTGCGCCGCATGTTCGATGATACCAAGACCGTCCCGAAGCCATTGAACCGCTGCACCGGCAACGAAAATTGATCCTTCCAGCGCATATGTCGGCTTGCCGTTTAACTGATACGCAATTGTCGTCAGAAGCTTATGTGTCGATTGAATAGGTGTATCGCCGGTATTGAGCAGGGCGAAGCAACCCGTCCCGTATGTTGATTTCATCATGCCGGGTTTGGTGCAGGCCTGACCGACAACGGCAGCCTGCTGATCGCCTGCGATGCCGGTGATCTTGACGGCGTGGCCAAACAGGGATGCGTCCAGATCACCGAAGTCGCTTGAACTGTCTCGAGCCTCTGGTAACAGGGACTTCGGAATTTTCAGAATTTCCAGCAACTCATCGGACCAGCATCCTTCATGAATATCATAGATGAGTGTTCGGCTGGCATTGGTGGCGTCCGTCGCATGAACCTTTCCACCAGTTAGCCGCCAGAGGAGGAAACTGTCTATCGTCCCGAACGCGAGTTTCCCGGCATTGGCCGCATCACGCGCTCCGGTAACATTATCAAGCAGCCAGGTGATTTTGGTGCCGGAAAAATAGGGGTCCAGTAAAAGCCCCGTCCTTTCCGAGAATAACGGTTCCAGTTTCTGCGACTTCAGTTCCGCACAGAACTGTGCGGTGCGACGATCTTGCCAGACAATTGCGTTATGAATAGCCTTTCCAGTTTCCCGATCCCAAATGACGGTTGTTTCTCGCTGATTGGTAATGCCGATGGCAGCGATATCTTTGATCGTTGCGTTTGCGCGTTCCAGCGCCTGCTTAATGGTTGCCAGCGTTGTGTGCCAGATATCTTCCGGATCATGCTCGACCCATCCGGAAGCCGGAAAATGCTGCTTGAATTCCTGCTGTCCAACGGTTACTGGTTGATGCGCCTGATCGAAAAGGATGGCGCGGCTAGACGTGGTACCCTGATCAATGGCTAGGATATATTCTGGCATTCGTTTTGTTCGCTTTTATCTTTATTCCCTGTAATCGGATTTTGGCATGCAGAGCAGTGATATGCCAGCCCGTTTTATGAGGTGCAGTGTTCAATTTTTGATTTCTAAGAAGCTCGCTTTCGCGAAATTGGTGCAAAGAGGCCTGATTTTGGTTTTCCGGCTTGACGTAACCTCTCGGGGCTTCAACTTTGCGAAGTAGAGGACGCGAGCCAAACAGTTTGGTGGCTCAATGCCTTCCAGCCATGGAAACACTGGACCGGATCGAAAAATGCTTCATAAGCTGACGTTGTTCGATTGACTTGATCTTCCATACATGACGCAATGACGGACGTTAGCTTTTTATCGGTTGTGAATAATGTTGCGTCTGCAAGGTACCTTACCTTTCATCCGTCAGGAATGGCGATTTCTTCTGTTCGGGTTGCTACTGGCTTTCTGGTCGGGGCCGGGTCAGACATATGTGATCTCTGTTATTGGCGGCCATATTCGCAATGACTTTGGCCTCAGCAATGGAGAGTTTGGCAGTATCTATACAGTTGCCACCCTGTGTTGCGCCGCGCTTCTCTGGAAGGCAGGACCACTGGTTGATCGCTTGCCACTCAAAAGTTTCGTTCTCAAGATCGGGCTTTTGATGGTGGCGGCGATGATTGCGTTTGGTTTTGTCCAAGGCCCAATCTCGTTATTTTTTGGCATCATTGGTGTCCGGTTTCTCGGACAGGGAATGATGACTCATGTCGCCTTGACGGCAATGGCACGTCGTTATGAAGTGGAGCGGGGTCGTGCCATTGCGATTGCTGCGCTTGGTTTTCCATTGGGAGAGGCATTATTTCCACCGCTCATCGTGTTGGCGCTTGGCTTTGTCGATTGGCGCATGATTTGGCCGGGGATGGCGATTTTGGCGGCAATAACATTGTTGCCTGGCGCGTCCTTCCTGATCCGGCATACAAGCCATCAGGATGGAACGGGAGCATCGGAACTTCAGGCAGCAGATGAGGATGCCAAACACTGGACCCGCGCAGAGATGTTGCGTGACGGTAAGTTTTATCTACTGCTTCCGACGGCGATGGCGCAGGCCGCGATTATTACCGGGCTGTTTTTTCATCAGGTGTATTTCATCGCGCTGAAGGGGTGGGATTTCGAAATATGGAGTTTGAGCTTTGTCATTTTTGCAATCGCTTCGTTGTGTGGCGGTATGATGGCCGGCTTTCTCGTAGATATGTTCCGGGCGCGCAGGCTCGTCCCATTTGTATTGCTGCCCATGTCGTTCGGCATACTTTTATTTGCTTTTTTCCCTGAACAGATATTTGCCGGGATTGTCATGTTTTTTCTTGGCGTGGGAGCTGGGTCGACCAATCCGGTATTGTCTTCGCTTTGGCCGGAACTTTATGGCACCCGGCATCTCGGTGCCATTCGTTCGGTGGCCACTGTCGTTATGGTGTTCGGATCGGCGCTTGGTCCCGTCTTTATGGGGTTTGCACTGGATGCTGGCGCCTCCCTAAAGGCGATTGCCCTGATTTCAGTATTGATTGCGTTGCTATCCGCTATCATGACCATGATCGCGCTGTCTTCTCGTTTTCGATAAATGACGCAATCCTTCGCTTTTTTCTTCGCCAGTCTCAGGCGAAGAAGATTAAAATTTTACTAATTTTTTTATCATATCCCCCGTTTAGGGGATGAAGAGATATGCTTCTTCATAGTACTTTTATTTCAGAATTAACAAATTTACAGACATATGGCTAGAATTTGGCTATTTTTAGAGAGAGTTAGCTGATTCGACGTCACCAGGATTAAATTAGGTTTGTGGAGTAGGGTAAAATGGTAACGCCAAACGGTAACAACACCATCGGCACTAAAAATACAAGCGGTGCTGAAATTGTTATTGAAGCAGCGCCTGGAAAGACAATCAGGTTACCGATTGAATCGCTTCAGGGTGTCTTGTTTACACAGGATTCAGGCAATCTGATTGTTGTTCCGGCTGAAGGTGGTGAACCTATCCTGCTCCAGGACTTCCTGACTTTTGGTGCAACGGAAAATCCCCCTAAGATTGAACTGATAGATGGTGAAATCGTGGAAATAAGCGAGATTACTCCGCTTATTCAGGGATACTCGCTCGCAGACATCAATCCGGAGGCCGGTGACGACAATAGTGATGGTGGTGGCGCAAATTTCACCCCTTTCAATGAGGGCAGTATCGGCGATCCTATCGGGATTGCTGACTTGCTGCCGCCGACCGAATTGTCTTTTGGCCGTGAGGAAATTGAAGAGATTATTGGTGAGAATGAGGACTTTGATCCGATTTCCAGCACACCTCCCGAGACACCTCCGCCGCCGCCTCCGCCACCTCCTGGACCGGATGATCCGACAGGTACGGTTACCCTGACGTTTGAGACAGCGGATGGTCAGTCCGGATCGGTAAGCGGTGGATATGAAGATTGGCAGCCAAACCAGAATGTTGGTGATACATCTGAATTGCCGATGCAGGTTTTTGTCGGATTTACACCGGATACAGATGAAGAACTGACGTCCGTTGATATTTCCGGCTTCCCTGCCGGATCACGCTTCTTTGTTGGCGGAACAGGCGCAGGGAATGAAGTGAATGTTGCTGGTGGTAGCTATACTGTCTCGGCCTCTAATGGTGTTTTACCGCTAATGTTTCTGTTGCCGCCAGAAAACTCCGATGCGGATATTCCGTTGGATGTAACGGCGAATTTCCAGAATGGCGCCGGCGCAACCGGGTCTGCGGAGGGCAACGGGACAGCCATCATTGATGCGGTTGCCGATGCTCCGACGACTTCTGGCGACAGCACGGCCTCTGGGGATGAGAACACAGCGATAGAGCTTCCCGAAATTTCAGCCGCCCTTCAGGATAATGACGGCTCTGAAACTCTTGCTGTGTCCGTTGGCGGCGTGCCTGTGGGGGCAACGCTCTCCGATGGTGTCAATAACTTCGTTGGTGATGGTTCTGACGTTGACATTACAGGTTGGGACTTTGCAAATCTGACAATTACCCCGCCTACGGATGATGACACGGATTTCACTTTGACCGTAACGGCGACAGCGACCGAAGGGGCAACAGTGGCTGGTGGTGGAGAGCTGACCGATAGCAATAATGAAGCGAGCACGAGCTTCACTATCGATGTAACTGTTGATGAGGTGCCGCCTTCTGATGATGGACCTACTGCAGTTAATGACGGTCCCACAATAACAGTGTCTCCATCCAATACGCACGCTGTTTTTGTAATGGATACATCCGGCAGTATGAGCCAGTACGAGTTGCAATTGATGGAAGATGCACTCAAAGATTTGGCAATTAACCTGTTCGAGCTAAATGAACCGAACACCGTGATAACGCTGATAGATTTTGATGAAGTCGCGAATTTTCATAATGCCGGGACGTATACAACTTTGCAGTCCGTGTTGGATGCTCTTGATGATTTAGATACTTTGACCGGCGGCAACACTAACTATGAAGCGGCTCTAGACCTGACGAGCACCGTTGAGTTCATGCCAGGTCATGAGAAGGTGATATATTTCCTGTCTGATGGACAGCCAACTGTGGGAGAGACGCTGGCCGGTATTGATAGGTTTAACAATTGGGTTAATAACAGCCTCACGGGAGTTAAAGTGCATGCTGTTGGCATCGGAAGTGATGCTCAAAATAGCATATATCTAGGCCAGATCGATAATACAGCGGAAGATAATAATCCGGATGGTACACCCTATAGCTATGTAGATAACGTCGAGGATTTATCGTCCAGTATTGACCCCGAATATAATTGGGTAACCGGTAATGTGCTCGATAATGATGTTTTGGGCGCAGACCCGCTTGCAGATACTCCGATTGAATCCATCAGCTATAAAGGCGAGACATATACCCTTGCAGGAGGCCCGAATTCTACGGTTGAAGGCAACCTTTTGTATATTGATACAGATTTTGGTCTTCTGGAGATGAATTTTGAAAACGGTGCATATGCATTTCTTGCAAATAAGAGTGTCACCGGGGTCGAGCAGGAAGAGATAGGGTATACCATTGTTGATACGGATGGATCGACGAGCTCGGCGGTGCTGACGATAACGATCATGCCGGATTATAGCCTGCTGGGAACTGCGGCGGGTGAGGATATTGATGGCAGTGCGATCAATGACATTATTATTGGCGCTGGCGGGAATGATACTTTGTCTGGCGGTGATGGCAATGACCAGTTCTACTACAGCGATGTAGGGTCAGACGGTCATGATGTTATTGAAGATTTCGGCGCCAACGGTGACTCAGACGTTATCAACCTGTCCGCAATTTTTGACAGGCTTGACATTGCAGCCGGTGAACGGGCAGATCATGTTGTCTTCTCAGAATCGGGAGGAAATACAACGATTACAGTCACCGACGGATCGAATGTCGAAATAGCCGGTTTCTCCATTGTGGTTGAAAACGCGTCTCTCGACAATTCGGATATTACCAACGGAAAAATTGTCGTCGATGAAAGCTGATGGCTTTGTTGACAGGAAGGGAAAAGGCCGTAGCTATCTGCGGCCTTTTTTCTTTTAAATCCGGATTTAAAACACTGGAAGGCAGGCGTCGCTTATCTTAGAATGCATTCTCGCATACGGAGTATGACGCAAAAAATTATGGGGACCTGAGTTTTGAGTAACATAAAAAGCCTTCTGATATTTGTTCTGGCCGTTGTCATGGCCGCCCCCGCAACTGCGATGGCAAAGGATTTGCCAATTTCTGCTTTCAAGGGGGACTGGCGAGGCAACGCTGTCTCGGAAAGCAATGTGAGTGTCAGTTTTCCGATTACGAGTCGCGATATTGATGTGAATATCAAGCCGACGGCGGAAGGGGATTTTTCTATTACCTGGCGGACGCTCTTGCGCCAGAAAGGAACACCGGGAGACCCTACGGAAGTTCTGAAGGAAACCACACTCACTTTTGTCAAAACGGACAAGGGCAATGTCTGGAAGGATAGTAATTCAGGTGATGTCTATGCTGGGGACACGGTTTCCTGGGCGCAGCTGGAAAAGCAGACATTGACCATTTATGTAATGGCGATCAGTGCCTCCGGCGGTTATGACATGCAGATTTATAAACGGACACTTACAGGTGTCAATATGCAACTCGACTTCACGGCCATACGTGATGGCGCAATCCGCAGAACCGCAAAAGGCCAACTTGTCCTCAATAGCTATTAGCTCTCTGTGATCGCTTTAGAAATCCCCGATGCCCGGTGAAATGTTGCGCTTCTGAGGTATAGCCTGCCGCGTTTGAGAGGGCGGTGGTGCGGCGCGCTGGGCGCAGTCCGGGCGCTCACAAAGCCGACAGGTTATACCGATGGGCATCACGGCCTTTGGAGCGGTGAGATTTAGGCTGTCTGCATAAATTAGTCGATGTGCGTCAGCAATATCGCATCCGATGCTGATGGCGTAATGGCGTTTTGGCTGGGCGTATCCGAGGCTTGGTTTAGTGACGGTACGGGCAATCGAGAAAAAACGGCTTCCGTCGGGCATTTCGGATATTTGTGGACATAAGGTGCCCGGGGTCAGGAACGCGGCATGCAGGACCCAGCGGGGGCAGGAGTTGCCATATCTCGGGATACGCAAGCCGGAGGCACTGAAACGCTTCGAAATATTGCCCGCGATATCGCATCGGATCAGGTGAAAAGGCACGCCGTTTTTCCCGGGCCGCATCAAGGTTGTCAGCCGATGGCAGATCTGTTCGAAGCTTGCGTCGAACTGTTGCTGCAGGAGTTCGATATCATATCTTAAATCTTCTGCTGAGCGAAAGAATTGCTCATACGGCAGTAAAAAGGCGCCGGCAAAATAATTGGCGAGCGCCGCTATCCCTTTTTGCTGTGCAGCATCCGTCGGTAGTTCTGGTGCGTTCGCCAGTTCTTTAAAAAGTTCGGGGAATTTCAATTGCCCGCAGAGCAGGGCAAGATGAAAATTCACACTTGATTGAGGTAATGACTTCGAGAGAACCAGAGACTGGTTTTTCTCGTCGTAGAGCGTTGCTTCGGTATTATGGCTATCACGCGTCGCGAAATCGACGCTTATGCCATACTCCTGTTGTAAATGTGTGATCATGAGGGGCATTGGCGGAAGGTTGTTATCACCTAGAGACGTTCGAAACTCCGTTGCTGCTGTCTCTATCTGGTCAAAATAGTTATTACGGGCCTGGATAAAATCAGAAACAGCCTCGTTCGGGGAGGGCGCCCAGGTCTTGCCAGTCAGACTTCCGTCACCGACGACGCCTAGCATCTCATTTACCGTGTCATTTAGCGCATCGCTATCTTTCAATGCGATTTGCAAAAACTCCCTGCGTTCCTTCGGGCTGAGGTCTTCATTGTCGTGAACAATCTCAGTAGACGACATAATGGACGTCACAAGCGTTCGTAGTCGAAAAGATGAGTCGGCAAACAGCAAATCCTGGGAAAGTCGTTCGCTCAAAAGCTGCAAGTTTGTCTGTGCGGTTTTGAAGGCATCATAGGTTTTCTTGAAGGCGGAACTTAACGAGGGGGCGTCCGCGGCCATCTCGGCAATTTCGTCGGCCGTAAATTCATCGTCCGAGAAGAGCGGGTCTTTCAGGGCATCGGTGATCTCCCCGATCAGATGGCCTTCTTCTTGAGGTGAAAATACCTGCGGGTCGACTTTCAGGATTTTGCTTAAATGCAACAATAAGGGAACGGTGATGCTGCGCCGGTTATGTTCAAGAAGGTTAAGATAGCTCGCGGAGATGCCCAGCCGATCGGCCAGCTCGACCTGCGTCAGTTCTTTTTCCTTGCGCAAACGCCGTAACCGATTGCCAAGAAGCGGGGATTTCGCCATTGGCGGCTCCTAAAATTTACACAAATTTACAGATTTACAAAATAAATTAGAAAATATTTACATAAAAAACCTCCATTTTACAAGGTTTTATTGGGAAAAATGGCAAAAATGTGAAATTTTTACATGGTAGGGTCGAAGCTGAATTAATAACATATCAAGTTCGCCCTGCCCGGGGATGATCCAATAACCTATGGGAGACAATTCATGAGCGATATTAAAAAATCAGGCTTGTCGCGCCGCGGCCTACTCAAGGCTGGTGCTGTTGGCGGCTTGGTTGCTGCGACGCCAAGCTTCTTTGTAAAGAACGCCTGGGCCGAAGAGTTCCGCAACAATCCTGAGAATTCCGGCGAACTGAAACTGGGCTTTAATGTGCCGCAGTCCGGGCCTTACGCAGATGAGGGAGCCGATGAACTGCGCGCCTACATGCTCGCCGTCAAGCATCTGAACGGAGAAGGGGACGGCGGTATGCTGAACACCTTCAAGCCGTCAATGCTCACTGGTAACGGTGTTCTTGGCAAGAAAGTGACCTATTCAACCGGTGATACCCAGACGAAATCGGATGCAGCGCGCGAATCGGCGAAACGCATGATTGAAAAAGACGGTGTCTTGATGATTACCGGCGGCTCTTCCTCCGGTGTGGCCGTCGCCGTTCAATCACTCTGTCAGGAGCAGGGCATTATCTTTATGGCTGGCTTGACCCATTCCAACGATACGACGGGTAAGGACAAGCGCCGCTACGGCTTCCGGCATTTCTTCAATGCTTACATGTCCGGTGCTGCGCTGGCGCCTGTGCTGAATAAGGAGTATGGCGGTGACCGCCGGGCTTATCACCTGACGGCCGATTATACGTGGGGCTGGACCCAGGAAGAGTCGATCAAGAACTCGACAGAGGCGCTTGGCTGGGAAACGGTGAACACGGTAAAGACGCCGGTTGGTGCCGGTGACTTCTCTCAGTATATCACACCGGTCCTGAATTCTGGAGCTGACGTTCTGATCTTGAACCATTATGGTAAGGACATGATCAACTCGCTTAGCCAGGCGGTTCAGTTCGGTCTGCGTGACAAGCAGGTCAATGGTAAGAATTTCGAGATTGTGGTTCCTCTCTTCTCGCGTCTGATGGCGCAAGGTGCGGGCGATGCGATCAAGGGAATTCTGGGTACGACCAACTGGAACTGGTCACTACAGGATGAGGGCTCGAAGGCCTTTGTTCAGTCCTTCGGTGCGGAATATGGCGCGCCGCCATCCATGGCTGCTCATACCTGCTATGTACAGACATTATTGTATGCGAATGCCTGTGAAATGGCCGGAACATTTTATCCTCCGGAAGTGATCAAGCAGCTTGAAGGTTTCAACTTTGATGGCATGGGTAATGGCCCGACGCTTTACCGCGCAGAGGATCATCAGTGCTTCAAAGATGTTCTTGTGGTGCGTGGGAATGACAACCCAAGCAGTCAGTTTGATCTGCTGAAAGTGGTTGATGTTACTCCACGTGCTCAGGTTGAGTATGATTGGACAATTTTCGGTGGTGAATTGGGTCCATACGAAGTAAAAATGTAGTCCAATGAAAACCATGGGCTGGCGCATGGTAAACTGCGCCAGCCCTTAAATTTCTGGACGGTGTTCAAGTCGCTATAAAAAAGCGATTTAGGGTTACTTGGGGTAGATTTTATGGATGCCATTTTTATTCAAATACTCAATGGCCTTGATAAGGGAGCAGCATATGCCCTGATTGCATTGGGGCTGACTCTGGTGTTCGGGACGCTGGGGATTGTGAATTTTGCCCATGGCGCATTATTCATGCTTGGCGCCTTTTGCGCCGTGACATTCCAGAAACTGGTTAGTTTGTCAGTCAAGGTCCGGGATGAAGGTGTTACCGCCTTCGCTGCCTATAAAGAGCAGCCTTATCTTGAAACCTGGTTCGGCGAGACAGGCCGGATGATTATCGATTATTCCGTTCCGCTGTCGATCCTGTTGGCCATACCTTTTATGCTACTCGTTGGCTATATCATGGAACGGGGCCTGATCAAGCATTTCTATAAGCGCCCCCATGCAGAGCAGATCTTGGTCACCTTCGGCCTTGCAATCGTTATTCAGGAAATTATTAAATCATTTTTCGGAGCTAACCCGATACCGCAGCCCGCCCCCGATATTTTGGCGGGCAGCGCTGATGTTGGCCTCTGGGTCGGTCTTGGCGATAATCTGGTCTATCCCTGGTGGCGCCTGATTTATCTTTGTTTCTCGGCTGTTGTCATTTTCGCGGTCTTCGCATTTTTGCAATTCACGACCTATGGCATGGTCGTGCGGGCCGGCATGCGCGACCGGGAGACTGTCGGCCTCCTCGGTATCAATATCGAGCGGCGGTTCACGGTCGTCTTTGCCATTGCCGCCATCGTTGCCGGTGTTGCGGGTGTGATGTACACACCGATTTTGCCACCGGACTATCATCTGGGGATGGATTTTCTAGTGCTTTCCTTTGTTGTCGTTGTCGTAGGCGGAATGGGCTCACTTGGTGGTGCTGTGCTCGCCGGATTCCTGCTGGGCGTTGTTCAGTCTTTTGCCTCGATGAATGAAGTGAAGGAGATTCTACCGGGGATCGACCAGATTATTCTTTATCTCGTCGCTGTTGTAATTTTGCTGGTCTTGCCACGCGGTCTCATGGGCCGGGCTGGAGTGATGGATGACTGATACCAAGAAGCCGTTACTAAATGACACTATGCTGGTGATCATTTTTGCCGCCGCTATCCTAGCGATGCCACTCTGGCTCGAACCGATTGGGGGCAACTATCCGGATTTGCTGCAAAAATTCGCGATCTACGGAATTTTTGCCATCGGATTCAATATTCTCTTCGGCCTGACGGGATATCTCTCCTTCGGCCATGCCGCCTTCCTGGGGGTGGGTTCATATGCCGCCGTGTGGTCTTTTAAATTATTGACGATGAATGTGATCCCGGCAGTGATATTCGGTGTCCTGTTTGCTGGCATTCTCGCCGCGGCCATTGGCTTCTTGAGTTTGCGCCGGACCGGGATATACTTCTCGATCCTTACGCTGGCCTTTGCACAGATGTCTTACAATCTTGCCTATTCCGTGTTGACGCCGATTACAAACGGTGAGACGGGATTGCAGCTTGCGCGATCTGACCCTCGTATTCTCGATCGGATGTTCACGGATGGATCGGCTCCTGCTGGCCTGCCGAGTACTGATCTTTTTGGGGAGACGATGAGCGGCTATCCGGGCTTTTATTTCTGCGCCGTGTTGCTGGTTATTTGCTTCTATATTTCCTTGCGGATATTCAGATCACCGTTCGGTCTTATGCTGAAGGGCATCAAGTCCAATCAAAACCGGATGAAATACACGGGTCTGAATACCCGGCCCTACATGCTGACGGCGTTTATAATTTCCGGCATGTATGCTGGCTTGGCAGGTAGTCTTCTTGCGGTGACGGACCCGCTGGCAGGTGCCGAGCGGATGCAGTGGACCGAGTCTGGTGAGGTTGTGCTGATGACCATTCTTGGTGGTGCCGGCACGCTTGTCGGGCCGATGCTGGGTGCAGGATTGATCAAGTACTTTGAGAATATCTTCTCCGCCTTTGACAATAATGTGCTGCAACAGGCCTTTTCCTTCCTGCCTGACAGTGTCGTCGACTTTGTTGTGCCGGTTGTCGGCCTCTTTGTCGGAAGCGGTTGGCACCTGAGCCTGGGTCTGTTGTTCATGGTCATCGTGATATTCCTGCCAGGCGGGCTGGTTGAGGGTTTCCGTCGTATTTACGCTTATGTCAAATCAGGTCGGAACAACAAAACTCAGACCGTTGAAGCGCATAAACAGGCTGGCGAGTAGAGGGTACATTATGAGCGATCTCGTTCTTCATCTCGATAATATCAACAAGAGCTTTGGCGGTCTTAGCGCCCTTTCCGACGTCAACCTGAATGTCGAGGAAGGGACGACACATGCGATTATCGGCCCCAACGGCGCCGGTAAATCGACCTTGCTGAATGTGTGCATCGGCCGCCTCAAGCCGGATACCGGTAAGGTAACCTTTGCCGGTACAGAACTGACGGGACGGCAGCCCCATGAAATTGCCCAGCTTGGCGTCGCACGGGTTTTCCAGACTCCTGAGATTTTTCAGGAAATGACCTTGCTTGAGAATGTCATGATCCCCGCCTTTTCGCATCGGGACGGGGCCTTTCGGTTTAATGCCAACAAGCTGTTGAGCCAGCAGTCGGAGCTTCGCGATGAAGCTGAGCATATTCTCGAGGACGTGGGGCTTAAGGACATGATGATGTCGGAGGCAGGCAGTCTCAGCCGTGGCGACAAGCGGCGGTTAGAACTGGGGATGTGTCTGATCCTGCGCCCGCGCCTGTTGCTTCTGGATGAGCCCACAGCCGGTATGGCGCGTCATGACACCAACCAAACCATCGAGCTCCTTAAGAAGATCAAGTCACGGGGGATGACAAAAGTGATTATTGAACATGATATGCATGTTGTGTTCAGTCTCGCCGATAAGGTCAGCGTGCTGGCCCGTGGCCAGATTATCGCAGGGGGAGATCCACAAAGCGTTCGGGAGGATCCGAAAGTCAAGGAAGCCTATCTGGGAGGGGCCCACTAATGTCTGAAACTTCTGAAAAGAGGCCCTATTTTAGCGCAAAGGATATTCACGCCTATTATGGCGAATCATACATTGTGCAAGGTGTTTCCTTCGATATCGAGGAAGGGGATATTGTCGCGCTGCTGGGGCGCAATGGCGCCGGCAAGACGTCGACTTTGCGGGCGCTTGCCCGGGTTGATAGCCCGAATTTGAAGCGTGGCGAAATTTATCTCGACGGCAAGCCAATGCATACGCTCAAGGCTTTTCAGGCCGCGAGTGAGGGTGTTCAACTCGTACCTGAAGATCGCCGGATCATTGGTGGTTTAACGGTGGAGGAGAATCTTGTCCTTGCCCAAGTCGCGGAACCAAAAGGCTGGGAGATCGAACGTATTTATGATCATTTCCCCCGTCTTGGGGAACGGCGTAATCAGGATGCAATTACTATGTCCGGCGGGGAACAGCAGATGCTGGCGGTTGCCCGGGCTCTTGCCCGGGATGTGAAGCTCCTGTTCCTGGACGAGCCTTATGAAGGACTAGCCCCTGTCATTGTGCAGGAGATTGAAAAGATTCTGCTGGAGATCAAGAAACTGGGGATTACGACGATCATTGTTGAGCAAAATGCGATCGCTGCGCTGAAGCTGGCGGACAAGGCTTTAATCCTCGATATGGGCCAGATTGCCTTTCGCGGCACAGCGCAGCAAGTTCTTGATGATCAGGAATTACGTCACGAGTATCTGGCGATTTGATCGCCCGGAGACTGGCAGATTCTAATATTTTGATCGTATTGGGGTGGCGACGGACGCTCAAATATCCTATTGATTGTTGATACGTAACAGGACAAAGACAAACACTGGGTGAAAGGACTTAAAAGAATGTCTGCAAAGGATCTATATCCCGTACCGGAAGAGCTGGCGAAGACGGCATGGGCCGATAAGACGAATTATCAGGCAATGTACCGTGCGTCGATTGAGGATCCTGAGGCTTTTTGGGGAGAGCATGGCAAGCGCATTGACTGGATAAAGCCTTATACGAAGGTCAAGGATGTTTCCTACGATAAAGATGATTTGCACATTCGCTGGTTCTATGACGGAACTCTTAACGTCAGCTACAATTGTCTCGACAGGCATCTTGATGCCCGTGGGGATAGCACCGCGATAATCTGGGAAGGGGATGATCCCAACGACGATAAGACCCTGACATATCATGAATTACATGCCGAGGTATGTAAGTTTGCAAATGTCTTGAAAGCGCAGGGAATTAAGAAAGGGGATCGCGTAACTCTCTATATGCCCATGATCGTGGAAGCGGCTGTTGCCATGCTGGCCTGTACCCGTATCGGCGCCATTCATTCGATCGTGTTCGGCGGCTTTTCTCCGGACGCATTGGCGGGCCGTATTCGGGACTGCAGGTCAAACTGCATCATTACAGCGGATGAAGGTGTTCGCGGAGGCAAGCCTATTCCCCTGAAAGCCAATACAGACAAGGCACTGGAAGATTGTCCGGACTGTACGACCTGTATCGTTGTTGAACGCACAGGCAAAAAGACAGGCTGGGTTGAAGGACGGGATGTCTGGTACCATGAAGAAATGGCCAAGGTTGACGCCGATTGTCCTCCGGAAGAAATGAACGCCGAAGACCCGCTTTTCATCCTTTATACCTCCGGCTCAACCGGGCAACCGAAGGGCGTGCTGCATACGACCGGAGGATATATCGTCTATGCAGCGATGACGCATCGTTATGTATTTGACTATCACGATGGCGATATTTACTGGTGTACGGCCGATGTCGGCTGGGTAACGGGCCATAGCTATATTATTTATGGACCGCTCGCGAATGGGGCGACAACCCTGATGTTTGAAGGTGTGCCGAACTACCCGACTGTCTCACGCTTCTGGGAAGTCTGCGATAAGCATCAGGTCAATATTTTCTATACGGCGCCTACGGCAATCCGTGCCTTGATGCGTGATGGCGATGAACCGGTTAAAAAGACATCCCGCAAGTCGCTCCGACTGTTGGGCTCGGTTGGAGAGCCGATTAATCCGGAGGCCTGGCGATGGTATTATGATGTCGTTGGCGAAGGCCGATGTCCGATCGTTGATACATGGTGGCAGACGGAGACCGGCGGTATTCTGATTTCTCCGTTGCCTGGTGCGACGGCATTGAAGCCGGGCTCGGCTACTCTTCCATTCTTCGGAATAGACCCTGTGATGGTGGATAATGAGGGGAAGGTACTCGAGGGAGCCTGCGAAGGCGTCCTTTGCATCAAGGATAGCTGGCCGGGCCAGATGCGGACTGTTTATGGTGATCATGAGCGCTTCATCCAGACTTACTTTTCCAATTTCCCCGGCCGTTATTTCACGGGCGACGGCGCCCGCCGTGATGAGGACGGATATTACTGGATCACCGGTCGGGTAGATGACGTGATCAATGTATCCGGGCATCGTATGGGTACAGCGGAAGTCGAAAGCGCGCTGGTCGCCCATGAACTCGTTGCCGAGGCTGCTGTTGTCGGCTATCCCCACGATATCAAGGGGCAGGGAATATATGCGTATGTGACTCTGACTTCCGGGGTCGAACCCACGGAAGAATTACGGGCAGAGCTCTCGAAATGGGTGCGGCAAGAAATCGGGCCAATCGCGACGCCGGATCTGATCCAATGGGCGCCGGGACTGCCAAAGACCCGATCCGGCAAGATAATGCGACGGATATTGCGTAAAGTTGCGGAAAATGATTACGGGAGCTTGGGGGATACCTCAACATTGGCCGAACCTGCTGTCGTTGATGATCTGATCTCAAACCGAATGAACAGATAGTATTGGCAGTCGTCACTCCCTGATAGAGATTGACCGATGACAATATCCGGAAGAATAGGGTATAATTGACGCTCAGGAAGCCGAAGGGTTGGGCAACGGATAATAAGAGAGCTTGATTGCAAAGCCGGAACCGACCGTTGACCCTCAGGACCCTTGACGAAGTGAGGGAGGCGAACGTCAATATGTCACATACGGTGCTTGTCGTGGAGGACGAACCGAATATCGTCCTGTCTCTTCAGTTTATTTTGAGACAAGCAGGTTTTACGGTGCGTGTTGCACGAGATGGTGATCAGGCGTTGCGGGCGATAGACGATTATGTGCCCAACCTGGTGATATTGGATATCATGTTGCCCAAACAGGACGGCTTTGCGGTATGCGAGGCGATCCGGGCAAATGCCGCGTGCCGGAACGTAAAAATTATTATGTTGTCGGCAAAAAGCCGCGAGGCTGACAAGGAGCGGGCTCTTGCGCTGGGCGCGGATGAATTTGTTACAAAGCCCTTTTCCACTCGGGCGCTTGGTAAAATGGTTAAGGATATTGTTACACTAAAGAAACCGGCACATCAGGCGAAATAGTGAAGATGATACGGGCATGAATGGATGATTAGGACCGGGCGCAAAAAGGAATGGTCAATCCTGCTGTTTGTTGTCTGTCTGATAGCCTTCGTGCCACCCATGATTTCCCTTTTCGATGTGCCGACCTTAATTTTCGGAATTCCGGTTAGTTATTTGTATATGTTCGGGATCTGGGCAGTTGTAATTGCTATGACAGCCCTTGGGGCAAGGCGCGGGATCGAGAAAACGGTCGCTACACCCGGCGCAGGGCGCGATAGAACGGGTGCCGATAGCGAGCGGGGAAATGAATGATGTCCGGCGGTATCGTCCTCACGGTTTCGTTTCTCTACCTTGGCCTGTTGTTTGCTATTGCACAATTTGTCGATTCGCGGGCTGAAAAAGGCCGACCTCTTACCCGAAACCCCTACATATACACTCTGTCAATTGCAGTATTCTGCACCTCCTGGACATTCTACGGCAGTGTTGGCTTGGCGGCGACACAGGGGCTTGATTTTCTGCCAATTTATCTTGGTCCGACGCTTGTCTTCGTGCTCTGGTCGATCATCTGGGTCAAGATTGTCCGGATCTGCAAGGTCCATCGCATCACCTCCATCGCCGACTTTATCGCGTCGCGCTATGGCAAGCAGGCGAAGCTGGGTGGGCTGGTGACCATCATCGCCGTTGTGGGGACAACGCCTTATATTTCCCTGCAGCTTAAATCGATTGCGACCAGTTTTCGCATTCTGGTGAGTTCGTCAGAAACGGCGTTACTCCATGCACCGAGCGAGCCCATATTCTTTATTGATACGACCCTCATTGTGGCAATTGCTCTTGCGCTCTTCGCCATTCTCTTCGGGACACGCCACATCGATGCGAGCGAACACCATGAGGGACTGGTCGCCGCCATCGCCTTTGAATCCGTGGTCAAGCTGGTCTCATTCCTCGCCGTGGGCTTTTTCGTAACCTACGGCCTGTTTAATGGCTTCTCCGATTTGTTTTCAACGGCTGCGGACAGGGGCCTCAATGAGCTTTTTACGGTATCAAGTGATAATGACTACAGTATCTGGATGACGATGACAGTCTTATCCATGGCTGCGATCATTTGTCTGCCACGACAGTTCTATATCACCGCAGTCGAAAACCCGGATGAGTCATTTCTGCGTAAGGCAACCTGGCTGTTCCCGCTTTATTTGCTGGTCATCAATATCTTTGTTTTGCCGATCGCGCTGGCGGGCCGCTTGTCATTTGACGGGGCGTCGGCCGATGCGGATATGTTCATGCTTACCGTGCCGCTTTTTCATGATCAGGCCTTTCTCGCCCTCATCGCTTTTGTCGGCGGCCTGTCTGCCGCAACCTCCATGGTAATTGTCGCGGCGATCGCTTTGAGCACCATGGTCTGCAATGATCTCATAATGCCCCTTCTTCTGCGCTGGAAGGGGCTGAATATAAACAAGAATGACGATCTGACCGGCCTTTTACTGACGATCAGGCGGGTCAGCATTCTGATGATATTGATTTTGGGATATGTCTACTATCTGATCGCGAGCGAGTCTTATTCGCTTGTAACTATCGGGCTTGTTTCTTTTGCAGCGGCGGCACAGTTTGCACCGGCTATCATTGGCGGTATCTTTTGGAAGGGAGCCTCCTACCGCGGAGCTTTGGCGGGTCTTGCTCTCGGATTTTTGGCATGGCTCTATACTCTGTTGCTGCCATCCTTCGCGCAGTCCGGATGGCTTCCGTTGAGTTTCATCTCGGAAGGGCCATATGGGATTGCCATGCTCAAGCCCTATGCCTTGTTTGGAATGGATGGGTTTGACCGTCTCACTCACGCCCTGTTCTGGAGCATGCTGCTCAATATTGGTGCCTATTGGTTGGTGTCCCTCCTGACGCAGCAGACAGCGATCGAGCGTATTCAGGGTACGCTTTTTGTGGATGTTTTTGGACACACGGATGATGAGCGGGACAGCCGGTACTGGCGCGGTTCGGCAACGGTGGCGGATCTGCAGCAGCTGGTAGGCCGTTTCGTGGGCGTCCAGCGGGCGGCGCAAGCATTTTCGGATTTCGCGGCTGATCGGGATATCAATTTACGGAAAAGCCAGACGGCAGACGCAGCGCTTCTCGATTTTGCTGAGAAAATGCTGGCAGGTGCCATCGGTTCGGCGACGGCGAGGGTGATGGTGGGATCTGTGGTCAAGGGGGAGATTGTCGGCCTTGAAGAAGTGTATCGCATTCTGGATGAAACCAGCCAGGTCATTGAATACAGCCACCGCCTGGAGCAAAAATCAGCGGAGCTAGAGCGTGCAACGGCGCAGCTCAGGAATGCGAATGAGCGATTGCAGGAACTGGATTCCCTGAAAGATCACTTTCTTTCTATGGTCAGCCATGAACTGCGGACACCGCTGACGTCGCTCCGTGCCTTTGGCGAAATTCTTGTGGATAATCCGGAAGTTTCTCCAGAGGAGCGAGCGCAGTTTCTAAATGTTATCATCAAGGAAAGCTCACGATTGACGCGCCTTATCGATCAGCTACTTGATCTTGCCAGGATGGAGGCAGGACAGATGGATTGGTCCCTCGATACAGTGGATATGGACGCCACGCTGCGTGAAGCCATGGCGTCACTTGCCGGTCTGATCAAGGAAAATGATGTCATAGTGGATGTTCAAACTCCGGATGATCTGCCCAATGTACGTGCAGATCGCGATCAGTTGATACAGGTCATCATCAACCTTGTGTCAAATGCCATAAAGTTCTGTGATAAGTCACAAGGGCGTATCAATATCTCGGTTTCCATTACTGAAACCATGCTGGAAGTCAGTGTCTCTGATAACGGCAAGGGAATTCCGGAAAATATGCTTATGCGGATATTTGAAAAATTTCACCAGTCGCTTGATCGGGGTGAGGACAAACCTCAGGGGTCCGGCTTAGGACTGGCCATCTGTCGTGAGATTGTCACTTTTCATGGAGGGCAGGTCTGGGTTGTCAACAAGCCGGAGGGAGGGGCGGTATTCACTTTCACCATCCCCCGTGCCGATAGTCTCGATGTTCGGCTTTCCGCAGAATAACCAATAATCAGAATAGTGCCCGGTAGATCATTATCACACCTATCAGAGCAACGAGTATCAGGACGAACTTCTTGAATGTGGCCTGTGGAATACGACCGCGCACTTTAGTTCCGACCCACATGCCTGCAAATAGAGGAATAAGTCCGATAACGCTGTAGGCGATTTCAGTGGGTTTCAGAAAGTCCATGCTTTGCAGGCTGAGCAGCAGGAATATGCTGCCTCCGAACAGCATGACACTTACGGCGGAGACGAAATCATCCTTTTCAAGTCCGAGAGCAATGAAGAAGAAAACCGGCAGGGTACCGTAGAGTGTTGTAATACCACCGATAATTCCGGCCACCAGCCCAATTAAGGGGCCATATAAATTTTCCCGTGTTCCCAGAAAAGAAAAGGAGATACCGGTGATTTCGAGAGTCGCGATAAACATCAGGAAAACACCGACCGCGATCAGCAAATATTGCGTATCCACTGCGGAGAGCATGAAGACGCCAATTGGCAGGCCGATGAACAGGCCTATGAACAGCCGCCAATGGCGCAAGATGACTGATTTGATCCGCCCGGAGACCATCATCTGGACGAAATTGGTAACGACCATCGGAATGGTCATGATGGAGACGGCGGACGGCAGTGACATAAACAGAACGATTGGCGGAACCGCAATTGTGGGAAGGCCAAAGGCTGCAATTCCTTTTACAAATCCGCCAAGCGCGAAGGCGATGCAGACAACCAGTAAATTGAAAAGATTGAATTCAGGAAGATATTGCGCGATCATGACACAGACTGCATTGAATTAAGAATAAACACCATTCCGGACAGGGCGACCCGGATCGGCCAGCAAGACTATGGACTAAAAAAATGCTTTGCAGCAAACAAATAAATTACATTTTCAAAGAAGCACTATGTGAGTGGTGGAGTATTTCATGAAAGCCTGGGTCATCAACGGAGAGCAGGGAATAGAGAGCCTTGAACAGATCGAGCGGGACGTTCCAACCCCGGGGCCTGGCGAGATACTGGTGCGCTTACGCGCCAACTCCATCAATTATCGTGATCTGTCGACAATTAAGAATGTCAGGGCACGCGGTATTCTGGAGCCGCGTATTCCGAATTCCGACGGTGCAGGTGTTGTTGAGGATGTGGGCGGTGGCGTTACTGCCTTTAAGAAGGGCGAACGGGTTGTCGGAACCTTTTTCCAGAATTGGACCAGCGGGGCTATTCATAATGATGCAATGGCCAGTGCCCTTGGTGGTCCAATCGACGGCCTCCTATGTGAATATGCAATTCTGCAAGAAAACGGAGCCTTGCCGATTCCCGATCATCTGTCGTTTGAAGAGGCCGCAACCTTGCCTTGTGCCAGTCTCACCGCCTGGAACTGCCTGATCGAAGGGGGGCAAGCGCGTGCCGGACAGACTGCGTTGCTTCTGGGCACCGGAGGTGTTTCAATCTTTGCGCAGCAGCTTGCCAAAGCCTCAGGTATTCGAACGATCCTGACCTCAAGCAGTGAAGAGAAGCTTGACCGGGCAAAAACCCTCGGTGCGAAAGACGTCATCAACTACAGGGACCATCCGGAATGGGAAAAGAAGGTCCTGGAGATGACGGACGGACGTGGAGTTGATGTGGTTGTCGAGGTAGGTGGCGCGGGCACACTTGAGAAATCGATTGCGGCGGTGCGGTTGGGGGGACGCATATCTCTCGTTGGCGTGCTGACGGGCGGGCAGATTGACCCGACATCCATCATGCGGAAATCCATCACCTTGCAGGGGATTTATGTCGGTCCTCGTGATATGTTCGCGCGGATGAACGCAGCGCTTTCACACAATGATATTCGTCCGGTTATTGACGCGACTGTCGACTTTCAGGACGCGAGGGAGGCCTATCGCATGATGGAGCAGGCGGGTCACTTCGGAAAGATCGTGATAAAAATCTAAACAATTGAAAATACGCGGGGAATGAGCATGAATTTACTGAGATACGGCCCTTTGGGAAAAGAAAAGCCGGGACTGATCGATACGGAGGGTAAAATCCGTGATCTTAGCGGTATTGTCTCCGATATATCGGGCGATGTACTGACAGATGCAGGAATTGCAAAACTTCGCGATCTTGATCCAAAGTCCCTGCCGCTGGTGGAGGGGGAGCCCCGCATTGGACCTTGTGTGGGCAGTGTTGGTAAATTTGTGTGCATAGGGTTGAACTATTCAGATCATGCTGCTGAGGCGGGCCAGCCGGTGCCAACTGAGCCCATTGTCTTCATGAAGGCGACATCTGCCATTTGCGGGCCCAATGACAATGTTGAAATACCGCGTAGCTCGGTGAAAACCGACTGGGAGGTTGAGCTAGGCGTGGTCATGGGCAAGCGCGCGAAATATGTCAGCGAGTCAGAGGCGCTGGATCATGTGGCCGGCTATTGTGTCGTGAATGATGTCTCTGAGCGGGAGTTCCAGTCTGAACGGTTGGGGCAATGGACAAAAGGCAAAAGCCATGACAGCTTTGGTCCCATCGGACCGTGGCTGGTGACGCGTGATGACGTGCCGGATCCTCAAAAGCTTGATTTATGGCTCGAAGTTGACGGTGTGCGCCGGCAGGACGGTAATACGGATACGATGATCTTCGGTGTTGCCAAAATCATCTCCTATCTCAGCCAGTTCATGACCCTGGATGTTGGTGATGTGATCTCGACCGGGACGCCGCCGGGTGTCGGGATGGGACAGAAGCCAACCCCCATATTCTTGAAGCCGGGCCAGATCATGAAGCTTGGTGTCGAAGGGCTGGGTGAACAGAAGCAAATAACGATACAGGCATAGCCAGCATATCTGTAAGGGGAGGACAGAGAGCGTGAAATCCATTCAAGATACCGAAAGCGTCGGCTTTAGCAAAACACGGCTCGAATATATTACGGACTGGATGAACCGGTATGTGGAAGGCGGCAAGCTTGCGGGCGCCCAGACCGTCGTCGTACGTGGGGGTCAAGTTGCCTATTCAAAATCCGTAGGTCAGGCGGACAGGGAAAACAATATTCCCTGGAAAGAGGATACGATGGCTCGGTTCTATTCCATGACCAAGCCGATCAGCTCTGTTGCGTTGATGATGCTGTATGAACGGGGTTTGTTTCATCTGGATGATCCGTTGGAAGAATTTATTCCCGCATTCAAGGATATGCAGGTGCTTCGGCCACAGGCCCGGAGCATCGACGATACGGAACCGGCAAACAGCAAAATGACCATTCATAACCTCCTCACCCATATGTCCGGCATGACATATGGGTTCAATGAAGGCCTGCTTGGCGCTCATTATACCGATGTGAAAATGGATTTTGGTCCGACGCGAGGAAGTCTGGAGAGTCAGATTGAAAAGCTCGCCGCCATGCCGCTGCTTTTTAATCCGGGAGAGCGATGGAATTACGGGGTATCGACGGATGTCATCGGGCGCTTGGTGGAGGTTATATCCGGGCAGGACCTCAGAACCTATTTTCACGAAAATATATTTGAACCTCTCGGAATGGTGGACACGGATTTTGGCATACCAGCCGAGAAAATTGATCGCTATAGCACTGCCTACGGGGTCAATGAGGCTGGCAAATCCATCGTCATGGACTCCCGAACGAAGAGCGCCTTCCAGCGGGAAAACGTAGTCTGTTACTCCGGTGGCGGCGGGCTGATTTCAACTGCCGCAGATTATCTTAAATTTGCGGAGATGATCCGCAAACTGGGGGAGTATGACGGCGGACATCTGCTGGGGTCGCGGACAGTCGATTTCATGACCCAAAACCATCTGGACGGCGATCTCGCGAATTACGGCCAGCCGGTTTTCTCGGAAGTTTCCTTTGTGGGTGTCGGCTTTGGCCTTGGCGGTTGGGTCATGCTGGAGCCGGCCTTGTCTCAAATGATGGGATCCCCGGGTGATTTTGGCTGGGGCGGAATGGCAAGTACGGTCTTCTGGGTTGATCCGGTTGAGGATATGACCGTTCTTTTCCTGACGCAGTTTATTCCGAGCAGTTACTATCCGCTGCGTAAGGAATTGCGGGCACTTGTCTATCAGGCCCTGATCGACTAGGCCCGATTGCTGTAATAAATGTGACATAAAAGGGCAAAGGTTGCGTCACTGAACCGACATCCAATCGCAACAATTATTTGAGATACCTTCCTGCAATCTCTCGTAAGAGTATGTAGGAGTGTATTTTGGAAACCTTGCGATTTAATAACCTGGAGCTTCGTCTTGCAAAAAGCGCCGCCGATATCGATGCGGCACAGGCGTTGCGTTATCGGATTTTCTATGAAGAAATGGGTGCGACGCCGTCGGCTCTTTGTAAGAGCCTTGCGCGCGATACAGACCGTTTCGATGAAATATGCGATCATCTGCTGGTAATTGACCTTGAAAAAGGAACCGATGCAGCACCGTATGTGGTTGGAACCTATCGTTTCCTGAGGAGCAGCATTGCCCGGAAAAACAGTGGATTTTATTCGGAGTCAGAATTTGATCTCGGCCATCTGAACGTCTTTCCCGGTGAGATTATGGAGCTCGGACGCTCCTGCATAGATGCCGCCTATCGCCGCCGGGGCGCGATGCAGCTGCTGTGGCGGGGTATTGCTACCTATATCCATCAGTACGACGTGCAGATCATGTTCGGCTGTGGCAGCATTCATGGTACGGATCTGAAAGAGCAGGCGCGGGTTTTGTCCTATCTTCATCACTATCACAAGGCGCCCGGGCATTTACGCCCACGGGCGCTTGAAGAGCATTATATCCCGATGAAAATGATGAAGCGTAAGGAAGTTGATATCGAACAGGCGCATCGGGAGCTTCCGCCCCTGTTAAAAGGATATCTTCGCCTTGGCGGTTATATCGGCGACGGTGCGGTGATCGATCACCAGTTCAATACAATTGATGTGTGCGTCATCGTTGAAACCGAAAATGTGACAAGCAAATATATCCGCCATTTCTCCCGGGATCGGAAGGAAAAGGCGACCGCCGCCGTGGCAACGGGAAATCCGGTTCAGATCTATTCCTGATCGGTCGACGCGCCCTGTGAAATCCACCAGCCGATAATTTTGCGCTCCTCATCCGTCATCTGGGTGAGGTTGCCAAGCGGCATGGTCTTCGTGTCGACCGACTGCTGTCTGATACGGGTTTTCTCGCGGGCAATTTGCTGAGGTGTCTCCAGGCGAACTCCTTTGGGAGGGGCGTCATAGTCTGCGTTTGCGGGCTTTGCCGCATGGCAACTGGCGCAACGCTCAAAAATGATTTTCTCGATCTGTGCAAATGGAACTTTCTCCGCCGGTGCATCGTTATCTGACCTTGGCGCGGCGGCATAGGCGATCGCAAAGAATAGAATGAAGGCCATCGGCAGCAGAATAAAGCCCTGCTTCGCCCGGCCCTGGTTTTTCATATTGAAGTAATGCCGGACAAGAACGCCGACCAGAGCGATACCTGCGAGCAATGCCCAACCATATGTGTTCCCGTATGTCATGGGATAATGGTTGCTGATCATGATAAAGAGGACAGGCAACGTAAAATAATTGTTGTGAAGGGAACGCTGCTTCGCTCGCAACCCATGGACCGGATCCGGCGCTTCGCCTTTTTTTGCCGCTGAGACGAGGGCCATCTGCCCGGGAATGATCACCATAAGAACATTGGCAACCATGATGGTTCCCATTATCGCTCCGACATGAATATAGGCGCCGCGACCGCTGAATATCTGCGAAAGGCCAAAAGCGGCGAAGGTCAGCAGGATAAAAAGGACAATGCCGAATGCGGCCTGATTATTGATCAGGGGCGATTTGCAAAGAGCATCATAGATTATCCAGCCGCCAACAATCGAACCAAGTCCGATCAAAATGGCGGCATCCGTAGAGATATCGGCAATGCTTCTGTCAATGAGGTAAATATCCGCCCCGAAATAATAGAGGATCGTGAGCAGGATGAAGCCGCTGATCCAGGTAAAATAGGCTTCATATTTAAACCAGTGGAGCACCGGAGGGATTTCGGGAGGTGCAAGCCGGTACTTCTGGACTTCATAGAAACCCCCGCCATGTATGGCCCATAATTCACCGCCGACCCCGGCCTTGTCCTTGTATCCATCCTTGACGGGTGGGGTCAGGTTCATATCAAGCCAGACGAAGTAGAAGGACGCGCCTATCCATGCGATGCCGGTAATCATATGTATCCAGCGAACAGCCAGTTGGACCCACTCCATTAAATCAAATTCCATCAACTTCCCTCATGGCGGATGTCCAAGCTGCCTTCAAAACTTTTTCTAGTCCTGCGAGACGCACCGGCAATTTGTTGGGCGGCGTATTGCACGTCTTCGAATGATGTTGGCCGGCCGATGCCCATCCTGACCGTCGCGGCAACCTCCTCGGCGCTGAGACCCATAGCGCGAAGCACATGGGAGGATTCAGATTTCATCGAACCGCAGGCAGACCCTGTGCTCAGCGCCAGATCAGGCAATTCATGCAATAAATCCTCCGCATCGAGGCCCACGAATGTCATACTGATACATCCCGGAATATGCGGCGCCATGTTGCCATTCAGGCGGAACTCTTCACCAAGTCTTTTGCGCAACGCATCTATAAAAACCGTCCGCAACTGCCCAACATGTTGCGCATCCCTCTCCCTGTTCTCATTTGCAATCCGGCAGGCCTCACCTAGACCGACGCAAAGGGCTGTTGGCAGCGTGCCGGGGCGAAGATCCCTTTGCTGGCCGCCACCATGGAAAAGAGGAGCAATTTTGGTTCCCTCTTTTATATAGAGGGCACCGATGCCCATTGGGCCATATATCTTATGCCCGGACAGGCTGAGCAGCGTGATGCCATCCTCAATAACGTCCAGTCTTTCTGTGACGAGCGCTTGTGCAGCATCACAGTGAAAGGCGATATTCCTCTCAGCACAGATACGGCCGATGGAGCTGATATCCTGTCGCACACCCGTTTCATTGTTCACGGCCATGACGGATACTAGGATTGTTTCAGGCCTTATCGCTTTTTCTAGATCCTTGAGGTCGATCAGGCCGTTTTCATCGACTTGCATCAGTGTAAGCGCGATACCTTCATGTTTTGAGAGATATTTAAGCGGCTGCAGGACGGCTTCATGCTCCGTCTCAACCGATATAACATGCCGTGCACCGGAAGCCGCTCGGACGAAGCCCAGAAGCGCCAGATTGTTGGCCTCCGTCGCTCCTGATGTGAAAATAATCTCATGAGGTCGGGCATGAATGAGTTTGGCGATATGCGCTTGCGCCTGTTCAATCGAGTGGCGGGCCTGATGACCAAAGTGATGTGTGCTGCTGTGCGGATTGCCCGAAGATTCCTTTACCGCGGTTACCATCGCTGCGGCGACCTCATCGTCCAATGGTGTGGAGGCTGGGTAATCAAGATAAATCGGGAGCGACAATGTTGAACCTTCAAAAGAAACCTGGCGATGATGTTCAACCGGGAAAATCATCGGCTAGGATCCAAAAGCATCAAGTTTAGCAAGCATCGCTTGCTTTTCGTCGGCAGTGCAAAAACTCGCCTCGAAACCGTTTCTCGCCAATTTGAGGATGTCGTCCTTCGACAGGTTGAGACTCTCGGAAATAGCCAGATAATTCTCGTTCACATATCCGCCAAAATAGGCGGGATCGTCTGAATTAACAGTTGCCTTCAGGCCCAGATCCAGCATTCTCTTTATGGGATGCGTACGCATATCCGTTATGCCCGCCAGCTTGAAGTTGGATAACGGACAGACCGTGAGGGCCATTTGGCTTTCGACAAGTCGTTTAACCAAGGCGTCATCCTCCAGTGCCCGGTTGCCGTGATCCAAACGATCGATCTTCAGCATATCAAGGGCTTCATAGACATACTCAGGCGGTCCTTCTTCTCCTGCATGGGCAACGGCAAGAAAGCCTTCCGATTTGGCCTTTTCAAATACACGGTCAAATTTTGACGGAGGAAAGCCGACTTCGGATGAATCAAGCCCGACCGCTATGATCTGATCACGGTGGGGAAGGGCCTGCTTAAGAGTTTCAAAGGCCGCCTCTTCACTTAAATGACGCAGGAAACACATGATGAGTTTTGACGTGATCCCATATTTCTCACGCCCTTCCTTTAAAGCGCTACTGATGCCGTTGATCACTGTTGCAAAGGGAACTCCGCGGTCCGTATGACCCTGCGGATCAAAGAAAATTTCCGCATGTATGACATTCTGGTCATGGATATGGGCAATATAAGCAAGGGTCAGATCATAAAAATCCTGTTCCGTTTTCAGGACGCTCATGCCCTGATAATAGATATCGAGAAAATCCTGGAGGTTGGAAAATTGATAGGCGGCCCGGACTTCGTCAACATTCTTGAAGGGAATTTTAATGTTGTTGCGGCGCGCTAATGCGAACATAAGTTCCGGTTCGAGACTGCCTTCAATATGCAAATGCAGTTCCGCCTTGGGCATTTCCATGATGAAGCGATCAAGTTCTGTCATGACGGCATTCCAAACAATTAGAACCTGCCTTCCGCTGAACTCTCCTGAGCAGCGGAAGGCAGAGCAAACTGAACGTTATTTGGGAAGCTGACCTTCAACACCTTCGACGTACCAGTTCATGCCGAGTAGCGTTCCATCATCAAGAGCTGACCCTTCCGCGGCGCCAACGGACCCATCCTGCTTGTTAAAGGGACCCGCGAAAGGAAGAATGGATCCATCTTCGATGCCTTTTCGGGTTTCTTTGGCAAGAGCGACAACGTCCTCTGGAATTGCGTCGTTGTAAGGTGCGAGTTCTACCATGCCGGATTTGAAACCGCCCCAGACATCCTCGGATTTCCAGGTTCCATCAAGAACCGCTCTGGTGCGGTCAACATAGTAACCGTCCCAATTGTCGATAATCGCCGTCAGCTGTGCCTTGGGGGCGAACTTGGCCATATCGGATGCCTGTCCAACCGCCCAGACGCCCCGGTTCTCAGCCACCTGAAGCGGTGCGGGGCTGTCCGTATGTTGCATAATGATATCTGCGCCCTGATCAATCAGCGCCTTGGCCGCATCGCTTTCCTTGCCGGGATCATACCATGTATTTACCCAGGCGACCTTTACCGTCACATCAGGATTGACACTACGCGCGGCGAGCGTCATGGCGTTGATCCCGCGAACAACTTCCGGAATGGGAAAGGATCCGACATAGCCAATGACGTTTGATTTCGTCATCTTGCCCGCGATCTTGCCAACCACATAGCGCCCTTCATAAAACCGCGAGGAATATGTGCTGACGTTATCTGCCCGCTTATAGCCGGTGGCATGTTCGAACTTCACATCCGGAAACTGTTTGGCGACTTTAAGCGTCGGGTTCATGAAACCGAATGATGTCGTGAAGATAAGCTTATAGCCATCAGCTGCCATCTGGCGGATGACCGGCTCACTGCTTGATTCCTTAACGCTTTCCACAAAGGAGGTTTTTACCTTATCGCCGAATTCTTTCTGGACGGCTTGGCGGCCAAGTTCGTGACGATATGTCCAACCATGATCGCCAATCGGGCCAACATAAATGAAGCCCACCTTGTCTTCGGCATTGGCGGTTCCACCCATTAGAAGTGCGCCGGCCAACGCAGCGACGCTGATCAGGCCTGAGAATTTTTTTCGTGTCATTAGCTTTCTCCTTTTTTATACAGAAACAGTTCGGTTTCATGCTGCCGGATGAAAAATCTTGCCTATGCAAGCCGGGGCATGTTTTCGAATACGGGATTCATCTTTCGATATCAGGACGAGGACAAGTACGGTCGCCAGATATGGCAGCATCGAAAGGATTTGTGAGGGTACGTTAAGTCCGGCAGCCTGGGCGTGCAACTGTAAAATCGTAATGCCGCCAAACATATAGGCGCCAACCAGCACAAGCCCCGGCTTCCATGTCGCAAAAACGATGAGTGCAAGGGCAATCCAGCCGCGTCCGGCAGTCATATTCTCCGCCCACATCGGTGTATAGGCGAGGGATAGATAAGCTCCGCCGATCCCCGACATGGCCCCGCCGAACATAACGGCAAGATAACGGATCGCGATCACCGGATAGCCGATCGAATGTGCTGCGTTATGGGAATCGCCAACGGCCCGCAGGATCAGCCCTGCCTTTGTTTTATAGAGAAACCAGCTGACAAGGGCGACCATAACGAAGGAAAGATATACCAGAGCATCCTGTGCGAAGAGAATGGGCCCGACAAAAGGCAGATCGGATAGACCTGCAATATCGAGTTTGCCCAGCGCCGAGACTGGCTCTCCCACAAATTCCTGCCCCATTAAAGCGCTGAGACCGACACCAAACAAGGTAAGGGACAATCCGGTCGCGACCTGGTTCGCCATAAGCGAAAGTGTGAGGACGCCAAAAAGGAAGGCCATGATGGCCCCGGCAAGGGCCGCTGCGGCAACAGCGAGAAAATAGTTCCCGGTGACGAGCGCAGTGATAAATCCGCTGACGGCCCCAACGAGCATCATCCCTTCAACGCCCAGGTTAAGGACGCCGGATTTCTCCGTCACAAGTTCTCCAATCCCTGCAAAGACGAGGGGGGTAGCCGCCGTGATAATGGTTAGAACAACCGGTATAATCCAATCAAATCCGCTCATTATAACGTGGCCTTTCTTGCAATATTCAGACGGAACCGGTAGTGAACGAGCACATCACAGGCGAGGAGGAAGAAGAGAACCATTCCCTGAAATACACCGGTCACAGCAACCGGAAGACCGAGATTAATCTGTGCCGTCTCTCCGCCAAGATAGGTGAGCGCCATCAACAAACTGGCAAAGAAGATTCCGACCGGGTGAAGCCGCCCCAAAAATGCGACGATAATAGCCGTAAAGCCGTATCCCGGCGAGATGGAAGGCACAACCTGATCAATAGGACCACTTACCTCTGAAAATCCGGCAATGCCGGAAAGAGCGCCGGCAAACAGAAGGGTGAGCCAGATGATTTTCTTCTGACTGAAACCCGCGTAGCCGCCGGCGCGCGGTGCTTCCCCGATAACCTTCACCTGAAAACCGATGAGTGTCCGCGCCATCATGATCCAGGCACCGAAGACAGCCAATAATGCCAGAAGGGTTCCAAAATGCATTCTTGTGCCAGCGATCAATATGGGCATATCAGCGCTTTCGCTGAATGTCTGCGATTCAGGAAAGTTAAAACCTGCCGGATCCCGCCAGGGCCCGTGGATCAGGACAGACAGGAAAAGCAGTGCAACATAGACCAGCATCAGGCTGGTCAGAATTTCGTTGGCATTAAAGCGTGTTTTGAAGAATGCCGGAATGGCCGCCCAGGCGGCACCCCCAATGGCCGCCATGATAATCATCGCCGGTAGCAGGAAGATACTGTCTGTTTCGGGGAAATAAATAAAAAGACTGCTTCCGACGATAGCGCCCATGGTGAGCTGGCCCTCTGCGCCGATATTCCAGACGTTGGCCCGGAAGCCGACGGACAGGCCGATAGCGCAGAAGATCAGCGGTGTTGCCTTGACGAAGAGTTCGGAAAATTCATATAGGGTGTCCAGCGGGGCGACGAAAAACTGGTAAAGCGCCTCGATCGGATTTACCCCCAACAGCTCAAAGAGCAGGATGCTGGTAAGAACAGTCAAGGTGAGAGCAATGATCGGCGTCAGATAGACCATCGCCTTGGAATATTCACTTCGTTTCTCGATTTTAAGTAACATGGGCCGCCTCCGTCTTTTCTCCCATGCCATGGGTGCCGCCCATCAACAGGCCGATTTCTTCAATGGTTATTTCCGACAGCTCCCGCCCGACCGACAACCGTCCTTCCGAAATAACGGCAATCCTGTTACTGATTGCGAACAGTTCATCGAGATCCTGACTGATTACCAGAACAGCAGCGCCGTTTTCAGCAAGGTTAATCAGTGTCTGATGAATGAAGGATGCCGCGCCCGCGTCCACGCCCCAGGTCGGATGCGCCACGATGATAACGTTCGGCTTTTGCAAAACCTCCCGTCCGACAATGAACTTCTGCAAATTTCCCCCTGAGAGGCTGTTTGCTGTGTGATTGACGCCCGGCGTTCGAACATCGAACTGCTTTACAATATCGACAGCGTAGTTTTCCGTATTTCCCTTGTTGATGAAGCCGTTATTCATCAGCGACATTCGACTGTAGCCGCTTAAAAACGCATTCTCGGTCAGCATCATTTCTGGTACGGAGCCATGGCCAAGACGATCTTCCGGTACAAACGCAAGGCCGAGATTTCTTCGCTGGTTGGGTCCAAACTGGCCTATTTCCTTGCCATCTAGGGAAATTGCGCTTGCATCTTTGCTACGGGTTTCTCCGCTTAAGGCCGCAAGCAGTTCGATCTGTCCATTACCGGCAACACCGGCAATGCCAAGTATTTCTCCGCTACGGACCTCGAAATTGATTGTGTTGAGGTTGACGCCGAACTCTATGTCCGCATCGATGTTCAGGTTATTCACTTTCAGCCGGACAGGCCCTTTTTCAGGCTGGGCGGAATGTTCCGGTGCGTGCAAATTCGTCCCGATCATCATCTCTGCGAGGCTTTTTGCGGTTTCTTTCGTCGGATCACATTCATTGATATATTTCCCGCCGCGCAGGATCGTCGCCTTATGGCAAAGCGCCTTGATCTCATCGAGCTTGTGACTGATATACAGGATTGAAACACCTTCATCGGACAGGCGCCGCAATGTTTCGAACATTTTTTCGGCTTCCTGAGGCGTGAGAACCGAAGTCGGTTCATCCATGATGAGAAGCTTCGGATTTTGCAGGAGGCAGCGAACAATCTCAATGCGCTGCTTCTCACCAACGGAGAGGGTATGTACCTGTCTGTGCGGCTCCAGCGGCAGGCCGTAGTTATTTGAAACTTCTACGATTTCGCGGGCGAGCTTGGCCATATCCTGCCGGCCTGCCATTCCGAGTGCGATATTCTCCGTAACGGTCATTGCCTCGAACAGGGAGAAATGCTGAAACACCATGCCGATGCCGGCTTTGCGGGCGGCATGGGGGTTGGGAATCTTCACCGGATTGCCCGCCCAGAAAATTTCTCCCTCATCGGCTTCCAGTACGCCGTAGATTATTTTCACAAGTGTACTTTTGCCGGCGCCATTTTCACCCAGGAGAGCATGGATTTCGCCGGGCATGATTTTGAGGTCAATATGATCATTGGCAAGACAGCCCGGATAGGCCTTGGTGATCCCCCGCAGTTCAAGCTGTGGTGTTCCGCCGCCATTATTCATCATGCGGCCATTTCCGTTGCGTCATTTCACCCCCTCCATCGTTTGTCCTAATCCTAGAGACCGAAGTCCAGACGGTCCATATCATGTTCCATGAAGCCCTTCCTGCCGTGCCGGGTTCCTGTCGTGTTGTAATTTTCGATGGCGTCTCATAATGTCGGCAGCAACGCCCAGCGCAATTTCGGCGGGCCGCTTTCCGTCGAGCTCCGGTAGCCCGATCGGGCAGGCGATGCGGTCGATTTCTACAGTTGAAAATCCCCGCACCGCCAGCCGTTTGTGGAATTTTGCCTTCTTCGTGTTTGATCCGATTAGCCCGATGTATCGTGCCTCGGGTCGCTGTTTTAGCAATGCCTCGCAAATGTCCAGATCCAACTGATGGCTATGTGTCATGATCAAATAGTAGCCGTCAGCCGGGCTGTCCGAGATTGCACTAATCGGACTTTCTATAACGATCTCGCGAACGTTGGCCGGAATGGCGTCCGGAAACTCCTGCGGGCGCTCATCCACCCAAAGAATAGTGCAGGGAAGAGAGGAAAAGGCCTGAACAACGGCTTTGCCGACATGTCCGGCTCCAAAGAGGGTAAGATGAAATTCCGCCTCGTGAAGGGATTGGACCAGTGTAAATTCCGTTTCTTCTTCAGCGCCCGAGTTGATAATTTCTGCTCCCGGTGAAGTCAGCCGCCGCTCGATAGCCGACTGGATCGTTTGATCAAGATATATCATGCTGTCATTCGCCGTGAGGACTTGTCGGTGGCAACTCGACGAAGTCCAGCGGGAGAGCAAAATACTATTTTCTTCATTTAACCGGTTAAATATATTATAGGCCCCATCGGCAGATAATTTACCAAGCAGGATATCTACATATCCTCCGCAGCATTGGGCAAGCTCGGGACCGAGCGGAACATTCAATATTTCCGCCGATTTCTCATTCTCCTGAAGCATGTTTCGGGCGGCATTTACTGCAAGATATTCCAGTCTGCCGCCGCCAATGGTTCCCATTGATCTTGAGGCTGTCACCAGCATGGTCGCTCCCATCTCACGAGGCGTTGAGCCTTTGACCAAACCGACGGTCACAAGAACGGCCGCGCCATCCTGAATAGGATCATATGCAGTGGCGATGTCAGTCCAATTGCTCATTGTGCGGCTTCCGTAATTTTCTCCGGCTGACTGGTCGAGGACATTTTTTGTACGGCAAACAATACACGCTCTGGAGTGGCCGGAGCGTCAAGGTCCGGATATAGCTGGTAGTCTGACACACTGGAAATGGCGTCGGCAATGGCATTGAAGGCAGAGATGGCGAGCATGAAAGGAGGCTCGCCGACTGCTTTTGATTTGAATATCGTCTCCTCTACGTTCTCTCCGCGATCATATATCTTCATATTGAAGATAGCCGGACGATCGCTGCAGGCCGGTATTTTATATGTCGACGGCGCGTGGGTTTTCAGGATGCCCTTATCGTCGAAGAACAACTCCTCCGTCGTCAGCCATCCCATGCCCTGAATATAGCCACCCTCGATCTGGCCGAGGTCGATGGCCGGATTAAGACTTTTGCCCGCATCATGAAGAATATCCACGGCGACAACCTTGTTCTCGCCGGTAAGTGTATCAACGATAACTTCTGAGACCGCGGCGCCATAGGCGAAATAATAGAACGGCCGCCCGCTGTAAGTCTCGGCGTCATAATGAATTTTCGGTGTGCGGTAAAACCCCGTCGCGGAGAGGGAAACCCGGTTCATATAGGCGAGATGAATGAGGTCCTTGAAGGCGACGGTTTGCTTTCCTATCCTTACCCGGTTTGGCAGGAACGTGACCTCACTCTCCGTTACGCCGTAGTTATAGGCAGCAAAGGCCGTCAGCCGCTTTTTAAGGGCGAGGGCAGCGGCTTCTGCTGCCTTGCCGTTCAAATCTGCACCGGACGAAGCGGCCGTCGGTGATGTATTTGGCACCTTATCCGTACGTGTTGCCGTGATTTTGACCCGTTCGATATCAATCTGAAGCACTTCCGCGACGACTTGTGCGACCTTGATATAGAGTCCCTGTCCCATCTCGGTACCGCCGTGATTGATCATCACGCTGCCGTCCGTATAGATATGCAGAAGGGCGCCGGCCTGATTGAGATGGGAAGCGGTGAAGGATATTCCGAATTTCACCGGAGTGAGTGACATGCCTTTCTTGAGATAGGGGCTTGTTTTGTTAAATGCACGGATTGCCTCTCGACGTGCCGAATAATTGGCGCTCTTTTCAAGGTCCGCAATAATTTCCGGCGCGATGTTATCCTCGACAGTCATCTGATAGGGCGTCACGTTGCGATTGGTCTTGCCGTACAGGTTGTTCTTGCGGACCTCAAGCGGGTCTTTCTTCAGATAGCAGGCGATAGCGTCCATCATGCGTTCCGGCGCCAGCATCCCTTGCGGCCCGCCGAAACCGCGAAACGCCGTATTGGAAACCGTATGGGTTTTGCATCGATGCGAAATGATCGTTACATTTTCAAAATAATAGCAGTTGTCCGCATGAAACATGGCGCGGTCATTGATCGAGGCAGACAGATCGACTGAGCGGCCACATCGGGACGCAAGAACGAATTCGGCGCCGCTGATACGCCCATTGTCATCAAACCCCATCTCAACAGTAATCACAAAATCATGGCGTTTGCCGGTCATGATCATGTCATCGTCCCGGTCCAGCCGTATTTTTGCCGGACGGCCGGTTATATGGGCTGCAAGGGCGGCAATTGCGGCGAACCAGGCGCCCTGCGTTTCCTTGCCGCCAAACCCGCCGCCCATTCGCCGGATCTCGACCGTGACCGCATGGTCAGGGAGATCGAGGAACTTTGCGACATTGTGTTGTACTTCAGTCGGGTGCTGGGTTGAGGAATGCACAAACATATCGCCATCCTCGCCGGGAAGGGCGAGAGCGACATGTCCTTCAAGGTAAAAATGATCCTGCCCGCCGACTTCAAAGCGGCGGGTCAAACGGTGCTTCGCATTTTTGATGGCCTTTGCCGCATCCCCGCGGCGAATTTCACGGCTGGGCAGGACAAATGAGTTTGTCGCCATGGCCTGCTCGACGGTGATGATAGCCGGGAGTTCTTCATACTCAATTTCCGCAAGCTTCGCGGCGGCGCGGGCCTGCTCCAAACTTTCTGCGGCAACGGCGAACAAGGACTGGCCGGCATATTCAACGGTATCTTCGGCGAAAACCGGATCATCTCCGGCGATTGGCGCGGCATCATTCACCCCCGGCACGTCCTCTGCCGTCAGAACGGCGACAACACCGGGCGCTGTTCTTACTTTTGACACATCAAGTTTTATGAGGCGTGCATGGGCCTTTTCACTTTGTGCAACATAGAGATGCAGTAGTTTTTTTCCCTCCGGAATATCATCAATATAGAGCGCCTCGCCCGCAACCTGCTTTGCTGCACTATCATGTGGCGTCGCAACATGGACGGTTCCTCGGATCATGTTACGGCTGAGCGGTGGATTACGCATAGGCGAGCCCTCCTTCGCCGACAATGCGAGTTGCCCGGTCTGCCGTGGTCGTTTCGATATAAAATTTCCTGAGCAGATTTTGCGCAGCCAGCATCCGATACTGGCTGCTCGCGCGCATGTCGCTGAGAGGCTGATAGTCTTCGGACATTTTCAGCATGGCGGAGGCAATTGACGCTTCTATCCAATCTGCGCCGTCCAGTTCTTGCTCGGTCTTGTAGGCACGCCGTGGCGTCCCCGCCATTCCGCCATAGCAGATGCGGATATCTTTAACAGTATTTCCGTTCAGAGTAAGATGGAACGCTCCGCAGACGGCGGAAATATCCTGGTCAAATCGTTTCGATATTTTATATGTGGCAAAATGACTCTCAGGCCTTTGGCGTGGAAGGAACACAGCCTCGACAAACTCACCGGGTTTGAGGTCCTGCTGGCCATACTCGATGAAGAAATCTTCGAGCAGGATTTCACGCAATCCCTCTTTGGAGCGAAGGTGCAATTGCGCGCCAAGAGCGATCAGCGCGGGGGGCATATCACCGATGGGCGATCCGTTCGCGATATTCCCGCCGATGGTACCGCAGTTACGAATCTGGGTCGAGGCAATCCGCCGGATAAGTTCACCAAGATCCGAATGCACCTCTTCAAGCGGGGCCCATGCATCGCTATAGGTCACTCCGGCGCCGATATGAAGTCCGCCTTCTTTTTCGGCAACACTTTTGAGGGAGTCAATTTGACCAAGATAGATAACTGTCTGAATCTCCCGATGTTGTTTTGTCACCCAAAGTCCGACGTCGGTTGCCCCGGCAAGAAGGACCGCATCTGGATAAGTCGCGAGGAGTTCTGTCAGTTCTTCTATTGTTTTCGGCGCAAAATAGCTGCGACCCTGCCAGTCTAGCTGCAGGCCAGGTTCATTCATGAGGGTTTCAAGTTCTGCAATTGTCACCTTTTCCCGAGCATGGAAATGATCGATTATGTCGGTTTTGGTAATTGCGACGGCCGCGTCTACGATTGTTCCATATCCGGTGCAACGGCAAAGGTTGCCTGCAAGGATATTGTCGATATGCCGACGGTCCGGGTTTCTGCCCGTATGCAATTCAGCAAAAAGGGACATCACGAAGCCTGGTGTGCAAAATCCGCATTGAGTGCCATTTGCATCGACCATGGCCTTTTGGACAGGATGGAGATCGCCGTTTGCCGATTTCAGGTCTTCGACAGTGATCAGTTCCTTCCCGTCCAGTGTTGGAAGAAACTGGATGCAGGCATTAACAGCTTGATAGCGCAGCTTGCCATCTTTCAAATCACCTAAAACCACAGTGCAGGCACCGCAGTCGCCCTCTGCACATCCTTCCTTGCTCCCGGTCAGCGCCTGCTCATAGCGAAGAAAGTTCAGAACCGTCATCGTTGGATCAATATTTTCCAATTCGACAATTTCACCGCGATGAACATATTTTATCTTTTGGCGCATCAATTTCCCTGTTCCGACATTCCCTAACTTCCGCGGTAGGTCGAATAGCTGTAGGGGGAGACGAGTAGGGGAACATGATAATGTGTTTCGACGTCTGCAATACCAAACCGAAGCACTACTTCATCAAGGAACTTGGGTTCCGGTAATGTCACTCCCGATTTCTCGAAATATGCCCCTATATGAAACAATAGTTCATACTGTCCGCGCTTAAAATTTTCTCCCTCAAGAAGAGGAGAATCACAACGTCCGTCAGAATTTGTGAGACGACTGTCGATTAGCGTGCGGTCGCTGTCGGCGATGCGAAAGAGATCAATTCTAATCCCCGTGCCGGGCCTGCCCGCGGCAGTGTCCAGTACATGCGTTGTAAGTTTCCCCATAACTTTCCTTAAGCCAGCGTCCCCTGATAGTGCACTGCAAAACTTTGCATGACAGAATTTGGATTGTCCACATAATTAATTAATTTTGTATACAATATTTTTTACTATTGTATAAGTACAGTGAGGGAACTTGATAAATTTGAGGAAAATTCATGAGCCGGACTGCCCCAACAGTCGCTCTGAGGCAGAGCGAAACCCAGACACGAAAGGGCTTGCATAACGACCAAATTTACGAAGAGATGTTTGCCGCCATACTGGAGCAAAGGCTGGCGCCGGGTACAAAACTCTCCGAGGATACGCTTGGTGAAATCTTTGGTGTCAGCCGGACAGTGATACGGGCCGTGCTGCAACGGCTTGCCCACGAACGGATTGTCCAGATACACCCAAATCGTGGCGCTTTCGTCTCTGAACCATCACCTGCAGAAGCACAGGAGGTTCTGCAAGCGCGCCGCCTGATCGAGGCCGGGATTATACGCGAAGCGATTCGCAGGCAGGTACCGTCAGATATGGAAACGCTTCGGCAGTCTGTCGCAGCAGAGCGCGAGAGCCTTGAACAAGGCGATCACGAGTCCTGGGTCCGGCTTTCGGGCGATTTTCATTTGAAACTGGCAGCGATTGCAAAGAACCACACTCTGGCGGCCTATGTGAAGGAATTGGTTTCCCGGACTTCTCTGATAATTGTGCAGTATCAGAAAGGGAATGTTTCCCCCTGTAGCTGTGATGAGCATACGCAGATTATTAAAGCGATCGAAGCCCGCGATGAGGAAAAAGCGGTCGAGTTGATGATGGCGCATCTAAAGGCATGTGAAGATCAGTTGAACCTGCGACATGAAGAGGGCAAAGCGGATCTTTTCTCGATCTTCGCTAAACCGGGAGGCCGGGCGGAGAGGAAACGGAGAGCCGTATGATCGGGGACGTTCCTTATCCGCGGAACCTGATCGGCTATGGTGCTTCACCGCCGGATCCAAAATGGCCCGGAGGTGCCCGCATCGCCGTGCAGTTCGTCCTTAACTATGAAGAGGGCGGAGAGAATAGCATCCTGCATGGCGATGATGCGTCCGAATCCTTTCTTTCCGAGATAATCAACGCGGTTCCGATTCCCGGTGCCCGTCACGTCAGTATGGAGTCAATTTACGAGTATGGAAGCCGGGCGGGTGTCTGGCGGCTGCTGCGCCTGTTTGAAAAGTATGACGTTCCGCTTACCATATTCGGCGTAGCGATGGCGCTTGAACGAAACCCAGATGTGGTTCGGGCGTTTATTGACCAGGGGCATGAGATATGCAGTCACGGTTATCGCTGGATTAACTATCAGAATGTGTCTGAAGCCGTGGAGCGTGAGCATATGCATCGCGCGATTGAGATTATCAGGCGATTGACGGGGGAGCGACCCTTGGGTTGGTATACGGGACGGACAAGCCCGAACACCCGCCGCCTCGTCGCGGAGGAAGGCGGCTTTCTTTATGACGCCGACGCCTATGACGATGATCTCCCTCACTGGATTGAGGAAGCTGGATGCCATCAGCTCATCATTCCCTATACGCTTGATGCAAATGATATGCGCTTTGCTGCGGTACAGGGATTTAACAGCGGGGATCAGTTTTTCACCTATCTGAAAGACAGTTTCGACACCTTGTATGAAGAAGGGGAGAGCAGCCCAAAAATGATGTCGGTCGGGCTGCACTGCCGGATCGTCGGGCGACCGGGCAGGATCGCCGCTCTCAAGCGTTTTATAGAGTATGCGCGAGACCATGACGCAGTGTGGTTCTGTCGCCGGATTGATATTGCCCGGCACTGGCATGAACATCATCCGCCCGTCGCTGAAAAGGCTTCTCGGTGATGAAATTTAGAACATCACCTAGTAAAATGAACAATGTTCAATTTATGGAAAAATTCGGCAGTATTTATGAACACTCTCCCTGGGTGGCGGAGCGTGCCTGGCAGTCCGGCATTACGAAAGAGCATGATACAGTGGAAATATTTGCGGCACTGATGGCACGCATTGTTGATGAGGCGGAGGAACCGCTCAAATGGGAGCTGATTGCGGCGCATCCCGATCTGGCCGGCAAGGCGGCGGTAAAAGGGGATTTGACCGCCGCCTCCAGTTCCGAGCAAGCAGGAGCGGGGCTTGGCGATTGTTCGCCGGAAGAATTCGCGGCTTTTGAAAAATACAACGCGGCCTATAAATCGAAATTCGGATTTCCCTTTATCATGGCCGTCAAGAATAGTAATCGCCATGATATACTTGCCGGATTTGAAAGGCGTCTTCAGAATTCCAAGGAAAAGGAATTTGAGACGGCGCTCGCGGAGATCTACAAGATCGCCTTTTTTAGACTGGCTGAAATATAGATCGGTGCTTTTTGCTTTGAGGAGATGTGAATGAATTCGGCCACGCCACCATCTGTTGGGTTTGCAGATAGATTTATTGACCTTGCGTCCCCTCGTCTCGGGACGGAGGTGATCTTTGCTACGGACGATTTTTTTGCTGACAAGTCCCGATTGATCAATCCTGCACCGCCGGTCTTTATCGCCGAGAAATATGATGACAACGGAAAATGGATGGACGGCTGGGAAAGCCGCCGCAAGCGCGGAGAGGGACATGACCATTGCATCATCCGCTTCGGCCTTCCGGGGATCATTCACGGTTTCAACATTGATACCAGCCATTTTACCGGCAATTTCCCGCCCGCGGCCTCGATTGACGCCTGCCTTGTCGACGGGGACCCCGATGCGAAGACGATCTGGACGGAGATACTCCCCGCTGTCACTCTTAAAGGTGATAGCCAGCACTTGCATGCAATTACGGATAATCGGAACTGGAGTCACCTCAGGCTCAATATATATCCTGATGGTGGGGTTGCCCGGCTGAGAGTCTATGGAGAGGTGCAATGCAACTGGGAAAAACGGGACCCGAGCGAACTGATTGATCTTGCGGCCCTTGTCAACGGTGGGCGCGGTTTTGCCGCCAGTGATCAACACTACGGATCGCCCTCCCAGATTCTCGCGCCGGGACGGGGAGTTAATATGGGGGATGGCTGGGAAACACGTCGACGCCGTGAACCCGGGAATGACTGGGCGCTAATTGCCCTTGGTCATCCGGGCATTATTTCAAAAGTTGAAGTGGATACGGCGCATTTCAAAGGGAACTATCCGGATCGTTGTTCAATACAAGGAGCGTTTGTTACCGGCGGAACAGAAGAATCACTGGTAACGCAAAGCATGTTCTGGAAAACCCTGCTGCCTGAACAGAAACTTGAAATGGATGCAATTCATTCTTTTGAAAAAGAGATTATTGATATCGGTCCGATCAGTCATGTACGGCTCAATATCATTCCCGACGGCGGGATCAGCCGGCTTCGCCTTTTCGGACGGATAACGAGATAGCGACATGCCCCTCAAGATCGAGCCGCTCACCCGGGAGACCTTTGCCCCATTTGGAGACGTCATTGAAACCGACGGGGCGGAGCATTTTGACATTAACAATGGTTCAACAATCCGTTTTCACGACCTTGCGAAAATCGAGACGGATGAAGACGGGCGCGTTCTTGTCAATATTTTCCGGGCGACGCCGCTTGAGTATCCGCTCACAATCCAGATGGTGGAGCGGCATCCGAAAGGCAGCCAGGCGTTTATTCCTCTCAACAACAGGCCTTATCTGATTTTGGTCGCGCCAAAGGGCGAAACTGTGCAGGCCTCGGATTTACGGGTCTTTCGCGCAAGCGGACAACAGGGCGTGAATTATCATGCCGGGACATGGCATCATCCGGTGCTGGCATTGGAAGATGTCAGTGATTTTTTGGTCATCGATCGCGGTGGGGACGGCATGAATTGCGATGAAATTTATTTTACCGATCCCGATCTCACACTCGATCTATGATTTTGTTCGGTAGTGATAGCGATAAAGTGTGTCTTTGAACCCCATCTGCTTCCAGAACGCTTTTCCCGTTTCATTTTCGGCGACAACTTGTAAGTAGGCGTGAGGGACCCCGGCAGTCTGAGCTTTTATCAGCATGTGCTGCACAATATGCGCCGCGAATCCTCTGCGGCGAAAACTGGGATGAACAGCAAATTCGAACAGTCCGAGGAGGTTGGCGGATTGCACACCGAAGCCGCAGGCGACGATTTCCTTTCCGCATAGAATGGCGAGCGCATGTATTTCAAGCTCGATAAGAGCAAGCATCTCCTGAAAGACGGTTTGTTTCGCCTTGTCCTGACCTGTCAGTGTCGCAACGCCTCTTCGCCAGAAGGCGCTCTCTGCATCATAGCTGTGGACTTTAGGACCTTGGGCGGGTTTTATTTCCGCATCGAGCGCTTTCAGGCGTACTTCAGTTTCGCCAAAATAGCCATAGCCACGCGAGGCCAGAGCCGCATCAATCCTGTCGTCGGCAAGCGGCGTGAGTCTAAAATGGCATGGTTGCTTTTCCTGCTGATAGGCAGCTTCGCAATAGTCAATTTTCTCTTCCAGCGGCAGCGTGCCCGGAGCCATTATATTGACCGAATTTGCTCGCCGTGTATGGTTTCTTGCGAAGCGCAGATGCCAGCCATCATAGATCTCCGTTCGAAGCGCGGGGATCGAGGCAAGGGAATGGGACTCTATTTCGGCGATTTGTTGCGACATGATGTTTGGTCGGATTTTACGGGCTTGCACAGATGAGCCGCCCATACATACTTAGCAGTATATTGCCACAGGAGAGACGACCTGCCTATGGGTTCTTTTTTTAAGCCGCTGAGACGGCGCCTCATATTTGCCTGCGTTGTGGTAATGGCCTTTGTTGCGTGTCTGTTTACGCTATTCGTTGATCTGCAGCCAAAAGTCTCATCCGATTTTTTCTTTGGCTCTGATGACCCTGAACTCGCGCAGTCCGCCCGTATTCATGAGCTTTTCCCGTCAGATGAGTTTTTAATCATAAGCGCCGCCAGCTACGATATTTTCTCATCGCGTTATAATGAAACCCTCAAGAATTTTTCCAATGATATTGCGAATATTCCAGGTATCCACAGGGTCGTGAGCGTTTCAACAGGCCCCGAAAGTGTTGCCCGCGCCAACGAAGGGCCTTTCTGGAAATCATTGCTGATCGGTGACGATGGCAAGTCGACATTAATCTTTGCCTTCGTCGATGCGCCCGTGAACTCTCATGTTATCGACGAGGTGGAGGCGGCTGCGAGGATGTTCATTGATGGCGACGCGTTCCATATTCGCCTTTCAGGGACCCCCTATATTGTTGAGCAGATCCGGCGAAGCCTGATTGACGATATCGAGATATTCAGCTCCGCCTCCCTTGTGATCTTTGCCGTCATTTTGATGATTGTCTTCCGGTCCCCGATCATCGCCCTGGGTGCAAGCGCCAGCGGTATCACAGCCATTTTCCTGACCTTGCTGATACTCCAGTCAATCGGCCAGCCCGTCGGCATCCTCACGGCCAATCTTGCAATCATTGTGTTTGTGCTGGTGCAATCCCAGATCATCTACCTTACGGTGAACTGGCGCCGGACGAGTATAAAGGATGATATTGCGGCCGTTCGGGCCGCTTTAATTCAAACATTCCGGGCGTCATTCTGGTGCATGCTGACAACCCTTTTGGGATTTGCGACGCTTTTGAATGTAGCCGCGGAGCCGCTTCGACAGCTCGGGATGGGAGGTATCGTAGGGGCAATCGTTGCTCTTATCTGCAGCTATGCTCTTTATCCCGTATTCCTGCTTTTTGCGGAGCGTAAGATGGAAGAGATGTCCGGCGGTACTAAAATCCTGAAATCCCATCGCTTTATTCGCTATGGGGTCGGGGGCGCCTTGCTCCTGATTGTCCTCTTTGCCGCTCCGGGGCTCTCTCGGCTCAATACGGATCCAAGCCTTCTATCATATTTCGATAAGGACTCCGAGCTGGGCGAGGGGCTTCAATATATCGATGAGAATGGAGGCAGCAGTCCCTTGAAGCTGGTCGTCCGCCTTAAAGATGGCACAAGGCTGGACAATGAAGCCGGATACAACGCCATGTGGCAATTACACAATAACCTGTTGACGGCTGACAGTGTTGGAACGGTGATTTCTCTGCCTGCGCTGCTGGCGGAGGCAAACACGCATCCGCTGGCGTTTTTGCTGCCCTGGCGGGAAATCGTCACACTGCTTTCTCTCGGGATCAATGATAACGTGGCTGAAAATTTCCTGAATGAAGATCGCGACCAGGTGCTCTTCCTTCTGCGGATGAATGAGGCCGGACGCGAGAGCACACGGAATGAAGTAATCGCTGAACTTCATGACATCATAACGAATGCAGGCTTTAACCCGGTGTTGACGGGGGGTGTCTATATGCTTCAGGGGCGGTTGTCCGCACTCGTCTCACAGAGCCTGATCACCGGCCTTGGAGGTCTTCTGTTTTTATTTGCGATCATCGCCTGGATCGTCATTCGCAACTGGCGCGTTGCTGTGGCGATGACCCTGACGGCAGCGCTTATACCCGTCACAATCCTGGGAGGGGTCGGTTGGTTCAATATCCCGGTGGATATAATTTCGGCACCTGCGGTCAGTGTCTGCATCGGGATTGCGGTGGATGCGCTTATCCATCTTGCTCTGGCCCTTAGGCGACATGATTACAACAGGAACAGGCTTAGTGCCTGGACGTTGGCCCTTCAGGAACAATCCATAGGAGTTATCGCCTCCAGCAGTATCATTGCGATGGGATTTCTTATCTTCGCTAGTTCCGCGTTTCCACCGACAGGCCGGTTTGGTATGGAGATTGTGTTGGGCGCGATATTCGCCGGCATTGCGGCTCTCACGCTGTTCCCGTTATTGACCGTTTGCCTTGAAAAAGTTACGAGACGGCCATGAGTATTGATTTTCCGGATACGGGATTGCCGGTAGAGGACGTGCTGCCGGAGCTTGCCAAAGTATTGAGAGTGGCGCCGGTCGCGATCCTTGAGGCGGCGCCGGGGGCCGGGAAAACCACGCTCGTTCCATTATTCCTTCTCAAGTCAGGAATATTAGGTTCCGGCAAGATCATCATGCTGGAGCCTCGACGTCTGGCGGCGCGGGCGGCGGCGCGCCGGATGGCGGATTTGCTGGGTGAGGAAGTCGGGCAGACCGTCGGTTATCGTGTCCGGCTCGACAGTAAGGTCAGTGAGCAGACCCGGATCGAGGTGGTGACAGAGGGAATTCTGACGCGGCGCCTTCAGTCCGATCCGGAGCTTGAGGGTGTTGATCTTCTCATCTTTGATGAATTCCATGAGCGCAGCCTGCAAACGGATCTCGGCCTTGCTCTGGCGCGGCAGGTACAGGAAATCCTGCGCGATGATCTTCGGTTACTGCTGATGTCGGCGACAATAGATACGTCACGGATAGCAAAGGCCCTCGGGGAAGCGCCTGTTATCAGCAGCGCCGGACGACAATTCCCGGTGGAAACCCGGTTCCTGTCGCGTGCTGGCTTCAAAGCGCCTCTGCAGGAGGTTGTACCCACAGTCGAGGAGGCTCTCCGGGAGGAGGGGGATATTCTGGTGTTCCTGCCCGGAATCGGGGAAATCACCCGCCTGCAAAAGCGGCTTGCACAGATATCATCGTTGTCGGATACGCTGATTTTACCCTTACATGGAAGCCTACCGCCGAAAGATCAGGACAGGGCGATCCAACCCAATGCCGATGGCAGGAGAAAGATTGTCCTTTCAACAGACATAGCAGAGACCAGCCTGACTATTGAAGGGGTGCGGATCGTCATTGATTCAGGATTGGCACGACGGCCAGTTTTTAACCCGAATAGCGGAATGACCGCGCTGGAGACACAGCGGATTGCCCGGGCTTCCGCTGATCAACGACGGGGACGCGCCGGGCGGCTCGGGCCTGGCATCTGCTATCGCCTTTGGACCGCGGCAGAAGACAGGGGGTTAATTGAGTTTGCTCCGCCCGAGATTATGACAACGGATTTGACGGCGCTGGTGCTGGAACTCGCAAAATGGGGTGTCGAGGAGCCAGCCGATCTTTTCTGGATGGACGCACCGCCACGCGGTCCGTTCGCGCAAGGCAGAGATATTTTGCGGGCATTGGGTGCGATTGACGCAGATGATAAGATTACCACCCTTGGGCAGAAAATTGTCAGTCTTCCCCTGCATCCGAGACTCGGGGGGATGCTGATCAAAGCCCAGAGAATTGGCGCTTCTGGGCTTGCCGTGGATATTGCTGCACTGTTGTCGGAGCGGGATATTCTGCGCCGCGATCCAGATTTCCCGGATGCGGATATCCGCTCCCGACTGGAGATATTGTCCCAGGCTGGGCACAAAGGCCGCAATACTTCGGGCGCTGTGCAGCAAGTACGCCGTGCCAGCCAGGACTTGCGCCGCCGTCTTAAAATCCAGGATGGTTCTGAGATACAGGAATCTGTTGGCCTCTTACTGGCCTTTGCTTATCCCGACCGGATTGGAGAGCTGCGCAGTGAAAGCCAGCTTCAGTATCGTTTGTCGGGTGGACGCGGTGCCCGGCTGGTCGAGAATGACCGGCTTAAGGGAGAACCCTATATTGTGGTTGCCGACCTCGACGGGAAAGGCCGCGATGCAAGAATTCATCTTGCTGCACCGATCTCAATCAAGGAGATTGAAGAGAGTTTTGCGGATATGATCGTGTCCATCCGGCGAGTCTTCTGGGATGAAAAGAAGTCGCGTGTCCTGGCAGTTCAGGAACGTAAACTCGGCGCTCTTCTCATTGAACAGCAGCGTATAGAAACTCCCGCTCCGGAAGAGATAGAGGCCGCTCTGCTCGCCGTGGTCAAGAGCAAGGGTCTCAAAGTTCTGCCGTGGAATGAGGAAAGCAAACGTCTCGCCGACCGTATCAATTTCGTAAGATATCATGGAGATGGGGAGGGGTGGCCTGATTTGTCGAACTTGGCGCTAGAGAATTCCGTTGAAGATTGGTTGCATCCTTATCTCGCGGGATTGTCGTCCCTTGATGACCTTCAAAAACTCAATCTGACGGAAATTCTGATGAATATGCTGAATTGGGATCAGCGTATGCAACTCGATGGATATGCGCCGCCATCCATGAAAGTGCCAAGCGGATCCAATATCCGGCTTGATTACAGCGATCCGGAAAGCCCCGTACTTGCCGCACGCTTGCAGGAGTTGTTTGGTCTACAGACGGTGCCGAAATTGTGCAACGGGCGTGTTGCTGTCTCCATTCATCTTCTCTCGCCGGCGCGACGGCCCGTGCAGATTACGCAGGATCTCGCCAGCTTCTGGCAAAACACCTACACAGATGTAAAAAAGGATCTGAAAGGGCGATATCCGAAACATTATTGGCCGGACGATCCGCTTGAGGCAGAGGCCACAAGCCGCGTTAAGCCGCGCCGGAATTAGGCACGGGCATTACCGATAGGTACTCTGCCAATTTTTACGCGTAAGCAGGGCTGATAAAGAGAATATGTCGTCAGTCATTAAATTCCGAGGCGAGATATTTGTCGTACCAGTCGAGTTCGGGCCGAAGTTTGACAACCTCGCCAATAACTATGAGGGCTGGCGGCTTTAAATTGCTTTTTTCAAGATCTTGCGCGGCGTTCGCGAGTGTACTCACGACAACTTTCTGATCCTTCGTTGTTGCCCGGAAAACAATAGCAACGCTCTCGTCCTGACTGCGGCCATATCGGATCAATCGTTCTGCAATTGACCGGATATGCCTGACACCCATATAGACCACGATAACAGGAGACCCTTTCGCGATATATTCCCAATCGACATCAGGGACCTCGCCGCTTGCGTCATGACCCGTCAGGAACGTAACGGCCGAGTTTGTCTCGCGATGTGTCAGAGGAATGCCCGCGTAGGCGAGACCACCGACCCCGGATGAGATGCCCGGGATAACACGAAAAGGAATGTTGTGCGCCGCCAGCGTTAGTGCTTCCTCTCCGCCACGGCCAAAGATATATGGATCGCCGCCTTTCAGGCGTAATACTCTCTTTCCCTCCCTGGCAAGGGCGATCAATCGCTCCGTGATATCATTCTGCTTAGGGGAAGGTTTGCCCCCCCGCTTGCCGGCATATTCCAGAATTGTATCCGGTCCCGTCAGTTCCAGGATATCCTGCCCAACCAGAGCGTCATAGACCAGTACATCCGCCTGTCGTAATGCCTCATAAGCATAGAGGGTGAGCAGTCCGGCATCCCCGGGACCTGCGCCAACCAGCCAGACCGAACCCGGTTCAAATGGCGGTATTTTGCTCAAAATCTTGTCCATGCCCTTCTTTTACACATCTATTATCTTCCCGCATAGCCATCCGTGATACTGCTGCTTATAAAATTCGAATGGCGGATAAAATCTCTCCGTGGTCCTTCAAGTGTGTGGCGTAATTGAGGTTCCGCAGTCCTGCTTGATCTGGCAAAACTGCTTCCCCGCGTCAGAATGCGGTTTGTTTTCGTAAACTTATCCTGTAGTTTCTCGGGTATGACGGAGACTGTTGAAAATAAAATCGTGGTCAAAGACCTCTGCAAAAGTTTTGATGGCGTTCAGGTGCTGAACGGCATTAATCTAGAGGTGAAAACCGGAGAAATTCTGACACTGATCGGACCCTCCGGTTCGGGTAAGACACTTACACTCAAATGTATTCTGGGTCTTGTCAAACCGGATAGCGGTTCAATACTGCTCGATGGCAAGGAAGTCAGCGATTTGCCGGAGAAGGATAGGGTCAAGTTTTTCCAGAACTTTGGTATTCTGTTCCAGCGATCGGGATTGTTTGACGGCTTGCGGGTATGGGAAAATATAGGCTTTCGTCTCAGCCAGCAGCCCGGCATGAGCAAAAGCGATGTCAAGGAGATGGCGATCAAGAAGCTGCGGTCGGTCGGGCTTTCTGCCGATGTGGCGGACCTCTACCCGGCGGAGCTTTCCGGCGGAATGCAGAAGCGCGTGGGGTTTGCCCGCGCCATTGCCGGGGATCCGCCAATTCTGTTTCTGGATGAGCCGACAGCGGGTCTCGACCCGATCATGAGCAATGTTATCAATGATCAGATTTTCAACAATGTTCGGGAATTGGGCAGTACGGTGATGGCGATTACCAGTAATTTGCTCACGGCGCGTATCATTTCTGATCGCATTGCCATGTTGCATGAAGGACGTGTCGTCTGGACCGGAGATGTCCGAGAGGCCGTGCATAGTGATAATGCCTATGTTTCCCAGTTCTGGAACAAGCGTAAAGACGGTCCGATACAGATGTCGGTATCAACGATTTCAGCCTGAGACAGGAGAAATTTTCATCACGCAAACAGTTTGTTGAGCGTCTGAATTTTCACATGCCGACAATCAGGACTGCTCAATATCCATGCGTGACGGAGAAATTGATTCATTCATTGCTTCCGACCTTTTGAGGTATCGAAAAAAACTGCCCTGGAAGCGGGAGGTCATATCTCCCGGCTGCTGGGAGCGTCCATATCTCATCGATAATCATATAACCCGGGCCCATGCGGAAAGTCGGCGCATGGAAGAGAGCCGCGAACTGGCAACGCTCCGGGATGCAGTTGAGCGCGAACTCGCGCATTATCCGGCGGCAAAACAGCGGTTATGGTTGGCTGAATACCGTTTCATGGAAAAGCTAATGTCATTTCGTCAATTGGCAATATATGCGCCGGCTTTTCTGACTCTGTCCCGTATTATGCCCAGGAAGATGATATTCTGCCGCCGTGAGGTGGTACATCGATACCTGAAGTTGCATCCGTTGCCAAAAACGCCATTCATTGAGAGGCTTTGCCGCCAGTTCGTGCGCTCAAGTGTGCTGCTTTATCCGGCAGAGAAACTGGTTTTGGCAGCCGATAAATTCATTCGCCTTGCCTCGCGCTCCGCCGATCAGAGCAAAAAGCTAAACCGTCATCGGGTCGCCATACTTTTGCGGTCCCATCAGATGATGAGCGATGTGGAAATTTGTGAAATATTTCAATGCGAGGAAATATATCTCGACGAGCTTGCCCTTCTTGCCGAACTGGCGGATTACTATCGGTTGACTCTCGATGATATTTTCAAGGTCTCCGCGGAGGAGATTAACCGCTTCTGGGATATCCAGTATTAATCCTCCCCCGCCGGAAATAAAATACCGAAGGCAGCGCGCGCGCCTTGCTCTTTTGTCTGTGTAAACGTATCCTCTTATTTCGAAACGTCTTTTCGCAGGTTCCGAAGCAAACAATGCATCAACTCACGGAAATTGCCCTCATTGCGACAATTGCCCTGGTTCTCGGGATGATTATGACACGGCTGAAACAGCCGGCGATTGTCGGCTATCTGCTGACCGGAATGGTTTTGGGGCGTTCCGCCTTCGGCTTTGTCGAGGACCGTGAAAATGTTGAAATTCTGGCCGAGCTGGGCGTGCTGATGCTGCTCTACCTGATCGGGATGGAGCTTAACCTGAAATCTTTTATGCGCATCTGGAAAACAGCCATTGGAGGCGTTTTCCTTCAGGTTGCCGTCGCCTATCTGGTCGTCGGTGTGCTTGCGCTCTATTTGAAATGGCCTTGGGAGCTGACAATATTGCTGGCTTTCAGCCTGTCCATCAGCTCGACGGCTGTCGCGGTAAAAATACTTGAAGATATCGGCGAATTGCATCAGCGTACGGGCAATATTGCGATTGGCCTGCTGATTGCGCAAGACCTCGCCGTAGTGCCGATGCTGCTGATCGTGGGCAGTCTGTCCGGTGAAGCGCTGAATGTCCCGATACTTCTCCTGACGCTTGGTCTTGCCGTTGCTTTTCTGGTGGGGCTTATTCTTTTCCTGAGCCGCCGTGAACGCATTCATCTTCCTTTCCTGCAGGCTATCTCGGGGCATGCGGATCTGGCGCCTCTTTTTGGAATTGTTTTCTGCCTTGGTCTTGCTGCCATCAGCGGCCTTCTGGGCACATCGCCGGCCTTTGGCGCGTTCCTCGCGGGACTTATTATCGGCAACAGCCAGGAACGGAAAAGCATTGTCGAGGCGACGCAGCCCATACAATCGATCCTGCTGATGATCTTTTTTCTCTCGATCGGGCTGCTGATCGACATTACCTATATCTGGCAAAATATTGGCCTTGTCCTGGTGATGCTGCTTGTTGTGATTGTGGGCAAGACAGCGATTAATATTGTTATCTTGAGAGTAACCGGCGTCGACTGGCGTTCTGCCTTTATTGCAGGGACTGCCCTCGGCCAGATCGGGGAGTTCTCTTTCCTTCTGATGGCGATCGGCGGGGGCAGCGGATATGTATCACGCGATATTTCCCAACTTATGATTACGGTTATCGCCTTAAGTCTCATGGTCAGCCCGCTGTGGCTGATGACGGCGAGACGGGCTCAGACGGTGGCCGCAGGTCAGGCCAGTAATTTCCAGCTTTTCTGGAACAATGCATACGGAAAAGAAACAGTAGCGGTTGTTCGGGCGACAAAGGCAACGAAAGGGTATCTCAAGTCTTTGGCAACCGGTAAATCAGCGCAAACAAATGCTGCGGCGGAGGATGATGGAAAAGCGGCCACCTCTTCCCATACGGAAGGATCTGAAACCCTCATCCAAAGTGAAGATGCCGCATCCTATCAGGCATTGATGGAGGAGGAGCGCGGAGATAGCGGCAAAGACAAAAACTAGCCGTTGCGGGTGCTGCAACAGTCTTAAACCGTCTATTATATTTACTGGAATGCTTGTTTTCGGCAGTTTGCCTATATAGGTTGCTTTCACGCTCAAATTTCACAAGAGGTACCCTTGGACCGTATTCAGGAAATAGTGGATTTCTGGTTTTTGCCGGAAAGCGATGAAAATTACGGCAAGCAGCGCGAAGTCTGGTTTAAGAAAAATCCGGATTTTGACGCTGAAGTTCGCGGAAAATTCCTCGAAGATTTTGAAAAGGCCGAAGCGGGAGAATTGCTTCACTGGTCGGAGAGCGCCCGCGGGTCTCTCGCCTTGATACTGCTTTTTGACCAGTTTACCCGAAATATGTTCCGCGATTCACCGCGTGCATTCGCTGCCGATGGGAAGGCGCGGGAGATTGCCCGGCATATGCTTTCGTGTGGCTTCTACGATGAGCTCAATACGGTGGAAAAGCAGTTCGCCGCGTTGCCGTTTGAACATAGCGAAGACATGGATGATCAGAAGCTCTCGGTTAAACTGTTTGAGGAGCTGGGGTCGGGCGAAGCCTTGGATTATGCGCAACGACACCTGGAGATTATTGAACGATTTGGACGTTTCCCGCACCGGAATGAGCAGTTGGGCAGAGAAAGTACAAAGGAGGAAGAAGCGTTCCTGAAAACGCCAAATTCCTCCTTCTAAATATTTAAACAACAAGACATCAGGGGGCTGACCATGAGTCAATTGTCAGATCAGGTTATTATTGTTACGGGCGCCAGTCGTGGTATTGGCGCAGCGGCTGCTGTCGCGCTTGCGGAATCGGGGGCGAAGCTCTGTTTGAGCGCACGGTCCGCTGCGTCCTGCAGCAAAGTTCTTGAGGACATTAAGAATGCCGGCGGAGAGGCTTTTGCCGCCAGTTGCGACGTGTCCGATTTCTCGGCTGTGGAGAAGCTGGTTGCGGAGACACTGGATCGGTATGGGAAGGTTGATGTCATAATAAACAACGCTGGCATTGTTGATCCCATAGGGTTGATTGCGGAGAGTCACCCCGATGAATGGGCCCGCAATATCTCGGTGAACCTCCTGGGCGTATATCATGGAACACGGGCGGTTTTGCCGAACTTTCTCGCGCAGCAGTCGGGTGTGATTATAAATATCAGTTCTGGTGCGGCACACAGCCCCATGGAAGGTTGGGGAGCATATTGTTCCGGCAAGGCCGGGGTTTATATGCTGACCCGGGCAACGGCCCTGGAAGCCGGAGAAAAAGGCGTGCGCGTCTATGGTTTTGCGCCGGGCGTTGTCGATACTGAAATGCAGGTTGTTATCCGTGCCTCCGGCATAAATCCGGTCAGTCAGATTCCACGGGAAAACCTGGCTGCCGCTGAAGAACCGGCGAAAGCAATTGCTTGGCTCTGCAGCGATGCCGCAAGCGATTTGGCGGGTCAGGAACTCACCATTCGCGACGAAACACTCCGCAAGAGAGCCGGACTGCCTGTCTGAGGTACAATAGATGAAGCTGTTTTCACGGCGCATTTTCAGATTCCGGAACAACGTTGCGCTGACGCTCGCGATATTATTTGGGACTCTCTTCTTTCTGCCGGTTGATCTGCAGGCTGATGAAGGTGATATGAATGCGTCCGGGCTGGGAAAACCTCTGGAGGCACTCAAGATATTGGGTATTAAAGGGGATGATAACCGGGTTCGGGTGAATGTTACCAGTCAGCCGTGGCAGATGGTTGGCCGGTTAAATCATTCCGGAAACCATTGCACGGCGGTACTTGTCGGACCAGAGACGATTTTGACAGCGGCGCATTGTTTCTGGGACAGGCGGCGGAATAAATGGTCTGTTGCAAGTGCCTATCATTTCGTTCTTGGATATGACAAAGGTGAGATCGCGGCGCATTCGAAAGTGAAAAGCTTCGTTGTAGCAGGCGATAACGCTTCCGTTAAAAAGCAGTCCCGTCCTGTCCTCGTGAATGACTGGGCGATCGCACGGCTTGAAAAACCACTTGGCAAATCATTCGGTTTCGCCGAACTCGCTAAAGTAAGCCCGCGCGATCTGGATAAGTTTATTGCCGCGGGAGCCACCGTTATGCAAGGCGGCTACAGCAGGGACGTTGCCCATGTGCTGACTGCCGATATGAGCTGTCAGATTAACAATGTCCAGTCCAGCAAGTCCGGGTCCATATTGGTGCATTCATGCGATGCGACAAAGGGCGATTCGGGATCTCCTATATTTTTACAGACCGGGAAAGGTTTCACGTTGCTGGGTATTCATGTGGCAACTTTGCCTAGATCCGATGGCAAGACGGACGGAGTTGCCTTGTCTGTCGATATGTTTCAGGACGATGTAACTGCCGCGCAAAAGTGACCAATTACATAAAATTTCATGAAAAAGTGACGAAATTTGCTACATTCTACTCCAAATGAGGGATGAAATGGCCCATGGCGCGGGTTAAAGTAACGAAGAATTAACCAATGGACCCATGAAAGAGCCATGGTTCATGAAGGGTGTAAGAACGATGAGTGACAGACAGGCAAATAACGCCGGGCAAGAAACCGAGGAAACATTGGTGCAAAATGGCGTCGATGGAACAGTCGCGGCCTTTCTGGAACTGAATGAGAATGGCGCGGTCGATCTAGATGCATTGTTCGATGCGCTGAACATCGCGACGGAAAATGGCGGCAACGCAGTTGAATTTACGTCGGACGATGCCGGTACCGGCGGCACGCTCACAATTTCAGCGGCGGGCCTGTCTCTAGGGAGCGTTGCACCGGAGGATTTGCCAGATGCAACGGATATGCTCGTCAAAAGTAATATTGTTTCTGACGAGTCCTAAGCTTTCCCTTCATTCTTTTCGATACTTGCCTTGAAGTCGCGGCCAATTTCGGTGTCGAAAAAGCGGACCATTGCCTCGACAATTTCTGAATCATATTTCTCGGGATTTTCTCTGAAGACTCTGAGCGCCTCGTCAACCGTTGTCGATTCCCGATATGAGCGTGACGATATCCTGGCGATGAGAATATCCGCCATTCCAAGTAGTCGGGCCGGCGTTTTTATTTCATCGGCGGTCAGACCGTTTGGATAACCGCTACCATCGAGCCGTTCATTAATCTGTGTCACAGTTTCCAGCACCGGCTTTTCCACATCAGCATTGGTCAGTATTTTCTCTGCAGTTAGGATATGTCCTTGCATAATTTTCTGCTCGTCTTCTGAAAGCCTGGACGTTTTTTCCCTGATTTCACGCGGGATCGAGATTTTTCCGATCTGTGAAAGATGGGCACTCGTATGTATCAGTTTGCGTGTCTCCGGCGGTAATCCAAGCTCAGTCGAAATATAATCGGTCAGCTGTGCCATACGCGCGGAATGGTAGGACAGGTAAGGATCGTTCGCTTCCAGCATTTGTGAGAGCACACTAATGGACTTACGGTCCATCTCTTCCTTGCGGCGCTGATATTCAACAAATTCGGTGATATCGCTGCATACCGTCACGATACCGATAAAAGCACCGTCTTCATTGAGAAAACGCGACTTGGCGACCCGCAATGTCCGCACGCCCTCGCGCGTTTCAATATCGACGAAGGCATTGACCGTTTGCTCTGTCGCAATCGCCTTGCGATCATACTCTGCGAGTTCATGGGCTGCCTTGTCACCAAAAATATCCCTGTCGGTCTTGCCGGGTATGGAGCGAAGCGGAAAGTCCGCAAGGCGGGCGAGGGAAGGGTTGGCATATATATAACGGCCTTCCGGATCGGTCAGGCTGATCAACTCGTCAATAGTGTTGTTGATGCTTCCCAACAAACGCCGCTGGACATTAATCTGGGCGGCAAATTCCTTATATTGCTGCGCGAGCGCGCGGGCGCTCTGGCCTTTCACCATCAGCCAGACAGTTACAAGAACTGTCATGACAACAATAAAAATGCAGATCGCAAGGCCATAGACGAAGAGCGCATAATTCTGAAGGGACGCAAGGGCATAGGCCTTGTTAATGATCTGGAACACCGCCAGATTTGTGCCGCTGACAGCAGCGCCAGAGGCAAAGATATCCCGCCCATTGCTATCCTGCAGTTCCTGGAAGCCGGTGGCACCGGAGATAAATCCAAGGTTAGGCTGACTGGCGCTAAAGGGAGGCTTGAGGGGGTTGATCTGGAAAAACTGCCCTTCCTTCTCCTGATAAAGACGTGTCGATCCCACCTGAAGGCTGAACGGCTCTGTATCCAGCAGACCGGAAAGTGGCTTTGAAGCAGGGACAGTGATCAGCAGAACGCCGACAACGTTGTTGGCGCTCGTGGGATCAGTCTGTGCGGCTCGGATCGGCAGAAGATAATCGAAGACAAGTCCGTTGCCTGTCTCCCGGAACGGCAAAAAGGTGACGTCCGTCTTCCCGTATTGCTCCTGAGCCATTGCCCGCTGTACATCGCTAAGTGCAGGTGCATTGGCAGAGGCGAGATAGGCGCGGCCAGCCGTGCTGATAAGATAGGCCCCGACTAATTCGTTCTGATCCGTGAATTTGGTGAGAGCATTTTGCATATAGGGAAGCTGTGCGTTCAGAGAACGCTCAAGTTTTCCGTCACCGACAAGATTTATCTCGGTTGCAAACAGCTGAAACAGGTCGTTGGACACAATCCTGTCTGCATTCCGGATGGTTCCCGCAAGCCAGGTTTCAATTACGCGGGCTTTCCCGGTTGCACTGACGTCCAGCTGCTTGTGCAACTCCCCGACCATCGTCTCTTTGCGCGATTCAACGGCATAGTCGCAGATAAAATAGCCAAGAACCGCCAAGGCAAATAGAAAAGCTCCTGCAAACTTCAAAGGCATATTTCCGGGCAGTCTTCTTTCATCCGGTGATTCCTTGGAAAGAAAGGAATTCAATTCAAGCTTTAATGATGCATCAGTCATTTTTCTCACTCCCGGAGGCTTCCTGTGCAATCAGGTAGTCCTGAGGAATATGCGCCCATCGCGTCGTTTCATTGACCGAGTAGAGAGGCAGATAATAGTTGATGTGGTAATCATCGAGGATTGTATTGTTGATACTATCGAGGATATAGCGCTTTCCACGAAGCTCCACACTCAGCAGGCCATGGGTTTCATTTCGTAAGACATCATTTGCGATAACAATCCGCATGGAGTCCGGATCGAAACCGAGTTCCTTCAGGCTGATGTACTTCATGACCGCAAAATCACGCGACCCACCGCCGTTTGACAGAAACTCGAGTGGGGCAATCCATTCCGCGTCGGACCCGCTGCTCGCATCGCCCGCAGTATGTTTCCAGCCATTTAAAAAGCGGTTAATGCCATGCATTTGGATGCGCTTGTCTTCCCGTTCCAGCTCCGCAATTTTCGTACGCCACAGCGTCATCTGTTGCGATTTGCAATCCTCGATTTTTTCATCGCAAGCGGTTGCCGCCGCGGCGAGGTTAGGAAAGCTCTCCATGACTTTTTGCCAGCGCGGCAGGGCTTCAAGATTATCCGAAGAAATCTCAATCATGCCGAAAAGGCCTTTTTCCGTAATCCCGGCGCGTGCTGTTTCCCCTGCGATCAAACTGATCAGCAAAACAGCTGCAACCAGCGGAGCGAGCAAGGACATTTTGTATTTCATCAAACGGCGCATCAGCGTTCCCTTAATGCTGTATCCCGGGTCTTCAGGATCGGCTTCAGGATATAGTCCAGGACCGTCTTATGACCGGTCAGGATATCGACGGAGGCCACCATCCCCGGAATGATCGGGTAATTATTTTCGCCACGTTTCAGGGTGTTCTGATCGGTGCGCACGATGATCTGGTAATAGCTTTCGCCGGTTTTTTCTTCGACAATCGTATCGGCACTGATCCGCTCCAGCTTCGCCGGCAATCCGCCATAAATGGAATAGTCATAGGCCGTAATCTTGACTGTCGCCTCTTGTCCGGGGCGAAGGAAGGCTATATCGGCCGGCCGAATGTTGGCCTCTACCAGCAGCGTATCATCAATCGGAACGATTTCGACAATATCCTGGCCCGGTTTGACAACGCCGCCTATTGTCTGGATTTTCACGTCCTTGACTTCCCCTGTCACCGGGGAGCGCACGTCGGTCCGGGCTACTCTGTCTTTCACGCCGAGAATGGCCTGACGCGCTGCTTCATATTCTGCGCGAGTCTGGCTGAGTTCCTGAGAAGCACTGCTTTTAAAGCTGAGAATTTTCTCCTCAATGCGCTGGTTTGCCTCTTTCAGCGCTCCTTCCACCCGGGGAAGGGAGAGTTCGGATGCGGCAATCTGACCTTCCAGCTGGTTGATTTCCCGGCGCAACTTGAGAGAGTCCACTTTAGGCACGATTCCCTTCTTGACCAGAGGTGCCGTAATTTCCATTTCCTCATTGGCAAGGCCGAGACTGGTGCGCAGCTGACGCAGCGTTCCATTAATTTCGGCAATTTCCTGCTTCCGCTGCTGCGCTTGCTGGCGCAATATCTGGATCTGGGATTGCAGGGCTGCCTGTCGGGCATTAAACAGATTTTGTTCGCGGACAGTCACATCTTTACGCTCGGCTATCAGCTCGGCTGGAAAGGTGAGGGGTTCACCGGATGCTTCCGCTTCAAGGCGGGCGATACGTCCCATCAGATTGAGGTAGTTAGATTCTATCTCGCCGGCGCGTGAGGCGTAGCCGGTATCGTCAATCCTGAGAAGGATCTGTCCTTTCTCGACAATATCTCCTTCACGCACCAGCAATTCCCGGAGGATGCCTCCTTCTAGGTTCTGGATAATCTGAACCTGACTGGATGGGATAACCTTTCCGTCTCCGCGGGTTACTTCATCCAGAACAGCATTCTTCGACCAGAAAAAAGCAACGACAAAAAATGCAACAATCCCGAACAGCAGCAGAAAGGCGCGCGGGTGCGGTCCCTGCAGTTTTGCCGCAACAACATCGGAGGCAAAGTCAGTGTCATCCCATTTAAGCTTTGCTGACATTGCTAGTCCTCCTTTCTCGGGAGCGGTTTGGTCACGGTCGCCGATACAGTTCTTGAGGCGGAATTGCCGCTCTGCCCGAGTTTAAGGATTTCATCCCGAGGGCCATCGGCTGCAATTTTGCCATTCCCCAATACGATGATCCGGTCCACCAGCGAGAAAAGCGACGTCCGGTGGGTCACCAGAAGAACCGTCTTGCCGTCGATATAGGACTGCAGCCGGTTGATTAACTGGCGCTCCGAGTTCAGGTCCATGGCGCTGGTTGGTTCATCAAGCATCAGGATGGGCGGATTCGGCAGGAAGGCGCGGGCAAGCCCGATTGTCTGGCGCTGCCCTCCGGACATGGTGGCGCCCTTTTCGCCCACATGTAGATCATATCCATGGGGGTGTTTCGAAATAAAATCGTGAACCCCGGACAGTTTCGCGGCGTTCAGGATCATCTCGTCATCCGCCTGCGGATGTCCCATTGTAATGTTCTGGCGGACCGACGCCTGAAAGAGTGTAATATCCTGCATGACACTGCCAATGCTGCGGCGGATGTCGGATGGATCAATCTGCCGGATATCCGTGCCGTCTATCAGTACGGCACCTTCATCGGGCTCATAAAGATTGATCAGCAAGCGGGAAATAGTCGTTTTTCCGGACCCGACGGGACCAATAATTCCGACTTTTTCACCGGCACTGATCTTGAAGGACACGTCATTAAGAGAGGGTAAGTCTGCGCCGGGATATTTGAAGGTGACATTCTTGAATTCGATATCCCCCTGAATATTCGGACGGCTGAGTTGGCGCTTTTCCGCGCCCCGTTCCACCGGCAGGGACATGATATTATTGAGGCCCTTGAGGGCAACCATCGCCTGATTTAGACGTGTCAGGAGACCTGCGATTTGGCCCAGCGGCGCCATGGTCCGGCCTGTCAGGATAGTGCAGGCAATCAGCGCACCAACCGTGATGCTTGAATCCGGCTCGCCCATCAGGATGACGCCATATACGACGACCCCAACCGTCACAAGCTGCATGGCAGTGGCAGAGAGATTGATCCCAAGACCGGCAAAAAACCGGGCGGCGACACCTGTTTCGGCGGTTTTCCCGACGAAGCGTTCCCATTCCTTTTGCATATGCCCTTCGATACCCATGCTTTTGACCGTATCGAGGGCGGAGATGGTTTCAATGATGACGCCGTGTTTCTGCGCCGCTTCTTCGGATGTTTTTGCGACTGCGCGGCGCATCGGCCACTGCAGGAACAAGCCGATCAATAGCACTGCTGGAATGGCGACAGCGGGGATCATAAAGAGCGGTCCTCCGATTAGGTATATTATGAAGAGAAATATCCCGAGGAAAGGCAGATCGACAAGTGCGGTCACAGTGACCGACGTAAAGAAATCCCGTAATGTTTCGAACTCACGCAAATGGTTTGCGAAGGCGCCGGCAGAGGCGGGCCTCGCCTTAACCTGTAGGTTGAGCACCTGTTCGAAGATGCGGCTGGATAGTAGGACGTCTGCCCGCTTGCCCGCATTATCGACGAAATAGGCCCTGAGTGATTTCAGGAGCAAATCGAAACCGATGACAATAATAACCCCAATCGCCAGAACCCAGAGTGTTTCCAATGCGCGATTGGGAACGACACGATCATAGACATTCATGATAAACAGCGGGCTTGCCAGCGCAAAGCTGTTGATCAGGAATGCGGCAATAACGACCTGTAGATATGTTGGCCAGAATTGCCACATCGTGCCCCAGAACCAGGAACCAGCACGGTTTTGAAGCTTTTCATCCTTGTCGACACGATATTTGAAGCTAGGTCGGGTCAGGATCGTGTAGCCGGCATAGAGTTCTTCCAGCTCTTTTATGGAAATATTGTCGCTGCCTTCACCCGTTTCGGGAAAGATGACGCTCGCCTCCTGACCACCTCGAGACAGCAGGATACAGGCGCGGCGATCTTTCAGCAAAATGACGCAAGGGAGAACAACGTCCGGAACCTTATCCAGACTACGGTTGGAAATACGCGCGCTGATACCGACGCGCTCCGCGGCGCGGACAAAAAGTTGCGGCGTTAATCTGTTGCCTTCAAGCGGCAGGCCGTAAATCAATGCGTCCGGAGTCCTCGGATCGTCAAAAAGTTTGGTCAGCGCGGCAAGGCAGCCAAGAAGAGGATCCTGGTCCGCCCGCGTGACTTCTGAAAGGTTGATCGTCCAATCGCGATCGTGCGGGGTCTCATTTCGCAAGGCCGGGCTGGAATCGCCTTTTTGTTCCTCCATTAACGACCCATCCTGTGCGTCAGGCTTCTCGCCGGTGTCCGGACCTGTCCGGTTCCTGCTTTTTGACATGAGAGAATTCCCGGTAGTCTCCGAGCCAATTGAAAAGGGCTTGCTTGGTTTGCCACTCACTTTTCCGCCCTCATATTCCGCCAAGAATTCATTCCATCTTCCTATTGAGCTCTCTTCAGAAAATCGAAGCGCCCATCGCCTGGATCAGCTTTTCTGTCGAAGGTATTGTCTCGTACGCTCCCTGCAAGCCATTTATTGCGGCTTATAAGGGAAGGTATTCTTTTATGTCCAAGAACGCATTGAGCCCATTCAATGCTTATTTGGTGAAAATGCAGTTAACAAGCGTCTAAAATCTATTGCTCCTTGGCCCCGAGAGCAGTGAGTTTCTCACTCCATCGAGCTCCATACCGGCAAAACGAGCATAACCGGACCATATATATAAGAATAATTGCGGAGTTTCTCAGCTTTTTTCAATAAAAATTAACCATATACGGCATATACTTCAAGACAGGCTGCATTCAAAAACGCTGCAGATTTTCCATGTATTACGGGTTTAAAGCGGTTTGAATACAGTTCTATGTCATCAGGACTGCTGCTGTTGTATTTAGGCCACAGGGCGGCAGGGTCGCCACGAATTCTGACAAGGCCATGGTTATATAAAGTTGATCGTGGGCGGAAAGAACGAGTAGATTGTCTGGCGAATGAAACAAGCTTGGACGTTTTGTTAAGCCTTGATGAACATAAACGGGGTAGGATGTTGTCATGACGGCCAAAACGGACGAAATGGGAGAGGGGCATGAAGTTTAGAAACAGCGCGGTTAAGACGAGGAATGTGCTTTCCGCCAGTATTCTAACGGCAGTATTCGGTAGCGTTCTCGCGGTGGGGGCCGCGCATTCAGAAACCTTGAACGAAGCAGTTCAGAAAACGGTTTCTACCTATCCTGAAATTGCGGAAGCATCTGCTAATCGACGGGCGGTTGACCAGGAGTTGAAGCAGGCCGAAGGGCTTTACCTTCCGACCTTGGATTTGGCAGCTGGCATCGGATATGAATGGACCGATACGGTGACAATCGACAATGAGGATTTGCGCCGGACTGAATCGAGTCTCCTTCTTGTGCAGACTCTATATGACGGTGGTTTCCGCAGTGCCGAGGTCGATCGGCAGGGGAACCGGGTCGATAGCGCCGCCTATCGTGTAAAAGAGCGTGCAGAGGCAATCGCTCTGGATGCGGTGAGAGCCTATCTTGATACTCTCCGGAGCCTCGAAATCGTTGAGCTTGCCCGCCAGAACGTTGAAAAGCATCGTCTCACACTGGATGAAATTCAGGACCGTGTGGAAGCCGGACAGAGCGGCATCGGTGATGATCAGCAGGCTCTGGCGCGTCTGGCTGCCGCGGAAGATACGCTGGTTGAAACGATGCGGGCGCTGGATGATGCGGAGATTACGTATCAGCGAGTTGTCGGTATGCGCCCCGCCGACCTGACATTACCGGAGTTCAGTGACGGGTCTCTACCGGATAATATTGATGACATTGTTGCGATTGCGCTTGAAAACAATCCGGATCTCAAATTTGCGGAATCTGATATCAAATCATCCGAAGCTGAAATCAGAGCTACGCAGGCAAGCTATTACCCGACGATAAATCTGGAAGTTGGCGCCTCCGCTGATAATAATATCGATGGTGTTGATGGGCATAATGACGATTTTCTCGCCATGGTTCGGTTGCGCTACAATCTGTATCGTGGCGGCATCGATGAAGGGCGCGAGAAAGAAGCAATTGCCCGCAAGGCAGAAACCGAGCAGCGAAAACTTCGCTTTGAACGTCTGGTGGAGGAAGAAGTTCGCCGTAGTTGGAGTTCTCTTGCCCGGTCGCAGGCACGGGCTGAAGTTCTTGCAGCGGCCGTTGTCGCCAACCGTGAGGTCGCTTCGACCTACGGTCAGGAATTTGAAATCGGACAGCGGGATTTGCTCGATCTTCTCGATGCCGACAATGAGCTTTTCAACTCCCGCACATCCCTGGTAACTGTCGAATATTCAGTGCGTTTTGCCAAATACCGGTTGTTGGCGACAATGGGTCAATTGAATTCGACGCTTGGTGTAACATTGCCTGAAGAAGCCACGCTGAAGGAAAAAGGATAATCCCTCCAAGAGGCAATTACCGGAAGATAGGAATAAATGAAAGCCGCGCCTAAATAAAAGGCGCGGCTTTTTCTTTTCGCGTAACAGTATTTATTTTGGCTTGTGCCGCCACCAACCCGTCTCGTTCACCGAATAGATTGGCTTGTAGTGGCGGATGCGTTTTGCATCGACGATCTGGCCGATCTGATTGTCGAGAACAAGGCTCTTGCCATCGAAATCAACAACCAGGATGGCGTGGGCGACTCCCAGATTGATATCCTGCAGCACGACGATCTTCATGTCCTTTTCAGACCAGCCGAGTGCCCGCAAGGTAAAATATTTGACAATGGCATAGTCTTCACAATCCCCGAACCTTGCGAAAAACTCCTTCGGAATTTCCCAGTAATCGCGAACCCCCCAATTGATCGGGTCCAGGATATAGCGAAACAGGTTCATATGACGATTGACTTTTTCAAGCTGCTTTTCTTTGGACAATAGACGCCATTCTTCAAGCAAGGCGACCCATTTCTGATATGCACAGCGATTGTACTTGTTGGGGGTGCATTCCCCCGGTTCGTTTTTGTAGGTGTTCAGGACCTTGCGCCATTTGGGAAAGGGTTTAAGACCGGAGTAGGGCGTTGCCTGATATCCAAAAAGTCCGACAGCTTCCGCTTCTGTGGTCAGCGGGACGACGACAAGCAGGCAGGCTAGACTAACTACCTGTAAAATCGCAAAAATCTGCTTCTTTACGCCTGCCACCAAGTTTGTCCCCGTTCCCATTTTTGAACGCTTTCGCACGGTGGCATTATGAACAACAAATGGTTAACAAAATCTAACCAGGAGGCCTATTGTCATTGCAAGATATGCAGATAATTGCATAGGTTAATTGACGGGAATTTACCTATCTTAAAGGGTTCCACGTCATTCTATGGTTAAGTAGTTTTTATGTACCGGGGCATCCATGACGGATACGCAGATTGAAGAGCCAGTAAAAAACAAAACATACAGGACTTTGGGGGTCAGTGTTCTGTTGCTTCTGGCTGTCGTCGTTGCAGGGGTTTGGGGCACCTTCAAATTTGTGGAAGAGCAACGCGCGCGTGACATCCGGAACTGGGAGATTCGTCTGGGCATCGTCGCCGACAGCCGTGCAGCGAGTGTTGAGGAATGGTTGCGCAAGCAGGAGCAGGCAATCGGAACACTGGCGACGAATGCGTCTTTGCAGGTTTATCTGACGCAACTGGTTATCGAAACCTCCGAAAACGGAAATGCCATCACGGAAGTGCCCGAGGCCGGATATCTCATCAATTTGCTCAACAATCAGGCGGTCATTAGCGGCTTCTGGGAGCCAGAGGAGCCGCAGGTTCGTGCTAATGTTTCGCGGCCGGGCCGCGCCGGAATTGCGCTTACGGATGCAACCGGGGATTTGCTTGTTTCAAGTGGTAGTATGCCGCCTTTGAATTCGATGATCCGCTCTGCCATGGCAAAAGCGGGAGATGGCACGGCCGCCTTTATCGATCTGTATGAAGGAATCAATGGTGACCCGACCCTCGGCTTTGTCTGGCCTGTCTTTGCCGTTCAGGATGAAGGCAGTACGAAGGACATCATCGGCTATGTCATTGGTTTGCGAACGGTTGAGACGTCCTTGTTCCCCCTGATGTTCCAGCCCGGAGATACCCTTCAGACGGCGGAGAACTACCTCGTCCGCCGGGACGGCAATCTTGTGCAATATATATCTCCCTTAGCGGATGGAACTCTGGCGTTGACGCGAAAACTGAGCGCCCAGAAGGATTTGGCCGCAGCCTTTGTCATGGACAATCCCGGAGATTTCGCGATTTCGGCTAATTATCTCGGGAACAAGGTTCTGGTGACCGGACGGGCGCTCTCGACTGCGCCCTGGTATCTCGTGCGTACCGTCTCAGAGCAGGAGGCTCTTTCCGAGACGGACCAGCGTCTGCAAACGATGTTGGGAATTTTCCTGCTGCTGATCTTTGCTGTTGCGGGGACGGTTGTTGCCGTCTGGCGCCATGGGACTTCGATCCGGGCGGCGGAGCTTGCAGTGCGCTATAAGAATATGGCGGAACGGCTTAGGGAACGGAGCGAGTTCCTGAAAATTGTCACCGACCAGCAGCCGACAGCCATTGCTGTCTTTGACGCCGAGGATAAATACACCTTCGCCAATAGTGTCGCCGCTGATGGCATCGAAATTTCCCAGGAAGAGATGATTGGGAAAAAGGCAACCAGTGTTCTTGGGCCGACATTGGCCAAGGAGATCATCGAGATGACCAATCTGGTCCGCCAGGATTATGAGCCGCGATCGGTTGTCAGTCGGTTGAAGAGCAGCACAGAGGAAAATCCCGATCGCGTTATCAAATCGGATTTCGTGCCGTTACGCTCTGCTCGTGTGAACAGCAAGGAAGTCCTCACGGTATTTCAGGATATTTCCGACGTTGTGATTGCGCAGGAGCGCCGCGAGGATGTTCTGCGCAATCTCGTCTCGACACTGGTCGCCTTCGTTGACCGGCGGGATCCTTATTCGGCGGATCAGTCACGACGTGTTGCGAAGGTTGCCGTTGCCATCGCCGGTGAAATGGATGCGTCGGAAGAGCTTGTAAGGACCGTTGATATCGCGGGCAACCTTATGAATATTGGCAAGATACTGGTACCGCCGGAACTCCTGACGAAGACAAAAAATCTGACCAAGAAGGAACTGGACATCATTCGAAACAGCCTTGTGGCGAGCGCGGACCTTCTGGAGGAAGTGGATTTTGATCTGCCGATTACGACGACATTGCGCCAATTGCAGGAAAATTTTGACGGAAGCGGTCAGCCGAACGGTCTAAAGGGCACGGAGATTACTGAAGCAGCGCGCATTATTGCCGTTGCAAACGCCTTTGTCGGGATGGTGAGCCCGCGCGCTTATCGCGGGGCACTCGGCTTCAGCGCGGCCGTCAAAAATCTGCTTGAAGATGCTGACATCCGCTATGACCGGCGGATGGTCAGCGCGCTCATCAATTATCTGGAAAACAGGGGTGGACGGGAAGCCTGGAAGTATTTCTCGGAAAATGTTGATCACACGCCCGATAAAAAGGAAACCTAAAAGCCTGAAATTATCAGCGGCTCACGGATGCCTGTAGGGCGGCCGGTCCTGTAAGAATCAGTTTGACGACTTCACTCTGCCGACTAGTATCTGTTTTTCGGAATATCTGCCTGAGTTGGGAACGGACCGTATGCATGCTGACGCCCCATTGCTCTGCCAAATCGTCCAGCTTGTCTCCATTCGTCAGACCAAGTGCGAGACGGCCCTCCGCAGGCGTCAGGCCATAGAGGCGGCATATGCTGTCGATTGAGAGTTCGACCGGCTCTGCAGGGTCGGAGACAAACAGAACCGCACCTTTGCCTGCGACACCTGTTCCGATAGGCGCTACCATCACATTGAGCGGGTAATCACTTTCCATCCGGGTTATGGAGATGGCAAAATCACCTTCGGCCTTTGCTTTTTCATCCGGGGAGAGGGTGTCGGAGAGCAGCTTGGCCAGTGCACGGCTCTCTCCCGGCAGTGTCGCGCGGCATATCTTGTCGGTTCCGACAACCAGGCCATCTCCCTGCTCCAGATACCGTTTGGCTTTGTCATTGAAAAACAGGATCCTGGAGTCTGCGGTCACCAGAATAACTCCGATGGGGAGCCGGTTCAGAACGGCTGTCGCCGAATCCAGAAGCGGTGCCGCCTCGGCACTACGTTGATGTCCCCGATGTCTTTGGATGGCATTAAGTAGATTGCGGGACATTCCGTCAGTTGTCAGCTGACTCTTGATCAGATAATCCTGCGCGCCCTGGCGGATAGCTTCACGACCGACTTTCTCATCATCATCGGTCAGGACGACAACAGGTGTTTGCGGAATCTTCGCGCTGAGCGTGGAGATCGCGTCGAGCCGCGAGTCGGACGTCTCCGTTATATCGAGAATGATAACATCGTCATTTCGTCCGTGTCCGGCTTCAATAAAACTTTCCAGACAGGAAACATGCTCAAATGAAAAATTTGCATTTACGGCATTGGAAAGCATCCAGCTGATTTGCTGGGCATCCTCTTCCTTGCGTCCAATAAAGCGGACTGTCGCTGTTGCATTCTCGTCCATTTAGCAGGTCTATCCGGCTTCTTGTCCGGTTGTCATGTCATTTGAGCCAGTGATTCACCCATAGCATGCTCGAAATTACCTAAAATTTTGATAAGATGAAGGAAATTCCTCTATAATCCAGCTTCCTGAAACCTACTGTACTCTTAAGACAGTAAAATGCCGACCTCGTTATTCAATGACAAGATATATCCTTTTCAATAAGCCCTTTGGAGTGCTCAGCCAGTTTACAGGGGAACCGGGTCAGCGCACTCTGGCGGAATTTTCACTTCCCGCGCATGTTTATGCGGCGGGCCGACTGGACAAGGACAGTGAAGGATTGCTTCTGCTCAGTGACGACGGCCCTTTCATCAAACGTCTCCTTGATCCGGCAAATAACCACGAACGGAAATATTGGGCGGAAGTGGAGGGGGTTCCGACAAGAGGCGCGATTAAGAAGTTATCAAATGGGGTGGAATTCAAAGGATACCGGTCAAAGCCGTGTCATGTGAAAATACTTGATCCGCAACCCATCGTTGCCGAACGTGATCCCCCGGTTCGCTTTCGAAAATCCATTCCGACTTGCTGGATGGAACTGGTCCTGACGGAGGGGAAAAACCGTCAGGTCCGCAGAATGACGGCCGCTGTGGGATTCCCGACCCTCCGTCTTATCCGCAAGAGGATAGGAAAACTTCCGCTTGGCGATCTCGCATCAGGGGATTGGAGGGAAGTTCAAAAAAGCGATATTTTCTGACTTGCCGCCAAATCAGATATCTTTGATATCAATGGGCAAAAAGAACCGGTGCAGTCATATGCTCCAGAATATTCTTTGTTGCACCGCCCAGAATCATCTCGCGCAGGCGGCTATGACCGTAGGCTCCCATGACCAGCATATCCGCGCTATAGTCAACCAGCGCATCGAGGATTGCGTCCCCGACGCTAAGATCCGGCCAGCGACCGGATTTGTACTCGGCCTTGACCCCGTGACGCTCCAGATGGGCGAGAATATGTTTGGTTTCGTCCTCTTCGCCCTCTGCGGCATTTACGCTTAGCAAGGTGACCTTCTCGGCCAGTTTCAGAAACGGCAGGGCTTCGTGAAGGGCTCGGGATGCTTCACGTGTATTGTTCCAGCCGACCATGACATGCTTGCCGAAGTTCCGATAATTACCGGCCGCTGGGATAATAAGTACCGGGCGCGGTGAGCTGACGACAATCTCTTCCGCAATATACCGGGACTGAGTGTTATTCTCTTCATCCGGGTCGCCCTGGCCGACAACGACAATATCGGCAGCAAGCGCGTGGTGATTGATGAGGTCCGGCGCGTACCCTTCCTCAACAACGATCTCTACCTGCTTGTCCACTTTGGTGGCGAGGCTTTCCAGCTTCGCTTTTGCCTGGGCGGCATTCTCTTCTTCGGTTTTGCGGGATTGTTCGATAAATTCCGGCGGGACATACCCCATGAAGGACGTCGGGACGGTCACCTGCGCAATTGTATATAGTCCAATAAGATGGGCATCATGCTCGACGGCGAGGCCAAGGGCTGTCTCAATGCGTGCGTCAAGTTGCTGGTCATTGTTAAGATGTAGCAATACAGTTTTTATGGACATTGTGCTTATACCTCTTTTTGAATCCACGACCGTTATATTCCATTTTAACGGTTTATTGGAAGCGTGCCATTGATTTGAGACAAACCACTACAAAATTATAGTTTAAAGCACGCCTTCGTGCCCTGTTATTTATATAGGGTCCAAAGCATGTATACCATCCATACAAACGCCCGGCATAGGCATAAGTTCCGTTCTCTGATATGAAGGGCACTTGTTAATTCAATTCGGGCAGGAGAAAGTTCCTCTGATGAATGCCATAGAAGTGCTTGTAACACGTAAATCTGTCGCGCGGCTGACGGAGCCGGCACCTGGTTCAGAAGACCTAGAGATCATAATGAAGGCGGCAATTCGTGCCCCGGATCACTGCCGCCTGCGACCATGGCGGTTTTTGGTTGTCGAAGGTGCTGCGAGAGAGAAGCTGGGTGACATATTTATGGAAGCGCTCAAATTGCGTGATCCGGAAGCAGGGGAGGCTCTGCTTCAGAAAGAGAAAAGCAAACCTCTCAGGGCACCAATGATTATTGTTGTAATCGCCAAGGTGGAGGAACATCCGAAAGTTCCGGCGGTGGAGCAGATACTCTCGGCAGGTGCAGCAGCACAGAATATGATGCTGGCGGCCCATGCGCTGGGGTATGGTGGTATATGGCGATCGGGAAAGCCCTGCTTTGATCCAAACGTCAAGCGCGCCCTCGGCGCGCGGGAGGCAGACCAGATTGTCGGGTTTCTCTATCTCGGAACAGCGGAACGCCCGCCGATCCTATCCGATGAGTCTCCTGAAGAATATGTGGAGATGTGGAACGGATAGGTCGTTCTTCGCCGTTTGAATAGGCGTTTAATAAAAATAATAGGGAGATTTTACATGTCGGAGCTTATTTTACATCATTACGATCCGTCGCCTTATGCGGAAAAGGTGCGCGCCGTTCTCGGGTTCAAGGACCTTGACTGGCGGTCTGTGCAAATCCCGCGCATGATGCCCAAGCCAGAGCTGATGCCGCTCACCGGTGGCTACCGGAAAACCCCGGTTCTTCAGATCGGTGCGCATATCTATTGTGATACGCAAATGATCATCCGTGAGCTCGAAGCCCGTTTTCCCACACCAACGCTGTTTCCAGATAACAGTCAGTTTCTAGGATGGGGCACGAGCTTCTGGACTGACAAGCTCCTGTTCAGTACCTCCGTTGCAATAGTGTTTGGAACCTTTGGCGAACAGATGCCGCCGGAGTTTGTCAAGGACAGGGCAGAGTTTTCTGGCGGTGGCATCAATGTGGAAAAAATGAAGACTCTCCTGCCGGTCTCTCTACAGCAATTTGAGGCCATGATGGACTGGGCGGAGCAAGGCTTGGCAGATGACCGCGATTATCTGCTTGGCGCAGATGCCAGCCTCGTTGATTTTAATCTCTATTTCAATGTCTGGTTCGTCGGGCGCGTGCCCGCAGCGAAAGAAATTATTGAGGGCTATCCGAAACTAAAGGCCTGGACCGCAAGGATGGCAGCATTCGGGAACGGCAATTTTACAGAAATGAGCGCGTCAGAGGCGCTGGATGTTGCCAAAAATGAAGATGTGTCCGGTTTTGAAGGTGACATCGGAGACGGGGAAGACCACAAAGCCGGTGATGCTGTATCCGTAACACCCAATGATTCCGGTCGCGTACCGGTCATTGGAACGCTCGTAACGCTAAACCGAAGGGAAATTGCTTTACGCCATGAGAATGAAACCGTTGGAGAGGTGATCCTGCATTTCCCAAGGGCCGGTTTCGTCGTTCGGTAACAAATCGCATGAGGCGAAATCACGGTTTCGCCTTTATTGCAAAGTAACTTGCAGTCATCGTTGCGAATATCACGCTATGGAGCTTCTGGATTTATTGGTCCGGCGATGTTATGAAGCACATTATAAATTCAGAAATTTCCGGAGAGACCATTGGTTACAAAATTTAAAGCTCTCGGCTTTGGGGTCCTTTTTTCTGCGACAATTGCCGCAGTGAGCATACAGAGCCCGTCAATAGCGCTCGCTCAGGAAAAGCTCCCGGAAGCAGTCGTCGCGATCGTCGATATCAATCATATCCTGCAGGTTTCTGAACCGTCGAAAAAGGCGGAAGAAAATGTGAAGGGTCTGCTGAAAACCCGGGTTGATGATTTGAACAAACGGGGTGATGCGTTGCTTGCCGAGAAAGAGGCACTGGATAAGCAAAGAGCAATTTTGTCCCCGGATGCCTATCAGCAAAAACTGTCTGAACTGAATGTCCAGCGTCAAAACCTTCAGAGAGAGTTTCAGGTCGTTAATGGCAAGATGAATGAAGTTCTGGTTGGAATCCGTCTTCGTTTCCGTGAGATCGTTGTCCGCATGGCGGCGGACGTCAGTAAGGAAAAAGGGGTTAATCTCGGCCTTGATAGGGCAAAAACGGTCTTTTTCAACCCCGGCATGGACATTACCGAAGAGGTCTTGGCCAAGTTCAATGCGGAAGATCCGAAGGTCGAGATTACGGTGAAGGAAGGTGCTGCCGCGGAGACAACCCAGCCGGCGAAAAAGAATTGATTAGATACGCGAGAGCAGCCTCGCTTTCAGTTCCTCATCGCAAAAAGCCGAGGAAATGGCGTTTCGCGTGATATTTTTCAAAGCAGTTTCGGATAATCCGTAATTTTTTACTGCTTGTTCATACTCCCGTCCAATGGACGTCGCAAAATAGGGTGGATCATCAGAATTAAGTGTGACAACGCAACCGGCATCCATAAATCGCCTGAACGGATGCTTTTCCCTGCTTTCATAAAGACCGGTGGCAACATTGCTACCCGGACATAATTCAAGCGGGATGCGGCGGTCTGCCAGTTCTTCCAGAAGATCGTCGTCTTCTATGGCGCGAACACCATGGCCGATACGGCTGATGGGCAGGGTGCCAAGGGTGGCCCGAATGCTCTCGGGTCCGGCAAATTCTCCGGCATGATTTGTTGTCTGATATCCTGCTTTTTTCGCGAGATGGAAGGCAGGCGCAAAATCGGCGGGATGAAAACGGGATTCATCGCCACCCATCCCGAAGCCGACCACATATGGATGCGGGTTTGATGCGACGAGATTCGCAACGGCGAGCGCGCGGTCCGCACCGAAATGTCGGACGCAGGTGACAATTATCCTGCCTTCAATCCCGAAATCCTTCCGCGCATCATCAATACCGGCGGCGATACCGTCCAAATGATCCTTGTAGCTCATTCCGACCTCGGCGGCGTGATCGGGAGAGGAGAACATCTCAACATAGATGGTGTCTTCCCGGGCGCATCTCGCCAGATAGTCATAGGTGACCAGACGATAGTCGTCTTTCGTCAGGATTGTCGCCGCGGCTTTGTCATAGCAGTCAAGAAATTCCCAAAAGTCGGTCCAGGCAAACTCTCCATCCGACTTGAATATCGCGAAATCAAGCGTTGCACCGTTCCGGGAGGCCATTTGCCTCACAAGGGCCGGGGTGGCGGTGCCTTCAAGATGCACATGAAGCTCTGCTTTCTTCACCATTCTAGGTCAGAAAAGCGTTGCCATATCGCAGCGGTGGTTGGGATAGATGCGCCGCAATTGTCTGGCCGATATCGGCGAACGTTTCGCGCTCCCCAATGGGGCGGCCCTTTATCTCCGGTCCGAAGGCCAGTACAGGCACAACCTCGCGCGTATGGTCGGTGCCAGGCCAGGTCGGGTCACAACCATGATCCGCACTCAAGATGACAATGTCCCCCGGCCTCAGCTTTTGAATGAGTTCCGGCAGGCGTGCGTCAAATTCCTCGAGCGCCTTGGCATAGCCGGCAACATTCCGGCGATGCCCGTGAGCCTGGTCGAAATCGACGAGGTTGGTGAAAATAAGACTGCCATCTCCGGCACGGTCAATCGCTTCCATCGTTGCATCCATGAGCGCCATGTTGCCCGCCGCCTTGACGACCTCGCCGGTTCCCTGATGCGCAAAAATATCACCGATTTTGCCAATTGAAATCACCAGATGACCGGCGTCCGTCAGCCGGTCGAGAAGGGTTTTTTCAGGAGGCGGGACTGCCAGGTCTTTCCGGTTGGCTGTCCTGGTAAAGCTACCATTATCTCCAATGAAGGGTCGCGCAATCACGCGCCCAATATTCAGAGGGTCAACAAGTTCGCGAGCGAGATCGCAAAGCTTGTAAAGTCGGCCAAGCCCAAAGCTCTCTTCATGCGCGGCTATTTGAAAAACACTGTCTGCGGAGGTGTAAACAATAGGCTTTCCCGTTGCCATATGCTCATCGCCGAGCCTTTCGATTATCTCGGTGCCGGACGCGTGACAATTCCCGAGAATACCCGGTAACTTTCCTTGTTCGATCAGTGCGCTCGTCAACTCTTCGGGGAAGCAAGGGATAGTCCTCGGAAAATAACCCCAGTCAAATAACACGGGAACGCCCGCCATTTCCCAATGTCCGGACGGTGTATCCTTGCCCTTGCTCATCTCTTGCGCGACGCCATAGAGGCCGGTAAAAGGTCCGCCTTTTGGCGTTCTGCCGTGGTAGAGATCATGGGCAGCAAACAGCCCGAGTTTTTTCAAGTTTGGCAGATCAAGCGGCCCGGACCGGCCGTCAGTATTCGCCTTGCCCGCCTCTGCCTCTTCGATTATATGCCCGAATGTATCCGCACCGGTGTCGCCAAATGCATCTGCATCCCGTGCGGCGCCAAGGCCGAAACTATCGAGGACGATCAGAATTGCCCGCATTATAAATCTTCCTTCGTTAATCGGGAACGAACCGGAGGCGCGGGGCTTCGCGCTTCATCAACAAGCGTAATTGCCTTCAGTATACGCTTTTCCACCCGCCGGGCATCCTCTTCACTTCGGGCGAAAATCGTGGCAATTGGCGTCCTCGGTCCGAGTTTTGCGCCAAGACCCGCGATATCCGCCAGGCCGACACCGTAGTCGACTGGATCTGACGCCGTATGGCGACCGCCGCCCAGGTCCATCACGGCGACGCCCATTTCACGCACATTCATCGATCCAATAATGCCGCGTTTCGGAGATATGACATCATGGCGAATGGGCGCAAGCGGGAGGTGCTTTTCTATATTTGTCATAAGATCATGGGGTCCGCCAAGTGCGGCAATCATCTGGGCAAATTTTTCGGCAGCGGTTCCGCTCGCAAGAGCGCCCTGTACCGCATGCGGAGCCGTTGCCTCGTCCGCAATCCCGGCGATGACCAGCATTTCCGCCGCCAGTGCCAGCACTACCTCCAGCAGACGGGGGTCAGCACTTCTACCCATCAGGAAATCAACTGTCTCCCGCACCTCAATCGAGTTGCCAGCGGTTCTGCCCAGAACCTCGTTCATATCGGTCAGCAGCGCCGACGTCCGAAGCCCGGCGCCATTGGCGACAGTGACAATGCTGCGGGCGAGTTCTTGTGCCTCGCCATAGTCTTCCTTAAATGCGCCAGAGCCGAACTTGACATCCATGACAAGGGCATCCAGCCCTGCCGCCAGCTTTTTCGACAAGATTGATGCGGTAATGAGAGGAATGGATTCGACGGTCGCCGTCACATCGCGGATCGCATAAAGGCGCTTGTCTGCAGGGGCGAGATCGGCGGTCTGGCCAATGATGGCACAGCCGACCTGCTTCACGGTTTTTGTGAGCAATTCCGGATCAGGCGCCGTATTATAGCCGGGCACACTGTCCAGCTTGTCAAGCGTGCCGCCTGTATGACCCAGGCCGCGCCCCGAAATCATGGGGACCGCCCCGCCGCAGGCAGCGACGATGGGGGCGAGCATCAGGCTGACTTTATCGCCAACCCCGCCTGTTGAGTGCTTGTCAACGACAGGGCGGCCAAGGTCCGCTTTCTTCCAGTCCATCACCTGGCCGGACTGGACCATTGCGTGTGTCAGTGACACACGCTCGTCCATTGTCATTCCCTGAAAGAAAACCGCCATGGCAAAGGCTGCGATTTGTCCTTCGGAAATTGAGTTGTCTGCAAGCCCGGCGACCATGAACCGGATCTCGGCGTCGCTCAACGCGGAGCCATCCCGTTTCTTTCGGATTAGTTCCTGCGGGAAGAATTCTGCGGTCTTAGTCGCCATAAGGGATCCAAATATTCTTTATCTGGGTTGCCTGATGCAGGAATTCCCGCCCTTCGCCCTGTTGTCGGTCAAACCAGTTTCGCTGGCGTCCATTGTTGACCCAGGTGCGTTTCATATTCCCGCTTGATGCGGTTTCGACGATACGGCTCCCTTCGAGCGGACCGAAATACCAGACAGATTTCACATCATCATGCGCAGCAAGTGTTTTGGCAAGGTCATCGCGATTCCCAGTTATGATGTTAAAAGCGCCACCCGGCACATCGGACGTTTCGAGAATCTGATAAAAATCCGTGGCCGAAAGCGGATGACGCGCGGAAGGAATCAATACAATCCGGTTTCCCATAGCCAAAGCCGGGGCGGCGAGCGAAATCATGGATAAAAGCGGATTTTCGTCCGGACAGGCGATACCAATCGTTCCAACCGCCTCCTTCATGGCAAGGGTTACCCCGCGCATTGGTGGTGAATGTATGGCACCTTCATATTTATCCGCCCAGGCACCATAAGAGAAAAGGCGCTGGATAGTGGCGTCCACCTCCTCTGCCGCCTTTTTGGTGCTGACACCGGTAGATTGGCGGAGGCGCGCAGCAAACTCTTCTTTTCGTATATCCAGGTTTTCGGCCATGTAATAAAGAACCTGCGCCCGATTGTGGCTGCTCGCCGTAGTCCAGCCGCTTGCCTTGTTTGCGGCCTCAACAGCGTTGCGAATGTCCTTGCGGTTGCCGTCGCCAACCTCTCCTGTTTTCTCTCCCTTTGACGAATAGACAGGAAGGCTGTAGCCCGAATCCGGTCGGGCCTGCTTTCCACCGATATACAGTTTTGGCGTTCTGTCGAGGTTCTTAGGGGATTGTTTGCCGGAGCCCGTTTCAGAGGGAGATGCTTTCGTACAATACATCGGTAGTTTTGAAGCAAAGACGGGTTTTAAAACTTCCATCATCCCTTCATGGCCGCCTTCGCGCCCATAACCTGACTCGCGATTGCCGCCAAAGCCGCATGCTGCATCGAACTGGTTCGTGGAATTAATCCAGACAACACCGCAATCGAGCTTCGGCGCGACATCAAGGGCCAGATTGATATTTTCGCTCCAGACGGAGGCGGCAAGGCCATAGCGGGTGTTATTGGCAATTGCTACCGCTTCATCCGGTGTTCTGAATGTCATTGCGACGACAACGGGCCCGAAAATTTCTTCCTGGGCGATTGTCGCCGCCGGTGCAACATTGGTGAAGAGGGTGGGCGGGTAGAAGCAGCCATCCTTGGGCGCCGTCCAATCGGGTTGCCACATTTCGGCGCCTTCATCAGCTCCTTGCCGTACCATTCTCTCAATGGTTTCGAGCTGAACCGGCGCCACGATCGCCCCCATATCGATGGACTTATCAAGCGGATCGCCAATGCGCAATGTCTTCATACGGGCGCGTAGCTTGGCAGTCATTCTCTTGGCAATACCTTCCTGCAACAGCAGTCTTGATCCTGCGCAGCAGACCTGACCCTGATTGAACCAGATGGCATCGACAACCCCTTCAACCGCGCTGTCAAGGTCAGCATCTTCAAAGACGATGAAGGGGGATTTTCCGCCAAGCTCCAGCGTCAGATGCTTGCCGCTGCCTGCTGTGACTTCGCGAATGTGACGGCCGACTTCGGTGGAGCCGGTAAAGGCAATTTTATCGACATCGGGATGCTTAACGAGGGCATTTCCGGTGTTGCCATCGCCGGTGACAATATTCACCACGCCTTTCGGAAGGCCAATGTCGTTGCATAGTTCTGCGAAACAGAGGGCTGTCAGGGATGTATACTCCGCCGGTTTCAGAACGACGGTATTCCCGGCCGCGATGGCGGGGGCAATTTTCCAGGCGAGCATCAACAAAGGAAAATTCCAGGGAATGATCTGGCCGATCACGCCCATCGGTTCAAACTCCGGAAACTCCTGTTCCTGCAATTGAGCCCAGCCGGCGTGATGATAAAAATGGCGGGCAACCAGCGGAATATCGATATCCCTGGTTTCGCGCACCGGCTTGCCGTTATCCAGTGTTTCCAGAACTGCGAGAAGCCGCGCATTGCGTTGAATGGCACGGGCAAGTGCGTAGAGATACCGGGCACGGCCAGGACCACCAATAGCCTGCCAGCTCTTCTGGGCGGCACGGGCAGCGGCAATGGCACTGGCCACGTCTGTTTCGCTTGCGGCAGCAATCTTCGCAAGCGGTTTGCCCGTTGCTGGGTTATGGCTTTCGAACCAGCTTCTGGATTTCGGCTTGACCCATTCACCGCCCATAAAGAGATCGAACTTCCCCTTGCGGCGCGCAATCCAATCGAGCGCGACGTTGCTGCTTTCCGGGGCAGGGCCATATTCCATGCTGTCAAATTTTTCTGCGATACTCATTGTCGTTCCTCAGGCCATCGGGTGGCGGAAACCGGCGGAATAACGGCCGGTGACGAAATGCTCTATCTGGCGTTCGATATCTCCGAGCAGGCTGGAAGCCCCGATGCGGAACAGATCAGGCTGTAACCAATCATTTCCAAGTTCTTCCTTCATCATAATCTGGTAATTGAGCACATCTTTTGCGGTGCTGATACCACCCGCAGGTTTGTAGCCGATCTTGTACCCAGTCATCTCAAGATACTCCCGTATCATGCGAACCATGACGAGGGTTACGGGCAGGGTCGCATTCTTGCTCTCTTTCCCGGTTGAAGTCTTGATGAAATCCGCGCCTGCCATCATGGCAACCATGCTCGCCTTGGCGACGTTACGCAAGGTAACAATATCCCCAGTGCCGAGAATGGCCTTTAGATGAGCCTCCCCGGCGGCAGCTCGAAAGGCTTTCACCTCGTCATACAGTGCCTGCCAGTTCTGCGTCAGCACATGGCCGCGGGTGATGACGATATCAATTTCATTTGCTCCTGCGGCGATCGATGCCTCTATTTCCTTTACACGCAGATCGAACGGGCTGAGACCGGCCGGAAAGCCGGTCGATACGGCGGCGATTGGAATGTTCGTATCTTTCAAGGCTTCAACCGCCGTTTCAATCATGCTGTGATAGACACAGACAGCCCCTGTGGTCAGATTACGATCGCCCATACCCATGGCGTCCAGAAGATCAGTTCGCACCGGCTGCCGGGCCTTCGCACACAGACGCCGGACGCGGCCCGGCGTGTCGTCGCCACTCAAGGTCGTCAAATCAATGCAGGTAACGGCTTTCAGGAGCCAGGCAGCCTGCGTTTCTTTCTTGACGGTGCGCCGCCCACCAAGAGAGGAGGCGCGTCGCTCGACCGCACTCAGGTTAACACGAATGCGGTCCAATACATCCAAATCGAGCGGCACGCCGGGGTTTCTCAGATGTATATCATCGGCCTGATTTATAGAGCTAATCGTTGCCATTTTCGGTGCTCCGTAAATGTGCTTTCAGCAATTCTCGTTTCAGGGTTTCAAGGAAGACGATGATGAGGGTCTCCAGATCTGCCGCCGCAAGCTTGGCACATTCAAGGGTTTGTTCGTGGCTGAGCTCTGTTTTACTCATACCAGCGGCAAGATTGGTAATGTTGGAAATTGCGGCAACACGCATGCCGGCATGACGGGCAACAAGAACTTCCGGTGTTGTTGACATGCCAACGGCGTCGGGGCCCAGCATCTTGAACGCCCTGATTTCCGCCGGGGTCTCAAAATTCGGTCCGAGATAATGAAGGTAAACGCCTTCATGCAAGGTGATCTCCAGCTCCTTCGCCACCGCGGCAACATGCTTTCGCAAAGTTGGATCATACGCATTTTCCATTGAGAAAAAGCGGGGACCGAATGTATCGTCATTCTCACCAACCAGTGGATTGAGGCCCGTGAAATTAATGTGATCACTTATCAGCATTAGGCTGCCGGGTTTCATTTTCTTGCGAAAACTACCGGCCGCGTTGGTCAGCAACAGAATGTCGACGCCCAAGAGCTTCAGCATTCGCACGGGAACGGCAAGGTTCTGAGGATTAACTCCTTCATAATAATGGACACGTCCTTGCAGGCAGGCAACCGGCATACCGCCGAGGCGGCCCAGAATAAGGCGGCCTTCATGCCCCTCTACAGTCGACTTCGGGAAATCCGGGATATCTTCATATTTTATACTGGCTACAACCTCAACTTTGTCCGCAAGAGCGCCCAGCCCTGAGCCGAGAACAATCCCGACGCGCGGCGAAAAACCGGGCGCTGTCTCCTTGACAAATTCTGCGGCCACATTTGGATCTAACGTCATCATCTTTCCTTAATGTAGGGCGTGCCAATGGCCTTTGGCGGATGTGCCTTGCCAACAAACCCGGCAAGCAGCAAAACTGTCAGTATATATGGGAGCGCCTGGATAAACTGTACAGGAATGACTCCAACGATTGGCAGCTCAACTCCCTGAAGCCGGATCTGAACTGCGTCTGTAAAGGCGAAAAGCAGGCAGGCGAGCAAAGTCGGCACCGGACGCCATTTTCCGAAAATAAGGGCTGCCAGTGCAAGGTAGCCCTTGCCCGCCGTCATGTCGCGAATGAATCCCGCCCCATGAGCTGTTGAAAGGTAGGCGCCAGATATTCCGCATAAAAACCCGGTGACAGCCAGAGCCTTGTACCGCAGCAAATCAACGGAAATACCCGCTGTGTCGACAGCATGAGGGTTCTCGCCCACTGCCCTTATGCGCAAACCGAAGCGTGATTTGTAAAGTATCCAGGCACATATCGGAACCGCCGCGGCCGCCAGATAGACAAGAATATTATGCCCGGAAATCAGGTCAGCATAGATATAGCCGAGGACCGGGATTTCACGCGCGGCGTCGCTGAAGGGCAGGTCAATGGAGCGAAAACGCGCATCGCCGCCGAGAGACGGGGTCTGCCCGCCCATTTGAAACCAGGCGTATGCGAGCGTTGGTGCCAGTCCGGCAACGACGATATTGATGGCCATTCCGGAGACAACCTGATTGCCTTTGTGGGTGACACAGGCGTAGGCATGCAATGCAGACAGCGCGAGGGAGGCCATGATCCCGGCGCCGAGACCCACCCAGGCGGAACCGGAGACGGAGGCGACCGCCGCCGCCGCGAAGGCCGCGCCCAGCATTTTGCCTTCCAGTCCGATATCAACAATGCCAGCGCGTTCCGAAAACATACCCGCAAGCGCGGCAAGGACCAGCGGGGTCGCAACCCGGAATGTCGCATCCATGAGCAGGACAATGATGTGGAATGTTTCCATCAGCCTGCCTCCATGGTCCGCCAGGTAGCGATACGTCGGTAAGCGGCTTCAATTCTGGGTCGGAACATATGCTCCAGGGCGCCCGAAAACAGGATGATCAGTCCCTGAATAACAATCACCATTTCTTTGTTGATCGTTTTCATTTCGAACGCGAGCTCGGAGCCCCCCTGGTACAGCGCACCAAACAGCAGGGCTGCAAGGAAAATCCCGACCGGATGATTGCGCCCCATCAACGCCACTGCAATCCCGACGAAGCCGTATTCATTTGTAAAATCAATGATCAAGCGATGCTGCACGCCCTGTATTTCATTAATGCCGACAAACCCGGCGAGTGCGCCGGAAATCATCATGGCAAGAATGATGTTGCGGGCTGGGGAGATACCGGCATAGCGCGCGGCCGTCTCGTTCTGACCCACGACCCTGATTTCATATCCCCATCTGGTATGCCAGACAAAAAAGTAAAATCCGCCCGCCAGAATCAATGCATATAGAAAAGAGATATTCAGCGGGGTTTCCGGCATGCTCAGAAAGTCATGAAAAAAGGGAAGCCATGTCACCTCGATAAAGGGGCGGCTTTCCGGGGACTGTCCGGCCGGATTAATCAGAACCTCGACAAGCAGGTAAGTCAGCACGGAAGCGGCAATAAAGTTGAACATGATTGTGGTAATGACAATATGGCTGCCGCGCTTCGCCTGAAGATATGCTGGAATATAAGCCCATGCGGCGCCGAACAGAGCGGCGGCAATCATGGCTATGGGAATGATGGCCCAAGTTGGGAGCCAGTCAAGATAGAGACAAACAATGGCAGTTCCGATGCCGCCAAGTGCCGCCTGACCTTCCGCTCCGATATTAAAGAGTCCGCAATGGAAGGCAATTGCGACCGCCAGACCCGTAAAGATGAAATTGGTTGTGTAATATAGCGTGTAACCGATGGCCTCAGGGTATCCGAATGCGCCATATAACAGAACCTCCAACGCCTTCAACGGATTGTCACCGACGATCAGGATGACAATCCCGGATATCAGCAGCGCCGCAAGCAGATTGACCAAGGGAACCAGAGCGTAGTTCACCCAGCCGGGGACTTTCAATGGCGCGCCAAACCTTGCCTTGCCCTCCGCCATCTGATTACACCATTTCCGGTGTGGTGCTTTCGCGCACACCTGCCATCATCAGTCCAAGGCGGGTTTCCGTGGCCTCTTCGGCGCTTATCTCGCCGACGATCTCGCCATCGAACATAACGGCAATTCGATCGGCAATGGACATAACTTCGTCGATCTCGACAGAGACGACGAGAATGGCCTTGCCCGCATCCCGCATCTGGATCAACTGTTTATGAATGAACTCAATGGCCCCTATGTCGACGCCTCTTGTCGGCTGCCCGACAAGGAGAACATCCGGCGACTGTTCCATTTCCCGTGCAAGCACCAGCTTTTGCTGGTTGCCGCCGGAAAAGCCCGATGCCAACAGATATGCATCCGGTGGCCGGATATCATATTTCTCTATGTAGGTTTCGCAATTTCTGACCATTGCGTCCCGGTCCAGTCTTAGGCCCCGATTGTACTCCGGGTTGTCGTGATAGCCCAGAATTGTGCATTCATTCGCGCTGAAAGAGAGGACAAGGCCGGCGCGGTGGCGGTCTTCCGGTACGTGGCCGATGCCCAGTTTTCTGAGGTTTTGGGCCGAGAAAGCCTTGCTGCCAACCAGTTCCTGGCCTTTGTATCGGATGCTTCCGGATGTCGGGGGACGCATTCCTCCCAGTATCTCCAGCAGCTCCGACTGCCCGTTGCCCGAGACACCGGCAATCCCAAGGATCTCACCTGCTTTCAGGTCCAGATCTATCTTTTTCAGGCGCGGGACGTTATCCGCATCCACATAGGTTAGGTCCCGAAGGGTCAGCAGAGTTTCGCCCGGTTTCGCAGGGGATTTGTCGACCCGCAGAAGGACAGAGCGGCCGACCATCATTTCCGCGAGAGCATCGCGTGTCGTCTCTGATGTTTTGGCATGTGCAACCATTTCCCCGCGCCGCATGACAGAGACATTGTCGGTAATTGCCATGATTTCACGGAGTTTGTGAGTAATCAGGATGACGGTCTTGCCCTGCTTGCGAAGAGTGTCGAGGATCCGGAACAGATGGTCTGCTTCCTGCGGGGTGAGGACGCCGGTCGGTTCGTCCAGAATAAGAATCTCCGCCTCACGATACAGGGCTTTCAATATCTCGACCCGCTGGCGCAGCCCTACCGGCAGATCGCCCACGACGGCATCGACATTGACTTCGAGTGAATATTCCTTTTCCAGCCGGATAAGTTCCTCGCGGGCCGCCGCAAGGCCTTTTGAAAGACGGGCCCCTCCTTCAATTCCGAGAATAATATTCTCAAGCACGGTAAAGGTGTCAACGAGCATGAAATGCTGGTGAACCATGCCGATGCCAGCCTCGATGGAACTCTGCGGGTTGTCTATTTGACACGGGACGCCATTGACCAGGATTTCACCGCTATCAGCCTGATAAAAGCCGTAGACAATGCTCATCAAGGTCGATTTTCCGGCGCCATTCTCGCCAATAATGCCATGAATGCTGCCCCGGTTCACCGACAGGGAAATACCCTTGTTCGCGTGAACCGGGCCGAAGCTTTTATTGACATGGCGGAGTTCGAGCGCCGGGTTTTGCTCTGACATGACAGTCAGACTTACTGGTCCATATAATTCGTGACCTTGATCTTGCCCTCGATGATATCTTCTCTCGCGGCATTCAGCTTGGCGACCATCTCTTCCGTCAGCAGATCCTTGTTCCACTGATCCACGGCGAAACCGACGCCATTTTCAGCAAGTCCAAGCACCTGGATGCCCGGTTCCCATGTGCCGTCTTTCGCTGTCATCAGGGCGTTATAGACTGCGACGTCCACACGCTTCATCATAGAGGTTAACATTGATCCCGGATGCAGGTAGTTCTGGTTGCTGTCTACGCCGATTGCAAGCTTTCCTTCATCCGCGGCGGTTTGAAGAACGCCAAGTCCCGTTGCGCCGGCAGCCGCAAAGATCACATCAGCACCACGGTCATACTGACTTTTGGCAAGTTCGCTGCCTTTTGTCGGGTCATTCCAGGCGGCCGGAGTTGTGCCGGTCATATTCTCAATCACCTCGGCGTTGGGATTGGCGTACATCACCCCTTCCTTGTATCCGAGTGCAAATTTCCGGATCAACGGAATATCCATGCCGCCTATGAAGCCGACTTTGCCGGTTTCGCTGGCCATCGCCGCGGCCATGCCGACCAGGAAGGATCCCTGTTCCTCACGGAAGATAACGGATTGAACATTTGGCAGGTCAACGACCATGTCGATAATGGTGAATTTGGTGTCCGGATACTTCTTCGCGGCTTTTTCCACGGCGGCGGCCTGTGCAAAGCCAATTGCGATAACGATGTCTGCATCATCCCGGGCCATCCGCTGGGCGGCCTGTTCGCGTTGAGACACCTGCGTGACTTCAAACTCCATGTAATCAATGCCGGTTTCCTTCTTGAACTTTTCGATGCCGTTAAAGGCGGCTTCGTTAAAGGATTTATCGGATTTTCCACCCATATCGAAAACAATGGCGGGGCTGAAATCTTCCGCATGAGCCAATCCGCTGACGGCAAGCGCGGCCGTTGCAACAAGCCCGAGGGCAATTTTCTTCATCATGTCTATACCTCTCCCTTTATGTGTCCGCCTGTCAAAGTTCTTCTCGAAACCAAGTGGGACAGCCTGAATCCAAATCAAAACCTGACCGGCTGGTCAAGATGTTATGCTTGGGTTGGTCAAAGTATAGGTATGAATTTTTCGGACAGCTAGAATTTATCTCTTTTTTGATCGCTCAGTAGTGATTTTAAAAGTGAAGTCGGATAAGGTCAGGCGGAATTTCCATCTACAATCCAGCTAGAGGCATTTTCTGATGGCTTATGATCCGCGATTTCCGAATCTTCACATTCTCGATCATCCGCTTATTGTTCACAAGCTCAGCCATATGCGGGATAAGAAAACGTCGACCAAGACATTTCGTCAGCTGCTTAAGGAAATTGCCCTGTTGATGGGGTATGAAATTACCCGGCATATGCCGACGACAATCGAGAAAATTGAAACACCGATTTGTCCGATGGAGGCACCAGTGCTTGCAGGAAAAAAATCCGCGATTGTACCAATTCTGCGTGCCGGACTGGGCATGGCGGACGGCCTGTTGGAACTGATGCCCTCTGCGCGGGTCGGGCATATTGGTATGTACAGGGATCCGAAAACAAAGCGCCCGGTGGAATATTTGCGAAAGCTGCCATCCGCAGAGGACCGGTTCTTCATCCTTGTGGATCCCATGTTGGCCACAGGGTACTCCGCCGCCGCAGGCGTGGAGGTTCTGCTTGACCATGGGGTCGAGGAAAAGAACATCCGGTTCATGGCGCTGGTCGCCGCGCCGGAGGGGGTGCAGGTCATGCAGGATATGCACCCGGATGTTGATGTTTATGTCGCGGCGCTGGACCAGAAGCTGAACGAGAAAGCCTATATCGTTCCCGGGCTTGGCGATGCCGGGGACCGGTTATATGGAACACTCTGACGTTTCTGACGACGCAGGTATGCAGATTGTTTACCATGTTTTTGTGCACCGCGGTAATAATTGGTAACAATGTTTGATTTGTGTGGACGAGGGGGCTTTCGTACATTCAGCTCGAATATTTGAGACTAGTAACAATGAGTGGCGGAATATGGTCGTTTTTCAGAAAACATTACGCAATAGTATCAGTTGTACCGGCGTTGGACTGCATGGCGGCAACCTGATCAATATGAAGCTGGCGCCTGCGCCGGTAAATAGCGGTATTGTTTTCAAGCGCACGGATGTTGATCCATCTGTGTCTGAAATCCCGGCTCAATATAATACTGTGACCGATCTTAAGATGTGTACCACGGTCGAGAATACGGCAGGCATAAAGGTCGCGACGGTTGAGCATCTGATGGCGGCCCTGTCCGGCTGCGGCGTTGATAATGTCGTTGTTGAACTAGACGGCCCGGAAGTTCCGGTAATGGATGGGTCCTCCGCGCCTTTTGTGTTCCTGATTGAATGCGCCGACGTTGTTGAGCAGGATAGCCCGCGCCGCTATATTAAGGTGTTGAAGGAAGTTGAAGTCAGTGATGGTGAGGCGAAGGCCACTCTGTCGCCGTCTGACAATATTTCCGTTGCTTTCGAGATTGATTTCGACAATCCGCGGATTGGTAAGCAGAACTGCAGCTACAGCCTGCGCAATGGTACTTTCAAGAATGAACTTTCCCGTGCGCGCACATTTGGTTTTCTCGGTGAGTTTGAGCAGCTTAAGAAGCTTGGGCTGGCTAAAGGCGGCTCGCTTGAAAACGCGATCGTACTTAGTGGAACCGATATCCTGAACGAGGAAGGGTTGCGATACGATGACGAATTCGTCCGTCATAAAGCGCTCGATGCGGTCGGAGATCTGTATCTGGCAGGAGCACCGATCATCGGTGAATTTTATGGTTTTCGCTCCGGACATGCGTTGAATAATAAGCTCTTACATGCTTTTTTCGCGGATGAGGATGCCTGGTGCTATACAACGGAAGCGCCGGTTCGAATTGCGAATGTTGGCGGGGCGCACTGGCCGACGAAGAAGGCGGCAGCACCGGCCACGGACTGATCCTGTCTGAGTTCGCCGCCGTAGATTTTTCTGGCTGAGTAAAAAAATTAAGGCGCGGAAATCAATCCCGCGCCTTTTTTGGTTTTCAGACGATGGTCAAGCAGACTTGCGCCGTCGCTCCTTGCCAGCCAGACTTTTGATTAGACCGCTAACAGCAGACCGCACCGCTGGTTCATCAATTTCGCTGTAATTGCGGACAAGCTCGATCGTTGATCGATTCTTGCCGCCATGTTCCAGCGGAATGCTGGTCGTCGACGGTTCGAGATTTTCAAAGAAATATGCGACATCAACTTCCAGCCGTTTGGCAATCTCAAAGAGACGTCCGGCGCTTACCCGGTTTGCGCCTGTTTCATATTTTTGAACTTGCTGGTATGAAATATCCAGCGCTTTGGCCAGATGCTCCTGGGTTAATCCCATCATTGTTCTTCTTTCACGAATCCGTTCGCCGACATGATCGTCGACTCTTTTCGCGACTTTGCCCATTTTTGTTTGGTACCTTTCTAAAGACTTCTAAAATTTATTTTTTTAGTTACGTTACTGTTGAGAGTGGTGTCGGCAATCCAAGATTTTGGTGTTGTTTGGAGAAAATTAAACTGCAATTCCACCCTTATAAGTAATATAACACATGCATTTCGAAAAAGAAAACGCATAAAAACTAACGGTAATTAGATAAAATAAATTTATTGATATAGGTCTCAATGCCTAGTTTTAATGTCCTATGAAGGGCTTATTTTCGGAGCAAACCTGAGTCAAACTTATGCGTGCAAGCGAAGGATAAGAGTTGCTGTTGAATAAGATGAAGAAAACTGAAACCATGCCTTTCCCTCGACACACGGATTGGATAAAATGACGAAATTATCGAGGATTGTCGGCCATGGGCCAAGAGGGATAAGTTGCATCGATTATTAAATTCAAGAATCGCCCGGGCGCTTGGCGGTCTTCTTCTGTTGTGGCTGGTCGCAGGCTGCAGCTCCACCGAACCGGAAGCCTATGTCGAGCGACCGGTGGAAGAGCTGTATAATCAGGCTCTGGCCGATCTGAATAACGAAAACTATCTTGACGCGGCCCGTAATTTTGATGAGGTGGAACGGCAGCATCCTTATTCCATCTGGTCGACGAAGGCCCAGATAATGTCGGCATTCGCCTATTATCAAAGTAACGAGTATGACCAGGCCATTCTGGCGGCAGAGAGATATATAGAGCTTCATCCCGGCAACAAGGATGTCGCCTATGCATATTATCTGGTTGCCATTTCATATTATGAGCAGATCACGGGGGTGGAGCGGGACCAGAAGGTCACTCGTCAGGCCCTTGATGCTTTGCAGAATCTTGTCCGTCGCTTCCCTAACTCAGAATATGCACAGGACGCCCGCCTGAAAATCGACCTGACAAAGGATCATCTCGCGGGCAAGGAAATGGCGATCGGGCGATATTATCTAGGTCAGAAGTATCTGGTGGGCGCGATCAATCGTTTTCGGACGGTTGTCGAGCAATATCAGACGACCACCCATGCGCCGGAAGCCCTGCACCGTCTGACGGAAGCCTATCTGATGCTCGGCATAACGCAGGAGGCACAAACGGCCGCAGCTGTTCTGGGCTATAACTTTCCGGGAAGTGAGTGGTACCAGGATTCATATGCCTTGCTGGACGCGAATTATCTAAAGCCCGAAGCGGACGAGGATTCCTGGATTGTCAAAGCCTGGAACTTCGTGTTTTAGCGCGCTGATCAGAAATGCTGGAACAACTCTCCATCCGCAATATTGTACTGATCGAAAAGCTGGACCTTACCTTTGAAGACGGACTATGTGTGCTGACCGGCGAGACAGGGGCAGGCAAGTCCATACTCCTTGACAGCCTCGCCCTTGCGCTCGGTGCGAGGGCGGACACAAGTCTCCTGCGGGCGGGCGCGGATCAGGGGTCCGTGACGGCGACCTTCAGTCTTGTCCCCACGCATCCGGTCTTTGAAAAAGTGGGGGATATCGAAGTCGAACCGGGCGAGCCACTTATCCTTCGTCGCTCTCTGGGAGCGGATGGCCGCAGCCGTGCCAGCATCAATGACCAGGTTGTGAGCGCCGGGCTGCTCCGCACTGTCGGCGATGCTCTTGTTGAAATTCACGGACAGAATGCGGAGCGAGGCTTGCTGGATGCGCGGAGTCACCGGGCGCTCCTGGATCAGTACGGGCGATTGGACCGTGATGTTTCTGTGACGGCAGGCAAGTTTGAGACTTTACAGGCGGCGGAAGAAAAGCTGGCACATGCCCTTCAGGAAATCGAACAGGCGCGCGTTGATGAAGAGTATTTACGTCATGTCGTCGAAGAGTTAACCGAACTCGCGCCGGAGGAAGGGGAAGAGGAAAAGCTTGCGATACAGCGTTCCAACCTTATGCATGCCGAAAAAATCGCGGAAGCTCTCCGGGACGCAGAGAAGGCGCTTACGGATCATGGGGGGGTCGAAAACCGCATCCGGACCGCGACACGCGCCGTCGAACGCGTGATTGAGAAAGCGGCAGGAAAGTTAGATCCTGTGCTGGAAGGCCTGGAAAGGGCGGCTATCGAAATGGCCGAAGCCCAGGTTATTATCAATTCAGTCGCCGGCGATCTGGATATGGACCCCGCCGGGCTTGAAGTGGTGGAGGAGCGGTTGTTCGCGCTGAGAGCGGCAGCTCGTAAGCATAAATGCGAGGTTGCGGACCTACCCAGGCTCCTGCAAAGCTTTATTATGCGGTTGCAGTCGGTCGAGGATGGGGATCGGGAGGTTGAAGCCCTAAAGAAAGCAGCCTCTGAAGCCCGAAAAGAGTTTATCGACGCCGCCACACAATTATCAGAGAGGCGCGCCGATGCTGCGAAGAAGATGGATGTTGCCGTCATGGCAGAATTAGAGCCGCTTAAACTCGGTACGGCAAAATTCACAACGTTTGTTCGCGATCTGCCGGAGAGTAACTGGGGACCCTCTGGCATAGATAAGGTTTCTTTTCTGGTGGCGACAAATCCCGGAAGTACTGCGGGGCCTCTTATCAAGATTGCTTCGGGCGGTGAACTGTCCCGCTTTATGCTGGCCCTCAAAGTTGTGCTGGCAAAGGTTGGTTCTGCTCCCACGCTGATATTTGACGAGGTCGACCGGGGTGTCGGTGGGGCGACCGCGGACGCGGTAGGAGATCGTCTGCGCCGCCTTGCCGAAGGGTTACAGGTACTGGTTGTCACCCATTCTCCGCAGGTTGCCGCTGCCGGTCAGGCTCACTGGAATATTCGGAAGTCGGAAATGAACAATGTCACGATAACGTCTGTTGATCGCCTCGATCCCTCTGCCCGGACGGAGGAGATTGCCCGTATGCTCTCGGGCGCCAGCATAACGGCGGAAGCCCGTGCCGCCGCTCTCAGCCTGATCGAGGGGTAATACATGGCGGATTTGAAGAACATGACTTCCGAGGAAGCCAAGGAAGTGCATCTTACGCTCGTAGATACTATCAGGAAGCATGACGAATCCTATTACCGGGAAGATGATCCTGCCATTCCCGACGCGGAATATGACGAACTGAGAAAACAGCTGCTTGAACTGGAAGCACGGTTTCCGGAATTGGTCACACCCGATAGCCCGTCGCAGAGTCTTGGCGTTGCTCCGGCCAAGGGATTTGGCAAGGTCAAGCACAAGGTATCCATGTTGTCCCTCGACAACGCCTTTAGCAACGACGAGCTGCGTGAGTTTGAAGGCCGCATCCGGCGGTTTCTCGGGCTGGGACCGGCAGAGGAAGTTGCCTTTTTTGCCGAGCCGAAGATCGATGGTCTCTCCGCAAGCCTGAGATATAAGAAGGGCAGGTTTATTCAGGGAGCCACCCGCGGTGACGGGCAGGTCGGCGAAGATATCACAGCAAACCTGCGCGGTGTCACAGACCTCCCTCTTGAATTTGCAGGTGCAAAGGCACCACCCCCGGATTTGTTTGAAATTCGCGGTGAGGTCTATATGTCGAAGGCGGATTTTTTGGAGCTGAACAAGGCGCAAGCGGAGAGCGGCGGCAAGATATTTGCAAATCCCAGAAATGCAGCTGCGGGCAGCCTGCGGCAACTCGATCATTCAATCACCGCATCGCGGAAATTGCGCTTCTTCGCTTACGCCTGGGGAGAGGCATCCAGTGTGCCGGGACAGACGCAGGCGGAGGTGTTGGCGGCCTTCAAGAACTGGGGTTTTTCGGTAAATCCCTTGTCAGAGGTTTGCGCCAATATGGAAGAGGCGATTGACGCATACCGCAAGATCGAGGAACTCCGGGCGGAGCTCGACTATGATATCGACGGTGTTGTCTTCAAGGTTAACCGTCTTGAATGGCAATCACGCCTCGGGTTTGTCAGCCGCAGCCCGCGCTGGGCGATCGCGCATAAATTTCCGGCCGAGCGGGCGACGACGATTATTGAGGATATCGAAATTCAGGTGGGCCGTACTGGCGCTCTCACCCCTGTTGCCCGGCTTCATCCGGTTACAGTTGGCGGCGTCGTCGTCTCTAACGCAACCTTGCATAACGAAGATGAAATCATACGGAAGGATATCCGCATAGGCGATACTGTGGTGGTGCAGCGGGCGGGCGATGTCATTCCGCAGGTAGTTGAAGTGAACCTTGAAAAGCGCCCCAAGGATAGCGCGCCCTATGAATTCCCGACCCGCTGCCCCATTTGCGGCAGCCATGCGGTTAAGGAGGTCAACGAGACCACGGGTAAAGAGGATGCCGTCCGTCGTTGTACAGGTGGATTGATCTGCCGCGCGCAGGCTGTTGAGAGACTCAAGCATTTTATCTCCCGCAATGCCTTGGATATTGAGGGGCTTGGGGCAAAGCTGATCGAATCCTTTTATCAGGATGGATTGATCAAAACTCCTGCGGACATATTCACTCTTGAGAAGCGGGATGCGGAACCGGGCAACTTGCAGCGGATCAAAAACCGCGAAGGGTTTGGTGAAAAGGCAACCCGTAATCTGTTTGATGCCATTGATGACAAGCGCGAAGTGCCGCTTGACCGTTTTGTCTATGCGCTGGGCATCCGGCATATCGGACAGGGGAATGCGAGGCTGCTGGCCCGGAACTATCTCAGTTTTGACAAGCTCAGATCCAGTCTGAGTGATACCAGTGATAATGCAGGGGACGCCTATGCGGAACTTCTCGATATTGACGGGATCGGCGCTGCGGTGGCAGATGCGGTCACCGAATTTTTCCGTGAGGACCGTAATCAGGAAATGCTCGATGATCTGCTTGCCGAGGTAACGGTAACGGATTTCGATCCGCCGGCGCAGGACAGCGCCGTTGCTGGAAAGACGGTTGTTTTCACCGGAACGCTGGAACTCATGACTCGGCAGGAAATGAAGGCTAAGGCGGAAGGGCTTGGCGCGAAGGTGAGCGGCTCGATCTCGGCCAAAACGGATTATCTGGTGGCAGGCGCCAACGCGGGATCCAAGCTCAAGAAAGCCAAAGATCTAGATGTGACCGTCCTGAACGAACAGGAGTGGCTTGACCTGATCGGAAACTGATATTGCTCCCGTCTAAAGGGGGGCCGTTGCCTCCTGCAACCAGGCGAGCGCGTCACCTTCCACCAGGGATGCCAGCTTTTCGCGTACCTGCTGGTGATAGTTGTTCAGCCAGTTCAGTTCGGACGGGCTGAGCAGTTCCTTATCAATCAGCGCCTTGTCGATTGGCGCAAAGGTCAGGGTTTCGAATCCATAGAGTTCTCGCTCCGCTCCGTCCGGAGGTGTGACCTTCGTGACGGTAACAAGATTTTCTATGCGGATACCATAGGCACCGGTCTTATAGTATCCCGGTTCATTCGAGATAATCATACCGGGGGTGAGGGATACCGTGCTTGGCGCCTTGGAAATTCGCTGCGGTCCCTCATGAACGGAGAGATAGCTGCCCACGCCATGCCCGGTCCCGTGGTCATAATCGAGGCCCGCCGCCCAGAGAGGCGCCCTTGCAAGGGTGTCGAGCTGGCTCCCTGAAGTTCCTTTCGGGAAAAGCGCCGTCGCGATGGCAATATGCCCTTTCAGAACCAGTGTGAAACGATGGCGCATCTCCGGGCTGGGTTCCCCGATTGCAATGGTGCGGGTGATATCAGTCGTACCATCCAGATATTGTGCACCGCTATCGACAAGATAGAGAGAACCCGGCTTTAGTGGTTTGTTGGTTGCTTTGCTGGCGCGGTAGTGAACGATGGCTCCGTTGGAGCCAGCGCCTGAAATCGTATTAAAACTTAGATCACGGAAGTTCTGGCCGGTTTCCCGGAACGACCGGAGCTTTGCTTCCGCTGTCAATTCATCCACATTACCGCTGGTGGCCGTCTCGGACAGCCAATGCAGGAACTTCGCGACCGCTGCGCCGTCACGGATATGAGCCTCGCGAGTGCCGTTAATTTCCGTATCATTCTTGATCGCTTTTGGCAGCAGGCAAGGGTCCTCGCCACGGATAATTTTGGCCTTGGCGTTAGTCAGCTGATCGACAATCTGCTGGCTGGTGACCATGGGATCTATTTGTACCTGCTTGCCGCCGAGCATCGCGAGCGTCTGCTCAAACTCCGAAGGTGGTTTCACGCGGACCATGTTGCCTAAATGCTCCCGCATGGTCGGTGCGAATTTTATCTCGTCGATAAAAAGATCGACCGTCGCATCCTGATAGGTAATCGCAAACCCGAGGGCAAAAGGCGTACAGGGCAAGTCAGCCCCGCGAATATTCAGCAGCCAGGCGACGATATCAGGCAGCGTGTGGACAACAGCATCCACATTCCTTTCGGCCATGCCTGTGGCAATGCGGTTGCGCTTGCTTGCGGATTCTTCGCCAGCGAATTGCTTTTCGTGGGGAACCACGAGGGCCAGGGGCTTTTGGGGACGATCATCCCATACCTTGTCGATCGGATTTTCCGGAACGGATTTGAGGGTTATCCCGTTATGCGACGTATACTTTTTCAAGGTTTTCACACTGTTTTCAGTATGCAGCCACGGATCGATTGCAAGTGTCTCATCAGCTTTCATATTCTCGGACAGCCAGGCCGTCATCGGTTCCTCGCTCACATGACGGGGCGTGAAAAGAGTTGTATCCACTTCATTACGGACCTGAAGAGTATAGCGGCCATCAACGAAGATAGCGGCTTGGTCTTTCAGGACGGCAGCAACGCCCGCGGACCCCGTAAAACCTGTCAGCCATTTCAGCCGCTCGGCAGCAAGTGGGGCGGCCTCACCGTGAAACTCGTCATTGAGGGGGACAATAAACCCGTCGATTTTCTCCCGCGCCATTTCTGCCCGTAATTTCTCCAGCCGGTCTTTCGATGCCGCCGGATTGAGGACGACTGTGCTCAGGTCCTTGCGGATGGCATCCCTTGCAGATTGCAGTTTCTGGAATTCCGTCTCCGAAAGATTTGGAAAAAGCTGATGAAAAAGAATGTCCTCATCCGCCCGCGGCGGTGCGGCAGCGGCGGCACGCAACAGGTGAATTGTTTTACTGTTATCTGCGCCGGGTGTTAATCCGGTGATAATCTGGTTTAACTCAGCGAATTCCATCGATACTTCCTGAAGTCTGCTGCATCCCCCGAAAACAAGGGGTTTTGCATTGAGATATGGCGCTTTTTCGCATAAGTGCGACGCGAGCTATGCAATTTATGCAATGCACCGTTACGATCTTAGCGGGCAAAAATGTGATGCAAGTCATTGTTATTTAATGAATGCAGTGCAATATATTCCTCATCAAAAACGTAGGTAAGGAAAGTCAAATGTACGCAAGAATTGAGAAAGCTGGCAACGCACAGAATTTGCAATTTGGACCCGTCTCCGGGACTCTTTTCAATACTGCATCGCGTTTTCAGCATTTCAAAATTTCGACGCTCTTGCAGTCTATGCGAAAACATATGCGCCTTGCCAAGGAAAAAGCGGAAGTTGTTGTTGAACTGACAAAAGTTCCCCTCGGCGTGGCGGTGAATGATGGTGTTGGGTTTACGCGATGGGCCGCAAATGAGAATTGTCCGGGGCCGGCAACAGAGAGTTACACCCGGTGATGACCGCCCATGAGGGCGATAAAGAATTTTAATGGAGCAGTAAGATGATTAGCTATGGCAAGAAAGAAATTGAAGCATTGGCTTTTATAGAACCGATTAATACGAACAATCTCGTTATCGATACGGAGAAGTACATAAGGAACGCGCATGAACTGAGAAGCGAATTCCTGACCGACGCTCTTCGAAAAATGTATCGGCGTACGGTTGGTAAGTATAAGGAATACCGCCAACTGGAGGCGGCAAAAGAAACTTTATTCGCGATGACGGATCGTGAATTGAAAGATATCGGAATTACCAGATCAGATATTGAACTGGCTGTTGAGGGAAGAAGAGAAATGGCAATGACGACGAAAACCGGCTTCTGGCGTAAGTTGATGAACAAGTTTATTGAGGCCCAGCAGGCCCGCGCTGCATATGTTCATTTGATGGCAATGGACTCACGGCAGCTGGCCGACATTGGCTTAACGCGTAGCGAAGTAGAGGCTGCGGTTAATGGCAACAGGAATGACAGGGCCAACGATAATCTGGTACGGCCGAGCAACACAAACGATCACCGCAAAGCAGGTTGATCGTCACCGGCCGATCCGCCTTTGCCTCCCCCAATGTGAGGCGGGTCGGCCGTCATACATTTCATTTCAGCCGTTTCCTATCGGCTGAGCACTAAAACACTCCAACTGTTGATATTATAACGGCGCTTCAATCTGAGTCCCTGTTGTAAATACGCGCGGCTTACCATAACTTCCTGAGATTGTAACAGCCCGGAAAGCACCAATACACCTCTTCTGGAGAGTGCCTTGCCGATGTTCGGCGCCATTTTCACCAAGGGCCAAGCCAATATATTGGCAACGATCAGGTCATATGGAGCGGATTTCTGCAATATTCGGCTCTGTAGCCCGGCTGCTTGAACTGCGGTAATAAGCGGCGAGAGATGATTTTTACTGGCGTTGTCGCGTGTTACCGTCACTGCTGCGAGGTCAATGTCGCTGGCGATTACCGGTTTTCCCCAGGCCTTCGCAATGGCGAGCGCCAGAACGCCCGAGCCGCAACCAAGATCCAGCGGATTGTTGACGTTCCTGCTTTTTCGTAAATCATCCAGTGCCAGCAAACATCCGTAGGTCGTTTCGTGAAGTCCCGTGCCAAAGGCACGACCCGCATCAATCACAAGATCGTGGCGGGAAATGGCGGGATGCGGCGCGTCGTGAGACCCATGGATATAGAACCGGCCGGCGTCGACTGGCGGCAGCATCTTCTGGCTTTCGCTTACCCAGTCTTTTTGTATTAGCGGCGCAAGTTCGAAGGAGAGGTCCGCGGGAAGTTGGTCCAGCAGATAGGCCTCCGGTTCACCGGAAAAGAGGATATCCAGCCGCCATAGGGAACCATCGCTAACCGCTTCCTCCATCGAGACGGTGAGCGCGACATCTTCAAATATCTCGGAGATGGCGTCGGTTTGTTCAAGCGGCAGGGTAACGGTGAGTTGCCAAAGCGCTGGATCAAGTGGTTTGGACAAAGTTTTCCATCACTTTCTTGACGCCGGCCTTTTCGAAGGCGATTTCCAGTTTGGGGCCGTCTTTCCGTATAATTCTGCCATAGCCGAATTTCTGATGGAAAATACGGCTGCCGACGGAAAACTCTCCGTCACTTGAGGAACCACCAACCGGTTTGGTGCTGTTATCGACAAGCCGCTGGTTGGCGCTCGCCCGCTTTTCAAGAATCTCTTCCAAATGGGAACTATCCGGATTCCGCCAGCTTGAATGGGAGAATCCTTCGCTTATGCGTGCGGTGTTGTAAATTCCCTGATCGGCCCGATCACTTATATGATCCCGCGGGAGCTCATCGACAAAACGGCTGGGAATTGAGGATTGCCACTGGCCATGGATCCGGCGGTTGCTGACATGGCTGATATAACAGCGTTTCTTTGCGCGCGTAATCCCGACATAGGCAAGGCGCCGCTCTTCTTCCAGTGCTTTGAGGCCGTTTTCATCGAGAGCCCGCTGATGCGGAAACAGGCCTTCCTCCCAGCCGGGAAGGAACACTATGTCATACTCAAGTCCCTTGGCGGCATGCAGGGTCATCAGGCTGACCATTTCACTTGTGTTGTCTGCATTATTCTCCATCACGAGGGACACATGTTCCAGAAATTGCGCAAGACTTTCATATTCCGCTATTGCCGGGATAAGCTCTTTCAGGTTTTCGCGTTTCCCCTCAGCTTCCGGTGATTTGTCCTGACGCCACATGTCGAAATAACCGCTTTCCTCCATGACGGCCTCGACCAGTTCGTCAGCCGGGATCAGATCTTTCTGTGCGCGCCAGTCATCGAAACAATCCATCAGTTCCTTCAGGGCCGCCTGCGGCTTCCCTTTGAAGATATTCTTCTCGATGGCGACCCTTGCGGCACGGGATAGCGACAGATTTTCCGCACGCGCGAGTGTCCGCAGTTTTTCCAGCGCCTTGTCACCCAGGCCCCGCTTCGGAAGATTATAAATCCGTTCGAACGCGAGATCATCGTCCGGCTGATTTATGACACGCAAATAGGCCAGCACATCGCGGATTTCCCGACGTTCATAGAATCGCAGGCCTCCAATTACACGATATTTTATACCCATGCTCAGAAAGCATTCTTCAAAGTCGCGGGTCTGAAAACTGGCGCGAACCAGAATGGCTATTTCCTGTAGACTTGTGCCCTTGCGCTGCAGATTTTCTATTTCATCGGCGATCCAGCGCGCCTCGTTCGGGCTGTCCCAAAGACCGTTCAGGATAACCTTCTCTCCATCATTGCCTTCTGTAAACAGGGTCTTGCCGAGGCGCCCTTCATTATTGGCGATCAGTCCCGATGCGGCGCCCAGAATATGGGATGTGGAGCGATAATTCCTCTCAAGCCGGATCACCTTCGCACCCGGAAAATCATCTTCGAATTTCAGGATGTTGCCAACCTCGGCCCCGCGCCAGCCGTAGATCGACTGATCATCATCACCTACGCAGCAGATATTTCTGTGCCGTTGGGCAAGCAGCCGGAGCAGAAGATACTGCGCGATGTTCGTATCCTGATATTCATCCACCAGGATATATTTGAACCGGTTCTGGTAAATGCTGAGAATATCGGGGTTCTTCTGAAACAGTGTCAGCACATGAAGCAACAGGTCCCCGAAATCGCAGGCATTCTGGGCGGCCAGCCGCTCCTGATAGAGAGCATAGAGCGCGGCCGCTTTTCCATGTGCGAAATCGGAGCTTTCCGGCCCCTGAACCTGATCTGCCCGCAGTCCTTTGTCTTTCCACCGGTCTATGACAGCGGCGAGACCACGCGGCGGCCATTTCTTCTGGTCGATGCCTTGTTCCGTCATGATTTGCTTCAGCAGGCGAAGCTGGTCATCGGGATCAAGAATATTGAAGTTTCGTTCAAGGCCAACCAGTTCTGCATGACGGCGAAGAAGCCAGACCCCGATAGCGTGAAAAGTACCGAGCTTGATCTCTATTGCCTGGGGGCCGACAATATTTGCCGTCCGCTCCTGCATCTCGTTGGCAGCCTTGTTGGTGAAGGTAACGGCAAGAATCTCCCATGGGCGGACATCCCGGCAGTTGAGGATATGGGCTAGGCGGGAAATGAGGACCCGGGTTTTACCTGTGCCAGCCCCGGCAAGCACCAGAACCGGTCCGTCGAGCGCCTCAACAGCCGCTTTCTGGCCGCTGTTCAACCCGTCAAGATATTTGAAATTGCCGTTTTCAGGGCGCGTCCCTGTGTCTTCAAAACTGCCGATGTCAAATCTGTCTTCCATGGGTCAAGATATAGCTCAAGCTTAGACGTGAGGCTACCGCCTATCATCGAAATTACCGGAAAACTTTATCGCGGGTATCGTCCTGCGCAGAGAGTAGCGCGGCGTTATAGGCATGGAGCAGGTCTTTATGGTGGAGGATGCCAATCAGCCGCCGCTCAACCGCCCTGTTAATGACAGGAATATGGTCGATCCCGGCTTTTTCGATAATCTCAACGGCCGATTTAAGGCTGGTATCGGGGAACAGGACAGGGTTGTCTGCATGCACAAGATCGAGCGCGGTTAAATTCTCTCTTGGCTCATCCCCGAACAGGCCAGTCTTAATGTCACTGTAATCGATGCGGCCGATAAACTCATGGGTTTCCGGCTCGACCACAACGAACTTGTCATGATTTGTGTTACTGATGATCTTGCGAAGTTCCTGCATTGTGGTTTGCTTGGGTACCTCGATGAATTCCCGGTCCATGATCCCGCGTACCTGGCGAAAGCTGAGTGCCCGTAATGCGCGGCTTTCGTTAACGTCAACATTGCGATTCAAAAGCTGTGTCTGCCAGATGCTGCGACCGACCAGATGCTTGGTGATCAGCGTTGCCACGGAAACGGCAACCATGACGGCGATGGAAATTTTGTAGTCACCTGTCAGTTCGAAGACGATCAGGATCGTGGAAATCGGTGCACCGAGAACTGATGCCGCGACGGCAGACATGCCGATGATGGCGTAGAGACCGTGACTGGCTGCCATTTGCGGAAATGCTGTCGCCGCAATCAGCCCGAACGCTCCGCCCGTCATGGCGCCAATGAACAGGGCCGGCGAGAAAAAGCCGCCACCAAAACGGGAGCCGAAGGTGATGCCGACGGCAATTGTCTTGACCACAATCAGGATCAACAATAGCAAAAGGGGGTAATTTCCCTTAAGGGCATTGTCCGTCGCCTCGTACCCGACACCGATAATATGCGGGTAGAAAACGGCGATGCCGCCGAGAACCAGTCCACCGGCGGCGGGGCGCAACACCTCCGGTATATGAAAGCGGTCTATGGTCTGTTCCGAGAACTTGATGCTCCAGATAAAAATCAGGGAAACCAGCGCCGCGACGGCACCCAACAGCGCAATTGCGGGGAACTCCCAAAGTGTCACGATTTCGTAGCGGGGAATAATAAAAGCCGGAAAATCACCAACATAAATCCGGCTGATAACGGTGCCGATCACAGAGGCAATCACGATGGGCGCAAAAGCCTGAGTCGCAAGCGATCCGACCACCACCTCAAGGGCGAAGAACATCCCGGCGATAGGTGCATTAAAGGAGGCCGCAACGCCCGAAGAGACACCGCAGGCAATCAGGGTCAGATAGTATTTGGAGGGCAGCCGCATGAGCTGTCCAAGCTGGCTGGCGATCAGGGCACAGAAATGAACGACCGGCCCTTCACGTCCGCTTGACCCGCCTCCGCCGAGGGTAAGAGCGCTGACAAAGACGGCCCCTAATCCCGGAATGAGCTTCATCTTACCGCGATTTACAATCACGGCTTCTATAACATCGGCGACGCCCTGAGCGCGATGTCCCGGCAGGATAAATTTCCAGAATAACCCAATGATCAATCCGGCAACTACCGGGGCGCCCATAATATGCCACCATGGCAGGTCCGCGACCTGTGAAACGACATCGTGGCTGTTAAAGCCGTAAAACAGATGCTGTATTTCCGCGATGGCGATACGAAAACCGACTGCGCCATACCCGGCGAGCAGACCAATGGCAATGGCGCAGACTATCAGTTTAACCGGCGTGCTACTTGTCGCGGTGCGGATCGGGCTTAGAATTTTTTCCCCGGTGCGGGAATTTTCAGAGACGGCCATAGGCAGCCATTCATCCAGTCCATTTATTTTTTATTGGGCAAACTATTTGCCTGAATACCAGATGTATCGCGAATGTTTTAAAGTTTCAATAATTTCAAGGCTTTTTATCGCTATCTGCCTAAATATTCCCGCGCCCAGCCAAGAGTCTCTGTCGTTCCTGACGAAGGCGTGTATTCGCAACCGATCCAGCCGTCGTAGCCTTCGCTCTCGAGAAAGTCAAAAATATAGGGATAATTAATCTCACCATTGTCCGGTTCGGATCGGTCGGGCGGATTGGCAATCTGGATATGGCGGATGAGCGGGGCAAATTTCGTAAACTGTCTGATGATATCGCCATCGGTTTTCTGCACATGATAGATATCAAACTGCAGACGAAGGTTTGGATGGTTAATCTCTTCAATGAGCGTTGCCGCCATGCTTGCGCTTTCGAGGAAGTACCCGGGCATGTCCTTGTTATTGATAGCCTCGATCAGAATTGTGATGTCGGCAGTCTCCGCGGCCGCAGCGGCAATACGCAAATTATGCCGGTAGACCGCAAGTTGCGTATCATGGGTAACGGTGTTGTCACGAATACCGGCCATTACATGTAGCCGCGTGCAACCGAGCGCTCCAGCATACTCGATCGCCTGATGGAGCGTCGCCTGAAACTCCGCTTCCCGTCCGGTCAGGCTTGCAAGACCGCGTTCCCCCTTTGTAAAATCGCCGGCCCGGACATTGAACAAGACCTGTTCAAGGTTATTCCGCTCAAGGTGACATTTTATTTCGGCCGCGTCGAAATCATAGGGGAAGAGATACTCGACGCCCTTAAAACCATCACCGGCGGCGGCGGCGAAACGATCCAGAAATGGCAGGTCCTGATATAGAAAGCTTAAATTGGCGGCGAATTTGAGGGGCATGAAACTAGGTTCCGGCCCGGGTTTCTTCGACAATGGGTTTGGCGAAGGAAGGGGCCTGGTCCCAGGGGAAAAGGATCCAGGTGTCCTGACTCACTTCCGTAATGAAGGTGTCAACCTGATCCAGCCCTTTTGGCTTGGCATAGATTGTCGCAAAATGAGCTTTCGGTACCATTTTTCTGACATGTCGTGCGGTAATTCCGCTATCGACAAGGTCGTCAACGATGACCCAACCGTCGCCGTCATCCGGCAGTTCCAGACCCTTTATCAAATTCACTTCGCCGACGGACTTGTCGTCACGATAGGCCGCTATGCAAACCGTATCGATGTGACGGATATCGAGTTCGCGGGCGACAATGGCCGCGGGAACCATGCCGCCACGGGTGACGGCGATAACGCCTTTGAAGGGAGATTTTTCCATTAGCCGCCAAGCCAGCGCCCGCCCGTTGCGATGAAGTTCTTCCCAGGAAACCGGAAAATATTTTACATAACCCGCACCGATAGACATCTCATCCCCCATTTTTATGTGCCATTTGTTTTAAACCGGCTATAAAAAGAATAAAAGCTTCGATTTTGCTACGTTGACGGCGGCGGCTTTTATCGGCACTGAATTTACGGTAGGCTTCTTCATGGCATCAAGACCCCCGACAATGGCCCAACTCAGATATCTTCGGCTTGGACGTTTCCAGCCGGGCGGGAAGCTTCCTATTTTTGATCCGAATGGGCAACAGATCAGCAAGGCGGTAATCAAAAGCTGCCTGAAAAAGGGGTGGGTGCAGACCTGGTTCGACAATCCGATCAAGCCGGACTGGCTCGTTTGCAAATTGACGGAGGAGGGGCGGCGGATAATCGATAAACACACAGATAGCCATTGATCGCAGAGCTGCGTTTTGTGACCGCGCTCGCAAATATCGTGATTTCCGACGCAGGGTACTTTTGCAATCCATCCAATAATGGCAAACTTTCCCAATTCGATAATCTACAGGTGAGGCAAGATCATGACTGGGACCATGGGCGAACTTATTATCGTAGCATTGGCCTTTCTTCTCATTCATGTGGTGCCGTCCAGTTTTCTGCGTGGAAAGCTGGTGTCCGTACTGGGAGAGAATGGATATATGGCAGGCTTCAGCCTTGCCTCTCTCATACTGCTGGTATGGATGGTCATTGCCTATCGTGCGGCCCCGTTGGGGGGCATGCTGTGGGATGCTGGGAATGCCGGGCGCTATCTTGGTGCTTTGCTGATGTTGATTGCCTCAATCTTGTTTGTTGGCGGCATTACAAGCCCTAATCCGACCGCGATTGGCGCAGGAAAGTTGATTGATCGCGAAAGTGCTTCTGAAGGCTTCAATGCCATAACCCGTCATCCCATGATGTGGAGCTTTGCCTTATGGTCGCTGACCCATGTCATTAACAATGGGGATGTTGCCGCTGTCATCTTCTTCGGAACCTTCGGGGTGCTCGCCCTGGCGGGAACCGTGCTCATTGACGCAAAGAAGGCGCGGCAGCTAAAGGACGGATGGGGCAAGTTCAAGGCGCGAACGTCGAACGTTCCCTTTGCCGCCATTCTTCAGGGTCAGGCGAAACTCTCGATCAAACCGCTTTGGTGGCGGATATTGCTCGGCATCGTCCTGTATGCCGGGCTTTTCCATTTTCACAGTTTTGTCTTCGGTGTTTCGCCTACGCCCTATTGATGGAGCATTTAGTTATCTCAATAGATGACACAGGTCGTATTGCCGGTGGCATACACCTTGCCGTCTTCACCCACCAGACGGCCTTCCGAAGTTGCGATCTTCCGGCCCTTATGCACGACCTCGGCTGTTACGGTGACTTTGCCCATGCCAGGCAGCATCGCCCGAAGATATTTTATGTTGAGATCGACGGTTGTGTATCTCTCTCCCGGCTCCAGCACCGTATGGATGGCGCATCCAAGCGCGGAATCGAGTAGCGTCGCTGCATAGCCGCCATGCACGGTGCCAAGCGGGTTCAGATGTTTTTCGCCGGGCACACCCGTGAAAACGGCTTTGCCATGGGAAACTTCGGACAGATCAAAGCCAAGTGTTTGTGATATGGGCGGCGGTGTGCCGCCTTCGATAATGGAGAGCATTTGCTGAAGTCCCGTCATTTCCTTGCGGGATTCCTCCAGCTCTTTTTTCTTGTTCAATGCAATCATCGCGCGGGTTCCTTGTCTTGCGAGAATTATATCTGGAAGATAAGAATTTTTATTAAAACGAAAATATGCTAATTTTGAATATACTCTATTCAAAAATGAATAAATATGTCTTGGGATCTATATCGATATTTTCTGTCAGTTGCCGAAACCGGGAGCCTTTCCGCCGCGGCCCGGCAGCTGTCAGTATCGCAGCCAACTGTTGGCCGGCAGATTGCCGAGCTTGAGAAGCGATTAGAGACGCGCCTTTTCGAGCGAGCTTCCCATGGATATCTTTTGACCCCGGCCGGACAGCGGATTCGCGCGCGGATCGAGAGAGTGTCGGCCGATCTCATCGGCGCAGAGCAGCAGATACGCGGCATGGATAAATCGCTTTCCGGTTTGATCCGTGTCTCCGCGACCGAAGGATTTGGCAGCTACTGGCTGACCCCGAAGCTGAGCGAATTTCAGGAGCGCCATCCGAATATCCAGTTTGAACTCATGCTCAATATATCTGTCGTTAATTTGCGAAAACGCGAGGCGGATATCGCCCTTCGTCTCGCAAACCCTCGGGTTTCAGACCTTGTGGGCCGTAAGGTCGGGCAGGCGGGTTTTGGCCTCTACGGTGCCAAAGCCTATTTTGAGAAGAAGGGGACGCCAAAGGCAATCGCTGATCTTATCCATCATGACTTCGTTGGGTGGCAATCAGGACCGAATGATTTCGTGCTAAGCGCCGCACTTGGTGAATTGGCGTCCCCGGCCCAGATAAAGTTTCGCTGCGACACAGTTGCGGCGCAGATCGCGGCTGTTTCCCACGGGATCGGATTATTTCTCGTTCCCCATTATCTTGTCCCGAAAGATGGCCGCTTTGTAAGGCTGTTCCCGCGGGAGATTGACCAGAAAATCGATATGTGGCTGTTGACCCATCGCGACCTTGTCAGGGCGCAGCGTATGCGCGCGCTTCTCGATTTTTTATATGATCAATTCCAACGCGATAGAAAAATGTTTCTGGGGGAGGACTGATGTATCCTATTCGGCGAAAAAGGAAATGGTCAGGAATATACCGGCGCTGAGCAATGCCGCGGAAGGCACCGTAATCACCCAGGCCGCAATGATCGTCATCAATTGCGAGCGTCGTACCAGCTTTTTGGGCCGATTCTCGGATTGATCCAGATCAGTCGCCGGCAGGTTACTGTCAGGATGGATTTTCTCGTCACGCATGCTGGCTCGCAGTTTCCTTGCTCGTCGCTCCGTATCCCATTCACGAAAGAACCCGACACCAAACACAGCCCCGACGGCAATGTGAGTTGAACTCACGGGCAACCCGAGGGCAGAGGCAACCAACACGGTGATGCCAGCCGACAGAGCAACGCAATATGCCCGCATCGGATTCATTTTGGTGATCTGCTCTCCAACCGTTCGGATCAGCTTGGGTCCAAACAGGAAGAGCCCGGCGCTCAGGCCCGCGGCACCGATCAGCATGACCCAGAGCGGGATGCCCACCTTGGCATCGATGGCGCCGGAAGTGGAGGTTTCCACGATTGCCGCAAGCGGACCGACTGCATTGGCTACGTCATTGGCCCCATGGGCAAAGGATAGAAGCGCGGCGGAACAGATAAGCGGAATTGTAAACAGGGCACGAACGGATTTATTCCGGTTTTCCATACCTTTGGAGGTGCGATGAATGATAGGTTTGACGATGGCGTAGGTGCCAGCAAAAAACGCCAGGGAAATCGCAATAACGGTTACGAGATCCGGCCTCCAGATCCGCTTGAGCCCCTTGGTCACAAGATACGCCGAGAAAACGCCCGCCATGATCGCCACGAGCAGCGGCACCCAGCGCCGGGAGGCGGATACCTTGTCTTCCTTGTAGATGACATTGTATTTTATGAACGCAAGAAAAAGGGCGGCGATGGCCCCACCCATAACCGGGGAAATAACCCAGCTCGCGGCGATGGCGCTCATAGTTTCCCAATTGACAATACTGAAGCCCGCCGCCGCAATGCCAGCACCCATCACACCACCGACAACAGCATGGGTGGTCGAAACCGGCGCACCCACCCAGGTTGCAATATTTACCCAGAGCGCCGCGGCAAACAGCGCCGACATCATGGCCCAGATGAATATCTCGCTATTCTGCATAGAAGACGGGTTTATGATGCCTTTCTGAATGGTGTTGACGACATCGCCACCCGCAAGAATCGCACCTGCCGCCTCGAATATGGCCGCGATTACAAGGGCACCGAACATGGTCAGTGCACGTGAGCCGACGGCGGGCCCGACATTGTTGGCAACGTCATTGGCGCCGATATTGAGCGCCATATATCCGCCGATAATCGCTGCAATGATAATCAGGGTAGAATGCTCACCCGCAGTGGTAACGCTTGCGGAAAAGGCCCAGACTATCAGCAAAAACAGAACCGCCAGCGCGAGCGCCTTGTATCGGGCGCTGCTGTGCATCGCCTCGGTACCAATTTTCTCGATACGACCAAGATCTTTATCGAGTGTTTGCTTTACCATGTTTTCACCAAGCCTGTTTTCAGAGTAGGGGCCTAATTGTCATAAAATTGTCATGATTTCTAGTCCTCACCGTCAAAGAATCAAAGGATGTTTGCGTCGTGGCTATATATACCGCGCTAATCCCGGCTTTTATTTGTCCACCGGCCTGTGATAGTGTCTTATGAAAATACGCCGGATTTTTCCTTCAAAGGATGAGAATAATGAGAATACTTCCTGAACTGAAAGAGTTGCATAGTGAAATGACCGAATGGCGTCATCGCATCCACAAGCATCCTGAAACCGCGTTCGAGGAGTATGAAACATCGGATTTCGTGGCCGAGAAACTGGAAAGCTTCGGAATTGAAGTGCATCGTGGCTTGGCGAAGACAGGCGTTGTCGGGACCCTGAAGAACGGCAGCGGAAACCGGGCAATCGGACTTCGGGCGGATATGGATGCCCTTGATCTCCAGGAACTCAATGAATTCGAACACCGGTCTCAGGTCGATGGAAAAATGCATGGATGTGGACATGATGGCCATACGGTGATGCTGCTGGGCGCGGCCAAGCATCTGGCGGAAACAAAGAATTTTGACGGAACGGTGCGGTTTATCTTCCAGCCCGCAGAGGAAAATGTGGCTGGCGGACGGGTTATGATCAGTGATGGCCTGTTTGAAAAATTTCCCGTGGATAGTGTCTATGGAATGCATAATATGCCCGGACATGAAGTGGGAACATTTGCCGTGCGCAAAGGACCCATCATGGCATCGGCGGATTTTTTTGAGGCGCGGGTGATTGGTGTCGGCGGACATGGTGCTTTCCCGCACCAGACAACGGATCCGGTTGTGATCTCGGCCGAAATTATTCAGGCCTGGCAAAATATCGTTAGCCGTAACGTCGACCCTCTTCAGTCGGCTGTTGTGACAGTGGCCCAGATACATGGCGGGCATACCGGCAACGTCATCCCTGAGGAAGTCGTGATGAATGGAACAACGCGCGCATTCGATCCGGCGGTTCAGGATATGATCGAGAACAGGATGCGGCAGCTTGCTGTCGGGATCGCGGAGGCACATGGCGCGAAATGCGAGTTTAAATATGACCGGCGCTACGCTCCCACGATCAACACGGAGGATGAGACGGATCTGGCCGTCGCGGCGGCGACAGAGCTGGTAGGCGATACAAATGTGAACAAGGATGTTACTCCGGTCATGGGAGCGGAGGATTTCTCATGGATGCTGCGGGAGCGTCCGGGCTGCTATATTATGATTGCCAATGGCTCCGGTGAGGGCAGCTGCCATATTCATAATCCCAACTATGACTTTAATGACGAAATCCTGCCTCTTGGCGCCAATTACTGGGTGCAATTGACTGAGCAGATTCTGACGCGGGAAGCAAATTAGAGGCATTCTTATGTCACTTTTTGGCCAATTTGGGCCAAATTTTCGTGATCTAGATTACAAAATAGCCATAAACATGCTGGTTTTCATCGTTTGGTGACATCACTTTAGGTACATTATACCTTTATAAGCATAAGGAGTGATGTTGACTTAATGAGTATGCATGTGAAGTTCTGGGGGGTTCGAGGGTCGATCGCGACACCTTCCGCTGATCATATGAAATACGGCGGGAATACCTCCTGCGTTGAAGTCGTCATCAATAACCGAATTATCATTCTTGATGCCGGAACGGGGGTGAGGTTACTTGGCGAGTGCCTCATGAAACGCGGCTTGAAAGATTACCTCTTCCTGCAGTCGCACACCCATTGGGACCATATTAACGGATTCCCGTTTTTCAGCCCGATTTACCGCGATGATGTAAACATCAAGGTTATGGCCGGACATCTGAGCGAGTTGGGGGGAATCAAAAAGGTTCTTTCCTCGCAAATGTGTCAGCCGACATTTCCTGTCCCGTTCGCCGAGCTGGCAGCCAACCTCACATTTGAGGATTTCAAGTCAGGAGATAGTTTCTCCTTGGGGGGTGGCATTCATGTCCGCACCGCACCCATGAAGCATCCTGACGGAGGGACGGGCTATCGGATAGAATATGGCGGTAAATCCATTTGTTATATTACAGATACGGAGCATGTCATTGGTCGCCCGGATCAAGATATCCTGAATCTGATCGAAGACGCGAACCTCGTTATTTACGACTCGACCTACACTGACGAAGAATACCCGAAATTCAAGGGGTGGGGACATTCCACTTGGCAGGAGGGAGTACGTTTATGCAAGGCTGCCAACGTTGGCCAACTGGCGATTTTCCATCATGATCCTTCCCATGATGATGCCTTCATGGATCAGATTGCAAAAGACGCCACTCGGGCCTGGCCACAAGCATTTGTCGCCCGAGAAGGCATGACTGTTGAAATCGAAACGGAAAAATATCCGAATAAAATATCTCTCGCGATGTAGCGGGTTTCAGTATGACTTACGCTGATTAGTTGCTGCCGCTAGAAAAGACGATATCAAGCGAGAATTCCGCTCCTCAGCGAGACATGTGATATAGGTATCTTCTTTCAGGCGCTCGTCCTTTATCTCGATTGTATGAATACGCTTGTCCCAGCGAATATCCGTTTCCGTAAAGAAGGCAATGCCCAGGTTATTTGCGACCGCCTCGCGCCCGATTTCCTTATTTTTCATGTTCAGAACCTGCTCATCCTCATTGTGGATGAATTTAGACCAATGCCCCCTTATTTCCCGGACGGCATCGAGATCAAAAGGAAGTATGATCACCTGATCTTTTATGTCATCCAAGGCCATCACTTTCTTCTTTGACCAAGGATGCTTTTTCGAGACGGCCAGCTTTAGGGGTGCTTCCTCGACTTTGAGACAAAACAGTCTTTTGTCTTTCGTCGGAGCATGATGAATGGCAACATCCGCCCGAAAATCCAGAACTTCTTCATCGACTATTTCAGTAGATATTGTGGTAAAGGAAAAGTGAATGCCCGGGTACTGCGCTTGAAATGCCGATAAAAAAGAGAGGGATGGCAGGGACGAGGTTGCAACGATTTTCAAAAAGCCGATTTCCAATGAACCGAGGGAGGAGAGGAGCGTATGGGCTTCCTCCTCCAGACTAAAAATCCGCTTTGAAAGATTGAGAAGCAATCTTCCCGACGCCGTGATTTCGGTTTTTCGGCCACGCCGTTTGAACAGTTTCGTGTTGTAGCTTTGTTCTAGCGCCTTGACTTGCAACGTGACCGCTGGCTGGGTGAGCCCCAAAATTTTTGCTGCGGTGGAAAAACCTCCGGATTCTGCCACCGCATGAAACGCTTTTAACTGTACATGGTTCATTGTCGCATTCCGGATTTAGGTCATGCTGTGGTAGTCCACATTTACGCCCCTCAAGTAACAATAACTATATATACCTGACGATTAAGTTATGTTTTAACCCCTGTCAATTGAAATAATTGTTTATAATACACCATAATAGAGTATTTGTTTCGGCTGTTTTTGGCGACTGCCGTTGGAGTGTTATAAATTTCCCGTTTATGATGTGGTTTTTAGTGCGCTTCCGCGATAATCTGTGGAAAAGGCCTGTTTCGACGTGGAAGGAGCGCGTGTGACTGCAACAATTTATTTGGTTCGCCATGGTGAGGCTGCCGGTTCTTGGGATAATGCCCTTGACCCGGGACTGAGTGAGCGCGGGGCTGTTCAGGCAACGCAAATGGCAGACCGTTTATTCAATGAACTTCCGGTTTCCAATCTATTTTGCAGCCCACTTTGCCGCACCAGGGAAACGGTGGAGCCACTTGCCGGGCTTTGGCAAAAGGAAGCGATTATCACGCCGGAATTATCTGAAGTGCCGTCCGAGGGCGTTGATTTTGGGGATCGACGTCGCTGGCTGACCCGCGTAATGGCGGGAACATGGCAAGAACAATCCGAAAAACTGAACAACTGGCGATCGGCCATTCTCGATTTTACATCGGGTCAGGAGCAAGATGCTGTTTTTGTAACTCATTTTGTCGTTATCAATGCGATCATCGGGGCGATTGACAAGAGCGAGAACGTGATTGTTTTTCGACCCGATCATTGCTCCGTCACGAAAATACGGGTTTCGACGGACGGAATGAGTGTCGTTGAAAAAGGGCGGGAAGCTGTTACAGTCGTAAAATAACCGCGTTCGGCTCTCCTTTGGCAGGTTATCATCCGGATCCATGATATGGAAACAATAGCAGATATGGTGTATGCGAATTCTTCGAAACCCGAGGAGGAGACGGGGCGTTCAATCGATGATTATCACGTTGAGATGCACATTGGGCATCTGCTGCGCCGGGCGCATCAACGCGCCAGCGCTATCTTCCAGTCCTACATGGGGCATGAGCAGATCACACCGACCCAGTTCGCAGCTCTTGTAAAGCTGAGGGACGAGGGGGAACTTTCGCAAAATCATCTGGGGCGTCTGACGGCGATGGACCCCGCGACGATACAGGGAGTAACACGTCGGTTGATCGATCGCGGGTTGGTACAGATACGGCCTGACGAGACAGACCGCCGCCGGATGCTCCTGCGCTTGACAGATGAGGGGCGGAAGCTGACGGAGGATATTATCCCCTATGGTTTTGATATCACTGATGACACGCTTGAGCCGCTATCCGCTGAAGAGCAGGAAGTCTTTCTAAGGTTGTTGAAAAAGATCAGCTGACTCTATTCGGGCTATTGTTCATAGACGTCTCTGATAAAACGCCGGAGGTGTGAGAATGAGTATGAATTATTCCGGATACTGGCAGTTCTGGGCATTGCTTGCCGCCATCTTTGCCGCATTGACAGCCATCCTGGCGAAAGTCGGAGTGAGCGACATCAACTCAAATTTTGCGACTTTCCTGCGAACGATCGTGATCGTTTTTGCGCTGGCATTATTTCTCCTCTATACGGGCGAGTTTCAGCCCATTGATAAAGTATCTGGCAAGTCTTTTATATTTCTCGTCCTGTCGGGTCTGGCAACCGGCTTATCCTGGCTTTGTTACTTTCGGGCTCTGCAAATTGGCAAAGCGTCCCAAGTGGCACCCGTCGACAAGTTGAGTGTTATTTTTGTCGCGATAATAGCGTCCATATTTCTAGGAGAAAGCCTCTCGGGCCCAGCCTGGATTGGCGTCGGGATGATTGCGGGCGGAGCCATTCTCATCTCTGTCAGCTAGAAATGGCACAATAATATGCGGCCAAGCTGGTTTTTCGGTTTCTCGCTCATCATTCAAATGTGTATAAGCAAACCAAACACAGGGAGTGAGAGGGAATAGCCTGATGCATTGGGTTGTTGAACGGATATTGATCGGGCGACCGGACCGCCAGACGATTTCTAAATATGCAAAGGGAAGCGACAGATATCTTGGCGTTTTGCTCATTGTCTCTGCAGCGCTGCTTGGTCTTGCGATAACGCAACCAATGATAACGACGGTGGGATTTTTGGGGCTGGAGGGCCGCTATTCGCTGCTGACGGCATTGCCGGAATTGCTGAAGAGCGGGCAGGGTGGTCTGGCCGTGCTGATCGCTGTCCTTACGATTATCCTGCCAATTCTTCTGCTCTCGACGGCATTCGATCTTTGGTATAGGCATGAATTGGCGGACGCCAAGTTTCTTCGTAAATCGCGATTGCTGCGTCAGCTTGGCCGTCTTTGGCTGATGCTCCTCGGCCTCGTGTTGATCTTCATATATTTTGCCGTGCAGTCAGGAGAAGGTACGACTCTGCATCTTGCGGTTTACTATCTTGTTGTCTCGCTGGCACTTCAAAAACTCGTGGCTGCAAGACTTCAACCTCTGATTAATGCGGTGCAATTCGTTGAGATCGAGGAGGATGTGGACTAAAAGAAAGTTAACACTTTTTCCGGATACTTTAAGAGTTCGGTAAGTTATATCAGTTTTAAATTTTGATAGTAGTTTTGTTAATGCAATAGGTGTATCCGGTGTTAAAATTTGTGTTCACTAAGACAGCCCGCTATCCCGGCCTTGAGGTTGAGCATTATCAGATCCTGCGCAATCTTCGAACCTTGCTTGTCAATTTGAAATATCGCGGGCCAATCATGACCTTTCTGGGTCTTGCCGCCAATTTCTGCGCCAGAGCCAAAATTCCCCTCCTGCAGGAATACCGCTTCAACAAGCAGAACCTGAGGGAGAGTGGATTGGATACGGATGGTATCGTCGAGACAGCCGTGATGGATATTCCGGATGAGGTCCGTGCTTCCGCCTGCCGGTACGAGGCGGCATCGGATTATGAATTCCGGCATGTCCTGGAACGCCTCCATGTAGATTATCCGGCCTATCATTTTGTCGATTATGGATCGGGAAAGGGCGCTATTCTGGCCGCCGCCGCCCGTTATCCCTTCAAGTCGGTAACAGGCGTTGAGATAAGCGGCGCCTTACATCAGACGGCGATGAGAAATATTGCCGAGATGAAGCAACGACATATGATCCGCGCTGGCGCGCTTACCTCCGTGCATGGCGATGCGGCGAGCTACTCCCTGCCGAACGCGCCCCATGTTATTTATGTCTATAATTCTTTCGGCCCGGAGGTTCTGCAAAAGGTGCTGGACCGAATTTCAGAGGATCTTCGTGATATCGAGGAACCAGTATACTTCCTCTACAATAATCCCATGCATCATAATGTGCTTGAAAAAAGCCAGGAATTTCACCGGATGTCGAAGTCTTTTGGCGGAAAATGGCTTGTCTTCATTCGGCTCAGCAATTCTGATATTCTGAGAAAAACCGGTTAAATTATATTTTATCGGCTTAGCTCTTTCATGGCGGCTTCGAGCCCGCCTATTGTGAGCGGGAACATCCTGTCGGTCATCAGTTGCTTCATCATCTGGACAGACGGGGTATAGTCCCAATATTTCTCTGGTACCGGATTAAGCCAGACCGCTTTGCTGTAAATGCCGAGCAGCCGTTCCATCCAGGCTTGCCCGGCTTCTTCGTTCCAATGCTCGACACTCCCGCCGGCATAGGCAATCTCATAGGGGCTCATGGTTGCGTCCCCAACGATAATCAGCTTGTAATCGGCAGGGTAGGTATGTAGCACATCCCAAGTCGGCATAAAGGACGTGTGGCGACGGCTGTTTTCCTTCCAGAGCTTTTCATAAACGCAATTATGGAAGTAATAGAACTCCAGATGCTTGAACTCGCTGCGCGCGGCTGAGAACAGCTCCTCGCAGGCCTTGATATGATCGTCCATCGACCCGCCGATGTCGAACAGGATCAGGACCTTGACCGTGTTGTGCCGCTCGGGCCGCATTTTAAGATCGAGAAAACCCGCGTTCCGTGCTGTTGACCGGATGGTGTCGTCGAGGTCCAGCTCCTCCGCCGCGCCTTCGCGGGCGAACTGCCGCAGCCGTTTCATGGCGACCTTGATATTCCGGGTGCCGAGCTCGACACTGTCATCGAGGTTTTTATACTCACGTTTGTCCCAGACCTTGACGGCCTTGCGGTTGCGGCTCTCTTTTTGGCCAATGCGCACGCCCTCAGGATTGTAGCCATAGGCGCCAAAAGGGGATTTGCCCGCGGTACCGATCCATTTATTGCCGCCCTGGTGACGCTTTTCCTGTTCTTTCAGGCGTTCCTGCAGCGTTTCCATCAGCTTTTCCCAGCCGCCCATGGCCTCGACCTGTGCCTTCTCCTCATCGGTGAGGGAGAGCTCGGCCAGTTTTTTGAGCCATTCATCCGGGATTTCAACGGTTTGATCTTCGGCAATAAACTCGATACCGTTAAAGCAATGTCCGAACACCTGGTCGAACTTGTCGAGGTTCTTTTCGTCCTTCACCAGCGTTGCACGAGCGAGATAGTAAAAATCATTTACCGAATATTCCGCGCACCCCGCCTTGAGCGCCTCGATCAGGGTCAGATACTCCCGTAGGGTAACGGGAACTGAGGCCTCCTTTAGCGTGAAGAAGAATTGCGTAAACATGGCCGCGTTATCCTAGCGTTGCTCGCGGCGGGACAGGAAAGCGAGCCGTTCAAACAGATGCACGTCCTGCTCGTTCTTGAGTAAGGCGCCATGAAGCGGCGGAATAAGCTTGGACGGATCTTTGGAGCGAAGCACATCTTCGGGCAGGTCTTCACTCATCAGCAGTTTCAGCCAATCGAGCAGTTCGCTGGTGGACGGCTTCTTCTTGAGACCCGGCGTTTCGCGGACATCAAAGAAAACTTTCAGCGCATCACGGACAAGCTCCTGCTTGGCATCGGGGTGATGGACTTCGACGATTTTCTCCATCGTTTCCGTATCAGGGAAGCTGATGTAGTGGAAGAAGCAGCGACGCAGGAAAGCGTCCGGCAGTTCCTTTTCATTGTTCGAGGTGATGATCACCAGTGGCCGGTGCTTGGCCTTGATCGTCTCCTGCGTCTCATAGACAAAGAATTCCATCCGGTCGAGTTCCTGCAACAGGTCGTTCGGAAACTCGATATCCGCCTTGTCGATCTCGTCGATCAGAAGAATCGGGCTTTCTTTGGCGGTGAAGGCTTCCCACATCTTGCCGGGGCGGATGTAATTGGAAATATCATGCACCTTGTCGTCGCCGAGCTGTGAATCGCGCAGGCGGGACACGGCATCATATTCATAGAGGCCCTGCTGGGCCTTGGTGGTGGATTTGATGTTCCATTCAATAAACTGCTTGCTAAGGGCTTTCGCCACTTCCTGGGCCAGCACGGTCTTGCCGGTGCCGGGCTCTCCCTTGATGAGAAGGGGACGCTGCAGTGTCATGGCGGCATTGACGGCGATCATCAGATCTTCCGTTGCCACATAAGTATCGGTACCTGTAAATTTCATGCCGTACTCTCGTTTTCTTTTTCTTTTTCTATGGATTGCGGAGGCGCTATTTATTGGAAAATAAGCCCCGCAGGCGGTTTGATCAAGCTATTTGACAAAAAGTCAATTTAGCGAGGCGCAAATTGCCCGGTTATTTCAAAACAGCAGGGAAGTCTGCGCCGTGGGTTACCTTGTTGCCCGCTTCACAGTGCAGAAGATCTTTCAGCAGTCCGTTCTTCACTGAGTAGATGATGCCGTGGACGGCAAATTTCTGTCCCCTGTCCCAGGCATCCTGGACGATCGTCGTGGCGCAGACGTTCTGCACCTGTTCGATGACGTTGAGTTCGCAGAGAAGATCGGTCTTTTCTTGCTGTGTTGCCGCTTTTTCTATCAGGTCGTTGTATATGCGGGCGGTTGTCCGGATATGCCTGAGCCAATTATCGATCATGCCGTTTTTCTGGGACGACATGGCTGCTGCGATACCTCCACAGCCATAGTGGCCGCAGACAATAACATGCCGGACTTTCAATACCTCGATGGCATATTGCAGGACGGAAAGACAGTTGAGGTCTGAAGGGACAACGATATTGGCAATATTACGGTGCACGAACACCTCGCCCGGTGGGAGGTCCATGATCTGGTTGGCGGGAACGCGGCTGTCAGAACAGCCGATCCAGAGATGCTCAGGTGTTTGCTGATGGGCGAGGCGGGAGAAAAATTCGGGATCCGATGCCGTGGTGTTGGCCGCCCAAGCCTTGTTTTTCTCGAATACTTTCTTAAAATCTTCCATCAACCGGTTCCTTGTAACGTTCCATGTATCGATTCGGGCCCCGTACCCCGCACACGGGCGACTATTTAACATAAAATCCGGCTAGGGAAACTCTTTATTGAGAGAGAGTAGTCTCGGAATTTTGGCTAAATGAATTGACAAATGAACCGTTTGGACGGAGCGTTATGGCAACAATAATAATAGTCAGAAATCTGTATGCCCCCGGAATCCAGACCTCCTGCTGTCAAACGACGTGCAATATACATATTCCTCGTTTGTGCTGTGTTGTTCGGCCTGGGGCAGTTCCACCGCTATTCTGGCGGGGTTGTCATGCTTCCCGTCGCCAATGATCTCGGTATTGCCGTTGAAAACCTCGGCATAGCAGCGGCTGTCCTGTTTTTTGCGTCGGCGCTGGTTCAGGTGCCGACCGGCATGGCGCTCGATCGGTTCGGCCCGCGCATCATTCTTCCCATGATCACAAGCTTGGGCGTTGTCGGGTCACTCATGCTCGCTATTGCGACAAGTCTCCATGAAGTCGTGGCGGCGCGTATCCTTATCGGGGTAGGGTATTCCGCCATTATGATGTCGTCCTATGTCTTGTTCGCAAAATGGTTCCCGCCTACGAAATTTGCGACATTGGCATCCTGGCTGCTGGCGGCGTCCAGCTTCGGCGGCATAATGGCATCGGGCCCGCTCGCCTATATTATTGAGCACTATGGCTGGCGCAGCCCCTTTATTGTGATTGGCAGCCTTACCTTCCTGGTGTTGGTAATTGGTGTCTACATCATCCAGGATGTCCCGCCCAAGTATAAGCGTGACGAGGCAACGCCCGTCACCATCGGGCAAAGTATTCGCGGATATGGCGAGGTTCTGCTGCATCCGAAATTCTTTAATCTTCTTGCCATGGGCTTTGTCTCCTACGGTCCGGCAGTTGCGATACTTGGCATGTGGGGCGGACCGTACCTTGAGAAGAATTATGGCCTCGATGGAGTGGAGCGGGGGCAGATCCTGTTCCTGATGACGGTTGTTGTCCCGATTGGGGCACTGTTTTTCGGCCCACTCGACCGTATTTTCAGAAGCCGCAAGAAAATCATCATAACCGCTGTGCTGACCGAGCTTGTCGCCTTTAGCATTCTTGGCCTCGTTGATGATCTTCCGCTCTGGTCCATCGCCTGCCTTTTTGTCTATATCGCCTTTATCCAGCAATATTATGTTGTCCTGGGCGCCCACTGCCGAAACTCATTCCCGGATTATCTTGTCGGCCGGGCCAACTCGACCCTGAACCTGATCAGCATCATGGGTGTCGGGTTCATGCAGTCGCTATTCGGTTGGGTTCTCTCGGTGAACGGGGAGACAGGATATGAGACATCCTTCCTGATGGTCGCGGGCTTGCTGGTTGTCGCCCTTGTGATCTATTCCGGCTCTTCCGAAAAGTCACTTTTCGCCCGGATAGATCGCTGAAATTTCAGCCTGTCATCATTCCAACACAGTTTTCGGATACAAAAGACAGACATACAGGGCTGATCACATTTTCGTCAGTGATCAGCTAGGGGGATTGAAAATTATTTAAAAAAGTCTTAAATTAGAACGATTACAATGTGCGCCCAGTTCCACGCCGTCCGCATGCGGCCCAATCAAGTGGGAGGAAGATCACATGAACAAGCAGGAGACAGTAAATTCTCAGAAGCGCAACCGCGCCTTTGTCTCGACCGCAATGTCCATTCCGATGCTATCGCGGGAGAGGGAATTCGAACTTGCATATCTCTGGCGAAAGGAAGGGGACGAGAAGGCTCTGCATGAGCTGGTTTCCGCCTACATGCGCCTTGTTGTTTCGATGGCGTCAAAGTTCCGGAATTACGGCCTTTCCATGAGCGATCTCGTTCAGGAGGGCAACATCGGCCTGATGCAGGCGGCCTTCAAGTTTGAGCCGGAACGTGAAATTCGCTTTTCAACCTATGCCAGTTGGTGGATCAAGTCGGCGATGCAGGATTATGTCCTGCGGAATTGGTCAATCGTGCGGTCCGGGACCAGCGCCTCCCAGAAATCGCTGTTTTTCAATCTGCGTTGGCTGCGGGCAAAAATCCAGAATATGGATGATTCTGCCTTCTCTACCGAAACACTGATTTCCATCTCTAAAAAGCTGAAAATCGGCATTTCCGATGTTGAAAACATGGCGAACCGTCTTTCTAGCCGGGATCAGTCCCTGAATGCGCCCGTGGGGCAGGAGGGGGATGACAGTATCGAGGATTTTCTCCCTGATACCAATCCGTCACCGGAAGAGAATACGATGCGCAACATCGATGGTGCAGCCCGATCAAGTTGGCTGGAAACGGCTCTCCAGGAACTGACGGACCGGGAGCAGGTCATCATCCGCGAAAGACGGCTTCAGGACGACAAGACGACCCTCGAAGTACTGGGAAACCGTCTTGGAATTACAAAGGAGCGCGTCCGACAGATCGAACATAAGGCTTTCGAGAAGTTGCGCCATTCGGTTGTCCGTATCAGCCGGGAAGCGAACCGAAATCCGGCGCTTGAATCAGACAGGAAACAAATATCTTAAAATAACCGTCCCTGTGTCCCGGTTTTGTCTGTGGGCTCAATCAGATTTTCATCATCGTTTCGGACATTGCCGACACGGCTGGAGACTTCATAGAACTGCATCCTGTCCGCCGCGAATGGCTTGAGCAGATCTTCTCCCCCTTTACCATTTAGCCAGGCGTCATGGTCTGATGTGTCGAGGATGACGGGCATACGGGGATGGATAAATTCGATGCTTTTTGCCGCTGTCGTTGTCAGTATTGTACAGCTCTTGATCTTTTCTCCATCCGGTGAGATCCAGCTTTCCCATAGCCCTGCGAAAGCGAAAAGCGGCATGTCGGCAATTCCGATTAGCCAGGGCTGCTTCGTGCTCTTGCCTGTTTTCTGCCACTCAAAAAAGCTGTTGGCCGGGATAAGGCAGCGGCGGCTTTTATAAGCTGCGCGAAATGCCGGCTTCTCGGCAACCGTCTCGCTTCTGGCATTTATCATGCGCGCGCTGAACTCCGGTGACTTGGCCCAGGAAGGAATAAGTCCCCAGTGAGCGAAGAAGTGATGGGGCTTGTGCCCTTCTTCTCCTTCTTCAAGCCGGATAGCGGAAATATTTGTTGTTGGCGCAATGTTATATCGTGGCGCGAGGTTGGGACGTTCCGAAAAGCCGAAAAGGCTCTGCATGGCTTCTGTCGAACTTGTTAGACTGAAACGGCCGCACATCACCTTATCCTTTTTGCGGTTTATATTTTCGTCTCACTGTGACCGAGGCTACAGTTTATCCCATTTTAAGGCTTGAACCGGCTTTTTCAGGGACAAATCCCTTGATCGGATTCACAGGATATATATTTCCCCATCAAGACAGCAGACTATTGAAAGTTGATGGATCTGCCAAGGAAAACGCTTGATAAGCGGTTCATACTTGAAGGATGAAGAAGATGGGTGATGAGGTTAAGGCGGCGTGGTTCCTCGCGGCAATGTTGGTCTGCTTTCTGGGGTTGATCCCTTTCATTCTGTAGGGATGCTAGCCGAGGTTAGCGAGACTTGGGAAAAGTTCCAGAAACCAGTAGGCGAGTATCTGGAACTGTCCGGTGAAGATGAGTAGACCTGTTGCGATCAGTATCACCCCGGTTCCGATTTCGATCATTTTGAAATAACGGCGAAATCCCCGCATGAAAACAAGGAAGCGGTTGATGGCGAAGGCGGCTAGAATGAACGGAATACCAAGGCCGAGCGAATAGACGCCAAGCAGGCTGACCCCGTACCCAAGCGAACTTTCGCTGGCGGCAATCGCTAGAATCGTCCCGAGAATTGGCCCGATGCAAGGGGTCCATCCAAATCCGAAGGCAAGCCCGATGACATAGGCCCCGAACCAGTTTTGCGGCTTTTCGATATCATTAAAGCGTGCTTCCCGATAAAGCAGCGGAATACGCAGTAATCCCGTCATGTGGATGCCGAAAATGATTATGATGGCGCCCGCGATCTTCGATAAAATATCAAGATGTTCAATAATCAGGCGATTTATGTAGGAGGCGGACGCCCCGAGAAGGACGAAAACCGTTGAAAAACCGGCGACGAATATCAGGGATAGGGCAACAACCCGCCAGTTTATACCCTTAGCATTGCCGGCATTTTCAGCGTCAGTCAGTTCTTCCAGACTGGTGCCAGCAATCAGGCACAGGTAGGCCGGGACCAGAGGCAGGACGCAAGGGCTCAGGAAACTGATCAGCCCGCCACCGGCCGCCGCAAAATACGATACTTCCAAACCCGCCATTCCCAATTGACCTCGCTTTGTCAGGAGCCCCGCCAGAGTTACCTCTTTTGTTCGGTGCAATCCAGTCACAAGATTGTATATTGCTCTGTAAAGCGGACTAATGACAGGGACTGCGACAATATGACCGAGAGATTTGCGACCCATGCTCTTTGCCGTGTGCTCGACGGCCCGGGCGCAGTAAAACTTGAACAGATTCCGTTGCCGTTGCTTGAGCCCGGGCAACTCCGTATCCGCCTGAAAGCGGCGGCGCTGAATTTCCCAGACCTTCTGATGACCTATGGAAAGTATCAGTTCAAACCGGAGTTGCCGTTTATCCTCGGTATGGAGGGGGTGGGAATTGTCGAAGAATCCAGGGATCCCGAAGCCCCTTTTAAGGCAGGGGATGCCGTGCTTTATAAAAGCAAGACGGGCGCCTTTGCGAGCCATGCAATTGCATCCGCTCATCAGTTGGAGCCGATGCCAACCAATCTTACTTTTGAGCAGGCAGCCGCCTTCTCGGTAACCTTCCTCACGGCCTATGTCTCGCTGGCGGAGCGGGGCACTTTAAAGGCGGAGGAGACGCTTCTGGTGTTGGGCGCAGGGGGCGGCGTCGGGCAAGCGACAGTCACTCTTGGCAAGGCTCTCGGCGCAACCGTTATTGCCGCCGCGAGTTCGCAGGAAAAGCTGGATATCGCGAAAGCCAGCGGTGCGGATTATCTCATCAATTACAGCGAGGAGAATTTTCCGAAGCGAGTTCAGGAAATTACGAAAGGTCACGGAGCCGATGTGATCCTCGATCCGGTCGGCGGAAAGTTCTTTGAGCAAAGTCTTGATTGTATCGCCTGGGCCGGCCGTCTTCTGGTTGCCGGGTTCGCCAGCGGAGAATTTGGCGTGTTGAAGGCGGATCTGGCGGTCGCGCGGGGGTGCTCCGTTATCGGGGTACGTGCCGGTGAATTCGGTCGCCGCGATCCCGCAGCCGGTCAACGAGCAGCAATCGCCCTCCGGCGTATTGCCGAGGAGAAGGATTTGAAGCCGATCATAGGCAAAAGCTGGCCCCTCAATCAGATTTCTGAGGCGCTTGCGTCCATGGAAAGCCGGGGGATAGCAGGAAAACAGGTGGTCCTGATCGATACTTGAAGACGCGCAGCATGCCCTGACAGACTGTATAAACCGGTCAGGATAAGGATACGACTGTCTAGCTATGATTCTTCAGGCGACTTCAGCGAGATTCGTCGAATCACCGATAAAGATATTCTCCAGCAACCGCAGAACATCGACAACATTTTCATCCTGCAATGAATAATAGATTGTCTGCGCCTCTCGTCGTGTCTTTACAACATCTTCCTTGCGGAGTCTGGCAAGATGCTGAGATAATGCGGACTGGCTCAAGCCAACTATCTCTTCAAGCTCGCCGACAGAGCGTTCTGCATCGACAAGATTACACAAAATGAGAAGACGGTGCTTATTTGAAATGGCCTTTAAAAAACGGCTGGCGTCATTCGCCTTATTCTGTAGCGGCATCATATTCATCAATAAAACCATACACTTTTGTTCAAATTTAAAATTCTCATTAGCTGATATATCAATTAGTCTAATTGATGCAAGCAAAACAGTTTAAAATAACAACAAAAATATGTGAAACTCTAATTTATAAGCAGCGAGCATAAATTTTAGGCAGCTAATGCACAGTTTTTGTTAGTTTTTCTTGCTTTATCTCTCTTCCGGACTCACGTCGACCTGACGAATCTTGCGTTTGATTTCCCCCGCAGAAGGGCTCCTTGCGGCAAAATCTTGAATATTACGTTAATCTCTGATATGAAACCTCCCGTCCGGTTAAACTGGCATTATGAGATTCAAGCGAATTTGCTGAGTTGGATCATATACCTCATTTGGGGGATAAAACTGTTGGCAACCGGACCCATTGATTTCAAGGCAAGTGTTAATATCTTAACTAAATGATTTGGCTGATCTTTTTCGGCCTTATCGGAATTATAATGTTACCGAGTGACAAGAATTTATTAACCAGCAATCACGATCTATAGTTAACAGAAGGTAAAATAAATTAGGGCGCGTCCCGTAAAAGGGGGATGAGGGCGGATTAGTCAGTTTGATAGATTCGCCAGACAGCAGGAATCAGTCCTGATAATGCAGCTTTGCAATTTACATAGTGATGGAAAAGTGACGATGCAAAACCCACGGAACGACGAGATTTCGATGGAAAATACCCGGTCTCATGAACTTGGCCTCGCCTTGGGCGCGCTCAGCATCATGGCTGCAGTAATCGTTGGCTTTGGCCTTCTGTTTCAAATCGGCGCTTCTGCCAAACCGATGGATAATGTCGCCTATTCCGGTGCGATAAAGCATGCAAACCTGATGCGGCTGGACAAGAAGTTCGCCGAATTAAAGACGGTTTCAGGTTCGGCCATTACTCTTCCCAACCTTGATATGCCCCTCGGCGATAATCTGGATAAGAACTTGAAATCGGTCGATCTGTTCGGCCGCGTATTCACCCGCGAAGAAATGTGTCTCGCTCAGGCGGTCTATTTTGAGGCCCGGAGCGAGCCTCTTGTCGGTCAGGTAGCCATTGCTGAGGTTATCCTGAACCGCATTGTGGATCCACGGTACCCGGATACGGCCTGTGACGTCGTGTTCCAAAACCAGCATCTGCGGAATAAATGCCAGTTCTCCTTCGCCTGTGATGGATTGTCCGATCGCCCGAAAAATGCTGGTGCCTGGGAAAAATCTCTTAAGGTAGTTGCGCTGGTGATGAAAGGCGAGCGTAGCGGCGTTGCAAAACGCGCAACCCATTATCATGCAGCTTATGTTTCCCCGAGATGGAGCGCGCATTTAAGCAAGCTCGGTCAGGTCGGCAGCCATATTTTCTATCGGGAAGAAGCTATCTAGCCTGCGGCAACGCTACGCTGCCTCCGGTGATAGGCTATCGCTGTATGGATGATCAATGTGGTGATAACCACAGCCCCGCCCCCCAGAGTCTCCGGGCGGGGCATTTCATCCAGCACAAGCCAAACCCAGAGAGAGCCGAAAATACTCTCTAACAGCATCAGCAGGCTGACTTCCGGTGCGGATATATAGCGCGGCCCGACGGTGATCAGCCCGAAAGCAAGGGGTAAGACAACAAGGCCGAGCAGAATTAGATATGTAACATCAGAACTGGTGATTGCGAGCGGGGACGCGAAGGGCAGTGCGAGAATTGCGGTAAGGAGCCCTGCGAACCCGAGAGAGGGGACCATATCAATACTCCGGGCATGGCGCACCGTCGTTATCTGGCCAGCGATCATAAAGGCACAGACAATAGCGGAAAGATCGCCATATCGGCTGCCACCGCCGATGCTGCCCATGAAAATCAGACTGATCCCGCCGGTGCATATGGCGATGGCAATCCAGGTTGATGGCAGGATTGATTCTTTCAGTATCAGCCAGGAGAACAGCGCGGCGAAAAGCGGTGCCGTTGAGATAATCACGAGGGCATTGGCGACACTTGTATGGGTGACCGCCAGGACAAAGAAGATAGTACTCAGGCAGAAAAGGACCGCCGCCAGCAATCCGCGCCGACCCATGGCCCGAACAGTATCGCGTATGCCGAAGCCGTGCCTGAGAAAGTAAAATCCGAAAATTCCGAGGGAGAACAATAAACCGCGCCAGAACAGAAGCGTTGCGCTATCCGTTTCAATGAGGCGGACCAGAAGACCGTCCGGCGAAAGAATGAGGACGCCCGCCGCTGTAACCAGAATGCCGTAGAGATGTGGGGAAATTTTCGCCATTTTATTGTTTTCTCGTTGTTCTCAGACAATTTTATGCGCAATTAGGCTGTCGGCGGTTTCTTCGATGGATCGCGTCATTTGCATAGGGTTCCAGCCAAAATCCCCGCGAATGCGGGAGGTATCGAATTTCGTGGCCGGGCCAAGCCGGGAAACTACCAGTTTGAATGTCGGGCTGAACAGCGCAAGGAAATGAACAAGCCAATCCGGCACAGGGCGCTGTATAACCTTATATCCTTTTGGCGTCATATGTTTTTTAAGGCAGGCGGCGATGTCGCGAAAGGACATGGCTTCGGCCACGCAGATATACCGTTTTCCCGGCGCAGCCCTATGCGTCAGCGCTGTAACATGCGCCGAAGCGACATCACGGACATCAACCAGACTAAAGCCGATATTGGGAATGCCGGGAACATCCCGCGCCAGGATTCGGCGGATGATTTCATGGGACGCGCTGGTATCCGAATCAATAACGGGGCCCAGGACAAAGCCCGGATTGATGACGGAGAATTCCGGCTTCTTGTCGTCGGCGAGAGAGTTGATAAATTCCCAGGATGCGCGTTCCGCAATCGTCTTGCTTTTCTGGTAGGCGCCGATGTCTTTTTCCGTATCGCTCCAATGGGATTCATTGAGGGCTTCCGACTTGTCATGCCCGCCGGAGACCGCAGCAATTGATGACGTCATGACGATACGCCTGACCCCGGCATCGACTGCGGCCTTTATTGCTCTGAGAGCTCCGTCACGGGCCGGAACAATCAGGTCGTTCTCGTCCTTGGGCGCCTCGGCCGGCAGGGGGGAGGCCATATGTAGAAGATAGTCCGCATCCACCATGGCGCCAGCCCAGCCGGCGTCGTCATTCAGGTCCGCTTTCACGAAACTCAGATTCGTTACATCGCAATGATGCGAGAGGGATTTGACCAGACTCTCCATCCGGCTGAGATCGCGCAGGGTTCCGCGGACGGTATACCCCTGCTGCAGCAAAAGGCAGATGGTATGAAGTGCGATAAAGCCTGATGCGCCGGTTACCGTCACCAGAGTGGATTCCCTCATTCTTCTCTCCTTGATCAGTACATCCCTACAATAGGGAAGTTTTCCGCAGTCTACTTTAAAAAAATCCATCACGTTTTTTGGGAAGACTTATCCCTGATAACGACGCAGACTGTTTTCATGTCTGCGGCAAAGGAGTGAGATATGAAAAGCGGGAGTATCGACTGGCAAAAGGCGGACGAAAGTCTGGATCGTGACGGTTATGTCATGCTTCCCGGACTGTTACAGGCCGAACAATGCCGCACCTTGATCAAAGATTTCGAAGAAGATGCGCGTTATCGGCGTCATATTGTTATGCAGCACCATGGCTATGGTCAGGGCGAGTATAAATATTTTGACTATCCCTTACCAACGCTGGTGGCGGAACTGCGGGAGGAATATTATCCTCCGCTCGCAAAGATTGCGAACCGCTGGGAAGACAAACTGGGGACTGATCAGCGCTTCCCCGAAACACTCGGCGAATACACAGCGCAATGTCATGCGGCGGGACAGAAAAGGCCGACGCCGTTAATCCTGAAATACGGGGAGGGAGATTATAACCGGCTGCATCAGGATCTATATGGTGAGCTGCTCTTTCCGTTGCAGATGGCCATCCTGCTTAGTGACCCGACTTCGGATTTTGAGGGTGGGGAGTTTGTTCTCACAGAGCAGCGTCCGCGGCAACAATCCAGGGCGCGCATTGTTCCGCTCTCAAAAGGCGATGCGGTCATTTTCGCCGTCAATCAACGGCCGGTACCGGGCAAGAATCGATTTTCCCGCGTTACGATGCGGCACGGGGTAAGCGATGTGCGCAAAGGTCAACGCTTCACCCTCGGCATCATTTTCCATGACGCGAAATAGCACAGGGAACGAAAAAGATCGGTCGATTGCAGCCTTTATTTTGTTTTGACAACCGATTGGAATTGGATACTGTTCTGGAAACGGCACATTTTCTCATCGGTGTGCCGGTCATGAGTATGGCCGTTTGGGGAGGCGCCAGAGCAACATATGACCGAAAAAGCAAGGCGCTTTGGATTCCTTCTCACTGATCAATCCAGCATGATTTGTTTCAGCAGCGCCATTGAGCCCTTGCGCTCCGCCAACCGGATGAGTGGCCGTCATCTTTATGACTGGAACATCCTCACCATGGATGGATTAAGCGTTCAAACCAGCAACGGTATCAGCATTCTGCCGGACATGGCGCTCGCGGATGCCGCCTGTCTGGATATCCTGTTTGTATGCGGTGGGATCGGGACGGACAAGATCAAGGATGAGCATTTATTTGCAGAGCTTCGCCGGATTGTGCAACATGGCACCGAGATCGGCGCCCTCAGCACGGGCGCGTTCGTCCTGGCGGCGGCCGGATTACTGGACGGATATCGTTGTACCATTCACTGGGAAGGAGCAATAAGTCTAAAGGAGAGCTATCCCAAGGTCATTCTCACGGGCAGCATCTTTGAAATAGACCGGAATCGTTACACCTGTGCCGGGGGTACGTCAGCGATCGATCTGCTGCTGCATATAATATCGGAAGCGCATGGCGACAAGCTGGCCTATGACATCTCTCTGCAATTCATGCATGACCGCATCCGCAGCCATAGCGACAAACAGCAGGTTGTGCGGAAACTTCAGCTTGCAGCGAAATCCCAGAAACTTCTGACCATCGTTGAAATCATGGAGCAGAATATCGAGGAACCGCTCTCCCCCGAGCAACTTGCGTCAATGGTAGGGATATCCATCCGGCAGGTGGAGCGGCTGTTCCGTCAGCATACCGGACGATCCCCGGCCCGCTATTATATGGAGATGCGGCTAGAGCATGCCCGGTTGCTTCTGCTTCAGACCAGCATGTCGATCACCGAAATTTATGTGGCGTCCGGCTTTTCCACCCATTCGCACTTCGCCAAAAGCTATCGTGAATATTATGGTCTCAGTCCCAGCCGCGAGCGCAAGCCTGTCTTCCCGCTGGCGGTGTAAACGCTTCTTTGCGGGTCTTGGGGGCTAAATCGGTTGTTTTCCCCATTCAAGACGGTTAGAAAGCAGGAAGTGCGGCGTTGGCCGCTTCACGCCCTGTTCCGGACGCTGTGAATTTTTGAGGTTGATATGCAATCAAAATCCGCCGACGCCATCGCTCAATTCCAGGAGGAAGTAGCGCAGACAGTCAAATCCTATGGTCAGGAAACCGCATGGAAGAATCTGTCCCACGAATGGCTGACCGAAGCGCTGGCCAAGCGTTACGTCTATAATTTTTCATCTCTGGGACGCCCGATTATCCAGCTGCCGACAGACATGGTGGCCTTTCAGGAGATCGTCTGGGATGTGAAGCCGGACCTGATCATCGAAACCGGCATTGCCCATGGCGGCTCCCTCATTCAGAGCGCGGCAATGCTGGCAATGCTGGACTACTGCGATGCGGTCGAGGCGGGGACGGTGCTGGACCCGAAGTCGCCGAAGCGGCGGGTTCTGGGGGTTGATATCGATATCCGCGCCCATAATCGCGCGGCAATCGAGGCGCATCCGATGTCGAGCCGGATTGACATGATCCAGGGATCCTCCATCGATCCGAAAATCGTCGATCAGGTGAAAGCAGCCGCGGCGTCCAGCTCGCGCATTCTGGTCAGCCTGGACAGCAATCACACGCATGACCATGTCCTCGCGGAGCTGGAGGCATATGCCCCGCTGACCAGCAAGGGAAGCTATTGTCTGGTATTCGATACGATCGTTGAAGACATGGCGGAGGATTTCTATCCCGATCGCCCCTGGCATCCCGGAAACAGCCCGAAAAGTGCAGTCTTCGAATATCTCAAAAAGCTGGAGGGAGGCGAGGTTTTCGCCGTTGATGGTGACCCGTTGCATTTTGAGAACGACCAAATGCTGCAGGACAAGTTGATGTTCTCAGTGACGCCGGACGGTTTTCTGAAAAGGGTCTAAGGCGCATATTTCGGATAGCTGGGGAAGTCCCATGAAAATCAGTATTGTTGTTCCGACAAGAAATCGCGCGGAATTTCTGAAATATTGTCTGGAGACCTGCCTTGCGTCAGATGATCCGGACATTGAAGTTGTTGTCAGCGATAATAACAGCGTTGATGACACCCGCACTGTCGTTGCCGAGTCTAAAGACCAAAGACTGATATATATCAATCCGGGTGTTGACCTCAGCATGCGGCAGAACTTTGAATTTGCATTGTCCCATGCAACAGGGGACTATGTGATCTTCATTGGCGATGACGATGGTGTGGTGCCGAACGGGATAGCGACCTTGCGTTATCTTATCGGCAAATTTTCTCCAGACATTATTACATGGCGGCACATCACCTATATCTGGCCTCATAGTGAACCCGAACCCACGGAGGGTCTGCTCAAGTTTCGATATCGTGATTTTTGTGGACCCGTCTATGAGCTGGATCCGAAACAAATCCTCGCGGATTTTTATCGCGCCCGGATAACGAGTTATCGTGACGGCGCGAACATATATCACGGCTGCGTTTCGCGTGCCGTGATAGACAAAATCAAGGCGAGGGGCGGCGAATATTTTCAAGGGCAGATTCCGGATGTGAACACGGCATTGTCAAACCTGACAGCCGCGTCGAGCCTGCTCTGGGTCCGCAACCCCGTGACAATTGCCGGTGCCGGACAGAAAAGTAACGGAACGGCCATGAATGCGCCGATCAAGGTCACCAAAAGTCAGGAGAAAATTGCGGACAGCTTCGCAGAACTGGCTCAGACAGATAAAGTAACGCCTGAAATTGACCTCAGAATTCGTTCAATTCCGGCGTATGTCTACGCCAATCTGATGCGTATCAACCGTGATCATCTGGACGGCCGGTATGATATTGATCATACCGCCTGGCGGGATGTGATTGTGCGTGATATGCGCAAGTTCATCAAAAAGAATAGATGCTGGCCAGTTCTGGAGGATTTCTTCGCGCAATCTGATCCCGATTATGTACGGCTGGAACTTTCTGACCCTCCCGAACTACAGGATGACGTGGACACGATCGCCAATCCCACGACGTCCAAGAAAAAGCGGCAATCACTTATTAGCGCAAAAGACAGGGAGAATGTTGCGAGCGTTGTCCGCTGGATTCAATCCGTTACCGGAAAGCCCTACTTTCCACCCACGAACAGATTTCTGGCGTTCATAGTTCAACTGATCAAATCCGTTGAAATGCGATCCAATGTAAAAGCGCTGAGTGGGCCCGGAAAATGACTGGAAGTGAGGGGACGATCTCATGAAAAAGAACAACCGTCTTTTGAATGCTGCCTATCTCGCCGTTGACGGAATTGTTGGCAATATGCTGCCACGACGTAAGCCCCATATCCTTATTGCCTGTATGCCGAAATCCGCGTCGACATTTTTGGCGAGCGCTATTTCCGAATTGCCGGGCTTTCGCCGGTGCCGCCTGACGCCGGACTGGGGTGCGCGAGAACAGGAACTATGTGCAATCCGGTTGTCTCGCTATAACCACAATGCCTATGTTTCACAGCATCATTTGCGCAACAGCGGTTGGACGCAGGGCCTGATCCAGCAATATAATCTGACGTCGGTTGTGCTCGTGCGCAATCTTGCGGACTGCGCTATCAGCATCCGGGATCACTTCCAGAAAGAACCGGGCGAGGGGCCGACGGCGTTTTTTGATGAGTCTCATCTCGCCATGTCAAACAGCGACTTTGAAGAAGCAATCGTAAGTCTGGCAATTCCTTGGTACCTTAATTTTTATGCAGGATGGAAGGCGGCGGGCGACGTTCCCATTTATGATTTTGATGACTACACTGGCGATCCGGTGCGTGTAATGCGTGAAATTCTCGCGCGGGCCTCCGTCAAGATTTCGGAGAGTGAAGCCGTTGCGGCGCTTGATCAGGTGCAGAAAACCAAAACAAGGTTTAATGTCGGGGAAACGGGACGCGGGAAATTACTTTCGGATGCTGCCAAAGACTCATTGTCGCGGCTTTTGGATCATTACCCGAAATATCAGGACGATCCCCTTTTCGTCAAAACCAGACAGACCATCGCAGCATCTGCAGACAGCTGACAGCGCCTACTTTTTGAGATAGGTTTCAAGACCTTCGGATAGAGTCAAAGGTGCCTTCGAGGTCCATAAGGAGGCCATCCGCTCATTGTTTCCCTTTAGACTGCTCTCGATTTTGCAACCATCGAGTATTTCCTGAATAGCGACGGCCAGCGATGGCTTTTCACGCAGCTTTGCACATTCCAGTGCGATCTCATGCGGCAGAGAGGCGGTGCCGGAGCAGATATTGATGGTACCTGCCGCCTCCGAGGCGGCGAGCCGTTCAAATGCTCTTGCCACATCAGAGACATGGATCATATCGACAGCGCGGTTTGGTGTCTGTATCTGCGGTATTCGACCTTTCGAAATCTCGCGGAAGATATAAGAGATGAGCTTGCTGTCATCCTCATCCGGTCCATAGGGAAAGAAAATCCGTGCCCAGACAAGCGGGATATCCCTCGCGATTACCTCGGCAAGACCCTTGAAGGCGAGTTTGGACGCGGAATAAAAGGTTGTTGCGTTGAGCGGGGACGTTTCTTCGTCCAGCAGGCTGTTCTCCCACTTATACTCGGCGCAGCTACCCGCAAGGACGGCCTTTTCTCCCCCATGCCTTACAAAGGCATCGAGCAACATTGCGCTGGAGGAAACCCAACGGAAATTTTCGCGGGAATACCAGAATTTGCCCGGCGTTGCCTCCCATGCCAGATGAATAAGGTGGCTGGGTTGCCTCGATTTCAGTAAGGTTTCGACGGCCTCAGGATCATGCAGGTCAAGCGCGATATGCTCATGATTTTCATGAGGTGAGAAGTCGTTATGGGTATTGCGCGATACGGTGATGACGCGCCAGCCTTCGTCAAGCAGGGTTCGGGTGACATGTTGTCCGATGAAGCCCTTTGCACCAGTGAGGAGGCAAAGTCTCATGCCAGCGCCTCGGAGAGTGGTTCCAGCGCATCATCGCGGGCGGAAATCACCTGCGGTTTTGCGGGCCAATCAATGGCAATGTCCGGATCATTCCATTGAAAACCCCTGTCATGGCCCGGCGTATAGGCCGGATACATCTGGTAGGATACTTCACTGTCCGCCTCAAGGGTGAGGAATCCATGGGCGCAGCCTGCGGGAATGAAAAGCTCACATCCATTTTGGCGGCTGAGATTGACGCCAATCCATTTTTTGAAGGTGGGGGAATCTGGCCTGATATCCACAGCAACATCATAGATGGCTCCGGCGCTGCACCGCACCAGTTTCGTCTCTTCAAACGGCGCCGCGTGAAAATGCATTCCACGCAATGTATGTTTGGTTTTGTTGTAGGAAACATTGCTTTGTACGGGAAGAAAATCAATCCCATGGTCCGCAAATTCCTGCTGGCAGTAACTGCGGGCGAAATATCCGCGTTCATCCTCAATAAAAGCGGGTTCGATCAGATAGGCCCCCTGAATTTCCGTTTCCGTGAAAATCATGAGAATACCTTGAGCTCAGGAATGGGAATGACAAACTGCCCGCCCCAATCTTTGATTGCCGCCATATCGGAAGTTATTTCATCGGCGAGATTCCAGGGCAGGATCAGGACATAATCCGGTTTTGCGTCCCATATTTTATCCGGTGCGAAAACCGGGATATGACTGCCCGGCAGCAGGGTTCCTTGTTTCTCAGGGTTGCGATCAACAACAAAATCAATCAGCTCAGTGTTGATAGTACAATAATTAAGAAGCGTATTCCCCTTCGCCGCGGCACCATAGGCGGCAACTTTCTTATCCTCTGCCTTCGCCTTGGTCAGAAAGGTAACCAGGTCATCGCGGATTTTCTCAACTCGGGGTGTGAAATTCTGATAGGCGGCCAGACTGTTCAGGCCGGCCGTTTCTTCTTTTTCTCGAAGCGCTTTCAACCGGGAAGTTTCCTCAAAGTCACTGGCATCTTGATGGCAGGCATAAACCCGCAAGGATCCGCCATGGGTCGACAGTTCCTCCACATCGAAAACCTTCAATCCATGCGCGGCGAGGATTTTCTCAACCGTCAACAGCGAGAGGTAAGAATAATGCTCATGGTAAATGGTATCAAACTGCACCTTCTCGATCAGGTTCAGAAGATGCGGAAATTCAATCGTAAAAACACCGTCGCGGGCGAGCAGGATTGGTACGCCACCAATAAAATCGTTGATATCCGGAACATGGGCCATGACATTGTTGGCCACCATCAGATCCGCCTGATGTCCGTCATGCGCTAGCCGTTTCGCAGTTTCAACGCTGAAGAAGGCAACTTCCGTTCGCGCGCCAACTTCCTCTGCCGCCTTAGCGACATTGGCAGCAGGCTCGATCCCGAGAACGGGCACTTTCCTGTCCACAAAATGTTTCAGCAGATAGCCGTCATTGCTGGCAATCTCGACAACAAGAGAGCGCCCATCAAGACTCAACTGGTCGATCAACTTTTGGGCATAGGCATGGGCATGCGCAACCCAACTGCTTGAGTAGGAGGAAAAATAGGCATAGTCCGAGAAAATATCTTCCGCGGGCACCACATCTTCAACCTGGACAAGGAAGCAATGGGTGCAAACCCGGGCATGAAGCGGATATGATTTCTCGGCGGGAATATCCCGCTCCTCATGAAGATAGCTGTTCGCAAGCGGCGTCATGCCCAAATCAACAAATGTCTGGGTCAGGTCATGACGACAGAAGCGGCAGGTGAGAGAACTCGTCATTTATGGGCCTCATATTCTTCGATCTGCGACAGGGTAAAGGCATAGATATCGGTATCAGAGCGATAGGCTTTGTACCAGTCCACGGTTTTTGACAATGTCTCTGAGGGGCGCCATTTTGCTTGCCACCCCAGTATCTCCCGGGCGAGGGACGCATCAAGAGCAAGCTGCATTTTTTCAGGTGGCGGCGCTTCGTCGGTGAGTGACCAGTCTCCCTCAATACCGAATGCCTTCTGGACGTTACGGGCAATCTCGCCCACTGTAATGGTCTCGCCGTCCTGTGGTCCGAAGTTGAGAGCTTTCGGCAGCTCCGTACCGCCGTCGCCCGCCAGCGCCTGCAAATAGACGAGATAGCCTGAAACGGATTCCAGGACATGCTGCCACGGGCGCGTGGCGCCGGGGAAGCGAAGTGTTACGCTTTTGCCGTTCCTTGCGGCGCGCCAGATATCCGGGATAAGACGATCTTCGGAGAAGTCTCCGCCGCCGATCACATTTCCCGCGCGGGCCGTGGCAATGCGCGGTGTATCGCCCGGGAAAAGACTCTTCGCGTAGGATGCCGTGGCTATCTCGCAGGCCGCCTTTGAGGCGGAGTAGGGATCATCGCCGCCGAGCGGATCGGTCTCCTGAAAGGCGCGTCCGTCTTCAATATTCCGATAAACCTTATCACTCGTTATGATCAGGGCCGCCTTGAGATCCGGCAATTCGCGCATGGCTTCAAGCAGGTTGATCGTGCCCGTTACATTCGTCTCGAACGTCAGCCTCGGCTCCCTGTAGGAGCGACGAACGAGTGCCTGCGCAGCCATATGCAGGATAATTTCTGGATTGCTTTGGCGGACCTCCGTTTCCATAGCCTCTGCATTCCGTATATCCACGAAACAGGAGTCGATCTGCAGCCTGTCCGCAAGGCTGCGATAGAGAGAGAACTCGTCGTCCGGCGGCAGAGACAGGCCCGTCACCTTGGCTCCCATTTTGCTGAGCCATAAGGCGGCCCACGCGCCTTTGAAGCCTGTGTGGCCCGTCAGCAAGACCCGTCGGTCTTTCCAGAATTCCGGCTGAACAGCGGCGTGGGTCATCATCCGGTCCCTGATTTCAATCCCATACCCGCCAGGGCGCCTTGCCACTCGCCCAGAGCTGTTCCAGCTGGTTCTTTTCCCGCAACGTATCCATCGGTTGCCAGAAACCGCTATGACGGTAGGCAGAAAGCTGTCCATCCGCGGCCAGCCCGGTAAGGGGTTCACGCTCCCACGGAATATCATCGCCTGAAATGCGGGAGAGGACAGAAGGTTCAAGTACAAAAAAGCCGCCGTTGATCAGGCCGTTGTCGCCCGCCGGCTTTTCGACAAATTCTTTTACCGCGCCGTCTTTGATGATAGTTGCCCCAAACCGGCCGGGCGGTGCGACAGCCGTCAGAGTGGCTTCGCGTCCTTTGGACTTGTGGTAGGCAATAAGCTTTGTAATATCCACATCGGCGACGCCATCCCCGTAGGTCATGCAAAAGCTCTCATCGGGATCAAGGTAGCCCGCAACCCGTTTCAACCGCCCACCGGTCATTGTGGCTTCTCCGGTTTCGACCAGGGTAACGCGCCAGGGCTCCGCTTTTGCCCTGTGATAGGTTATCTCGTTACTCTCCAGATCGAAGGTAACGTCGGATCGGTGCAGGAAGTAATTGGCGAAATACTCCTTGATCACATAGCTACGATACCCAAGACAGATGATAAAATCACGGATACCATGGTGGGAATAAATCTTCATGATATGCCACAGGATCGGGTGTTCGCCGATTTCGATCATTGGCTTCGGCTTGAGGTGGGATTCTTCCGAAATGCGGGTGCCGAGTCCTCCGGCCAAGATTACTGCTTTCAACGATATCCCCTTGTATTTCCGCGTTGACGTCATCTTAAGCAAGCGGCGTTCTGTTGGTAAGTCTTATTTCAATATCGCGTGCCGGTGTCAAGTTGCGCCCTTTGCATGTTTTAAGATGATTTTACGGAAAACGGCCTTATGCTGGGCCTTCGTATAAAAATAATAAAGCAGTTGTGATGAAACAGGAAAAGAGCGGTCTTGCTGCGTTGGAAAGACAGATCCGACGAGAGTTGAAATATCTAAACTATCCGACGGAAAACTGGGTCAAACCTGTCACCGGACCAAAGGGAGAAAAAGTTCTCGATGTGGCTGTTATTGGCGGCGGTATGTGCGGTATGGCCGTCGCGTTCGGTCTCACGCGGGAGGGAATTTCGAATTTCCGCATTTTCGATGCCGGTGACGAAGGGTGTGAGGGGCCATGGGTGACAACAGCGCGGATGAGGACATTGCGATCCCCAAAACGCCTGCCCGGCCCGCATATGGGTCTCCCATCGCTCACATTTCAGTCATGGTATCGCACGCAGGTGGACGATGACACCTGGGAAGCGCTGGGCCATATCCCCCGCGAGACATGGATGGAGTATCTTCGGTGGTATCGCCATGTGCTGGATATTCCCATTGAGAACAACAGCACTTTAAAAAAAATAATACCTGAGAGCGGACAGTTGCGACTGCGGTTTTCGGGCCCGGAAGGGGAGTTCGACGTTCTTGCCCGGCAGCTTGTTCTGGCGACGGGGCGGGCAGCGTTTGGTGGCGTTCGGGTGCCGGATGTTTTCAAGGAAGTGCCGAAGGAATTGTTCGCCCATACAGAGGAAGTGATCGATTTCGCCGCCTTGAAAGGGAAGAATGTTCTGGTGGTGGGAGGGGCGGCATCAGCCGTAGATAATGCGGCGGTCGCTCTCGAGAACGGTGCGCGCGAGGTGCATCTTCTGATGCGGTCCGAAACCATCCCGCGGCTGAATAAATTCAAGAGCATCGCTTATGCCGGGTTTTTGCGTGGGTATTATTTTCTGGAAGACGAGATGCGCTGGCGGTTCCTTCATCATGGGCTGGGTGCGCGCGTTGCCGCCCCGAGACGATCTATGCTGCGCTTAAAGCAGTATCTGAATTTTCATATCCATACAGGTTCCGGTATCAGGAATGTCAAAGTCGAGGGGCGGAGCGTCACGCTTGAGACAGATAGTGAGGCGTTTACAGGAGATTTCGTCATTCTCGGGACTGGGTATGCGATCGATATAAAGCAGCAGCCGGAACTCGCTGATTTTGCGGATCAGATATTGCTCTGGCAGGATTGCTTTACACCGCCGGCAGACTGTCCCAGCGAAGAGCTGGGCCGTTTTCCCTATCTAGGGCCGGGCTTCGAGTTTCTTGAAAAAGAAGCAGGAACGGCGCCGCATCTTGGTCAGATACATCTATTCAATGCGGCAACGACACTCAGCCATGCAGCCGTCAGCAGTGATATACCGGGCGTCAATGTCGGTGCGGATCGTCTCTTGAATGCGCTGTCCATCCAGTTCTTCAGGGAAGGCGCCGATGCGCATCTGGAAGATCTATATGCCTATGACGATCCGGAGCTGCTCGGAGATGAATGGCGGGAGGAGGAATCCGCCACCCGCCATGTTTAGCGTGGATCCCCTCAATCCATTACGCTCGGCGCTAATGATGCTTGGAGCCTGTTCCTTGATTGCGGCAACAACGATCCTCGCAAAGGCTCTCGGAACCGGCCTTTTGGGGGAGCCGTTGCATCCGCTCCAGGTCAGTGCCGGGCGGTTCATTTTCGGCTTTAGCGGACTCCTATGCGCATCGGCGTTCCTGCGACCGAAGATTGAGGCGCCGGCGATCAGCCTTCATTTTGGCCGGTCATTTTTCGGATGGGCAGGAGTCAGCCTGATGTTTGCGGCTGTCGTACAGATCCCGTTATCCGACGCGACGGCCATCAGCTTCCTGAACCCCGTTTTCGGCATGTTGCTGGCCATTCCCCTGCTTGGCGAGAAGGTCGGGCCAATCCGGTGGAGCGCTGTTTTCATCGCTTTTATCGGGGCGCTGATCTTGCTACGACCGGGCACGACGGCTTTTGATCCCGCGGCCTTTATTGCGCTGATGGCAGCCTTTTGCATGGGCGTGGAAGTTATCCTGATTAAAAAGCTGACGGGCCGCGAACCACCGCTTCAGATTCTGTTGATCAATAACGGCATCGGTGCCGCTATCGCCTGTACGGCTGCGAGTTTTGTCTGGGCGGCCCCGACAGCCCTGCAATGGGCGGCGCTGGTCTCGATCGGCCTTGTGATGATTTCGGCGCAGTCCCTGTTTATCCAGTCTATGCGAAGCGGTGATGCTAGCTTTGCTCTGCCTTTTTCCTATTCCACCCTGATATTTGCGACAATTTACGATTTCTGGATATTTGGGGCGATCCCGGGATGGGTCAGCGTTCTGGGGGCGGTTGTCATCCTCTCCGGCGCCCTGTTGCTGGGCTGGCGGGAAATTGTTCGTGGCCGGGAGCAGATAATAAAATAGCGTAACGTCAACGTGTTGGCGTCATTCTATCGTATAGGACGCCGGGAAATTGAACTCCAGTGAGTCGGAGGTAATATCCGCCGGGAATGAGTCAAATGGCACGGAACGTTCCACCATGCGAAGGGCGGCCTTGTCCAGCACGGGATGGCCGGAGGAGCTCACAATACGAAGGCCGTTAATCTGCCCGTCGCGTTGAATGGTGAATGAGAAGGTGACAACCCCTTCCATTCGGAAGCGTTTCGCCAGCTTGGGATAGAATTTATTTTGCAGCAATCGGTCACGAACCTTGCCACGGTAGTTGCTGGTATCGGCATCTCCGCCTTCGGTGATCTTCTGACCGCCGCTGCCGGTAATCATATTTTCTTGCCCTTGAGTTGAGGCCAAGGTGCCACCGCGACTTAGCTCCGCCTCGCTGGCCGTGGGTGAAATTTGCTCAGCTTCGGTGGCTTCCTTTATAGGTTCCTGTACTGGCTGAGGCACCTTCTCAACGGGTTGAGGGGTTGCTTTTACAGGTTCAATCGGCTTTCCTTCTATCGTTTTTTTGACTTCTTTCTTTTCCATAGGTGGCACGGGTGGGCGCTTTTCAATCTGCTTGGGGACAATGGCATTTTTAGCAGTCACCTTCGGTGCGATTTCAGGTGTTAGAGGTTGCTGGCCCAACGGTACTGGCGTCAATCTTTTGTCCGTCTCGACAGCTTCATAAGAGCGAGGTTCAACGGGAGAGACAGCTGCCGGACTGGCGTCAATCAGACTGCCTATATGCAGCGCCACACCGCCGGCTGATCGTTCCAACTGCAGATCCGGCACTTTTGGCGCCCAGACCGCCGCCAGTGCGATATGGACGACGAGCGACAGCAGGAGAAATAGCACAACTTGTGCCCCGACTTTCATGAGGAGGATCCCCTGACGGTAATTAGCCGGATATTCTGATGCCCGGCCGCACGGAGATTTTCAAGAAACCCTATAAGCTGTGCAGCATTCAGGGATTTATCCGCAATGACCTTGACGGGTTCAGAATTCTCCGTCGCCGGGAGCATTTCCAGGACCTCTTCCAAGGACATCTGCTTACCGAGGTAATTGATCTCACCCGTCTTTAAGATCTGTATCACATCTGATTTTGAAGGTGCGGCGGGCATATCGCTCGTTTCCGCCGGCAGCAGTTCACTCGAAATAGGTGTCGCGATGGTTCCTGCGATCAGGAAAAAGATCAGCATCAGAAAGACGATGTTGATTAGTGGAATGGTATTCTCCGTATTGCTGAAAATCCTTTTGCGGGGCGTGAGTTTCATAATCTATTGCGCAAGAGAGACGGACGTAAGCTCCGTTGATTGAAGCATTTCAAGCGTATCGACCAGAAGCTGCACAGGAACCTCTCCCCTTGGTCGCAAGAGGGCGTGCTCTATACCCCGGGCTTGAAATTCCGTGATCGTGACGGTCAGATCCGCCGCCGCTACCGGCTCTCCGTTCAGTGATATGGTACCGTCCGCATTCAAATGGACAAGCAGGATGGTCTCAGATGCCGGGGCATCGACGCCTGCCGCGGCGACGGACAAGTCAAATCCCGAATAACGAAGGAAGGTCGACGTTAGCATGAAAAAGAGCAACAGCAGGAAAATCACGTCGATAAGCGACGTAAGTCCGATAATGCTTTTCCTGCGGGGCGTCACATGAAGTCGCATTGCTGTCCTGTCATCCCGTTGTTGTCGCTTTCGCGGTCCACAGAGCGGGCTTTTCCGCGCCGGAGGTAATTTCCCCTGTGAGGACAGAGGTTGCCATATCCTCAATCGCCAATACTTCCCGATCAACTATGGAATCGAACCAGGTCGCCAGCAGGGAGGAGGGGATGGCAATTGCGAGACCCACGGCGGTTGTCAAAAGCGCGACCCAGATGCCGCCCGCAAGAATGGCCGGGTCCACCGTTGCGCCCGCGCTTTGTAACGCCTGAAAGGCGTCGATCATCCCGAGAACGGTCCCGAAAAGGCCAAGGAGGGGCGCCACCTGTCCCACGGTTTCCATGATGCGAATGCCGAAGCGCGCCCGCGCGACTTCGCGGGACGCAACGCGATCGATATCCTCCCGGATCAAGTCGTCCTTGTCCGGATGATAGAGCATTCCGCGCATGGCATGAGTGAGCGCCCTGGCGAGCGGGCCACGCTGCGTCGATATCAGGCCGATGGCTTCCACTTCCTGCTTGCCTTGCCAGAGTTTAAGAGCCTGTTGGGCGACGTCGTGCCGCCCGATACCAAGACTGAGAAAAGACCATCCCTTGAAAAAGGCCGTCGCAAGGGAAATGACTGACAGCAGCAGCAGGATGGCGACAACCGGTCCACCTTTTTCAAGTAATGAGAGAATCTGGTCAAACATGGGATGGTCCATCTTCGTTATGACAGTCGATTATAGGCCAAGTTTAATGTCAATGCGACTGGACGGACGAATGGCATCGAGACATTGCGCCGCCGTCATATCATTTATCTGGCAGTCGGACACGTCATTGATCAGAATGGTGCCGATATCTGCGCAGGTAATGTCGGGAAGATCATACTGCAATATCCGCCGTTTCCCCTGTGTCAGACGCCCCGTGCTGATAAGCAGGAAATCCTGCGTCATCTGGGCTTTATCCATAATTGCCACTTCCATGGCGACGTCCGATATGGTTCCGGCAAGGGTGTTGTGAAACAGGAAGCTTACGCGACATCCGCTTTCCACCTGCTGCGCATTGTTCAACTCCAGCATCAGTTCCTGTTTTGCCTCTTGTGCCTCGGCACTTTGGCAGAATGCGACAAGCCCTAAAACAGGGAACAAGTGGCGTAATTTTCTCGTTAAGTTTAACATTATTTCTCCAGAGCAATTTATAGATGTCCGTAAATGGGGGATACTTTGGCCCTCGCCGTATTCAGCGAGCCTACCGGATCCCCAACTCGAACAATTCCTAACTCGGGCTTCAACTCCATAAACACGAGGGATAACGCTGCTGTCAAGGCTTCGGCTTGCACACTCACCATGAAAGCACTCGATATGTTTGAACTGGAATTCTGTCGCTAATCAATGATCTTGATAGTGGGATGCCTTGAAAGGGTTCCGCGGTGGAAGCTTGCCTGGATCAAAAATCTTGAACGGTATGACGTGATTGAAGTGTGGTAGGCGGAAACTGTCAAAAGAGAAAAATGGAAGAGGCTTTATATCCCCTTCCGCTCAAATGCGGCAATCAACCATACAGAAATGAGAAAATCTGGCTAGTTGCCAAAGCAAGAGGTCGGGAGGACCAACTTGCAAAAAAGACTGAATCACGCTTGTTAAACACGATATCATCCGGGAATTCGTGTTTGATCCGATCCATCCCATGCACTTTCAATACGTCTGTACCGATAGCTAAATTTCTGACTATTAAAATAAGGAGTTACGGGGGGTGAATGAGCAGATTTTACGTCTTTTATCATTGAAAGCCGGGTCAAAACATGGTCGTCCGCAACGGGATTGCCGACGTGTTCCCAATAGCGGTTTCCGGATTGCCTGCGTAGGATTACGGTGGAAGGATTCACCTGATTATTTGGTGTTTAGTCATATGCTTACAGGCAATTCCGACAATGGACTAGTATGTGGGTTATGGGATCTGCTGCTGAAGGCCGTAAATGACATCGTGGATATTCCCTGTTTTCAAAAACGGAAGCCAGAAGTACAAAAAGGCTGATATGGAAACACTCCATATCAGCCAGAATAAAACATTGAAATCTGTTCGTATGCCGAGCGCCTAAGCCAAGGAATTTGTCCTAAATCGGAATACGACGCAGTGTCGTTGTAAATTTGCGCCAATTATGCAGATCCCAGGTTCTCGCAAAAGAATTGCTGTTCCAGGGAATAAGTCCTCCGCTGGAAAAGGCATATGGTTGATTTAACTGCATTCTGGGCGCGGTACCGGGCATTATCGTCAGTTTCTGACCGTCTTTCGAATACACGAAAAGCGGACTGTTATAGATGACGTTGGGTTCTTCCGAATTTGCCCGGTAGTTGGGTTGCGTATATTGTACTGTCCCGTCAAACGGCACAGTGCTGTATTGCCTTGTGGGAATATAGGTATATAGATATCTGAACCCTCTTTGAAATGGAGAGAAGATCGTTCTCCGTGTGAGGGCTTCTGAAAAAACTAGTTCGTTTAGCTGGGTAACTTGCGGCATATTTGGCAACATGCTGTACCAAAAGGTGCCTGCAACATTTTGCGGAATAGGAATGTATATTCTTTCCAGCGATTTGTTGAGATTAAATCTTTTTTGCATCAATGGATAGCCAGCGGTGCCAAGTACTTTATTGTCGGAAATATTTAATATTTTCAGGTTGTCGTTTCCTTCCAGAAAGAATTTGTCCAACTGCTTTAGCGCATCCAGGGAAAAATTATTCCCAGCCAAAGATAAATACAGAGCCGGATACTTATTTCCGAGGGCCTTGGCAAGCAGCTCTACCTGTTCATCGCTCAGTTGCGCGCCATTGAAGGACAGTTTCCTCAAGGGGAGTTTGGCGATTGTATCAAACAATTTATTGTCTGGAATTTTATTGTGGACTTTTAAATCCTTTAAAGTGGAAATGGATGTAAGGGCCGTCATGTTATCAGCAATAGCTTCCTGTGACGTTGAGTTCTTGATTGCGTCGAAGTCTATTGTTAGATCCGTTATAGATTTGTTCTTCTGAGTGTTTTTCAGAAGCTCCAGAAAGGCCTTTGAAATTTCTTCCGACTGCCCGCCAATATCCGATGTGTTAATATTTCTGAGATCAAAGATTTTCATATTTTTATGCGTTGCAATCTGCTTTGTAAGTTCCGCCAGAAACGCATTTGACAATTTTTCAGAATTTGGAGAATACTGATTTCTATTCCATGTCAGCCAATCACCCCAGGAAAACTTGTTCATATACTTAATTGAAATCTTCAGATAGGCCTCATTGTTGGTTCGTCCTACATTGAAGACAACCTGATCAAGGATGAGGGGATGTTTATCAGCGATAACTTTTATCAGTCCTGCAAAAAGATCGGGATTTTGAGGTCCAATATTTTGCACTGCTGTTTGCAATGCATATGATTGATCGAGATTTATGTAATAGAGTGAGTTCGACGGTAAGTTTTGAGAAGAATTCTTTTTCATCATCCGCAGGACGTGATCGGATACATCTCTGATGTTAACGGAATAGAGAAGCTCCACCCATCGCAAGTTATCGCTTTCCGATAGTTTTTCTTCGTAATAGGCAGAATTAAGTATTTTCGGATCTTTCCCCATATCGATAAACAAATCCCGGGCGAGATGAGGCTGAGCGACTGTGTTCACAAAAAAATGGCCGTCATGAAATCCCCATTCGAGAGTGATCGTGGGCATATCAAAGGTGACACGGCCGTATTTGCCGCTGGGCCCCAACTCTTCTTTAGCGGAAGCAAGCGGATCAATTGCTTTGGCAACGTCATCCCAGGATTTGGGTTTTTTGAGTGCCTTTTGGAATAATAGCCGCTGGACAGCCTTGAACATATTTGGTGCCCCCGTCCGCATTTCGCCATACCCGGGCCATTTGTAACGGACGCCCCATAATCGCGCCTGAAGACTTCCCCATTCATCTCGCGCTTCCTGTGAGTCCTGGCTGGGCCGGGTGTTGTATTTTGTAAAAAACGCGACGACCGGATTGCTAGCCCCCAGTTTTCTTAAGGCCTCGGTATCGTAATGGACAACAAACTTGCTTTTTTCAACGTCAACAAAGTTGAAGGCGATGAAGGTTCTTAAGGACGCGCCGCAGCAATCTGGCCAGTTCGAGGAAGTTGTCCCATAAGATATTGGCGCTTGAGAGGCGGGAGTTGCCATAAGGCTTTTTGCAACCATTTCGGAATATCGGTTGTTGTCCAGGCTGAATTTTGCGGCAACTAGATCCTGACGATTCCAACTGTCATCCAACCAGCCCAGTTTGTTCTGAGGAAGCATTTCGATCTTCGGATCATACTTTTGCAGACGGGTCTCTACGGCAGCATAGAAATTCCAGAAATCCTCCTCGTTTGTTGATGACAGCCACAGATATGCAAGCAATACCCGAATTCTGATGAGATTGGGTGGTCCTTCGAAAATATTCAGCGTGCTGTTGATACTTCTTCTGAGGTCATTTCCCAGCAACGCCCAAAGCATTTCAGGATCAACAGTCGCCCAGTCCTGAATTTTGGCAACGTCATCCGCTTTCTTTGGATTGAATGCATAATTCACGATATCCGCATTTTCTCTGACCTCTGCGATACCAAGATCTTTGTTTTTCTCCAGGGCTTCTTTTGCCAGGATGTATCGCCGCTGATGTTCACCTAGTTTTCTTCTAAACTCCTCATCCCGCAGAACAAATTTGATTGCGAGAGCCTTTTTCTTGTTGTCCAGAGATATGTTTCCGCGATCTTCTTTGCGCAGGCTGTTTTTTTTATCCGCAATCAGATATTCGGCGAGCAGGGTGCCGAGCATTTGTGGGGAGAGATAGGCCGAAAGCTTGTTGGGCAAGGTGCTGATCTGCACGGGCTCAGGATTGAGGGGATCATATCTTCGAAATAGGGCTTTCAGACCGCTTTGAAGCGAAGACCCCTGATCTCCTTCAATGCTGAATTCCATATATGTTTTGAGACGATCGGAAAATGGGATGCCAAGTATGGCATTTAGGACGCTGAGGTTAACTGTTTCATTTGCCATATTGGTGAATGTTTTCCCATCAAGATTCATATCGAGGGATTTTATTCTGGAAAATTCGATTTTTGCCAGACTTGTCCCTGCGAGAAAAAAAGAAAGACATATCACTATGGCCGAGGCGGTGATTTTACTTAGAAGTTTCATTTTCCGCCTCCCATTTTTTAATTTTCTGCCGCAGCAAATCGGTAATATCAATGACATCCTCGTCCGCGGATATATTCTCAGAACCTTCTTCAATAGAATCCAGGTTCTCCTCAGTCATGATGTCATTCAGGCTTTTCTGTATGGCTGCGTCCAATGCCAGAATTCGATTCTTATAGGCGCGATCTATAGTTGCCTTTCCCCGAATCCATTGGCTGGTCAGCTCAATCTCGGTTTGGGTGATTTGTTCCGATAATTCTTGGCGGTAGGATTCGGATAGATCGGAGCTCACAACCTGATTTCTGATGTCATCAAGCCCGGAATACTCGGCCATTATTTTATTTTGAAGTTGGCCGATTTCATTCTGATAATCTTGAATGTCCTGTATGTCGCTTATTGCTGCGTTATAATCCAGCTGACCTGTTTTTGCGAATGCATTCAAGGTAAATAAAAAAAACGATACAAATAAAATAATAGTTATTTTCATTATTATCTCCATAATATATAATTTTATGTAATATAATATTTAATTGTATTTTTTTAATTTTAAATATTTTTTTAATATTTGTATTTATTTATTTTTATTTCTAACTACGAGTGATACTTTCGATGTCCGGCGCAAAATATCTCGCGCAGACTTTCAGAAACTAATTCGGGCGGATTTATATTGGAGAGGGGGTGCAAACGGCTTTTAGAGGGCCGGTGGGTGCTGGAAAAGGCATGCCATACATTGCATACTAGATAAGCCCTCGGAAACGATATGTTTCCAAGGGCTTATGTGGTGCCGCCACCAGGAGTCGAACCCGGGACCTGATGATTACAAATCAACTGCTCTACCAGCTGAGCTATAGCGGCCTACGGTGCCGCGCAAAATAGTCAGCTTGCCGGGCTTCGACAAGTAAAAAAATAAGTTTTTTTCCGGCGGGGGATCCTGGGTGGATTCCGGTGGATGATCAGGCGCCTGGCGTTCGGCGTGCCAGCTCGTAAAAAGTGATCGCGGCGGCATTCGACACGTTGAGGCTCTCGATGCGGGAGCTGATCGGCAATTTTGCAAGAAGATCGCATTTCTGGGCGGTCAGCGGGCGCAGGCCCTTTCCTTCCGCGCCGAGGACGATGGCAATCTTTTGAAAGCTCTTTGCGGCATCCTCAAGTTTCTGTGTTGCATGACCGTCCAGGCCGATTCGCCAAAACCCGTCCTCCGCCAGCTGATCGAGCGCGCGGGATAAATTTCCGACACGGATGATCGGTACCATTTCGAGGGCGCCGGAGGCTGCCTTTGCCAAAACGCCTGTGACCGGCGGAGAGTGACGGTTAGGCACGATCAGGGCGCTGATATTAAAGGCAGCGGCAGACCGCAGAATGGCGCCGACATTCTGTGGGTCTGTCACCTGATCGAGAACGGCAACGACAATCGACTCGGAAGAAGCGGCATCCGGCAAGTCCGCAAGCGATAGCTCGGGCAAAGGAGCGGGCAGGAGGGCAATTCCCTGATGAATGGCGTTTTCGGGGAGCAAATCGCTGATCACGTCCTTGTCAATGACTTCTGGAGCGATCCTCTCTTCAATTCCTCCCCGCGTGTCGATATCCAGCGCCTCGAGCTTGGCCTTTGTGATGACAAGTCGGCGAAGCTTGCGGGCGGGATTGGCAAGCGCCGCCATGACGGCATGATCGCCATAAAGCCAGTTGTCCTGTGAACTTGCGGCTTTCCCCTGGCGGTTTGAACGCGGGTTCTTGCGGCCGGATGTTGCCGGATCCTTCTGCGGTTTGCTGTTCCGCCTGTTTGCTGGCTTGCTTCTTGACATGGCGTTGCTTATATTGCCCTTCGTATCTTGCAACAAGTCACCATTTCCAATGCAGCCGAAAAAAATTGGACAAATCGGTCAGATTTGCTCTTTTTCGGTTGACTTTATTTGGGAATTTTCGATAGTGCCGGTCACCTTCGGCACGCGCCGGGGGCTTGATGCATGTGCGGAGGGG